>MHCFR05601__coassemble_3675_pt1 | contig 5474 bp, 6 predicted proteins | sample MHCFR05601__metabat2_high_PE_031 | metagenome-assembled genome bin MHCFR05601 | reverse complement strand
AAACAATAGTTTATGAATATACCTAAAAGCCCGTTTTCCTTGCTTCAGGGGCTTTTATGGGCTTTTTCGATCAAGCGGGCTTTAAAAAGGGCCTGAAAAAGTTGTTTCAGCTCGTGCCGGATGCGTGTTTTGGGGACGTCAGGGAAGGTCTCGGCCAGCAGGGAAAGAGCCTCGTCACGTGAAAGGGGAGCGGAAAGCAGCTGCCAGACCACGGCTCCGGTGCCATCGAGACGGAAGATGTGGTTACCGTGGCTGTCCGTGAGGAAGATGCTTTGTCCTGCCTGCCGGCAACTCAGGCCCGGGCGCTGCTGCCACAGTGTCCTGCTGTCCCCCGCGTCGCCGACGGGCTCGGCTGCGGGAGGCCGGCCGGCTGAGGGTCGAGCACAAGAGGCAGAAGAATCCGGCACGGGAGGAAAATCCGCGGGCAGGGGCGCAGCCGGGGGCAGTAAGGGCGCCTGCCGTGCGAGGAGTTCTGCGGCTTCATCCAGGTCATCATAGCGGAGGATGCGGCAGGGCAGGGCATCCAGCAGTTGCGAGCCCAGCCTGAGGACCTCCCGTGCACCGCCATCGGGGATCAGGAAACGGGCCAGCACGTTGTCCATGCCGGTGGCGGCAGAGGCGGGCAGAAGAACGGCCCGGCTGCCGGGCGTGCGTTCCAGCAGGATCACGGCATCCGGGGCGTGGCGTTCGCCCCAGGGCGCCAGATCGTCCGGGGAGGGAGCCAGATAGCCATAATGGCGATCACGTATGCCCGGACGCTCGTTCATGAAGCGTTTCAGGGCAGGGGAAGAGGGCGGGGGCAGGCGCAGGCGGGGAGCTACGCCGAAGGAAAAGATTTTTCCCCGGTGGAGGCCCAGCAGGTCGTCACCGAGCCCCCGGGCTGCATCGGCCATGAGACGGGTGACCAGCGTGCTCTTCCCGGCGCGGTTGTCGCCGCAGAAAAGCAGGGTGCGCCCATGCAGGCACACGGCCGCGGCATGGAGAGAGATCAGGTGGGGGCAGGCATGACAGCAGGCGGCCACCAGCTCGATGGCTAGGCTGCACAGCAGGCAGGCCCGGGAGGGTTCGTAGCGGGGAGCGGGCAGCCAGGGAGAGCGCAGGCGATAGCCGCGCCCCTGTGGAGTGATGACCAGCAGGGGCGCAGTTTCGTGCAGGCCGGATGGCAGTATCCCGGAGATGGACGGGAGCCCTGCTGGTTGCGGGGCGTGCGGCCAGAGCCGGAAAAAAGTATCCAGCGCGGGCAGCAGGCCTTGGCAGTCATGCAGTCGCACGGCTCCCGGCACACCGGCAAAAAAGACGTCCTGGTGCGCCATGCCTAGTAGCGATCCGGCCGGAAGCCCCCCAGGGCGTCATTGAACGTGTCACGCAGGCGATCCCCGGCCTCACGATGCCAGCCTTCATTATAGTGGCCGTCGTAGCGGTCGTCATAACGGTCACGGTAATCATAGTTGCGGGAGGGGCGGGAATGGCGACGCGAGGGACGGCTGCGGCGGCTGCGTCTGGAGTAGCGGCTGCGCCGGGAATAATGGCTGCCGTGGGAAGGACGTCTGCGCCGCCGGTGCGAGGGCCGGGAGTGGGCCTCGGCTTCATTGACGCAGAGCAGGACCGGCGTGGCATAGAGCAGGCCCGTGGCGACCAGACCGGCCAGGAAGGAACGGCGCTTGTTGCGGAGGCTGTCTTCGGAAGGGGCGGACGATTCTGTCTTCATAATGCCCTCCTGCCCGGGAGCGGGTCAGGTAAAAGTATCCTGAATAGCAGACGAAAAACGGCCTGTCGGAGATTGTGCCAGCAAAGCGGGGCCTTGCCAAGGGGGCTCCGCAAGTCTGACGGAGCCAGTCTGCTGCGTCAGGCATGAGCAAAGCGTCAGGGCGTGGCATGGTCGTACGCCCTGTGTCGGCGTTTTTTTCGGCAGGGCATCGTCCGCCAAAGGATGCGGCTTTGCAGGGCATCCTTCCGGTCTGCTTCCATGTGCCGCTGCCGGCGGGGTGCCGGACATGTCGCGGTGGCTCCCGCTGCGGACTGCGTCCCCGGCAGGCGCGTCACGGCACGGGGCGGCATGCCGTCAGCAGGCCTGTTGCCGGGTCCGGGCCAGAAAGGCGTCGGCCTTGTGGTATTCCGGCTCATCCAGCAGGCTGGTCACGGTAAAGACCAGCAGGGAGAGGCAGACGCCCAGGATCACCTGCAGGGCCGACTGCTGCTCCCAGAAGGCGGGCAAGGGCATCCCCAGGAAGATGGCCAGATTGTACAGGCAGTAGGCCAGGCCGCAGAGCATGGAGCACAGGGCGCCCCTGCTGGTGCCGCGCCGCCAGAAAAAGGCCAGGACAAGCGGTACGAACACGCCGGTGGTGATGATGTCCGAGGCTATCCAGGTGATCTCGAAGATGGAACGGATGCGCAGGGAGATGAGGATGCCCACGGCCACGATGACCAGCGTGGCCAGCCGGGACAGGCGCAAGCGGGTCTTTTCGTCGTAGCTGCCGGGGAGCAGGTCCATGACCAGGGTCATGGCGCCGGTGTTGATGAGGGAGTCCATGGTGGACATGATGGCCGCCGAGATGCCCACGAAGACCACCGCCGCCAGCAGGGGCGACATGGAGCTTTCCACCAGGGCGGTGACCACGCCGCCCTTGGGCAGGGTATCGAACAGGACGATGCCCGCCATGCCGGTAAGGACCACGATCAGGTACAGCGGGATGTAGACGAAAAAGCTCATGACCGTCATGCGCCGGGCGTCCCGCGTGTCGCGTGTGGCCGAGATGCGCTGCCAGACATTGGCCTGGATCATCCACGAGCAGCCGAAGGTGATGACGTACATCAGGTATTTGGGGGCGCCTGCGGTCAGGCTCATGAATTCCGGCCTGCCGCTGCGGGCCGCCGCCTCCGCGATGGGGCCCAGGCCGCCGCATTCCTACATGGCCACCACGAAGACGGCCAGGGCGGACAGGAGCAGCAGCACGAACTGGATGATGTCCGTGAGCACCACGCCGCGAAAGCCCCCGAACATGGAATAGACCAGCACGATGAGCGTCCCGGCCAGCACGCCGCCCTCATAGCCCATGCCGAGGAAGGTCCCGAAAAAATCCCCCACGGCCACCATCTGCGAGGCAGCGGAGAACAGCATGAAAAACAGGATCATCAGTGCCAGCAGCCGCGCCACGGGGCGGGAATAGCGGGCCTCCATCATGGCCCCCTGGGTCAGATAGCCCACGCTGCGGATGGCCCGTGCCCCCAGGCCCATGAGCAGGGTGGCCACCAGCACGGGCACGCCGTAGTACCAGAAGGCCCCCATGCCGTCGGCAAAGGCCAGATCCGCCGTGGACAGGGCCGAGCCCTCGCCCCACCATGAGGCGATGAAGGTGATGGACAGGGCCCAGAACGGCAGGCTGCGCCCGGCAAAGAAATAGTCTTCCACGTCGCTGTTCTTTTTTTCCTTGAGGACGACCAGCAACAGGATGGCAAAATAGAGGACGAGCCCGATAAGGGAAGCGGTCTTGAGCATGGGATTCTGCGAATGGCTGAAAGTGGCGGGGCGTTGGGGACAGAGGATCAGCGGGCCAGATTGCGCAGGAGGCTGTCCAGCACAGCCATGCAGGCGGCCTGATCCGCGGGCGGGACGTCCTGCCAGAGCCTGCGGTGCAGTGCCGTGGAGATGTCCGTCTGGACATGGCGCAGGGCCTCGCCCCTGTCGCTCAGGGACACGAGCTGCACCCGTGCGTCCTGCGGCGAGGGACGGCGCCGGCAGTAGCCGCGCTCCTGCAGGGTATCCACCAGGCCCGTGACCGTGTTTTTTTGCGGCCTATGCGCCGGGCCAGCGTGCTCATGGGCTGGGGGGATTCCTCGAACAGGGCATGGAGCACGGCCCCGTGGGCGGGCAGCAGATCGGTGATGCCGCGCCGGGCAAGTTCGTCGCAGATATACTGGTTGGCCCGTTCCCGGATACGGGAGAGCAGGTCGATGATGTCATCAGGTGAGGTGGCAGGCATGGGGCCTCCGTGCAGGAATTCGGGCGTTTTTAGTTCGTGGTCGAACTAATTGCATGAATGTTCTGGAAAATCAAGCAGGAAGCTTGGACTTAACTTTTTATGTATAATTTGATATCAATTTATACTTATTTATAAATTATGCTGGAATTACCTTGTGCCAGCAGAGCAACAGGAAAAAGCAATCACGCTACTTTTCCATAAAGTGAAGGATTCATGGATAGTTGTGCCCTCGAGGCCAGTGTTGCGTATGAGGATTTGGTGGAGAGCGTGCTCCATGCTTACCGGGATGATTCTCAGAATTATCCCTGGATAGTGGGATTTTCCGGTGGCAAGGACAGCACGCTTGTAGCCCATCTTGTCTTTGACGCCGTAATGCAGGTGGCCCCTCGCAGGCGAAACAGACAAATCTATTTTGTTTCCAATGACACGCTGGTGGAAAGTCCCTTTGTGACCCGGCAGGTGCAGGAGCAGTTCGATATGGTGCAGTGCGCTGCGGACTGCTTTTCCTTACCTATAACCACCGTCATTACCCGGCCCAAGCTGGAGCATACCTTTTGGGTGCTACTCATCGGCAAAGGCTATCCCTGTCCCAACCAGAAGATGCGTTGGTGCACGGACAGGCTGAAAATCAAGCCCACTTCCCAGTTCATCTTGGACAATGTTTCCCGTTTCGGATCGGCCATTATTGTGCTGGGTGTCCGCAAGGATGAGAGCTCTAGTCGTCGCCAAAGTATTGAGCGGCACAAAAACTTGGAGAATTCGTACCTCACACCGCATGGTACCTTGCGCGGGGCTTTTATCTATCGCCCCATTGTGGAGCTGACCACCAGCGATGTCTGGTATCTGCTAGGGCATTACGATCCCCCGTGGGGCGGGACGCATGAAAAGCTGATTCAGATGTATCGGGATGCTGAAGGGGGAGAGTGCCCCATGGTGTTGAGCCAGGAGGAGGCGCCTGGCTGTGGCACCAGCTCCAGCCGCTTCGGTTGCTGGGCCTGTACTGTGGTCAACAAGGACAAAAGCCTGCAAGGCTTTGTGAACTCTGGACAGAAAAAATATCAGCTACTCATTGATTTTCGGGACTGGCTTCAAGCCATTCGCAACGATCCTGCGTACCGCCAGGCACGACGGCGCAACGGTCAGCTGACCTTCCAAGCTTCAGGCAAAATTATTGGCGGCCCCTTTACCCTTAAAGCCCGGCAGGAGATACTCCAGCGTCTGCTAGATGTTCAGAAACACTACGGCGAGCCTTTGATTTCCGAAGAAGAGATTCGTCTAATCAGAGAACTGTGGGCCGCTGACATAGCGGAAAAATTTTCACGAGGCTGTGATGAATGAGAAAGCAGTGATGGATCTGCCCCTGTGGAGCGATCCCGATACCAGCAGGCTATTTAAAAAAATGTGCTCTGACGCCGGTATTTCACCAGCACTTATGCGTGAGCTAATCGCATTATTGCGAGAATATCAGCATAAAGAAAGAATGTTTGGTCT
>MHCFR05601__coassemble_2848_pt1 | contig 6817 bp, 4 predicted proteins | sample MHCFR05601__metabat2_high_PE_031 | metagenome-assembled genome bin MHCFR05601 | reverse complement strand
ACAGCATAATATTTATAATAAAAAATAATTTCTATGCTCTTCATATATCATGTACATCATTTTACTCACATATCCCCATATGCAAAAATAAAAAATCCTCCAATGCTGACAGCACTGGAGGATTTACCATCCGGTAGATAGACGGCATTTTAAACGGACATCAGTCCTTTTCCGGAAAAACTTCCTCGACGACACCCCGCAGGCGCGCCAGTATCCCGGCGTCCACCTGAGCAGGGCCGCCATAGGGATATTCCCTGCCCAAAAAGCGGTATTTCTGCTCACCCATACGGTGGTAGGGCAAAAGCTCGTAATGGACGGCATCCATGGAGCGGGCCAGCTCAACGATACGCCGGATCAGCTCTTCGTCATCATTGATACCGGGGATGAGCGGCGTACGCAGGTGGATGGGCAGATGCGGATACGCGCTCCGCACAGCCGCAAGGTTGCGCAGGATGCGCTCATTGCCCATGCCGGTCGCTTTTTTGTGGGCCTCGCTGTCCAGATGCTTGATGTCGAACAAAAGGTAGTCGAGCTTGCCGCAGGCGGCAAGGATGGTCTCTTCGGGGGCCTGACCGCAACTTTCCATGGCGGTATGCACGGCCCGGTGTTCCGCCTCTTCCAGGATGGAGAGGCAAAAATCCCCCTGCTGCAACGGCTCGCCGCCGCTCAGGGTCAGGCCGCCGCCGGAGCGGGCATAAAAGGCGGCATCTTCTTCCACCTTGTCCAGCACTTCGCGGGCCGTCATGGTCTTGCCGTAAAAGGTCAGCGCCTGTCCCGGACAAACCTCCGCACAAGCACGGCAAGCAGGATCGCAGCGTTCCCTGTCCCGATGGATGCCGTCCTGCTCAAGGCGCAGGGCCTGTTGCGGACAGATGGCCACACAGCGCCCGCAGCCAAGGCATTTGTCCGCATTGTACGCCAGTTGCGGTGCGGCCTCCTGGGATTCGGGATTGCTGCACCACAGGCAGCGCAGCGGACAGCCCTTGAGGAAGACCAGCGTTCGTATGCCCGGGCCGTCATGCACGGAATAGCGCTGGATGTTGAAAACGGTACCGCGATTCTTGTCCGACATGGCATCTCTCCCGAAAGGCGGAAGGGGGCCGAAGCCCCCTCCCTGAGGTTGGATTGGCGATTTACTAGACCTGCTCGTGCTGGGTACGGGCGATGAGGTCGTCCTGCAGATCCTTGGACAGTTCCGTGAAGTAGGCGCTGTAGCCCGCGATGCGGACGATGAGGCCGCGGTACTTTTCCGGATCCTTCTGGGCATTGACCAGGGTCTGGCGGTTGACCACGTTGAACTGCACATGCCACAGCCGCAGGTCCACGAAGGCGCGGATGAAGCTCACCAGCTTGCGGGTACCTCCCTTGCCGGCCAGGCAGCTGGGGGTGAACTTGATGTTCAGCAGGCGGGCGGCACGCTGGAACATGTTGTAGTTCTTGGAGTTGAAGTTGGAGAGCAGCACCGCGGTAGGCCCGTTGACGTCGGCGCCGTGCGAAGCGGAAGAGCCGTCGGACAGCGGCGTCCAGGCCTTGCGGCCGTTGGGCGTGGCGGAGACCACGCGGCCGAAGGGCACGTGCGAGGTGAAGGGCACCATGCGGAAGTCGCACTTGATGCCCAGACGGGGCGCGTACTTCTTGCTGAATTCCTGGGCCAGGCGGTCGATCTCCAGACCGATGCTGTCGGCGTAATCATCATTGTTGCCGTAGCAGGGGGCACTCTGCAGCATCTTGCGGACGTCTTCCTTGCCTTCGAAGTTGCATTCCAGCGCGTCCAGCAGCTCCTGCATGGTCAGTTTCTTGTCGTCGAAGACCAGCTTGCGGACAGCCGACAGGGAGTCGATGGCCGTACTGTAGCCCAGGCATTCGAAGTAGCCGAGATCCAGGCCGCCTTCGTAGTGGTGATCCTGGTGCAGGTCCACGCATTCCTTCATGGCCAGCACATGCAGGGCATCGGAGATGGGCGTGGCAAAGTGCTGCGCGCGGGCCTTGATGATGTGGTACTGCTGCATGAAGGCGTGGCGCATCAGGTAGTTCTGCTGGGTGGCGTAGGCCTGCCAGAACTCTTCCCAGGTGGTGAAGTTGCGCACGTCACCGGTCTCCACGGTCAGCAGCTCGTCGCCGTACTTCTTCATGCGGCCGTTGTAGAGCACCAGTTCCACGGCGGCACCAAAGTTCATCTGAGCATGGCCGCTGGTGTAGGTATCCACGCGGGGCATACGGATCTCGGCGCAGCCGGAAGCGGCATAGTCATAGATGTCTTCCAGGGGAGCGCCCTTGGCCAGATGCAGGGGGATGATCTCGTCGTCATTGAGCAGCTTGGGGAAGCCGCAGCCCTGCTTGATCATCTCGGCCACAGCGGTCAGGAAGCGTTCGGGAGAACGGCTGTGCACACGGGCGGCCAGGTCGGGGTAATGCAGGGGGCATTCCCGCTTGGAACGCATGATGATGTAGGACAGTTCGTTGGTGGCGTCGCGGCCGTCGCGGGTCTGGCCGCCCACGGTCACGGCTTCCCAGTGGGAATAGCCTTCATGCGTGGCCTTGTTGTAGGGCGTGATGGCCAGGTCCAGGCACTGGGCCATGCTGGCCCACATGCACTGGAAGAGCTCGATGGCGCCTTCCTCGTCGATGCGGCCTTCGGCCAGGTCCTTCTGGTAGTAGGGCCAGAAAAGCTGGTCCATACGGCCGTTGGTGGGGTTGGAGCTGATCTTCTGCTCCAGGCGGGCAAAAGCCTGGGTGAACCAGTGGGCCTGGATGGCTTCATGGAAGGTGCGCGGCGGGTTCTCGGGCACCCATTCGCAGTTGGAAGCGATGGTCAGCAGCTCCTGCTTGCGGCGGGGATCGGTCTCTTCGGCGGCCTTGCGGCGGGCCAGTTCCGCATGGCGGCGGGCCCAGGTGACGATACCTTCACTGACGGTGACGATGGCTTCCAGGTAGGGACGCTTTTCGCTCTGGTCCACCGGATCGTCGGGATCCAGTTCGGCCATGCGGGCCAGGGCTTCTTCACGGATGCCCTTGAAGCCCAGCTTGAACAGGCGTTCCCAGTCCAGGCACCACTGCAGGCTGGAACGATTGGAGGCCGTTTCGCAGCAGATGTAGCGGGAGATGTAGCCGCCCTTGTCGGCATAAGCCAGGCGGTGGGACTCGGGATCCAGACGGCTGTTCAGATCCTGGTGGAAGGTCTTGTCCTTCCAGTAGGGGGTGATGATCTCTTCCACGGCGCGGGCGTCTTCGGCATTGACGTCGAAGGGGGAAGCCTCGTGGCCGGGCAGCTCCTTGAGGGCGGACGCCTGATAGTCGCCGTCCAGTTCGGGATACAGGATGCCGTAACGGGCGCCCTGCTGGCCGCAACGACCGGCGATGAGCTGGTCATCGTCGATGTAGACGGTCATGTTCTCGCCGATGTGCTTGAGGGCCTTGGCCCAGCGCAGCACCAGCAGTTCGCCTTCGGTCTGCTTCATGGATTCGGTGAACAGCAGCGCGCGCTCCACGTCGATATGGGGCTTTTTGCCTTCAGAGGCAGCCACCAGACGGTACAGGCGGGGATGCTTTTCAGCATAGGGATTGCTCTTGCCGGCGATGGTATCGAGAAGGAGCTGTTCCTGTTCGGAATAAGTGCAGGCACACGACATGATATGTTCCTCCAGGGCCCGCAGGCCCGTTGTTTGTTCTTGTTGTACGGTCCTCTACTTGCCGCTGGAGCTGCCCGTGGCGTCCACGCTCTTGCCCATGGTCTCCTGTCCCCAGATGGCCAGGAGCGCCGTGGAGACGAGGTAGCAGATGGCCAGGAACCAGAACACCGCGTGCTGGTTGTCGGAGGCGATGAGGAAAGCGATGAAGTAGGCCGCCAGCACGCCGCCGCAGATGCGGCTCACGGCTTCGCCGAGACCGGCGCCCGTACCGCGCAGTTCCGTGGGGTACTGTTCGGCGATGTAGAGCTTGCAGATGGAGAAGATGGCATTGCCGAAGAAGGCCAGGGCCGTCCCCACGATGAGCCAGGCATTGAGGCTCTCCACCATGGTCAGCAGGATGCTGCAACCGGCGGTCAGCAGGGCCAGGATGATGTACATGGGCTTGCGGCCGTACTTTTCGATCATGTGGCCGCAGACCATGCCGGCCACGGCACCGATGGCCATCATCAGGCCGCCCATCAGCACGGAGCTGGACATCTGGAAGCCCTTGCCCGTGAGGATGGTGGGCGCATAGACCATGACCACGTACCAGAACACCAGGGCGGCCGAGAACATGGAGTAGGACACGATGGTGCGGCTCAGGTACGGGGGCTTGAAGAGCATGGTCCAGCTGACCTTGGGCTTGTTGCCGGAGCGGGCTTCGTTCACGGCGGTCAGGATGGCGGGATCCATGTAGTTCTTGTCATGCTCCATGCCCAGGCTGCTTTCCAGGCGTTCCACCAGGGCCTCGGCTTCGTCATGACGGTTGTGGCGCATGAGCCAGCGGGGAGATTCCGGCATGTACTTGTGGATGAAGTACAGCATCACGATGGGCAGACCACCCACGAGGAAGGGCAGCTTCCAGGCCACTTCCAGCGGGAAGGTGGCCACGGCCCAGGCGCCGAAGGAAGACGGCAGCACATAGGAGAGCACGAGGATGGAATTGCAGTAGGCAAAGGTGACGCCGCGCTGCTTGGCCCCCACCAGTTCGGAGATGTACAGATACGGGATGGGGAAGACGGCGCCCGAACCAAGGCCGCTCAGGAAGTGCATGGCCACGACCCAGTAGAAGTTCTCCATCAGGGGGCCCATGAAGGTGAAGACCGTGAAGATGAACACGGCCCAGAAAAGGACGCGCTTGCGACCATAACGGTCCGAAAGGAAGCCGCAGCTGAAGGTGCCCAGCACCACACCGATGGTGGAGCAGGTGGCCAGCAGGCCGGTCTCCGCCGGGCCGAGGTTCCAGATCTGCTTGAGGACCAGCACGGTCTGGCCGATCAGGCCCAGGTCAAAGGCTTCCACCACGCTCACCGCGGCCAGCACGGCGATGATCTTCAGCATTTCGCTTTTGACCGGCAGGCGGTCGAAGCGGGACAGGCAATTGGCCTCGCGATGTATCAGGGACTGGTTTTCCATGATCTCCTCCATCCTAGGAGCGGCTGTACACGACATCGCCGCCCACATAGGTGCGCAGCACGGCAATGTCCTTGATGTATTCGGGGGCGACCGTCAGGGGGTTCTCGGCCAGCAGGACCATGTCGGCGTACTTGCCGGGCGTCAGGGAACCCTTCACATGCTCCTCGAAATTGAGGAAAGCAGCATGGATGGTCACGGCCTTGAGGGCCGACATGACCGTCACGGCCTGGTCAGGCCCGTACACGGTGCCCTTGCGGCTGGTGCGGGTCACGGCCGTGCAGACCTGGATCAGGGGATCCACCGGCGTGATGGGGGCGTCGGTATGCAGATTGTAGGGCAGGCTCAGTTCATCAGCGTCATGGCAGGGGCAGAAGCGGGCCACGCGGTCCGCGCCCACATAACCGGCATGGATCTCGCCCCAGTGGTACAGGGGGCTGATGAAGAAGCAGGGATAGGCCCCGGCAGCCTTGAGACGCTGCAACTGGCTGTAGCTGGGATACTGGCAATGGATGACCAGGTGCCGCGCATTGGGACGGGGATGGAGCTGCTGCAGGCGCTCGTAGGCCTGGGTCACGATCTCGATGCCACCGTCGCCATTGGCATGGATGGCGATCTGCCAGCCGGCCTTATGGATGGGCAGGATCTTTTCCACCAGCTCGTCCACGGTATAGAGGAATTCACCGCGGTAATCCGCGCCCTTGGCAGGATCCACGAAGGGATAGGGCTCCAGGAAGTAACCGGTATGGCCGCGCGGATCCCCGTCGGCCCACAGCTTGGCCGCGCCCATGGTCACCCGGCCGTTGCCGGAAAGATCCGTACCGGGCACATGGTTGGGATACGGAGCCAGGCGGCTCATGTCATTGGCGCGGATGAAAAGCACGGTACGGATGGTCAGGGTGCCGTCGTGCGCGCAGTCCAGGACCAGCTCGGTCACCTTGTGGCCCAGTTCCGCATCCATGGGAGAAAAGGCCGGGCCACCCTGCGCCGTGGTGATGCCGCAAGAGGCATAGCGGGCGCTGTCGTCAGCCAGGGCCGCACGCATCTCGTCCAGGGTAAAGCCGGGGATGTGCTTGCGCACCAGGGTCTGGGCCGGGATGCCTTCCAGGATGCCGTTGGGCTCGCCCTGGGCATCACGGCCGATGATGCCGCCGGCCGGATCGGGCGTATCACGGTGATGCCCGCGATCTCCAGGGCCTTGCTGTTGGCGATGCCCGTATGGCCCGTCACATGGCGGAAAAAGATGGGAACGTCCGTGGAAACTTCATCCAGGATCTCGCGGGTGGGATAACACTGCTCCTCCATGCCTTTTTCGTCGAAGCTGTGCCCGACGACCCACTGGGAAGGACGGTCGTCATGCAGCTTGCGGCGCAGGCTCTCCTTGAGGGCTTCCATGTTCTCCACAGCACAGTCGGCCGCATACAGACGGTTCATGCCGCCGCTGCAAAAATGACTGTGCCCGTCGATGAATCCCGGCAGCAGCGTGCCCCCTTCCAGAGAAACCAGGTCGGCGCCATCGCCCACAGCCTGCTTCACATCCTTCAGAGAGCCCGTGGCCACTATACGCCCGTCCATCACGGCCAGCGCTTCGACCTGGGGGAAATCCGCATCCATGGTCAGGATGGTACCGTCATGGTAAATGGTGATCTTATGGTTTGCCATTGGGAAACTCCTGTTGATTTCTTGGTCCGTATAAAGCAAAGGCTGTGCCACAAAAATAACAAGCAATATTTTCA
>MHCFR05601__coassemble_1621_pt1 | contig 12518 bp, 6 predicted proteins | sample MHCFR05601__metabat2_high_PE_031 | metagenome-assembled genome bin MHCFR05601 | reverse complement strand
GTTGCCGCATGCTGTTTTCTGGTCGGGGGAACAGATGCGGCATGGAGTCGGGAGACCCCGGCCCGGGGGAATAATACAGCGCATATCACAGTGAACGATACAGTATATGGTGTCCTGCACAACCATCGCAGCCTGATGAGCATCAAGGAAAACCGTTCGGTCCTTGAACATGAGCTCAACAAGGCCCGTGCCGGTTTTGGCCCGCGCGTGGACGTCACGGGGGAGATTGGCGTGGGTGTCCTGAGCGACACCACGTCCCGCGGTCTGGATCTTGATGATCAGTGGTTGAGTGTGGGCAGCGTCTCCGCTAAACTGGTGCAGCCCATTTGGGACGGTTTTGCCACACGCAGCCGTGTACGCACGGCCCAGGCCACCCTGGATTCCGTCAAGGCCAGGATCTTTGATACGGCCACGTCCCTTTCCCTGGATGGCATCATCGCCCACATCGACCTGCTCCGCCGCATCAAGCTGGTGGAACTGGCCCGCAACAACGTGGCCCGGCATGAATCCATCCTGGCCCAGGCCCGCGACCGTGCCAGCATGGGGGCGGATACCCAGGCCGATGTGACGCAGGCGGAATCCCGTCTGCAGCGTGCCCATTCCTCCCTGTCCGAAGCGGAAGATGCCCTGCGCGTGGCGTACGCCACCTATTCCCGCCTGACCGGCATCTATACGGTCGGCAAGCTGGATGTGGTGCCCATGCCGGCCGAGATGCCCGATACGGCAGCGGCGTTCATCCAGATGGCGGAAAAGCACAATCCCAAGCTGGCCGCCTATCTGCAGGACATCCGCGCTGCCAAGGGCGAGAAGGAACTGGCCCAGGCCAACATGTATCCTTCGTTCCAGCTGGAGGCCGGGCCCGAATATAGCGACCGCGGCGGCGACCGTGACCGCTGGGTCTACAGCTTCGACGTTTTGGCGACGGTACGCTGGAACGTGTTCAACAGCGGCGCCGACGTGGAAGGCATCCGTGCGGCCTCGGCGCGGGAGCGCGAAGCCCGGCAGAACCTGTACGACTACATGGACACCCTGCGTCTGGACATGGAGTCCACCTGGAGCAACTATCTGGCGGCCAAGGAACAATACAAGTTCTATACCAAGGCAGTGGAGAACAATACCTACACCCGTCAGGCCTACCATGACCAGTTCCTGCTGGGCACGCGCAGCCTGCTGGACGTGCTGGATTCGGAGAACGAACTCTACAATTCCGCCAGCCAGGCCGAGACCGCCCGCGGCAATATCCTCGTAGGGGCCTACCGCATGTGTGCTCTGGCCGGTGACCTGCTGCCCCGTATGGGGGTCCCGGCTGAAGAGATCAAGTCCGGTCCCAAGGAAGCCCGTCCCGTCCAGGGCGAGGACTTCGAGCTGGGCTGGTTCAAGTAGCCAGAAAGAACATTGCTTTTTCGGAGACCGGCCCCGCAGTCTTCGAAAAGGCGGCATTGCAAGAAGCGGGGATTTGCAAAACAACAGGCAGAATGTTCTCTGCCTGTTGTTTTGCGCCAAAGCACCCGCAGCCCGGGTACCAAAGGATCACGTATGTCGGAAAACGGAACAGGGGAAACACGCGGCCCGGAAATGGCAGCCGGAGGCCTGCGGCCTTCCGATGTCGATTTCATGCCGCCTTTGCTGCGCAGTCTTTCCTCCTTGTGCCGCCTCCGGGGCAAGGCCTTGTCTCCCCAGTTCCTGCTGGCCGGACTTTCGGGCAGTACCGTCTCGGCCCAGGCGTGTCTGCGGGTCGCCCGCAAGGCGGGCCTGACGGGCAGCGTGCTGTATCGTCCCCGGCTGGCCGAGCTCTCCAACCTGACCTTGCCCTGCATCCTGCTGCTGTCCGGCAACCGCAGCTGTGTCCTGACCCGGCTGGTGCCGGGAGCTCCGGCGGGGGCAGAGGCGGGCGAGTCCGGAGCCGGTACGGGGCAGGCTCAGGCTGAAGTCATCTTCCCCGAAACGGAAAGCGCCAGCCAGCTGGTGCCTCTGGACGCGCTGCAGGAAGAATATACCGGCTATGCCCTGTATGTGGCTGTTCCCGGCCGTCCGCAGGAACATGTGGAAAAACTGCGCCTGGCCAAGGGAAAACGCTGGTTCTGGGACGTGCTGCGCTATTATGCGCCCATCTACCGGCATGTGGCGCTGGCCAGCGTCATCATCAACCTCGTCGCTCTGGCCAGTCCCCTGTTTGCCATGAACGTCTACGACCGGGTCGTGCCCAACAATGCCATAGAGACGTTGTGGGTCCTGGCTTCCGGTGTGATCATCATTTATCTGTTCGACTTTTTGCTGCGGGCCCTGCGCACGCACTTCGTGGACGTGGCCGGGCGCAATGCGGACATCGTGCTCTCCAGCAATCTGGTGGACAAGGTCCTCACCATGCGGCTGGAAAGCAAACCGGAATCCACGGGCTCGCTGGTCAACAACTTGCGTGAATTCGAGCAGTTGCGCGAATTCTTCAGTTCGTCCTCGCTGCTGGCCTGCATCGACGTCCCCTTCCTGGTCATCTTCCTGCTGCTGATCGCCTTCATCGCCGGGCCCATGGTCTTCCTGCCGCTGGCGGCCATGCCCATCCTCATCGGGCTGGGGCTCTTCCTCCAGACCGCGGCACGGCGCTGCGCCGAGCAGAGCTACAAGCAGAACATGCAGAAGAATGCCCTGCTCGTGGAGATGGTCAACGGTCTGGAGACCATCAAGGCCTGCCAGGCCGAGAGCCGGATGCAGCGCCTGTGGGAGGCTGTGGTGGGGCTTTCCGCCAAATCGACGGCGGAGTCGCGCCGGTACAGCAGTCTGGCCGTGACGGCCTCCACCCTGGTGACCCATATGGTCACGGTGAGCATGATCATCTGGGGCGTCTACCGGATCTCGGAAGGCCTGATGACCATGGGGGCCCTCATCGGCTGCAACATCCTTGTGGGCCGAGCCATGGCGCCGCTGATGCAGCTGGCCTCCCTGTTGACCCGCCTGCAGAATTCCCGTGTTGCCCTGCAGGCCCTCGACCTGCTCATGGAGCTGCCTTCCGAGAACCAGTCGGAAAGCTCCTGCATGGATTTTGGCGAGTTGCAGCCCTCCTTCACCGTGGAGAACGTTTCGTTCGCCTATCCCAATTCCATGCGTCTGGCCCTTGAGGACGTGAGCCTGCGCATCAATCCCGGCGACCGGATCGGCATCATCGGGGCCATGGGCTCGGGCAAAAGCACCCTGGCCAAGCTGCTGACAGGTTTTTACCAGCCGCAGAAGGGCAGCATCAAATTCGGGGACGTGGACCTGCGCCAGCTGCCGACCACGGAGCTGCGCGGGCGCATCGGCGTGTTGCCGCAGGACGTGGTCCTGTTTTATGGCAGCATCCGTGAGAATATCGTCCTGGGGGACCCCACCATCAATGACCATCTGGTGTTCCGGGCCGCGGCCCTTGCCGGGGTGACGGATTTTGTCCGCAACAATCCCGCCGGTTTCGCAGCCCAGGTCGGCGAGCAGGGCAAGGCCCTGTCCGGTGGGCAGCGGCAGGCGGTGGCTCTTGCCCGTGCGCTGGTCCGCGATCCTGAGGTGCTGATTTTGGACGAGCCCACCAGCAATATGGACACGGATTCCGAGCAGCGCCTGCAGCAGCGGCTGGCAGCCGTCTCGCAGGGGCGGACCCTGATCCTTGTGACCCATCGCCTGAGCATGCTGCGCATGGTGGACAAGCTGGCTGTCATGGAGAACGGCAGGCTGCGGATGTTCGGGCCGCGTGACGCCATCCTGAAGCGCTTGCGCGACAGCGCCGCCGCAGCCAGAAAGCCTGCCCCGGAAAAAGGGCAGGAGGCTCCCGGGGGAGCCGCTGCCGTGAAGGAGGGGAAGGATGGACGCCCGTAAGCCGGATCCCGCGACGCAGAGCGGTGACCGTATTGAAACCAGGCCGCCGGAAGATATCTTTTCGTCTTTGCCTCCCGAGGCTCCCGTACCTGACGGGCAGTCCCGGAAACGTTCGTTGTTCGCCCGCATCCGGCAGGTGTTCCGCCTGATCTTCGTGGGGGATGCCGAGCGGGAGCAGCGTCCCGCCACCGGCATGGCGGCGCGCCTGCGCGAGAATTTCAGCCAGGCATCGTCCGCCGGAGACAAGCCCATGACGCGCAAGGAGCTGTTCGCGGCTCTGGACGCTCCCCTGCATGGTCTGATGCCGGATGATATTAATTATGCCAGCGAGGTGGATGCGGCCCTGTCCCGCAGGCCCGCGTTCACGGCCCGTGCCCTGTCCGTGGCGGTGGCCTTGCTCGTCGTGGCGCTGCTCGTCTGGGCCGCCTGGGCCCCCATCGACGAAGTGACCCATGCAGAAGGTTCCGTGGTGGGATCCCGGCGTACGCAGTCGGTCTCCAACCTGGAAGGCGGTATCCTCCAGGCCGTGCTCGTCCGGGAGGGCGAGGTCGTGGAAAAAGGGCAGGTCGTGGCCCAGCTGGAAAACGTCATGGCCGAGAGCTCGTACCGGGATGCCCTGTACAAGCTGGTGGAACACCGTCTGGCCATCATGCGGCTGGAGGCCATGCTGCGTGACGAGGAGCCTGTCTTCCCCAGTGACTTGCCCGTCTTCCTCAAGGAGATACTGGGCGAAGAGCCGGACGGCGTCCTTGTGGAGCGCGCCCGTCAGATCGTCGATGACCAGCGAAACACATGGAAGGCGCAAAGTTCGAAACTGCGGGCCGAGCTTTCCATGCTGGAGGCCCAGTATGCCCAGCGGCAAAGCGAGGTGGCGGAGCAGCTGGCACGCAAGAAACAGCTGGACGGCAGTCTGGTGCTGGAGACGGAGCAGCGGGATACGGCCAAGCGCCTGCTGCAGCGCAACAACTATTCCCGCATGGATTATCTGGGGCTGGAGCAGAAGATCATCCAGACCCAGGGCGAGATCGATATGCTGGCCGCGGCCATCCCCAAGACGCAGGCCATGATGGATGAGGCCCGGCAGCGCATCGGCAGCCGGGTGGCGGAAGAGCAGCTGGCCATCAGCCAGGAGATCAACAAGCGGCGCACGGAGCTGGGCTCGGTGCGGGAATCCCTGACCGCCGGAGGCGACCGCGTGACTCGCACCGAAGTACGCAGTCCCGTGCGGGGCAGCGTCAAGCAGATACTGGTCAATACGGTGGGCGGGGTCGTCAAGCCGGGCGAGGCCATCATGGACATCGTGCCCATGGACGAGAGCCTTCTGGTGGAGGTGCGCGTCCGTCCGCAGGATGTGGCCTTTTTGCGGCCCGGACAGGACGTGATGATCAAGGTCTCGGCCTATGATTTCTCCATCTACGGCGGTCTGCCCGGCAAGCTGGAATCCATCAGCGCGGACACCATTGAAGACAAAAAGGGCGATTTCTATTACCTTGTCAAAGTCCGTACCGGAGAGACGGCCATCCGGCGTAACGACGAGATCCTGCCCATCATCCCGGGCATGATCGTGGTGGCCGACATCATCATCGGCAAGAAGACGGTGCTTGATTATATCCTCAAACCTGTGATGAAAGCCAGGCAGAACGCGCTTACCGAGCGCTGATCCCTGCTGTGCGGAGCTTCTATGCGCAATCCTGAACGTGTGTCACTGCGGCCCCTGCTGGGAGGGCTGATACTGCTGCTCGCCCTGACGGTCATCGGGGCCACCCGCTTCAACAGTGCGGAACAGCGCGAGATCCTCGACAGGACGGGCAGCCAGCTTTCCGCCTATACGTCCACGGCAGCGGCCATGGTGACGGTATGGACCGGTGTCCAGCGCGATGCTGTGGCGGAGATGGCCCGCTACGACATGCTGCGTCTGCTGGCGGCGGAGATAGCGGAGACGGACCTGCCCGTGGCCTTGCTGCGCGAGCTGGGGGAGACCCCCTGGACGGAACAGGAACATGGGCGGCACAGCGGCCTTGATGCGCGGGACCGTCAGGCCCTGCGCGACATATCGCCCCATGCCACGCTCATCTATCGCAAATTTGTCGAGTTCATCTCCCGGCATGATTTTGCCGGTGCGGCCCTGCTGGACAGGACCCTGGAACCGGTCATGCTGGTGGGGCAGGGCTGGCAGGCGGATACCAGGACGCTGCTGAAGCAGCGCCGGAGCAAGGGAGCCTTGTCCGGGGCGGGCATGCTGCCTGTCCGGCTCCAGGGGGAGCGTCTGCTGGTGGATTTTTACTGTCCGGTGACGGCACCGGGCTATGTTTCGGCGGACGACTCGCCCCAGGGGATCCTGCTGGTCACCTGTGATATCGGCAAGCTCCTGGGAGGGGTCGGCCAGTCCTCCGAGCTGGGCTATATGAGCCTGTTGCTGGAGACCGGCGGCGACCTTGTCCAGGCCATCGGCATGGGCGAACGCCCGAGCCTCAACCTGGTGACCCTGCCTGCGGGCTTCGGTCAGGACATGACGCCCCGGGACATGGTCTTGCCCGCCATTTCCGGGACCATGGACTGCCTTGTGGTCGGCCAGCCCGTGCCGGGGACGTCCTGGTATGCGGCCGTGGCCTGCCGGGCGGACAGCGTCCGCCAGGAACAGGACGACATGGCCTGGCGCGTCTGGACCATGGCCGGCCTGCTGTTCCTTTGCCTGGCGGGGATCCTGGTCTGGTTCTACTGGTGGCTCGGCATCCGCCGGGAGCGGGGCGAGGTGCGGGAGCTGAAAGACCTCTACGCGACCATGTCCCGGCAGCGTTGCCTGCTGGATACGGTCCTGCGGGCCATGCATTCGGCGCTGGCCCTGGTGGATGGTGAAGGCCGCATCGTCTATGCCAATACGGAATTCGCCCGTCTGGCCCGCTGCCAGGGAGAGGTGCTCCACCTTATGCAGGTACGGCATCTTCCGGATTATCTGGCCCGGAGCCTGGAACGCCATGTGGAATTCGTCTGGCGGACAGGGACGGAATTTTCCGATCAGGAAGACATGCTGGTCGAGGGCAAACTGGTGCACCTCAATGTGCAATGCCTGCCCTTTGCCGCGGAAGACGGCGCATCAGGGACCGTCGTGGTGGTCTATCGGGACATAACGGCCCACGTGGAGGCGGAGCTGCGCCTTGCCACCATGCTGCGCCAGACCGTCGAGGCCTTTACCCACGCGGTGGAAGCGGTGGACCCCTATTTGAAGGGGCAGTCCGGGCTCACCGGCGAGCTCGCCTACCATCTGGCGGCCTGGCTGGGCAAGGACGATCCGGCGCTGGAGTCCACGCTGCGTACGGCGGCCAGCCTGTCCCAGGTGGGCATGATCCGTCTGCCGCACGAGCTGCTGACCAAGGCCGGTCCCCTGACGCCCGAGGAACGCCTGCTGATGGAAAAGCATGTGGATTATGCCGTGGAGGCCCTGCGGGGCATAGATTTCGGCTTGCCTGTCCTGCAGACCATCGAGCAGATGCACGAGCGTATGGACGGTTCCGGCTATCCCCGGAAGCTGCAGGGCGAGGCCATCTGCCTGCAGGCCCGCATCCTGGCCGTGGCCAACACCTTCTGCGCTCTGATGCGTCCGCGTTCCTACCGGCGCCGTCATGACGAACCGGCGGCTCTGGCTATCCTGCGCGAACGTCCTTTCAAGTATGACCAGCAGGTGGTGGATGCCCTGGCGGCGTTCCTGCAAAGTGCGCAGGGCAAGGAATTCGTCCGGATATTGCAGCAATAGCAGCATAAAAAAGGGCGGTATCTGTTCCGGATGGGGAAGGGTACCGCCCTTTTTCATACGTTATGCCTGGGGCTGCCGAACCTCAGGGCATCCAGAGGTTCACGCCGTCCAGGGGATGCGCGGCACGCCAGCGGTGCAACTCGTCCAGAGTGCGTACACCGCCTTCCAGAACAGCCTGATAGTATTCCACCCCGTGGATGCTCTCGTTTTCCGGCGTCTCGTATTTGAGGCGCAGGATGGTATCCCGCGTCGCATCGTCCAGGCGCCGGCAAAGACGGTCGGCAAAGCGTTCGAAATAGCCGTCGAACGTCGAGCCGCTCTCGATGTGGATGATGTCGATTTGCCAGGGGGCGCCGCCGGGGCGTTGCCAGATGCCATGCCATTCCAGACAGCGTTCTTCTGTTGCGCTGCCGTCCACGAAGTGCAGGCTGTTCAGATAGGGGGAACTGGCCAGGGCCGCCATGACACGGAAGCTGAGGTCGCGGTCCAGAGTCGGCGTGTAGACATGGAAGTCTATGTCCCTGTGCCGGACCAGCAGGCCCGTCCTGAACGAGCCCACGGCATGGACCACGGCGCCTGCCCGGCGCCAGTGTCCTTCTATGTCCAGTTCCGCCACGATATCCCGGGCTTCTGCCTGCGTGGCGCGGGCCATCGCTTGCCAGGGGGATGCGTTGTCCATGCGGGTCTCCTTGTGTGGTGCCGGTCTGTCTTCAAGAAAAGAAAGCCTTTCTCTTTGACATGTTGGGCACCTTTTTTTATGGAAAAAAACGACAAAATTTTCCACTCCAAAGCTGGAAAAAAGGCTCATGCCGGAGTGTGGCGGACAAAGGCGTGCCGTCCCGGCCCGGACATGATGTGATATCGCGGAGAGACTTATGGATATTCGTCACACGGCGACAACCTGCCCGTATTGCGGCTGCGGTTGCGGCCTGACCCTGGAAACTGCGGAAGGCCGCATTCAGCGTTCCGTGCCCACGCCCGACAGCCCGGTCAACCGGGGCAAGCTGTGCGTCAAGGGCTGGAACGTGCATGAATTCATACAGCACCCTGACCGTCTGAAAACGCCCCTGCTGCGGACGGAGCAGGGCTGGCAGTCCCTGGACTGGGAAAGCGCCCTCGATCATGCCGCCGGGGAGCTGGCCCGCATCCGTGACCAGTACGGCCCTGACAGCATCGGCGTGCTGACCTCCGCCCGCTGCACCAACGAAGAGAACTATCTGCTGCAAAAGCTCACCCGTTGCGCGCTGGGGACCAACAATATCGATCACTGCGCCCGTCTCTGACACGGCCCCACTGTGGCAGGTCTTGCCACTTCGTTCGGCAGCGGCGCCATGACCAACTCTTTCGACGAGCTGGAGCAGGCGAGCTGTCTGTTGGTGATCGGTTCCAATACCACGGTCGCCCATCCCATGGTGGGCATGCGGCTCATGCATTGCCATCGTGAGGGCGGCAAACTCATCGTGGCCGACCCCCGCCGGACGGACCTTGCCCGCCTGGCGGACGTGCACCTGCGCCTGCGTCCGGGAACGGACGTGCCGCTGGTCAACGGCCTGATGCATATCATTTATGAGAATGGCTGGCACGATGCGGCCTTCATCGCGGAACGCACGGAGAACTTCGACGAGCTGCGCGAGAGCCTGCGTGAATGGACGCCCGAGCGGACCGAGGAAGTCACCGGCGTGCCGCGTGAGCTCCTGTTCCGTGCGGCGGAACTCTATGCCCGCTCGGAGACCAGCGCCATCGTCTATTGCCTGGGCATCACCCAGCACCGCTGCGGCGTGAACAATGTCCGTTCCCTGGCCAACCTGTCCATGCTCTGCGGTCAGATCGGTCGTCCCTGTACCGGCGTGAACCCGCTGCGCGGCCAGAACAACGTGCAGGGCGCCTGCGATATGGGCGGGTTGCCCAACTATTATCCCGGCTACCAGTTCGTGGATGACGAGAAGGCCCGCCTGAAGTTCGAGGCGGCCTGGGGACGCTCCCTGTCGCCTTTCCGCGGCCTGACGGCCATGGAGATGATGCACGGCATGCAGGAGGGCAAGCTCAAGGCCATGATCATCATGGGCGAGAATCCCATAGTCAGCGACCCGGATTCCGGCCATGTGGTGAAGGCCCTGTCGTCGGCGGAGTTCCTGCTCTGCCTCGACATCTTCCCCACGCCGACCACGGAACTGGCGCACATGGTCCTGCCCGGTGCGTCGTTCGCGGAGACCGACGGTACTTTCACCAACTCCGAGCGCCGCGTGCAGCGCGTGCGCCAGGCCATCCCGCCCATGGCGGGGCGGACCAACGGCCAGATCATCCAGGCTTTGTCCCGGCGGCTGGGCTATGACATGCATTACGCCTCGGCGTCGGAGGTCTTTGACGAGATCTGCTCCCTGGCCCCCAACATGGGCGGCATGAGCTATGCCCGTCTGGAAGGGAAGAGCCTGTGCTGGCCTTGTCCCACGCCTGACCATCCCGGCACGCCCATCCTGCATCAGGGGCGCTTCACCCGCGGCAAGGGGCTTTTTGCCGCCATCCCGCATGTGCCTCCGGCGGAACTGCCGGACGAGGAGTATCCTTTCCTGCTCAGCACCGGCATGCGCCATGCCCATTATCTGACCGGGACCATGACGCGCCGTTGTGCCATGCTGGAGCGTGAACTGCCCGAGCTGGTGACGGACATCAATCCCGCTGACGCCAAAAAGCTGGAGATCCGCGAAGGCGCCCGCCTGCGCATGGTCAGCCGTCGTGGAGCTGTGGTCTCGCGCATGCACATCACGGACGATGTGCCCGAGGGCGTGGTCTTCGCTCCCCTGCATTTTGCCGAAGCCATGGTCAACCTGCTGACCTGCACCGCTCTGGATCCGGTCAGCAAAACCCCTGAATACAAAATCAGCGCCGTCAGGCTGGAGAGGGTCTAAGCCATGTCCGCATACTATACCATGAATCCGGCGGACCTGCCCGCCCTGCTGACCGCCTGGCAGTCAGGCTCCCGTGTGCTGTGCCCCTGCAAGGAGCAGGACGGGACCACGCGCCTGGAGAGCTTTGTTCCGGAAAAGGGCCTGTGCCTCGACTATACCAACCTTGCCATGCCGCCGGTGGACGTCCTGAACGGCTATCAGGATGTGCTGTTCCGCTGGGAAGGCAACGAACGTACGTATGTGGCCGAGCCCGGTGCGGAAGCCATGGCCCCGACGGTCATCTTCGGCATGCGCCCCTGTGATGTGTCCGCTCTGGAATATCTGGATGATTTCTACCTGGGCGAATACCGGGACATCAATTATTCCATGCGGCGCGAGGCCGTCACCATCGTGGGCATGAACTGCCGTACGCCCGGGAAAAGCTGCTTTTGCGCGGCCACGGGCACAGGCCCCTTTGCCCGCAGCGGCTTTGACCTGATGCTGACGCTGGACGGCGATCTGTGCTGGGTGGAATGCGCCACGGACAAGGGCGAGAGCCTTGTGGGGCAGGCCATGGTCTTTTTCCGTCCCGTGACCGAAGCCGCTCTGCGTGCCCGGCTGGGCGAGCTGGAAAAGGATTGCCGGGACTCTTTCCAGAAGCTGCCCGATCTTTCCCAGATCCGTACGGCCCTGCTGCAGGGCTTCGACCATCCGGTGTGGGAAGAGATCACGCCCACCTGCATCCGCTGCACGGGCTGCACGGCCGTTTGCCCGACCTGCACCTGTTTCCAGTTCAACGAGGAACGTCTGGATGCCCAATCCGGCCGTCGCGTCCGCGTCAAGGACTCCTGCCAGACGGCTGGCTTTACGCGTAATGCCGGCTGGCACAATCCGCGCAGCAAGGCTGCCGCCGTGCGCCACCGCATCATGGACAAACTGGTCTACATCCAGGACCGCTTCGGTAGAAAAGGCTGCGTGGGCTGCGGGCGCTGCATCGACGTCTGCCCCGCAGGTATCGACATCCGCAAGATAGCCGATACCGTGGTGAAGGACTGCCCGCCCGAGGGACAGCGCAAGCCCATGCCGGTCTCCATCCCGGAACGGGCGTCCACCCGCATCGACCCCCAGCTGTTCACGCCCTATCCCGCGCGCATCGTGGCCATCCATGACGAGACCCCGGACATCCGTCGCTATGTGGTCCGTTACATGGATGAACGCCTTGCCGAGACCTTCCGTCTGACGGGCCAGTTTTTCATGGTCACGGTCTTCGGCGTGGGGGAAGTGGCCCTGTCCATCCCCTTCGGGGATCAGCACGACGGCCAGTTCGAGTTCTGCGTCAAGAAAGTGGGCAAGGTGACGTCGGCCCTGGCCAAGCTTGGCGTGGGGGATGTCATCGGCCTGCGCGGACCTTACGGCAAGGGCTTCCCCTACCGTTCCTTTGCCGGACGGGACGTGCTGGTGGTGGGCTCCGGCGTGGGCCTTGCCCCTGTGCGGACCATCATCGTGCGCCTGCTCCAGGAGCGGGAACGCTACGGCCGCATCGCCATCATCGCCAGCGCCACGCGCTATGAGGGCCTGGTCTACAAGCAGGATCTGAAGGACTGGAGCAAGATCCCCGGTGTGACCGTGCAGTATGCCCTGGCCAAGCCGACGGATGCCGTCCAAGCCCATGTGGGCTATATCAACGACCTGCTGCCGGAACTGGATTTCGACTGGGCCAATGCCCGGGCCATCCTGTGTGCCTCGCCGCGCCGCATCAAGCTGGTGGCCCGCGACCTGCTGGGCCTCGGCATGAACGGCAAGGACATCTTCACCTCGCTGGAGACCCACATGCGCTGCGGTGTGGGCAAGTGTGGCCACTGCAAGGTGGGGGCGCACTATATGTGCCTGGACGGGCCGGTGTTCACCTATGAGGAAATGCTGCAGTTGCCGGAAGAGTTCTAGGATCTGCCAATACGTATGAAAAGGGCGGGGACGTGATGTCCCCGCTTTTTTTATGGGCTTTAGCCTGTTGAGCGCCTGGCAGGCGCGAAACAAAAAAC
>MHCFR05601__coassemble_1592_pt1 | contig 12872 bp, 10 predicted proteins | sample MHCFR05601__metabat2_high_PE_031 | metagenome-assembled genome bin MHCFR05601 | reverse complement strand
AGCGACGCCTTGATGTGTCTGAGTCCATGACTCAAATAGCCATGGCAAGCATACTGTTGAAACGTTTCATTATTGATAAATGAGTTTCCAAACACGCTCTAAGCATCCATATTTTCAAAGGCGTCCTCATTCCAGTGCAAGGCCTGTCCTCTGTCCGGCAACTGGACACTCTCTCCGAACAGCTCGACCGGATCGCCCTCATCCTGCCGCAACAAACGGTTTTCCGGCTCCTTGCGGTGGTCATTGAGGACCCACCGGATCTTTTCCCAGTCCTCGAAGAAGTATTCTTCCAGCAGGGGCAGGATATGGTTACGGAACACGATCGCCAGCGCCTCCGCCGTCACCACCGTTCCAAGCCCCATAAACCAAGCGTGACCAAGACGATGTTCCTTATCCAGCAGCACGGTGATACGGCGGTTTATGCGGTCCAGCAAGTCAGCCAGGGAAAACTCCGTCCCCTGCAGGCGGCTGCCCTCCAGTAGTTCAGGGCGAGGCGGCATCTCCGTAAAGGAGAAACGCCGCCGCAGGGCCGCATCCAGCCCGGTAAGGGAGCGGTCCGCCGTGTTCATGGTACCGATGATGTAGACATTCTCCGGCACTGAAAAGAGGTCACGAGAATACGGCAGGCGCACGGTGATGCTGTCCCGCGTGTGCGGACTGTTGGGCAGGCAGGCCCGGTGCGACGCTTCCACCAGAGTGATGAGTTCGCCGAAGATACGGGAGATGTTGCCCCGGTTGATCTCGTCAATGATGAGCACATAGGGCGTCGTCTTGCCGGTCTTCGCGGCCTCGTGCGCTTCCCGGCACAATTCCTTGAAGATGCCGTCCTCCACTTGATAGGTAATTTTGCCTTCATCCGTCGACGCCCGGATGCCTTCCACGAAGTCCTCGTAGCTGAAGCTCTGATGGAAGGTCACGAAACGGATATGGCCGTCAGCGACCAGCTCGTCGAAGCGCTGCCTCTTCTTTTCCCGAGTAGCGCCTACATCCCGCATACCCGCAGCGGCAAATATTTCCAGTGCTTTTTCCACTGTGGCGTAGGTCTTGCCCGTACCGGGAGGGCCGTAGAGTATCTGGTTCAGGGAGATGGAAGCTCCTGACGCTGCTGGCTGCGGCGTACCCGTAGTCTCTCCCTTGCCATCAACGGGGGGCTGAGGTGTCATATTCCAGACCTCCTCACTGTATTCGTGCAGGTTTTTGCCGTTACGCCGGGCCATGAGGCGGCGGTTCAACTCAGCCATACTGAGTTTCTCTCTGTCCACGTCGTCCAATGCGGCAACAAGTTTATCCTGTGTATACACAGAGAGGACTTGCGGATCATTCCTGTCCTGATAGAGAAAAGCTATTTTCCAGGCGACCATCTGCCATAGCACACTGTCCTCCACCGCATTCAGATTCCGGTGCTGAACAGCATTGATGATGGACAGGATATGTTTTTTGACAGCGGCGAAGGCGATCGCAGGAGAGTCCCCTAGACGGGCCTGCCAGGCATATTTTACTCCATAGATATAACCGGAACTTTTCTTATCTTCTGTGGAAGCACGTTGATAAATACCGAATTTAAAAGCAGAACCTCCCCAGATTGACCCCAGTTTTTCCGTCATGCTTTCCAGACAACGCTGGAAACACGTCGGATCATTGAGCGTATGGTACTGTTCCAGCGTCATGGCTCGCACTTTTTCCACAGGCCAGAGTTCAAGGAATTTTGTCCAGATGCCATCAAGGTGTACGATGTCGGCCATAGATTACCTCATGGTCAGCGCTGCTGGTATCACAGAAAAAAGATGCTACCACTCAAGCACAAAAACTGCCTGCGAGCAACAGCACGACCAGTGTCAGTGTTCTCCGATATCGTACAGGCCACAATCCACCTGCCGAAACGGGATGTTAGCGTCCTTCGACAGTCTGTTGCCACGCACCGGCAACCAAGCCTCTGATGGCCGCTCCGTATCGGGCAACCCTTACCTCGCAGCAGTCCCGCAATACATCCTTTCCCAAATAAAAACCGGCGCATGACGCTCTCTCGTCACACGCCGGTCTCACTGGCATGAGGATACCGCCCCGCAGGGCAGCCCCGCCATTTCAGGTGCGCTATACCATCGCCGTCTGTTCTAAAAATACATGGTCAGCAGATCGCGGGCCCGGGCCACGTCGGTGCGGATCTGGGCCACCAGGGCATCGGCGGAGTCGAAACGCTTCTCGTCGCGCAGGCGGGCCACGAAGTCCAGGCGCAGCTCGCTGCCGTAGAGGTTCAGATCCGTATCCAGCAGGAAGCTCTCGATGCTCAGGCCGTAATCCCCGAAGGTGGGTTTGCGGCCGATGTTGGTCACGGCCTGCAGGGTCCTGCCCAGGTGCGGCACCACCACGCGGGTGGCGTAGACGCCCGGTGCGGGCAGCATGGTGTCCGGGATGGCGATGTTGGCCGTGGGGAAACCCAGGCCGGTGCCGCGGCCTTCGCCGTGCACCACCAGGCCCTCACAGCCGTAGGCATGGCCCAGCAGGCTGGCGGCCGTGGCCACGTCGCCCTTGCCGATGAGCTCGCGCAGGCAGGTGGAGCTGACCACATGCCCGCCCACTTCCACCGGCGGCAGCTGGTCCACGTCAAAGCCGTACTTCTCGCCCAGGGCACGCAGCACATCGGGCTGGCCGCTGCGGCCGCGCCCCAGTGTGAAGTCGTGGCCGATGACCAGATGTTTGAGCCGCAGCGGCAGCAGGTGCTGCCGGACGAACTCCTCGGGCGACAGCGCGGCCAGCTCGTGGGTGAAGGGCAGCTCCAGCACACGCAGATCGCCCAGGCCCTGCAGCAGGCGCATGCGGGCGGCCCGGCTGGTCAGGGGCTGATGCGGCCTGCCGAAAAGCACGCGCGGATGCGGCCAGAAGGTGATGACCACGCAATCCAGGCCGAACTGCTGGCTGTAGGTCAGCGCACGGCGGATGAGGACCTGATGGCCCTGGTGTACGCCGTCGAAATTGCCGATGGTGACGGCCGTGGCGCGGGGAGACGCGGAAGGGGAAGTATCCATGATGGTCCAGTTGCTCAGATAAGACGGTCGAAAATGGATTGATAGGTTTGCCGCACATGCAGCATCAGGCGCAGGGCCATGGCCTGTGCGCGGGCCTCGTCCTCGAAAAAGACAGCGGCCAGAAAACGGGACACGGGACGAAAGTCCGCATCGCCCCGCTCGGCCAGCACCTCCCAGTAGGCCGGGGCACGCTCCAGGGCCAGGGCCGAGGTCTTGTCCGTATGGCTCTGCCCGAAGCTTTCCCGGAACTGCCGGAACATGGCCTCGGCCTGCTCGGGGAAGGAGCGTTGCAGGGCCAGACGCCACAGGGCCATGCACAGGCCGCGCCACTCCGCCAGCAGCCGGGCACGACGCCGGAACTGCAGACGGCCGATACCGAGGATGTGCAGGGCCCGTCCCGCATCCAGATCGAGGAGCAGGACGGGGAAATTGTCCAGGGCCTCCCGTACCGCATCGGCACGGACGGCCATCAGACTGCTCATGCTTCTGCCTGACCTTCAGCCGCAGGCTTGCGACGACGGCGACGACGGCGGCGCTTGGCCGTGCCCTCCCCTTCGGCAGGGGCGGGAGCATCCCCGCCATCCGCCGCGGGCGCGGCGTCCGCGACGGCCTCGGCGGCGGGAGCGGCGGCCTCGGCGGCCTTGTCCCCGCGATCACGGCGACGGCGGGAGGAACGCTTGCGGCCCCGGCCCTCGCCGTCACCACGGCGGGAAGATTCGCTGCGGCCTTCGGGCAGCTGCTGCACATGGCCCAGGCTCTCCTGATAGGCGGCATCCACCAGCATGGCCAGCAGCAGGCCGTTCTCGTCGTCCTCGGCCTGGCTGGCCAGTTCGCGCACCAGCGGCGCATAACGGGCCACGCGCATCTTCTCCAGACCGGTCAGCTTACGGAAACGGCTCTCCAGCAGGGTGGTCACGCGCGCACCGGCCACCACGGCCACGTCCTCGTCCGTGGGCGCGGGGATCTCGCGCAGGGCGATCTTGTAATGACGGGCGATGCGCTCCAGTTCCATGCGCTGCATGATGTCCACCAGCGAGATGACCGTACCGGCAGCCCCGGCACGGCCCGTGCGGCCGGCACGGTGGATGTAGCTTTCATGGTCTTCCGGGGGCTCGTAGAGGAAAACGTGGGACAGGGCCGGGATGTCGATACCGCGCGCGGCCACGTCCGTGGCCACCAGATACTGCAGGCTGCCCTGGCGGATCTTGTCCAGCACGGCCTCGCGGCGGGCCTGGGAAAGGTCGGCCGACAGCTCGTCGGCGTTGTAGCCGAAGCCCTGCAGCACACCGGTGATGTAATGGACGTTGGCCTTGGTGTTGCAAAAGATGATGGCCGATGCCGGGTTCTCGGTCTCCAGCAGGCGCACCAGCACGCGGTCCTTGTCCATGGGACGGCTCTGGCAGAACAGATGCTGCACTTCGGCCACATGCACTTCCTTCTGCGAGAGGGAGAGCATGGAAGGCTCGGTCAGGAATTCCCCGGCCAGCTTGAGCACGTGCGGCGGATAGGTGGCCGAGAACATGCTGGTGTGGATGCGGCGGCGCGGCAGGTAGCGCTGCACTTCCTTCATGTCGGGGTAGAAGCCGATGGACAGCATGCGGTCGGCTTCGTCGAAGACCAGGGCGTCCAGATCGTCCAGCGAAAGGGTGCGGCGCAGCAGATGGTCCAGCACGCGGCCGGGCGTGCCCACCACCAGCTGGGCCCCGTCACGCAGGGCGTCCATCTGCTTTTTGTAGCCCACGCCGCCATAGACGGCCACGGGACGGATGCCCGTGCCTTCGAACAGGGTGCGCGCCTCGTGCTCCACCTGCACGGCCAGCTCGCGGGTGGGCACCAGGATCAGGGCCTGGGCGGCGTGCAGTTCGGGATCCAGACGCGGCACCAGGGGCAGCAGGTAGCAGCCGGTCTTGCCGCTGCCGGTACGGGACTGCACCATGATGTCGCGGCCTTCCAGCAGGTACGGCAGGGCCAGGGACTGCACGGGCATCAGGGACGTCCAGCCCGCACGGCCGCAGGCGGCGGCGATGGTCTCGGGCAGGGTCTCCAGCGTGGCGCGCGGCAGGGCGTTCTCGGGCTCGGCCACGGAAAAATTCTCAAGGGAAGCGCCGGGGGTGGAAAGTTCGGCCGCAGGGGCGGCCTGTTCCTGCGCGGCCTCTCCGGCGGAGGCGGGGCAGGTAGGATCGGTGATGTCGGACATGATGGCTCTCTGACGCACGGCGGCCGGGGGGATCCCGTCTGCCGCCGATGCGGATGGGTTATTCTTTTGATGTCGGAAACGCACTAACCTGCCACAAGCGGCGCCCATGCGCAAGGCGCCGCCGGGGCCCTCCCGCGGCGGGCACGGGCGCGGCCTGCAAAGGCCTTCGCGATGGCGTCGGCCGGACAGGGGCGCCCCCTTTGCCGGGTGCAGGGGCGGGCCCCCTTGTTGAAAGCCCGGCCACCTTTCCGTCAGGCAGCGCACGAGGCGTCCCCGTACGCAGGGGCGGCAAAAAGGCACGGGGCACGGCTCTTGTCACCCTGGCGTCGCCAGGCTGTCACCGGCAGCGGACAGGCTGTGAAAAAAGGCCGCCGGATGCGGGCGCCGCTTGCGTCCGGGCAAGAATGCGGCTAGCCTGAAAGGCCTCACCGGCGCACCCGCCGTACGGACAGGGGCACCGGAGCATGTTTTTTTGATTCGGAGGGAGCCATGGCGCAACTACAGCCGGATTTCGGTCCCGATTTTTCCAAGGGACTGGTCCCCGCCATCGCGCAGGACGCGGCCACGGGCGAAGTGCTCATGCTGGCCTATATGAATGAAGAAGCCTGGAAACGTACCCTGGAAACCGGCGAGGCCCATTACTGGAGCCGCAGCCGCAAGGAACTCTGGCACAAGGGCGGCACGTCCGGGAACGTACAGAAAGTGCTTTCCATCCGCCTGGACTGCGACAGCGACACCGTGCTGCTCAAGATCGAGCAGATCGGCGGCGCGGCCTGCCATACGGGACGGCGTTCCTGCTTCTACCGGGAATGGGACAACGGCGTGGTGCGCGAGTGCTCCCCCGTGGTCTTCGATCCCCGGAAGGTCTACGGCACCAAGTAGCCGGGACCGCACGATGCTTTCTTCGGGCCTTCGGGCCCGTCTCTGGGAAGGAGCCATGCGGCGCATGGCCCAAACAACACAGCAGCAGGCCTTTCGCCTGCCGGAGTAGACACGATGAGCGAAGAATCGCAGGCCATCCTCAAACTGGGCGTGCCCAAGGGCTCGCTGGAAGACGCCACCATCAACCTTTTCGAGCGCGCCGGCTGGAAGATCCGCAAGCATACGCGCAACTATTTCCCGGACATCAATGACCCCGAGATCACGGCCTCGCTGTGCCGCGTGCAGGAGATCGGCGGCTACATCGCCGCGGGCATCCTGGACGTGGGCATCACCGGCCTGGACTGGCTCACGGAAGGCGGTCATGAAGACAAGGTGGTGCACGTGGCGGATCTGGTCTACTCCAAGACGTCCAACCGCCCCTGCCGCTGGGTGCTGGCCGTGGCCGGTGACTCCCCCTACCAGTGCCCGCAGGACCTGGCCGGCAAGCGCATCGCCACCGAGCTGGAAGGCCTGACCCGCAATTACTTCAAGCGCGTGGGCGTGGACGTGAACGTCTTCTATTCCTGGGGCGCTACGGAAGCCAAGGTCGTGGAAGGCCTGGCCGACGGTATCGTGGAAGTGACCGAGACCGGCACCACCATCCGGGCCCACGGCCTGCGCATCATCGACGAAGTGATGTGCTCCTACCCGGTCATCATCGCCAACAAGGAAGCCTGGGCCGACCCGCGCAAGCGCGCCAAGATCGACCAGCTGACCCTGCTCCTGCAGGGCGCCCTGCGCGCCGAAAGCCTGGTGGCCATCAAGATGAACGCCCCGGCCTCCAACCTGGACGCCATCCTCGAGATGCTGCCCTCCCTGAACTCGCCCACGGTCTCGCCCCTGCGCGACGAAGCCTGGCTCTCGGTGGAAACCGTGGTCAACATCGACGTGGTGCGCGACCTCATCCCCCGTCTGCGCGACGCCGGGGCCGAAGGCATCATCGAATACGCCCTGAACAAGGTCATCTAGCAGGGCCTGACGAAAAAAATATCTGTGGGGGAGGGCCCCCCTTATCTCTGCTGTCGATGCCCGTAGCTTCCTTCGTCGCAACGGGCACGGCCCTTGCAGGCCGCCTTCGGTCGCTTGCTCGCGGCAAAAAGGGGCTCCCTCCCCCGCACCCCCTCCCTCCCCAAAACCCGCCATTCGGGGCTGGGGGATATGGGGAAGGACAGGCAGCGGCATCTCCTGCGGGAGAGGGTCGCTTTTTTGTTATCGGGGAAAGGCCATGGCCATGTCGTCTCGTCCGGTGGTTTCCGGCCTTTTTTCAAAAGCCGGATGCTCAGACACGGGGCCAGCCCTCAAGATGACTGTTTTCTCTCCCTTCTGTCCCCCGCCACGAGGTCCCGTCATGTATCGCCAGCCTCTCCGCCTGCTGAGCGTCCTCTGCCTTTTGGGCATCGCTCCCGCCTTCGCCGCGCAGGTGTCCGCAGAAAGCGGCCCTCTCCCGTCCTCCGTCACCAGCGTGGCCGCCGCGACCGGCTCCGTCCGGCAGCCTTCGTCCTCCGTCCGGTCTTCCGCCCGTCCCGCCCAGCGGCAATGGCAGGGCAATCCCGCACGCAAGGGCTACGACGACTTCCGCAACAAGCACCATCTGCGTCCCGAAGGCCAGCACCGTCTGCCCCGGCCCCGCATCCAGCGGGACGGCTCCTGGCGTCCGGGCCGTCGCGACTGAGGCCCCCGCCCTGCAGCCCCCCTGCGCAGGTCTCCGCAATCCCGGCGCTGCACCATGTGGGGGACACCCGTTCTCCCCAACAGGGGCCCGGGCAACGCTGCATGGCCGCTCCCTCCGCATAAAAGGGACGGCATGGCACCCCGTGACGCCGGCCAAGGGGGGAAGCTCCCGCTCCGCTACGGCAGAAGCGCCCGCGATGCCTGCACCGCAGCGGACATGCCCTGCCAAGAGGCTGCGACGCGTCCCCCGGCACCGCAGCCCGTCTTCCGGAACGAAAAAGTTTGCAGCAAACCCCGGAAGAGGATACAAGCAAGCAGAACAGCGTGCTTTAGGGAAATTTTTCCCAAGCACTGTCCCGCTCCCACAACCTTCCAACAAGAGAACGCATCATGGAAAAAGACGCCAGCCGCGAATTCATGGAAAATCTGCCCGAGCTGGAACCGGGCAAGACCTTCTGCTTTGCCTGCCATCCCGAAGTTCCCTGCTTCAACCGCTGCTGTGCGGAACTGACCCTGCCCCTGACCCCCTATGACGTGCTGCGCCTGCGCCGCCATATGAACAACATGCCCAGCGAGGCCTTCCTCAACGACTTCACCCGCATGCGCACCTTCCCCGACACGGGCTTCCCCCTGCCTCTGCTGCGCATGCTGGAAGGCCCCGGCGAGCCCTGTCCCTTCGTGACGCCCGGCGGCTGTTCCGTGTACGAGAACCGCCCCGGCGCCTGCCGCTTCTACCCCCTGGGCCGCGGCACCAAGATGGGCCACGAGGGCGTGGACGAACGCTTCTTCCTGGTGCGTGAGCCCCACTGCCACGGCTTTGACGAAGGCAAGGAATGGACGGCCCAGACCTGGCTGGCCAGCCAGGAACTGGACGAGTACAATGCCGCCAATGACCGCTACATGCGCCTGATGGCCATGGTCAAGGCCACGGAAAAGCCGCTGGAACCGCGCATGGCCACCATGGTCATCCTTTGCCTCTACCAGCTGGACAAGTTCCGTGAACTCATCGAAAAAATGGGCATCTTCCGCCGCGTGGAGATCACCGAAGAGCGCCAGAAGGCCGTCATGGAATCCGACGAAGCCACGCTGGACTTTGCTCTGGACTGGCTGGAACTGGTCATCTTCGGACAGAGCGAAGGTTTGAACAAAAAGTAGCTTTTTTTTGCAACTGTAAAAAAAACTGACATCTGACAGCCTGCTTCCCATCAGGGGAGCAGGCTGTTTTTGTTTTTCGTATCTCTTTTGGTTACGGCATGTTAGCTGGCGATTGGGATTTTTTGCACAAATGGCATGTTTTTTGCTGTTTTTGACGGCAAACATACCGGGAGGAGTTATGAGTTTTGGCAGATCACTGTATCAATTTCTGTTAAGCAGCTCGCAGGCCTACGCCAAATGGGACCTGGAAGTCTCCACGTCCATCATCAAGAACCGCAAAAAGATGCTGTTCCTGCTGGCCCTGGCCGCGCCCATCCTGCTCGTGTGCGGTGCCGAAGCCTATGAAGCCCACGAAATGCTGGGCGGCAAAAGCGCGTATGCGCCGGCCTTCTACACCACCACCATTTTCCTGGCCTCCATCGCCGTCGGTCTGGCGGCCGGCCTCATCACCGGCTGCATCGGCGCCGGTGGCGGCTTCATCATCACCCCGGCCCTGATGGCCGCGGGCGTCAAGGGCATCCTGGCCGTCGGTACGGACCTGTTCCACATCTTCGCCAAGGCCATCATGGGCACCACCGTCCACAAAAAGCTCGGTAACGTGTCCGTCAAACTGGCCATCGCGTTCCTGGTAGGCTCCGGTGCCGGTACCTTCGTGGGCGGCGCCATCAACAAGGGCCTGTACAATGCCGACCCGCTGCTGTCCGAAATGTTCATCAGCACCATCTACGCCGTGCTGCTGGGCTTCCTGGGCTTCTACGCCCTGTTCGACTTCCTGAAAGCCACCCGCGGCACCCAGGCCGACAGCGGCGACGCTCACGGCGGTACCGCCGGCATGACCGGCCTTTCCGTCAAGCTGCAGAGCCTGAACGTGCCCCCCATGATCACCTTTGACGAAGACCTGGTGCCTGGTGGCCGTCGCATCTCCGGCTGGATCGTCGCCGCCGGTGGCGTGGTCGTGGGCATGCTGGCCGCCATCATGGGTGTGGGCGGCGGTTTCGTGACCTTCCCCATGTTCGTGTACATCTTCGGTGTGTCCTCCATGACCACCGTGGGTACCGACATCCTGCAGATCATCTTCACCGCCGGTCTGGCTTCCGTGGGTCAGTACGCCATTTACGGTTACGTGTTCTACACCCTGGCCGTGGGCATGCTGCTGGGTTCCCTGCTGGGCATCCAGGTGGGCGCTCTGACCACCAAGGTCGTCAAGGGCGTGCACATCCGCGGTTTCTACGCCGTGTCCATCATCTCCGGTTTCATCAACCGCGCCGCCACCCTGCCCAAGAAGCTGGTCGAAATGGAATACCTCGACTGGTCCATGTCCGTGGTGAATATCATCGAAGAAGTGGGCAACGTGATCTTCTGGGTGGTCGTCGCCTTCTTCGGCCTCTGGGTGTTCAGCAAGTTCTTCCTTAATCTCGGCAAGCTCAGAGGGGAGGCCTAATTATGCTTATTCATGAAAAAGGCCCCTTTGTCCGGGGTTCCATCCTGCTGATCTCGTTCCTGGTCCTGTTCTGTGTGCTGCTCACCCCCATCATGCGTGACGAAAAGGGCAACCACCTGACCGGCCTCCAGTACGCCGATAACGTGTTCAACGAACTTTCCAAGGGTTCTTCCTACTTCATCCCCAGCGTGCGTGAACATGTGAAGACCGTGGAAAAGGTCAACGTCAAGGTCACCGTGACCATGAAGAAGGCCGAACTGGCCGAGACCGCCGTGCAGGTGCTGACCAAGGCCGGCATGACCGCCAGCGCTGACGGCGCCAAGGTCTCCTACGAAGGCAACCTGGCCGCCATGCTGAACGCCGCCACCACCGACGCCGACAGCCTGTACCACAACGACGCCGCCACCGTGAGCGCCCGTTACGACGGCACCCATGCCCTCAAGGCCGCCGCGGCCTGGTGGTATGTGCTGAGCCCCTCCATCAAGGAACTGCAGAAGCAGCGCCTGATCGCCGAGGCCCAGGTCGTTGACCAGGTCCTGCGCCGCGCCGTGGAACCCGGCAACAACTTCTACAGCGTGGAACCCGTGAAGGTGTCGGATCACATCTGGCTCATGAGCGGCATGCTGATCTTCTACGTCATCTACACGCTCTGGTATGGCTTCGCCATCTTCGAGCTGTTTGAAGGCGTTGGCCTTGCCATGACCAAGTCCAAGGTCAAGCAGGAAGGCTAGTTCCCGGTCTGGCCTTTCCAGGCGGGCAACGTCAGGCGCCGACGGGCAACCGTCGGCGCCTTTTTCATTCCCGTCCCCGGGGCATGCCGACGAGATTCCTTTGTCGCTTCCCTTTCGAGCGTCATCCGCCCCTGCGGGCGCTCCTTGTTTCTGTCCTCTCCTTGCCCGCCGCCCGCCTGCCGCGGCGTCCCTGCCTGCCCGCGTCCCTCCCCAAAAAACGACGCTGGCTGTCCTCCTTCCCCACGGGCCCTGCCCGCGACGGAGCTGAAGCCGGGCGGAACGCCTGTTCCCCGTTCCCGCCATCCCTCGCGCACCACCTGTCCACAGCCTTCCCTGCCGCCCGGGGACACGGCCTTTCCCTCCCCTGGAGCATGCCTCCCTTTTTCGTCCTTTTCCCCTGCGGGACATTGACACCCCCGCTTTGCCGAGGCTATCCTGCCGGGATAACGCCCGTAACGGGCCAACTCCACGCAAGGACAAGTTCGATGATGGATATTGATCGCCAAATGGCCGTGATCAAGCGCGGCGTGGCGGAACTGATTGACGAGAAGGAACTGCGCAAGAAACTGGAACGCGGCACGCCCCTGCGCGTGAAGGTGGGCTTTGACCCCACCGCTCCCGACCTGCATCTGGGCCACACCGTGGTCATGCACAAGATGCGCCACTTTCAGGAACTGGGCCACCAGATCATCTTTCTGATCGGTGACTTCACCGGCCGCATCGGCGACCCCACCGGCCGCTCCGAGACCCGTCCCCCCCTGACCGAGGAACAGGTCATCGCCAATGCCGAGACCTACAAGAAGCAGGTCTTCAAGATCCTCGACCCCGAAAAGACCATCGTGGAATTCAACTCCCACTGGCTGGGAAAGATGGACGCCTCGGACTTCATCCGTCTGGCCTCCAGCTATACCGTGGCCCGCATGATGGAACGCGACGACTTTGAAAAGCGCTTCCGCGAGCAGCGCCCCATCTCCATCCACGAATTCATCTATCCCCTCTGCCAGGGCTATGACTCCGTGGCCCTCAAGGCCGACGTGGAAATGGGCGGCACCGACCAGAAGTTCAACCTGCTGGTGGGCCGCAACCTCCAGGCCCACTACGGCATGGAAAGCCAGTGCATCCTGACCATGCCCCTGCTGGAAGGCCTGGACGGCGTGCGCAAGATGTCCAAGTCCTACGGCAACTACATCGGTATCGACGAGGCTCCCTCCGAGATCTTCGGCAAGGTCATGGCCATCTCCGACGAGCTCATGTGGCGCTACTACGAGCTGCTGTCCTTCAAGTCTCTGGAAGAGATCGCCACCCTCAAGGAAGACGTGGCCCAGGGCCGCGTGCATCCCAAGGCCGCCAAGGAAATGCTGGCCCACGAAATGGTCAGCCGCTACCACAGCGAAAAGGACGCCGACGAGGCCCGCCAGGGCTTCAATGCCGTCTTTGCCAGCGGCGGCGTGCCGGACGACGCCCCCTGCCACACCTGCGCCCAGGGCGACGACAGCACCCCGCCCGCCTTCCTGGAAGCCGCCGGTCTGGTCAAGAGCCGCGGCGAAGCCAAGCGCCTCATCAAGGAAGGCGCCCTGTCCGTGGACGGCCAGCGCTGCGACGACGCCATGTCGCCCCTGGCTGCCGGTGAATACGTCATCAAGCTGGGCAAGAAGCGCTTCCTGCGCCTGACCGTCACGGCCTAGCCTGCCGCAGCTGTTTTTTTTCGAGGGGGCGGGGGGACTTTTGTGAAC
>MHCFR05601__coassemble_1203_pt1 | contig 18712 bp, 18 predicted proteins | sample MHCFR05601__metabat2_high_PE_031 | metagenome-assembled genome bin MHCFR05601 | reverse complement strand
CGAACGGCTTTATGCGCCTTTTCAACTCCACCGTCAAGCATTTTTCCGCAAAAAAATTTGTGGATTTGCTCCCTGCTGACTGATTATTCAATCAACATGCCGAAAAGACACAGAAAAATGTTTGCATTTTTTTCAAGCAACATGCTGCCCCCCCCAAAAAGTCCCGCTACAGGCAATGCCGGAATGGGGCCCTCGCAATGCATCCCCCTGCCTTTCCGGCACCTCCGATACAGCGCCACAAAACCGCCGGCGGGGCCTCCCTGGCAGCTACCTCTTCCAGCCATAGATGGCGGCGAACTCCCAATGACGGCACTCTAGGCCATCGCCTTCCTCCTGCGACGAGCGGACCTCTCGTTCGTCCGTATCCGGCTGCCCTGCTTCGGCCATAAAAAAAGCCGGGAAAGGTCTCCCCTTCCCGGCCTGTCATGACTGATGCTCCTAATCCCCCACGATCAGAGTGCTGCCCACGCGCAAATTCTGGGCATCGATCCCATCATTCCAGCGCTTGATATCCTCCACCGAGACATCGTTCTTGCGGGCGATGCCCCACAAGCTGTCACCGGCCTGGATGGTATAGGTCTTGGTGCGGGAAGCACGGGAGGCCTTGCCCTTCGGCGAAGCCTGCCGCTCGGAAGAAGCCGGACGCGACGCCGCGGCGCCGCCCTTTCCGGGGATGGTCAGGCGCTGGCCCACCTGCAACTGGCTGGGGTCGTCGATATTGTTACAGGCCTGCAGATCGCTGACCGAAACGCCGAACTGCCGGGCCACGCCGTAGAGGGTATCGTTGGGCCGCAGCACGTAGACGCCGCCCGAAGGTTCTGGCCTGTTGCGCTCCTGCCTGTCCCGACCGGACGAGCGTTCTTTCCGCGAGGGCTTGTCGTCCGCCGCGGCCACGGCCGAAGGCGACATGGGCACACCGCGCGGCAACAGCAGGGTATCCCCGGCGTAGATCTTCTTCTTTTCGGGGTTGGCGGCCTGGATGCGTTCCAGGGGCACGCCGCTGCGCTTGCTGATCTGGGCCAGGGAGTCGGACGAGGTCTGCACCTTGGTGGGACGCCAGTTGGCAAAGGCCGAAGCCGACGACGAACGCAGGAAGGCCTGGGCCTGGGCCTCGTTCTGGACCGGCACATAGACGAAGGTGGAGCGCTCGGTGGACGAGATGGTCCGCTTGTGGTGCAGGTTGTAGTTCTGGAAACTTTCCCAGCTCAAACCACAGGCACGACTCAGGGCGATGAGGTCGGTACCGGGGCGGGCCGTCAGGCGACGGACCGGGGCGGGCTTGTCCTGATCCACGGGCGTGAAGCCCAGCTGGGGCAGGTTGCGCATGATCTTGCTCATGGCCAGGAAGCGCGGCACATACTGCACGGTCTCGGGCCGCAGGCGGGCTTTTTCGTCCAGCTTGTGGTTGCGTTCCACCACTTCGTAAAAATTCCGGGCGCCCGTCCCTTCCTTGGCCCGGCTCATCTTGCCCTCACCGGCATTGTAGGCGGCGATGGCCGTGGGCCAGTCGCGGAAGTCCCCGTACAGTTTCTGGAGATAGTCGGCGGCGGCTTCGGTGGCGCGGTAGGGGTCCAGGCGTTCGTCCAGCCACCAGTCCTGGGTCAGGCCGTATTTCATACCGGTATAGGGCATGAACTGCCAGGCGCCCAGCGCCCCCACGCGGGATTCCGCATCGGGCCGGTAGCCGCTCTCCACCAGGGCCAGATAGGCCAGTTCCTCAGGCATGCCGCGCGAACGGAAGACCTTGCGGGCATAGCCCAGATAGGGCTCGGCATTGCGGGAAAAGACGCTCATGGTCCCGCGCCCCTTGCGCAGGAAATGCTTGTATTGCAGGACGACGTCCGGCATGGAGGCCTTATGGATGTCGCGGTCGATACGGGCCGTGTTCTGGAAGGCGGCCAGTTCCGTGGGGGTCAAAGGCTCGCCGCCCTCGTCGCCGGGGATGATGAGGGACGGCATGGAAAGGGGCTGTCCTTTTTTCTGTTTGCTGCCGCAGCCGCCTGCCAGCAACAGACAGAAGGCCAGAATACAAAGCACCCCCAGACGTGCGCGGCCCCTGCCGGACCAATCAGGAAAGAACATGCTTACTCCCGTGCCCCCGGCTTGCCATGTGCCGGGAAGCTGCGTACACAAAAACGGATCGGGACCTCTTCCCGGTCCCTCCCAGTAACAACGCCCCCAATCATGGAGACGCCATGAATCAAACTTCCGAGACCCCGCTCCTGCCGGGCATGAAGCCCGTGCTGGAACTTTTGCGGACCGACCCGCAACGCATCGACCTCGTCTTTTGCAAAAAAGGCCTGCGTACCCGGGATGCCCAGGACGTACAGCAGCTGTGCCGCCAGAGCGGCGTGCGCTTCAGTCTGGTGGATCAGGCGGCCCTGGACAGGCTCTGCCGCGAGGCCGCCCAGCAGAACGGCAACGATGCCGCGCCGCTCAACCATCAGGGCGTGGTGGCGCGCCTGACGGCCACGGATTTCCGTGATCTGGCGGACGTGCTGCAGGCCGCGGCCGAAGCGCCCCTGCCGCTGGTGGTGGCCCTGGACCAGGTCCAGGACCCGGGCAATGTGGGCACCCTGTGCCGCACCCTGTATGCCCTAGGCGGCGCGGGCGTGATCCTGCCCCGCCACAACAGCGCCTATCTGGGCCCTGCGGCCCATCGTGCGGCTGCCGGGGCCCTGGAACGCCTGCCCGTGGCCCGGGTGACAAACCTGGCCCATGCGCTGGACGAGGCCGAAGAGGCGGGCTTCAGCATCTACGGCGCGGGCTGCGGCCCTGACGCCGCCGACGCGTTCGAACACGCCATGCAGCTGCCCGCCGTGCTGGTGCTGGGCAATGAAGACAAGGGCCTGCGCCCCGGTGTGGCCAAACGCTGCGGCCGGATGCTGCGCATCCCGCTGGCGCGCAAATTCGATTCGCTCAACGTGGCCCAGGCAGGCGCCATCCTGCTGGGTCTGGCCGCCATGCGCCGCCAGGGATAACAAAAACAAGCCCCTGCGCCGCATGCTGGGGGAAAAATAGCTTGGCCGCCAACATGCGTCAACAGGAAAGGCCGCCGACAGCGCGGCCGGCAAGGGAGTTCCCCCGGGAGCTCCCTTGTTTTTTGGGCTGCCGCCGGAAGAGTGCCTCTGTCCGCGTATGCCTTGACTTCCCTGCCGACAGCGATATTTTGAAATATATTTCAAATCAAGGATGTCCCATGCGACCGCAAAAATTACGCCTCATCGCTGCCAAGCCCGCGTGCCGACGCTTCTCTCCCGACACAGGGCACGACGCGCCCGCCATGACGCTGGGCCTGGACATGCTGGAGGCACTGCGCCTGGCTGATGCCGAAGGGCTGTCGCAAGAAGAGGCCGCCCGGCAGATGGAGATCTCTCCGCCCACGTTCTGCCGCCTGCTGGCCGAAGCCCGCCGGCGTGTGGCCCAGGCCCTGACCCGGGGGCTGCCCCTGGTCATGGAGGGCGGTCCCGTACGGCTGCGTTGCCAGCACCACACCGGAGGAGAGGCCCCTCACGGCGGACACAGGCACGGGCAGCAGCCGGATGGGGCGACGCGGACGCCCGGGACAGCAGAGCAGACAGAGGAGCCGTGTCCTCCTGCCCGTCCGCGTGGCGGGCACGGCTTCGGGCATGGCAGGAGACGCCGGACATCACACTGATTTCCGGTCCGACGACGCACACCGGCGCAGGCGGCATGATGCCGTTCAGGGGCGGCGCAAAGGAGCGACAGACATGCTCTGGACGAAACTCGGCATGGGCCTGCTGGGCATGGCAGGCAAGGGACTGGCCGGCAGCGGCCTTTTGCAGACCCTCAGCCAGGGGCTGGGCAGCGGTAAAGGCGGCGGCTCCGGCAAAGGCATGGGATGCGGCAGAGGCGGCTCCCTGCACGGCAGCGGCATGAAGGGGAGCCGCAGCGGCAAAGACGGCAAGGGCTGCCGCCAAACGGACGCCCCGGCCCTTGATGAGCTGCTGACCGGCCTCCTGCAACGCCAGACCACCGTGGGCGAGACCGTACGCACCTTCCTGCCTGCCGCGTCTACGCACGAGGCCGGAGCGGAGACCATCGACGTGCAGGCCCTGCCCGCAGGCGCCGCAGCATCGACGGCCGTGGACAACACGGATATGGAAGCCGCCATGCGTGCCCTGCTGGGGAGTATCCACCATTTCAGCGACGGACGTGTCCGCCTGCGTCATCCCCTGTTCCGGGAAAGCAGCACGTTCGGGGCCCTGCATACGCTGCTGTGCGAGGGGACCGGCATCCGGGACGCCACATTCAATGCCGCCACCGGCTCCGCGCTGCTGACCTATGACCCCGGCCAGACGAGCCGCAAGGAGTTCCTGCAGCAGGCCCTGCCCCTGGGGGCCTGCCTGCTGGAATGGGAGGCCCGGCACTCCTGATCTTGCCGGGCCTGCCCCGTCCCGGCGGGCAGGCCTGCCCTACGGCCCGGTGATGCGGCATGGCGGCAAGGTGACAACGTATGAGGCCACAGCCTGCTCCCTGCCCTCTTCACCGCAAAAGGCTGCAGCTCACCACCTCCCCGCTCCGGCCCAACACCATGAAATAAAAAGGAGCCTGTCGGTGACAGGCTCCTTTCATATCCTCGTGATGATCCGTTACGCGGGGACCTTGGGCGGACGGGGACCGAAGATGTCCGTGCCGATGCGCACCAGGGTGGCCCCTTCGGCCACGGCGGCGGCGAAGTCGCCGGACATGCCCATGGAAAGATGGGGCAGCGGCAGGCCGGTACGCGCCCGCATGTCCTCACGCAGACGGTAAAGGCGGGCAAAGTAGGGCCGGGCGGCCTCGCCCGCGTCGAAGACGGGCGGCAGGCACATGAGCCCCTGCATCTCCAGATGGGGGCAGCGGGCCAGCACATGCTCCTCCAGCTCGGGCAGGGCATCGGCCATGATCCCGGCTTTCTGGGGCTCCTCGCCCACATTGATCTCGCACAGCACGGGCTGGACCACGCCCAGCGCGGCGGCGCGCTTTTCCAGGGCGTCGGCCAGCTTGACGGAATCCAGGGTGTGCACCAGGGCAAAGGCCCCGGCCACCTGGGCGGCCTTGCGGCTCTGCACATGACCGATCATGTGCCAGCGGATGTCACGGCACTGGGGCTGCGCCACCAGATCCTGCCGTTTCTGCAGGGCCTCCTGCACATAGTTCTCGCCAAAATCCACCTGTCCGGCGGCGGCCACACAGGCCACGTCCTCGGCCGGATGCAGTTTGGAAACGGCGATCAGGCGCACCTCTTCCGGCTTGCGACCGGCACGGGCAATGGCCTCGCCCAGCCGATCCAGCACGGAAAGATAGCGCTCACGCAAGGCGGAATCATCCATCATGCATTCCTCTACAGGGATTCGGCCCCCATGCCCAGCTCGCGCAGGAAGGCCGTATCTTCCGTCCAGTTCTCGCGGACCTTGACCCACAGTTCCAGGTGCACCTTGCCGCCGATGAGCTCGCGGATGTCCTGACGGGCCTCCATGCCCACCTGCTTCAGCACCGAGCCGCCGCGACCGATGACCATGCCCTTGTGCATGGGACGGGCCACATAGATGACGGCGTGGATGATGGTCTGCTCACGTTCGGGGTCTTCGTCCCAGTTCTCCACTTCCACGGCGATGCCGTAGGGCACTTCCTGACGCAGGTGCAGGAAGAGCTTTTCGCGCACGATCTCGGCGGCCATGAAGCGCACCGGCGCGGTGGAGATCTGGTCTTCGGGGAACTGGGCGATGCCCTTGGGCAGCTGCTTCTTGATGAGCTTGGCCAGCTCGGGCAGGCCGTCCTTGTTCAGGGCCGACACCGGGAAGATCTCGGCGCGGGGCCACATCTCGTTGAGACGGGTCAGCAGGGGCAGCATGCGGCTCTTGTCGGCGAACAGGTCCACCTTGTTGGCCACCACCACCATGGGGCGCTCGTCACTGGCCAGGGCCTCGGCAACGGGAGCCAGGTCGCGGTCCAGATATTCGGGATGGCGGATGTACAGGTGGGCGTCCAGCACGGGCATGATGACGTCGGCCTGGCCAAGGCTCTGCCACACGGCCTGGATCATGGTCTTGCTCAGACGGCCGCGCACCTGCGACAGGCCGGGCGTATCCATGAAGATGGCCTGGGCATCGTCGTCCGTCAGGATGCCCACGATCTGGTTGCGGGTGGTCTGGGGCTTGGGCGTGACGATGGTCACCTTCTGGCCCATGAGCCCGTTCAGCAGCGTCGATTTGCCGGCATTGGGCGGGCCCATGAGCGCCACCCAGCCGCAACGGTAATTCTGACCGTTCATTATTTTTCCTCGTATATATGTAATGTTTCAATCCACAGTCGCCCCATCCGCCGACTGAGCTTTAGCCGTTGCGACGCAGGAAGCTACGGATAAAGACAGCAATGTGTTACGCGGCAAGACAGCCCATGAAAGCGCTGTCGCTATCCGTAAGCCCGCTGGTGCGGGCAACGGCTACCGCCTCCGCGGCCGACGGATAGGGGCCGTGCGGATCGGCCCTCCCTGAAGGGAGGGGGTACGGAAAAGGATTTCATCGGCTTCGCCGTCTTGTCGATCCCTCTTTTCCCCCCTGAAGGGGGAGGTCTCAAACCACAAAGGAATTTTTGATGAAAAATGAGTGTCTGAGCCCTGTCTCCCATATCCGGCGCGCCTGGTCAAGCGCGGCGAAGGCCCGCCCGGCCATCAGGAGGGCAGTCCGCCGCAGGGCGGGACAGCACATGACGGGGCAGCTGCAAGGAGCGGCAAAAGGGAGCGATGCCATCGGGACCGGGCAGGGAGACGGCCCGGCGACCCGTCATACCACAAGGGAAAGGACGGACAGGGGAACCGGCACAGGAAAAGACAGCCCCGCCGCAAGGGAGAGGCCGCACGCCGCACAGGCACGGCCGGACATCCCGGCCCCGCGCGCTGCGGCAGGAGCTAGAGCCGGGGATCGTCCACAGGGACCTTCCGGCCCGTGCGGGCTTCCAGCCAGGCCCGGATGCGGGCATGGGAGGCGGCCCGTACCCGGTTCTTCTCCTCCATCATGCGGGCATCGGCCTGACGCAGCAGCACCTCGGGCGCCACGGAACCGTCATCGGAGCCTGCCAGCCCGAAGGAGAGCTCCAGCGGCAGGCCGCCGGCGGCATTCCACGCCTCCAGGGCCTTGCGGATGGTGGACAGCCGCTCGCGCACCACACTGCCGGGACAGGACAGCACCATCACGAACTCGTCCCCGCCCAGACGGGCCAGGCAGTCTTCCTGCCGGATATGCTTCAAAAGCTGCTGTGCCGCGGTACGCAGCAGTTCGTCTCCGGCGTGGTGTCCAAGATGGTCGTTGATCATCTTCAGGCCGTTGACATCGGCCATGAGGACGCTCAGGGGCCCCCTGTCCTTGTGTACCTGCTGGAGCAGCCCGTCCAGATGGTAACGGTTGTACACCCCGGTCAGGGGGTCGAGGCGGATCTTCTTTTCCAGCACGTTGCGGTCGTGCTGGAGGGAGCTGATGTCCGTGTGCATGCCCACGATGCGCAGGGCCCGGCCCTCGCTGTCCCTGCTGGTCACGCAGCCGCGCCCCAGCACCCACAGCCAGGTGCCGTCGGCACGCCGGATGCGGTAGGTACAGGAGAAAGCATCCCCCTCCGCGGGGGAAGCCGCGACCCGCATCTGCATGTTCACGGTCTTCTCGTAATCGTCGGGGTGCACGGCGCGCACCCACGAGTCCAGCTCGGCGGGATAGGTCTCGGACGTATGCCCCAGCATGGACAGGTAGTTCTGGCTGTAATAGACCTTGCCGGTGGTGGCGTCCCAGTCCCAAAGGCCGTCGCTGCAGGCATCCATGGCCAGCAGCAGACGGTCGGCACCGCCCACGGGAGCGGCCTTGCCCGCCAGGAAAGGCGCCAGACTGCCCGATACCACCAGGGCCCGCCCATCCCTGTCACGATGCAGGACCGAGGCCGTCAGCAGCAGGGGGAGCTCCTCGGAGCGGGAAGGCATCAGCAGCAGGCTCTGCCGTCCCGAACACAGGGGGATGTCCAGCCAGCGGCGCAAACGGGCCAGCGACCCCGCCGCCCGGTACAGGCGGCGCAGACGGCGCAGGGCGGCCCTGTCCAGCGGCCCGGCCCCGGCCCCCAGCCCCAGCAGACCGGCGCAGCGGGCATCCAGCAGCAGGCCTCCTTCCTTGCGGACATAGGTCCAGTAGCCACCGTCTTCCCCTGCCGGCAGGGAGGCCTCATGACGCACGTCGAACGTGCCGAGGATCGTCTGCGGCCTGCCGTCGGCATCGCACTGGATGATGCTCAGGTCTTCGCGAACATGCCGCCCGTTGTAGGTATAGGCACAGCTCAGGCATCCGGGCCCCTGCCCCGCCAGGGCCATCTGGCGCTGGCGTTGCAAAAAGCGGCGCTGCGGTTCCGGCAGCCGGTCCAGAAAATCCGCCATGGTCCGCGGCGCCGTCTCCGGCGTCAGGCCCAGCAGGAGCAGGGCCGGCGCGCAAAAGACGAGGCTGTCCGTCGGCAGATGCCAGGTAAAACAGGGGGTGGAGTGAGTAGGAAAGGACACGATCCCTCACTTGTGTTCGAATGCGAAGAGTACCGTCATCCTACCCAAAAGTGATATTAAAAATCAACTTTACTATATTCCCCTGTACTGGCGGACTGTTATCAAAGGCCCCGGCCCTGGGCCGCCTCATCGGGATAGAGGCTTTCCATATGGGCCAGGAAGGACGCATAGCGGTCCTCCAGGATGGCCTGGCGTGCCTGCCTGACCACATTGAGGAAGTAGGTCAGGTTGTGCAGGGAGTTGAGGCGGAAGGCCAGCAGCTCCTTGCTGACGTACAGATGCCGCAGATAGGCACGGGAGAACGTCCGGCAGGTGTAGCAGTTGCAGGCCGGATCCAGGGGGCTGTCGTCCTCGGCGTATTCCTTGCGCTTGATGTTGACCTTGCCCAGCGAGGTATAGAGCGTGCCGTTGCGCGCATTGCGGGTGGGCAGCACGCAGTCGAACATGTCGATACCGGCATTGATGCCGTGGGCGATGTCCAGGGGCGTGCCCACACCCATGAGGTAGCGGGGCTTGTCCTTGGGCAGCTGGGGCGCCACTTCGTACATGAAATCGTAGAGCATGTGCTTGCTCTCGCCCACCGAAAGGCCGCCGATGGCGAAGCCGTCGAAATCGTGGCAGCACAGCTCCTCGATGGAGCGCTTGCGCAGATCCTTGAAGAAACCGCCCTGGGTGATGGCGAACAGCAGGTTCTGGCCGCTACCCTGCGGATAGGCCGCGCGGGCGCGCAGGGCCCAGCGCGTGGTCAGGGCCAGGGACTTTTCCGTATAGGCATAGTCCGCGCCGTAGGGCACGCACTCGTCCAGCACCATCATGATGTCGGAATTGAGGTTGCGCTGGATGCCCACCACGCTCTCGGGCGTGAACAGATGCTTGGAGCCGTCCAGATGGGAACGGAACTCCACGCCTTCCTCCCGGATCTTGCGCAGGGAACTCAGGCTGAAGACCTGGAAGCCGCCGCTGTCGGTGAGGATGGCACCGGGCCAGGAGGCAAAGCCGTGCAGGCCGCCGTGCCGGGCCACCAGCTCGTCACCGGGACGCAGGTAAAGGTGGTAGGTATTGCCCAGGATGATGGGCGCGCCGATGGCGGCCAGGTCGTCCGGCGCGATGGCCTTGACCGAGCCCACGGTGCCCACGGGCATGAAGATGGGGGTGGGGATGACGCCGTGTGCCGTGCGCACCTGACCGGCGCGGGCCGCATTGTCGCTGTGTTCGAGTGTATAGACGGATTGTGTCATGGCGGGCAGACTAGCCGGATGGGCGCGGAAAGACAAGCCGTCCGGGGCCGGGATTTTTTGCCTGTGAAACCCGGCCGTTGCCGGAATCACGGCAGACTTTCCTTGTGCCTGCCGGGCAATGTTGCTATGCTGCCTCCCTGTTTTTCATCCGAGGAGCCGTCATGAGCTGCACTTTTACCCCTTCCCGCTGTCATATCCGCCTGGGAGCCCTTGTCCGCAACTTCAGCCGCATGGGCCGGCCCGACAGACTCATGCCTGTCATCAAATCCGATGCCTACGGTCACGGCATGACCGAAGTGGCCCACGCCCTGGACGCCGCCGGCGCCCGCCATTTTGCCGTGGGCACCGTGGCAGAGGGCATCTGCCTGCGCCAGGACGGCTTGGCCCAGACCATCCTGCCCCTGCTGGGCTGCCAGAACGATGAAGACTGGCAGCAGGCCAGCGCCTGCGGCCTGACGCCCCTCATCACCGGTTTCGAGGCCCTGGAAAAGGCCGCCGCCCTGAGCAGCCCCGCCGATCCCTGGGGCGTGGCCATCAAGCTGGATACGGGCATGAGCCGCCTGGGCTTCAGCGCGGAAGACATCCCGGCCCTGCTGGAACGCCTGCGCGCCTGCCCCGGCCTCAAGCCCACCCTGGCCGTCTCGCACTTCCCCTGTGCCGACATGCCGGAAAAGGAAGATTTCACCCGCCGCCAGCTGGAAAAGTTCACGGCCATGACCGACAGCCTGCGGGCGGCCTACCCGGCCCTCAAGCGCTCCCTGGCCAACTCGGCCGGGACCATGGGCTGGCCCGAGAGCCGCTTCGAGCTCTGCCGCCCGGGCTTCTCGCTCTACGGCGGCAACCCCTTCCGGGGCACGGCCTGGGAGGAACGCGGCGCGGGTCTGGAACCCGTCATGGAAGTGAGCGCCCCCTTGCTGCAGGTGCGCCACCTCAAGCCCGGCGAAGGCATCTCCTACGGCCAGACCTTCATCGCACCGCGCGAGATGAGCGTGGCCGTGGTGGGCGCGGGCTATGCCACGGGCTATCCCCGCGGCGCCTCCGGCCGCATCCATGTGCTGGTCAACGGCCGCCGTGCGCCCCAGGTGGGCCGCATCTGCATGGGCATGTTCATGATCGACGTCACGGGTCTGTCGGCCCGCGCCGGTGACCTGGCCTGGCTGCTGGGCGGCCCTGCCGCACCGGGCGAGACGCCCGTCAGCATCGACGAACTGGCCGAAGCCTGCGGCGGGTTCTCGTACGAGCTGCTTTGCCTGCTGGGCCAGGGCAGCCCGCGCGTGTACCACAAATAAGCCGTGGCGCAGCGCCCGGCATACGGCATCCGTCCCGGATATGCGGGCAAGCCTGCCCCTGCCCGTGACGGACGGCGCAACGGCCCCGGAGCCGCTCAAAAAAAGATTTTTCCGCCGCTTTTGCGGCCAAAAACTTGACAGACGCGCCGCTTGCGGCTATAGAGCGTCTTCCCTTGCTCGTACCAGAGGGGTACGGGCTGTCAGTCCAAAAGGAGATAACCATGCGGAAATTTGAAACCCTGCTCCTCCTTTCGCCGGAGCTGTCCGCTGAGACCCGTGAGGGCATCCTGACCGCCCTGACCGGCGTGGTGGAACGCGAAAACGGCGTGATGGAAGAAGTGGATCACTGGGGCATGCGCGATCTGGCCTACCCCGTGCGCAAGCAGATGCGCGGCTACTATGTGCGCCTCGTGTACCAGGCTCCCGCCGAACTGGTGGCCGAACTGGAACGCAACGTGCGCATCACCGACGGCATCTTCAAGTTCGTGACCGTCAAACTGGCTGAAGAAGTGGAGGTCGCGTAATGGCTTTCAAGAAGAAGTTTGCCCCCCGTCGCAAGTTCTGCCGCTTCTGCGCGGACAAGGATCTGCCCCTGAACTACAAGCGCCCTGACATCCTGCGCGACTTCATCACCGAACGCGGCAAGATCATCGCCCGCCGCATCACCGGTACCTGCGCGCACCATCAGCGTCTGCTGACCCGCGAAATCAAGCGTGCCCGCCAGATGGCCCTGCTCATCTACACCGCCACGCATGATTCCACCGTCAAGAAAAAGAGCATGATCTAAGGAGGCGCACATGAAACTGATACTCCGCGCCGACGTGGAAAATCTCGGCAACCTTGGCGACGTCGTCACCGTGAAGCCCGGCTACGGCCGTAACTTCCTGCTGCCCCAGGGCCTGGCCATGGTGGCTTCCGAAGCCAACATGAAGGCCTTTGAACTGGAACGCAAGAAGCTCCAGGAACGCATGGATGCCCTGCGCGCTGACGCCCAGGCCCTGTGCGCCAAGCTGGAAGCTCTGGAAGTCGTCATCCCCATGCACGTGGGCGACAACGACAAGCTGTACGGCTCCGTGACCAGCAGCATCATCGGCGATGCCCTGGCCGCTCTGGGCGTGGATGTGGACCGTCGTCGCATCCTCATGGACGCCCCCATCCGTACCCTGGGTGATCATCCCGTGCGCGTGCGCCTGCACGCCAGCATCGTGGCCACCGTGCCGGTGAAGGTCGTTTCCGACCATCCCGTGGTGGAAGAAGAAGCCCAGCCCGAAGCCGAAGCTGAAGCTCCCGCCGCCGAAGCCGAATAAGGCAGGCGTCGGCCTTCCGGCCAATGCTGATCGAAGCCCCGCTCATCGAGCGGGGCTTTTTTCATGCCTGTCGTCTGCATCCCTCGCCTCGCGGCATGGGCATCGCCTTCCGACCCCGTACGCGCCCTGTCCCGCGGCAAGGCCCGTGTGCCCGCGTGCGGCCTGCCCCCAGGTTTGCCCGATGGCGCCGTTCCCGCGCTCCGTTCCGCCGGATGAGGGCACGCGACGGCCCCGGCATCCCTGCGCGCCCGTCGCCCGCACGGCCCTGTCCGGCTACGCAGCGGATGCAGGCACGCCCGCCGCACGCCGGAGCGGACAGGTGCGGAGCCCGGCCCTTCCCGGACACGAGCACCGCATTGACAGGCACCAGCGCAACCCGTATGCCTTTCAGGCAACATCACTCATCCCGAACCCGCGAGATCATCATGGCCAGCAACGAACCTTTCGGCTCCGCCTCTTCCCCGTCCCCCCGCCAGTCCGGCGCGCCCCGCACCAGCGAGGGCAACGACCGCGCCCGCACCGCGGAGAACGACCTGCTGCGGCGCGTGCCGCCCCACAGCCCCGAAGCCGAACAGGCCGTGCTGGGCGGCATCCTCATGCGGCCCCAGCTCATGCACGTCATCGTGGACCTCATCGCGGACACGGACTTCTATCTGCCGGCCCATGCCACCATCTTCCGGGCCTTCCTGGACCTGTACCGCAAAAGCGCGCCCATCGACCTCATCTCCACCGCCGAGCAGCTCAAGAGCAACAACGCCCTCGAAGAGGCCGGCGGGGCCGTCTATCTGGCCGACCTGGCCCAGGCCGTGGTCTCCGGCGCCAATGCCGAATATTACGCCACCATCGTGCGCGACAAATCCCTGCAACGCGGCCTCATCAATGCCTGCTCGTCCATCATCAGCAACTGCTACGATGCCTCGCGCGAGGTGGGCAGCCTGCTGGACGAGTCCGAACAGGCCGTGTTCGCCATCTCGCAGCGCACCACGGGCCGCGACTTCACCGGCGCCCGCGAACTGGTGGACAGCGTGTTCGAGAACCTGTCCAAGCTGGCCGACTCCCGCGACGTCATCACCGGCGTCACCACCGGCTACACGCGCCTGGACAAGCTCACCGCCGGTCTCCAGCCCTCGGACCTCATCATCGTGGCCGCCCGTCCCAGTATGGGCAAGACGGCCTTCTCGCTCTGCATGGGCCTCAATGCCGCCATCCGCCAGGGCGTGCCCGTGGCCGTGTTCTCGCTGGAAATGAGCAAGGAACAGCTCATGCAGCGCATGCTGGCCGTGTGGGGCAAGGTGGACATGTCCAAGCTGCGCCGCCCGGCCCTGCTCACCGACGCCGACTGGAGCAACCTCTACGCCGCGGCCGACGTCATCTCGCGCGCGCCCATCTACATCGACGACACCCCGGCCCTGACCACCCTGGAGCTGCGCGCCCGTGCCCGCCGCCTCAAGGCCGAAAAGGGCCTGGGCCTGGTCATCGTGGACTACCTCCAGCTCATGCGCACCAGCCGCCGCACCGACTCGCGCGAACTGGAGATCTCGGACATCTCCCGCTCCCTCAAGGGCCTGGCCAAGGAGATGAACGTGCCCGTGGTGGCCCTTTCGCAGCTCAACCGAAAAGTGGAAGAACGCGGCGACAAGCGTCCCATGCTCTCGGACCTGCGTGAATCGGGCGCCATCGAACAGGACGCCGACGTCATCATGTTCGTCTATCGCGACGACGTGTACAAGTTCACCAAGCCTGCCGACCGGCCGGTGCAGGGCATCGCCGAGATCATCATCGGCAAGCAGCGCAACGGTCCCGTGGGCGTGGCCGAGCTGCTCTACATGTCGCCCTATACGGCCTTCGAAGACCTGGCCCCCGACTGGGCCCCCTCGGAAACGCCGCAATAACCAATCACGGATCGAGGAGCCCCGCCCGCATCACTGCCGATGCCCGCGGGGCTCCTTTTGTCACCGACGGCGCGGACCGTGCGGAGCGGCCCGGGGATGGAGCCCTCACGGCGTCGCTGCCGCCGGCCGCAGGTTCCCTTGCCTCGCCGGCAGGAACGACCAGCGGCCCGTTTGAGGAAGGTCCCGTGGGAGCTGTCCCCTTCTCCGTCACGCGCCGTCCGTCGTCGGGGCTGCGGCTGCGGCGCTTTCCGCTCATACCGGCCCCAGAACCGCCTTACCCCGCGCCCATCCCCGGCAAGGTGGTTGGGGCAAAGGCACGGCCACAGGACACCCCATCCCCGCCAGGGTCCCGCATGGCTTCCCTCCCCTGCCCGGGGAGACACGCATCCTTTCCTGCCCCTCTCACGGGAGTATCGCTCCCGGTGTCTTCCTGCGCCCCCTGTCGCAAGCGATCCTCCCCCTGTTTTTCCCCTACCGGACCTCCTTCGCAGCGGTGCGTCCGTCCCGCTCCTTCCAGGCCAGAAGATTGTGCGCTCAACCAGCATTTTTCCAGCCATCCCGGCACCTTTGTGCAAAGAAAAATGATTTTGTGAAAAAAAACGCGAACACTGGCCTATCCCCCCTTCTTTGCCTGATAAATCAGCCTGTTCGCCGCCCGAAAGCCCCCCGAAAACAGGGCCAAAAAATCGAAAAAATCAAGAAATAACGGACTTTTTCCGTCAGTCTGCGTTGACAAGCCCAGCAAAGCATGTTTCTGTTTTCTCAATTGCCGCAGGTCTTCAAGCTGTTTTGGGGATCACATGCGGTGTGTCTGTCACTTTCGAGAGGGTGTTTTTTCATGTCCAAGTCCATCTATGTTGGGAACCTCCCCTGGGCCGCTACTGAAGAACAGGTACAGGATCTTTTTGCCGAATACGGCAAAGTTCTGTCGGTGAAACTGGTCAGCGACAGGGAAACCGGCCGTGCCCGTGGCTTCGGCTTCGTGGAAATGGAAGACGGTGAAGCTCAGGCTGCCATTGAAGCTCTGGATAACTACAGCTTTGGTGGTCGCACCCTTCGCGTCAACGAAGCCAAACCCCGCGCCCCGCGTCCTCCCCGCTACTAGGGAATTCCCGCGGACATAAGAAACGCCCCGGGTGCATCGCTTCCGGGGCTTTTTTTATTGGCAAAGGACCATGACGGACACCAGAAAAAACAGCCCATCCTCCCCTCCCGCAGGGCACGGGGCAGGCTCCCCCGCCTTGCCGAGCGCGGCAAATTCTGCCATGATGTGAAAGACGTGCCGGGAGTACCGCACGAAGCAATCTTAATGAGGAGGCTTGCATGCTCAATCCCAAACAGTGTGTTCTCTACAGCGGCGGCGCTGCCGGGACCGAACAGTTTTTCGGCGCTCTGGCCGAAGGCTGGGGCATCGAAGAAGTCAACTACAGCTTTGAAGGTCATCAGATCGAGCGCAAGCGCGGCGTGCGCGTGCTTACCTCCGAAGAGCTGGCGCTCAAGGACGTGAGCCTGACCTACGTCTCCAAGCTCATGAACCGCGAGTATACCCGTGCCCCCATCTTCCGCAAAGTGCTGCAGTCCATCTGCTGGCAGGTCAGCAGCGGCAACCAGGTCATCGTCATCGGTGCCATCCAGCCCGACAACACCGTCAAGGGCGGTACCGGCTGGGGCGCCGAATTCGCCAAGATCTGCAACAAGCCCCTGCTGGTGTTCGACCAGCCCAAGAACGGCTGGTTCACCTGGGACAAAGAAGTCTGGACCCCGGTGGAAAAGCCCGTCATCGAGCATGCCCACTTTGCCGCTACGGGCACCCGCTTCCTGGAAGACAACGGCCGCGACGCCATCCAGGACCTCTTCGCCCGCTCCTTCAACCGTTAAGCCGCGAGCAGCCCAGGCTGCCGGGCCTTTTCGGGCGCATCCGCCGCGCTTTCACAGGCGCGGCGTTTTGCGTCCTGTGAGGAATCCATGGCCCAGCAATTCACCGAAACAGAACGTGCCATCCTGCGTATCGTGCAGGCCGACCTGCCCGACACCCTGACCCCGTATGCCGACATCGCCCGCACCGTGGGCTGCACGGAAGAGGAGGTCCTCGACCTGCTCTCCCGCCTCAAGCAAAGCGGTGCCATCCGCCGCTTCGGGGCCAGCATCAAACACCAGAAGACCGGCTGGAACCACAATGCCATGGTAGGCTGGAAAGTGGCCCCCGAGCTGGTGGAAGAATGCGGCGCCATCGCCGCCCGCCACAGCCACATCTCCCATGTCTACTACCGTCCCAGCGCCGCTCCCGACTGGCCCTACGAGCTGTACACCATGGTGCACGGCCGCAGCGAACAGGAATGCCTCGACGTGGCGCAGGAACTGATCGCCACCACGCCCCTGCGTGAGTACGCCATCCTCAAGAGCTTGAAAGAGCTCAAAAAAATCTCCATGACCTATTTTTAGGAGCCTGACGCCAATGGACGACAAATCCCGCGCGCTTTTTGACAAAGCCTGCCAGCTCATCCCCGGCGGGGTCAACAGCCCCGTGCGCGCCTGCCACAACGTGGACAGCCTGCCCCTCTTCATCGCCGAAGCCCACGGCAGCCACATCATCGACGTGGACGGCCGCGAGTACATCGACTTCATCCTCTCCTGGGGCCCCATGATCCTGGGCCACGATCACCCCGCCGTCACTGCCGCCGTGCGTGAGGCCGCCGGTCGCGGCACCAGCTACGGCGCTCCCTGCCCCGACGAAGTCACCCTGGCCGAAGAAGTGGTGGCCGACATGCCCAGCCTGGAAATGGTGCGCATGGTCAACTCCGGCACCGAAGCCACCATGAGCGCCCTGCGCCTGGCCCGCGGCGTCACCGGCCGCGACAAGGTGCTCAAGTTCGTGGGCTGCTACCACGGCCATGCCGACCCCTTCCTGGCCGCCGCCGGTTCCGGCCTTGCCACCTTCTCCATCCCCGGCACCCCCGGTGTGCCCGCCGCCGTGGTGGCCGACACCCTGCTGGCCCCCTACAACGACCTTGAGGCCGTGCGCGAGATCTTCCGCCAGCATGGCGAAGGCATCGCCGCCATCATCGTCGAACCCGTGGCCGCCAACATGGGCCTCGTCCTGCCCAAGCCCGGCTTCCTCGAAGGCCTGCGCGAGATCACCCGCCAGTACGGCGCCCTGCTCATCTTCGACGAAGTCATCACCGGCTTCCGCGCCTCCTTCGGCGGCGCCCAGGCCCGCTTCGGCATCGATCCCGACCTGACCACCTTCGGCAAGATCATCGGCGGCGGCCTGCCCGTGGGCGCCTTCGGCGGCAAGCGCCAGTACATGGAAAACGTGGCTCCGCGCGGCGCCGTCTATCAGGCCGGTACCCTTTCCGGCAACCCGCTGGCCATGGCCGCCGGTCTGGCCACCCTGCGCCAGCTGCGCCAGATGGACTACGATGCCCTCGAACGCCGCGTGTCCGCCTTTGCCGGCGAACTGCGCGCCATCCTCAGCGCCAAGGGCGTGCCCATCCAGATGCCCACCATCGCCTCCATGTTCTGCCCCTACTTCAGCGAGCAGGAAGTGGTGGACTTCGCCACCGCCAAACAGTGCGACCAGCAGCTGTTCACCACCTTCTACAAGCAGATGCGCCAGCAGGGCATCTTCCTGGCGCCCTCGGGCTTCGAGACCGGCATGGTCTCCTTCGCCCACACCGACGACGACTTCAACAAGGCCCTGGACGCCGCCCGCAAGGTCAGCTTCTAGGCTGCCATTGAAGTTTGAAGATTAAGCGAGGGGGAGAGGGAAACCTTTTCGGCGAAAAGGTTCTCCTCTCCCCCTCGCAGCGTTGCTCTCGATGCCCGTAACTCAGCGGCAGCTATTACATCAAAATCATTGATAAAACAGCAGTAGGCAGCGTCTGTCTCGTTGCCCCCTCCTATCCTTGGCCATAGCTGCCGTGTCGTAACGGGCACGGCCTGCGGCCGCCTTCGGTCGGTCCCCCTCTCCTTTCCAAAACCTTTTCATCAGGTCCCTGACGGCCTGTCCGGCACGCGGGCATGCTCCCTGATGCCGGTCTCCCGGCTTTTTGGCGGGCTGTTTTTTTACGATGGATAGGATAGCAGCCGGTACGCAGCGTCTGTCGGGTTGCCGCCTCCTGTCTTTGCTCGTAGCTGCCTGCGCAGTAACGGGTACGGCCTGCCCCGCCTTCGGCCTGTTTCCCCAACGGCTGTTTTGCTGTTTTTATGTGTCACTGCATGGCAGACAAAAGCCCTCTTCTGCCAGTCTTCCATTTTTCTCTTTTGAAGATTCCCCTGAAGCCCCCGCGGTCATCCGTACCCTGTGCCTGCCGGGCATCTGCCGCACCGGCGGCGCTCTTTCTCCGCCTGCCTCACCCGCTCCTTTCCCGGTCTGGGGAGATGACAGGCCTTGCGCCCAGCGGCGGGGACGTGCCATACCGACCTGAGTAAAAGTTTTCGGCGGGGATGGGGG
>MHCFR05601__coassemble_803_pt1 | contig 39444 bp, 31 predicted proteins | sample MHCFR05601__metabat2_high_PE_031 | metagenome-assembled genome bin MHCFR05601 | reverse complement strand
GCATACTGTTGAAACGTTTCATTATTGATAAATGAGTTTCCAAACACGCTCTAAACAAGCATGAACTGCACTCAAGGATGGCTTCATACGGCCCTCAAAATACTCTTTACATCTAAGGTCAGGACTCATTATTTCCAAGGGCGTCAAAAAGGGCAGGTATGGATACGGAGGTTCCTCTGCCTACCCTTTTTTATCTTTCTTCCGCTCGGATGGATGTCATGCGCCCTTTCTTTCCGCGTTCAAGAGGCATCCCCAAAAGACTTTCCCCGATGTATCGGACGCACAACAGGGGGGACACCAAAACACATACGGTCTGCGACGCCGCCGGCGTCCGGTTCGAACATTGCGGCTAAATGGAACCGTCGCCGGCTATTGTCATCCTCTACCGGCAATGAGGCCTGAACCTAGGACTTCTTGAGCATGATATCCAGGATGACCTTGTCGGCCTCCTTCATGCCCGTGGAGCCCAGACGGCCCAGGTTGGCGATGCAGACTTCGATATCGTCATCGGTGATGCCTTCGTTGCCGGGCACCACGGAGCCGTCCAGGGCCAGCATGACGGCCTGGATGCCCGCGCCCACGGCGGTGGCCACCTTGAGGGCGCAGCTGCTCTTGGCGCCGTCGCAGATCATGCCCGCCACGTTGCCCACCATGTTGCGGATGGTGCGTTCCATGACCGCCAGATCGCCGTCCAGCAGCAGGGCGATGCCGCAACCGGCGGCCGTGGCGGCCACCATGGCGCCGCAATGGGCGGACAGGCGACCCAGATGATGCTTGATGTGGATGGAGGTGAGGTGGCTCATCATCAGGGCGCGGGCCAGATCCTCGTTGCTGCTTTCCTGCCGGATGGCGCAGGCCACCACGGGCATGGTGCAGGTGATGCCCTGATTGCCGCTGCCCGAATTGCTCATGACGGGCATCATGACCCCGGCCATGCGGGCGTCGGCCGCGGCGGCGGTCAGACGGATGGCGAAGGTGGGCAGGTCATCGGAAAGGATGTGCTTGCGCACCCGGGCATCCATGGATTTGCCCACGCCCAGACCGTACTGGCTGGAAAGGCCTTCCTCGGCCACCTGACGGTTCATGCGCGCGGCTTCAAGGATGAAGCTGATCTCTTCCAGCGGCGCGGTGGTGGCGAATTCGTAGACCCGGGCCAGGGTCAGGGGCCAGTCGGCGGGCGCAGCCTCGTTGGCTTCCGCAGGCATATGGTCTTCCACCAGGGCGCCGTCCTGCCAGACACGGGTGATGTTGTCATGGCTGTCACGCAGCTCGGCGGCGGCGCTGTGCCCGTCGGCATGGGCCGTGACCAGGCAGTACAGCAGCAGGTCGTTGTCCGGCAGGTGCAGTTCCACGGCGTCGGCGGCCACCATGGCCCGGGCGGCTTCGGCCTGCGCGGGATCGAGCGAGGCCAGGCACTCCAGGCCAAGGGCGCTCTTCCCGCCCAGGGCACCGGCAGCGGCGGCGATGGCCAAGCCCATCTCGCCCGTGCCGGGGACCATGACGCCCATGCCGTTCTTGAGCAGATTGGCACTGACGGCCACGTCCAGGCGTTCCGGCTTCCGGCCCAGCGCCTCGGCGGCACGGGCCGCGGTCAGCGCCACGGCGATGGGTTCGGTGCAGCCCAGGGCGGGCACCACTTCCTGATGCAGCAGGGCCAGGATGGCCTGCCTGTCGGCAAGAGACAGACTCATGCATTCTCCGGGCCTGAGGCCCACGATGTAGAAGGTTGGAGCAAGGAACGGGAGGCAAGCTCCCGGGGATAGCGGGCGGATGCCCTTTTCGGCAACGCCACGACGCGGACAGCGGGGCGCCACTTTCGGCGGACACCCGTTCAGGGATCCCGGCAAGGCAGGGGACGCACGGGCAGCCACGAAGGGGAAAAGACTGCCGGAGAGGGCACAACAAGACGGGAAAGGCCCGGAGACAGGGGCCGGAGCGTACCTGCCGCCGGGCCCCTCCCCGTCAAACGATCGAAACTGAAACGGCTAGACCTTTTCCGCCGGGGCCACGTCCTGCAACGGCCCAAGTTCGCCATTGCGGTTGAACAGGCCTTCCAGCATCAGGGTCAGGGCGCCGTCGCCGGTCACGTTGCAGGCCGTGCCGAAGCTGTCCTGCAGGGCAAAGATGGCGATGAGCAGGGCCACACCATTGGGGTCGAAGCCCAGCACGCCGGTCACGATGCCCAGCGAGGCCACCACGGTACCACCGGGCACGCCGGGGGCACCCACGGCAAAGATGCCCAGCAGCACGCAGAAGAGCAGCATGGTGCCCACGGAAGGCAGGGAACCGTACAGCATCAGGCTGATGGTCATGACAAAGAAGGTCTCGGTCAGCACGGAACCGCACAGATGCACGGTGGCGCCCAGGGGCACCATGAATTCCACCATGGTGCGGCTGAGGACGGAGGACTTGCGGGCGCATTCCAGGGCCACGGGCAGGGTGGCGGCGCTGGACATGGTGCCCACGGCGGTCAGATAGGCAGGCGCGTAATGGCGGAAGACCTGCGAGGGATTGCGGCCGGACAGGGCGCCGCCGATGCCGTAGAGCACGGCCAGCCAGATGAAGTGGCCCACGATGACGATGAGCACCATCATGATGAACACGGGCAGGTGGCGGCTGAGGGAGCCCTCATAGGCCAGGCCCAGGAAGGACAGGCCCACGAAGAAAGGCAGGATGGGGATCATGATGCGGTTGACCAGGGCGGTCATGATGCGTTCCATCTCGCAGAAGATCTTGCCCAGGGTCTCGGACTTGGTCCAGACGATGGCCACGCCCATGGTCAGGGCCAGCACCAGGGCGCTCATGACGCTGAACAGCGGCGGGATGTCCAGACGGAAGACCATCTCGGGCAGGGAGCGCAGGGTCTCGGTGCTGGTGGCGATGGAGAGGTTGGGGATGATGCAGTAGCCGGAGATCATGGAGAACAGGGCCGCGCCCAGCGAGGAGACGTAGGCCAGGGCCACGGCCACCAGCAGGATCTTGCTGGCGTTCTGGCCCAGACGCACGATGGCGGGGGTGATGAAGCCCACGATGACCAGGGGCACCAGGAAGAAGATGATCTGGCCGAAGATATGGCGCAGGGAGACCACCACGTCCATGACGTGCTTCAGGGAGCCTTCGGCGTTCTCGCCGATGTACAGACCAAGCAGGGCGCCGATGATGATGCCGCCCAACAGTTTGAGAATAAGGGAAAAATCGCCGACCTTAGCAGCCATCCTGCACCTCCGGGGGGTTAAGATACGCAAACCATAGACATCGTGGCTACCGTAGCGCAGGCCAGAGGCTTTTGCAATGTGCCGTGCCGCATGGCCTGCTTTCCCCGACAAAAAAGGAGGCCTGCAAAGCAGACCTCCTGCGGATTCCTTAACCGGAAAAAGACAGTGCCCTAGCGGGGACGGGGACCGTCAGGCCGATGATCGGGCCGCGGGCCGCCGGGACGCGGGCCGGGGCGGGGACCATCATGGCGCGGGCCGCGTCCGTCATGGATGCCGGGGCGGGGGCCGGGACGGTCACCGGGGCGATGATAGCCCGGGCGCGGGCCGTCGGGGCGAGGACCGGGACGGTGGTAACCCGGACGAGGACCGGGGCGGTCACCGGGACGGTGATAGCCGGGACGGGGGCCAGGACGGTCGCCGGGGCGATGGTACCCGGGGCGAGGTCCGGGAGGGGGCCCCTTTTTGTAGTGTCCCTTGGGACGGGGCTTGTCCTTGTACCAGCCTTCATGGCGGCCGTTGTCGTTGCGGGCCACCAGGGTCCCGGGCAATACGCCCATGTGGTCCACATGATCCGCGACCACGGGCATCCCGTCAGCGACATGCTGCGCGGCCTGTCCTTCATCCGCAAAAGCGAACGTAGCCATACAGGCCAGGGCCAGGGCCGACAGCAACAGACGAAAGTTCTTTGCGCTCATGGCAAAACTCCTTGCGAGTCGGGGACTGCCCGTTGCGGGCAGATTTGCCCCACATTTCCCGCATAGCATTCCCGACGGAACGGAGCAAGGCTAAATATTTTTACAGGTAGCGGAAAAAATTTTCATTTTCTCCCAAAGCGCAACGCCGGGGCCCCCAGTCCGAGGGCCGCCGCCTGACGGGCCACGGCGTCGGCCTCCGGCCGGACATACGCCCTGCCTTCCAGTTCATATTCCTTGGCCGGCAGGCTGGCCCCGCCGCAGGCACAGGTCGTGGCCCTGCGGGGCAGCACCAGACGTTGCAGCAGCTGGCGCCGCAGGCCCAGGGTATGCGTATGCCGCAGGACGGCCCGGGCGACATTTTCCGTATCGGCAGGACGGCAGAGCACCCGCAGCAGGCCCGCGGGACGGTTCTTCTTGCCCGTGCCCGGCAGCCACAGCACGTCCAGCACGTCGGCGGCAGCGGCCAGCTGCTCCAGGGCCGTGCCCAGCTCCTCGCCGGTCAGATGGTCGAGATGGCACTCCAGCTGCATCACGTCTTCCTCGCCCCCCTGGCCGTGATCGGCCTGCCGGGGCTCCCGGGCCTCCACGAGCCAGGCCCGCAGGCCGGTGGGCGCCGGACGCGCGCCGTAGCCCGTGCCCATGGCCAGCAGGCGGCCCTCCGGGCCTTCCACGAATTCGTCCACCAGCACACGGGCCAGGGCCGCGCCGGTGGGGGTCACCAGCTCCGTCTTCGCATCGGTGGGGTACACGGGCAGGCCGCGCATGAGGTTGGCCGTGGCGGGCGCGGGCAGGGGGATCTCGCCATGGGCACAGGTGATGCTGCCCCCGAACCAGGGTAGTGCACAGGCCGTCACCCGCTCCACGCCCAGCTGGTCCAGCGCCCAGCAGGCGCCCAGGATGTCCACCAGGGTGTCCACGGCGCCCACTTCATGGAAATGCACCTCTTCAGGGGCGATGCCGTGGGCCTCGGCTTCGGCCAGGGTCAGGGCCTCCAGCACGGCCAGGGCCTTGTGGCGCACCCTGTCGGATACAGGCACGGCGGCAAAAATGGCGGCGATGTCCGCCGGGTGCCGCAGGGGCTGGCCCTCCGCCTCCCAGCTGACCTCCACCCGGCAGCCGGGACCGCCGCCCCGCTCTTCCTGCCAGACCTCCAGCCGGCAGGCCACGCCCGCCTGTGCCAGCAGGCCCGGCAGGGGGGAAAGGTCCACACCAAGATGGGCAAGGGAGGCCAGGGTCATGTCCCCGCTCATGCCGTGACTGCAATCAAGGAAAAGATGCTGCATCTGATAATGACTCCGTTATGAAACTCCGCGCTGCCACTTTTGCTTACAGGCTTGTTTGTGGGCGCAGCTTGGTATATGGTGAGAGGACAGGACAGAAAAGGGAACCTTCCCGCCCGCGGTATGCCGCAGGGTCTCTGTTCAACAGGAGGATCCATGCTCGTAGAAAACTGGATGGCTACCAACGTCATTGCCGTCAAGCCCGACACGTCCCTGCTGAAGTGCCGCAACCTGCTCAAGGAACACCAGATCCGCCGCCTGCCCGTGGTCGATGACCAGAACCGGGTGGTGGGTATCATCTCCGACAGAGACGTCAAGGGCGCGTCGCCCTCCAAGGCCACGGCGCTGGAAGTGCATGAAATGCAATACCTTCTGGCAGAACTCAAGGCCAAGGACATTATGACCGCCAAGCCGGTCACTATCAAGCCCTGGGACAGCGTGGAACAGGCGGCCATCATCATGATGGACAAAAAGTTCGGCGGTCTGCCCGTGGTCTCCGAAGACAACAAGCTGGTGGGCATCATCACCGACCAGGACATCTTCAAGCTGCTGATCAACATCACCGGTGCCCGCGTGGAAGGCATGCAGTTCGCCTTCGAACTGCCCGATACCCCCGGCAGCATGCGCGTGATCTTCGATACCATGCGCAAGCACAATGCCCGCATCATTTCGGTGCTGTCCTCTTATATGGAAGACAACAAGCGCCAGATCTACGTCCGTATCCGCAGCATGGAAGAATCGGCTGTCGAAGCCCTCGTCAAGGATCTGGAAGCGACCGGCACGTTGCTGCTGGCTGCTCCCTATGACGTGTAGCTGACCGCCTCCCTGAAGGAAACAGCAGACGCAAATCTTCGTATATGCGTAGGTTTTGACGGTTTTTTCAGGGCTTGCCAAGATTATTTTTTTGTGGCAAAAGAAGTGTGCATTTGCGATTGCAGAGCTTTCGCAATTAATGGGGAATGAGCCGAACACCATATGCTTCGGCTGTCTGGCTCGGGCCGCAAGGCCCGAATAGAGCAAACGTCCAAGGAGGACACGCATGGCTGAAATTAGCTTTCAGGGCAAAACCTTCGAAGTTGATGAAGACGGCTTCCTGCTCCGTTTCGACGACTGGTGCCCGGAATGGATGGAATTCGTGAAGGAATCCGAAGGTATCGCCGAAATCACCGCTGACCATCAGAAGATCCTGGACTTCCTGCAGGACTACTACAAGAAGAACGGTATCGCTCCCATGGTCCGCATTCTGTCCAAGAACACCGGCTACAAGCTGAAAGAAGTGTACGAACTGTTCCCCTCCGGCCCCGGCAAAGGCGCCTGCAAAATGGCTGGCCTGCCCAAGCCCACCGGCTGCGTGTAGTTCTCAGCATTGCTTGAAAGGCGGGGCTTCGTCCCGCCTTTTCCCTTTCAGGCGTCCCCTCTCGCAGGCGGACGCCTTTTTCTTTCCCGGCCCACGGCGCCCCGCGCCCTCCCTTTACGCGCAGACAAAAAAACGGTATCCGCCTTGCCATGAACGTAAAAAAAGTCTTCCTCTGGTCCTTCGGTCTGCTGTTCACGCTGGGCATCCTCGGCTGTGCCGCCGTGGCCGGCCTGTTCTACTGGGCCTCACGCGACCTGCCCGACCTGGAACGCCTTACCGGTTACGAAGCCCCGCAGGCCACGGTCATCCTGGCCCGTGACGGCTCCACCATCGGCACCCTCGCCACGGAAAAACGCTACAGCATCACCCTCAAGGAGATGTCTCCCTGGCTGCCCATGTCCTTCCTGGCTGCGGAAGACGATTCCTTCTACCAGCATCATGGCGTCGATCCCGTGGCCATCGTGCGTGCCTTCATCTACAACCTGCGCAACAAGGCCTCCGGCGGCGGCCAGCAGGGCGGCAGCACCATCACCCAGCAGATCATCAAGCAGCTCCTGCTGAGTTCGGAACGCAGCTATACCCGAAAGATGAAGGAAGCCATCCTGGCCTACCGGCTGGAGCACACCGTCAGCAAGGACGACATCCTCCAGACCTACCTCAACTATATCTATCTGGGACAGCACTCCTACGGCGTGGAAGCCGCGGCCCGTACCTATTTCGGCAAGCACGCTTCCGACATCACCCTGGCCGAGAGCGCCGTCATCGCCGGTCTGCCCCAGGCCCCCAGCCGCTACAATCCCTTCCGGCATCCCGAGGCCGCCAAGGCCCGCCAGATGTACGTCCTTGGCCGTCTGCGCACCCTCAAGTGGATCACCGAGGAACAGTACCAGCAGGCCATCAACGAGCCCCTGGTCTACTGGAGCATGCCCGAGAACCGCGGCGGGGCCTCCAAATGGTATTTTGAAGAAGCCCGCCGCCTGCTGGTGGAATTCTTCACCGAAGAGAACCTGCGCACCCTGGGCATCGATACCCTGAAGAGCGGCGAGGAATACGTCTACACCGCGGGCCTCACCGTGCGCACCGCCATGGATCCCGTGCAGCAGGATGCCGCAGGCGCCGCCCTGCGCCGTGGTCTGGAAGAACTGGACAAGCGCCAGGGCTGGCGCGGCCCGGTCAAGAAGCTCTCCCCCGCGGAAGTGACCGAGTTCCGCGAAAAAAGTACCTTCGCCCCCGCCGACCTCATGGGCAAGGCCTGGGTGCAGGCCGTGGTCACGGCCGTGGACGCCAAGGGCGCCCGCGTCCTGCTGGGCAAGGGCTACACCGGCTACATCCCCGTAGCCAACATGTCCTGGGCCCGTACCCCCAACCGCAAGATCTCCGGCTGGGGGGCTCCCGCCGTGCGTGACGCCCGCAAGGTGCTGAACGTCAACGACCTGATCATGGTCTCGGCCGCGCCCGTGACCGCCCAGGCCGAAGGCGGCAAAAAGGGCAAGGCCGCCACCAAGACCGTGGACTTCGATCCCGCTACGGCCTCGCCGCAAAAGCCCATCACCCTGCTCCTCCAGCAGGAGCCGCTGGTGCAGGGCGCTCTGGCTTCCGTAGAGACCCAGAGCGGCGACGTGGTGGCCCTCATCGGCGGCTACCAGTTCGGCGACAGCCACTTCAACCGTGCTACCCAGGCCCGGCGTCAGCCCGGTTCCAGCTTCAAGCCCGTGGTCTACTCCACGGCCCTGGACTTCGGCTTCACGCCCACGTCCTCGGTGCTGGACGGCCCCTTCGTCTACGTGAACCCCTACACCAACGAAGTCTGGCGTCCCGGCAACTACGAAAAGAACTTCCGCGGCATCATGCCGCTCTATGAGGCCCTGACCCTTTCCCGCAACACCTGCACCGTGCGCCTGGCCCACAAGGTGGGCATCAGCAACGTCATCCAGCGCGCCAAGATGCTGGGCCTCGAACCCCACTTCCCGCAGGAACTGTCCATCAGCCTCGGTGCCGTGGCGGTCTCGCCCCTCAACCTGACGCAGGCCTACGCCGCCTTCGCCAACCAGGGCCTGGGCGTGCGCCCGCGCATCATCACCTCCATCACCGACAACAACGGCCGCGAGCTCTACCGGCAGGACATCCAGCACTGGCAGGCCCTCACCCCGCAGAACGCCTACCAGATGGCCACCCTGCTCAAGAACGTGGTCAACTCCGGCACCGGCAGCCGCGCCCGTGTGGACGGTCACGTCATCGCCGGCAAGACCGGCACCAGCAACGACGAGAACGATGCCTGGTTCGTGGGCTTCTCGCCCTCTCTGGTCACGGGCGTCTATGTGGGCTTCGACCAGCTCCAGTCCCTGGGCAAGCAGGAACAGGGCGGGCGTACCGCGGCCCCCATCTTCCGCTATTACCGCAGCCAGATCGAAGACCTGTACAACGACCAGCCCCAGGACTTCACCATGCCGCCCGGCATCACCATGCAAGACGGTCTGGCCTTCCAGGGCGTGCCCGGCCCCGGCCTCTCGGCCATCGACAACGCCAGCGAGGACCCGGCCACGGGCAGCAGTACCCCGGAGACTCCCGACACCTCCGGTGGCGGTGAAGACCTCATGCGGCAGATGTTCTAGCTCCTGAAACAGGGCCGTCCCCACAGGGGACAGTTCTGAAAAACAGACACACGCACACTGCGGGGCCTCCTTCCGACGGATGGAGGCCCCGCCTGATGTACCCGAAGCCTCCGCAGCCCGGCGCTGCGACAGTCACGGGTCCGCCTGCCCTCCTTTCCCGGACGGACAGGCCCGGCCCCTAACGAAAGGCCCCGGCCGCCCGGCATCCCCTGCCCTGCGGCGCCCCTTTCCGGGCAGTGCCCGCGCCCTGCCCGACCCACTCCAACCACAAGGAAACACATGATCCCCTACGGCTCTCTGGTGGTCTACGTCACCCCCAACAAGGACCGGCGCTACATCAAGCGCCTTGAGGAAGGTCAGGACTGGCACAGCAACGACGGCGTCCTCAGCGCCGAAGCCGTACATGCCGCCAACTTCGGCAGCGAAGTGCGCACCAGCCTGGATATCCCCATCCGTGTGCTGGAAGCCACCCTGCACGACCGCCTCAAGGGCCTGAAGCGCCAGACCCAGATCATCTATCCCAAGGATATCGCCTATATCTGCCTGCGCCTCGGCGCCGGTCCAGGCCGTACCATCATCGAGGCCGGCTGCGGCTCCGGCGGCCTGACCACCGGCCTTTCCTGGTTCTGCGGCCCCACCGGCCGCGTCGTGAGCCATGAGGCCCGCGAAGAATTCATGAAGCTGGCCCGCCGCAACCTCGAATGGGCCGGCGTGGGCGACAACGTGGAGATCGTCCACCGCGACATCGCCGACGGCTTCTGCATCGACAACGCCGATGCCCTCTTCCTCGACGTGCGCACCCCCTGGGAATACCTCGACCACGCCGTCAAGGCCGTGAAGCCCGGCGCCATGTTCGGCTTCCTCGTGCCCACCGTGGATCAGGTCAGCAAGCTGCTCATGGGGCTGGAAAAAGGCCCCTTCGCCGATATCGAAGTCTGCGAGATCCTCATGCGCAACTGGAAGCCCGTGGCTGACCGTCTGCGCCCCGAAGACCGCATGAACGCCCATACCGGCTTCCTCATCTTCTGCCGCCATCAGGAGCGCAGCGCCGACTTCGAATACAGCCGTCCCCTGGGCACCCGTCAGCGCAAGCAGGAGGCCGCCCGTCAGGCCCGCCTGGCCGAAAGCGGCGCCAATCCCTACGACGACGGCGAGACCGCCGGCGACGACGAATAGTTTCCGCAACGCTTTTTTGAACGAGAGGGGGGAGGGACGTTTTTTGTAAAAACTGTCCCTCCCCCTCTCGCGCTCTCCCCCACCCTGAAAAAACTTTTCCCTGGCCGGATGGCTGGTCCCCGCCGCTGGCTGCTCGGCAACAGGACGTTACGTCAGGCTTGCTCTGACAGGATAAACGAGAGGGGGGAGGGACGTTTTTTGTAAAAACTGTCCCTCCCCCCTCTCGCGCTCTCCCTCCACCCTGAAAAAACTTTTCTCTGGTCGGGATGAGTGGTCCCCGCCGCTGCCGCACAGCAGGGAACAACGCGGCACATCGCCAAAAATCACATGCAGCTGCGACGGCTGGAGCCTCTCCCGGAAAACTGTGCTGTCCTCTGCCTGAACGCACAAAAAAAGAACGTCTTTGGACGTTCTCTTTTTTATGCCGGATACGGCAGCCGGCGACCAGACCGCCGCCCCCTCCCGTCACTGCCATCGTTCAAAATAAAAGTTTTTGGAAAGGATGGGGGGATGCAAGGGGGGAAGGGAGAACCTTTTTTCAAAAAGGTTTCCCTTCCCCCCTGCAAACAAACAGCAGACAATACCCGCTTATACTTTAAAGAAGCGTAGCCGCAGCGCGTTGCTGACTACGGAGAAGGACGACAAAGCCATGGCGGTGCCGGCGATCATGGGCGAGAGCATGGGCCCGCCGAAGACATGCAGCAGCCCGGCGGCCACGGGCAGGCCCAGCAGGTTGTAGCCGAAGGCCCAGCCCAGATTCTGGCGGATGTTGCGCATGGTGGCGCGGGAAAGGGCCAGAGCGGTGAGCACGGCGTCCATGCCGCCGCGCATGAGGACGATGTCCCCGGCTTCGGCGCTCACGTCCACACCGCTGCCCACGGCCATGCCCACGTCGGCCACGGCCAGGGCCGGGGCGTCATTGATGCCGTCGCCCACCATGGCCACCAGCAGGCCTTCGGCCTGGAGCCGACGGATGCGCTCGGCCTTTTCGGCGGGCAACAGTCCGGCGGCCACGTCGGCGTCAGCCAGACCGGCCTGTCGGGCCACGGCCCGGGCGGTGCGTTCGTTGTCACCGGTGAGCATGACCACCCGGATGCCCATCTCGTGCAGGCGGGCCACCACCGCGGCGGATTCGGGGCGCAGGGCGTCGGCCAGCGAAAGGATGCCCGCGATCTGGAGGTCGTCCCACTGCCAGCGGGCGCTGTCGTCATCACCGGCAGCGGCAAGGGCGGCCCGGGCCGGAGCCAGCGCCAGCAGCAGCGGCGTCTGCCCGGCTTCGGCCAGCGAGGCCAGCCGTTCCAGCACCGCGGCATCGGGAGCGATGCGGTTCTGCTCCATGAAAGCGACATTGCCCAGGGCCACGCGCCAGGCCGTACCGTCCAGCGTCACCACACCGGCGATGCCCAGACCGGGCGCCACGTCCACGGCATCCACGGGGCAGGCGGAGCAGCCGCGTTCCTTACCGGCGGCCACCAGGGCCAGGGCCAGCGGATGCTCGGAGCGGGCCTCCAGCGCGGCGGACAGCGTAACGAGGGCCTGCTCGTCATGGGCGGCGAGGGGGATGACTCCGGTCAGCACGGGCTTGCCGGTGGTCAGGGTCCCGGTCTTGTCCACGGCGATGGCCCGGACGTGACCGGCCTGCTCCAGGGCAGCGCCGTTCTTGATGAGCACGCCCAGCTGGGCGCCGCGTCCGGTGCCCACCATGATGGACATGGGCGTGGCCAGGCCCATGGCGCAGGGGCAGGCCATGACCAGCACGGCCACGAAAACCGTGACGGCCACGGTGGCGGGCTCGTCGCTGAAGATGAGCCAGGCCAGCCCGGCCAGGGTGGCGATGCCCATGACCGCGGGCACGAAGTAGAAGCTCACCCGGTCGGCCAGTCGGGCGATGGGGGCCTTGCTGCCCTGGGCCTCGCGCACCAGTCGGATGATGCGGGCCAGACGGGTGTCCTGCCCCACATGTTCGGCGGTCATGGTCAGGGCGCCTTCACCGTTGACGCTCCCGGCCACGAGGCTGTCGCCGGGGCCCACGGCCACGGGGATGGATTCCCCGGTCAGCAGGGAAAGGTCCACGGCGCTCTTGCCGCCGGTCACGCTGCCGTCCACGGGGATGCGGGCACCGGGCCTGATGACCAGGGTATCGCCGGGCATGACATCGGCCAGCGGGATCTCGCGGCTCTGGCCGTCAGCTTCCAGACGCAGGGCCGTTTCCGGCGTCAGGCGCAGCAGCGCGCCCATGGCGTCCCCGGCCTTGCGCTTGGCCGTGGCCTCCAGGAACTGGCCCAGCTCGATCATGGTCAGCAGCACGGCCACGGATTCATAGTAAAGGTTCATGGCCCGCAGCTGGGGATCGCTGCCCGCAAGGCCCAGCAGGGTCGTCCACAGGCTGTAGAGCAGGGCCGATCCCGTGCCCACGGCCACCAGACTGTCCATGGTGGGGGCCTTGTGGGCCAGAGCCAGCAGACCTTCGCGGTAGAAATGGCGGCCCAGCCAGACCACGGGCAGGGTCAGGGCCAGCTGCGCCAGCATGAAGGTGCGGGGCGCGTGGTGCGGATCGAGCCAGGCGGGCAGGGGCATGCCCAGCATATGTCCCATGGAGAGGATGAGCAGGGGCACGGCAAAGACCAGCATGGGGCCCAGACGCCCCAGACGCACGCGCCGGTCCTTTTCGTCCTGCCGGCGTTTTTTCTCGTACTGGACGGCCACGTCCTCTTCCTGTGACGGCACGGCACTGAAGCCCATGCCCGCCACGCGTTCCATGATCAGGGGCACCGTCTCGCTTTCCGTGCCCGGCTTGAGCCAGATCTGCGCCTTGGCCGTGGCCAGGTTGACCGCGATGCGCTCCACGTTCTCCATGCGCCCCACCACGCGTTCGATACGTGAGGAGCAGGCGGCGCAATGCATGCCGCCGATATCAAAACGCAAGGGACCTGCCTTTCGCGTTTCCATAAAACCTCCTGCCTGCCGGTGGTCTTGACGCTCCGTTCCGGCAGTATTATTCCTGATGGTGCTCCCATTGAAAATGAAAATCAATATGTGGGAACACAGCAAGGAGTGTCGCATGAAGATCCTCAAAGTCAACGGCATGCGTTGCGGCCATTGCAAAGCCGCTGTGGAAGAAGCCGCCGCCAAGATCCCCGGCGTGAGCAACCCCGTGGTGGACCTAGACGCCAAGGAACTGCGCTATGAAGAAAGCGCTCCGGTCGATGAGGCCGCCCTGCGTCAGGCCATCTTCGACATCGGCTTCGATCCCCAATAACCCCCACGACCGCCACATCTTTTTCAGGCCGCGCATGCGGCCTTTTTTTGTCCCCAAGCGCAGGCGCTTTTTCCTTAGAAAATATCTTATGAAATATTTTCTAATTTATTCCAATGATTCTACACGCATAGAACAACAAGCGTTCCCTACTTGCCGTGATGGCACAAAAGCCGTAATAACGAAGAGTTTTATTGTCCGCAGATCGTCAGGAGAGAACATGCGACACACCATCACTGTGGCCGGTGGCGGCAGCTGGGGCACGGCCCTGGCGCATCTGCTGGCAGTCCGCGGGCACAGGACGCGCCTGTGGCTGCGTGATGCCGCCGTGGCCGAGGCCATCAATACCAGGCACGAGAACCCGCGCTACCTGCCGGGGCTTGCCCTGCATCCCGACCTGGAGGCCGGGACGGGGCCGGAACTGTTGGGTACCGAGCTCCTTCTGCTGGCCATACCCTGCCAGCAGCTGCGCGGCTGGCTCCACGCCATGCGGGACCATCTGCACCCCGAGCCCGTGCTCATCAATGCCGCCAAGGGGCTGGAGCTGGGCACGCTTTCCCCGTGCAGCCGCATCGTGGCGGAAGAGCTGGCGGGCAGGCCGTTCCACTATGCCATGCTTTCCGGGCCGTCCTTCGCAGCCGAAGTGGTGCGCGACCAGCCCACGGCCGTGGTGCTGGCCACGGCGGAAGAAGCGCTGGGCTGCCGTCTGCGTGAACTTTTTTCCTGCGCCACCTTCCGCTGCTACTCCAGCACCGACGTGCTGGGCGTGGAACTGGGCGGCGCGCTGAAGAACGTCATGGCCATCGCGGCCGGCGTCTGCGACGGGCTGGGGCTGGGACACAACAGCCGTGCGGCCCTGCTGACGCGCGGCCTGGCCGAGATGAGCCGTATCGGCGAGGCCTGCGGGGCGCAGGCGGCCACCTTCATGGGCCTTTCCGGCCTGGGCGACCTGGCGCTGACCTGCACGGGCGACCTTTCCCGCAACCGGCAGGTGGGCCTGCGCCTGGGACAGGGGGAGAGCCTGGAGCACATCACCTCCAGCCTGGGCATGGTGGCCGAAGGGGTCAAGACCACCTCGGCGGTCTACGACCTGGCCCGGCGGCTGGGCGTGGAGACGCCGGTGACCGATACCGTCCAGAGGCTGCTGCACGGGGGCGAATCCCCCCGCGAGGCGGTCATGCGTCTGATGACGAGGACTTTGCGCCAGGAATGACAAGCAAGCCAAAAAGAGGCTTGCACCAGTCAGGAATGTCGCGTATCTTTTGGCTAATCGTGAAAAAAAATTTTTTTCACGAGGATATCCCGCCGGAAGGGCAAACACGGGCAGATGACGCGCATCCACGTCCTCTGCAATAATTTTGTACTTTTTACCCGGCAGACAATGGGGCGCGTATGACAATACCATCCTACACGGCAAGCGGTTCCTTCATCCTTTTCATCCCGGGCCTGCTGTTCCTGCTGTACGGCGCATGGCAGGCGATCCGCCAGCGGCAGAACGCCCGCCGGCTCATCCTGTGGGGGGCCGTGCATGACGCGGGCCTCATCTGCATGGCGCTGGGTGCGGCCAATGCCGCCGCCGGTACAGGCATCTGGCTGTTCGTGGCCTTCCAGCTGCTGGCCCGCGGCCTGAGCTGGAGCGCCCTCAATTCCCTGGCCGGGCCCGCCGCTCCGTCGGCGACCTTCGCGGCCCTGCGCGGGGCCGTCAAACTCCAGCCCGTCAATGGTATCCTGTTCGCCCTCGGCCTCATGGCCAGCGTGGGCGGTTCGCCCTTCCTGATCCCGGAAGGGCGTCTTTTTATCACCCAGGGCATACTGGCCTCTTCCCTGCCCCTGCACTGCGGCCTGTTCTGCACCGTGCTGGCGGCCGTCACGGCTACGGTCCTCATCGCCCTGCATGTGGACGCCCTGCGCCAGTGCTTCCTGCAGCCCTGTAGCACCGCCTGTGACGGCGCTGCCTCCGGCAGCTGCCGTTCCGACGCCCTGACCCTGGTGCTGGGCGTGCTGGTGGCGCTTATGGGCCTGGCCCGCGGCCCCATGCTGGACGTGGCCGCCGGCTGGGCCGGCCTGCAGGTGGCCCACGCCACCGTGCATCCCGCCTTCTGGATCTACTTTGCCGGCGCCTTCGTCTGCGGCGTGGCCGCCTGGGCGAAATTCCGCTGGATGCCCCACCTTGGCGTGCTGGCCTGTGCCGCCGCCCTGGCCGCGACCCTGACGCTGGATGCGCCCGCGCCCGTGGCCCTGCTCTTCCTGGTGATGATCGGCTTCATCGCCTTCATCGTCTCGGTGTACTCCCTGGGCTACATGGCCCACGCCCACCGGCAGGGCTGGTACTGGTTCTTCCTGCTGCTGACCTTCGCCTCTCTGGCCGGCATCGTTTCCACGCCCGACATGGCCGCCATGTACGGCTACTGGGAACTGATGACCTTCGCCTCCTACTTCCTGGTGGTGCACGAAGCCAACCGCGTGGCCTTTGACGCGGGCTTCAAATACTACCTGATGTGCGCGGGCGGCGCCCTGCTGATGCTGCCCGGCATGCTGCTGCTGGGCAACGGCGGCCTGGGCCTTGCCGATGTCCGCATCCAGAGCGCCCTGCTTTCGCCCCATGTGCTGAACATGGCCGCCCTGCTCTGCCTCGTCGGCTTCGGCGTCAAGGCCGGTCTGGTGCCCCTGCACTCCTGGCTGCCCGATGCCCACCCCGCCGCGCCTTCCTCGGTGTCCGGTCCCCTGTCCGGTATCATCACCAAGATGGGCATGTTCGGCATCGTGGTCCTGCTGCTGGGCCAGACCAACGGCGCCCTGTTCGCCAAGGCCGAGGTCTTCGGCCTGTCCTGGTTCGGCTCCATCCTGACCTTCATGGGCGCGGCCACCCTGATCTTCGGTGAGCTCATGGCCCTGAAGCAGGACGACATCAAGCGCATGCTGGCCTACTCGACCCTGGGCCAGCTGGGCGAGATCGCCCTGGTGCTGGGCATGGGCACCTGGCTGGCCACGGCCGGCGCCCTGTCGCACATGCTCAGCCACGCCATCATGAAGGACCTGCTCTTCCTCGGTGCGGGCGCCCTCATCCTGCGGGCCGGCAGCCGCAAGCTCGCCGACCTGCGCGGTCTTGGCCAGTGCATGCCCTGGACCGTGAGCTGCATGGCCGTGGGCCTCATCTGCATCATGGGCCTGCCGCCGTTCACCGCCTTCTTCAGCAAATACCTGATGATCCAGTCCGCCATCCATGCCGGTCATCCCGCGCTGGCGGCCCTGATCCTCATCGGCTCCCTGGTGGGCGCCATCTACTACGTGCGCATCCTCAAGACCCTGGTCTTCGAGGAACGTCCCGCCGACCTGCCCATGGTGGAAGAGGCCCCGTGGTCCATCCGCGGCGCCCTCATGGCCCTGGCCGCCCTCAGCCTGCTGCTGGGCCTGGCCCCCTGGGCCCCGCTCACGCTGGTCATCCCCGTGGCCTCGGCCTGCTTCGCCCCGGCCTCCATGGATCTGGTCGTGCTCCAGTCCGTCATGGCGCCCTGGCCCATCTATGTGGCCGTGCCCGTGTTCGGTGCCCTGCTGCCGGCCTTCTTCCGCCGCAATCCCATCTGGGCCGCCCGCTCCAGCGCCTTCGTGCTGCTGCTGACCGCCGCCCTGGTGATCTTCCTGGGCCGCGACCTGGATACCCTGAGCTACTGCTTCGCGCTCATCGTGCCGCTCATCGGCGCCCTGAACGTCTTCTACGCCCAGGGCTACATGTCCCACAGCCACACCCAGTGGCGCTTCTACTGTGCCTTCACCGCCATGTGCGGCGGCCTGGTGGGCATCTCCGCCAGCACCTATCTTTTCCAGTTCTTCCTGTTCTGGGAAATCATGAGCTCGTGGACGCTCTACATGGCCATCGCCCATGAAGGCGACAAGGCCTCGCTGCGCGAAGCCTTCAAGTACTTCTTCTTCAACGTGCTGGGCGCCGGCTTCATCTTCGTGGGCGTCTGTGTGCTCGGTCCGGCCACGCCGTTCTCTTCCGAATCCATGCAGCACCTGACCAAGATCTTCCTGCTGCCCGGCTGGGTCGTCTGGGGCGGTACCGCCCTGCTGGCCATCGGCTTCGTCATGAAGGCCGCCCAGCTGCCCTTCCGCATCGACTGGCAGATGCATCCGGCCCTGGCCCCCACGCCCGTGTCCGGCTACATATCCTCGGTGCTGCTGAAGAGCTCCATCCTGGGCCTCATCAAGCTCTTCATGCTCATGGGCGGCAGCCTGGCCATGATCGGCGTCAGCGCCGCCTGGCCCAATGAACTGATCCAGACCGTGGTCATGTGGATCGGCGGCATCACCATCGTCATGGCCGCCACCCAGGCCCTGCTGGTCAACAACGTGAAGCTGGTCTTCATCTACTCCACCGTGAGCCAGATCGGTTACATGGTGCTGGCCGTGGCTGCCGGCGGCGCCCTGGGCTACGCGGGCGGCATGCTGCACGTGATCAACCACGTGTTCTTCAAGGACCTGCTCTTCCTCGTCTGCGGCGCCGTGATGTTCGCCACCCACGCCGACAGCCTGGACGACCTGGGCGGCATCGGCCGCAAGATGCCCTTCACCCTGTGCATGTTCGCCATCGCCGGCCTGTCCGTGGTCGGTGTGCCGCCCACCAGCGGCTTCTCGTCCAAGTGGATCATCTACCATGCCCTGATGCAGGCGGACCAGCCCTTCCTGGCCCTGCTCTCCCTGGTGGGCAGCGTGCTGACCCTGGCCTACATCGCCAAGTTCCTGCATGCGGCCTTCCTGGGCCAGCCTTCCAAGCATCTGGATCATGTGCAGGAAGCTCCGCTGACCATGCGTGTGCCCATGGCCATCCTGGCCATCGGCTGCATCATCACCGGCATCTTCCCCGGCCTGATGCTCTGGCCCATCAACGCCATCCTGGGCGATTACAACGCCGGCAGCCTGGTGGTGGGCCTCTCGGGCCTGCAGGAAGGCCCCGGTGCCTGGAACGCCACCGGCCTGAGCGTGATGATGGCCATCGCCGCCGCCGCGGGCTGGTACTTCGTGCGCCGCTTCGTGGTGCTGCGTGAAGTGGACGTGCATACCTGCGGTCTGCCCACCGAGGTGGCCACCAGCCGCATGGCGCCCTCGGGCATCTACGGCGGGCTGGTTCGCCGCCTGGCCTGGTTCCCGGGCAATACCAGCGTAGACAACAAGAGCTAGGAAGGAGAAACCGAGATGACCGACATCATTCTTGGTGTGCTGCACATGTGCATTTTCCCCGGCGGCCTGTTCGCGCTGGCTGTGGGGCTGTTGTTCAAAGGCCTTGACCGCCGCGTCGAGGCCCGCCTGCAGCGCCGCGTGGGCCCGCCGCTGATCCAGCCCCTGCTGGATATCGCCAAACTGCTGACCAAGGAGACCCTGATCCCCAAAACGGCCGTGCGCAGCGTCTTCCTGGCCGCGCCCGTGGTGGGCTTTGCGGGCATGGCCGTCTGTGCGGCCTTCATCCCCGTGCCCGGCGTGTTCAGCGGCCTGTACAACATGGGCGACCTGCTGGTGCTCTTCTACCTGCTGCCCATCCCGGCCATCGCCATCATGCTGGGCGGCTCGGCCTCCAGCTCGCCCTTCGGCGCCATGGGCTTCTCGCGTGAGATGCTCATGATGCTGGCCTACGAGACCCCCCTGCTCATGATCCTGCTGGCCGTGGCCATGCTGGTGGGCAAGGCCACCGGTACCGGTGCCGAGTTCTCGCTGCTGGCCATCGTGGACTGGCAGCAGAACGCCGGTTCCCTGGGCCTCAACCCGGTCATGATCCCGGCCCTGCTGGCCTACCTGATCTTCCTGCCCGGCACCATGGGCGTGCCGCCCTTCGACATCCCCGAAGCCGAGACCGAAGTGCTGGAAGGTCCCCTGCTGGAATACGGCGGCCCCCTGCTGGCCCTGTTCCAGATCGGCTCCGCCCTCAAGACCTTCGTGGTCCTGGGCCTGGGCGTGGCCCTGTTCTTCCCCGGCACCATCTCCGACTTCTGGATCGTCAACCTGATCTGGTTCGTCTTCAAGTGTCTGGTGCTGATGCTGCTGTCCCTGACCCTGGTCAAGTCCGCCACCGGGCGTTTCCGCATCGACCAGGCGTTCCGCTTTTATGTGAAGGTCCCCACCGTCCTGGCTCTGGTGAGCCTGGTACTGGTGTGGGCGCTGTAAGGAGGTCGGGCATGAGTCTGGACAACATGCTCAAGAAACTGTCGGTACGCTCGCCGTGGCTCTTCCGCATCAACGCGGGCTCCTGCAACGGCTGTGACGTGGAACTGGCCACCACGGCCTGCATCCCCCGCTACGACGTGGAACGCCTGGGGTGCCGGTACTGCGGCAGCCCCCGCCATGCCGACATCGTGCTCATCACCGGCCCGCTGACCACCCGTGTGCGCGACCGCGTGCTCGCGGTCTGGAACGAGATCCCCGAGCCCAAAATCACCGTGGCCGTGGGCATCTGCCCCATCTCCGGCGGCGTGTTCCGCGAAGGCTACTCCATCGAGGGCCCCATCTCGCGCTACATCCCCGTGGATGTGAACGTGCCCGGCTGTCCGCCCCGCCCCCAGGCCATCCTGGAAGGCGTGGTGCTGGCACGCAAGATGTGGCTCAAAAAGCTGGGCATCGAGGAATAAATGGACAGGGGGAAGCCTTTGCATCGGCTGGCCGTCTGGCTGGGGCTGCGTGACGCCGCTCCCGCTGACGGTACCGCACCTCTTGACGGTGCCTCCCCCGCTGCCGAGACAACTTCCGGGGATCAGCCCTGCCGGCGCTGCGGCATATGCCATCACGTCTGCGGTCTGATTCCCCGTACGCCCAAAGGCCCGCGCCCGGGCCCGGAGGAATAATTATGGCGGGTTTTCTGAAAATTCTGTTCCGCAATCTGCTGCAAGGCCCCAGCACGGACCCGTTCCCGCTGGGTGAAACATTCACGCCCGAGCGCTTGCGGGGCCGGGTGAAGATCGACCCCAACCTGTGCATGGGCTGCGGCGTGTGCCGTCATGTCTGTGCCGCCGGGGCCATCAACATCCGCCAGAAACCGGACAACAGCGGCTACACCATCACGGTCTGGCAGGACTCCTGCTGTCTGTGCGCCTCCTGCCGCCAGTACTGCCCCACCGGTGCCATGAGCATCACCAATGACTGGCATTCGGCCCACCTGGAGTCCGAAAAGTTCGGTCGTGTGGAGCAGCAGACCATCAATTACGAACCCTGCTCGCACTGCGGCACCCTCATGCGGCCCCTGCCGCTCAAACTGGCGGAAAAACTCTACGCCAAGAACAGCGAGATCGACCCCGACCAGATCCGTCACCTGTGCCCCAAGTGCCGCCAGATCGAGGACGCCAAGCGCAGCCTTTGTCATCTGCCCGAGCCCCACAAGGCCATGGAGCCCGCCCAGACCCCCGCTTCTGCCGCGCCCACCACGGATTAGCCGTTTTTACGAGGATTGAACATGCAAGAGATTCTGCAAGGCAACGCCGCGCTCATAGAGGCTCTGGGAGCCCTCTGCACCCGCGACAAAGCCATACATCACAGCACCGACGCCTACGGCAACGCCTTCCACTGGTTCCGTCTGGACCATCCCCGTTTCATGAGCCAGGCCGCCACCGCCCTGCAGGGCGCCCATGCCCGTCTGTGCATGATTACGGCCTACAACCTGAAGCAGCTGGGCGAACAGCAGCAGGAACTGTGCTACCACTTCGAGCTGCAGGGCGTGGTCTACAACATCACCGTCACCCTGACCGCCGAACACAACACCGTGCCTTCCATCACCCCCCTGTTCGCCAATGCCGACTGGCATGAGCGCGAGATGATGGAACTGTACGGCATCCGCGTGGCCAACCAGCCCAACCCGCGCCGCCTCTTCCTTGACGAGGAACTGGACGCCGGCATCCTCAACGAGGCCGTGCCGCTGTCCATCATGATGAACGGGGCCTGCACCACGGACCTCTGGGAACGCATTCTGAAAGAAAAGGAAGGGGAACGCGCATGAGCAAGCTCACCACTTTCAACATGCCGCTGGGCCCCGTGCATGTGGCGCTTGAAGAGCCCGTCTACTTCAACCTCACCGTGGAAGGCGAGACCATCCGCAAGGTGGAGCTGACCTCCGGTCACGTGCACCGCGGCATGGAAGCCCTGGCCACCCAGCGCAACCTCATCAAGAACGTCACCCTGACCGAACGCGTCTGCTCCCTGTGCTCCAACAGCCACAGCTTCACCTACAGCATGGCCGTGGAAAACGTGCTGGGCATGGAGATCCCCGTCCGCGCCCGCTACCTGCGCGTGCTGGCCGAAGAGATCAAGCGCGTGGCCTCGCACCTGTTCAACACCGCCATCCAGGCCCACATCATCGGCTTCAAGTCGCTGTTCATGCACGTCATGGAAGTGCGCGAGATGATGCAGGACGTGAAGGAGACCGTGTACGGCAACCGCATGAACCTGGCCTCCAACTGCATCGGCGGCGTCAAGTGCGACGTGCCCCCGGACATGCTCAAGTACATCCTGGGCATGATCGACAAGGTGGAGCCCGCCGTGGACGAGATCCGCGAGATCTATGCCACCAACTCCATGGTCCTGGGCCGTACCAAGGGCCTGGGCCTGCTGCCCAAGGAAGACGCCCTGCGCCTGGGCGTGGTGGGCCCCGTGGCGCGCGGTTCCGGCATCGCCATCGACGTGCGCAAGGATTCGCCCTATGCGGCCTATCCCGACCTGGAGTTCAAGAGCATCACCCATGACGGCTGCTGCATCCACTCCCGCACCATGGTGCGCCTGGACGAGATCTTCGAATCCTTCAAGCTCATCCGCCAGTGCTGCGAACGCATGCCCGAAGGCCCCCACTGCGTGCCCATGCGCCAGATCCACACGGCCGAAGCCTGCGCCCGCAGCGAAGCGCCCCGCGGCGAAGTCTTCTACTACATCCGTACCAACGGCACGGACATCCCGGCCCGCCTCAAGTGGCGCGTGCCTTCGTACATGAACTGGGAGGCCCTGGGCGTCATGATGCGCGACTGCGCCGTGGCCGACGTGGCCCTGATCACCAACAGTATCGACCCCTGCGTCTCCTGCACGGAGCGCTAGGCCGGAAACAAGGATGCACGAAGCCAGTCTTGTCCAGGGGCTGCTCAAGATAGCCCTGAAAACTGTGGAAGACCACAATGCGGCCCACCCGGAACAACGGGTGCGCCGCATCCGCAGCATCACCTGCGAGCTGGGCCTCATCTCCTGTGTGGAGCCGCAGACCCTGAAAGGCTGCTTCGAGATCTTTGCCCAGGGCGGCATGGCCGAAGGCGCGGAGCTCATCCTGCAGACCGCTCCCCTGCCCTGCCGCTGCACGGATTGCGGACATACATTCGAGCTGCACAGAAGGCATTTCACCTGCCCCCACTGCGGCAGCGACGCCATACGCTTCACCGGCGGACACGGTCTTATGATGACCAATCTGGAGGTGGAGCCGGAGGAAAGCCATGATTGAGCATATTCAGGTAATACCCGACAAATGCCGCGCCTGCCGCCGCTGCGAAGTGGCCTGTATCGCCGCGCACCACGGGATGACCTTCAAGGAAGCCATGAAGCACCGCGACGTGCTGGTCTCGCGCGTGCAGGTGGTCAAGGCCGAAGGCTTCAAGACCACCGTGCGCTGCCACCAGTGCAACCCCGCCCCCTGCTGCAACATCTGCCCCACCGGCGCCCTGCAGCAGGAAGAAGACGGCCGCATCACCATGCGCGTGCAGCTGTGCGTGGCCTGCAAGATGTGCATCGCCGTCTGCCCCTACGGCACCATCTCGCTGGATACCATCGGCATGCCCGAAGAAGGCGGCGAGACCATGGCCCAGCGCAGCCGCCGCGAAGTGGCCGTGCGCTGCGACATGTGCAAGGCCTGGCGTGAAGAGAACGGCAAAAAGATCACCGCCTGCATGGAGGCCTGCCCCGTGCACGCCCTTTCCATGGTGGAGCCTGACGGCACCATCATCGAAGCGCCCAAGCCCGAAAAGAAAAAGCCCGCCGCCGAATAGCGCGCACGGGCCACCAGGCGGCGTTGCAGCCGCATTTCGATGGGGGAGAGGAGGAGCTTTGAAAAAGCTCCTCCTCTCCCCCATCGCCTCTCCCTGTTCCCGATGCCCGCTGCGGTGTGCGGCGGATGCTGTCCGCAGGGCCTGCGCAGGACGCGACGCCGTCACGCACCGGCTTCATCCGCTGTTTTCTGCGCAGGCGACGCTCCGGGCCTTCGTCACGATGGGCATGGGCCGCGGGCCGCCATCCGGCCGGCCCATCTCCCTTCCTCAAGGGGCCATCCGGCCCCGCCTTCCCCTCCTTCCGCCGTGGCAAGAGGAAAGGGCCGCTGGAGGCCGGCGATCCTGCGCCAGCGGGCAAGCCCCCGTCTCCTGACGGACGTTCCATGAACGCTGCGGCACGGTCTTCCCTGACCGGCGGCCCCGGTGGCGGGCCCATGCCCGGGAACAAGGCGACCGGCGCCCGCAGGTACGGACGCCGGCCAGGGTGCGGCACGGGCCGCCGTATGCCCGCAGGGGGGGGAGAGATGCGGGCCGCCGGGCGGCCGGGCCTTGGGCTAGCGGAACCAGCCCAGATCGAAATCCTCCCCCTTGACGGGCTTGGCTTCTCCGGGGCCGCCGGTCACCAGTTCTTCCGGGACGCTCATGCGCGGCAACAGGTCGCCGGACAGGGCGCACAGACGATAGGCCCCCACCAGGATATTGCCCCGTGCCGTCTCGGCCTGGGAAGCGGAATTGTAAAGTTCGTTCTCGGAGTCCAGCACGTCCAGCAGGCTGCGGTTCCCCAGCAGGAACTGGTCATGATAGGCCTGCCGGGTATAGGTATTGTTCACCACGGCATCGGAGTAGTGCTTGTATTGCTCCTTCGCGGCCTGGTAGTTGCTCCAGGTGGATTCCATGTCCAGGCGCAGGGTATCCATATAGTCGTACAGGTTCTGCCGCGCTTCGCGTTCCCGTGCCGAAGCGGCCCGGATGCCTTCCACGTCGGCGCCGCTGTTGAACACGTTCCAGCGCACCGTGGCCAGCACGTCGAAGCTGTAGACCCAGCGGTCGCGGTCGCCACCGCGGTCGCTGTACTCCGGCCCGGCCTCCAGCTGGAACGTCGGGTACATGTTGGCCTCGGCCAGCTCCTTCTGCCCCTTGGCAGCGCGGATGTCCTGCAGGAAGGCCGCCAGCTTGGGGTTATGCTTTTCGGCCGTCTCGATGAAGGCCGCCACCGTATCGGGCATGTCCGGCGGCATGGGGACGGCATCCAGCTGTCCCACCGTATAGATGCCCGTAAGGCGGGAATAGGTGGCATAGGCCACGCGCAGGGCGTCCTCGGCCTCGGCCTGGGAAGAGCGGGCGCGTTGCAGACGGGACTCGGCCTGGGTCACGTCGGCCTGGGTGTCGGCCCCCATGCTGGCCCGGTCGCGGGCCTGGCCCAGGATGGCTTCATGACGGGCCACATTGGTACGGGCCAGCTCCAGCAGCTTGATGCGCCGCAACAGGTCGATGTGGGCGATGATGCCGTCCAGGGAAAGGGACGTGGCCGTATCGAAGACCCGGGCCTTGACCGAATCCAGGGTGGCCTGGGCCGTGCGTACCCGGCTGCGGGTAGCGAAGCCGTCCCAGATGGGCTGGACCAGTTTGGCGGACACGCTGCCCACGCTCAGCCACTGGTCATCGACGTCGAGCCCGCGGGAGGTGGTATCGCTCAGGACACCGACCCCGATGGAGCCGCTGACGTCCACACGGGGCCCGAAACCCGCCTGTGCCTTGCTGACCTCATGTTCCAGGGCGGAACGGTTCTCCTTGATGCTCATCAGGCTGCGATGGCTGCTCAAGACACCGTGGACGGTATCGTTCACCGTGATGTGCGCCCGCGTGCTCCCCGGCCGGACATCGTCCTTTGCCCAGGCACTCCCGGCGCTCCAGACCAGCAAACAGGCCAGAGCCACGGCCGCCGGCATCCATTTTTTCAGATCGGCCATAATTCCTCCTCCATAGGTTCTGCGCCACGGCAGAGATTGCAGGGCACTCATGCGCCCTTTCCTAAAGCCGGGGGTCGCCATCCGCCACTTCCCGCCCCGTATGCCGCTCCAGCCAGACGCGGATGCGGGCATGGGATGCGGCGCGGCGGCGCTTCTTCGCCCGCAGCATGGCGGCATCGGCCCGGCGCAACAGTTCTTCGGCATCCATGCCACCCTTGTCCGATCCCGCGACACCGAATGAAAGCTCCACAGGCAGCTCGCTGTCCTGCCGCCTGTGCCAGAGGGCCTGCCGTATGTCCGCCAGCCGTTTGCGCACCACCGCCCCCGGGCAGAAGAACAGGATGACGAACTCGTCCCCGCCGATGCGGGCAAGGCAGTCCTCCTTCCTGACATGCGTCTGGAGCAGACGGGCGGCACGGCAGAGCAGCATGTCGCCGGCCTCATGGCCCAGGTGGTCGTTGACCAGCTTCAGGCCGTCCACATCGGCCATGACCGCATACAGGGGCCGTCCTTGCCTTACAGATCTTTGCAATACCCGTTCCAGGTGGTAGCGGCTGGAGACCCCTGTCAGCGGATCCGTCTGCACCTTCCCTTCAAGGGCATCGCGTTCCTCCTGCAAGGCTGTGACATCCGTATGCATGCCCACCACCCGCAGGGCCCGTCCCTCACTGTCGCGGCCGGCCACGCAACCGCGTCCCAGTATCCACAGCCAGGAGCCGTCGGCATGGCGCATCCGGTAGGTGCAAACAAAAGCATCACCCGCATCCGGTGACGCTGCCACCTTCATTGGCAAGGCCACGGCCTTTTCATGGTCATCGGGGTGCAGGGCCCGGAGCCACGAGCCCAGCTCCGCCGGGAAGGTCTCCGCTGTGTGTCCCAGCATGGCCAGGTAGCTCTGGCTGTAGTAGACCTGGCCGCTCCAGACGTCCCAGTCCCAAAGACCGTCGCGGCAACCGGTCATGGCCAGGAGCAGGCGCCGTATCCCGCCTACGGAGGCCGCCTTGTGCTCCAGCAGCGGCGCCAGGGTCCCCGCCGCCGCGCGGGCACGTCCCCTGTCGTCACGGACCAGGACGGAAGCCGTGAACAGCAGGGGCGTCCCCTGGGGCCTGCGCGGCATCAGCACCAGACGCAGGCGCTCCGCGCCGTCGCGGGCGTCCAGCCAGCGCCGCAGTCGGGAGAGCAGCCCGGCCACCCGGTAGCGGCCATGCAGACGGCGCAGCCCCTCCCTGTCCAGCGTACCGGGCGCCTCGCCCAGCCCCAGCAACAGCATGCAGCGCATGTCCAGGAAGGGCATGGCCTGGCCCCGCGTATAGCTCCAGTAGCCATCCTCAACGTCTTCCGGCAACGATGCCGGAGGATCCAGCAACTCCAGGCAGGCAAGGATAATCTGCGGCCTGTCGTCGTCATCGCGCCGGAGGACATGCATGTGCTCATTGACGTCCCTCCCGTTGCAGACATAGGCGCAGGCCGCTCCGGGCAGCCTTCCGCCGGAGCGCAGGACAGCCCGCTGCTGTCGCAGGAAACGGCGTTGCGAGGGCGGCACATGCTCCAGCAGGGCTTCCATCGTCGCCGGGGCTGTGTCCTCCCGCATCCCCAGCATGGCGAGGGCCGACGTGCAAAAAAGGAGCGTGTCCGTCTGGAGGTGCCAGGAGAAGGCGGGAGAGGAAGAGGTGGAGAACAGCACGTTGCCTCCTCGGCTACGGGGGATAGGGAAGCAGGCGATGCGCTATCCCGTCAAAAACGGGATAGCCTTTCAGAAGCGGCAGCACAGGGAGCTGCGGCCCCTATCTCCTTCCTTTTCCGGCAGCCAGCCATCCTGTTTCCGGGATATGGCTGCATGCTAGCCAATAAAAATTCCATATTATGGCAAGAACGTGTACTTTTTTGCCATATACAACAGGGGCTCCCCTCATTTTGCAATAAGCCATTGACTATAACTATTTGGAAAGCTATCTTCAGCCACATGTATTAAGGAATATAATACGCTAAAAAAGTACACTTTTTTGTCTTCTTATCGACAACTTTCCTCCCTGCACGATTGATGATTCTTGCCTGTCGCCAGTTTGCCGCACGGATGGGCCGCCCGACCGTCCTGCTTCCCCGGCCGGCCTGGCCCGCGAAGACTGTGCCTTCCTGAGCCGCCGCCTGTCGCCGCCCGCATGGCCGGGCCCTTTGAGCGTCGCCGTCCCGCGCGGCCTGGAGAGGCCCGGTGCGAAGGTTCTCCTTCCTGTCCTGGCGTGCGCGCTCGTCTGGAAAAGTCCGCGCGGCTCGGGCTGTTCCCAGGAAGGCAGGCCATGGCAAGGAGAGGGACACTCCTCTTCCTTCGGGTGCCCGTATCCGCACAACGCCCTGCCTGCCCTATCCAGCGCTGACTATAGCCCGGCCAACCTGATGTGGGCAGGCCGTCCCGCCGCCAAAATACGTCCCTTGTCGCGCAAACGGGGGGTCGTCTTTACGCCACGATCCCAAAAATCTATGATTTCCATCAGATAAAAGGGATTGCGCACTAGCGCGCAATCCGGACAGGAAAGCGCCCCGTCCTTCCGGCGCTGGAAGAAAAGGGCGCTTTCCCGGGCAAGGCGGTTTTTCCTGGAGCCAGGACGCATCACGGAGCGGCGCCCGGCTGAACATGTCGCCACGACAGACTGAAAAGGAAGATCCCCGCTCGTCTGTGCGGGGGCGATCCCGCCCCTGGCCCGCCGGTCCTCTTCCGCATGAAAGCGCGCCATGAGGGCGACAGGATGCGGCCGCCGGCCATGTCCGTTGCGATACAGGAAGCTGCGACCATCCCGGCGATGCTGGCGGGACGGGGAAGTGGCCCTCTGGCGGGCCTGGGGCCCTTTCCCGCCTGGGCGCCCCATGATGCTGCCTGCCTTGGCGCTGCGATGCGCACCGCCAAGGCAGGCAGCTTGCTGAAAGCAAGCGCCTTGTTTAAGATGGCACTGTAGCAAGAAGTTTTCATACGGGGAGCGCTCCGCTGAACAAACCGAGGAACGTCCTCCGCCGTATGTCCCATACATGCTCTCCACCGGGGGCCGTCCGCATGGGTGGCGTCGGCTGGCCGCCGATCTGAAGCGAGGCATGGCCCTCCGCCATCGTCGGATGTTCCCGGGAAGGCAGAGAAGCAGGACCGAGGGCACCATATGCCACGTCCTGCCTGTTACCGTCCATCTGCAAGGCACAGGCGCCATGAGCACGATACCCCGTCCCCACCTCTCCTCTCTGTGGACCGCTGTCCTGTTTACGCTGTATTTTTTTGTCTTCCTCACCTCGGAAGTTTTTTTGCAAGACTGCCTGCTGGCGCTGGACAGGCCGGAAGACCTCCACATCTTCTTTTTGGGGCAGATGGCCTGCCTGGCGGCGGGCTATCTGAGCCTGTCCCTGTGCCGGCGCTGCGCCTACGGCCTTTTGCGAAGCGTTGCGGCGGCGGCCATGCTGTTCCCCGCGCTGCTGTTCATCGCCCTTGCCTTCATGGGCATCCCGGCCTCCCTGCTCTTGTGGGCCGCCGCCTGCTCGTATTTTCTGGGGGGCACCGGGGCCTTCCTCCACTACAGTGCGGCCCTCTGCCTGCACCGCAGCGCCGTGACCGGCAGGGTGGCAGGCGGGAGCATCGGCCTAGCCGTCGCCATCCAGTTCCTGACGGACACCTGCCTGGACAGCGGGCAAACCGCCATCCTGCTGGCCCTGGTCTCGCTGGTCCTGGCCATGCTGCTGGCCCGGACGCCCGCTCCCGCGACGGCGGATGAGGCCCCCTCCGCCCCCCCTTCCCGGCGCACACTGGCTCTGGTCACGGCGGGCACGGCCATCCTTTCCATCGTCGTGGGCCTGAACGAAGACATCGTCACCCGGCTGTACGCCACGGGGGCGCTGGACGTGACCTCCTGGCCCCGCCTGTGCTATCTGGCCGGCCTGCTGCTGGCGGGCTTCCTTGCGGACATACGCAAGCGTGCCTTCATGCCGGTGATCACGCTGTGCGTGCTCATGCTGTCCAACATGGCGATTTTTTTCCTGAGCGACCCGCGGCATTACCAGCTCAATCTGTCCATCCTGTATTTTTACAGCGGTTTTTACGTCGTCTATTTCACCGTGCTTTTCCTCGACCTGGCCCCCGGGACGCGCTGGCCGCTGCTCTGGGCCGGTATGGGACGCCTTTGCCGCTCCCTGTGTGTGGGCGCCTTTTTTCTGTGTCCAAGCGACCTGTTCGGCCTGCTGGGGCAGGAGTACTCCATCGTCCTGAATACCCTGCTGCTGGCAGGCGTGTGCGCCATATTCTTCTGGAGCGGACAATTGCGCGATCACGGCGCCGCCAGATCCGCGCCGCCGTTGCGCCAGGATCAGGCCATCGGCCTTTTCGCGCAAAAACACGCCCTGACCCACCGGGAGACCGACGTGCTGCGCGCCGTGCTCGCCTCGTCGGATCCCCTGGGGAATATCGCTGTCTGCCTGGGCATATCGGAACGGGTCATGCAACGGCACCTGACTTCCATTTACGCCAAGTGCGGTGTGAGCGGCCGTCTGGAGCTGGTGACAGCCTTCTTCGGCCAAACGCCCCCGTAACCTCCGTCATCCGCCCCCGCCGGCCTGCCGATGTCGCCCCTACTGCGTCGCTGCCCCAGCCCGGGCCCGCCGCCATACCGGCGGGGCTGCCGGGCATCTGCCGGTGACAGCCCAAAAAACACACGAGCGCCCGTTACCGTCCTTACGGTAACGGGCGCTCGTGTCCTGGACGAAGAAAAAGCGTGCCCCTGGACGTCATCGCCCAGGCCAGGGGGCCTTCCCGCGTGCCGGCGCGGGCACACGGCGCTTCCCGGCCCCAAGGCCGCCTGTCATGTCGCGGTGGAGCCTATTCCCCGGCCATGAAGCCGGACCAGCGGGCCAGCAGGGCACGCAGGGCATTGCCGCGATGGCTGCGGGCGTTCTTCTCGTCACGGGTGAGCTGGGCGGCGCTTTTGCGGATGCTCTCGTCCCAGAACAGGGGATCATAGCCGAAGCCGTTCTCGCCCAGAGGCTCTTCGAGGATGCGGCCTTCCCAGGTGCCGCGCACCACCAGCTCGCGGCCGTCGGGATGCACGGCCACCATGCAGCTCACGAAGCGGCAGGAACGCCGGGCCTGGGGCACGTCGCGCAGTTCAAAAAGCAGCTTGCGCATGTTGCGCTGGTCCACGCTCTCGCCGGGCAGGCTTTCCCAGTCGTTGGAATAGCGGGCGGAGTAGACGCCGGGGCCTTTGTCCAGGGCGTCCACTTCCAGGCCGGAGTCGTCGGCCACGGCCACAAGACCGGTGGCGGCGCACACGGCACGGGCCTTGATGAGGGCGTTCTCTTCGAAGGTGGTCCCGGTCTCTTCGATCTCGCCGATCTCGGGGAAGAGGGAAAGGCCCACCACCTCGATGCCGAAGTCGGCCATGGGATCGGCCAGTTCCCGGATCTTGCCGGCATTATGGGTGGCCAGCACCACCCGCAGCTTTCCGTTGTCGTTCATGAGTTCTCCTTGCGCACCGGCAGGTGCGGTCGTTGCAGTGTCGCGATCAGGATGCCGCCGATGATGAGCATGCCGCCCACCACCTGGGCCGTGTTGACGGCCTCCCCAAGGACGATATGGGCCCCCGTGGCGGCGAAGACGGGCATGCTGTAGTAGACGATGCCCGCACGCACGGGCCCGATACGGCTGATGGCGGCCGTCCAGAGGCAGAAGGAACAAAAGGAGCAGCCCACCCCGGCATAGAGCACGCCTATGATGACGGCAGGCTCCCATTGCACGGGCGGCAGCCAGCACATCTCGGCCAGCACGGGCGGCACGCAGAACAGCGCCCCCAGCCCGAAGGTGGCGGCACTGAAGCCGAAGACCGAAAGATCCGTGCCCCGGTGGCGCATGAACAGCGAATACAGGCCAAAGCTTGCCGCTCCGCCCAGGGACCAGAGGTCACCGGGGGCAAAGCGCAGAGCCGCCAGGCGTTCCATATCGCCGCGGCTGACCAGGATCACGATGCCTGTGGCCACCACCAGCATGCCCAGCAGACGGCGCGGGGTGATGGCCTCACCGTAGAGCAGGCGCGAGAATATCAGGATGATGATGGGGGCCGTGGGCGCGATCAGGGCCATGTTCAGGCTCTCTGTGCTTTGCCCGGCCTTGTAGAAAAAGGTGTTCATCAGCGTCACGCCCAGCAGGGACATGACCACCACAAAACGCCAGTGACGGCGCAGAGCGGGCCAGTCCTCGCGCAGATGGCGCCAGGCAAAGGGCAGGATGGTGACGAAGGCCGTGAACCAGCGCCAGAAGTTGCACTGCCACGGCGGGATCATGTCCGCCACGGCGCGCGCCACCACGAAATTCCCCGACCAGATGACCACGGCCAGCAGGGCCAGCAAGTAGCCTGATGTGTTCTGTTTCATGCTTTTCCCGGCGCTGCCGTCCTCCTGCGCTCTCATAACAGGTTGCCCTGCAAATGGCAAAAGCGGGACGGGGCAGTCTTTCCTTTTCCCTGCAAACCGGCTATCTTGGCCGTTACGCGACGCATGTCGCACTGTCTCCACTCCCGCACGGGGTTCCCCCGCTGCCCACTTCCACCAAGGTTTGCTCTCATGGTTCAGACGCGCCACCTTGTCCTGGGGCTCATGCCCCGTGGGGCCGATCCCGATACCCATTGGGCAGCCGGGCCCTGGTGTTTCGATACGGAAGAAGATTTCTTTCCCGGCTGGGAAGACAGCTTCGTCTTCGGCCGGGAGCCCCTGCGCGATCCCGCCACCCTGGACAGGGCCGTGCTCATGGCCCAGTCCCTGACCGTGGACAGCATCCCCGCCCTGGGGCGACACCTGTTGGACCTGCAACGCCGTCGCGCCGAGGAAAACAATCCCGTCAGCACCCTGCTGGGCCCGGACGAGATCGACCTGCCCGGCGTCTACTGGGAGACCCTGCTGACGCCCTGGGCCTGCACGGTGGCGCGCCAGCTGGTGGAACGCTGGCTGCGCGTGCGCGCCATGGTGGAGGACTGGGGCCACCTGCCCCTGCATGTGGAGCTGCTGCCCGAGGACTGCGCCTTTTCCTTCGCCACGGAACACGATTTCGTCATGAGCGGCGCCCTGGGCGCGGACTGGAACACCTGGCTCATGTCCCGCCTGCTGGAGGCCGTCTGGCCCGAACGCTGGACCCGCTCCTACGCCCTGCCCGTGTGCGCCTCCTATGGCCGGCTCATCCCGCCGGAAGACAGCGGCAGCCTGAAACAGCGCCTGCGGGCCTGGGCGCGCTCCTGCGTGCTGCGCCTGCCCTGCCCGCCCCTGCGCGGCATGCGGCTGCATCAGGCCCTGCGCTATTCGCTGGCCCTGCTCCATCCCAGCCGCCAGCCCGATGCCAGCCGCCCTCTGGCCGCCCATTTCGGCAGCGCGGCCACCGGTGTGAAGCACGACCTGCCGCTCGATCCCCTGCCCATTTTCATCGGCGCCCTGCCCCAGACCCTTGCCGAGCTGGATCATCCCGACCACGTCGCCCCGGCGCGTGTCCCGCGCGTGCGCGTGGCCTCGGTCCGTGCGCATGAGGATACCCATTACCGCCAGAAGCTGGCCCTCTGGCGTGCCCGCGGCCACCGTGTCATGTTCGTCCAGCACGGGGGCAACGTGGGCCAGGTGCGCTGCCTGTGCGAGACCCCGCTGGTGGAGTTCAGCCAGCACGCGTTCGGCACCTGGGGCTGGAGCCATTACGAGGCCACGGGTGCGGGCAAGGGCGGCCAGTTTCTGCCGCTGCCCTATCCCCTGCTGGCCAACATGGCCGACCAGTGGCGCGGCGGTGACGATACCCTGCTCTTCGTAGGCGCGGAGATGCCCCTGTACGGACACCGTCTCGACTCGCGCCCCACGCCCCTGCAGTGGCTCCAGTACCGGGAAGACAAGCAGTGGTTCCTTGAGGATCTGCCCCGCCGCCTGCACGACAAGATCCTCTACCGCCCCCATTTCGACGCGCCGGGCGCGCTGGACGATGCGCCCTGGCTGTTGCCGCGCTTCCCCCATGTGCGCCTGTGCAGCGGCCCGCTGGAAGCCCGGATGCTCACCTGCGCCCTCATGGTGCTGGACCATCACGGCACCACCCTGCTCCAGGCCCTGGCGGCCAATGTGCCCACCATCGCCTACTGGGACAGATCCATCTGGCCCATGACCGACGAAGCCCTGGCCCGGCTGGACCTGCTGGCCGAGGCCGGCATCTGGCAGCCTTCCGCCGAGGCGGCCGCCGCCAAGGTCCGGGAAGTCTGGGACAACCCCGCCCGCTGGTGGCTGGATGAGCGCGTCCAGTCCGCCCGCCGGGCCTTCTGCCGCGAGCACGCCTTCGTCGATCCCAAGGGCCCGGATGCCCATATCGTTTCATTGCTGCAACGCCTGTAAGGAGACCTCCCATGTCCCGTATGTCCACCGGCAGCGCCCTGTGCCGCCTGCCGTTGTTCGCCCTGCCCGCCGTCCTGGCCCTGACCCTGCTGCTGCCCGCGTCCATCCCGGCGGCCGATACCGCGGCTCCCGCCCCTGACGCCGCTCAGGCCGCAGAAAGCGGCCCCAGTCCCGAAGAGCGCGCCGCGGAAGCCGTGCTGGGCGAAGTCCAGAGCGCCCTGGACAGCAAGGATTACAAAAAAGCCGTCACCCTGCTCACGCCGCTCACCAAAAACGGCAATGCCGAGGCCCTGTACATCCTCGGCCGCCTGACCCAGGACGGGCGCGGCGTCAAAAAGAGCCCCCAGCGTGCCGTGACCCTGTTCCGTCAGGCCGCCGACAAGGGCCTGGCCAACGCCCAGAACGCGCTGGCCACCGCGCTGGCCACGGGCGACGGCGTGCGGCGCAACTACGGCGAGGCCGGACGCTGGTTCCGCAAGGCCGCCGAGCAGGGCCTGGCCATGGCCCAGTATAATCTGGGCTACCTCTACGCCCACGGCCGCGGTGTGCGCAAAAGCGAGAACGAGGCCATCGACTGGTACGGCCGTGCCGCCAACCAGGGCCTGGCCGATGCCCAGTACTCCCTGGGCTGGATGTACCTCAACGCCAAGGCCAGCAACCAGGACGACACCAAGGCGGCCCACTGGTTCCAGCGCGCCGCCGAACAGGACCACCTCAAGGCCCAGAACAATCTGGCTTACATGTACGCCGAAGGCCGCGGCTTTGCCCAGGACAACCTCAAGGCCGTGGAATGGTACACCCGTGCCGCCGAGCGCGGCTATGCCGAGGCCCAGTACAACCTGGGCTTCATGTACGAACAGGGCCGCGGCGTGCCGCAGGACTACGCCAAGGCCGTGGAATGGTACCGCAAGGCCGCTGAGCAGAACGAGCCCGCCGCCCAGTACAGTCTGGGCCTTATGTACGACCAGGGCACCGGTGTGCAGCGCAACCTTTCCGAAGCCACCCGCTGGTACCGTCTGGCCGCCAAGAACGGCGACCCTGACGCCAAGGCCTATCTGCGCGCCCAGAACCGCAAATAACGGCGGAGCGTTTTTTATGAGGGGGAGAGGGAGACCCTTTTGGAAAAGGGTCCTCCCTCTCCCCCTCATGCTCCCCCTCTCCTTCCCTAAAACTTTTATTATGGCCCCTGACGGTCATCAGAGACGCCGAAACCGTGCCGGGCGTCTGTGTCCCCGGCAGCACAGAAACGCCCCGTATCAAGACGATACGGGGCGTTTTTATGCCATCCAGAGGAATATATGGACGAAGCGTGAGCCTTGCGCCGGGCCGATCCAGCCTTGCGGCACCATGTCCGCCATACAGCGACGGAGACCCGCCATACAGACCAGAAGAAAAGTTTTTTCGGGGTGGGGAAGAGCGCGAGAGGGGGAGGGGCAGTTTTTACCAAAAAACGCCCCTCCCCCTCTCGTATCTCTTTCCCCGGTTCAGACGGGGAGGATCAGTCGTCATGCCGGGCGGCACGACCGCAAAAACGTCCCTGCAGCTCGTTGAGCTGGTTCACGGCTTCGCGTCCGTTGGCGATATTGTGCACGAGTATCTCGCTTTGCTGCGAAAAACGGTTGCCCACCCGCACGGTGTAGCTGTTGAACAGCCAGCTGCTGAAACCCGAGGTGAAGGCCGCATCTTCCATGTCCCGCCATTTGACGCCCACGGCGCCCCGGTTCCAGGGCAGGATGCCCCGGTACAGCCAGACGCCCTTGCTGTCGGCATACAGGTGCACGCTGCGCACCAGCAGGACCCTGTAGACCATACACAGCACCAGCAGGGCGCCCACGCCCGCGAAGATCCAGAAAAATTCCGGCATGTAGCGCTGCCCGGCCACGCACAGGGCCACGCAGACCAGCAGCATCAGCACCGGTCCGGCCCAGGCCAGCCAGGACTGACGATAACTGAGCAGGGGCCGTTCGGCGGCATCGCTGCCCTCAAGGATATGTTCATCAGACATGCGCGTTCCTCCTTGAAAAAGGACGTCGCCGTGAAGGGCTCCGGGGCGCAGGTACGCCCGCAAGAAAACACGAGGGGCGTGTCTTTGGGAAAAGGTCTCCCTTCCCCAGGACACGCCCCATCACATCACAACATCAGATCTCGCTGCCCGGGGCCAGATGCAGCAGGCGCTCCAGTTCGGCGGTGGCGGCATCGCTGTCCCGGCCCTGGCGACGGGCCAGATCGGGCAGGTTGTCCACGGCATCGCAGGGGCGCACATACAGCGGCTCGATGTCCTCAGGAGCGTAGTCACCATGCCTTGCCAGCAAACACAGGGCCTCGGTGGAGGCATGGATGCAGGCGGGCAGGCAGGTCACGGCAGGCAGGTTTTCCAGCGGCGCGCAGGCGTCCGCATTGCGCCGCAGGCCCGTACCGCAGACCAGCGTGGCGTCCGCCGTATCGGCCGTGATGGCCGCCACGGCCTCGGCCGGCGTGCACAGGGTCACGCCCTGCAGGGGCTGGGCCGGGATCTCGGGCCCGTAGCTGATGAAGGGCTGGCAGTGGACAAGGTTGCGGCGGGCATGGGTCAGGACCCAGACGTGGCCGCCGTAGAGCATGCCGCGCCGCATGACGGCCGTGGTGGCCAGGGCCTGCATGTAGTCCAGCCCGGCCAGCTGCGCCCGGCCGCAACGGCGCAGGGCCGCGGCCGTGGCCAGGGTCAGGCGGATGCCCGTAAAGGAGCCCGGCCCGCGCACGCAGGCGATGCGGCGCAGATCGCTCCACCGGATGCCCAGCGACGTGGCCAGCTCGGCCAGCGCCGGGGCCAGGATCTCCGTGGCCCGCTCGCTGCGGTACCATTCCTGCGCACAAAGGATGGCCTCATCCTCCGTGACCACGATCTGCAACACGCCTTCAGCGGCGTTGAGTATCAGCTCCAGTCCCGTTCCCGGGACAGCGTGTGTCGCCATATCGATTTCTCCCGCCGGACGCTAGGGGGCCGTCTTTTCCACGGCCGAGGCCTCGTCCGGCGTATTGATGATGCGTGTCACGTCGTTGAAGGTGGCAAAGATCATCAGGCTCAGCAGCAGGGCCATGCCCACGCGCATGCCCCATTCCTGGATCTTCTGCGGCACGGGGCGGCGGAAGATCATCTCGATGAGGCAAAAGAGCATCTGGCCGCCGTCCAGCACGGGCACGGGCAGCAGGTTGAGGATGGCCAGGTTGATGCTGATGAGCGCCGCCAGACCGAGCACGCCCACAAGGCCCTGCTCCGCCTGCTGGCCCACCATCTGGGCGATCATGATGGGGCCGCCCACCTGATCGGCGGGCACCACGCGCTGGGCCAGCTTGACGAAGCTCTGCCAGGTCAGGTCCACCAGACGCCAGGTCTGGACAAGGCCCGTCTTCAACGCCTCGGAAAAGCCCAGTTCTTCCACGCGCACCGAACCCAGCGGCCCGATGCCGATGAGCCAGGCTTTCTCATCCTCGCCAAAGATGGTCTTGCGCGTGCTCCACTGCGGCGTCAGGGTCAGTTCCAGTTCCGTGCCCTGGGTCATGTCCTCGGCGGGCTGCCGGGCCACGGTCAGGGTCAGGGGACGGCCGTTGGCCTCGGCCACGGTCGGGGATATCTCGTCCCACGAATGGAGGGGACGGCCGTCGATGCTCAGGATCAGGTCGCCCTTCTGCAGACCGGCCTCTGCCGCCGCGCTCTGGGGCATGACGGCGCCCACCTGCGGCAGCATGACGGCATTGCCCCAGCCCCAGGCCACCACCCAGCACAGGATGCAGGCCAGCAGGATGTTGGCGAAGGGCCCGGCCGCGATCACGAGGAAGCGCTGCCACGCGGGCCGCAGGGAAAAGCATTCCTCCCGGGTGAAACCGCTGGGGATGTCGTTCTCGTCGTTCTCGCCCACCAGGGCCACATAGCCGCCCAGAGGCACCAGCGACAGGGCGTATTCCGTCTTGCCGTGACGGTATTTGAGCAGTTTGGGGCCAAAGCCCAGGGAAAAGGTGGACACGCCCATGCCCAGCCAGCGGGCCACGGCGAAATGTCCCAGTTCATGGAAAAAGATCAGGCCGCCAAGGACAATGATGGCGGCAACGATGGTCGTCAGCACTCGTCAACTCCGGCGCGGGCCAGCTGTTTCACCAGCTCGCGTGTTTTCAGGTCAAGGCGCGACATGCGCTCTGTCAAGATAGTCACTTCCCGTTCAAGGGCAAGACTGTCATCGCCGCTACAGGACAGCGGCGGGCAGAACGGTTCGTGCCCCGGCTCGCCGGCGGCATGGGCATCCATGGCGGCCGAGACCAGATCCGCGATGTCGGCAAAGGCGCATTTGCCGGACAGGAACAGCTCCACGGCGGCCTCGTTGGCGGCGTTCATCACCACCGACATGCCGCCGCGTTCCCGCAGGGCGCGGCGCGCCAGCTTCAGGGCCGGGAAGGCCTCGTCGTCAGGGGCGAAGAACTGCAGGGTGCCAGCCTTGACCAGATCCAGCGGCGGCACGCCCGTATCCACGCAGCGGGGCCAGAACAGGCAGGCCGCGATGGGGATGCGCATGTCCGGCGTGCCCAGCTGCGCCAGCTGGCTGCCGTCCGTGAACTGCACCAGCGAATGCACCAGCGACTGCGGATGCACCAGCACCGTGATCTTTTCCAGCGGCACGCCGTACAGGTGGAAGGCTTCCACCACTTCCAGCGCCTTGTTCATCATGGTAGCCGAGTCGATGCTGATCTTGGCGCCCATCTTCCAGTTGGGATGATCCAGGGCCTGCGCGCGGGTCACGTTGCGCAACTCCTCGCGGCTGCGGCCGCGGAACGGACCGCCGGAGGCCGTCAGCAGCAGGCGGTCCACCTCCTGCCCGCGTCCGGCCAGGCACTGGAAGATGGCGTTGTGCTCGGAGTCCACCGGCAGGATGCTGGCATGGGTACGGGCGCAGACCTGACGCAGCATGTCACCGGCCAGCACCAGCGACTCCTTGTTGGCCAGGCAGATGACCTTGCCCGCCAGCGCGGCCGCCAGCGTCCCGGCCAGGCCCGCCGCGCCCACCTGCGCCGAAAGCACGGTGTCCGCTTCGGGCAGGGCCGCCAGACGGGCATAGCCTTCGCTGCCCACCAGGATCTCGGGGGTGTAGCCCGTGGGCAGCAGCTTGCGCAGGCCCGCTGCCGAAGCCTCGTCCAGCACGGCCAGATACGGGGGCCGGAACTCCTGCGCCTGCTCGGCCAGGGTCTTGATGTTGCGCGCGCAGGAAAGGCCCAGCACCACGCATTCACGCCGCCGCGAACGGATGGCCGCCAATGTGTTGCCGCCGATGGAACCGGTGGAGCCCAAAAGGACAAGCTGGCGCACGCCGCGCCGCCACGCCTCGGAAGGCGCTTCCGAAATATACCGAATCGCAGGGCCGTTCAGCCCGGGCCACAGATCTGACATGTGTTTCTCCTTTGTCTCCGGGACAAAATCGTCCACAGCATGCCAAAAATCCCTTGCCGCGTCGAGAGCGGGCCGGAGGGAGGAAGGAGGGGGATGCAAAAGTGTTTG
>MHCFR05601__coassemble_718_pt1 | contig 52742 bp, 70 predicted proteins | sample MHCFR05601__metabat2_high_PE_031 | metagenome-assembled genome bin MHCFR05601 | reverse complement strand
CTTCTATTGTAAATAATATTTTTTATCCACCTAAACGAAATAAAGTATTTGGTGGAGTTCTAAAATTTGTATTAACAGTGGGTATGAGTGGTTTTGTTTTATTCTTTTTGCAGAAGTTTTTTGAAGATGATATAAAACTATTCTTTTTATTTCAAATTTAACAATAACTGGGCATATATTTAAAATATATTGATGCAAGGGGGGAGATAACTTCTCCATTGCTTGACGCCTTGCTGCGGGCCCTGTATCGTAAAAAAAGCGATAGCGCAGGTCGGGATATGGCCTCGTGAACCTGCGCCGGGTGACGAAGCCGCCATATGGCAACGTCTTCATTCCTCCCTTTTCCAGAGCAGTTTGCCCCGCCGGAGATTGTCCAGGTACCTGCCGCGCTCCGTAGGGATGAAGGTCCAGCCCACAAGCTGACCTTTGCTCACCTGGACGACCATGATCAGCCCCATCTCCTTGCCGCCGATGCGGAGCCGCTTGACGTAGCGTTTTTTCAGCTCCACCCGGCCTGTGGTTGCATGTTCCTCAAAGTCCATCCAGACTTCATACGGAGTGGCCAGCACTTCGGGGATGAAGGGCAGGAAAGGGCTTCTGTCGGGATTCACATGCAGGAGCGTTTCCACCGAAAGCCAGACCACCGTGCCATCCGCCGCAGCAAAGAAGGCCGAATCCGCACCGATCATCTTTTCCAGCACAGGCCGGAGCTCGTCCACCGTGGAGGTCTTTTCGGCAAGTTTGGCTTTTGGCGTGTCCGGGGGAAGCGTTGCCGGGCGGCCCAGCGACCGCCAGCTTTCCCGTGACGCATCCCCCCACGGGACAGGCCTCCAGTTCTTCCATGTTCCGTCCTCCCGGGCCTCCTCGACCTGTCGCGGTGACAGGCGCATCCCTGTGGCGGACTTGCCGGGATTGTAGGCGAAGGACGGGTCCACCCCTTCCACGGTCTCGACATGGATCATGCCGTCCGGTGTTTTGACGGCTACGCTCCGCGTGTTGTCTGGCGGCGGATTCCATATCTGCCAGCCTTCCCGTTGCCGTTCTTGTTCGGAGACGGTCTCCACCGCGCACTTGCAGCCCCAGCCGTTGGGAGGCCAGCGGAAATCCCACCAGGGATCATCCAGAGGTACGATCTTGCCGTCCCAGGCCACATGCTCTTCGCGGGGATGCCGGTTGGGCGTATGGACATAGCGGCCATACGGCCGCATGCGCTTTGTCCGTTGCGCCTGTTGCCAGCGTCCGGCGGCATAGGAAGTACGGATGTTGGTCTCAAAGATGACGCGTGTCCGCCAGCCGCGCGTCCCGTTGTAGCTCCACCCGTGGGCGGCCACGATCCTGTCAAAGTCCTTGCGAAAATCCTCAAGCGTCAGACCGTCCCGGAGACAGCGCCCGATGACCTCCTGAAAGTCCGCCAGCAGCTCGTCTTTCATGGCTCCGGCCACCATAAAGCCCTTGCTGTGCGCCTTGTTCATCATGTCAGTATAGGTCCGGGTGGGGACGCGCACCTTGGCCTGGAAAAAGTCGATGGCTTCCTTGAAGGGGGTTCCCTTGAATGTGACATCAGCCATCGGCGCGCCCCGTTAGATCAGCGGTCAGGAATGCCCCTTCCAGGGCTACCGCCAGGTCAGCTGTATCCATATCCGGGTAACGTCCGGCCAGACGGGCCGCCAGTTCCGGCCAGCCTTCACCGGAATGGATGGCCGCCTCAAGCTCCGCACGGATGTTCTCGACCAGACGGGTGCCTGCATCCTGAGCCACGGTTTCAAGCTGTTCGGTGATGGTGTCCGGGCCCCGGCTGTCCTCCGGTTCTGCAAAAGAGATGACAGGAGAGGGGGCGGCACCAGTGCCGCTGCCACGCCGTTGCCAGGCGTCGCCGTACCGGCGTGCGATCTCGTTGTCGGTCAGTTCCAGCCCAAGGGCGTGGATGCCCTTGTCCCGTTCAGCCTCGGCTTGCGCCTTGCGGGCGTTGACCACGGTGCGCCAGACCTGAGGGGGATTGGCGCCGGGGAAGTTCCATTCCGTGAGCCACACGGCCACGGTGGCATTGAACGATTCGCACAGCAGGTCGGCGTCGGACTTGATCATTTCGGCCTTGACCCCTTCCAGGACATCGCCGGTGCCCGCGTATTGCCCCTGCCTGGTGGTGCCAGTCTGGCCCAGGATGACCTTGGCGATGGCATCGTCCCAGTAGTTCAGGAAATCCGCATAGCTGGCCGTACCGTTGCCCGATGCCTCCAAAAGCTGCACCTCGAAGCCCGCAGGCATGGCCACGGCGCTTTCCGAGCGCAGGGCGCGGGCCGCAGCCAGGGCGGTATCCTTTTCTTCCTCCGTGGCGCCGTCAGGGTAGCTTGCCTTGACGGAGGGCGCGCCGAACTTGTCCAGGTACGCGCTCCAAAATTTCGCGCCGTTGCGCTTGAGATAGCAGGGCCACCACAAATGATGGCCAAGACCTGTCCCATAGGGGCTGTCGTCATCGTCCGCGCCCCATGTGGCGACCCAGAACTTGCGATCCGGCATGGGAGTAACGTCCGCCAGAACGCGCAATTTCAGTTCTCCGTGTTTGCCGAAACCAAAACGCCAGGGTTTGCGCACGCGGATACCGTCCAGCGTGATGCGTTTGCCGTCCCGTCCCCAGAGACATTCGGCCACGCTGTAGCCGTAGAGGACACCACGGTGCATCTTGCGGGTGATGGCGTCCCAGGGGAGCGCGTTCAACTGCTCCCGCAGAAAGTCGGCGGCCTCCTGGTCACGGGCGTCGTCGCCGCCGGGTACCACTTCCCATTCAGCGGCGATCAGCGCATCCTGACGCTGCTGGAGCAGGCTGTGCACCTGATCGTCGCGCAGCAGTTTTGCGTACTGGCGCAGGTCGCCGCCCAGGCTGATCACGATGGCGTCGGGGTTGGGCAGCAGTTCCCCGGCGAACCAGGCAAGGTCGAGGCTGCCATCGGAAAGGGTGGCAAAGTCCGGGCGTGAGGTCCGGGGCGGTGCTTGCTCGTTTCGTTTTACCATAGGTCATCGCCTCTCATGTCCGCAAAGGGATCCGGTCCGGCCAGTTTCCCGGAAGCAGGGGAGGATGCCGCGCGAAATTCCACGGGCGCGGCAATGGCTGCGGACGCGCTGGTGGCCAGGAACAGCGCCCAGGTTCGGTCCGCATGGCCGGAGCTGTCACTTTCCGCCACAAAGCGTGGTGCGCCGGTAGGGCCGGAAATTTTTTGCAGTTTGTGCAGGTCGGCGCGCAGGGCCTCGTTGTGGGGGATACGAATACGCCGATCCTCGAACGCCTGTTTCCCCAGCGTGGCCAGGGTCAATTTGTTGGCCCCCGTAAACAGCACGCCCTCAACACGCAAGGAGCCGTGGCGTGCCTTGGCATCTTCCACGGGCTTTTCGCCCATGCCGGTCTGGTCCATGCATACACGCAGCACACGGTAGCGGCGCATCACGTCGTCCAGCAGGGCATCCTGCTCCGCGAAGGTAGCTCCCTTGCGCTCGATGAGTTCCCGCAGCCACAGCACGTCGCCCACCTGTTCCAGCACGACCAGAACGAACAGGTCACGGCGGCGGCCGATGTCCACCCCCACATAGCAGGGACCGCCCGCATAGGCGCCGGGGATACCGGCCTGCTCATGCTGCACGGCGTTTATCAGGTCATAGGAAAGCCATGCGGAGGCCTCGTCCAGCCATTGCAGCTCATATTCCTGCGCCCAGGTGTCGTCATCGCCGCAGCCGGCTTTCAATTCCTTGATATTGCGCGGCAGCCCTTCCGCCACCGCCTGATAAATGTCAACCGTATGTTTGGACCAGCCCGCCGTGGCAGGGGACGTCATCAGTTCATAGAATTTATTGCCCTTGCCGTTGGGGGTGGAGACAACGCGCAATTTCAGTCCCGGCCGGGAAATGACCGGGAAAAGAGCCGCCCAGATCTTGCGGCTGTCCTGGTGGAAGGCAAATTCGTCAAGAAAGACATTAGCGCTGAACCCTCGGGCCGTGTCAGGGTTGGCGGGCAGGGCCGTCACACGGGAGCCGTTTTTCGTCACCACTTCCAGCGCCCTGACCGTGGTATTGTCAGCCAGGCGGAAGTCGTCAGTAAAGGCTTCAAAGCCTACATTCATGGCCCGCAGGTGCAGCTTGACGCCTTCTTCCATCGCTTCGCGCGCCTGCCGTTCTCCGCGAGAAAGGATGACCCAGCGCACGCGGCGGCCGGAGACTTCGGCATCCACCATGTCTTCCGCGACCTCCAGCGTGGTAGTGAAGGTCTTGCCGGTCTGGCGGGCGAACATGCCCACTTTGAACCGGCTTTTATCATCCAGCCAACGTCTCTGATAAGGATAGAGTATCGGCATCAGGCTTCGCCTCGATAAATGGCCTTCATGCGCTCCAGCGCTTGTTCCGGTGTCAGGCCGGATGATTCCGCTGCGGCACGGCTGGCGGCGGCGTCCAGCTTCTTTTCCGTCTCTTTCTGTATCCGCTCGCGTACCTTGGCTTCAAAATCCTGATCAAGCCTGTTGGCTTGGGACATCTCCTTGATGGCCTTGGCCAAAAAGAAAAAGCCCTGGTTGTCTATATCCTGTGATTCCTCATCTTCGGAGGTCAGGCGTTTTTCCAGGTGGTCGAAGACAAGGCGGCGCAGAACCTCCACCAGCAGGCGGCCCTGTTGGCCTTCTTCTACCGCCGGGCCTATCTCGCGCACGAGGGCTTCTGTCATTTCCCGGCTTTGGCGCAGTTTGGCGGCTATCTTGTCGATTTTCTGCTTCTGTCTGCCCAGCGCCGAACGGGAGACGCCTTCCACACCGATACCGCGCAAATGTTCAAGCAGTTCGTCCAGCGTCAGGCGGCCTTCGGAGAGGATGCGGTTGATCTCCGCCTGGATCTCCGGTTGCAGGCGGCGCAGTGTGGATTTGCGCCCCATATTACAGCCTCGGGCCGGGACGCTTCACGCCGGGAACCACAGTGCGGGCACAGGCCACGTCAAGGCCGCGCCGGGTGATCTTGACAACGAGGATACCGGGCAAGGCTTCACATTCGACCAGTCCGGCATCCTCAAGCCATGCGGCGTCGGCATCCACGCAATCGCGGGAAACGCCATGCCCCACGGCTTCAAGAGCGCTCTGCAGCAGGCTGGTATTCATGGCATAATCGGGGTCTTCGGCAAGAAAACGCAAAAACGCGCAACGGCGATTCTCCGCTTGCAATTCGGCAAATGTCCTCATCTTCTCTCCTGATCCAGGTGGTGCTGGACAAGCATGTTGATTTGTTCCTTGATGCCGCCGATGGACGTATCCATGCCGTCCATGCGGTTGCGCACGGCCTTCATGTCGCCGCGGACCTCAGCGAGCGAGAGCGCGATCCTGTGCATGGTCTCGCTGTCCGGCACGGTTTCCATGCGACGTTCCAGCGATTCCAGCCGCCCGGACATGCTTTCCTGCTCAGTTCTTACGGCGGCATATTCTTCCTTGGTGACGAAACGGCGGGACAGATGGTAGATTCCCCAGCCATAAAAGAGTGTGGCGATCACGCCCAGCACAGGCCACCAGCGGTCAAGTTCGGTCAAAAAGTCAGTCATGGGCGTTCTCCGCATAGTTGGCAAGCGCCCGGTAGCCCGCCTCCAGCTTTCGGCAATACTGGCCATAGTCCCGAACGTGAGCCAGCACGTCTTCCGGCGTGGCTAATGCGTCCGGCCGTATCCCGGTGCCAGCGGCTCCGGCGGCGCCGGGAGCATCAGCAGCGTTGCCGGTACCGGTGCGTCCGCTTTCGGCGCCACGACCGGTACCGGTTCCGGCAAGGCCGAGGGCCTGGTTGTAGAGCCGCACCCAGTCAGCAGTAAGGCCAGCACAATCACGACGGGCAGTTTCGGCAACATGGGCAAGCCTCCTGTTTACGGACGCACGTTCCGCGTCCAGCTCTTTCGTTTTTTGGGCCACTTCCAGGGCCAGACGGTCACCTCTGGCTATGGCCGCCGCCAGGCGCTCACGGGCGCTCTTTTCGGCGGCGGCCATAGCCTCGGCCCGGGCCTGTTCCTGTCGGGCGCGATCCTTTTCCATGACGGCGATCCGCGCCTCGCATTCCTGCCGTGCATCGTCGGCGCCGCGTCCGTACCCGGCAAGAAAGGCCATGCCCGCCACAAGGGCCAGCGCCACCCATTCCGTCAGGCTGTCGGGCAACAGGGAAAGGATGCGCCACATGTGCTAGACTCCCGGCCCCCAGCCTGCCTTGATATACGCGTACTGGCGTTCGTTCAGGATCAGCCTGGGGTAGTTGCGATTTTCACGGAAGGCGGCTTTGCCGCGTCCGGCGTTCACGTTCTCCACGGCACCGAACCAGACGCGGTCATCCAGCCCCAGGCCACGGGCCTTTTTGCGGTCACGGTCCACCCAGCCCAAACCGCCGTTGTAGGCGGACAGGGTAAAGGCCATGCGCTCGCGGTCGTCATGTCCGGGCACACGCTCCCAGAGCCAGCGGTCATAGGTGACGCAGGCACGCAGGCTCCATGCCGGATTGAACGGCGCGGGTCTGCCCGTTTCCGGGGCGACCGTGGGCAGCCATTTGGCCGTCGCCGGCATGACCTGCGCCAGTCCCTGAGCACCCACATGGGAAACCGTGTCGTTGCGCCACCAGCTTTCCGTGTGGATCTGCGCCGCGAAGACAGCCACCGGGGCATCCAGGCCCCACACGGCGCGGGCCTCGCGGACAAGCTGATTGCGGTATTGAAGGGCCGCGCGAGGGATCTGTACCTCAGCATGGCAAATATCCGCCATGAAAAGGCAGAATGTAAGGCAAAGTGTGAACCAGAGCCCGGCCTGGAGAGAGCTGATCCCATGCGATACTCCGTCATGCAGGGAACGCCAAGACCGAGAAAGGGGTGGCAGGATTTTCCGAAAATCCATCATCACAGCCCCAGGCAGATGCCAAGCACGACAGCTCCCACGATGATGCCGCGCCGGATGGTAGCCACGGCGAAGGGGCGGAAGTATTGCTCGCAGATCTCAAAGTCCGGTTTGCCGTCATCCCCGGCTGCGTCAGGATGTTGCAGCCAGTCGGTCTTCAAGTAGCCGGACGGACGGGCATAGGGGAACACAGCTCGGTCGAGCCAGACGCCGACGCACACGGCAAAGGCGGCCAGGGCGGCTTTGTAGAGGATGACCGGAAGTTGCTGCGGGGAAAGCAAGGCCAGCACGGCCAGCAAAAGGACAGTGATCAGGCCGCACAGGGCCAGCCAGCGACGGGCAGAAAAAAGACGTTTGAACATAAAAAATCCTCCTTTTCGGCAGTTAACCGGAATCGGAGGATTTTTTCTTTTAACGCACGTTGGGAAAGTCCAGGGGTACACCGGGCAGCGTGCCCTGCCGTAACCGGCGACGGGCTCGTTCTTCGGCGATGATGGCATAGGCTCGCTGTTCGGAAAGGCCGAATTTGCGTGCCAGTTCGGAAATGTTGTCACCTGTGAACTCTGCCCATAGCTGGGCGTTGCGCTGCCGCAAGCGGCGATTTTTTCCCTTGGGGATATAGATATTGATACCGCCCCAGTCCTCGGCGAGCATGTTGGCCACACGCTCGCCAAACGCCGCGCCGGAAGGCGGGCTGGGATCCGCCAGAGCTGCATCGTACATGTCGGCCACCTTGGTGGCCACATCCGCCAGAAGTTCATTTTCATTCATGGCGGTCCCCCTGCGCTTCAGACCAAGTTCCTGCATACCGGCCTTTACGTCTGGCATCATAGACCAGGGCCGCAATGACGGCACGCAACTGTTCTACGGTGGCATGTTCAAAACAGCGGGTCACACCGCCGGATTGCCGCTTGAGGATACCCACGGCGTAGCCCCAGGGCACGACAGAGCCTTCCACACGCCCCTTTTCAGCCAGCATGGCCTCTATCTTACGCATATAGACGTCGCGCCCCAAGCCGTCATCATCCTGTGTCAGGATGCGCGGAACGTCGCTGCGACGATCCGCAGCACCGTGACGGCGTGTGGCAACGCCCCGCGTACCGGTAAAACCGCACCGCTGCATATACAGGATGCAGTCCCGGCGCTGGCGGTCATCCAATTCTCCGGCCGATTCCACACCGAACTGTTCCCGGAGAAGCATACGGTACGTTTCGTCGTCCAGACATAACTGTTTTTTTGCCACATGGATCTTGGCCAGCTCCATCCGGCGGCGTTCGGCGGCGAGGCTGTTCTTTTTGCGCCGGGGCGGTTCTTTTTTCGTTGTATCGCTTCCGGCAGAGGCGGTAGCACCTGCGCGGATTCTGCCGGTGGCAAAGTCGATGATGGTGGCCATGTTCCCTCCTGAGCCGATGTTTATCGCGCACCACGCGACGCATGGACGACAACGTCTTCCACAGGAACGAAAACGCGCTGGCCATTCAAGGACACGCAGATCATCCAGCGTCCTCTGTAGTCCAGGATCGGCTCCGTGTTCGTCCAGGTGCCTTCATAAAAGCCGTCCGCGCGCCGCACGGACACGCGGGAGTTGCAGGGAATGTCCGGGGCCGGGGGAGGTGTTTCCAGCCCGCACAGGGCAAGCTCCGCCGCCAGACGGGCTATTCCGTCCCGGTCGAAGAAGCGCGGCGCGCCGTCTTCTGTGTCCAGCCAACGACGGGCAAGGCGGATACGATAGCACCCCTCCGGGCCGCCATACAACGGGGCCGGAGAAAGTTCCGCCTTGAATCGCGTTTCGCCCGCGCGAATGCTGACTGACCCTGTGAACCGTCTTTTGTCTTTCGCCACGGCGCTACTCCTGATCGTGCTTTAGCCGGTCACGCAGTTCAGCTTTTTTCGCATTATTGAAGCGATCCACCGTTCCAACCAGGTATCCCGTAATCCGTCGGACCCGTTCAAATGTGACCCCCTCACCAACGTACACTATGCCGTTCCGTACTGTTTGTGGGAGCTTGGGCGCTACCTCTGTCATTGCACTATCTCTTGGCTGCTCGTCAGGCCGGAACCGCCACGTTCCGGCGACGGCCCATGTGGGGCCGTTTCGCTTGAGGTTATTCTTCATCCGGGGCCGTATCGTTGTCGCCCCGCAGCCATGCCAAAACATCCACAATCCCCTGTTCATAGCTCATGCCGGGATAGTGGGTGCTTTCGTCAATGCCTTCCACAGCCCAATTTTCCACGCGGGCAATCTCGGTTTCAGTTCTTACAACTTGCATGGACACATCTCCTTTTGGCGTATTCAGAACAACGAAAGTTGCTCAATTTTTATCCCTGTTTTTGTGTCAGTTTTGACACGCACGGCGCTTGTCTTCTTCGGCGCTGGCGGCGTTTCCGGTCCGGTAAAGTGGCTTTCCAGCCATGCCCGCGCCTCTTCCTTGTCCACCGACCGGATGCTTCCTCCCCAGACCAGGCTCCTCCGTGTTTCCCATGCCCCGCGTACTTCCAGGGCAAGGTGATTGCCCCACAGCACAATCCCGTCCAGGTTGAAAAACATGAGATTCAGGGCCGTCATACGCACACACGTCAGGTCGATGTCCTGCCCTACAAAGACGGCCCGCCCGTTTTGCTCGAACGTTTGCTCCTTTGCCGCCGCTATCAGGCAGGCCCCCGCGCCGCAGGCCGGATCAAGCACCTTGAAGCGGCCTGTTTCCGGCGGCGCTATGTGCGTTATGCTGGCCATAAGCCGAGCCACAGCGGACGGCGTGAAATACTGGCCCGTATAGTGGTTGGCCGCGTATTCCTCATACAGCGGTCCCAGGATTTCCTCATTGGTCGCCCGCATGTACTCCAGCAGGCAGGCCGTGGCGGTGGCAAAATGATCCGCTTCCCGCTGGCCCCTGGGGGCCGTGTTGCGGTAGCCGCCCATGATCTCCAGATACGGCGGGTCGTCACGCTGGAAGGCGTGGAACATCAGCCCCACCCAATCCTCAAAAACGCGATGACTGCGGTATCCCATGCCGATGATAGTTTCCAATTCCTTGCGCACCGGGTTCAATCCCGGATTGCCTCGCTGATAGTGTTTCTTGCTCATGGCTGCTCGTCAGGCCCTGCGCACCACCGCCGGGCGACCGCGCCGCCCTTGGAAGTGGGCGGGCGGTTTCGCTTTATGACCTCATGGCCTCTTTCAGTTCCTTGCAAGTGATGAACACCAGCTTTTTCCCGGCGGGGATCTCCAGGATCTCGCCGGTTCGCGGGTTACGGCCCTTGCGGGCCGCCACCGCCTTGCTTTTGAACTTGCCCAGCCGGGGCAGCGTGACCTCTCCGCCGCCCAAAAGCTCCGCTGCGGTCACATCGACCAGGGCGTCCAGCGTGGCTTCCACCATGACGGCGGTCACGTTCCTTTGGGGATCCATCGTGTGCACGGTCTGCGTCACGGCCTTGATAAGTTCCTGCTTTGTCATGTCGTTATTCCTTGTTTATATGTTTTCTGCCTGTTCGTTCTTTTGTTCCGACAGCTCATAGAAAAACACATCGTCCGTTACCAGCCGGAGCCCATGCTGTTTCAGAAGTTCCGGGGCGGCTCCGCGCAGTCTTTCTTTATCCACTTCTTCCTTGATGCGAATATATTCCGTTTTATTTCCTGCCTTGAGGGATTCCAGCACGCGCTCGAACGTCCATTTGGGCAGGGTCTTGAGCTTGGTGGACAAGCGGTAGCCGATGGTGCCGAATGTCAATTGCAGGCTTTTGCGCCCACGGAACAGCTCGTCGCGCGCATAGTCCGCATAGCGGAGCAGGGACTGTTCAAGCCCGGCGATTTCCTGCTTGATGGGTTCGGCTTCGGCGGCGGCCCTGGCTTTGACCTCATCGATCTCCTCGGCGGCGGACAGGTCGATGAGTTCAATCCTGCGCTTGTGTGCGGCGATGCGGGCCAGAACGGTATCCGCTTCCTCTGTGGACTTGATGACTACGGTAGTAGCGGCGGGCTTAATGCGTGACATGTTCGCTTCTCCCTTCGATCATGCGATAGCCGTGGCTCTGGCTGTCGCGCCAGAGGGCAAAGGCCTGTGCTTCCATGCTGCGCAGGCAGGCCAGCTCTCCGCGCAACTTGTGCAGGATGATGGGGATCAGTTCCTTGAGAGCCTCGCTACCGTGTCCGGTGGCGGCTTCCAGGGCATCTAGTTGGCGTTCTATACGTTCAGCGATCATGGCGATCCTCCTTGGCTATGTGGCTGTACAGGCACTCTCCGTGGCAGGCCCGGAAAAGCTGGACATACAGGGGATTGATGGACATATAGGGGAGTTTCTGGTGGGCCTCGCAGTCGGCCCTGGCGATCGGGCCAAGAACAGGGCAGGGGATGATGGCCCCACCCAGGATGCTTTCCACGCGGTGGCGGATGAAATCCAGCGGTGCGTGATGGCGGTTACGCAAGGCAAGGCTCACGATGGCCGGAGAGACGTTCAGGTCGCTGGCGACCTTTCGCAGGCTGCGTCCATCGCAGGCCGTTGCCAGAAGTTCGATCCATTGGGGCAGCGGCGTGCCCCAGGCAGCCCGGGCTTTTTCCGTACAGTTCATGCGTCGTCCCTGCCTTCCGGCGGCAGCGCCGTGACGATTTTGTCCACATTGGGGTCGTAGAGCTGTTTGACTCGCAGGATCTGCGGAGCCTTGGGGCCTGTGTTGCGGGCGGGGATGAAACGATAGGTGTCCGTGCCAGTTCTGTGCAGGTAGCCGCCACGGGCCAGCCATTGGCAGTAGGCTTGCGCTTCGCCATAGGCTATGGTGGCATCTTCTAGGGATGCCGCATTGACCAGTTCCCGTACAGTGAACATGCCTAGTATGGGCATGGCCCGCCACATGCGTGTCCGTCCGGAATCCGGCAGGAGCACACCGTTTTTCCGCACACGCGGTGCGTTGACGCCGCAATCCTTGACCAAACGGTATGTGCATTGCCCGCCGGGTACATGGGATATTTCTTCCAGGATGCCCGCCCGCAGAAGCCCCACCAGATAATCCCTGGCCTTGCCGGTGCGGCGGTCGATTTTTGTTTCCAGGTACAGGTCGCGCAGGGAAAACGTCCTCAGTTCGCGCATGGCAAGCCAGAGCTTTTCACGATCGGTCAAAGCGCCCGGCGGGGTGGAGGGGAGAAGCAGGGCCATGTTTACCGTCCTCGCACCGGTGCTTCGCCGGTAAACAGTTCCCGCTCTCCCCAGGTGGCCAGATCCATTTCCTTGATACCGCTGCTGTTAGCCACGCTTTCGATTAGCGCCAGATTGACGCAGACTCGCCGGGCTGATCCGTTGGCTTCCGCGTAAACGCGTCGCAGCAGATCCTCTGCGATAGCCGTCTTGGTGACGTGTAGCTTGCACAGTGCCTGCGTATCGGCAAAGGAGACAGGCTGTGCCGGGCACCAGTCCAGCACACGCCCGTGGAAGCGCTCCCAGCGTTTCAGGGCATTGGGAAGGTTTTCTTCACCGATCAGCATGATGGGAGCTTGCGACGCCTCATATATATCGCGGATGATCTCAATGGCCCCACGCTCCACAAGGTAGTCTGCCTCGTCCACAATCAACGGCCTGCCGGACAGCGCCAGCTCTTCCGCAATCTGGTCGGACATCTCCGCTACCGTCTTGCCGGGCCGAAGGCCAAGCCCTTTGCAGATGGCTTCATGCGTAGCCTTGCGCGTCCAGGAACTGCGCGCCTGGACATAACAAGCCCGCTTGGCGATGGTGGCCACCGTGGCCGCCGTGCTTTTGCCGTAGCCGGAGGGACCGTAGAAAACCACGATACCGGGCAAATGGCGCGGTCTGTCGATGGCACGGGTGAGGGATGCAAGGCATAGGCTCACATTGGTAAGAGGGGCCGTGCCAGGCTTGACGGCTTGAAGTTTCTGATTCATGATTTCCTCCTCTATAGCGGCGGGCTTCCGCCCTCTGGGCCCGGCGGTGCTGTCGCCGGGCTTTTTTTATTGATTCATTGCTGCACAGATACGCGCGGCTTCTTGGACGCTTTCCCACTCATAGGATCGTCCGAATGCCTCCATCCAATTGGATTCATCCGGTGTTAGGGCTTCCCCACGCAGACGCCTGGCATCCAGCCTCAAATAGAGGGCCTGTTTTTCTGCCAGGTTGGCTGGAGCTACGAAGCTCGTCGCCTGATCTTCCAAAATTTTCACTGCTGCGGTGCGTGCCTGTTCCGCCTGATCCGGCGTCAGGGTTTGCATGGAAAGATCCTTGGATGCTGCGCGTGCTGCTTCGGCCAATTCAAAGGTCACATGCTCAATGACGTCGGCCGTCGGAGCCGGGTTATCTTCAACCAGACGCAGTGCTCGCTCGACGTGCATATCAAGGATGTCCTGGGCCATACGATCCAGGTGGTTCTTCCTGGCATCTTTCCTGATTCCGGCGATGGCCGTGCGCACGGAGCGCATGGTATGGCGGGCGTCCACGGCGATCTTGCGGCGTTGTTCGGGCTCCATACTGTCAACGCATTCCGCCCGGCAGACGAACAGTCCGTCGAGATAGACGTAAGCATATTGCGGTCTCGTTGCGTCAAAACGGATCTCCGCTGTCTGCTGCATCACGTCGGGGCGTCCAAATTCGGGGGCGATGTATGTCCGTCCGCCGATCTGAATGCCCTTTTTGCCGATCTGGCGGGTGCCGATGACAGGCAAGAGCAGCATGTCGAGCGCCTGCTTGTACTGTTCCGGGATGCGCTGGATGGTGCGTGGATATTCCGTCAGCATCTGATACGGCGTTTTTCCTTTTAGCCCTGTGTGCGGGCGGTGCAGGTAAACAGCGTCCGTCCATTTATCGCAAAACGCCTGCAACTCCTCTGGGCTCATGGCGATACTGAGTTGCTCCGCGTCAGCCCCTTTGTGGGAACGCTTCATAAGGCGTTTGGCGAAGTCTTCCTGATCTCGGATGCGCTGGCGTGTGGCCACGTCATGGCCTACATAACAAGGAGCGATGGGCAGCAAATCATGCGAGAAAGAACGAAAGACGCGTTCGATGGCCGGTTTCAAGTCTGGCCGGAACGGAGGCAGCGCCTGACACTCGATACGCAGATCCGTGAGCAGGCGGATCATCTGGCGCGATCTGAACTCTTTGCCGTTATCTGTCACCACGGTTTCAGGAACGCCCCAGTCCAGGAGACAGTCACGTGTCAGGCAAGCAACCTGCTGCGCTGTGGATCTCTCCGCGACCCTGAATTTCACACGCCGCGTATAAATTTCTATGATGCCGATGATGGCGTACCGTTTGCCGTCGTTCAGCATGACGTCCGAGGGCGTACCGTCGTATTCCCAGCGTTGGTTGATTGCCGTCACAAGAGCGTAGGCATTACCGAATGAGGGCATCGCCAGGTTCCGGGCCTTGCCGGGCGCAGTGGCGCTGAGGAACAGGGCAGAGTTCTTTGCTTTCCAGCCTTGAATCCAACCTTGAAGGCGGCGCAGGGAGGGGAGGGCGAACAGTTCGAGTCCTGTTTTTGCGCGTTCTTTGTTGACCGCTTCCAGCTTTTCAAGAATGTTGGCCGCCTTGCCTTCGGGGTAGCGGCAAACGATAGCTACGATAAGGGCCTGAACTTCCGGCTGGCTGTCGATGCAGCCCTTGCCGCGTCGCCCCTTGCCATAATCTCCCGCCAGGCGCGCCGTGCCTTCGTGCGCTATGGCGCGTTCCCAGTTGGCAAGGGTGTTTTTGCTCACATGGGGCAGTGCCTCCCTCAACCAGGCTTCGGCCTCGATTTCTCCCGCATTCCAGCGTGCGGCGAACAGTTCGCGGCCACGCGTCTTGGGCAGTCCGACGGTTTCCGTAAACATGCGGCACAGCATGAACAGGGCGGATTTGGCTTCGGCTCGGCTTTTGCCGTTGGCGGAAAAAGCGGCCTGCACCGCGATGGTGAGGGGCTTGGCGGGTAGGGTGGGCGCGTGTGGCAGGGGAGACACCTTGGCGGCAATGGCCAAGCGTGTGGGCTCTGGCATGGAAGCGACGATCCATTCCCGTCCGCCACCACGTCCCGCCCGCTTGCGGGATTGCCAGTTTTCACGCTTGGCGCGCTTGCTGATGCCCTGCTGTGTCATGGCGAGCAGTGGGATCAGCTCCTGCGTTGTATATGTTGTCTTTATCTCCACCATACGCGCCTCGAAATTTGTACTATCCAGAAGGCTATGCTGCCGACGTCCTTTTGTTCGTTTCTGTGACCATGCGGGGATCAAAGAGATATTCCTCCGGCACTCCGGCAGAGCGGAGAGCGTCAAGAACACGAGGACTATGGTTTTTCCCCAGTATGGTGGCGGATACAGCCGACTGGCTTATGTCCAGTTCGCGAGCCAGCGCTGCGGCACTCCATCCATTGCGTCTAAGTGCTTCATGGATGCGCATTGCCCAGTAGCAGCGCTGCTCTCCCAGCTTGGCGCGTGTGATGGTTGCTCCGGGCATCCTCATAGCCGTTCCTCCAGTTGCTTCTTGCGCTTGCGTGCGGCCTTCATTTCCAGATCTGCCTTGCCATAGTCCCGGTAACGCTTGTCTTCCGGCGTCATGAGATCCATGCCTACGGCTCGCAGCATGACCTGCAGGGGCGTATAGTTGTCCGTGGCCATACAGAATGCGAGAACAGCCAGAATTGAGGGGGGATGGCTGACATCCGAAGGGCTGAGCCATTTGTCCAGAGTCGCTTTGCTGATGACCGGCGAATTCCCGCCTGTCAGCTTGATGTCTGCACGTTGGGCGATGTCGTTAAGACGGTCTGCAAGGAGTTTCCTACCTTCGCTTTCCGAAGCCCCGGCAGCATCGCGCATGGCGGCTCTGATGCCTGCCAGCACTCCTGATAGTCGAAGCGTGTTATCTATTAAGGAAAGCTGATGCATGATGGCCCCCTGTCCTTTCCTTGCTAGCCCATGATCGGAGTTTCCGAATTTTTCCATCGTCCAATGGCCTCACGGTAAGGAATTTGGGCCATCCTCATGTTCTGCAGTCGTACCCACACCAGGACGTCGCCTCGCTTGCAGATAGCGCCCCAGCGCCAGCCATGTTCATGTCGTTCGATGACGATCATGGCTTCAGAAAATTTGATGTGACCTTGGAATCCGAGGTTGATCTTTGCGTCAGTACAGAGCATTCCCCAAGACTTGCCGGATAGGGTCTTTTGTGAGTAGGCGCGTGCCGCGCGCATGGCGGCCGCTTTGGTTGAATACATATGGGGGGCGTACTGGGTGATGGCGCATTCGAGAGAATCCGGCATGGTACTTGTTCCGTAGACTTGTCCAAATTCGGCCAGGCCGTGGACGTTGAACTTGCTTCGCCGGGCGGGTATGGTTGAGTTCTCAATTCATTCATAAACCGCCCGTGATTCTTTTTTACTATTTTTTATGTTGAAGTCAACATTAAAAATAGTTGTAAGTTAAGAATGATACATTTTTAATGTAAGATAGCGGGATAGTTAGCCAAATGCAGACATTTTTAGTTGTGTGTTTGGTTGTGGACTGACTCATGCAAGATACAACTGCCAGTGCGATTCTGCTGCGCCTGAAAAATGCTCTTGCTGCTAAAAGCGATTCTGAGCTCGGCCGCCTGTTAGGGGTCTCCCAACAAGCGGTGTCAAATGCTAAAAATAACAATAAATTACCTGATTCATGGGTAAGGATAGCCGCCGAGCGGCATAACCTCTGCATGGACTGGATCGTCTTTGGTCGTGGTCCAATGTGTCCTGGGGACGACAGTGGTGGGGAAGCAGCAGCGGCGGCTGGAAAAGGTCCTTCGTCAAGCCAGTGTCCGCACTGTGCCGCACTAGAGGCTGAATTAAGGGCAGAACGCGATGAACGCCGGGAATTATCGCTAGAAAACAGACGGTTATGGAAGGAAAATGCCGAGCTGCGCGAACGCTGTGCCCGCTTTGAAGAGCGAGCGGTGGCGCGATCCGCTCCACAACCGGGGATTGTAGATCAGGAAGAAAGGCAAGGCAGCGTGCCGGATGTTTTTGAAGAGCGGCCGCCCATCCCAAGCAATGACGTGATTCGGTGTCCACGCATGGACAAGTAACGTCCAGGCTGGAGTGGCCTTGGCAGCCTCTTTGCCGCTTTGATACGGAAAACGCCCTCCGTTTTGTGTCAGAATCGACACGCAACGGAGGGCGCTCTTTGTCCAAGACTGTGTGGCGCACGGGAAGAGAACAGCGGGCTTTTCCCTAAAATAAATGGCGCGGTATCAGGTTTCGGACAACATCCTTCCTACTTTGGAAGATGTGATAACATATTGACATTCAAGCTAGTTGCCATCGGAATATCCCCATAAGTCCCGTTATATCCCTGTTTCCTTCATACCCAATACTGTCTGGCGTGGCACAATCGGCATGCGCAGGCGCTTGATCCAATCCGTTTTCAGGAAGCGGACATAGCGGAACTGTCGCAGCTTGTGCAGCTTTGCCCGGTCTAAATTGGCCCGCAGGTATGCTCCACGCTTACCGCTCTTGAGGTGGGCTGTTACCAGCAATTTGTGGTAGACCTCGCCGTCCAGCTTGTAGAACGGGCTTTCATGGAATCCCAGGTACAGGAAGCTGCATGCCTGATAGACCACGCCCAGGCCTTGGCAGCGTTCGTCCGCATAGGACTGTACCCAGGCCACGGACGGGCAGGCGCGACGGATGTATTTCAGGGCGTAGCTGATGGCCCGGCTCTCGCTGTTGCGCGGGGCATCGTCCGACAGCCACATGCGGTTCAGTTCCATGTACTGGCCCTGCACGGTGCCTTCCACGATCTTGCCAGCTCTGGCCGGGTTGAGGGCATAGCCCCATTGCAGGACGCCCTCGAACGCGCCTTCGCGGAAGACGCCCAGGTGCAGGTAGCTGTTATTGACCACGCGGTGACTGTAATGGTGCTCGATGATGACGGCGCGGGCCGTGGCACAGGGGATCTGGGCCACATAGAAGTCGGCCGTGCCGAAGCCCTGCGGCCCTGTTTCCCCCATGATGTAGCCGGGCGGCCCGGCCAGGGGTGGCAGCCAGTCGCTCAGGACCGGCGGATGGTATGGTCTGCGTTTTGCGGCCACAGTGCCTCCACAGGAGAGGCTCCACGGCCTGCATGATCGGGGCGCGTGGCCCGCAGAATGGTGTACGCCCCACAGCGGGGGCATTTGAACTCGATATGGGCATCGTTGGCCCGGCCTCTGGCAAGCAGTTTGCCGCAATGGCGGCAGCGGATCTCGGTAATGGTCTCCATCTCTAACGGTTATGGGTTGTGCCCCGGTGTCCGTCCTGATAGGCTGTTGTGCGCTCGTCTTGAGCACAACAATCGGCGGGTACTCTGCGGGGAGAGGGCTGCTCTTTCTCTCCGTGGGGCCGTGGCGGGCTTGTCAGGCCCGTCGGTGGGGGCGCTGCAACGCCCCCGCCACTTGTCATTCGGTCACCTGGGGGGAAGATATGGCGACCTATGAGGAAATTCTGGCCATGTGCAAGGATCTGTACGCGAAGCAGCATCCCGAGGCCCGGCGTGGGCCGGGCATCAAAACGTGCTATATCGCCCATGCCAAGGAATTGTTCGGCATGCCCAAGAAGCCCCGTACCGCAACGCGCCCTCGCGAGTGCCCCTGTCCCCCGGAAAAACTGCCGCTCATCCGGCAGGCCTTCATCGCCCTGGGCATGCTGCCGCCGGGAAACGGCCGGTAAGCTCCGCCCGCATCCTTTCCCGTCTCTCCACCACTGTGGAAGCCTCTTTCCGGCCCATACGCGGGCCACGGTACCCCTCAAGGCGTATCCACCAGCGTGTGGCATGGCAGTTTGCGGCCCGGACCTGTCCGCTCGCTGTTGCCACCAGGCCCCGGCAGACGCCGGGCAGCCAGTTGGCCGGGCGCAGCAGGCCGCGCAGACCTTCGTCGTTCCAGCTTTGGCCGATGTGAGCCAGCCAGTCCCGCACCATGATGTGCCAGCCGCGCCAAAAACAGGGCTGGTCAAAGACGCAGCTCTCGGCCTCAATTCGGCCGCCGTGATGCGCCCAGGCCCCGAAGGCCCGCACGTCGAAACGCTCCGAAACGCCCCAATTGCGGATCAGGCAGCCCCGCAGCATGACCCGCATGCCGGACTGTGCTTCCGGCCCTCGCCGTCCGAAGTCTTCGAGGATGCAGTCCTCAAAGATGGCCACCTTGCCGCGCTCCATAGCGGCCTTGGCCGCATCCCCGGAGCCGCACAGCACCAGCTTTCCCGCGCCCCGGATGACGCAGCGGCGGAAAACGGCGCTGCTGCCCCAGGTCACGCCCACGGCCTCATCCAGCTGATCCAGCGGACAGGAGGACAGGTCGATGATGCAGTCCTCCACCAGCCAGTCCTCGCCGTCGCTGATTCCCAAGCCGTGCCCGCCCGTGTCCGGAGCGGTAATGTGCTGGCCCGCCACCCTACACGTCATAGCTTACGACCACGGCCCGCACGGCATCCACGGTCCCGGCAGCCTCAACAGCGGCCAGCAGTTCGTCCCGTCGAGACGTATGCAACGCAAGCAACGTATCCGGGCCGTCAGGATCAACCGCCGCCAGAGAAGCAGCGGCCACAGACACCTCGGCCGATGACGGGCTGGCGGCGGGCATTGTCAGGCTGGCCACGATGGCGGCATCACAGGCGGCCTTGATTTCATGGACTTTTTCTTCTTTGAGGCGGGACAACGGCTTTTCCGGGCGCACCGTGATCGCGCCTTCAGGGAGCGGGCCAAGGTCCTCAATATAACGCGGCTGGCTCTGCCAGTCGTCGCCTTGGGCAGGCAGCCAGAAGGGCGTACCGCCCTGCTTCGTGCCTTTTTCATCCAAATGTTGGCGGTGGTCTTCCACCATTTCCCAGGCTGTCCCCGTCCAGCGGGCGACATGCCCTTCAGCGATCGAGACAGGCGGCGGCATCGTGGTGGCGTAGGCGCTTTGCGTCAGCGCCTTGCCGTTAAGCACCTGGGCAGGGCGGCTGCCCGTATACACACGGGTATGCGGGTCAAAGGTGTACATCATCGGAATGGCGGACATATCTATCCTCTTGGATGTATTGTTTATTTTGGAAAAACAATAGTCTTTCCGAAATTGGGCGCAGGGAGTCGAAGAAGCGGCTGGCCAGTGGCACCGAGATGAGATCAGGAATATTACGGGTAAGATCTCACAGGTAGCTTGGCTCTATACTTTTACTGTAGATGGGGCTTTTTCGAGAAGTAATATGTATAATTCGTGGCATGTAGCAGACTCCTCAAGCGTTGAACACGGGGCATTTAATCTGCAATTTTCTGCATCGGATAGCGTCCCAACAGGTCCCCAGAATGTCCCCCAGCACGTCTGGCAGCCCCTCGTTCTATACTTGGGCCGCCCGGCCTAGATACAAAATGGCAGGCTGCCAGACATGGGGCGGGACGTTCTCAGGGCCAGTAGGGACTACGCGGGACGCATCAAATGCCAATTGACTGCCGCCAGAAGAGTTTCTGTAGGTTGCATTCCCCTGTGCGGCACCCGGATAAATAGCCCCTTCGCCTGAGTAGCATGGGCCTACGGAGTTTGCCCCGGAAGCCTTGCCCGTAATATTGCGTATGGCATCTTCCCCCCACGAGCCGGCCTCTTTGCTCTCTCCCTGCGCCCAATTTCGGAAAAACTGGGCGCTTAAATTAGGTGTAAACAATCCCGTAGGGTTGAGCGCGTTGGGGCGCCACTTGCCCAGATTGGCGGCCTGTTGCTCGCTGCTGGCATCCCAGGGCAGCAGCATTCCCTCGAAGCCCCCGGCGTCATAGACAGCCTTCAGCTCCGGCCAGTCCGCGAACAGGATGGCATCGCCGTTGGCCCAACAATGATTGGCGGGCAAGGTGGTACTGCGCCAGTAGCGGGGCACGCCGATCCAGCTTTTGCGCCATTCTTCCATATAGTCGCTGGTCTGCTGCAGGACTTTCAGCACGCCATCTTTCACGGTGCAGGTGGTGCCGTCGGGCCGCATGATGCCGTTCTGCGCCGGTGTCGCCGTCAACACGGAAAGCAGGCCCTTGGCGGTGACGTCTAGCCCGCCGCCCACCTGGACGAGGCCGGGATTGGCCTTGGTGGCCAGTCCTGGCTTGGCGTCGGTTATGAGCTGGCTGATGGCCTGCCAGAGCTGGCCATTGTCGCTTTTTTTCAGCCCCAGCCCGGCCCCGGTGATGACCGCCACCAGCTCCTCCTGCACGGCATTGAGCCAGGCAGCGGAAACGGTGGTGGCCGCCACGGGGACGGCGGGATCGCCTTCGGTGAATTTATGGTCCGGCGTGGCCGTGGACGTGTCGATGCGATGCATGGCTATTCCTCGATGTAGGCCACAAGGCCCACGGTATGCGCGGGCTTGCGCCAGTTGATGATGCATTCAAGAATGGGATCGCCCCAGGTGCGCAGGGCCTCGCCCGCTACGGATTGCCCGGCCTTGAACTCGCGCGGGGCATCGCCGGGGGCCGTCACCAGAAACGCATGGCACCAGCCGCCATTGGTCAGGGCATCCCCGGCGGAACTGTGCCCGGCCTTGAACTCCCGGTATTCCGTGACCTTGGCCTCATATCCGGCCAGGGCCGCATAGCGGCGCAGCCAGGCCAGAGAGATGCCGCCGCGCTCCTGCAAGGCCACGGCCAGCAGGGCCAGGCGCTCCTGCAACAGCTGGCCGCCCAGGGCGCAGGGGCCGGGCAGGCCGTAGACGCGCTCGTAATCCTCCAGCCACTGCTGATAGAGGAAGGGCCGCAGCCCGCCCACGGCATGGGCGGCATCGGCCTGCACGCGATCCAGCTCCCGGCCTTCCATGGCCAGCGAGGCGGCCAGATGCGGCCCGGATGGGGCATAGCTGACCGGCGGCAGCAGGGCCGCCAGCAGGTCGGCGTGCGGCATTACAGGGCCTCCAGCGTCAGGGTGCCCAGACGGCACCATTGCAGGTCAGTGGGCTGCACGTTGGCGGCCGGGGCGGTGATGACCACATCGGCCACACCGGCCAGACCGGACACGGCGGCGGCGCAACGGGACAGCACCAGGGGCTCTCCGGGGCGCAGGTCCGCTATCTCGGCCTCAAGGGCGGCCCGCACGTCGGGACGCAAGCTCTCTAGAGTGGCGGAAGCGGCCACGCGCAGCTTCAGGGTCATGTCCACGGACAGGGCCAGAGGAGCGTAGACCGTGGCCAGGGCCGTCACGGGCCGCTCGGCGTCGATATGGGCCTGACAGGCGGCCACCACGTCCTCGCCGGGGATACCGTCTGGGCCGGTGATGACCACATCCACCGTGCCCGCGCCCTGCCGCAGCGGGTAGACCTGGGCATCGGCCACACCGGGCACTTCCCGCGCCCAGCGCCGGTAATCCGCCGCCGTGCCGCCGGAAGGCGGGTTGCGCATGTATTCCAGCAGCCTGGCCAGCAGGGTGGCGTCGTCCTCGGCATCGCTGCCGCCGGTGAGGGTCAGGCGGGCGGCGGACTGCACGCCTGACGGTGCGGCCAGCAGGGTCACCTGGGCATCGTCCAGGTCGGGCAGCGCCCCGGCATCCACGGCCTCGCAGGGGACGGCGGCCGTGGCGGCCTCTGCCGCTCCGGACAGCGTCGCACCGGCCGTGGTGCGGTACAGCACGCCGGACAGATCCTTGGCCTGCGTGCCTGCGGGCACCACGGCACCGGTACGGCCCGTCAGGGTAAGCGTGCCCGTGGCCCGTGTGGCGGCCTTGCGGGTGATGCCGCGCAGGGCGCAGTGCTGCTCAAGATATTCTGGGTCCGCCGTGTCCGGCAGCAGCTGGCGGGCCTGCCAGGCGAGGAAGTCGTACAGGCCGGACACCGCCGAGGCCGTGGCGCTGGAGCGGGCGAAATGGTCGCTGTCCCTGTCCTGCGGGGCCGTGGGGTCAAGGTTGGCGGCATCGCGCAGCATGCGCTGCCGGATGGCGGCAAAGCCGGGGATGGTATAAGGCATGTCAGGCTCCCACAGGGACGAAATGCTCATAGCTGTAGCGCTGGCCCGTGGCGTCGGTGACGGTCACATGCAGCAGGCAGTGCCCGTCATGCGGCTGCTCGGCGCTGACCTCCACGGCCCGCGCCCTGCCGTCGTCCAGCAAGCCTTGCAGGGCCTGTTCCGCGTACTGGCGGGCCAGCAGGGCAATGCGCGGCACGTCCTTTTCCCGCGCCAGCTCATGCAGGCGGCTGCCCAGGGAGGTGTCGGCCCACCACGAGCCCAGCGGGGTCATAAGGCGCAGGTAGACGGCATTTTCCAGGCGGCTGATGCGCGCGCCGGTATAGTCGCCGGTGGCAGGGTCTATCCAGGTATCCATGCCTCAAAGACTAGCGGGCATGGGCGCAAAAAAAAGGTGGAAGCTGTTCAGCGCTTCCACCCTTCCTTGGTTGGGGTGCCGTGCTTACTGCGGCTTGCCGGTAGAGCCGCCGCCCGTCTGGACACCGGTATGCGTGTGCCCGGTGAGGCTGATGCCGCCCGCCGTATGATCGCCGGACGAGGTGATGCTGCCGGTCTGTTCGATGTTGCCGCGCAGCGTCATGTCCGCCGTCATCTCCACGCGGTCGCCCTTCTGGCCGGTGGCGGTCATGTTGCCCGTCACCGTGGTTTGCGGGGTATCCAGCACGATGCCGCTGCCCGCTTCCACCGTCACCTGCTGCCCCGCCGTCAGCCGGGCGCTGTTTTTGACGTTGATGGCCAGTTCGTCACAGTCGATCTCGATGACGCGGCCCTGTTTGATATGGATGTACGCGCCGTCCTGGCTGTACATGCGCGCCTCCCCCGGCCCCACCTTGAGGCGGTAGGCCGCGTTTTCCGTGGCGATGATGACGCTGGCGGAGGTGCGCCCGCCCAGGGGGATCACGATGAGGTCGCTGCCTTCGGGCACGCCGCTGGAAAAGCCGAACTGTTGCAGCACCTCCACGGCCTGGGCCTGTTCCCCGGCCAGGGCATCGGCCTGCGCCAGTTGCAGGCCCGGCGCGTCATCACGGGCCGTGAGGCGGGCGCGGTAGGGGAAGCGCAGCCCGCGCAGGGCACGGGCGATGCGGCTTTCGATGATCTCGATGATGCTCATGGCGGTCTATCCGGCGCAGAGGTCGCAGGTGCAGCAGTCGCCGCCCTTTTTGTGGTGCTTGTGTTTGGCCCTGGGGGCCGTGTCCGGCAGCCACAGCGCCCAGGGCCGCAGGTAGAGGGTGGAGACGGTGCCGCCCTGGCGGTCACAGGACAGGGTACGCCGGGCCAGCATGGTGTCCACGTCCAGGCCCAGGGGCGGGGAGAGGAGCCGGATATGCATGCCCGGCTCCCATACCGCCCCGCTGTCCGTGCGATGGCCCCGCACGCGGGCCACGGCCTGCCAGCTCTCGAAGATGGAATCGGAAAGCAGTTTGTTGGCCCTGGCCTGTGCCTGGGCCGTGGTCTCCAGGTGGGCGGCATCGCGGATCAGGGGCCGGGAAAAGCCCGCCCCGGCGTCACGGGCCACAGCTTTTATGGCGGGCTGTGCGCCCTCGTGTTCGTCGCCCGTGCCCTGGCCCAGCACTGTCACCTCCGACCAGCGACGCTGGCAGTTATCCTCCAGGGACAGGTCAAGCACGTTGTTTTTGGTGCCCGTCGTGTCCAGGATCAGCTCGGCGTCCACGGCCCGGCCATAGTCCGGGGCGGCCACTTTCAGCACACCGTCCGGTGTGAACCACGGCCACAGGCCCGCCAGCTCGGCGGCCCGTTCCAGGGCCTCCCAGGCGCTCATGCCCGGTTCCACGGTGATCTTCTTCCGGCTGTCCCCGCCCTGTACGTCCATGCGGTCGATGCCCAGGGGGCGAAGGTAGGTGGCGCATATCTCCGCCAGGGTCAGCTCGCGCCGGGCCAGCACGGGCGCGGAGCAGTCCAGCAGGACGCCCGCCCGGTCCCTGCCGTGCAGTTCCAGGCGATGTTCGCCCTTGGCCAGACGGCGGCGCACGGCGTCCACACGGCCCGTGAGGATCACGTCCGTACCCAGACGCACCCGCACCTCGGCCCAGGGCTTCACATAGTCGGGGATGGCCGTAGCCGGGATGCCCAGGGACAGGCTCCAGGCATCGGCGGGCGTGAAAAAGTCGCTGTCTATGCTGTAGCGTTCCCAGTCCCTGTGCTCATGCCCGGCGATGGCCAGGGTGATGGCATCGGTATCAGCGGACATAAACAAGCAGCTCCTGATTGGGGTCGATAAAATTGGGATTGCGCACTTGCGGATTGATGCGCCGCAGTTCGTCCGCGCGGGTGAAGTCGCCGTAGAGGCGGTGGGCCAGCAAATGGAAATTGCAGGCCAGCCCGGCGGTGCGTATGGCCAGCGGCGGACGGGCATTGAGGGCGGCCTCGGCCAGCTGCTGCATGGCCCGAGCCGCTGTGCGCAGGCGCTCGCAGACGGGATGCACGCTGCCCTGGGGCAGGGCCGCCGCCGTATAGTGCAGGGCGTCATCCAGCCGTGCCCGGACATTTCCCGCCAGCCCTTCGATCTCGCCCGGCGTCAGTGCGGGGGAGGCCATATCGGCCTTGAGCGCCTCGCTGGCGGCCTGTGCCGTGGCCTGGGCCTCCAGCAGGGTCACATGGGTGACGGCCACGCCCTGCGGCGTCTGGGCGCTGCCCACCTCCGGCACCGGGATGGTCGCCACGGCGGGGCGGGGCACGCGCAGGGCCAGCTGCGCCTCGGCCTTGCCCGACAGGGCGCTCTGCGGGCCGGATACCCAGGCGGGGCCATAGGCTCCGGCCCCTGTGGCGTAGGCTTTGACGGCTTCCGGGGCCGTGAGGGACAACAGCGGCAGTGCCGTGGAGAGGACACCGAACGCGGAGACCACGGACGAGGAAGCGCTGGCGGCGTCGGCTTGCAGGCCGCGCACGATGGCCTGTGCGTCGGCCACGAAGGCGGCAGGCACGTCCACATAGGATAGCACGGAACGCACCACACTGCGCCCGGAATCCAGTACATCCAGCACGCCTTGCAATTCCGTCTCCACGCGGGCCTTGATATTGGCGGCGGTATCCGCCCACTGGCCCAGGGTCTTGCCCAGCTCGCTTTCCGACAGGCCCAGGGCCTCGTCCAGGCTGGAGGAAATATCCGCCAGCGCCTGTTCGGCCAGGCTGCGGCTGGAGGTGGCCCCGAAAAAAGGGTTGTCCGTGACGGCTTCCACTGCCTCAAAGGTCACGGTGGCGTAGTCGTGCCGCTCCGCGCTGTGCTGTATCTGCCAGCGGCGCACGGCCACGGTGAGGCTGCCGAAAACGGGATGGATCAGCTCGCCCGGTCCAGCCTCCTCGAAGGCGGCCACCAGCGCCTTGATCCTGCTCTCATAGGCCACGCCCCAAAAAATGGCAGTCACGGGGATGACGCGGGGCTTGCGGCCCAGGTCCTCCACCTCGGCCCCGGAGCGGTACGGGTATTCATGGACGCATAGGGCCTTCTCGCCCCGGTCTTCCACGCTTTGCACTTCAAAGGTGACGCCCCGGAAGGAGGCGTCCTGCAACGTCAGGTTCCATGCCATGCTAACGCCCCTCCCCGGCGGCGTGGGTTTGCGCTAACGGCGCGCGGCTTCGCGGATCATGATGTCCTCGCGGCTCTGGGCCAGCACGGCACCGTCCAGTTCCAGCGTGCTGTGCAGCTCCACCTTGAGGGGCTGTTCCTGCGCCGTCTGCATATTGCGGGCGGCCTCCAGCAACGCGGCCTTTAATTCCTCCTGGGCGCGGCGGTCATCGTCCCGACTGGCCAGCGTGGCCAGGCGTTCTTCCAGTCCTTCGCCTGTGTCCAGGAAGGGCGTTGTGCCGCCGAACAGCGCCGCGCCGTAGTCATCGAAGGAGTCCGGGCGTTGTTCCGGTCCCCGGCCCGTGGCCTCGGCGCGGGCGGAGAGGGCCGTCAGGTAGTCCGTGGGATCGTCCGGGTCATAGGGCAGCTTTCCGGCTGCCAGAGGGGCCTCGACCATGGTTTTTTGATACCACTGCTGCCCCAGCTCAGTGCCCAGGATACCGCCTAGCGTCGCGCCTGCGGCCGCGCCGACGGCCGAGCCTACGGGACCGGCCCAGGCCAGGGCGGCGGCCCCCATCTCCGCGCCCGCCACGCTGCCCGCAAGACCGCCCAGACTGGCGGCGTTGGCTTCGTTCTTGGCTTCACGGGACAGGCTGTCGTCCGTTTCCGTGGCATATATCTGCCCGGCGGCCAGGGCGGCATTGAGCAGGACGTTCCCGGCCAGGGCTTTTTGTCCGGCACCGGTCGCGGCCGTCGTGCCCGCAGTGGCGGCGCGTGGCGCACCTGCGGAAGTCACGGCAGAGGGCTTGCCCATGGGCACCGTCACGGCGGTCTGTCCTCCAGCCTGGCCACCGCGCAGCATGCGCAGGCCGCCTGCCAGGCCTCGGCCAGCTCCCCACATGGCCCCGGCTGTGACCGTGGCCCCGGCCAGGGCCGTCAGTTCCGGGTGGTCGGCCATGAGGCCGCTTGCCCACTGGATGGCATCCTGCAATGGGCCTTTGACCACGTCCAGCACGCGGTCCATGCCCTTTTCCCACTCGTTGGCCAGCCGGTTGAGGTTCTCTTGTGTGGCGCTGGTCATGACCGAAAACAGCTTATCGATCATGGCCTCGGGGTCTTTGGTCAGGTCGCCGTAGATTTCGCCATAGCGGCCCCGGCCGTTTTGCAGGGCAATGGCCCCCTGCCGGGCCTGCATGTCGCCGATGATCTCGGAAAAGATGCGGTTCTGGATGGCACCCATCTGGTTGCGTATCTCGTCGGCCCGTGCGCCCGTGGCTCCCGGCAGCTCTTTCTTGAGGCGCTTGTATTCCTTGTTGCGTTCCACCAGGCCCTGGATGGCCCCCACAAAGGCCAGGTTCATGTCCTCGCCGCGTTTGGCGGCATCGCGGTAGACGTGGGCCAGGTTGATGCCCTTTTTCGACAGGTTGCTGTAGGCTTCCTTGCTGTTGCGGAAGGAAAGCAGGTTCTGGTAACGGTTGGCGGCTTCGGAAGAATCACCGGCGGCGTCGCGGATGGTCTCCAGACCGGCCAGATGGTAGGCCGTGCCGGTCATGCCGCGCATGTCGCCCGTGGCATTGAAGATGCCGGGCAGGTATTGGGCCATGTCGCGCGTTTCAAAGCTGCCGCTGGCCCCGGCCGTGAGCATCATGCCGAAGATCTTTTCCGCATCCCCGTAGGCGAACTGGCCGGACTTGGCCCCGGCCATGAGGGTATTGGCAAAGTCCGCGCCCTCGGCCCCGGCGGCGGTGGCGGCCCGCTGGGTCAGGGGGGCCAGACGGGCCACGTCGGCAAAGTCCACGCCGCCCGCCATGAACGCCCCACGCATGGCCCGAGCACTGTCCAGCGTGCCGCCGCCACGGGCCACGATCTGCTGATCCAGTGCCCGCAATTCGGCCACGCCCGCCCGGATGCCTTCGACGCTGCGGTCATTGAAGGCCACGGTGGCGTCGTAGAGATACTGCTGCTCGCGGTTTACGGGAGCGGTCAGCGCGGCACGGCCCACGGCCCCGGCCGCCACAAGGCCCGCCCCGGCATCTCCGGCGGCCTGAACGCCACGGCCCAGCCCCTGCCCCAGACGGGCGGCCTGTCGGGTGACGGCCTGCATGCGGGACGAGACGCCGTCCAGCGTGCGGCGCAAGCGCCCGGCCTGGGCATCGGCCTGGGACAGGGACTGCCCGGCACGCTGGCCACTGCGGCCCATGTTTTCCAGGCTACGGGTGGCAGCGTCGGCCTGCTGTTTGACGCTGCGCGGGCCGTTGCTGCGGGCAAGGGCGTCGGTGGCATCGCCCGCGTCACGGGCAGCGCGGCCCATGCCTTCCACGGCATCCCCGGCCTTGGCGGCCTGTTTGGCCACACCGCTCATGCCACCTTCTGCCGTGCGCGAGGCGGCACGCACGGCGTCCATGGCCTTTTTGGCCGGGCGGGAAAGGTCGTCCCGCAGGGAGAGTTGCACCTGTACGTCAAGATCAGCCATGCTGCTTTTTCCATTGCCGCCAGTCCTGACGCCTGCTGATGCAGGTGTGCCGCCCGGCGGGCTGTGCTTTGGGGGGATGGAAGATTGCCAGGAATGCCTCGGCCTCCGGCAGGGTCAGACCCCGCACCTCCGCGAGGGTGAAGCCCTGCCGGACCAGCGCGGCCTGGGCTAGGCGGAGGGTTCGGCGCAGTTCTCCGCCGGGGCCGCGCTGGCAGCCACGAGCTTTTTTACCAGCTCGTCCTCGGCGTCTTTCAGGATGCCCCATTCCCTGGCGGCCAGACCGGCCAGCAGACGGGCGCTCATTTTTTCCGCCGGGATGCCGTCCACGCTCAGGCAGGCGGCCCACTTGTGACGGTCGATGCGGGCGGCGCAGGCCATGCCCTTGGTTTCGGCCTGGGCCGCCTCGATGGCATTTTCCACGTCCGCCATGGTGGGCAGGCGCAGGGTAAAAGACCTGTGGCGCTGGCCTTCGTATTCCAGGCCGCATGCAAACATTCCCTTGATTTCCATACCTATTCCTCCACACGCTCAACGGCAAAAAGTTTCAGATCGCGTCGGGCCTCGCCTTCGGCCTCGTACTGGTCGCTCACGCTCTGTACGCAGCAGCCGGTGTACGAGACGCGTTTGCCGTTGCCCGAGACGGGGTAGATGGTCAGCTTGGCATCGAAGATATTCCACCAGTCCAGCGGATCGCCGTCCACGGGGATGGGCACGGTGACGGAAAGCTCATGCGTGACGATGCCCATGCAGTAACCGCTGATGGTGCGCTTGCGGCGCATGGTCTTGACCGGCATGTAGCCGGTGTTGCTGTCATTGGAGACGGAGACGCATTCGATCTCCTTGCCGTCCACCTCCAGGACGACGGCCCCCACATATTCCTGAATGGCCATATTCGCTCCTTGTGTTGGATAGGGGCCTTCAGGAAATACGAAAGCCCCGTGCCGCCACTATGTGGCGACACGGGGCCGGAAAAAAGGTTGAAGGTGTTCAGCGCTTAGGTGTCGGAAGACGGAGGGGCCTTCGTCATCTTCCATAGTTTACGGATATAGTCCCACAGTTCGCGGATGCCTTCCCGCTCCACTTCCCAGCTGTCGCGCAGGCCTTCCCACGCGCCCTTAAGGCATTCCCGGATGAGGGAAATCGGAACCAGAACGGTCAGAAAAAGGGCGAATACGAATGCCGAGATGAAGGGGTGTTTGCGCAACCACTCAAGAATGGCTGTTTTCCATTTTTCCAGTCGTTCCATGCTTCACCTACAGCCGCAGGTCGATGACGCCCGCGAAGACGTGCAGGCCGTTGACCACGTCGGACGGGATGCGGCAGTCCAGGCGGTTGGGGTCTTGCAAATCGCGTTCGCAGATGACCCCGGCGGCGTTGGCCTCCACTTCTTCCACGATCTCCAGCTGTTCCAGCTGGCGCAGCACGTCCAGCACCTCGCTGCGGACCTTGGGCGGTGTGCGGGTGGACAGTTTTTCGCGCGGGAAGCGCAGGTCGATGCGTTCCTTCACGGTCCGGGCCACATAGTCCAGAGTGCGGATGGTGGTCATGTCCAGCAGGGAAATGTCCGTAGCCCCGGCGGCATTGCGGGTATAGGTGGAGATGGCGCGCACTATCTGCACCACCTCGCCCGGCCCCACCTCCAGCGGGGTCACGCCATTTTTGAGGGCCACCTCCTGCTCGGTACGGGACAGGCGGGAGGATTCCGGGGGCACAGCCACGCCGGTGAGGACCAGGGTATTGAGCGGCCGGGCCGGGTCCTCCTCGCTGGCGGCTACGGCGCAGTAGGCAGCGGAAAGCGTCTCCGGCAGGCTGGGACTGCCGGGCAGGCAGGCCAGGGAGATGCGGCCGCTGTTGAGCTGACCGGCCAGGGTGGTGCAAAGAGACAGCGTATCCGTACTGCCCAGCCAGGCCGTGGCCCGGCGCTGCTCCAGCGGGCCGCTGATCTTGTCCAGGTGTTCGCGCAGGGCCGTGAGCTGTTCCTGCACGGCCCAGGGCAGACAGTACAGCGTATAATCCGCGCCGAAGACGGCGGCCAGGGCCTCGGTGATGTCGGGGTCTTTCTGGCCGCCGCTCATTTTTGTGACGGTAGCCGTCAGGCCGGGAGCCGTGCAGCTGGCGGACAGCGTGATCTTGTTGCCGATGGTGCCCTTGTTTTTGGCGGTCAGGGTCAGATAGGGGGGCGGAGCGACCTGCTCGCCTTCGCCGTCCGGGTCTTCGGGCGTGACCACCGTGGCCGAAACGGGCAGGGACTGCTCTGCATTGAGGGCGGCGGCCAGTTCGTCCAGGACGTTTTGGGCCGTATCCTGCGAGGCGGCGGCCACGGCCACGCTGGTGTCGGCGATGGTCAGGGAGACCACGCCCGCGCCGGTGGCCGTGCCTGTCAGCTCCAGCTTGCCGCTGGCGGCCACGCCCGCCTCGTCCGGGGGCACGGGCAGCACGGACAGGTCCAGGTACTGGTAGGCGCGGATGGCGGCCTGGACCATGAGCTGGGCCTGGCTGCCGTAGCCGAACAGCGCGCCCGCCGTGGCGTCATCGTAGATCTGGACGGGGACCAGCGGGGCGTCGCTGTCTTCGGCCTTCTGGGCGATGATGAGCATTTTCTGGCTGTTGGCGGCCAGGGTGCGCACGGCGTTGGTGGTATTGAACTCGAAATATTTTCCCGGCTTGCGGATGCTGGCCGGGATCTGGTCGAAAGAGATGTTCGTGCTGGCCATTTATGCCTCCTCAGCGTCCGGCGTCACAACGGCCAGGTGGGCGACCCTCTGGGGGGCGCTCACCAGCTCGCCGCTGTGCAGGCGGCGCAGATAGTAGGCCGTGGCCGGGACGGACACGGGCTGATCGTCGGTGATGTAGCGGCGCGGGGCGTCCTCGCGGGGGACGCGCAGGCCGGGGGCTGCTTTGACGTAGAGTTCAACGCCCATAGGGCTCTCCTTATATGCGGATATTGAGGGTCAGGTGGTCTTCCAGCAGGGGCGGATCAGTGGCCGGGTCCTGCGGCGGTTTGCACCAGTAGCGCAGGGCCAGCCCTTCCAGCGGCGGCAGCCAGGGATCGTCCCCGGCATGCGCCTTGCCCGGCAGGGGCTGGCCGTCGGGCGGCAGGTAGCCGCCAGCATCGGTGCCCAGGGGGCGCTCACAGGGCGCTCGCAGCCTGGCCTGTACACGGCAGAGCCAGTCCTGGGCAAAGACGGCCAGGCTGCCCGCCTGTACCTGGCCGGAGAACAGGCTGCGGATGCGGCCGGGGCGCAGGTAGTCCACACCGTCCAGGGCATAGTCCTGCATGGCGGTGAGACGGGCCACGTCGGTCAGCATGGCATAGGCCCCCGCCGTGGCCGGGCCGCCCGTGCGCGGGCCTTCCGTGCGCGGGCTGTAGGCCGCCGCTATGCTGGTGAAGGTCAGCACGCTTTCAAAGCGGGTGCGGGCCGTATCCAGGGCTTTGGCCTCCGTGGCACCGGCAAACGTCACCCAGATGGCCGGGACGGAGGGATAGACGTTTTTCCAGTCGCCCAGCAGCTCGCCGCCATAGCTGCCCACAAAACGCAGGTACGGCAGGCGGGCCTCATGGATACGCCGGATCATGGCGCTTTCGATGGCGGCAATGGGGTACACGGGGGCTCCTTGCGACTAGAAGAAACGGTCATGGCATCCGGGCGCGAATTCCACGCCCGTTTCCGGGGGCTGCGGCTCCGGAGCGTCCGGCGGCGTGGGCACGACGATCTCCGCCGCGCCCTTTGCCACGTCCTTGAGCCAGGCCAGGGCGGCCTTGTAACGGGCCTCCACATCCTCGGGCACCTGCATGCCGAATCCGGCCGTTAGGTGGTAGCGGGCCATGTCGCAGACGAAAGCCCGCAGGGGTTGGGGCACGCCCGCCGTGGTGTCCAGCGGCACGGCCAGGCGCACGGCCAGGTAGCTGTCCGCCTCGCGGCTGGCCTGGTCCAGGGCCGTGGCCACGCGCTCCACGTCATAGGCCGGGGTCTGGTCGCCTTCCCCCTGATTATCCGCCTGCGGCCAGTCATCCGTGAACACGGGCGGGCCGCAGGCGTCCAGGGCATCGCTTTCCGGCAACGGGGCCAGCCCGATCAGCTCTTGCAGGCCGAAACGGGCCGTCATGTCCGCCGGGCTGGCATAGCTTGCCGGGAAGGCGTCAGGCATGGGTGCCCTCGGTCGTGTGGGCTGCGGGCTGGGCGGTGGGCGGCGTTTCCCCGGAGGGGGAGCCCGTGGCGCTTTCCGGCGTGGGAGCCGCCTGTGCCGACACGGCGGGAGAGGGCTGCGGGTCGGGGGACAGTTCCGTGTCCTCGGGGTCCATGATGGCCACATCCAGCCAGGGGTCGGCCTTGAGGGCCGCGTACTCCTCCGGCGTTACCTGCATCAGGCAGCCGCTGGCATCAAAGGTCATGCCGCAGCGGCAGCGCCGGGCCAGGGGCTTTTTGACTTTCACATGCACGTCCATGGGGCACCTCCTTTACGCGGCCACCAGGGCGGGCATCAGCCAGGGCACGTTGACGATGGTGGCGGCATCGTACCAGGGGTTGCTCTCGCCGCCGTTGACCAGTTCCACGGCAATGAGTTTGCGGGCGGCGGCGTACAGGGTGGGCGGCACCACCAGCAGGGTGCCCGCCTTGCCGCCGGTGCCCAGGCCCAGGGGGCGGCCGCCGTCGGCCTGGAAGGACTGCATCAGGCCCAGGGCCTTCTCGAAATTGGCGGCGGTCAGGTCGTCACGCACGGCCACGGCCTGCTGCCAGAAGCCGAAGCCCACGTTGCAGCGGTAGCGCACGCCGTAGAGGTACTGGTCTTTCATGAACACAGTGTCGTTTTTGCCGTCCGTGATGGCTTGCAGTTCCGGGCTGGTGCGCTCCTGGAAGATCAGCGGCTTGAGGGTGCGGGACACGTCCAGCAGATACCAGGGCGTCTTGCTCTCCGGGCTTTCCGCTGCGTCGATGAGGTTGGACACCGTGGCATTGCCGCCGGTGCCGTCCACGTTGACGGCCACGGGGTGGTCTTTGTCGAAGAAGAACTGACCGTCGTAGCAGTTGGTGGAAAATCCCTTGCCCAGCAGGCCGAAGACGAGCTCGTCGGGATGGGTGGCGGCGGCGTAGCCCATTTCCTCGAACATGGGCGCGTAGATGCCCAGGTTGTCGTCCTCGATGTCGGTGCGCTTCACGCCGACGGTGCCTTCATAGAGCTTGTTGGTGACGACGTAGCCGTGTTCCTTCATGTCCTTGACGGCGCGGTCGCCCACCCATTCGGACAGTTTGGGGAACTGGCCCAGCCAGCCGTAGGTATTGCTGGCACTGGTGCTGGGGATTCGGGTAGCGACCTTCTGCCAGTGGCCGGGCGCGCGGCCCGCGCCGCGTTTGTACGCGGCATTGAATCCGGTACGCAGACCGGACAGGATGCTGTCGGTGACGATGGGCATTTATTCCTCCTTCGTGGCCTGTCTGGCCTCGATGAACTCCTCGTGGGTCAGGCCGAGGCGCTCGCAGATATGCAGCTCCTCGGCGGTCAGGGATACCGTGCCGGGCTTGTCGCCCGCCGGGGTCCTGCCTCCGGTCTGGGTGCCGGTCAGGGCCTGCACGGGCGGCTGGGTGGCCAGGAATGCTTTCAGGGCATCGGGGGCCGTTTTGGCCAGGCTCTCGGCCCAGCCCTTGGTGGCGGCGGTCAGGCGTCCGTCTTTCAGGGCGGCCTCGATGTCGTCCTTCAGGGCGGCGGCCTGGGCCTCGTTTTTCAGTTTCGTCAGTTCGTCGCGCAGCTGGGCAGCCTCCTTCTGGACGGCGGAAAAGGTGGCCATGGCCACGAATTTTTGCGGATCGGGAGCGGCCTCGGCCTGGGCCTTGGCGCTGTCCCGCTCCTGTCGCAGCGTGGTCAGGGCGGCCAGGGCGGCAGCCTCGTCCGCCGTTTCCGGCAGGCCGAGGGCGGCAAGGATCTGTTTCATGGGCGGTTCCTCGTAGGGGGTAAAGGTTGCGCTGGCGGCGTCCATGCCGTCCAGGGCGGGATGGTTGGTCAGGGCCGCGCAAATGAGGCGCAGCACCGCGCCGCTTTGGCGGTCGAAAGCAAAAACGGGACTGATATAGCGGTATTCCCCGGCACGGATGTGGGCGCGGGCCTTGTCCGTCCAGTCTACACCGGCGAACAGGCCGCGCCCCTCTTCCCATTCCAGGGAGGTGATCCAGCCCGCCGCCGGGGCTGGCTGGCCGTTTTGCGCGGCAAGCTGGGTCTGGTGCTCGTAGTCCACCACCAGCGGCGTGGCGGTGCGCTGCCAGTGGGCGATGACAGCCTCGGCATCCTGGGCCGTCAGACGCCAGGACGTGGCGTTGACGCCCCGCAGGTTGCCGGGCCGTCCGTCGCGGGCAGCGAACGTGCCCGCAGGGAAAAGCTGGATGCGACCGGCGGCCTTGTCCTGCCCCGTGTCATCAGACAGGGACAGGGCAATGGCCAGACCGGTAGCAAGGAGGGGGGAATGATGGCGTTCCATGTGTCCCTTGTACGGGACGCATGCGGGGAAAAAAGGTCGAAGCTGTTCAGCGCTTCAACTATTCCCGTGGCTGGTTGGAAGGGGATGCCTTACGGGCGTGTGGTGGGCGTTAGAGGGGCGTTAGATTTTCAGAAACAGGAAAACGTGGACGATGGCCCGCCCGGAAGAGAAACACGGCGCACAGCGCCTTGCGGTCATGCGCCCCGCACGGCCTTGCGCAGGTGGCGCACGATCAGCCGGCGCATCTCGGCCTTGTGGTCCTCGCCCACGCCCAGGAAGGGGCGCGGGGGGATGACGCTGCCGGGGTGGCGCACGGCCTTGCGCAGGATCTGCCGCCCGTTGCGTCCATAGAAGGACAGGGCTTTTTTGAAGCGGGCGCGGATGATGTGCGCCTTGGTACGCGCGCCGAACTGGTGCGCGGCGGCATAGGGGGCACTCACGCCCACCAGGGCAAAATCCTTGCCGTAGCGAACGCTCAACGTCTGTTGCATCCTGCCCGTGCGGCTCAAGATCTTGCCCGTATAGCCGTCCTCGTACCGCTTTTTTTTGTACGCCGCGTTGAGAGGCGGCCAGGCAGCCCCGGTGACGGGGTCGCGCTCCAGGTCGAAAGCGTCCTCGGCGGCGGAGCGCATGATACCGGCCAGGCCCCGCATGATGGGGCTGGCGTCCTCGCCCTGCCGGGCCAGTGTAGCCAGACCGTCCATAAGCTGGTCGTCGTCGATGTTTACTTCTATGCGGATCATGGCTATCCTTGTGTTACAGAGATTTTCCGCTGACTGCTGTTAGTGCGCGTAAGAATCGACAACGTGCACTTCTCCTCGCAAGGGGAGAGGTGGTATCCGAGTTCGAGTCTCGGCGGCAGCAGTCAGCGGATCTTTTGTAGTTTACGTCCATTGGAAAGCTCATTGCGTTTCGCCCGGTAGAAGCTGGCCACGCCATCATGGCGGCCCAGCTTTTTTTGTTTCTTTTTGTCCGTGCCCGGCACGTTGACAGGCATGATGCGGCACCAGCCGTCCTCCGGGTCGGGGAAGACATAGAGCAGGTTATCGTGCGCCGCGTCCCAATAGACGGCCTCTGGCCGGGCAAAGAGGGCGGCCAGCTGCGGGTATGTGTCATCCGGCACGGCGGTGCCCTTGTCCTGGTGGACGCCGCGCCCGGCGTGCTGCAGACGGTCGTCGGCAAAGACCACCACGCCGCTGGCATCCGCCCCCCGGGCACGGGCATGGAGCAGCTCCTGCCCGTGCATCAGGCCCAGAATGGCCGTGCGCTTGCGGATGACCTTATCCTTTTGCCATCCTTCCACCACGACGGCGAAGCCCTCGTGCCGGGCCGCACTGTTGTTGAAGGCCTGCCGGGCCTGCTCGTACAGGGCCGGGTCTTTCAGGCCCCGGATGCGTTCGCGCAGGATGTTGTCCGCCAGGGACACGGCTCCAGCATTGTAGTCGAAGCCCGCATCCGTCCAGACCACGCGCCCCGGCCCCAGTGTATAGCCCGTGACGCTGCGGGGCGTTACCTCGCCACTGCGCCGGTCGCGTATGCGTATCTCACGCGAGATAATCTTTCCTTCCGAGCGTTCGACTTTCCAGCCCCGGCGTTTCAGACGGGCCTCGCTCACGCCCTGCACATAACAGCGGCAGTTCCAGCCGTTGGGCGGGTAATGGGTCTGCCAGAACGGGTCTTCCAGGGGGAAGACCTTGCCGTGCAGCGCCCGGTGATCGGGCCGGGTGCGGGCGTCATTCAGGGAGACGTACCGCAGCCAGGGCTGGTCTTCCCTGTTCTCCCACTGCTCCTGCCAGCGCCCGGCGTTGACGGCGCTTTGCACGTTCTGACGGGCGATGAGGCCTAGACGCCACTGGCTGCCCTGCTGCACAGTGATGACCTCGCCCGTGCGCGGGTTGACTTCATCACGCGGCCCCCACCAGCCCTTGGCGCGCAAGACCGGCTCCAGCGTCCGCACGAACCACTGCTCGCTTTTCCCTTCCTTCAGCATTGTGCGGATGCCCATTTGCAGGTCGCGCAGCACGTCCAGCTTGGCGCAGTTGGCCACCGTGAAAGCCGTGGCGTGGGCTTCCTTCCACATGCTGTGCCAGTCGAATGAGACGCGGCGGCCCTTGCGCCGGAAATAGGCCACTGCCTTTTCCGGCGGCAGGGTCAGGGCGTAGGTCAGATCAATGGCGTCCTTCTTCACGGCTGCGTCCTTCCAGTTGTGCCACGAACAGCAGGCGGGACAGGATGTCCGTCAGCTGTGTGGCGTCCATAGCGGGATACAGGTCCGCCAGCCGTTTTTCCAGCGCCTCCGGGGGAAGGCCTGCGGCCACCTCGGCAAAAAGCGGCCCCAGCAGGGCACCGGCGGCCTCGGCCAGAGCGGCGTCCGCGCTGTCACACATGTCGTCCAGGGCGTCCTGCCCGGCGCCGGTTTCTTCGCCGTCTTTGTTCGCGTCATCCCCGACGGGGGCCGTCAGGTGTGTGGTGGCATTTTGCCTGCCGGGCCGGTCGGTTTCGGTCCGGTCATCACTACCGTCCCCGTCCTGCCCTTCGGCGCGGAAAACGTCGTCCTCGTCCAGGGCCACGGGGAGCTTGAGGCGCTCGTGGACGAACTGGCGGCTGATCCTCATGTACGGAGCCAGTTTGGGCAGGGCATCGGCATAGAGGGACAGGTCTCCGGCCTCCTGCGTGTCAAAACGCCAGTAGGGCAGCAATTTGCGGTCCGTGATGCCTAGGTTAAGCAGGCACAGCGGGGCCAGCAGCTGGCTGGTCAGAGTGGCGGCCAGCTGCATGGCATCCGCTGTCAGCAGGTCGCGCCGGACCTCGTTATGGATAGCGCCAAGGGCATGGGTGCTGCTCTTGCCGTCGGCCTGCGTGGTCAGGGTCCCGCCAAGGATGGCCTTGCTCATGCCCTGTTCACAGCGCGTCACCAGCTGGCCGGGGATGTCCTGGGTGGTGGTCGTGGGCGTCTGGAAGATGACCTCCATGCCCGCCGGGATGATGCCCGCCGCATCCTGTCCCAGGCAGCGCAGGGCGTGCAGCAGCGCGCTTTTGTCCTCCGCCGTGGAGCCGGGCGGGTATTTGCCCAGGCGCAGGGGCAGGCCGTGGATCTGGGTGTAGGCGATATTGGCATTCAGGGCATAGGCCCGGATCAGGTAGGCCCAGGCCACAGTGCGGAACAGACCTGCGCGCGGCAGCCAGCCGCTTTTGCTTTTGTGGGTGTGGACCAGCCAGCCGCAGGGCCACAGCTCCGCGCCCTCGGCGCTGCCGTCGCGCAGGCGCAGGCGGTTGCGGTCCGTCCACAGGCACTGGAACCAGGACTGCGGGCGGAAGGTCAGGGCTTGCGGGATATGCCAGCCGTCCACCATGCCCCATTCCAGCTCCAGCGCCGCGAAGCCATGCCCGATGGCATCGGCCATGTCCAGAAGCATGTCCTCCACGCCAGGCATCATGTCCACCATGGCACGGACCTTTTCCGCCACCTCGCGTGCCCGCGCGTCATCGCTGCCGGGGATGATGTCCCATTCCAGGGTCAGCAGCGCCCGCTTGCGTTTGCCTATCTCGCAGGCCAGGTGCTCGCAGCGGTCCTCCATGTCGGCAAAAAGCGCGTGCTGCTCCACGATATTGCCCTGTTCGGCGTCGGCCAGGATGCGGCGCAGCTTGCCCGGCGTCAGGCCGTTGGTCAGGTTGGGCAGCTGTTCCAGATACAGCAGGGGCGCGGTGTCGCCGCTTTCGGTCTGTACGGCCCCGCGCAGGGCCTCCGGGGAGGGACGCGGGTTGCGCGGAGGGCGTTTGGCTTTGTATCGCATGGCGTCATATCCATCCATTTTCTAACGGGTCATCGGGCATAGGGGCTTCATCCTGCGGGACGCTCTCGAAGGGGGAGCGGGCACGCGGCACGCGCACGAAGGCGTCCCGCAGAGAGACGTAGCCCTGCGAGGCGGCACGCCAGAGCATCTCCAGAGCGTCCGGGCCGTCGTCATGGTCGGCCAGGGGGAAATGCCGCAACTGGTCCACCAGGGCGCGCTGGTCAGGACGCAGCAGGATGCGGCCCTGGCAGAAATAGGGGTGCAGGCTCTCGATGCGCAGGTTTTTGTCCGTGCAGTTCTTGACGGGCGATACCGGCAGGGGCAGGCCCTGCCTGGCGGCCTCGCGCACCAGGACCTCGGCGAAAAACTCTTGGAACTGCACGGCCTCCACGGCCCACAGCACGCAATGCCATTGCCGTTGCAGGGCGATCAGGTCTTGGATGATGCGGTCCGGGTGGCGTTTTTTGATGTCGGCGGCCACCACATAAAGGCGCATGCTTTCCCGTTCCAGGCCGCCCACCAGAAGGGCCGAAGGGTCGCGCCCTGCCCCGGCCTTGCCCAGGCTGGGGTCGCAGGCCCCGAAAAAGATCAGGCCCGGCGGCAGCTCGCTCCAGAACTGCATGGCCTCCGCGAAGGGCGCGGCATCCCCCACCAGGGGGTCGTTCTGCTGTTCGCTGTCAAAAGCGGCCCGATCCTCAGCCCTTTTGCACATCAGGGTGTAGAGGGGCCGGAAGTCCGGCCAGCTGACCACGGCCCCGGCGTCCATGCGTTGCCGGTGCTGCTCATAGAAAGCCCGCGCTTTTTCCGGGCCGACCGAGGGCGTCTTGTAGAAGCGCTCCCATATGTCCCACAGGGCCAGATCGTCGGGCATCTTTTCCACGGCGCGGAACGTGCGGCCATGCCATTGCGGCTTTTTGAGGGTGCGGGCCAGCACGCTGTCGTAGTGCAGGATGGTGCCGATGTAGATCACGTCCATGCTGTCGTCCGCCGGGCCGAGGGACAGCACCGTGCGCATGAGCCAGTTCTCTAATTTGTCGCGCTGCTCCGGAGAACGCACGTTCTCGTCGTTTTCCAGATCGTCAAGCAGCACCAGGTCCGGGCGGTGCGGACCGTGCCGCAGGCCACGCATGCGCTTGCCCGCGCCGAAAGCCTGTATCTTGACGTTGCTGGCCGTGATGATGGTGCCCACGTTCCAGACGCGCCCCTCGCCGCACTGGCCGGGGAAATCGGCCATGAGGCGCGGGTTGCTTTCGAGCTCCACCTTGATGGCCTCCAGGAAGCTGGCCGCCTGCTCGAAGGCATCGGCTACCAGCAAAATATAGCGCTTGCGGCCCGTGACCACGCACCACAACAGGAAAAACACGTCCACAAAGGTGGTCTTGGCCTCGCCGCGCGGGGCCGCGCAGGCCTGCCGAATTCCTTCCGGGTTGTCCACGGCGGCGGGCAGGGCCGTGTCCAGCCACAGGTGCAGAGCGCTGTCGCCGGTGGGCGTGCCGTCCTTGCGGCGTGTGTAGTGCGGAAAGTACGTCCGCCGGAAAAAGGGAAAGTCCCCCTGCACACGCCGGACACGCTGGGCACTGGCCTTTGCGTCGGCCGGGAAGCTGGCGCAGTCCGCCTCGATGGTACGGCGCAGGCCATTGGCCAGGGCCGCAAGTTCCGCCCGAAAATCGTCCGCTGTCATCCTAGCCACGATGGCCTCCCAGTTTTTCCGCCACTTCGTCCGCGAAGGGCTCCAGCACTTCCAGCAGCGCCGCCGCATGCTGGGGGAACTGCCGCCGCACGAACTCGGTCAGCATCTGGATCACGCGCAGGGCCACGGACAGCTCGTTGGTCTCCGGCAGCACGCGGCGGCTGGCGCTGACCATTTTATTGAAACTGTCCGCCAGGCTGGCCAGGGCCTGCGTTTTTTCGCGGGCCGTCATGTCCTGGGCCTCGATGATCTCGCCCATGAGCGCCTTGTGTTGCAGCACATAGTCGCTCAGGGTCTGGCGGGCCACGGCCTCCATGCCCTCGCCCGCCAGCAGGTTGGCCGCCCGCAGTTTGTCCCAGTCGTCACCCTGCTCCAGCGCGCGGCGCTTCCAGCTGCGCAGGGTGGCCAGGGGCACGTTTTGGGCCTTGGCTATCTGCGTGAGCGGCATGTTGTCGATATAGGCCGCACGACAGGCGGATTTCAGGCTTGCGCTGTGGGCCATTATTCGCCGCCTCCGCAGTCCGTATGGCCGCCGTCTCCACCGGTATGGGGCATCAGGGCATCGTCCCGGCCAGGGGCGCAGGGACGAGGTGGCGGACAGGGACGCGGCTCCCTGTGGGGGGCTTGGGGCGTATCCATAAAAAGATCGTCCAGGGGCTGTCCGGAGCGGAAGGGAGGCGCGAAGTCGTCCCGGTAGGGGGGACGGGGGCGGCGGCCTTCCACGGCATCCTCCACCGTTTTTTCCAGACGGGTGCGGCCGCCCGTGACCAGCACCACCAGCAGGGGCGGCACGGGCACGCCCAGCCAGACCAGGTGCCCGATGATGGAGGCGCAGTCCGTCAGTACCAGATAAGCCATGAAAACGTCCGTCACCGGCAGGGCAAAGCCCAGGGCACGGCGCAGGGAAATATCCACGCCCACGGCCATGAGCAGGAAGAAAAAGTAGCAGCTGTAGCGCACCAGGCCGTGATGCAGGCCCCGGCACAGGCTTTTGCCCCGTTTGCAGTGGACGATGATACGGGTCAGCATCTCGCCCATGACGCTGGCCAGCAGGACGCCGAACAGCACATGATCGATGCCCAGGGCCGTCAGGATGGCGGCCAGGGCCGTGCCCAGGGCCACCTTGCCCGGCCACAGTTCCAGCAGCCGGTCGCAGTAGTAGTGGATGGCGTGCAGCCAGTTGATGTCATTCACCTATTTTCTCCAGATGGTCATAAAAGTCGCGCAGGGCCGCCTTGTCGGCTTCCTGTGCCCGGTGGCGGGCCGTCACCTCGTTGACGTAGCCCACGAAATGCAGGGCCGCCCGCAGGCGGCCCTCTTCGTCCGTAGCGGCCTTGATGGCCTCATAGACCGGCACCGGGGACGGCAGGGGCGGGCCTTCCCGCAGCAGGCTTGCCGGTGGCCGGATCGGCTCCGGGCGAGACGGTCCGCAGCAGCCGGTCAAGTTCATCCCAGCGCAGAGCAGTAGGCAGGCCGTCATCCTGTGCCAGATGTTCCAGGGCATGGCGTGTGTCCTCCTCTTGGCGTTGTGCGGCGGCGTGCAGACGGTCGCGCAGATCCTCGGCGGCACGGGTGGCGGCGCTCTCCTGCCGGGAAAGGGCCGCCGTCCGCTCCGCCTCGTCGGCCCGCCGGTCCGCATCCCGCCACAAATGCCAGAGCAGGAGGCAGACCAGCAGGGAGCAGCCCAGGGCCAGTACGGACAGCCGGGGCAGTCCAGGCATCATTCACCGCCCAGCATGGCCATGCAGGTGTCGAAACAGCGCTGTGTGCGGGCCTGCCAGCCACGGCCATAGACGGGCCAGCCCGGCCGCGTCTTGTAGTAGTACAGGCGCTCGGCGGCCTGTGCCCGCAGCAGGTCGCCCAGCCTGCCTTCACGTTCCAGATGACGGATTGCCGTCAGAGTGGCCGGGCCGATCTTGCCGTCCACGGCGATGCCCAGGCCGCAGGCATTGACGGCCCGTTGCAGGATGCGGGGGGCAGCGCCGGGACCGATGTTGTACAGGGTGTCGGCATGGGCCAGAGCCAGGGCGTCGGGCAGCGCGTCGCACTTGCCGGGCCGCCAGTAGCGGTCCCGGTAAATGACCAGGGCATCGGCCTCTTCCATCATCCGCACGTCGAGCGCGGTAATCTTCCCGTCGCCGTTTTTGTCCGGGATGGTCCCCAGGTTGAAGTTCAAGGCCACACCGTATTTGGTGGGGCCTCCGGGGTCGCGAGGATCGTTGGTGTACGTCTCGCCGCCCTCCTCATCCATCGTGAAGTGGAAGGACCGCATCAGGGGGCTTTCTTTGAGCATGTGGCTCTCCTTGGGTTTCGGCGGCCCTGAAAAAGCAAGGCCCCGTGCCGCCACTATGTGGCGACACGGGGCTGCAAAAAAGGTCGAAGGTGTTCAGCGGTTCAGTGTGTCGGAGGCGTTTTTTGCGTTTCTATTGGCAGCGATTCAGGAAACAGTGCAAAAAAGGCGGCCCCAAGGCCGCCTTGCCTATATGCCGTGCGGTGCTGCCCGCTACTTTTTTTCGGCCCAAATGGTGTAAATGCCGTCAATGATCGCGGCCGTGAACTGATAGCCTTTGGCTGTGAATGTGGTCTTTTCTCCCCGGAACAGAGCCGAGTTTTCCAGTGTCATGGTTTGCAGGAACTGCCCCACCTTTTTCTTGTCCCGGTCGAATTTTGGGATGCACAGGCCCGCCGCCGTCAGGGCACTGTAGGATATATCATTGATGAATTGCATCCTGCGTCCGTCCTCGCTGGGGATGCGCTCGTCCTTGCTGACGAAGAACTGTATCCGGTTGACCTTTTGGGCTCCGGCCTCATGTCCGGCAGCAACAGCCGTGGTGGGGCTCAGGCTGTACCAGGTAGCGGCGGGGTCTTCTTTGGCCAGCTGGGGCGACCAGCCCCCCCGATTGAGCGTATTCTGATAGACGAGTTTGTCTTCAATATTGTCCAGGGTCAGGCCGTTGATCTGCCCGGCGGCAAAGGCGGTCACTGCCCAGCACACTACTAGGGCCAGCGTCAGGAAAAGTTTTTTCATGTTGTCCCCCGTTACTTTTTATTTATTAGCCTATAGGAAGAAAAGGCGAAAAAAAAGCCCCGCGTGGTACGGGGCCTGTTTGGGGATCACAGCAAGCGCCCCTGCCGGGGCTGTCTGTCCGGGTCCGGTGGCGGCGGCTTTTTGAAGATGGTCCATACATGCCTCTCCGTGATGTGGTAGCGCAGGGCCAGGCATTGCACGATGCGCCGTTCCGTCAGGCCCTGGCGGGCCAGCTGCTGCCGGTCTTTCAGCAGGGCAGCGTCGCGGGCACGCAGCAGGACGGGCTTGCAGTTGGGCACATAGAGCGGGGTCACGGCATAGTGCCGGGCCAGTATCTGCGCGGCCTCCGGGCCGATGCGCCGGGCCAGGTCCGCCAGCATCTGCTGCCCGGCCTCCCGTGCGCCCACGGGCAGGCGCAGGGTCAGGCCGCCGAAGTTCTCCACCAGTTGCAGGGTGGCGGGCAGGCCGATCAGCCGGGCGATGGCCTGCACGGCGGCGGGCAGCAGGGAAATATCCAGACTGCGCAGGGACGGCAGGAAAGCCTCCGTCGTGCGCATGGCGTCGAAGTAGTCCGCCGTGGTGATGTTCGTATCCTGCATAATCAGCTCCATTTATTGACGTTTATCCGTCTGCACGCCATTTTCCATGTCTACCCAGCCATCATAGCAGGGGTGCTTGTCGGCCAGAGCCCGGACATTGGGCGGCAGGTTCTCGTACAGGGTGTAACGTTCGTTGAACTCGTCATCCGGCATCAGCTCAAACTCCACGCTCAGGGGATGCCAGACTATCCAGCTGCCGATGCGGGCGATATGCGCTTCCCCGCACATGTGCAGCACAAAATACTTTTCATCCAGCAGGGGGCCCACAGCATCCTTCCGTGTCAGGCGGTGGGCATAGACGATGGCGTGGCAGTCCCGCGTGGGGACGGCCCGTGTATAGTGCATCTCCATTATGCGTCCCCCCGTCCCTGCTGGCGTACCAGGGCCGCCACGCAGGCCGTCAGCTGGGTGCGGCTGGCCGTGCGCAGGCTGGCCGTGTTCCGTGTCTGGCGGCGGATGATGGCGTCCGCATAGGACAGAGGGCGCTCCAGCGAGGCGCACAGGGCCGTGATCTTGGCGTGCAGGGGGCGCAGTTCCTGTGGGACGTTGCGCGGGCGCGGGGTCCAGCCCTTGGCCCGCAGCTCGGCCAGCATGGCTTTCAGCTGGGGCACGGTGCAGCGGGCGGCACTGTCCATCCCGGTGACGCCCTGGAGCAGGGAGCGGTAAGTGGTATCATCCAGGCCCAGGTCCTTCTGGGCGATCTTGACGCTGGCGATGAGGCCCGCGCGCAGTTTGTCGTCAGGCATGTTCTTCCTCCATATATTGTTCCGCCCGAAGCATGGCCCGGCGCAGCTCACACGGCCCGCAACCATGCCGAGGATCATAGCGCCCGCACATTTTGGTGCCCTCGGAAAAGCCCTCGAAATGAATGAAAGCGCACGGCTTCGGGCGGGCCAGAAACTCCAGTGCAAGGGCATAAAAACGGGCGGCATCATAGAAGTCCCCGTCCATATTGCGGGGCCAAAAGCCCTCACAACGTCCACGTTTGCCTTTAGTGCCATAACGGACGCAGGGGTTGTCATAAAGGCAAAATTCACAACGGGAACAGAGGTTCTTCCTTCTTTCCAGCCAGTCTTTTTCCTGCTGTGTCAGCATGCCGTCCTCCTAGACATTGATCGGTGTAGACAGGGGAACACTCTGCCCGGCGCATATCCCCGCTAATAAGTCCCCGGCCCGCAAGTGCAGCGGCCTGGCTTCGCTATATCGCACGTCTTCGGGCATGGCAGCGTCGATAAGATTCCCCTTGACCGGGACAAGTGCGCCTGGTGTGACCGGCGTTTTTCCCTTCTGTGCTTCCAGGCGTTCAATAACCGTGTGGGAGGCCCCAAACAGGAAGGATTTTCTGGCTTGCCGCCGCTCTTTCTGGGGGGCCGTGCGTAATTGCAGGGTACGGATATGCGCTGATGCCAGACGCATCAGAGTTTTATACAGGTAACTGTACGTCCATGAGCAGACTTCGGGATCAGCCCCGACCCCCACGAACGCGGTCTCGCCCTTGGTAATGCTGTGGTAATAATCGCAGTCAAACGCCTGGGCTGTCCCTCCGGCCAGATAGTGCGCCCAGCCCTCCAGTTGTTTCCGTGTTCGAGTGCGGATGACACGGGCGGATGCGCGTTCTTCCGTGATGTCGTCCAGCGTCAGATTGTATTCAGAGAGCATCATCTGCACGCGTTCCGCAGCCAGTGCCGCCTCATGGTGGTTGCTGGAGCTGGACAGCCGCAATAGTTTGCGCACCTTGTCGATGATCCGTTGCTGTTCCATAGGTATTCCTTCGGCTGCTCATCAGGCCCGGCGCGCCGCCGCCGGACGACGCCCCACGCAGGGGCGTTTCGCGATTACATATTGCGCAGGTCCTCCCACTGTTTCCATAGGCGGGCGGCTAGGTGTGCGACGCAGAGCCCGAACACGGAATTATCCGTCATGACCGCTTTGGGATCGACGATCTCGGACGTGGCCCCGAGCTCTTCCATCTCCAGGCCGCTGAATGCCTCGGGCACCAGATCGCCCGGCACATTCGTTACGGTGAGTTTTATTTTCATTTTCCATCCTTTACGTCTTCGCTCTGCCGTTTCTCCACGGGGATCGTCCGGCTGTAGGTGAAGGCCCCCAGCTTAAGGGTGACGGTCACGTCGTCTTTGCCGTCGGGGATGTGGACGGCCTCGCCCCGTTCAAGTGCCCACAGGATGCCCACAGCCCCCAGCAGGAAGGAAGCGCAGCAGGCACCGGCAACGCTTAGGGTCGCGGCAATGCCGAACAACAGGGGTTTGTGGAACACGGACGATAGCAGGCAGTTGATAACGACGACGACCGCGGACAACGCTATGGCGTTGCACCAGAAGGATATGGCCCCGCTCATGGCTAGGCCCTTATGTCGCGATCCAGTTTTTCGCTGGGGGCGAAGACCACCACCCGGCGGGCGGGGATGGTCACGGCCTCGCCGGTGCGGGGATTGCGCCCCATGCGGGCGGCGCGATCCTTTGTTTTGAGCTTGCCCAGGCCGGGCAGGGGCACCTCGCCGCCTGCCGTCAGTTCCTGGGCGGTCACGTCCTTCAGGGCCTGAAGCACGGCCTCCACGTCTGCCTGACACAGGGAGCGGCCCAGATGGATACGGCTCCGTTCCGTCACGTTCCTGACCAGATCTTCCTTCGTCATGTTTTCACCTCCTACAGAGCGGCCATATCCAGCGGGATGGCCACATATTTGCCGTGGGCGTCGCGCTCGTACACGCGCACATACGCTTTGCTGTCCAGGATTTGCAGGCTGTCGCCGATGGCCTGCATGGCCCGCTGCCAGCGGTCGTCTTCTATCTTGTGGCGGCGCAGGCCCAGGATGGCGTTGGTGTTGATGCGGCCTTCCTTGTTGATCTGGAAAGCCTGTTCCACGATGACCCGCAGGGGCGAGGGGCTGTCGCGGCTCCATTCCTCCAGGCATTCGTCGATGAGGGCCTTGGCCGCCCGCAGGCCCTCGTCGAAGCCGATGCTCTCGCTGTACTGGCGCTTGATGCGGTAACGGCCGTCAAATGTCTGTAGCGTGATGTTGCCCTTGTCCCCTCCCAGCTTCGCGCCGTAGCGTTCGGCAGACAGTTCGACAAAGGCGGCGATGTCGCCCATCAGCTCCAGCTTGAGCTGGCGCAGCTGTGCCTGCATGGCCTTGGCCTTGGCTACCTTTTCGCGCACCAGCTCGTCGCGGGCCTTGTCGATCTCCTTGATCTGCTCCACGGGGATCAGGCAGCCGCGCGCGTCTTCCCAGTAGCCGTCGGGGATGGTGTTCTGTTCCATGTCGTTTCTCCTTGTTTAACCGGGGTAATGGGGGGTGTTAGGCAGGTCATGCTCATGGAAGCGCGGCAATGCCCCGGCCCCTGCGGGCGGCAGCAATCCTCGCTCCAGATGGCGAGCCTGCGCGGCATGCGCCCGCAGATTTTTCTGCAACATACGCAGGAAGGCCCGCTGTTCCTCGCTGACCTGCCCGGCCAGCACGTCGATGCTGGCGGCGCACGATTCGATGTCCTGACTCAACATGTCGTTTCCTCCGTGAAATTTTGGCAGTTCCGGCACTCCCGCCACTGGCGGAGCGCGTAGGGGTTGGATGTGGGCATGGGGGCCGCGCGCCGTTCGGCGCATATGTCCTGCCCCCAGGGGCCGCCGTAGACCGGGCAGGGGCTGGCCAGCACGCGCAGGATGCGTTCCTCCATGCGGGCCGTGCCGCCCGGATATTTGTCATGGTAGACCAGGGACAGGCTGGCCCTGGCCACGCCCAGGCGGCGGGCCGTGGCGGCCACTCCGTGGGCGGCTATGGCCTCGTGCAGCAGACGGCGGGCTTCCTCACGCATGGGCGGCCTCCAAGGGATAAGTCTTGCCCGTGTTGCGGTCGGTGACGCATTTTCCCGCCCGGTTGTAGGCCGGGGCCAGGGGGCCGGTGTTGGCCTCGGACCGCAGGAAATAGGCCCGGGTGCGGGCCGTCCGGCCCAGGATGTTCGCCCGGAACAGGGCACGGCAGTAATTACGCAGGTTGTCCCCGGCATTGCCCTCATCGCCGTCGCAGATGGTCTGCATCAGGCTGTCCACGGTGAAATGGTCGGCCATGCGCATGACGCTCCAGGCACGCTGGCGCAGGGTGCGCCCGGCGCTGGTGGCATTGCGCCCGGCCCGCTGGCAAGGGATGAAGCCGCCGGTCTCCAGCAGGGTCTTGCCGGTGCGGGTCAGGCCATGCATGCCGTCTTCCGTATGGATCAGCCCCTTGTGCCGCAGGCAGCGGCAGGCCGCCATGACGCCGGGGGTACGGGCGTCCAGCCGGGCCGCCAGCTGCCGGGTGAGCAGCGGGCCGCTTGTGGCCAGCTCGCGCAGGATTCGTTCGGCCAGTTGCATGGGCTACCTCGCTTTCACGGTCTTGGCCGTGCGGCTCTGCCAGTCATGGGTCAGTGCCACGCCCGCGAACTGCGGCACGTCCAGCTGGCCGGAAAGGCCATTGGTGGCGGCGATGCGCTCGATATTGGCCAGGATGTTCAGCACTTCGCGCATGCGTCCGCCGGACAGGCGCAGCACCTCGGCCGTCATGCCGGGCGAAAGCTGGTAGTCGCACAGCTGCGTGCAGGCCAGCGCCACGTCCGCCGCCGAGCAGGGGCCGAACTCCACCACCTGCGCGATGCGGCTGCTGATTTGCTTGTGCCGGGCAATGGAGCGCTGGATCTGTTCCATGCCTATGAGGATGACCGTCACCTCGGCCCGGTCGGAGAAGTCGCGCACCTTTTCCAGCACGGCGGCATTGGCGGACAGGGTGAACTCGGCCTCGTCGATGATGATGGGGCACTGCCGTTCCACCAGCACGCGCAGGCAGCGCTCGAACAGGGCCTGCGCCGTGCCGCGCCCGTCGATGTTCAGGGCCTTGCACAGCTCCACCAGAAAATATTTGGGCGTCCAGTCCACGTTGGCGCGCAGATACACGGCCCCGGCCTCCTCGGCCCAGCGGTAGACGATATGGCTCTTGCCGTAGCCCGGCTGGCCATGCACCAGCATCATGCCCGCCTCGGCGGCCCCGCGCTGCTCCACGGCTTTCACACCGGCGGCGAAACGGGCGTAGTTTTCTGTTTTGACGAAGGCTTTTTTCATTCCATCCTCCTAGGCTATGCCCTCGGCGGCATAGAGGTCTTTCAGATCGGCGTATTCCTCGCCCCGGCGGTAGTCGCGCAGCCAGGCGCTGTCGGCATCCGTCCGGGCATCGGGGTTGTGCATGAGCCAGCGGTAGCGCTCATGCGTACAGGCAAAGAGGGGCCGGACCGGTACGGGTTCCGGCGTGGGCGTCACGTCCGTGATGGTGATGGTCTCCACGGCGGCGGCCGGGGCCAGAGCCGGGGCCGTGCTGTCGGCACAGCTGACGGTAGTGGCCGTGTCCGGCCCGTTGTCCCTGCTTTCCGGCAGGACGATGGTCGCGCCGGGGGCCACACGTTGCAGCTTGGCGTCCAGCCGCTTGACCTGTGCCCGTGCCCGCTTCTCGCGGGCGGCTTCCACGCGGCTCTGCTCGAAATAGGGGCGCGAGTTGCCTTCCAGCGTGGCCTCGCAGATGGGCCGTCCGTCCAGCGTCCAGCACCAGACGCGACCGGCATCCCAGATGTCGTACCGGACTTCCACGGCCTCCCCGTGGAACTCCGCCAGCTCAGGCGCGTAGTAGCGGCCGGAATAGAATTGCAGCCAGCCGTTACGGGTGATGCGGCGCGCGCCCGGCATGAACAGCTCGGCCTCCATGCCCTGCGGCACGCGCACCGGCGTGAAGCCCCGCGCCGTGAAGGTCCGCCAGTATTCCTCCGGGCTGTAGTGGCGCAGGCGGCCCTGCGCGTCCCGGTAGCGGGGAAGTCCCCGGTGCGGCGTGGTGTTGTATTCCTCCACACGGGCCAGGATGTGGCGCTTGAACTCTTCCCAGCTGGGCAGCACGGCCCGCTTGCCCGTCTTGAGGGCGGCCCGCGAGAGTTTGAAATTGCGGTGGGCCGCGTCCCCGTCCATGAGCGCGCCGGTATAGCTGGTCAGCCCCTGCGCCGCCCGTACCCAGAGCGTCTTGACCGCTCGTTCCATAAGGCCCTTGCCCTGCGGGCGGCCCGGTATGGCATTGGTGGGCGTGATCCCCAGACGGGTCATCATACCCGTGCGGTCGTCCAGCAACAGACGGTTGACGTAGCCCGGCCCGCTATCGCAGTAGAGCAGGGCCGGGACGCCGCCGTAACAGCAGGCCATGCGCAGGGCGTCCAGCACGGTCAGGGCGCTTTCGGACAGGGCCACGGAGATGCTCACGCAGCGGCGTGTGGCCACGTCCAGGATGGCCGTGATTTCCGGCTTGAAGGGCTGGCCGTGGTCAGGGTGCAGCACCTCCGCGTCAAAGGTGGTGCCGTCCGCCGTATAAACATCGGTGGGCCACAGCTCCGAGGTGTCGCGGCGCTGGTAGGGGCGCAGCTTCAACAGGGCATTGCCCGTTGCCCGTCCGGCTTCGCGCTCAGGCTGGCTCATCTTGGCCAGCAGGCGGCGGCAGGCATGGACGCTGGGCGGCAGTTCGCCGCGCTGGCGCATGGCCCGGCACAGCTCGGCATGGGCCAGCGCCACGGTGGGGTGCTGCGGTTTCTGGTAATGGCAAAGAAATTCGGAGGCCCACGCGGGGGCCTTGGCTGCCGTGCGCTTGGGCGCAAGGGCCGCCTCGCCGCCAGCCAGATAATCGGCATACCAGCGATAAAGCGTGCGCGTGGTCAGGCTGTCACCACGGCGGCGGGCAAAGGCCACGGCCAGCTGTTCCGTGAGGACGGGCGACAGCTCGCCCATCCGGGACGACGTGACCAGGTGCGCCACGGCGGCCTTTTTGCCTACCAGAGGCGCGATGCGGTCCAGCTCGCGGCAGAAGGCCAGACGGGCCGTCACGATGGCACGTTCCCTGTCGGAGAGGGCCGGACCGTTCCCGGCGGTGCCAATAGGGGCGCAAATATTGCTGCCAATAGAAGCGCAAGCCGCGCTTTCCTCTGTGATGGCAGCAGGTTGGCGCAGCAGCGCCGAGGCCAGCCTGTCCCGTATCTCCGCAGGCATGGAGGACACCACCCACAACTTGCCGCCGCCCCGGCCAGCACGGGGCAGGGCCTGCCAGCCCTCACGCTTGGCGCGAATATGCACACTTTTAACGGTAATCCCTAAATAGTGTGCCAGCTCCTGCGTGCTGTATGTGGTGGCAATGGTGTTCACGTGGTATGTCCCTGTTAGTTATCAGAGGTTCTGGGGTCACACAGGTATTTTTCCGGCGCGCCGTGGGTACGCAGCCAGTCCAGCACCTTGGGGCTGTGCAGTTGCCCCGACAGCGTCCGGTAGACAGCCACACTAGAGATGCCCAGCTGCCGGGCCAGTGCCGCGCCGCTCAGGCCCTGCGCGTCCAGCACTTCCTGCAAACGGCGGCGGTAGGTGGCTCGTTTGGCCCCCAGGGCCATCTTTTGGGCATAGGTCAGGCTCATAGCTCGTCCTCCAGCTTGCGCAGCTGTCTTTTCATCTTCTTTTGCTGGATCAGGGTGCGGGCGTATTCTGCCAGCTTGCGGTCTTCCTCGGTCATGATGTCCATGCCTACGCAGCGCAGCATGACTCGCAGCGGCTCCGCGTTGCGCGCCGCCGCGCAGAAGGCCAGCAGCGCCAGGATGGACGGCGGGTGCGAGGAATCCGAGGGCGAGAGCATCTTGTCCAGCGTCGCCTTGCCGAAGGCCGCCGCGTTCCCCTTGGTCAGCTTCACGCCCGCCAGCACGGCCAGCTCATTCATCATGTCCGGCAACGCCTTGCGGCCGTCACAGCCCGGAGCTTTGGCGGCCTCACGCATGGCGGCCTTGATAGCCGGGATGGCCCCCGCCAGCGAGGCGTAACCGTCAAAAAGGGATGCTTGTTTCATGCTGTCCTCTGCTGTCCGTCGGTGGGAGAAGCACGACGTGCCTGATGCGGTATAGGCGGTCGCGGCCCCAGTTCCGGCAACGACGAGGGCTTCGCTGCCGGTCAGGGAGATTGCCTATCTGATGCTGTTGATAGCCCGGCAAATTTCAGCCTCGCGACGGTCGAGATTGCGGCAGGCGATACCATTCCCGGCCCAGCAGCGGCTTATGTTCATTGTGTGCTGGATGGCGGAGAGTTCTTCATACAGGGCTTCGAGGCAGTCGTGCTTTTCACTGGAGGTCATGCTGGTGTCCTTTTCCGTCCATGACGGGGCTTGAGGTTGATGCTTCGGTCCATTTTCAACGTCCACCGAGACGTTGACCGGGAGCCCGCAGGGCGTTAGTTTCATTTGTGCATACAAATATAACTTCCCACGCCCCCTTTTTCTTTCTTTTTGAAAGAAAAGTCAACCCAAAATGAAGGTAAAACTTCTTAGTTTTACTTCTTTATGAAATATTATTATTTCCTAATGGGTT
>MHCFR05601__coassemble_681_pt1 | contig 61439 bp, 40 predicted proteins | sample MHCFR05601__metabat2_high_PE_031 | metagenome-assembled genome bin MHCFR05601 | reverse complement strand
CATATGGAAAATGCAAATTCTATACAGCAAAATCCAACAAAGAAGCGTTTTATAATCGTTATATGCCTTTTTATAGGTATTTTTATAGCCTATCTCGACAGAGTGAACGTATCTGTACTTGCGGCTAACGATCCTTTCCTCCTTGAAATGGGCATCAAGGATACGCCCGTGCGCATAGGCATGATGATGTCCGTCTTCCTTGCGGCATACGGGATATCCAATGTCGTCCTTTCGCCTATCGGGGACTATCTTGGACCGCGTAAAAGCATGATGCTCTGCATCGTACTGTGGACGATATCCCTCTTCATTGGTGGTATCGCCACATCCTTCATGCTGATCATCGTCAGTAGAATCATACTGGGCATCGGTGAGGGCTTTTACTATCCCCTGCAAAGTGTCTTTATCAAAAACTGGTTCCCCAAACAGGAACGGGGACGGGCCAATGCAGCCTGGGTCGTGGGGCAGTCCGTTGCGCCTGCCATCGCCATGCCCTTCTTTGCCTGGCTCATCGGGACCCACGGCTGGCGCATGAACTTCCATGTCTGCCTCGTGCTGGGCCTCATCCCCCTGTACCTGCTCTGGCGCCATGTGGCGGACACCCCCCGTCAGGCCAAGGGCATCAACGCCGCGGAACTGGCCCACATCGAAGCCGGTCAGGAGCAGGCCCCTGCCTCCGCCGAAGAAAAGATCCCCGTCGCCGTGCGCTTCAAGGCCTTTGCGGGCAACTACCGCTACTGGCTGCTGGTGTTCTGGTACCTGTGCCTGCAGTGCATGTACTGGGGCCTCATCACCTGGCTGCCCAGCTATCTGAAGACCGCCCGCGGCTTCTCCTGGAGCGAGATGGGCTGGCTGGCCTCCCTGCCCTTCGTCCTTTCCATCTTCTGCAAGGCTTCCAGCGGCATCCTGGCCGACAAGGTCGGCCGCAGTGCGCCCATCCTCATGTGCGCCATGCTGTTCGCCGGTCTGTGCGTCTACTTCGGCGCCTCGGTGGACAACAAGTACGCTTCCGCCGTCCTGCTCTCCTGCTCCGTGGCTTTCTGCACCATGGGCACCCCTGTCGCCTGGACCCTCCTGCAGAGCCTCGTGCCCGGTTCGTCCATGTCCACGGCCTCCGGCATCATGAACGGTTTCGCCAATGGTCTGGCCGCTCTGGCTCCGGCCCTGATCGGCCTGTTCATCACCCTGACGGGCCAGTTCAGCGGCGGCCTGCTGTGCCTGGTCTTCACCGGTGCGGCAGCGACGCTGGCGGCAGCCATCCTCGTTATCCAGAAATATTAAATAAAATCAAATCAATCCAGACTTCAAGGAGCCTGTAATGAAAATCACCAGTATCGATATCATTGATGTCGCCAACGATTTTTCTTCCGCCACCAGCAAATGGCGCCCCACCGTCGTCCGGGTCAACACGGATGAAGGCATCAGCGGCTTCGGTGAAGTGGGCCTCGCCTACGGCGTCGGCGCCTCCGGCGGCATCGGCGTGGCCAAGGATCTGTCCGCCCTGCTGATCGGCATGAACCCCATGGATACGGAAGCCATCTGGGAAAAGATGCTGCGCAAGACCTTCTGGGGCCAGGGCGGCGGCGGTATCTTCTCCGCAGCCATGAGCGGCCTCGACATCGCCATGTGGGACATCAAGGGCAAGGCCCTCAACGTGCCCCTGTATGTCCTGCTGGGCGGCAAGAGCCGTGACAGCATCCGGGCCTACGCCAGCCAGCTCCAGTTCGGCTGGGGCGGCGGTACCGACAAGGCCATGCTCGTGTCGCCGGAACAGTACGCCGACGTGGCGCGTGTCGCCGTCAGCGAAGGCTATGACGCCATCAAGGTGGACGTGCTGGCCATGGACGAACACGGCAACTGGAACCAGCGTGACCTCAAGGGCCTGCTGCCGGACAACATCCTGCGCCTGGGCTATGACCGCCTGAAAGCCATGCGCGACGCCATCGGTCCCGATGTGGACATCATCGTGGAGATGCACTCCTTCACCTCGGCGGCACCGGCCATCCAGTTCGGCCGCATGATCGAGGAGCTGGGCGTCCTGTACTACGAAGAGCCCGTCATGCCCCTGAACCCCAAGATGATGAAGCAGGTGGCCGACCATGTGAACATCCCGCTGGCCTCCGGTGAACGCATCTACTGGCGCTGGGGCTACCGCCCCTTCCTGGAAGACGGCAGCCTGAGCGTCATCCAGCCGGACATCTGCACCTGCGGCGGTATCTCCGAAGTCAAGAAGATCTGCGACATGGCCCACGTCTATGACGTCACCGTCCAGATCCATGTCTGCGGCGGCCCCATCTCCACCGCAGCCGCCCTGCACATGGAAGCGGCCATCCCCAACTTCATGATCCACGAACTGCACCGCTATGCCCTGCTGGAACCCAACACCAGGACCTGCATCCACAACTACATGCCCAGCAAGGGCCGCTACACCGTTCCCGAACTGCCCGGCCTTGGCCAGGAACTGACGCCCGAGACCATCGCCGCCTCGGACATCATCACCGTCAAGTAAGGCTGCCGCAGGGCGGGGACACGGCCCGCCTCCAGCCGGATACAAAAAAGCCGGGGCTCATCAGAGCCCCGGCTTTTTTGCTGTCTGTGTTTCTGTGGCCAGAAACGAAAAAAGGGTCTGCGTTTCCGCAAACCCTGATTTCCTTTTTGGTGGAGCTGAGGAGAATTGAACTCCTGACCTCTTGAATGCCATTCAAGCGCTCTCCCAACTGAGCTACAGCCCCTCGGCAAGAAGGTACATTGCCAAAAAGCAGTCCCTCTGTCAACAAAAAAATCAAAAAAGTTTTTCCATCTCCCAACCAGGGCAAAGGGCCGCCCCTCCTTCCCCGCCCGCACGGCTCCCGGCCGGGCCTTTCCTTCCCCGGCCAAAAGCGTATGCTGCGGCCATGAACCTCCTCTATCTCACCGACGTATTTTGTCCCTGGTGCTACGGCTTCGCGCCGGTCATGCGCCGCCTGGCTGCGGAACATCCCGAACTGCCCGTGCGCGTGCTGGGCGGCAACCTTATGGACGAGCCCCAGACCCTCACCGGCATGCTGGAAGAATACCCCACCATCCGGGAATTCTTCGCCCGCCTGCAGGAGACCACCGGCCAGTCCACGGAACATTTCCGCCAGGCCCTGGAACAGGCCGTGGCCGGTACGGGCCCGGACCTGCTCATGCATTCCCCGGCCATGAACCTGCCCCTGGCCGCCCTGCGCCATCTGGCCCCCGGTCACGAGCTGGAACAGATGGAGGCCTTCCAGATGGCCTTCTATGCCCAGGGCCGTGATGTCATGGCCGCCGGGGAACAGGCTGCCATCGCGGCCGCCTGGCTGCCTGCGGGGACGCCCGCCGACGCCCTGGCCGCCGCCATGGCGGACCCCGCCATCCGGAGCGCCGCCCGGCATGACGCCGCCGAAGCCGAGGAGGTCATGGGCGAATTCCTCCTTTATCCGACCCTGTATCTGGAGCACGACGGCCAGCGCACCCTGCTGGCCCGCGGTTACAGCGACTACGCCGGCGTCCGGGCCAAGCTGGACGATGCCCTGCGCGGTGTCCGCGAAAGCCCCGTCGCCCAGGGCGCGGCCTGCGGCCTGGACGGCAAATGCTGTTTTTAGGGCAATGATGCTTCGTTGCGAGGGAGAAAGGCGTTTTTTGGACAAAAACTGCCCCTCCCCCTCTCAAACTCTCCCCCGCCCCGAAAAAACTTTCTCCGGTCTGACCGGCCGGTCCCCGTCACTGGCCGGAGGAGCCGCCATCCGGGCATGGACCGGGACGACCCGGCATGACGGACAGGTATGGGAAGCGGGCAGCTCCCCGTCCCCGGGATTTTCTGTTTCAGGATATGTGATGCAGCCAGGCCGCTGCCAAACAAAAAGCCCTCCGCGAACGGAGGGCTTTTTGTTTGCTGGTGTACCGGCCGGCTAGCAGCCGTACTTGGCTTCGATCTCGGCGGCGGCTTCTTCCACACCGGCCTGCATCTTGGCGCGGGCGGCGCGGATCTTTTCATCCAGCGCGGGATCGGCCACGGCCAGGATCTGGGCGGCCAGCCAGGCGGCGTTGCGGGCACCGGCCTTGTCCATGGCCACGGTGGCCACGGGGAATCCGGGAGGCATCTGCACAGTGGCGAGCATGGCGTCCATGCCGCCCATCAGGCCGCCGGAGACCGGGATGCCGATGACGGGACGGGTGGTGCGGGCGGCCACGGCACCGGCCAGGTGCGCGGCCATGCCGGCGGCACAGATGAAGACCTTGGCGCCGGCGGCTTCCTGTTCGCGCAGGATCTTTTCCGTGCGCTCGGGGGTACGGTGGGCGGAGCTGACCGTGAAGAGATAGGAGATGCCCAGCGAACGCAGCACGTCCACGCAGGGGCTGACCTTTTCTTCATCGGACTTGGAGCCCATCATGATGACGACTTGAGCCATAGATGTTCCTTTATGGCGGCACAGGGCCGCGGTTGCTTACTTTTCTTCCTGCGCCAGCTGTTCCAGACGGCGGATGCCCTTCTGGCCGATATCGCTGCGGTGGAAGCTCTTGTCCATGCGGATGGCCTTCACGCCCTCATAGGCACGGGCCTGGGCGTCGGCCAGGGTATCGCCCAGCGCGGTCACGCAAAGCACGCGGCCGCCGCTGGAAAGGGTCTTGTCGCCGTCCATGCTGGTGCCGCTGTGGAAGACCTTGACGCCGGGCAGGGCGTCGGCTTCGTCCAGACCTTCGATGACCATGCCCTTGGGATAGGCGTGCGGATAGCCTTCGGCGGCCACCACCACGCCCAGAGCGGTCTGGGAGGTGTGGGTGAGGCTCTCGGGACGGAGCTTGCCCTCGATGCAGTCCAGCATGATCTGCACCAGATCGCCTTCCAGACGCATCAGCAGGGGCTGGCATTCGGGGTCACCGAAACGGGTGTTGTATTCCAGCACCTTGGGGCCGTTCTCGGTCATCATCAGACCGGCATAGAGCACGCCCACGAAGGGATGGCCGTCCTTGGCCAGCGCGGCCAGGATGGGACGGATGACCGTATCGGCCATGGCTTCGGCCTCGTTGTAGGGCAGGATGGGGGCGGGGCTGTAGGCGCCCATGCCGCCGGTATTGGGGCCCTGGTCGCCGTCATAGGCGGCCTTGTGGTCCTGGGCGGAAGGCAGGGGCACGGCGGTCTTGCCGTCGCACAGGCACAGGAAGGAGGCTTCCTCGCCCACGAGGAACTCCTCGATGACGAGCTTGGCACCGGCGGCACCGTGCGCACGCTTGCACATGATGTCGTCCACGGCATCCAGGGCTTCCTGGGTGGTCATGGCCACCACCACGCCCTTGCCGGCAGCCAGGCCGTCGGCCTTGACCACCAGGGGGGCGCCCAGTTTGACCACGGCGTTCTTGGCTTTGTCGGGATCGGTGAAGACCTGGCTGTGGGCCGTGGGCACACCGGCGCGGTTCATGACGTCCTTGGCGAAGGCCTTGCTGCCTTCCAGACGGGCACAGTAGGCATCCGGCCCGAAACAGGGGATGCCGGCCTCACGCATGCGGTCGGTGATGCCCTTGGTCAGGGGCAGTTCGGGACCGGGCACCACCAGGTCGATCTTTTCCTTGCGGGCCAGTTCCACCAGACCGTCCAGGTCTCCGGCATCCACGGCCACGTTGATGGCGCCCTCACGGGCCGTACCACCGTTGCCGGGGGCCACAAAAACTTCACTTACCCGAGGGCTCTGCTTGAGCTTCCACACCAGGGCGTGCTCACGCCCGCCAGAACCGATAACCAGGATGCGCACAACCTCTCCTCCCTGAAAAATAGACATACGGAAAACTTTCCGGCAGCCGGAGCTGCTGAAAAAGCCCCGTCCCGTGCCGCTGCGACACGGAACGGGGCTGCATCCTCTTACGTGTTAGTAGTTGGGGGTCACTTCAAAATCGCTGAGGTCGGCAGGAGCGTTGGGGTTCATCTGCGACACGTCCAGCGGATAGGCGGTGACGATGCACTGACGGCTGCCCACACCCAGATCGGGCGAGGTGTTCAGGCCCACCACCAGGTCCAGGATGCCGTCGTTGTTGAAGTCGGCCAGGTCCACGGCCGCCACGGAACCGCGGATGCGGCGGGTCTTCCACTTCAGGCCCAGGCCCACGCCATCCCAGAACAGGGCGTGCACTTCGCCCTGGGGGAAGTAGCGGTAGCGGTCGAAGATCTGGGCCGCCGTGGAGATGGGCTTGTTGACCAGCAGGGTGTATTCGCCGGTATGGCCGATGTCGGCCACGATGAGGCGCATGGGGGCAAAGTACTTGCTGGGCATCTGGTAGTTGCGGTCCACGCCCAGGCCCGGCATGCCCTTGTAGTGTTCCATGCCGGTGGCGGAACCGGAGAAGCGTTCCATGGTGGTATGGATCAGGGTCTGGTTGGCGCCCTGGAAGATCTTCAGGCGTTCGTCGTCGGTCAGCATGACCAGCTGGTCACCGTTCTTGCCGGGGAGCCAGGCCACGTTGAAGACGTTGGCCCCGCTGGGCAGGTTGATGCGCTGGCCCAGCCCATAGGAGCCGTTCTGCTTGACCATGATGTGCACGCCGGGGGCGAACAGCTTGATGGAGTCCCAGCCCTGGCCCACCAGCGTGGGCTGGTAGGAAGGCGGCAGGTTGATGACGCTGGCGAAGTAGGAGCAGCGCTTGGCCACTTCCGTGAACTTGTTGCCGCGGAAGCCGTAGAAGTAGGTGTAGGGGCGGTTGTTCTCTTCTTCGAAGGTGGCCACCACCAGATCCTTGGCGCCGTCGCGGTTGAGGTCGATGGCACGCATGGAGAAGTTCAGGTTGCTGCGGGAGATGGTGATCTCGCCCAGCTTGCCCAGACGGCCGTCGTTGCCCCACTTATAGATGACCAGGCGATGGTCGTGCAGGATAGCGATCTCGTTGCGGCCGTCACCGTTGAAGTCGGCCACGGCCATGTCCACCATCTCGTCCTTGAGGCGCTGGCTGCGGATGCGGGAACCGTCGGCGGAGTTGCCCTGATAGCGGAACTGGGGGTTCAGGTAGGATTCCGTCTGGCCGGTCTCGTTGCGGATGATGTCCGAACGGCCGCCGCGGCTGGCAGCGGCGGCACCGGCGACGCCCAGCACCTCGGAGGAGAAGGCGCCCGCGAGGCGCTGCACCGTGGCGTTCAGGGCGCTCATGGGGCCCTGGGCCGTATTGGTCCAGGTGGAGCCCTTCTTGTCCACGCTGTTGAGGACGATGGTGCAGTCATTGCCCATGACGCTCACCGTGCCCCACAGGGCATAGTCGGCACCGCCGATGAACCTGCGGGCTTCGGCGGCGGAGCCGGCCGCACGGGGGCCCATGGTGCCCGTAGCGCCCGTGGCACTGAGACGACCCATCAGCGTGGAAGGCACGGCCTTGGACAGGTAGCTGTAGTTCTGGGGCGCGTGCACCTCAAAAGGCAGCAGCACGAAAGACTTTGCCTGGGCAGCCTGGGCCTGGAGGCCCATCACCAGCATCAGGCAGGCGGCAAACGCCAGCTTCATGGCAAATTTCATTCAAAATCTCCTTGCAGTTCTCTGCGTACGTCGACCGCCCTCGCACAGGAGGGCTCGCCCGGCCGGGGTCTCTGCCGCTGTCGCGGCAGGTGCCGTACGGCCTGCGGCACCGGAACTATAGCGACACTTGGCCTGCCGCGCAACTTGAAAGCCGTATCCGCTGTTCCGGCGCGGTCCTGCGCTCCTTGGGGCCCCCTGCCGCGGACGCTCTTGCCCCCTCCAGACGGAACAGATAAGAAAGGCCCATGAGTACCGCCAATCCTTCCCGCCCCACGGGGCGTTCCTTTCGTCTGGTCTGCCCTCCGGAGCAGATGCCGCAGGTGGAGAGCCTGCTGCGCGCCCAGGGCTATGAGTTCGAACCCGAGCCGTTCTCGCCCTTCTGCCGCCGCCTGCTGTGCGAACCGCGGCCGCTGGGCTCCTCGCTGGCCGCCTTTTTCGGCTACATCTATATCCAGGACAGGTCTTCCATGCTGCCGCCCCTGGCCCTGGCGCCGCGGCAGGGCGAAGCAGTGCTGGACATGTGCGCGAGCCCGGGCAGCAAGACGGGCTTCCTGGGCCAGCTCACCGGCCCCGACGGCTTCGTGCTGGGCAACGAGCTTTCCCGCGCCCGTCTGGCCACCCTGCGGGCCAACCTGCACGCCTGCAACCTGCCGCATGTGGGCACCTGCTCCTTCGAGGGCCAGGCCCTGCCCCTGACGCCCGGCACCTGGGACGCCATCCAGCTGGATCCCCCCTGCTCCGGCTGGGGCACGGTGGAAAAGAACCCCCAGGTCCTCAAGCTCTGGCAGGGCGACAAGCTCAAGGGCCTGGTGGGCCTGCAACAGCTGCTGCTGGCCCATGCCGCGCGCCTGCTGCGCCCCGGCGGCCGCGTGGTCTTCTCCACCTGCACCACCAACGATGACGAGAACGAAGCGCAGGTGCGCTTTGCCGAAGGGGAGCTGGGACTGGTGCGCGAACACCTGACGCCCTTCGAGGGCTTCGTCTGGGAACAGCGCCCCGGCGGCGAGGGCACCCTGCGCGTGGACGGCGAACGCTCGGCGGCCCAGGGCTTCTATGTGGCCCTGCTGCGCAAGCCCGCGGACGCCCCCCTGCCCGAACTGCCGCCCCTCTCCGCCGAGCCCGATGCCCGCACGGCCGCCCGTAACGCGGCCCGTGGCCGCAGCCGTCGCGATGCCCGTCCTGGCCTGCCCCAGGGCCAGGTGGTGCCCCGCAGCGCCCTGGCCGGGCCCTGCTGCGATCCCGACCGTCTGCCCGCCGGTGAGGCACGCATCTACGGCGAGCAGGTGCGCTTCATCCCGGCCCATGCCGACCTGCTGCTGCCGCAGGGCTTCACCTGGCAGGGCGCCCTGCTGGGCCGCATGGCAGGCGGCCGCCTGCACATGGCGCCCCGTCTGCGCTGCCTGCTGCCCGCCGTCCCCGACCCGGCGCACAGCCTGGTGCTGGACGACATCAGCGACATCACGGCCCTGCTCAGCGGCCAGAGCCGCCAGACCGGCCTTGCGGGCAACGAGGCCGCCCTGTGGTGGCGCGACCTGCCGCTGGCCCGGATGATGCTCAAACAGGGCCGGGCGACCCTCAGTTTCAACTAGGTCCGGCACAGAATGCCGGACAGGGCCGCAGGCAGGGCAGACTTGCCTCTTTACCTGCCTGCGGCTACTCTTGCCCCCACTTTCACAGCGCAAGGAACAGCGCACAGGACGAAGCCGCCGTGACGGCGGCACTTTCATGCACGCAGAGGAGCGATCATGGCCAAGAAGAAGACTTCCCAGCAGCCCGCGCCGGTCAAGGACAAGCCCCAGGTCCCCGCACAGGATCAGGCCCGGACGGCGGCCCCGGCCCGAGTCACCACCGTTTCCCTCACCACCTGTCTGGTCAGCGTGGTGGTGGCCCTTGCCCTGGGCCTGTGCATCGGCAGCATGCTGCCCGGCTTCATGGACAGCCGTCAGGCCCCCGCTCCCCGGCCCCAGGCGGCCGCTCCGGCCCAGCAGCCCGCACAGCAGCAGGCGGCCCCCCAACAGCAGGCCAAGGCCGGCCTTTCCCCCGAACTGAACAGCGCCCTGCTCAAACTGCAGGAAGCCGTGGTCAAGGAACCCAACAAGGCGGAGAACTGGATCAAGCTGGGCAACTTCCAGTTCGACAACCAGAACCCCTCCGCGGCCGTCACGGCCTATGAGAACGCCCTGCGCCTGAAGCCCGGCAATGCCAACGTCCTGACCGACCTGGGCATCATGTACCGCGAGCTCCATCGCTTCGAGGATGCCCTCAAGGCCTTCCGCGAGGCGGAGCGCGTCCAGCCCGGGCACAGGAACGCCCTGTTCAATCAGGGCATCGTCCTTTACTACGACCTCAAGCGCAAAGACGAGGCCGAAGCCGCCTGGCGCAAGCTGCTGGCCGCCGATCCCAACGCCCACGCCCCTGACGGGACGCCCGTCTCGGAGCTGATCAAGCATCTGCACTGATCCGGTTCCGGCTGCCCCGCCCCCGGGCCGGGGCAGCCCACCGGCCCCTGTGCCTTCCGTGGTCCGCAGACCACCGGTCCGCTCTTCCCGTCCCTGCTGCCGTCCCGGTATTTCCCGGGCCGTCTCCCCCGTGACGGAGATGTCCCTCAAGGTAAAAAAGCATGACGTACCCCCTTCTTCCCCTACAGGCCGGCTCCCGCAGGCTGGCCCTGATCGTCATTCCGCTCCTGCTCGTCCTGAGCCTGGCCGCCACCTGTCCGGCGGTCCCGACACCGCCCCCGGCCCCCGCGCCCACGCCCGCCCTGCCCGTGAGCCTGTCCGCGACGCCCCAGGGCACCGCCGCGGGACAGCTGGGCATCCTGCCCTACCTTTCGGCTTTTCTGGATACGGACGGCGACATGAGCGTGGAAGAAGTGGCCACGCCGGGCATGATGCCCTCTTTCCAGCCGCTGCATCCCAGGACCCTGCCCCGCAGCAGCGGCGTGACCTGGCTGCGTCTGGAGATCCCCGCCGCCGGGACGGAGCGCACCGAGTCCCTGATGCTCGACCTCGGCCAGGGCGTCCCGGCCGGAGCCGTCCTCTATACGCCCGACATCGACCCGCTTTCCCGCCAGACCACCTGGCAGGAGAGCCAGGCCAACTGGCGCAACCTGCTGCCGCTGCCCCTGCCCGCGGAAACGCCGCAGGTCTGCTTCATCCGTCTGGACGGGCAGCCGCCCCTCTGGTTCGCGCCCACCCTGCGCAGCCTGGACAATCTGGCGGGCGCGCCGGAAAGCCTGCTCGGCCCCGGCGTCATGCTGGCCCTGGCCGTGGTCATGCTGCTGGCCCTGCTGCGCGGCATCACCGAGCGCGGCCAGTGGCGCTTCTGGACGGCCCTGTATGTGGGCGCCGCCCTGACCCATGCCGTGCTGGGCGGGCCTGACCTGGGTGCCGGCAACATCACGCCCGCCGACGCCGTCAGCGCCATGGCCCCCGGCCTGGCCCTCATGTTCCTGGCCCATCTGGCCCGGCACCTGATGCAGACCGCCAGCCATTCCCGCCTGCTGGACATCCAGTACCTGCTGCTTTCCCTGCCCGGCGCCGTGCTGGCCCTGCTGCCCCTCTGGCCCGACTTCAGCTGGCTGGGGCGCTTCCTGCCGCTCTGGCCCATGCTGGCCCTGATCTTCGTGCCCACCACGCTCGGCGCCTGGCTCATGGGCGTGCCGGGAGCCCGCCGTTTCCTGCTGGGCTGCCTCGTGGCCGCACTGGGGGCCGGGCTGGCCGTCCTTGACCTCGGGACGCTGCTCCCGCCCTTCGTCCAGGGCACCCTGCCTCTGTGGGGGACGGCCCTCAGCGCCCTGATCATCGCGGGCATGAGCGCCCCCGGCCGTGAAGCGGGCACCTCCGCCGAACCTGCCGATCCTCTGGCACCGGGCCGCCCCGCCCGGAACCAGACCATCACGGACCCCAACCTGCGCCTGCTGGATACCGACGGCAACACCCTGCCGCTCATGACCGGCCTCAGCCAGCCTGCCCCCGCTCCGGCAACCGTGGAAGCCGAAAGCGCCTCCGCCACGGCCATCCGGCGTCTGGAGCAGGCCCTTGCCGCGCCCCTGCGCGAGATCGTGGAACAGAACCGCCAGCTCGAACAATGCGCCCTGCCCCATGATGTCCGCTCCCGTGTGGAGAACATGGGCCGCCGTGCCCGGCAGGCCCTGAGCCTGTTGCACGACCCGGCCGGGGACGCTGCCGCACCCGTGGTACCGGCTCCCGCGGATACGGCCCGTGCTGAAAAGCGTGTCTTCGACCTGCGCAAGACGCTGCGGCAGACTCATGACACCTGCCGCCCGCTGGCGGAAAAATCCGGCATCGCCCTGGGCTGGCATGTCCCGGCCGACCTCGAACAGCTTTACGAAGGCCCCGCCGGGGAACTGGAAGACGTCCTCCGCCTGTTGCTGGAAGATGCCCTGCGGGCCACCAAGGGGGGCAAGATCCATTTTGCCGTGCGTCGTGTGCCGGACAGCAAGCACCCCGGACATCTGCTCTTCCAGGTGCGCGACACGGGCACGGGCCTGCCCCCGGAGCAGCGTTCCGCATCGCTCCTGGCCCGTATCTGGGAACTCTCTTCGTCCCACGGCGGTTTCCTGGGCGTGGAGAGCGGCCCCCGCGGCACGTCCGTCATCTTCACCCTGCAGCTGCATCTCCCGGAAGCTTCTGACGGCGAGGACCTGCCCACGGTCCTGGTCTGCGCTCCCGATGCCGCCACCCGTCACGAGCTGGGCGCCATGCTGCGCGACCTGCCCTGCACCTGCCACGAGACAGGCACCCTGGCCCACGGTCTGGCAACCGGGGCCCGCAAGGGCCGGACACCGGCTGCCGTGCTGCTGGTCTGCGGCCCCGAGGCTTCCGTGGACGCCGCGCCGCTGCTGCGCCGCTACCACAGCCTTGCCGAAAGGACCGGCCCCTTCGGCGCCGTGGCCCTGACGCCCGACCAGAGCCAGTGGGATGCGCTGGCCCATGCCGGTTTCAGCCATGCCCTGACCCTGCCCGTCTCGGAAGACGCCCTGCGCGAGACCGTGCTCGAGATCCTGGGCAGCCATGACGATGTGGCCGACCTGGGTGCGCCCCTGCCCGAGACCAGACAGGCCGATGCCCCCCTGCCCGACCTGTTCGGCCCCGCCGCGGCCCCCCAGGCAGACCAGGGCATGCCCGACCTGCTCCTGTCCACCGATGATATCCCGCAGCAGACGGCCCCGGCCGCTCCTGCCGCGGCAAGCGCGGATCTGCCGGACCTGTTCGCCGCTCCGGCGGCCGCTGCAGCGGATACGGCCCAGACAGAGCCCCTCCCCCTGACGGACGACATGCGCCTCGATACGCCCGCCGCACAGACCGCCCGGCCTGTGGCCGATGCTGCGCAGCCGGAGGAAGCCGCGCCCGCGGACAGCCCTGTGCAGGAAAATGAAAACGCTCCCGAGGCGGCCGAAGACGTCGCCCCGGCCCCCGCGCCTGCGGCGCCGGACTTCCCGTCCGTACCGGTGCCGGAAACGGCGGAAACGAACGAGGCTGCCATGCCGGAAGCCCCGGTGAAGGAAGAAGAGACCGCCGCACCGGCGGCCGGGATGACGCAGGAAGAGCCCCTGCCCCAGCAGGAAACGGCGGATGCCGGTACTCCGGCAGATGCCGCTGCTGAAGCTCTGTCCGATGAAATGGACAGCGCGGAAGAAGCTGGTACGAAAGCAATGGCCGACGCTGACGTGCCGAGCCCCGCACGGGACGAAGCCGCCGCGGTGTCCCCGAGCGCTCCGGCGTTCCCGGCTCCGGCCCGGGAAGCTGCGGCCGAACAGGCCCTGCCCGCTGACGACGTACAGGCCGGCGACGCGCCTACGGATGCTGCCGAAGCGCCGGTGTCCGATGCCGTACAGCCGGAGGAAGCCGCGTCTGCGGACAGCCCTGTGCAGGAAAATGAAAACGCTCCCGAGGCGGCCGAAGACGTCGCCCCGGCCCCCGCACCTGCGGCGCCGGACTTCCCGTCCGTGCCTGTGGCGGAAACGGCGGAAACGAACGAGGCTGCCATGCCGGAAGCCCCGGCGAGAGAAGAAGATACCGCCGTACCGGCGACCGATATGACGCAGGAAGAGCCCCTGCCCCAGCAGAAGACGGCGGATGCTGATGCTCCGGCCGATGCCGCTGCTGAAGCCCTGTCCGATGAAATGGACAGCGCGGAAGAAGCTGTTGCGGAAGCAATGGCCGACGCTGACGTGCCGAGCCCCGCACGAGACGAGGCCGCCGCGGTGCCCCCGAGCGCTCCGGCGTTCCCGGCTCCGGCCCGGGAGACTGCGGCCGAGCAGCCCCTGCCCGCTGATGATGTACAAACCGACGACGCGCGTGCGGATGCTGCCGAAGCGCCTGTGTCCGATGCTGCGCAGCCGGAGGAAGCCGCGCCCGCGGACAGCCCTGTGCAGGAAAATGAAAACGCTCCCGAGGCGGCCGAAGACGTCGCCCCGGCCCCCGCACCTGCGGCGCCGGACTTCCCGTCCGTGCCTGTGGCGGAAACGGCGGAAACGAACGAGGCTGCCATGCCGGAAGCCCCGGCGAGAGAAGAAGATACCGCCGTACCGGCGACCGATATGACGCAGGAAGAGCCCCTGCCCCAGCAGGAGACGGCGGATGCTGCCGCTGCGGCCCCGGCCGATGACGCGACGGGAGCCACGGTCGACGAAAAGGAGCGCACGGAAGCTCCGGTCGCCGATGCACAGGCCGCCTCTGCCACGAGGGCTCCTGCCTTCCCGTCTGTCGAGGCGGCCGCCAGTCCCCTTGCCGGTGGCTATGTGAGCCCCAGCCTGCGCCATGCCGGTGAATGGGTCGGCGAGCCCATGCCCATCGGCACTCCGGTCGACCGTCCTGCCCCCCGGCAGGAGGAAACGGTATCCGCTCCGGTGGAGACCGTCGTCACGGTCCGCCCCCTGCGCCGGGACGTCAGCCCGGACGAGATCGCCCGCAAGCTGGGCAAGCCCAGTCTGGTGCCCACGGACAAATCGGCCCTCATCACGCCACAGCCCCGCAAGAGCAGCAGTACCGGCCCGGGCGCCGGGACGCAGCCTGCCTTCCCCGGCGCGCCTGTGGAAGAGGCGCCTCAGGCCGTGCCCGGCAGCAAGGACGTTTCCAGCCTGCCGGACATGACGCCGGACAGCACCACCCTTCTTGCCAGCGGCCGGGAAGAGACCAGCCGGACCAGGGCTGCGGCCAACACCCTGATGCGCTTCCTTTCCCGTTTCCACACGGGCAACGGCCAGCCCCAAGATAAGGAAGAAGCCAGGAGCCCGCAGGCTCCGGCAGCGACCGCGCAGGAACGGCAGGGCACACCGCGCCCCATGCCCAGGAAGGATGCTCCGCGGGAAGAGACGCCGGGAACCACGGCGGACATCCCCGCCACGACCAATCCCTGGATCGAACGCCGCGCGGCGTCCCGGCCCGTGGCCCCCACGCCGCGCATGCCCGTGCCGCCCATGCCTCAGCGGCCCCAGCCGCCGGATGACCCCGAGGATCCGTTGCCCGCTCTCATGTGGCGCATGGACAAATATCTGGCGGAGGCCGGTTATGCCCTGGAACAGCGCCGTCTGCATCTGGTGGCCGACGCCGCCGGACGCCTGGCCGCCGAGGCCGAAAGCTACGGTTTCCGGGTACTGGGCCGCATGGCCCGCTGTGTGGAGAGCGCCGGACGCGCCAAGGATCTGCAGGCCGTGACCGACCTGCTGCCCGAGCTGGCCACGGCGGTGGAACGCCACCGCATCTCCATGGGCTCCTGATACGCATACCGGGGCCGGTCCTGCTGACCGGCCCTTTTTCGTTCCCGGCCCCGGCGCGGAGGCCGCGACAGGCCCTCTTGCACAAAGGGGCAAGTCGTGCCAGACTAAATCTTCAACGCCCACAAGGGCCATCTCTTATTTTATGCAAGGAGTCCACATGAGTTACGAACGTGTCCTTCTGCCCGTGAGCGGCAAGCATTCCGGAGAACGCGCCCTCAAGGCCCTGAGCCAGGCTAGGAAGCTTGATCCCAAGGAGATCATCCTGCTGCACGCCGTGGCGCCCAGCGTGGGATCCCCCATGCCCAACATCATGCGCGACCAGCAGGACATCGCCGTCAAGGCCGAAGCCCTCCTGGCTCCTCTCGCCGCCGAACTGGACAATGCCGGCATCCCCTATCAGACCGTCATCCGCCACGGTCTGCCCGTGGAGACCATCGTCAAGGCCGCCAAGGAAATGGACGCCGAAGCCATCGTCATGTTCTCGGACGGTCGTGACGACCTGACCGACAGACTGTTCGGTTCCATCACCGAGCATGTGCTGCGCAACACCCCGCTGCCCGTGCTGGTCGTCCGTCAGTAGGCCTTGCCGCGCTATCGTCATCAAAAAGCCTGTTCCCCGGAACGGGCTTTTTTTGATGACGGCGTCCCGGCCCCGGCAGGCTTGCACAAATCGGCCTGTCGTGCGACAATGCCTAGTTGAAATGCCCTCTGGGGCAATGCCATCCCAATCCAAGGAGCCCACATGATCTACCAACGTGTCCTCGTGCCCGTGAGCGGCAAAAATTCCGGCGAACGCGCTGCCAAGGCTCTGCGCCATGCCAAGACCCTGTGCTCCGGCGAGATCATCCTGCTGCATGTGACCGAAGCCCTGCCCAACCTGGTGGGCGGCGCTGCCCATACCGAACTGGAACGTTCCAATACCGCCAAGGCCGAGACCCTGCTGGCGCCGCTGGCCGATGCCCTGAAAAAGGAAGGCGTGGCCTGCCGCTATATCGTGCGTGAAGGCCTGGCCGCCGACACCATCGTCACCGTGGGCCATGAGGAAGGCGTGGACATGATCGTCATGTACACCGACGGCCGTGACGGCCTGGCCGACATGCTCATCGGTTCCATCACCGAGCGCGTGCTGCGCAATACCGACATTCCGCTGCTGGCTGTCCGCCGCTAGCGATCCGCCGTGCTGACACTGGGAACTTTAGGCCTTGTGGCAGCGCACCTTCTGTCCTGGGGGGCCGTCTGCCATGCCCTGCTCCACAAGCGCGATCCGCGCTCGGCGCTGGGCTGGATCGTGACGGTCCTTTTTTTGCCCGGCGTCGGCATCGTGCTGTACTGCCTGTTCGGCATCAGCCGTGCCGAAAGCCTGGCGGCCCGCCTTATGCGCAAGATGGCCGCCATCGAACCTGATTACGCCCACCATCCCGAAGTCGTCTGCCACCGGACGGCCATCGCGCCGCCGCAGGAATGGCCCCTGGAGATCCTGGGCCGCCGCCTGACAGGCCAGACCCTGTGCAGCGGCAACGGCATCCTGCCCCTGCGCAACGGCAACGAGGCCTATCCGGCCATGCTGCACGCCATCAACCGGGCCAGCAAGCAGGTCTTCCTCTCCACCTACATCTTTCGCGGCGGCAGCGTGGGCGAAAGCTTCACCGAGGCCCTGTGCCATGCCGCCCGGCGCGGCGTGGACGTACGCCTACTGGTGGACGGCTTCGGCGGCGCCGTCTATTCACTGCGCAAACCCTGGAAGCGCATCCCCCAGGCCGGCGGCCAGCTGGCCCGCTTTTTGCCGCCCCGCCTTTTCCCGCCCAGCCTCAGCCTGAACCTGCGCAACCACCGCAAGCTGCTCATCTGCGATGATACGGCCTTTACCGGCGGCATGAACATCGCGGACAACCACATCCTCAGCAAGCATCCCGGCTGTGTGCAGGACCTGCACTTCCGCTGCGAAGGTCCCATCGTGGACCAGCTGCGCCGGGCCTTTTTGCTGGACTGGGGTTTTGCCACCGGCAAATTCGACCAGCGCAGCCTGCTGCCCAGCAGCAATATCATGTCCGGGGACAGCCTGTGCCGCATGGTCCTGGACGGCCCCGGCACCGAGGCCGATCCGCTCAATGACCTGTATTGCGGGGTCATCGGCAGCGCCCAGCATACGGTGCGCATCATGACGCCCTATTTCCTGCCGTCGCACGAGCTCATCGCGGCGCTGCGCAGCGCCGCCCAGCGCGGGGTCAGCGTGCGTGTGGTGCTGCCCGGCAAGAACAACCTGCCCTTCGTCCACTGGGCCAGCTTCCGCCTGCTGCCCGTCCTGCTGGAAGCGGGCGTGCGCGTGTGGTTCCAGCCGCCGCCCTTTGCCCACACCAAGCTGCTGGCCGTGGACGGCTATTACTGCCAGATCGGTTCCGCCAACCTGGACGCCCGCAGCATGCGCCTGAACTTTGAGCTGAACATGGAGATCTTCGATCCCGAGTTCCATACCGCCATGGCCCTGCACATGGACATGACCATCGCCCGCAGCCGCGAAGTGACCCTGAAAGACCTGCAGGAACGCCTTTTGATCCTCAAACTGCGTGACGCCGCTTGCTGGCTGTTCTCGCCCTATCTGTAAAAAACGGGGCACGGCCTTCGGCCGCCATCCGGTCGCGCGTTGCTGTCGATGCCCGTAAGGCTCCATCCGTCGCCAACGGGCACGGCCTTCGGCCGCTATCCGGTCGCGCGTTGCTGTCGATGCCCGTAACGACACGCGTTTCCTGTTTCCATCCCGCACGTCACGCGGGAGCTCCCTTTTCCTGATGACGAACTACGTCTTCATCCCCATCCCCTGACAAAGCGCGCTGGGGAGAGGGAGGGGAGTTTGAGGGGAGGGAGGACCGCTCTCGCGCCAGCAGAGGGGTCCTTCCTCCCCTCAAGCCTTTTTGCCTCCAAAACGCAGAAACCCCGGCAGTTCCGCCGGGGCTTCGTCATCATATCAGTCCATATCAGGGCATCTGCCGCCCGGTCATGACCGGGACTGCTCCGCCTGTTCTTCCTTTTTCTGCTGTTCCAGCAGACCGGCCGCCCGCAGGGCCTGGCGCCGCTGCCGGGCCATCTGGCGCAGGTCGGCCACGCTGTCGCTCTCGTCCATGATCTCGCTGCCGAGCATCTCCTCGAACACGTCCTCCAGCGTCACCACACCGGCAAGGCCGCCGTATTCGTCGAGCACGGCGAACAAATGTGAACGCGAGTGCAGCAGCTCCTTGAGCAGCTTGTCCAGGGTCTGGCTCTCCAGCACGAAGTGCAGGGGCTTCATGATCTCGGAGAGCGGCGTCTCGCCCTTTTCTTCCAGCAGGCAGTGGAGGATGGTGCGGCGATCCACCAGGCCCACCAGATCCTCGTTGTCCTCGCCGTAGACGGGGATGCGGCTCACATGCCACAGGCGCGGGTTCTTGTAGGCCTCGGCGGCGGTCATGTCTTCGGGCAGGGAGAAGACCACGGTGCGCGGGGTCATGATGTCATAGACCCGCTTCTGGTCCAGGGCCAGGATGTTGCGGATGTAGGCCTCCTCATAGGCCTTGATCTGCCCGGCCTGACGCGACAGGCTGGTCACGGCGCGGATGTCGTCCTCGGAGATGTCCGGGCCGTTGGACGGCGGCGTCAGCAAACGGGTCAGCAGGCCCGTCAGCCAGATGACCGGGGTCAGCAGCTTGACCGCCACTTCCAGCGGCCGGGCCAGCACCACGGCGATGGAAGTGGCATAGGCCACGCCCAGGGTCTTGGGCACGATCTCGCCGAAGGCCAGGATGAGCACCGTGAAACCGGCGGCGAACAGGGCCATGTATTCGGCGCCGAAAGCCGCCATGAAGGCCGCGCCCGCCACGGCGGAGCCCGCGGTATTGGCCACGGTGTTCAGGGTGAGGATGGCGGCGATGGGTTTTTCCACATTGCTGCGCAGGCGGAAGAGCACTTCCCCCACGGGCCTGCCGTCGTTGCGGATCTTCTCGATGGCTGACCAGGGCACGGCGTACAGGGCCGCCTCCGTCAGGGAACAGGTAAAGGAGATGACGACCGCGACACTGACAGCGAGAATCAGGGTGAGCATAGGTCCCTCGTGAAAAATGGAAAGCCGCCGCAAGGTATCCGGCGACTTGCATGAACGTGTCTCCGGCATATATCCTGTGCAGGCGGCCTTGGCAATGTGCCGCGTCAAAGGAGATGCCCATATGGAACGTCTTGCGGAGGAGATCCGACGAAGGGCCGGGGAGGCCGGCCCGCGACTGACGGCCCTGCGCCGTCACCTGCACCGCCACCCGGAACCGGCCTGGGGCGAATACCTGACCGCTTCGCTGGTGGCCCGTGCCCTGCAGGATGCCGGTTTCCGGCTCACCCTGGGGGCCAATGCCCTGCGGCCTTCGGCCCGTCCCCGCCAGCCCGAGGCGGCTTTCTGTACGGCCCAGAGCGGCCGGGCCCTCAACGAGGGCGCCGACCCCACCCTGGTGGCCTGCATGGCCGGCGGCCTCACGGGATTGTGGGGCGACCTTGATCTGGACTCCCCCGGCACCCCTGAAGACGAGCGCGGCCCGCTGGTGGCCTTCCGTTTCGACATGGACGCCAACGCCGGCATCACCGAAGCCACGGACAAGGATCACTTCCCTGCGGCGCAGGGCTTCGCCTCCTGCCATGCGGGCTGTATGCATGCCTGCGGGCATGACGGGCATGTGGCCCTGGGCGTGGAACTGGCCCGCTTGCTGGGCGGCCTGCGGGACGAACTGTCACGCCACCTGAGCGGACGCATCCGCCTGATCTTCCAGCCCGCCGAGGAAGAGGGCGAAGGCGCGCCCGGCATGGTGGCCGCCGGGGCCGTGGACGGCGTCCGGGCCCTGTTCGGCCTGCACCTGAGCATGCAGGCCAGCCGCAGCGGCGATCTGGTCTGCGGCACGGACAAATTCCTGGCCACCACCAATTTCGAAGTCTTCTTCACCGGCCAGAGCGCCCATGCCGGGCTGGCCCCGCACGAAGGCCGCAACGCCCTGCTGGCCGCCTGTACGGCCGTGACCAACCTGCTGGCCATCGCCCGCCACGGTCAGGGCGCCTCGCGCATCAACGTGGGCGAGATGCACGTCAACGAGACCCCCAACATCATCCCGGCCAAGGCCTGGCTGCGCGGCGAGACCCGCGGCGAGAACGGGGACATCAACGGCTACATGCTGGCCGAGGCCCGGCGCGTGGTGGACGGCGCGGCGCGCATGCACGGCTGCCGCAGCCGCTTCCTTTGCCAGAGCCACTGCCCGGGCGCCATGTCCAGCCCCGAGCTGGTGGATCTGGTGGAACGCACGGCCCGGGACATGGGCAGCTTCCGCGAAGTGCGCCGCAAGGCCGACTTCTGGGCATCGGAGGACTTTGGCTGGTTCATGAACAAGGTGCAGGAAGACGGCGGTCTGGCGGCCTATCTGCAGCTGGGTGCCGACAGGCCCGACGGGCATCACACCAGCCATTTCACCTTTGACGAGAGCGTCCTGCCCCGGAGCCTGGAACTGCTGGCCCGGCTGGCCGTGGCCGCACTGGCCCGGCGTCCGGACTGAGCCCGTGCCACAGGACAGGCCCATGAGCGCTCCTTCCCCATCCTGCCCCGATGACGCCGCAGCCCGGCGTCTGGCCCGCAGCATGGCCGTGGTCTCGGCCTTTTGCCTGACCGGCGATACCATGCTCTACATCGCCCTGCCCCTGTTCTGGCAGGAATGCGGCCTGACCGCGCTCTGGCAGGTGGGCGTGCTGCTGGCCGTCAACCGGCTGGTGCGTCTGCCGCTCAACCCGCTGGTGCGCCTGCTCTATACCCGCATCGACCAGCGCACCGGCATGGCCCTGGCCGTGGTGCTGGCCGCCTCGACCACCCTGCTGTACGGCGTGGCCCAGTCCTTTGCGCTCTGGCTGCTGCTGCGCTGCCTCTGGGGCCTGGCCTGGACGCTCCTGCGCCTCGGCTCCTTGTTCGCCCTGATGGCGGCCTCCCGCAAGGACAATCGCGGCTATCTCATGGGCAGCTACAACGGCCTCGTGCGCCTGGGCAGCCTGCTGGGCATGATCGGCGGCGGCCTCCTGGCCGATCTGCTGGGCTTCTCCACCGTGGCCCTGCTCTTCGGCGCCCTGACGCTGACGGGCCTGCCGCTGGCCCTGACCCGCATCCCCCGCAGCGGCCGCGCCACCGGAGCGGCGAGCCAGGCCGCCACGTCCCTGCTTTCGGGCCTGCACCTGCGCCACCCCGACATGCGGCGTGCCTTCATCACCGGGCTGCTGGTGGCCCTGGTCTTCCAGGGCATCTACGCCGCCACCCTCAGCCGCATGGTGGCCCTGCACGTGGGCGAGCTGGCCCTTGCCGGCGGCCTCGTCATCGGTTGCGCCACCCTGGCCGGCACGTTGCAGGCCCTGCGCTGGCTCTGGGAACCGTGGCTGGCGCCGTGGTTCGGCCGCCTTTCCGACGGCCCGCGCGGCCGGGGCCCGGTGCTGTGCGCCTGCCTTGGCGGCGGCGCCTGTGCGCTGGCCCTGGTGGCCCTGTATCTGCCCGCGCCCTTGTGGCTGCCGCTGCTGCTCTGCTCGCAGCTCTGCGCCACGGGCCTGGCCACTCTCTCCGATGCCGCCGCCTCGGACACGGCCGAACGGCACGGCCATCCCACGCATACGCTGGCCTCCTATGCCTTCATCGTGGATTGCGGCGCAGCCGCGGGGCCGGTACTGGCCTACAGCGTGCAGGACCTCTGGGGCATGGATGCTGCCTACCTCGCGGCAGCGGCCCTGTTGCTCTGCCTGCTGCCGCTCTGGATGCGCAGGGAAGCGGCACAGGCCCGATCCTGAAAGGAACACAAGCGATTTCATATAGATGGAGTTTCTTGCAAACAAGGTCCCGGTGAACGGCAATAAAAAAATTTGCCAAAAAATGATTTTTTTATTGACAGGCAGGGGGCTTTTAGCTAGAAAGGACTTCTCGCACGGATGACGTGCGAATGCTACCGCGTCGCGGGGTGGAGCAGCTCGGTAGCTCGTCGGGCTCATAACCCGAAGGTCGTAGGTTCAAATCCTGCCCCCGCAACCAGAAAGATCAAAGGCTTCCGACGAAAATCGGAAGCCTTTTTTCGTAAGCGGGATCTTTTTCCCCCACTGTTCCTGTCCCCAATCCTCATTGCCTGTCAGGACTCCACGCCTCTACAAGGCTGCGCAGAAATCCCCGTACGCTCTTTGCGGAAGGCACCCGCCCTGCGCCGCTGTCCCACCCTTTTTTGCCGGTGGCGCGTTCCGGCAAGCCTTGTTCCTGCAGGGAGATACCGGCCCGGACGACCGGACGGTCTCGTCACGAACGACAGCATTGCCGAGAATGCCCTGTCCGCAAAAGACGAAACCGCCGGACGATCGTCCCGCTTGGCGTGCCGCTCCTTCTCTTTTGCCGCCTTCTACTCCTGGTCGAACAGGTCCTCGACACGTTGCAGGGTAATGCCCAGCTCGGAGGCCGCCGCGAACGCTTCCGATACCTTGTCGCTCGGTACGACCATGAAGACATATTCATCGCCGCCCGTATCCCACAGCAGGATCGTCAGGCCATAGCGGTCATGCAAGACGGGGCTGCAAGCGCGGAGCACCTCCTCGGGGTACGCGTCTTCATCATCGCAGGGGGGCAGGTGTTCCTTTGCCCCCGGCGGCAAGAGGCAGCACAGGGAGGCGAAAACTTCTTCCGGCGCTTCCTTCCAGTCTACCCAATCCAGGCGTTTCCGGTCCCGCAGGGCCAATCGCATCAACGTAATATGCCAGCCGGTGTAGGCTTCTTCCATATCGAATTCTTCACAGAGCGCGGCGCACTGTTCCGGCGTCGTGGCGGCGGCGTGGATCTTGCCCGCCAGCGCTTCGGCATCGGCAACGCCGAGCAGGGTAAGGAACGTGAGCAGGGCCGGGCGCGATATGGGCACAGGCGCCGGTATCCTGGGCTTATTCGCATCCAGGAGCATTGCCAGCGTGCGCTCCATTTTGGCTATGACGGCGGGATCAGTAACTTCGGTATCCCGTCCCACCGTCTCATACCAGGGACAGTCCCAGCGCACATAGCGCAGTTCCACGGCATCACCGCAAAGCACCACGAAGTAATAATCAACGGCCCATCCGGCGTTGACGACTTCCCCCATGCAGATGCTTTTGGGGATGTAGAACGTCCCTTTCTCACACACATATTCGGAATCCGCGTCTTCCCCCATATCAATATCGCATTTGGGAAAGGCGTTGACAGCGCGCAACGTTTCTGCGGAGGGGATGGTGCGCATTCTTTTTCCCTGAAAAAATGCGAACAGGTCTGTGTTTATCATGTCACTGTGATAGGGCCTGCCGCGCAGCCCCCTGGTGGCATAATAGATATGCATGGCTCCCTCCTTGATGAACGTTGTATCCATGAAAAAGGGACGAGCCTGAAAGACAGACAGCAAAAGACTGTTACCCCATCCGGGAAACCGGCCTTTCATCCTCCGGGATGCTCCCCGCCAGGACGATGCGCTCATGGAGGCGCCGCGCGCCCATACTGCCGACTTTTTTCTTGTCGTCACCCTTCAGGGAAAGCATAGCCGGGAATGCCGATTCTATCAAAAATGTCGGGCATCCGTGGGCTGGCGGCATGTAGGGCCAGCCTGTTTTGCGGTGCCTGCCGGATACTGTCAAAGAAGGGTTTCGCCCCACTCCCTCCAGGCTCACGGCCGAAGGCCACGGGTTCAAATCCTGCCCCGCAGCCAGAAAGGAAAAGCCCTTACGATGGATGTCGCAAGGGCTTTTTTTGTACTCTCCTCTTTTCCGTCCTGCGGCAAAGCCCTGTGCTCTGCCACAGCCTTCAGGCTCCCGTCCCAAGCACTACCGCAGCTTCAGCACGAAGCGCGTCCGGGTATCGCTCGCTGCGTCCTTTTTATAGTCAAGGACGGCCCCGATGGGCAGATCCTTCTCGAAACCGAAACGTTCCTTGAATTCCCTGACGCTGCGGGAAGCGATGGCGGAGAACGCCGCCCGCGTCATCTTCCGGTCAGCCGCGACGAAGACGATGTCGATGCCCTTGGCATAGGCGGAGACATCCACGGACGTGATCCCCTTGTCGGCATACCGGGCCAGCAGCTCTTCCTCAAAAGCGGTGAAACGATCACTGTCGTCCACAAACACTTCGGAATCACTGTTCTCCGTAGCGGTATCCGCCTGCGACTCCGCGGACAGGGCGATGCGGGGCAAGGCAGTGGAAAGGGCGCACGCGACCAAGAGCAGGAAAAAGAATTTCTTCATGGCACCTCCGGCCAGACTGGGGGAATGGGGCTACAGGATATCGCCGCGAATCGCGGCACCAAGGGCCTTGATGCGGATGCGGGACCTCTTTGGCCTGCCCCGACCGGGTCACCGGCGCAACATGTCCGCCGTCCGCAACAAGGATCGTCACGATGATACAAAGACAAGAAGAGGCGCTTCATATCGCACCGGGCGGCAAGGCCGTATCCTGCGACGGTGCCGGCATCCGGGGCATCTTGCGTGCGCCCGGAACCGGAGCAATGGCCTAAAACGCCTCGTACTCCCCGATGGCGCAACGGTCCTGCAACGCGGGCAGGGTGCGCTCCAGCAGCACGCCGTCGCTGTGGCGGGTGTCGTAGCCGTAGGTGACGCGGATGCCCAGGGTCACGAAGCGCACCGCGCGCTCCAGGGCCACGGGCAGGCTGTCCCCCTGAAGGAACGCCCCCACCAGCACGCTGGAGAAGGTATCGCCCGTGCCGGGATAGAAGGCCGGGATGTAGGGCGACTCCATCTTCCAGAAGCGCCCCTGCTCGCGGTCATAGGCCACGGCCGCACAATGGCCGGGACGGGTCGCCGGGGCGCTGGTGATGACCACCCTGTCCGGCCCCATGGCCGCCAGGCGTCGCAGCTGCTCCTTGAGGCCGTCGGGCGAGATGTCCGGCCGGTAGGGTTCGTCCAGCAAAAAGGCCGCTTCGGTGAGGTTGGGCGTGATGACGTGGGCGTGGCCGATGAGCTGGCGCATGGCCTCCACCATCTCCGGCGTCTGGGTGGGGTCCAGGGTGCCGTTGTCGCCCAGCACGGGGTCCACCAGCGCGAAGCCGCCGGGCTTGAGGAAATGGCCGATGCAGCGGGCCGCTATCTCCAGCTGGAGCGGATTGCCCAGAAAGCCGGAATAGACGGCGTCGAAGCTCAGGCCCATCCGCTGCCAGTGATCCAGCATGGGCCCCATCTCGGCGGTCAGGTCATGAAAGGTGAAGCCTTCCACGCCGGAGGTCTGGGAAGACAGGACCGCCGTGGGCAGGGGGCAGGTCTGGACGCCCATGCTGGCAAGGATGGGGATGACCACGGTCAGCGAGGCACGCCCGAAACCGGAAAGGTCATGGATGGCGGCCACACGTTGCAGGGGGATCTCGTGCATGGGTACCTCAGCGGGAAGGGGTTGGGGGACTGGTGCCTAGATCTTCTCCAGCGCCAGCCGGAAGGCGAAACAGATGAAGATGAGGCCCGTGAGCCGGTGCAGCCAGGCCTGGAAGGACGGCCGGGCGAACAGGCGGCGGATGCGGTGCAGCAGGCTGGCCAGCAGCACGAACCAGCCCAGGCAGAAAAAGGCCATGATGCCGCCCAGCTCCAGGAATTGCGGCCAGAGGGCGGCATGCGGGTCCAAAAACTGCGGCAGCATGGTCAGGAAAAAGACCACGGCCTTGGGGTTGAGGGCATTGGTCAAAAATCCCTGCCGGAAGGCCCGGCGACGCAGGCCGCGGACAGGCTGCACTTCCTCTTCCTGCCCTCCGTGACGCACCACGGCGGCCGTGACCTCACGCCCGGCCCGCAGGGCATGGATGCCCATCCAGAACAGATAGGCGGCCCCGGCATAGCGCAAAAGCGTGAACAGGGTGACGGACTGGGCGATGACCGCACTGATGCCCAGCATGGCGGCCGAGGTGTGGACCATGATGCCCAGCGCCACGCCGCAGGCCGCGGCCTGACCGGAGCTGCGCCCCTCCGTCAGGGACGTGCGGACGATGAGGGCAAAATCCGGGCCGGGCAGCATGACCAGCAGGGCTGCCAGCGGGATGTAGAGGAGCAGGTTTTCCAATGAGACCATGCGTCGTTCCTGTAGGTCGCCCGCGATCACGGGGCGGGAAACAAAGGGAGGAAGGGCCCTTCCCGCAGGGATGCGCCCTTCCTCCCGGATATACGAAGATAGTGCAGTGACGCGGCTGCCTACAGGCAGGCGCCGATGATCTCGCCGAATTCCTGGCAGCCCACCACGCGGGCGCCTTCCACCTGGGCGGCCAGGTCCACGGTGACGGCGCGGCCGGCGATGGCCTTGCTCATGGCGTTGCGGATGCGCTCGGCAGCCGCGGGCACGCCCATCTGTTCCAGCATCAGGGCGCCGCACAGGATCACGCTGCCGGGGTTGGCCTTGTCCTGACCGGCGATGGTGGGAGCGGTGCCGTGGGTGGCCTCATAGAAGGCCAGGGAGTCGGACATGTTGACGCCCGGGGCCAGGCCCAGACCGCCCACCTGCGCGGCCAGGGCATCGGAGATGTAGTCGCCGTTGAGGTTGGGGGTAGCCAGGATCTGGTACTGTTCGGGACGCAGCAGGGCTTCCTGGAACATGGCGTCGGCGATGCGGTCCTTGACCACCAGACGGCCTTCCACGGGTTCCTTCTCGGTGCAGGTCAGGTCGCCGAATTCCTGGGCGGCCACATCATAGCCCCACTGGCGGAAGCCGCCTTCGGTGAACTTCATGATGTTGCCCTTGTGCACCAGGGTCAGGCTCTTGCTGCCGGTATCCAGGGCAAAGCGCAGGGCGCGGCGCACCAGGCGTTTGGAGCCGAACTCGCTCATGGGCTTGATGCCCACGGCGGCTTCCTCGCGGATCTTGGTCACGCCGAACTCTTCACGCAGGAAGGCGATGAGCTTCTTGGCTTCCGGGGTCTGGGCGGCGTATTCGATGCCCGCGTACACGTCTTCGGTGTTCTCGCGGAAGATGACCATGTTCACGCGCTCGGGATGCTTGACCGGCGTTTCCAGGCCTTCGAAGTGACGCACGGGACGGATGCAGGCGTACAGGTCCAGCGTCTGGCGCAGGGCCACGTTGAGGCTGCGGATGCCGGTGCCCACGGGGGTGCCCAGGGGGCCCTTCATGGCGAAATCGGCGGTGCGCAGGGCGTTCATGGTCTCCTCGGGCAGGGGGGAGCCGGTCTCGGCCGTGGCCTTTTCACCGGCCAGCAGTTCCACCCACTCGATGCGCATGTCCGATTCCTTGGCCAGCGCGGCGTCGATGACAGGGCGGGCGGCGCGCCAGATTTCGGGGCCGATGCCGTCGCCTTCGATCCAGTAAACTCGTTTGCTGCTCATTGTCTGCATCCTTTTCTGTATTCCTGATTGCGGCCGCCGGGGGCGGGCCTGTAGGCAAAAAACGGCGCACCGGGGAACCGGCGCGCCGCCATGCGTCTAGTCTTCGGCTGCGCGGGCTTCCTGCTGCAGGGCCTGCGAGCGCTTGAGCAGCTGCTCAAGCTGGATGTCCACACCGATGACGCCCACGATGTTGTCGTCATCGTCCGTCACCGGGCAGGACACGGTGATGACCAGCTTGCCCGTGAACTGGGACTGGTACACGTCCATGATGTGCATGTCGCCGGTCTGCATGGGCATCTTGAACCATTCGCGCTGCGAGAAGTCGAAGCCGATGGGCAGGGCCTCGTACTTTTCACGGTAAGCCGGGTCGGTGATGGCCGCGCACTTGAGGCTGCCCTGGGTATCCGTGAGGTAGAGGTACTGGATGAAGGGGTACTCGCGCGAGAAGCTGTCCAGGCGGGCGCAGGCATTCTTGCCGAAATCCCGCAGATCCGCGTTCTGCGCCAGACGGGCGATGAGGTGGGCGGCCAGCTCGTCGGCCAGTTCCTTCATGTGGTCGAACTCGGTCTCGAACAGTTCCGGCATGTAGCGCTGCACCAGGGCCGCCATCTCGTCGTGCGAAAGGTGCGTGGTGCGGCCGGTGTCGTAGATGGCCACGATGGCTTCGTAGATCTTGCCCACGGCGGGGTGCTTCTTGCAGATCTGCTTGCCTTCGGGCAGCTTGAGATTGACGTTGATCCAGTAGGCCACCCCGGCACGGCCGGTCTTGTCGGTGATGATGATGGGCACGGGACGGCCCAGCAGATGCTTGGTGTCGAAGATGTTGTAGATCTCTTCGTTCTTGGCCAGACCGTCGGCATGCACACCGGCGCTGGTGGCGTTGAAGTCGCGGCCCACGAAGGGATAGTTGTAGGGGATGTTGTAGTGCAGTTCTTTTTCGAAGAACTCGGCCACCTCGCTCAGGATGGTGGTGTCGGCGGCGGCATCGTCACCGGTGAGCGAGATGTACTCGATGATCAGGGCTTCCAGCGGCGTGTTGCCCGTGCGCTCGCCAAAGCCGAACAGCGTGCTGTTGACCGCGCCGCAGCCGTTGAGCCAGGCCGTGACGCCGTTGACCAGCACCTTGTGGAAGTCGTTGTGGCCGTGCCATTCCAGCCATTCGCCGGGCACACCGGCCTCGTCGGTGAAGGCACGCACGATGCGCTGCACCGAGCGGGGCAGGGCCGCGCCGGGATAGGGCACGCCGTAGCCCATGGTGTCGCACAGGCGGATCTTGACCGGCATGCCGCTCTGCTGGCTCAGCTCCATGAGTTTCTGGGCAAAGGGCAGGCAGAAGCCGTAGGTGTCGGCGCGGGTCACGTCCTCGAAATGGCAGCGCGGGATGATGCCCCATTCCAGGGCCTGCCGGGCCAGGTCAAGATACATGTCCATGGCCTGCTGGCGGGTCTTCCCCAGCTTGAGATAGATATGGTAGTCCGACACGCTGGTCAGCATGCCGGTCTCGTCGAACTCCATGTCCCGGGCCAGCTTGAGGTCTTCCTTGTTGGCGCGGATCCAGGAGGTCACGCGCGGGAAGCGGTAGCCGCGCGCCCGGCAGACGTCGATGCACTTGCGGTCCTTGGCCGAGTACAGGAAGAACTCCGACGCCGTGATGAGGCCCGTCTTGCCGCCCATGCGGTGCAGGAAGTCGAACATCTTGGCCACCTGCTTGACCGTATACGGCGGCCGGGCCTGCTGGCCGTCACGGAAGGTGGTGTCCGTGATGCGCATCTGTTCGGCAGGACGCGGGGCAAGGAGCACCTCGTCGAAAGTCGTGCGACAGATGCTGGTGTAAGGAAAAAGCTCGCGGTACAGCTGGGGCTGTTCCCGTTCCTGAAGCGAAAGCGGGCGAACGCTGCCCGTCTGATGGATGATGCTGCTCATGGAACTCCGTCCGGCCTGAAAAGTGACGTACAATGTAAGGAACATATCCTGTTAGCGACGGCGCGTCAAAGGGCTGGCGGGACGGCGCTCCGGCCTTCGGACGTGTCGAAGGATGCGCCGCCGGGACTTGCCAGAACAGGCAAAATGACGGATTGTACCGCCTATCGGAGCCCATCCTCCGGTTGAAGGAGCTTTTATGTCGGTTTGTGTGCAGTACCCCTCGGCGGGCTGCATTGTGGAATATCTTGAAGGCAATGCCATCCAGATCGCGCTGGTCACCGAAGAATCTGGCGGCAAACTGCGTCTTTTGCTGCCCAACCGGCGCGAGACGCGTCTCACCACGTCGCGCCTGCTGCCCTGGGCCGGGCCCGCGCTGGGCTCCGTGCCCGGCAAGGACGAGTCCGCCCGCGTGCTGGAGCAGCACCGCGCCCGCCGCGAAGAACTGGCCGCGGCCCTGCCCGTGCTGGAACTGTGGGAAATGAGCCAGGGCGAGGTGCCGGAAGCCTCGGCCCAGTGGTTCGCCGAACTGGCCGGTCAGGCCGGGGACGCCGACAGCGTCGCCGCCTGCGGGCGGGCCCTGCTGGCCTGCAAGAGCCACTTCCGCTTCCAGCCCCCCGTCTTCCAGATCTTTTCCGCCGAGATGGTGGAAAAGCGCCTCAAGGAACAGCAGGAACGCGCCGCCCGCGAGGCCCTGGTGCTGGGCGGCAACAGCTTTTTCCGCCTGCTCTGGGACGTGGCCTGCAAAAAACGCGCGCTGCCGCCCCAGCCCGGCGAGGACACCCGGGGCATCTCCGAATGGCCGGCCCCCGAAGTGGCCGAACGTCTGAAGCAGATCCTGTTCGCCCGCATGGCCGACCCCGAGAGCCAGGAATACGACGAACTGTGGCGCATGCTCTCCAAGGGCCTGCCCGACGTGCCGCACCTGCCCGTACAGCTGCTCATGGCCTGGGAACAGGTGCCCGCCCATTACAATTTCTGGTATGACCGCGCGGGCTACGCTCCCGGCGACGACTGGTGGCAGCCTCTGGCCCCGGCCGTGGAGGCCCTGCAGCGGGCCGCCCGCGAGGTGGAGCTGCCCGCCTGCGACCTGCCCTTCATCAGTATCGACAGCGCCACCACCCGCGACGTGGACGACGCGTTCCACATCCTGCCCACGGACGACGGCGGTTTCGATCTCACCCTGGCCCTGGCCTGCCCGGCCGCCTGCTGGCCTTTCGGAGAGGCCCTGGACAAGGCCGTGTTCCGTCGCGGCACCAGCATCTACCTGCCCGAGGGCGACAGCCACATGATGCCCGAAGCCCTGGGCACGGACGCCTTCTCCCTGCTGGCCGGTCAGGACCGCCCGGCCTTCTGTGTGCGGACGCGCATCTCGGCCGCGGGCGAGATCCTTTCCTGCGAGCCCTGGGCCGCACGGGTGCGCCTGGCCGCCAACCTGACCTATGACGACACCCAGGCCGTCCTCGACGCCCTGGCCGCCGGTGAGGCCCCGCAGGCGGACAACCCCGCCGCGCCCTGGGCCACCATGCTGGCCTGCGGCAACGACTTCGCCCGCGTCTGGCAAAAGGCCCGCATCGCGCGCGGGGCCGTCATCATGGACCGGCCCGAACCGTCCATCGTGCTGGAAGGCGAAGGCGCGCAGACGCGCGTGTCCATCGAGCCCGGCCACGAGACCCCGGACTCCCAGCCGCTGGTGGCCGAGATGATGATCCTGGCCAGCGCCGCCGTGGCCCAGTGGGCCGCGGAACGCGAGATCCCCATGCTGCACCGCACCCAGGACGTGGCCCTGCCCAGGGAATACGCCGGCGTCTGGAAGGAGCCCCAGGACATGACGCGCATCATGCGCGCCCTGATCCCCTCCAGCCTCGAAGTGCAGGCCCGGCCGCACGCCGCCCTGGGCCTGGCGCGCTACACGCCCATGACCTCGCCCCTGCGCCGCTATCCCGACCTCATCAACGAGGCCCAGCTGCTGCACTGGCTCACCCACGGCACGCCCCGCTGGGATGGCGAGGCCCTGTCCACCCTGCTGGTCAGCCTCAATGCCGTGCTGGATGCCGCCGGGCAGGTGCAGCGCTTCCGCCCGCGCTACTGGAAGCTGCTCTACTTCCGCCAGCAGGGCGACAAGGTCTGGTGGGACGGCGTGGTCACCGAAGAAAACGACATGTTCGTCAACGTGAGCCTGCCCGCACAGGGCATGTACGTGCGCGGCAAACGCCGCATGTTCGACGAACGTACCTGCCCCGGCATGGCCGTGCAGGTGCGCATCGGCCGCGTGCACCCGCTGTACAACGAGATCCAGATCCTCGAAGCCGTCAGCATGGACGGCTGATGCGGGATCCTGAGGATATGTTTCCGGGGGGAAGGGACCCCCTTTAACCAGCGCCCAAAGGGGGTCCCTTCCCCCCAGGCCCCCCATCCTCCCCCAAATGCGCTTCATCAGGGGAAACGGGCCGTACGGGAACGGGACACTACAGGGATAAACAACGCCATGGCAGCCGCTGTGGCGGGGCAAGGACAGCCCCGGTTCAAGGAGGAGGAATATGACGGCCTTTTTGTGTATCGTTCTGGGTTATGTGCTGGGTTCCGCCCCGTGGGGGCTGGTCATCGCCCGCACCTTCTGCGGCATCGATCCCCGTAACGACGGCAGCCGCAACACCGGCGCCACCAACGTGGCCCGCCTGTGCGGTTTCCGCTGGGGCGTGCTGACCCTGGCCTGTGACCTGGGCAAGGGCGCCCTGCCCGTGGCCCTGGCCCTGTGGCTGGGCCTTTCGCCCCTGCTGGTGACCTGCGTGGCCCTGGCCTGCGTGCTGGGCCATGTGTTCTCCTGCTTCATGGGCTTCCGCGGCGGCAAGGCCGTGGCCACCAGCATCGGCGTGTTCCTGCCGCTGGCCTTCTTCCCCCTGCTCTTCTCCTGCGCGGCCTGCGTGCTGGTCATCTGGCGCAGCGGCTTCGTCTCGCTGGGCTCCCTGACCCTGGTCACGGTGCTGCCCTTTGCCCTGCTGGCCGCCACCAAGTACGCCTGGGTGCCCCTGTCGCTGTGCATCTGGGCCCTGGTGGTCTGGAAGCACAAGGAGAACATCGCCCGCCTGCGTGCCGGTACCGAAAAGAGCTGGCTCAAGAGCCGCCAGAAGTAAGACGGCGCAACACGACAGTAAAAAGCCTCTTTCCCCTGCGGGAAAGAGGCCTTTTTTCATATTTCATTGCACAGGATCTTGCCCCTTCAGCCTGCCCGGCAGGACACGCCCTGAAAAGAAGAGGCTTCCCCCTGCCGTACACCTGCCCCAAAGACGACAGCAATGCCTGTGCATCCCTGCTTCTCCAAAATAAAGCGCGCTGGGGAGGGGGGAGTTTGAGGGGGGAACCCCTCTCGCGCGAGCAGCGACCGGATGGCGGCCCGCAGGGCCGTGCCCGTTGCGACGCAGGAAGCTACGGGCATCGACAGCAGAGATGAGGGGGTCCCCCCTCAACAATAAAAAACTTGCGGGATCAACAGCAACGCAAGGAGCCCTTCCCGCAAAACGCTTTCCTTCCTAACGGCCCAACAGGCCCCGGATGGCGCCGCCGGCGTCGCGCACGGCACCGCCGATGCTGTTGCCCGCGCCGCGGGCCGTATCACCGGCCGCGCTGCCCGCCTTCTTGCCGCCTTCCAGCAGATTGCTGCCGAGGCCCTTGACCGCGTCCAGCGCGAACTTGGAATCCAGCGAGAACGAAAGGTTGTCGAAAGGCCCTTCGTAGTTCACGGGGATGTTCAGGCCCAGCGTGGTGATGGTGGCCGTGCCCTTGAGGTGCTGGCGCGGCAGGCTGGCGTGGGCCTGGCCCCTGGCCTGGAGCTTGGGCGAGGTGGCCGTCATGGGCGCCAGGTCGGCTTCGCCCTTGCGCAGCACGAAGGGCACATGCACCTGCTCGAAGGTATCGGAAACAGCGCCCTTGAGGCCGGGCACCGAATGCAGCAGGGAGGTCAGGGCCGGGATATGCATGTTGCGCAGCCGCAGGTCGCCCGAACCGGAAAGGGCGGCCATCATGGCGTCGGCGCCTGTGCCGCTCGTGGTGCAGGAGGCCTTGAGGGCCGCCAGACCTTCCACGGAGCGGGGCTTTTCCAGGGATTCCTGCAGGGGGCCCAGGGCCACTTCGGCCGCATCCAGATCCAGCGCATATTTGCGGTTCCGGAGGTCGGCACGGCCGCCGGCGGACAGGCGGCCGCCGCTTTCCAGCACGCCCTGGAAGGAGGTCAGGCGGTAATCGCCCTTGCTGCCGCTCAGGGCCAGGGAGATGTCACGCAGATGCATCTTCTTCCAGCCCAGGGACGACATGGCCAGGCGCATGTTGATGGTGGGCCAGTTGGTGGCGCTTTCCTTGTCCGCGGCCGCCACGGCCTTGCCTTCCTTGCCCTTGGCCGTTCCCGCGTCCTTGCCGCTTTCGGGCAGGGGCAGATATTCGTCCAGTTGCAGCTTGCCCAGGCTCAGGGAGCCTTCCATGGCGAGCACGTCCCGGAAGTGCAGGCGCAGTTCCGCCCGCAGGGGCGTGGCATCCAGCTTGCCCTTGCACTGGGAAAGCGCCAGCGTGTCGCCTTCCCAGGTCACGGAGCCCTTGAACAGCAGGGCGTCCTGCGCATGGGGCTTGAGCTGCACGCCCAGGGCCGAGGCCAGCTTGCGCGGCGCGCCTTCCAGCAGGACGGAGCCCGTGAAGGCCGGGCCGTCCAGACCCAGCGTACCGGTGAGGCCCACGCGGCCGTGCGGCACGGAAAGGCTCAGGCGGGACAGATGCAGCTGCCGGGCCGCCGTATCCAGCGTGGCATCGCCCTGCAGCTGTACAGGCCCGAGGCCCGCGGGCAGGAGGCCCCGGCGGGAAGGTGTGATGGTCAGGGAAAGGTTCTGCACACGCGGGGCCATGCCGAAGAGCCCGGCCTGGGCATCCAGGGCCAGGGTCCCGGCCAGCGTGCGCCCGGCGGTGAGCAGATCATAGGTGAAATCGCAGCGCAGGACGGCGTCCTGACCGTTGCGCAGGTTCTCTACAGAAAGGTTGATGTCGCGCAGGTCGTAGCGCTCGCTGCCCTTCTCCACATGCAGGCTGCCCTTGCTCAGGGTCAGGCGGCCCAGCTCCAGCGGCAGGAGCACTTCGTTGCCGGGCTTGTTGCCGGCGGCATTGCCGGAGGCCGCATCCGCAGGCGCGGCGGCCTTGCCTTCCGGCAGCAGCAGGCTCAGCGAGGGGCTGTCCAGACGGACTTCGCCGATGACCAGCTCCCCGTGCAGCAGCGGCTCCAGCTCCAGATGGGCCTCGCCGCCCTTGGCGGTAAAGCGCATGCCCTGCCCGTCCTGCACGCCGTCCCAGCTGACGGCGGTGAATTTGGCCCCGGGGGGCAGCAGGGAAAGCTCGGGCGGGCTGGCGAAGCGCACGGGCGTGCCCGTGGCTTTTTCCACCGCGGCCGAGATCTGGCCGCTGATGAACTCGGTATCCAGCTGACTGATCACTATGGCCAGTACCGCCGCCAGTACCAGAACGATACCTCCGATCCAGCAAAGTACGCGCTTCATATCCGCCTCCGATGGCCTGTCTGTCCTGTGGTCGGGCTACAGGACAAGTGTAGGGCATCGCCAGTCCCGAGGCAAGCCGGGCCGCCGCTGCCGCGGGCTCCCTGCCCGGGAAAAAGGATGGGCCGCAAGGATGGCCTGCCGTTCCTCCGACCTGCCTTGCGGACGCAAAAAGGGGGAGCCTTGCGGCTCCCCCTTCATATTCGCAAACCGGTCCGTGAGGACTAGTTGTTTTCCTGAGCGGCCTTCAGCAGGTCGCCGAGGCTCTGACCGGCTTCCTGGGGACCAGCGTGGAATTCTTTGGGCTTGCGGCGGTCTTCGTCGTCCTTGATCTGCTTGATGGACAGACCCAGGCGGCGTTCTTCGGCGCTCACGTGGATGACCTTGGCCTGGATTTCCTGACCTTCCTTGTAGAGCTCGGCAGGGCTCTTGATCTTCTTGCTGGAAAGTTCGGAAACGTGCACCAGACCTTCGATGCCTTCTTCCACTTCCACGAACAGACCGAAGTCGGTGATGTTGGTCACCACGCCCTTCACGGTGCAGCCCACGGGGTAGGTGCTGGGCACGTGGCCCCACGGATCATCGACCAGCTGCTTGATGCCCAGGGTGAACTTTTCGTTTTCCTGGTCAACGGTCAGCACCTTGGCCTGCACGGTGTCGCCCACCTTGTAGATCTCGTTGGGATGACGCACCTTCTTGGTCCAGCTGATGTCGGACACGTGGATGAGGCCGTCGATGCCGTCTTCGATACCGATGAACATACCGAATTCGGTGATGTTCTTGATGACGCCTTCGAGGATGGTGCCTTCAGGATACTTTTCGGCCACCAGTTCCCAGGGATTGGGACGAACCTGCTTCATGCCCAGGCTGATGCGCTTCTTCTCGCCGTCCACACCCAGGATGACGACTTCGACTTCGTCACCGGTGTGCACCATCTGGGAAGGATGACGCAGCTTGCGGGTCCAGGACATTTCGGAGATGTGCACCAGGCCTTCCACGCCGGGTTCCAGTTCCACGAACGCACCGTAGTCCACCAGGTTGGTGACCTTGCCGGTGCACTTGGCCCCTTCGGGGAAGCGGGCGGAGATGTCCTGCCACGGATCGGGCACCAGCTGCTTGAGGCCCAGGGAGACCTTGTTGTTCTCGCGGTCGAAGGAGAGCACCTTCAGGGTCAGGTCCTGACCCATGGTGATCATTTCCTTGGGATGGCGGATGCGCTTCCAGCTCATGTCGGTGATGTGCAGCAGGCCGTCCAGACCGCCCAGGTCCACGAACACGCCGTATTCGGTGATGTTCTTGGCCTTGCCGTGCACGATCTGGCCTTCTTCCAGGGTGCGCAGCAGATCCTGACGCTTGGAATCACGCTCTTCTTCCAGCAGCACGCGGCGGGAAACGATCACGTTGCTGCGGCGGCGGTTGATCTTCAGCACGCGGAATTCGAATTCCTGGTTGACCAGAGCGTCCATGTCGGGCACGGGACGCAGGTCCACATGCGAGCCAGGCAGAAAAGCTTCAACCCCGCCGATGTCCACGGTGTAGCCGCCCTTGATGCGACGCACGATGTGGCCCTTGATGACCCGGTTGTTTTCCTGCACGTCTTCGAGCTGGTCAAAGACCTGCATGCGCTTGGCCTTCTCAAAGGACAGCGTGATGGTGCCTTCCATTTCGTTCTTGCGAACGACGTAGACATCCACACGGTCGCCCACGCTGACGGTCATGTTGCCGGCGGCGTCACGGAACTCGCTGGCCGGAATCTGGCCTTCGGACTTGAAGTTCACGTCCACCAGAACATTGTCGTCATCCACGCGAACGATCTCGCCCTTGGTGATAGAGCCTTCTTCGAGGTCGCCGAAGTCGGGATTGAGATAGTTTTCAAGGGCGCTTTCGAAACTCATTTCGTTTTCGTGCCCGGTTTCCTTGTCTGCCATGCTTGACATGCCTCCAAACATAATTTGTCCCCTGTACGGGGGTGAAAGAAAGTAGCAAAAGGAAAGGCAAAGCACAAGGCGAAAATGGCCCGGACACGTGTCAGGGCACGCGGAACGGCCCTTTCCACGCCATGGACGGCGAACGGAACGTCGTGAAAGGACAGGGAAAAGAGCTCCCCATTCCTGACAATGGTTCCTGAAAAGAAAAAGGAAGCTGCGGCACCGCAAGGCTGCCGTCCTGCAGAGCCTGGACGGCAAGGGCTCCGCCTCCCGCCTGCCATGGCTGCATAGGCCCGCCCGCCCTTGCGATGACCGGAAAAACGCAAAGCGGGCACACCGTCCGGCGACGGCATGCCCGCATCATGGCGACAGGATGATCACGACCGGTCTAGTCGGCCAGCTTCACGAAGGTCAGCTCGTGCTTGTTGCAGGAAAGATGCAGCAGACGGCCGCCCGGGATGGCCGCGAAGGCCCGCGCCGTCTCGTGGTCGGTCTGGGCCTGGAACTTGAGCGTGCATACCACGTTGCGGCAGGCATCGGCCGCCAGCCATTCCTGCACGGTCTCCAGCAGGCGGTCGGGGTAGCAGATCATGTCCGAGAACAGCCAGTCCACCTGGCCCACATGGCGCGGCTCAAGGCCGAAGCCGCTGCCCAGGCAGTGGTTGACGCCGGGCATGGCCGCCACCTGGGGCGCCAGCTCGGCCTTGTCCACGCTGAACACGCGGCAGCCCAGCCGCCCCAGCACCCAGGTCCAGCCGCCCGGTGCGGCGCCCAGGTCGATGCACAGTTCCCCCGGCGCGGGCGTGCGCCCGGTCAGGGTGAAGACTTCCCACAGCTTGAGGTAGGCGCGGCCCGGCGGGTCCTCGCGGTTCTCCACGAACTGCACTTCCCCGTCGGCAAAGGGCGAGGTGGTGCGCGGCGAGGCCAGCATCAGGTCTTTTTCCCACAGGGTGAAGGCCCCCAGCGGCGCGGACGGGGCGGGCGTGCCGAAGTGCAGGGGCCGTGCCGCCACGTAGGGCAGCTGCTCCTGCATAAGGCGCAGACGCCGCACATGTCCGCCAAGGGTGGGGATGTGCGCCCGCCAGTTGCGTTGCAGGGCCGAGAGCTGCCGTGCCCCGCTGCCGATGGAGGTGATGGGGATCCAGCGCGGTTCCGTCCAGACGTTCTGGGCCCAGGCCGCGGGCTCCGTGCCCCTGGCCAGCACCAGACGGCCACGCACGGTGATGACGCGGTCCCCCAGCTCTTCCAGCAGGGGCTGCATGTAGTCACGCGCCGCCACCTGCACGCTGAAATCTTCTTTGGGCAGGGCCGAACGGGGCAGGTCGGGCCAGCGACGGGCCAGGAGCACCTGCTCCTGCTGCCGGGCCTCGCGCCGCTGTTCCCGGCGCTCCTGCCGCCAGCGGGGCAGGGCATGGGCCTCCCCGGCGGCATGTTCCGGCTGTTCCGCCTTCTTGCCCCGGCCCGTTTTGGCCCGGGCGGGAGCCTGCGCTGCCGGCTCCCCGGAAACACGACGCCCGGAACGGCGGGACGGGCCTTGCCTGTCCGCGCCCTGCTCCGGGCTGGCCTTGCCCCCGCTGCGACGGCGGGGCGCTGAACGTTTTTTCTCTTCCCTGTCGGCTTCCTGCGGGGCCTGCTCTTCATGGAGGGCGCCACGACGGGGCGCGGGAAATGATCGACTGTGCGTACTCATGTGATCAGCATAGCCCAAAGCCCGGACAAGGCCAAGCGTCCGCCAGCCTCCTCCGGCGACGGGGATGGCGCGAGCGGCGAAAAAAAGCAGGGCCGTCCTCCCCTCGCGGACCAGCGCCGCCCGTGCCGCAACGGCCGGACAAAAGGAGCCTTCCCCCCGCATCTCCCGGACAGCGCAGGCTTTTACTTTTCCGCCCGGCTTGACTTTTGTGCCCCAAACCGTTTCTGATGGCGCATCCATGCGGGGAATTCCGTGCAAATCGGAAACAGTCGCGCTGCGGTAAGAGGGTACGGAGCTTCTTTGGCGACACGCCACGACAGCCAGCCGTCACGGTGAAGGCGAAGCAAAGGCCCGGAGGCATGCCTCCCCATTCCCTCAAGTCCGAATACCCGCTCCATCCCTAACCTTTCAACGCGTCATTGAGGAGGTTCCATGCGTCGTATCCCCACAACATCCCTGCGCTCCACGCTGCTGGCCCTGCTGCTCACCCTCTGCCTGGCCCTGCCTGCCCTGGCGGCCCAGAAGGAAGGCCTGCTGCTGGTGGCCTTCGGCACCAGCGTGCCCGAGGCCCAGCCCGCCCTGACCGCCATCGACAAGGAATTCAAGGCCGCCTTCCCCCACAGTCCCGTGATCTGGGCCTATACCTCCAGCATCATCCGGGCCAAGCTGGAAAAGAAGGGCGTGCACATCGGTGACGTGGCCGCCGGCCTGGAAGAGCTGGCCCGGCAAAAGGTGGACGTGGTGCGCGTCCAGTCCCTGCATGTGGTGGCCGGTGAGGAATTCAGCGAGATGGAGCGCCTGCTCGTCAGCTGGCTTGTCCGCCATCCCGACAGTTTCAAGGCCGTCTATCTGGGCCGCCCGCTGCTGGAATCCCGGCAGGATGCCGAAGATGTCTGCCGCGCCGTCCTCGGCGCCACCGAAGGCAAGCGCAAGTCCGGCGAGCTGCTGGCCCTCATGGGCCACGGCCAGAGCCACGGCCGGGGCGACATGATCATCGAAGGCATGCGCGCCACCCTGGCCGATGCCGACAACCTGGCCGTGCTGGCCACGGTGGAAGGCTCGCGCGGTTTCGACCAGGTGCTTGCCGCCATCAAGACCAGCCGCGCGTCCGTCATCTGGCTCCAGCCCTTCATGGTGGTGGCCGGGGACCATGCCCGCAACGACCTGGCCGGTGACGAGCCCGATTCCTGGGCCTCGCAGATCCGCGCCCTGGGCCTCACCCCCCGCCCCGTACTCACCGGTCTGGGCGAGCTGCCCGGCGTGCGCGCCGTCTTCGTGCGCCATGCCCGCGACAGCCAGGACGATCTGCTGAAGCAGTAAGACAAGATGCTGCCAAGGGGAGACGGGGCCCCTTTTGGAAAAGGGTCCCCGTCTCCCCTTGGAACCCCTCTTCCCCCCTAAAACTTTTTCTCCGGTCCGGTCGGATGGTCCCCGTCGCTGTCTGAGAGGGCAGGCCATCCGGCACAGGACAGGCAGCCCGCAGCCCCGCCAGCCAAACGGTCGCAGACGCGAGGATCATAGATTCAGCCAATAGAAAAGGACGCCACACGTGGCGTCCTTTTCTATTGGCTTTTTTAGGTGCCCCACACTGGGCGACCGTTTATCGAAGTTCCTGGCCGTTCCCTTCCCATGAAAAAACAATCATATCTCCCCGGCCCGCTTACTGTCCCTTCTTCCGCGCCCCCGGGGACGGACGCACGAAGAGAGCCCGCCGTGGTCAGGCGGACCGTCACTGATCAGGACAAAAGTTTTTGGGAGGGATGGGGGGAGCTTGAGGGGGGAAGGGGCGACCTTTTTTCAAAAAGGGCCCCCTTCCCCCCTCAAAAAACAACCACCGCCCTAGCGCAGGTCGGTGACGCGCTTGGACTTGCTGAAGGTACGGGGCAGGCTGGCGTGGTCGGCGAGCTTCACGGCCACGCGGGCCAGCAGGGACTTGTGCAGACGCTGTTCCAGCGCGGCCACCAGCTGGGCATCGCCGCCGGAGGTGGCGCCCTGGGCGCGTTCCACGGTCAGGGTCATGTGGTCCAGCGAGCGATCGTCGCGGGTCAGTTCCACATGATATTCGCCGCCCAGTTCGGGGAAGGCGCCGATGACGTCCATGATCTGGCCGGGGTAGATGTTGACGCCGCGGTAGATGATCATGTCGTCGGAGCGGCCGAGGATGCGGTCATGGCGGGGCATGCTGAGGCCGCAGGGGCAGTCGCCGGGCAGCAGGCGGGAAAGGTCGTGGGTGCGGTAGCGCAGCAGGGGCACGGCCTCCTTGCGCAGGCTGGTGACCACCATCTCGCCCACTTCGCCTTCGGGCACGGGCTGCAGGGTCTCGGGATCGAGGATCTCGATGATGAACATGTCGGCCCAGTAGTGCAGGCCGTTGTGCTCGTCGCAGTCGATGGCCGTACCGGGGCCGTACATCTCGGTCATGCCCGCGATGTCATAGCTGCTTTCCAGCCCCAGCTTGCTCTCGATGGCCAGACGCATCTTTTCGCTGCGGATCTCCGAGCCGCAGATGACCTTGCGCAGCTTGAGCTTGTCGCGGATACCGGCGCGCTCCACTTCTTCGGCCAGCAGCAGGGCCATGGAGGCCGTGGCGCCGAAACAGGTGGAGCCCATGTCGCGCAGGAGCTGCAGATGCATCTCCAGGTTGCCGGGGCCCACGGGGATGGTGAGCATGCCGAAGCGCTCGCTGCCCAGCTGGAAGCCCGCACCGGCCGTCCACAGGCCATAGCCCACGGCCACCTGCATGCGGTCCATGGGGCTCAGGCCCGCCATCTCGTAGCAACGGGCCATCTGCAAGGTAAAATTATTCACGTCATTGGCCGTGTAGGCCAGGATCTTGCGCTTGCCCGTGGTGCCGCTGGAGGCATGGATGCGCACCACTTCCTCTTCGGGCACGCAGAGCAGGGGCAGGGGATAGCCTTCGCGCAGGTCTTCCACGTCCACGGTGGGCAGACGGCGCAGATCGTCCAGCGAGGTGATGTCGTCAGGCGTGACGCCACAGGCTTCCAGACGTTTGCGGTACTGGGGGGACTTGAAAGCCTGGCGCACGGTGAAGCGCAGGCCTTCCAGCTGCTGGCGGGCGATCTCTTCGGGAGAAAGCCGGGGGATGAAACGGTGAGTCATGGAACTGTCTCCTTGAGATCATGGACCGTGGCAACAGGGGCCACAGGGGGCCGCCGGGACACATCGCCGCAAGGCGGTATCCGCCTGTGCCGGAGCGGCAAACGGCGAATCCCTTTCCGGCCGGGAACGGCCGATGCGCCCGCCACAGTTTGCCGCCCGTCATTGTGCGCGTTTTTGTCCCAATGGGCAACAGGGAGAGAACAGGCGTGGGGAAGAGGCGCTCACGCGCTGTGGGGTGCCCCTATGAAAATGGCCCCGCGCCCCTCCGCATCACATTCCCCAACAGGAGGACATCACAGTCCGGCGGGACGGGGCGCCACGGGCAGCAGGCCTTCCAGCTCGATACCGGCAGGGCTCACCGAGGCGCGGTAGGGATAGATCTCCACCCCGGCATCCATCGCCTCATAGAACAGGGCCGCATAGGCGGGGTCCACCACGTCCGCCGGGCCGAAGCAATGGCCGTCCGGGCGCTGCACCAGATAGAACATGGCCGCGCGTTCGCCGCAGCGCACGATGTCCATGAGCTCGCGCAGATGCTTCTGACCGCGCTCCGTGGCCGCATCGGGAAAGCAGGCCACGCTGTCTTCCACCATGGTCACGTTCTTGCATTCCACCCACAGCGGCGGCAGATCCGGCCCGGTGAGGCAGGCATCCAGGCGGCTCTCGCCGCGTTTGGCCTCCCGGCGGCATTGCGTGTATCCGGCGGCAAAGGCCAGCCGCCCGGCATGGAAGGCAACTTCTATCATGCGGTTGGGCACGCTGGTGTTGACGCCCACCCAAAAGCCACGGCCCAGGGCGGAGCCATCCGCGCCTTCCTCCCCGCCGGGCAGGGACGGCACGGCCCGCTCGGCCAGCCAGACGGCCTCCTGCGTGTAGGGCAGCTTGCGCGCCGGATTGGCCGCGGGCGAGGCCAGCAGCTGGGCCCCGGCCAGGGTCAGGCCCAGCATGCTGCCGGAATTGTTGCTGTGGACCCAGACGTTCTGCCCGTCCAGCAGCATCTCCACACTGAAGCGCTTGTAACGCCTGATGAAACGCCCCACCACACAGCCTTGGGGAAGGGGCAGCAACGGTGTTTTTTCCATGGATCATCCTTAAAAGGGACACAGGGCCGCGGGGAGGGGCCCTCGTTTACAGTCAGATATGAACCTGATACGCTATTGCGCCGTGACCGGAGCGGGCGCGCCGCAGTCCGGCCACTCCTATTCCAGGCAAGGAGCACCCTATGCAGATTTCCGAACGTGTGCGCACCATGAAGCCCTCGCTGACCCTCAGCGTCAACACCCGCGCCATGGAGTTGCGGGCCCAGGGCATACAAGTCACCAGCCTGGCCGTGGGCGAGCCGGACTTCCCCACCCCCAAGCATATCTGTGAGGCCGCCAAGGCCGCCATCGACGCCAATTTCTGCCGCTACACGGCCGTGCCCGGCATCCCCGAGCTGCGGGCCGCGGTGGGCGGTTACTTCAAAAAATTCTACGGCGAGGACATCGCCCCCGAATGCACCATCGTTTCCGCCGGCGGCAAGCATGCCCTGTACAACTTCATGCAGGCCTCCATCAACCCCGGTGACGAAGTGCTGCTGCCCGCCCCCTACTGGGTCAGCTATCCCTACACCATCCAGCTGGCCGGCGGCGTGCCCGTCATCGTGCAGGCCTCGCTGGAACAGGGCTTCAAGGTCACGCCCGAGATGCTGGATGCCAAGTGCACCGACAAGACCAAGCTGCTGGTGCTCAACACGCCCAGCAACCCCACTGGTGCCGTCTACAATGCCGAAGAACTGGCCGCCATCCTGGACTGGGCCGACAGCCGCGACGTCTACGTGCTGACCGACGAGATCTATGACCAGCTGGTCTTCGCTCCGGCCAAGATGGCCAGCGCCGTGCACCACTTTGCCAAGAATCCCGAAAAGGTGGCCATCCTCAACGGCGTTTCCAAGAGCTTTGCCATGACCGGCTGGCGCGTGGGCTATGTGGTGGCCCACCCCGAGATCATCAAAAAGATGTCCAGCATGCAGGGCCACTGCACGTCCAACATCTGCTCCATCTCGCAAAAGGCCGCCCTGGCCGGCCTTACCGGTCCCCTGGATTTCCTGGGCGAGATGCGTAACGCCTTCCAGCGCCGCCGCGACCTGGCCATGGACATCATCAACGGCTGGGACTTCGCCTCCTGCCCCTGTCCGGACGGCGCCTTCTACCTGTTCGTGGATGTGCGCAAGTGCTTCGGCGGCACGGTCAAGAACTCCACCGAGCTCTGCACCTGGCTGCTGGACAAGGCCCGCGTGGCCGTGGTGCCCGGCGCCGCCTTCGGTGACGACAACTGCATCCGCTTCTCCTACGCCGTCAGCGACGACACCCTGCGCGACGCCCTGCAGCGCATCGGCGACGCCCTGTCCCAGCTGCGGTAGAGGATGTTTCTTGAGGGGAGGGGGAACCCCTTCCCTCAAACTCCCCTTCCCCAGCGCGCTTTAGTTGAAGGAGGTCTGCCCTCCCGGCAAAAAGCGCTCCGATGAATGCCCGGCTGACCCGCCAAGCGGGAGCAGCCATCCCTCAATGGAGGGGCTCCTGCAGGAGCTCCTCCGTTTTCATTTTTCATACCGGCCAGACTCTTTTGCCCTTCCTGCCGGGGGACCGGCAGCGGGGCACGGCCATCATGCCACGCCGGCCGCCATCCACCCGGATAAAATGCGTTTGGGGTGGGGTGGGGGCCCGGGGGAGGGGAGGCCCTTTTCGCATGGGCAAAAGGGCCTCCCCTCCCCCGGAAAAACGCCGCCCGCGCCTCCCCCGTCCCTGCCTGCCCTCTCGACAAGTCACGGGAGAGGATGGTAAAAAACTCCTTTCCTCATCCTGTCCCTGCAAGGAGATTATCCCGTGTGCCAGAGTGATTTTCCCGCCTATCGCGGTCAGATGGAATATGTGTGCCTGCACTGCGGCCAGCGTTACCCCGGTGACAGCCTGCTCTACACCTGCCCGTCCTGCGGCGGCGTGTTCCTGCTGGAAAACACCAAGTTCGACGAACTGAAACAGCGCAGCGGCGCGGAATGGCGCGAGATCTTCGACCGCCGTGCCTCCACCCGCAGCACGGCCCTGCGCGGCATCTTCCGTTATTATGAACTGCTGGCGCCCCTGCTGGACGAGGAAGACATCGTCTACCTGGGCGAAGGCCTGACCCCCATCGTGGAAGCCGCTCCGGCCCTGCGCGACCGTGTGGGCGTGCCCTTTGCCTACAAGAACGACGGCCAGAACCCCAGCGCCTCCTTCAAGGACCGCGGCATGGCCTGTGCCTTCAGCTATCTGAAATGGCTCTGCCGCCGCCACCAGTGGGACGAGGTGCTGACCGTCTGCGCCTCCACCGGTGATACCTCCGCCGCCGCGGCCCTGTACGCCTCCTATGTGGGCGCGCCCCTCAAGAGCGTGGTGCTGCTGCCCCACGGCAAGGTGACCCCGCAGCAGCTCTCCCAGCCTCTGGGCAGCGGTGCCACGGTGCTGGAGCTGCCCGGCGTGTTCGACGACTGCATGAAGGTGGTGGAGCATCTGGCCGAGAATTACCGCGTGGCCCTGCTCAACTCCAAGAACAGCTGGCGCATCCTGGGCCAGGAATCCTACGCCTATGAAGTGGCCCAGTGGTACGGCTGGGACGTGTCCGGCCTGTGCATCTTCGTGCCCATCGGCAACGCGGGCAACATCACGGCCGTCATGTCGGGCTTCCTCAAAATGCTGGAACTGGGCATCATCACCAGCCTGCCGCGCGTCTTCGGCGTGCAGAGCGAACACGCCGACCCCGTGTACCGCTACTATGCCGCGCCCAAGGACGCCCGCGTGTGGCAGCCCGTGACCGTCACCCCCAGCGTGGCCCAGGCCGCCATGATCGGCAACCCGGTCTCCTTCCCGCGCGTGCAGCGCCTGGCCGAGAAGTTCATCGAAAAGGGCGGCGAAAAGGCCTTCCAGGTGGTGCAGGTGACCGAACAGCAGATCATGGACGCCATGATCGTGGCCAACCGTCACGGCCACATCGCCTGCACCCAGGGCGGCGAATGCCTGGCCGGTCTGGTCAACGCCCGTGCGCTGGGCCTGGTGGGCGATGACGAGCACGCCGTGCTGGACGCCACGGCCCACGCCCTCAAGTTCTCCGGCTTCCAGGACATGTACTTCAACGACAGCTTCCCCGAAGCCTACGGCGTCAAGCCCCAGGCCGAGCTTTCCAACAAGCCCGAACTGCTGCTGCCCGAAAGCGCCCGCGAAGGCAAGGATGTGGCCACCTTCGCCCGCATGGGCGCCGATGCCGTGGTGGCCCGCCTGGGTCTGAGCCGCAAGTAGCCTCCGGCTCTTCCGCAAAACGTCAAAAGCCCCTTCCCGACGGGAAAGGGGCTTTTTTCATGGCAGACAGATGTGCGCTATTTGGCGGTCTTGGAGTCCGGCTCGGCCATGGCTTCGGGCCAGCGCTCGGCGGCCATCTCGCGCAGCTTGAATTTCTGGATCTTGCCGCTGGCGGTCAGAGGGAAGCCGTCCACCACGGCGATGTAGCGCGGGATCTTGTACCAGGCGATCTTGCCGCGACAGAAGGCGCGCACGTCTTCGGGCGCCACGGGCACGTCGGGCCGGGCGATGATGAAGGCGCCCACTTCCTCGCCGTACTTGCGGCTGGGCACGGCCACCACCTGGATGTCCAGCACGCCGGGCATGCCCATGAGGAATTCCTCGATCTCGCGCGGGTAGACGTTCTCGCCGCCGCGGATGATCATGTCCTTGATGCGGCCGGTGACGCGCACGTAGCCGTCCTCGTCCATGGTGCCCAGGTCGCCGGAATGCAGCCAGCCGTCAGGGCTGATGGTGCGGGCCGTCTCTTCGGGCATGTTGTAGTAGCCCTTCATGACGTTGTAGCCGCGGCACAGGATCTCGCCCACTTCGCCGCGCGGCAGTTCCTCGCAGGTCTCGGGGTCGCCGATGCGCACCTCGATGCCGGGCATGGCGCAGCCCACGGTCTCGCAGCGCAGATGCAGGGGGTCGTCGGGGTCGGACTGGGTCATCACCGGCGAGCCTTCGGTCAGGCCGTAGCAGATGGTGATATCCTTCATGTACATGTCTTCCACCACGCGCCGCATGAGCGGCTCGGGGCAGACGGAACCGGCCATGATGCCCGTGCGCAGGCTGGAGACGTCGAAGCGCTTGAACATCTTGTGTTCCAGTTCGGCCAGGAACATGGTGGGCACGCCGTACAGGGCCGTGCAGCGCTCGCTGTCCACGGCGGCCAGCACATGCAGGGGGTTGTAGGCTTCGAGGATGACCATGCAGGCCCCGTGGTTGACGCAGGCCGAGACCCCCAGCACGCAGCCGAAGCAGTGGAAGAGCGGCACGGGCAGGCAGACGCGGTCCTCGTCGGTGAAGCGCTGGTTGCGGCCGATCCAGTAGCCGTTGAGGCCCACGCCCACATGGGTCAGCATGACGCCCTTGGGGAAGCCCGTGGTGCCGGAGGTATACTGCATGTTGATGGCGTCCCAGGGGTCCAGGCTGTCCTGCCGGGCCTGATACTCGGCATCATCGGTCATGACGGACATGGACAGAATCTCGGGCACGGAATACATGCCGCGATGCTTCTCCGCGCCCAGGAAACAGACGCGCCGCAGATGCGGCAGGCGCGCGAAGCTGAGCCGGTCGCGGCTCTGGTAGCGCAGCTCGGGGGCCAGAGTGTAGAGCGTGTCGATGTAATCATGGTCGCGCAGGCTGTCCATGATGAAGATGTTCTCGCACTCCGACTGGTTGAGCAGGTATTCGAGCTCGTGTTCGCGATAGTTGGTGTTGACCGTGATCAGGATGGCCCCGATCTTGGCCGTGGCGAACTGCAAGGTCACCCAGTAGGGCACGTTGCTGGCCCAGACGGCCACCTTTTCCCCTTTCCGCACGCCTAGCGCCATGAGTCCTTTGGCGAACAGATCGACGGTATCGGCAAACTCGCGCCAGGTCTGGCGGTAGTTGCGGTCGGCATAGACGATGGCTTCCTTGTCGGGGATGCGGGCCACCGTCTCGTCCAGGATCTGGCCAAGGGTCTTTTCACGCAGTTCGAACAGCGCCTGGCGCTGGCGCACTTTCTCGTCCATGGATCATCCTCATATACCGCGCGGGAGCGCGGGCTGTGTACGCAAAAGGGCCGGGGAACGACGGAAGGCTACGGCGTGTAGGTCACAGCCAGCAGCTGGGCCGGGTCGTCGCCGTGCGCGCCTACGTAATGGGGCACGATGGAGTTGTAATAGATGGTCTCGCCGGCCTTCAGGTAATAGGTCTCGCGGCCGTAGACCACCATCAGCTCGCCCTTGAGTACCAGGATGAATTCCTCGCCCTGATGCGAGATGGTCTTCCTTTCGTCGTCCTTGTCGGGATAGATCTCGATGAAAAAAGGCTCCATGTTGCGGTCGCTCTTGCCCTTGCCCAACGCCTGATAGATGTAGCTGGAACGGGGGGTGCGGCCGGTGTGCATGGCGGGGTCCACGCTGCCCAGCTGGTCCATGCGGGAAATGATGGGATCGCGGGTGAACTGGTCGTCCAGGAAGGTGCCCAGACGGACGCCCAGCGAGCGGGCCACCTTCTGCAGGGGGCCGATGGTGGGATATATCTCGTCATTTTCCATGCGTTCCAGAAAATTGACGGTCAGTCCCGTATTCTGTGAGAGGGTCTCAAGATCCACGTTCCTTTCCTCGCGGAACGTGCGGATGCGCTTTCCGACACTGCTTTTTCCGGCCATGTCTGTCTCCTGTTACACTGTGCAGAAAAACCAAGGGTAAAAAGTGTTCTGAAAAATATCATAAAGTCTTATGGCCCCGCAAGGCGGCAGTCCGCGCGTAGCGCAAACGTCGAAAAAACGCTAGGCTCGTCCCATGATACAGCACAAACGTACGGCCTTGCTGGCCGCAGGACAGGTCCAGGGCGTGGGCTTCCGCCCCTTCATCTACAGGCTGGCCGTGGAAGGCGGCCTTTCCGGCAGCGTGGGCAACACTTCGGACGGGGTGCGCATCGAGGTGCAGGGGCCCCCGGAACAGGTGGATGCTTTTGCCGTGCGTCTGCGCCGGGAGCTGCCGCCCCTGGCCCGGCTCACCCGGCTGGAGATCACGGAGCTGCCCCCCGTGGACGGCGAGACGGAATTCGTCATCGTGGCCAGCCACGGCCATGCCGGCCACAGCGTGCTGGTCAGCCCCGATGTGGGCATCTGCGAGGACTGCCTGCGCGACATGCACACGCCCGGCAATCCGCGCTTCGGCTATGCCTTCACCAATTGCACCAACTGCGGGCCGCGCTACACCATCACCCGGTCCATCCCCTACGACCGCGCCACCACCAGCATGGCCTGCTTCCCCTTCTGCCCCCGCTGCGAGGCCGAATACCGCGACCCTCTGGACCGCCGTTTCCATGCCCAGCCCGTGGCTTGCCCGCAATGCGGGCCGCGCCTGTGGCTGGTGGACAACCCGCTGCTCCCGCCCGGCGGCACCCTGCCCCCGGACAGCGCCCCGGCAAACTGGCCCGGCCCGGAGACCCTGCCGTCGGAAGCATCCATGCGGGATGCCGTGGCACGGGCGGCCGCCCTGCTGCGGGAGGGCCACCTGCTGGCCCTCAAGGGCCTGGGCGGCTTCCAGCTGGCCTGTGACGCCCGCTCCGCCCGCAGCGTGGCCCTGCTGCGCCTGCGCAAGCGGCGCCCGCACAAGCCGCTGGCCCTGATGGTGCCGGATCTGGCCACGGCACGGGAGCTGTGCGACCTTGCCCCGGAGCACGAGGCCCTGCTGCTTTGCCCGGAAAAGCCCATCGTGCTCTGTCCGGCCCGCAAGGGCTGCCTGCCCCCCGCCATCGCACCGGATACCGCCGGCATCGGCCTCATGCTGCCTTACACGCCCCTGCATGCCGTCCTTTTCGACGAGCTTGTCCGCCTGGCCGCTACGGCCGGAGAGCCCGCGCCCGTGCTGGTCATGACCTCGGCCAATGCCAGCGGCGAGCCCATCTGCCTGGGCAACCGCGAGGCTCTGCGCCGTCTGGCGCATCTGGCCGATGCCTGGCTGCTGCACGACCGTGACATCCTGGTGCGCGTGGACGACAGCGTGGCCGGTGTGCGTCCCCTGCCCGCCGACGGGGAAAAACCCGCCGCGGCGCCCTTTTTCTACCGCCGGGCACGCGGCTATGTGCCCCGCCCGGTGATGCTGCCCGAAGCCTGGGGCACGGATCTGCCCTGCGTGCTGGGCGCGGGCGGCGAGCTCAAGGCCACGCTCTGCCTGACGCGCGGCAACGAGGCCTTCGTCAGCCAGCATGTGGGCGACCTGGAGAACGCCCCCACCTTCGGTTTTTATGAGGAAGTGGCCCGCCACCTGCAGGATCTGCTGGAGGTGCGGCCCGCCGCCGTGGTCTGCGACCTGCACCCGGATTTCCTCTCCACCCGCCATGCCACGGAACTGGCCCGGCGCGAGGGCCTGCCCCTCTGGCATCTGCAGCACCATGCCGCGCACGCGGCCTCCGTGCTCACCGAGCACGGCCACACCGGCCCGGCCCTGGCCCTGACGCTGGACGGCACCGGCCTGGGCACGGACAAGAGCATCTGGGGCGGAGAGCTGCTGTTCATGGAACTGGATGCGCCCCGCTGGCAGCGTCTGGGCCGTCTGGCGCCCTTCCGTCTGCCCGGTGGGGAGGCCGCCATCCGCGAGCCCTGGCGCATCGCCCTGGGCCTGGCCCTGCAGAGCGGTCTGGCCCCCGAAGCCCTGACCGGGATCTGGGCGGACTGCGCTGACGACGGGGACGATGTCCGCCGTGCGCCGCAGGCCATGGCCGTCACGGCGGTCAGCGAGATGTGGCGCCGGGGCCTCAACTGCCCGCCCACGTCCAGCGCCGGGCGCCTGTTCGACGCCGTATCCGCCGCGCTGGGCCTGTGTACGCACATCACCTATGAAGGACAGGCCGCCATCCGTCTGGAAGACGCCGCCGCCCGCAGCGCCCTGCCGGGACAATGGTGGCGCATGGGGGCGGAAGAGCTGCGGGCCCCGCAGCCGGAGCACGAGCTGCTGCCCGCCCTGCCCCTGACGGAAGAAGACGGCCTTTGGCAACTGGACGGCACGGCCCTGTTCGCCGCCGTGCTGGCCCGGCGCGACCGCCTGCCCGTGGAAGATCTGGCCGCCCGTTTCCACTGGCAGCTGGCGCAGGGCTTCACGGCCCTGGCCGCCAGGGCCGCCGGGGCCACGGGCGTGCGCGTGGTGGGCCTTTCCGGCGGCGTCATGCAGAACGCCCTGCTGGCCCGCCTGCTGCCGCTGCTGCTCGCGGCGCACGGCCTCACCCCCTTGTGCCAGCAGGAAGTGCCGCCCGGTGACGGCGGCATCTCTCTGGGGCAGGCCGCCTGGGCACAGGCCTGTTTGCGGGCCAGTCTGCCCACGGAACTAGTATAGTCCGCTGACGGCCCATGGCGGCCCGTTTACCCCTGTTGCCGGAGCAAACGCTGTGCGCTTCTTATGTAATTTATTGATATAAAAGGATAAAAAAGAAAAATCACTTTTTTTGATTTTTTCGTTGACAGCCAGGGGCTTTTTGGGCAGTATGCATTTCTGCCGAGGGGCTGTAGCTCAGTTGGGAGAGCGCTTGAATGGCATTCAAGAGGTCAGGAGTTCAATTCTCCTCAGCTCCACCAAAAAGGAAATCAGGGTTTGCGGAAACGCAGACCCTTTTTTCGTTTTCGGCTCCCGCCGTTTTTCTCACCCCCGCCACATGACGCCATTGTGTCATTCTGTGACATTTTCACGGAGCCCGTCTTCCCCCGTTGCCCTTTTTCTCTTAGCGCGCTACTAGGGGAAAAAGGACCGTCAATGACCCGGTCCAAAGAAGGAGGAAGATGAGATGAAAGGTTTGTTCGCTTCCCTGGCAATGCTTTGCGCCCTGTGCGTGGCCCTGCCCGCCGCCCAGGCCAAGCCCCTTCCCGGTGCCAAGTACACCTACACCCTGAAAAGCGTCATGCCCGTGGCCGGTCGCCAGGGCGTGGCCTGCGACGGCAAGTTCATCTATGTGAGCTGCAGCAAGGCCCTGTACAAGTACGACATGAACGGCAAACTGGTGGCCGAGAACAAAAATCCCTTCGAAGGCTACTCCATCCCCTCCAACCACATCGGTGACATCGACGTCTACAACGGCGAGATCTATGTGGGCGCCGAAAACTTCATGGACGGCGTGGGCAAGGACATCCAGATCGCCATCCATGACGCCAACACCCTGAAATTCAAGCGCACGTTCAAGTTCGAGCCCAAGTCCGGCCAGGAAGAAGTCTCCGGCATCACCGTGGACCCGGTCAAGAAGACCGTGTGGATGTGCTCCTGGGTGGGCGAAGAAAGCGGCCGTCATCTGTATGAATACGACCTCAAGGGCAACTACCTGCGCAAGGTGCATCTGCAGCCCGTGCCGCAGTGGGTGCAGGGCGTGTTCTACTACAACGGCTCCCTGTTCATGACCGCTGACGACGGCACCGCCGACGACAACGAGCCCGACCACCTGTACCGCATCGACATCACCTCGGACAGCAACGCCCATGTGTACATGGAAAAGGTCTTCGACGAAGCCATCAAGCAGGGCGAGATCGAAGGTCTGTGCGTGGATCCCTCCACCGGCGACCTGCTGGTGCACATGAACCGTGGCGCCCGCATCGTGCTGGGCATGGGCAAGGGCTTCTACCCCGGCTACACCGAGGAAGTCCACGAGATCTACCGCTACAGCATGGAAGCCAAGCAGCCCCCGCGCCGCTAGGCATCGTGTCCTACCTGCCTTTCCGGGCCGCCTTCGGGCGGCCCTTTTTCGTGCCCGCCTCCCTTGACGCCGCCTGCCCCGCCCGCTATGCCCATGCCTCAAGCTTTCCGCAGGAGACAGGCATGGACCTTCGCAAAATACTGCTCATTTCCCTGGGGCACCTCAGCTGCGACCTCAACGGCGGCGCGCTGCCCTCGCTGATGCCCTATCTGGCCGCGGCCCACGGCTTCAACTATCAGGCCGCGGGCGCCCTGATGTTCGCCTATTCGGCCACCTCTTCCCTGGTGCAGCCCGTATTCGGCTATCTGGCCGACAAACACGCCCGTTCCTGGTTCGTGCCGCTGGCCGTGCTGCTGGCGGGCGGCAGCCTGGGCCTGGTAGGTTTTCTGGACAGCTACTGGGCCATCTTCCTCACCCTCATGCTCTGCGGCGTGGGCGGCGCCCTGTTCCATCCCGAAGGGGCCCGCTATGCCAACCTCGTCTCCGGCAACCGCAAGGGCGCGGGCATGAGCATCTTTTCCGTGGGCGGCAACAGCGGCTTCGTGGTGGGGCCGCTGCTGGTGGCCGGGGCCACCTTCGTGGCGGGCCTGCACGGCACGGCCGTGTTCCTGCTGCTGGCCCTGTGCACGGCCTCGTTCCTCTTTTTCCAGATGCGCGGCTGGCAGCGTCAGATCCCCCAGAGCAATGCCGCCGCAGGACAGGCCGAACCGCGTAACGACTGGCATGCCTTCGGCGTGCTGACCCTGGTCATCGCCTCGCGCTCCATCCTTTTCCTGGGCTTCAATACCTACATCCCCATGTACTGGCATGACGTCTTCGGCCAGAGCAAGGAATTCGGCGCCATGATGCTGGCCTTCTTCTGCGTCTGCGGCGTCAGCAGCAACGTGCTGGGCGGCTTCCTGGCCGACAGGATCGGCTATGCCCGCATCATCCGCCTTTCGTGGTGGCTGGCCCTGCCCGCGGCCCTGGCCTTCGCCTGGGTGGACAGCATGTGGCTGGCGGCCCTGCTGCTGGCCCCGCTGGCCGTGGGCCTGTTCGCGCCCTTCAGCTCCATGGTGGTGCTGGGCCAGAAGCTGCTGGCCCGCAACATGGGCTTCGCCTCGGGCGTGACCCTGGGCCTGCCCATGACCCTGGGCGGCATGGCCATGCCCCTGCTGGGCTGGATCGCGGACAATTTCGGCGGGCTGGGCACGGCCATGGCCTGCCTGGTGCCCGTGGCGGCCCTGGGGGCGCTGGCCTCCCTGCGCCTGCGGGACGACGCCGCCGGGGAGCGTGCCTGATGCCGGTCGCCGGTCTTGCAAGCCCCGTGGGGCCGCTCTGGCTCACGGAAAAGGACGGGCATCTGGTGGCCCTGGACAGGACATGCCCCTCCCCGGCCCACTGCCCGCCCGAGGCCATCTCCCTGCCGGGACAGCCCGTGGCGAGCCCCCTGCTGCACGAGGCCCGGGAACAGCTGGCGGCCTACTTTGCGGGCCGCCTACGCCGCTTCGACCTGCCGCTGGCCCCGCAGGGGACGCCCTTCCAGCTGCGCGTCTGGCGGGCCCTGCAGGACATCCCCTACGGACGGACCTGCTCCTACGGCGAACTGGCCGCGGCCGTGGGCAGCCCGCGTGCCTGCCGTGCCGTGGGCCAAGCCAACGGCCGCAACCCGCTGATGATCGTCATCCCCTGCCACAGGGTCATCGCCGCCGGTGGCGGCCTGGGCGGCTACAGCGGCGGTCTGGACATCAAGCGTTTCCTGCTGCGTCTGGAGGCGGGGCTGCCCCTGCCGGCAGACCGCTGACGCCCCCTGCTCCCTCCCCGGCGGTTGCCTCCTGGCGCGAGTACAGGTATTATGGATAAGTTCGTATCTTTACTGTCGTTTTTGATACAGAACTGCAAAATGACAGTAAAAGTATGACATATTTTGTCATAATACCCTGCCCTTCAGCCCCAGAGTGCGGACCATGAACACGATCCATACCATCTGTATCGTCGATGACGACGAGGAAATCCGCTCCTTGCTTTCCGACTATCTGCGTCGCAACGGCTTTTCCACCTGCACGGCGGGGAACGCGGCGGAGTTCCTCGAGACCCAGCGCCGCGTGCCCTGCAGCCTGATCGTCATGGACATCATGCTTCCCGGCATGAACGGGCTGGAGCTGTTCCGTACCCTGCGCGCCGAATCCACGGTGCCCGTCATCTTCCTCACCGCGCTGGGCGACATCACCGACCGTATCGTGGGCCTGGAGCTGGGCGCCGATGACTACCTGAGCAAGCCTTTCGAGCCCCGCGAGCTGCTGGCCCGCATCCGTACCGTGCTGCGCCGCACCGAAGGCAGCGCCCGCCGCGACCAGCCCGAGACCACGCCCCTGCAGTTCGCAGGCTGGCTGCTGGACCGCAGCGCCCGCCATCTGGTGGCGCCCGACGGGGTGGTGGTCTCCCTGAGCGGCACGGAATACCGCCTGCTGGAGATCTTTTTGCAGAACCCCCAGCGGGTGCTCAGCCGCGACGAGCTGCTGGAACGCACCCAGGGCCGCAACGCCGTGCCCTATGACCGCAGCATCGACGTGCAGATCAGCCGCTTGCGCACCCGCCTGCGCGACAACGGACGCGAGCCCCAGCTCATCAAGACCGTCCGCGGCGACGGCTACGTGCTGGCCACGGACGTGCGCCCGCAGTTCGTGCGCCCGGCCCTGCCCGTGGATGCCCCCATCATGCCCGGAAAGTAGCATGCGCGCCTTCCTTGCCCGTCTGCTGCGCAGCCTGACCTCAACCACGCTTTCCGCACAGCTGGCGGGCATGCTCATCGGCGGCATCCTTTTCCTGCACGGCGTGGCCACCTTCACGGTCCAGCTGGTGGAAGAACGGCAGGCGGCCCGCTCCGCCCTGCTGGAACAGGCCAACAGCCTGGCCCTCTCCCTCCAGCTCCTGCACTCCGAACCCTTCGAGTACAAGCGCTCCCTGCTGGAGCGGCTGGAACGCCTGGACGTGGTCCACCTGAGCCTGAGCGATGCCCCCAATCCGGCCCGGCAGGCCAGGGACGAACGCGCCCTGTATCTGCGTGACCGCCTGCGCAAGAACCTGAACAGCATCGAGACCGATCTGGACACCCGCGAGATGCTGACCGAGGTCCAGCGCGTGCATGTGGCCGACAGCATGAACCCCACCCTGCGCCGCCATGTGCCCTGGACGCATGTGTACGAAAGCCGGGTGAGCGTGCGCCTGGACGACGGCAAGTGGCTGTGTGTGGTCATCAGCAGCGATGCCTATGATTTCTCCCCCAGCCAGGCCTCCCTGACCATGCTCCTGCTGGAAGCGGGCCTGCTGATCCTGCTCATCCTGGTGGTGGTGCATCGCGTGGTGCGGCCCTTGCGGGTGCTCTCCGGCAAGGCCGAGAGTTTCGGCCGCAACCTCTACACCGCCCCCCTGCCCGAAGACGGGCCCACCGAAGTGCGCGAGGCCGCCCGGGCCTTCAACAAGATGCAGGAGCGCATCCGCGCCGGTGTGGGCCAGCACGAACGCATCCTGGCCGCCGTGGCCCACGACCTGCGCACCCCCCTGACCCGCATCCGCCTGCGCGTGGAGAGCATGGACCCCGCCTCCCCCCTGCGGGCCAAGCTGCTGGGAGACATCGACATCCTGGGCGGCATCATGGCCAACAGCGCAGAGCTCACCCGCGGCAGCGCCCGCGACGAGGCCGCCGTGCGCATGGACATGAACGCCCTGCTGGACAGCCTGGTCTCCGACCGGCAGGACATGGGACAGGACGTCAGCCTCGAAGGCAGCTGTGCCCGCCCCTGGACGGTGCGCCCCAACAGCTTCCGCCGCTGCCTCTCCAATCTGCTGGACAACGCCCTGCGCTATTCCGGCAGTGTCCGCATCCAGCTCCGGGAAAAAGACGATATCCTGCAGATCGACGTGCTGGACGACGGCCCGGGCATCCCCCCCGACATGCTGGAACAGGTCTTCGAGCCCTTCTTCCGCCTGGACGAGGCACGCAGCCCCCACACCGGCGGCAGCGGCCTGGGCCTGAGCATCGCCCGCAGCATGGCCTGCCGCAACGGCGGGGAACTGAGCCTGCACAACCGGCCGGAAGGCGGCCTGTGCGCCCGCCTATGCCTGTACCGGTCGGCCATGGAGACGGAAACACTGTAACGAGCTCCACCCCGCAGGGATGACGGGGAGAGCGCCATGCGGCCACAGCCGGGGCTCCCTTCAGGGAGTCTTCGGCCTCCGTTTTCCCGGTGTCTTGCGTCAGGCCGCTTTCCCCCGCCGCTCCCGGGATGCCCTGCGGCCCCGCGCCTCCTGCCGCCCGTAACGATGCCTCTGCATCCTCCTTTTCCCCACAGGGATGGCCGCACGGCCCGCAGCCGCCCTTTTCTCTCCACTGTGCCGCAGGAAGCAAAGGCTTTGCACCCGGCAGGCATTGCGGTATGCTTTTCTGCCGTCCGGCCCGTCACGCCGGTGCACAAGGAGAAGCCATGAAGAACTTTTTGACCCTGCAATCCGTGGAGACCGTGCTGGGGCATCTGCGCGCCCTGCCCGTCCTGCCCGCGGAGACCGTCCCCCTGACGGATGCCCTGGGCCGCCGCCTGGCGGAAGCCCTGCACGCCCCTGCCGACCTGCCCGGTTTCGACCGTTCCACCGTGGACGGATTCGCCGTGCGCGCCCGTGATGTCTTCGGCGCGCAGGAAGGTTCCCCCGCCCTGCTGGAATGCGTGGGCGACTGCCCCATGGGTGCCGTGCCGGACATCAGCCTCCAGCCCGGCCAGTGCGCGCGCATCCTCACGGGCGGCATGCTGCCCGAGGGCGCGGATTGCGTGGTCATGGTGGAATATTCCCGCCCGGCCGGCGGCAACATGGTGGAGCTCACCCGCACCCAGGCCCCCGGTGACCATGTGGTCATGCGTGACGAGGACGCCGCCGCCGGTGACTGCATCATCCCCGCGGGCCGCAAACTGCGCCCGCAGGAGATCGGTCTGCTGGCCTCCTTCGGACAAAAGGACGTGGCCGTACGCCGTGCGCCCCGGGTGGCCATCATCTCCACCGGTGACGAGGTGGTGCCCATCGGGAGCGAGCCCCGCCCCGGCCAGGTACGGGACGTCAATTCCTACAGCCTTGCCGCCCTTTGCCGCAGTGCCGGTGCCGAGCCGACGCTGGCCGGTCTGGTGCGCGACGACGCCGAGGCCCTGCGCCGCACGGTGCTGGCCGCGCTGGACGAGGCCGATGTGGTGGTGGTCTCCGGCGGTTCCTCCGCCGGTATGCGCGACCATACCGTGGACGTCTTCACCTCCGTGCCCGGCAGCGAACTGCTGACCCACGGCGTGGCCATCAGCCCCGGAAAGCCCTTCATCCTGGCCCGCAGCGGCGGCAAATGCCTCATGGGCCTGCCCGGCCATGTGAGCAGCGCCCTGGTCTGCGCCCGCGCCTTCCTCGTGCCCTTGCTGGAACACCTGCAGGGCAGCGCCGGGGACGAGCTCGTCCCCTCCCTCACCGCCCGCCTGACCCGCGCCGTGGCTTCGGCCCAGGGCCGCCGCGACTACATCCGCGTCAAACTGGTGCCCGCCAGCGCCACGGCCCTCGAGGCCGCCTGGCTGCCCCAGGGCCTGGACTGCTCCGATGTGGACTGGCTGGCCCAGCCGCTCATGAAGCCTTCCGGCGTGGTCTCCGGCCTGGTGGAGGCCGACGGCCTCGTTATCTGCGCCGAAAACCGCGAAGGCCTCACCGCCGGGGAACGCGTGCGCGTGGAGCTGCTGGCGTAGATCCAGATCTTTTCGGGGGAAGGAACCCCCTTTTACTAGCGCAAAAAGGGGGTTCCTTCCCCCGTGCCCCCATCTTCCCCCCAATGCGCTTTATAAACGGACTGACCGCCTGTCGTTTTTGAAATGACGGCCCCGTTCCAAGGCGGGAACGGGAAAAGATGTCATGCCGACACCGGAGAGGATGTAATACCTTCCGGTCATGCGGCGGGAAGCCCTTCCGGCCTACATTCGAGATATTGGGAGATATTTATGAAACGCGAACGTCATACCTATCTGACTTTGCAGACCGTGGAGGCCGCCCGCCAGGGCTGGCTGGACCGCATCAGCGCCGAGGGCCGCGAGCTGGCCACGGAGCGCGTGCCCCTGTCGGCGGCCCTGCACCGCGTGCTGGCCGAGCCCGTGGCCGCGCGCCGCTCTTCCCCGGCCTTCCACGGCGCGGCCATGGACGGCATCGCCGTCAACGCCGAATCCACCTTCACCGCTTCCACCCGGCGGCCCCTGCGCCTGACCATCGGCACCGACGCGTTCTGGATCAATACCGGCCATCCCCTGCCCGCAGGCACCAATGCCGTGGTCATGGTGGAGAACGTCAACACCGAGCCCGACGGACAGCATGTGGTCATCGAAAAGGCCGCCTTCCCCTGGCAGCATGTGCGCAAGCTGGGCGAGGACATGGTGGCGTCCGAGATCATCCTGCCGCCCGGCGTCTGCATCGGCCCCTACGAGCTGGGCGCGCTGGCCGCGGGCGGCGTGCTGGAACCGCTGGTGTTCAAAAAGCCCCGCGTGGGCATCATCCCCAGCGGCACCGAGATCGTGCCCCTCACCGAGGCCCGCGAAGAAGACCTGTGCGCGGGCCGCTGCCTGCCGGAGTTCAACTCCTACATCTTCTCGGCCATCGTGCAGGAGGCCGGAGGCGAGGCCTTCACCCTGCCCATCGTGCCTGACGATCCCGAAGCCATCAGCGCGGCCATCGACGCGGCCATCGACCAGGGCGCGGATCTGGTGCTGCTCAACGCCGGTTCCTCGGCGGGCAGCCACGACTATTCCGCCGACGTCATCGCCCACAAGGGCGAGCTGCTGACCCACGGTGTGGCCGTCATGCCCGGCAAGCCCACGGCCCTCGGCATGGTGCGCGGCGTGCCCATCATCGGCTCGCCGGGCTATCCCGTCTCGGCCATCGTCGCCCTGGAAGAGTTCGTCCAGCCCCTGCTGGCCCTGCTCCAGAAGCGCTGCCTGGCCCACCGCGAAACGGTCACGGCCCTGCCCGTCAATCCGCTGCCCTCCCGCCCCGGCATGGAAGAACGCATCCGCGTCAAGCTGGGCCGGGTGGACGACACCTTCTTTGCCGTGCCCCTGCCGCGCGGCGCGGGCACCGTCACCAGCCTGAGCCGGGCCGACGGCATCATCAGCGTGGCCCGCGACTGCGAAGGCATCAGCCGTGACGAGCCCGTGCAGGTGCAGCTGCTGCGCCCCCGCCAGCAGGTGGAAGGCACCCTGCTGGCAATCGGCAGCCACGACAACACCCTGGACCTCATCGACAGCTTCCTGCGCCGCGAACATCCGCGCTTCCGTCTGGCCTCGGCCCATGTGGGCTCGCTGGGCGGCCTCATGGCCCTCAAGCGCCACCAGTGCCATCTGGCGGGCAGCCATCTGCTCAATGATGCCGACGGCGTCTACAACCGTCAGGCCCTGCGCGACAACCTCCAGGGCGAGCCCATGCTGCTGGTGCGCCTGGTGGACCGCGAACAGGGCCTCATCGTGGCCCCCGGCAACCCGCTGGGCATCCATGACATCGCCGACCTTGCGCGTGAGAACGTACGCTTCATCAACCGCCAGCGCGGCAGCGGCACCCGCGTGCTGCTGGACTACCGCCTGAAGCAGCTGGGCATCCGCCCGCAGCAGCTGGCCGGGTATGAGGACGAGGAATACACGCACATGAACGTGGCCGCCGCCGTGCTTTCCGGCCGCGCCCATACCGGTCTGGCCGTGCGCGCCGCCGCCTGCGCCCTGGGCCTGGACTTCGTGCCCGTGGGCGTGGAGGAATACGACCTGGTCATCCCGCAGCGCTATGCCGAGGACGAACGCATCCTCGCCCTGCTGGATGTCATCCGCTCCGAGGCCTTCCGCAAGGAAGTGGCCGCCCTGGGCGGCTACGGTGTGGAAAAGACCGGCCAGGTCATCTGGGAATACGACGGCCGCTAGGCCGGGATAGTGTTGGGAAATCTTCGGGGGAGGGGGCTATGGCCACAGCCGGAACAAGCGCCTTTCCCCGTTGCTTCCTTCCTCCCTCATGACGCTCATTGGAAAAGGAAGCGCGAGGAAAGGTCCGTACGACACTGGCCGATGGCGCCGCAGTCCGTCCCCTTGGTGACGCAGAGGCCTTACGGCAAGCGGTAGGCTCCTGAGGGGCTCACCGTAAATATATGTCCCGCAGGAGGCCCGTGGATGCTGACCTTGCTGGCCCTGTACGGCGGCCTGTTCCTCACCGCGCTGGTGGCGGCCACCCTGCTGCCCGCGCAGTCGGAGCTGCTGCTGGGCACCCTGCTGGTGCAGAGCGGGGAACCGGCCTGGGCCCTCATCACTGTGGCCACCCTGGGCAACAGCGCGGGCTCGGCCGTCAACTGGTGGCTGGGCCGTTATCTCACCCGCTTTCAGGATCGCCGCTGGTTCCCCTTCTCGCCGGAGTCCCTGCGCAAGGCCGAAGGCTGGTACCACCGTTACGGCCGCTGGACCCTGCTGTGCAGCTGGATGCCCGTCATCGGCGACCCCCTGACCCTGGTGGCCGGTACCTTGCACGAGCCCCTGCCCTCCTTCCTGCTTCTGGTGGTGCTGGCCAAACTGGGCCGCTATCTGGTGGTAGCCGGTGTGGCCCTGGCGCTCTGGTGATAGATGAAAAAAGGACGCCCGAAGGCGTCCTTTTTTACATCCCAGCATATTTTGCTATGAGGAGATAGGCCGTACAGGAAAAATATAGACTTTGCGCTTTTCCCCTGTAGCATCCTCCTGCACGGACGGATAGGGCTCTTTTACCAGCTTCACTACCCCACAATAGGTATATACCTTGCGCTGATGTACTTCAAAAAGATGTACAGTGACGCCATTGCTGTTGGATTCGGCCAATGTTTTATTTTGCGCAAACGTCAAGCTCTGGTCGCCTTTTTGCCCCATCCCAGTATACAAAAGCG
>MHCFR05601__coassemble_629_pt1 | contig 89820 bp, 78 predicted proteins | sample MHCFR05601__metabat2_high_PE_031 | metagenome-assembled genome bin MHCFR05601 | reverse complement strand
CACGCCGGAAAACGGCGGGGCAGGTTTACACATCCTCGTTTTCTCGATCTTCCGGCAAGGTGACAGCGTAGACGCGCCGCTGTCCCATATCAGGAAGCGTACAGACAGCGGAGTTTTTGTTGCCGTTCCTGCGCAGCCATCCGGCATCACGTAGCACGGCGGCGGCCCGGCGTGGGGAGTAGCCCTTGACCACCTCTGCCCGGAAGGGCTCCGGCAGGATCAGGTACTCCGTCATGCCGTCCGCCCTCTTTTGCCGGAAACCAACACGATTGATGCAGGTGGCGGCGTTGGTGTCCATGTCCTGGAAGCGGCTTGCCCCGTGCTGTTCGATGAACAGGCGCACCGCCGCAAGGATGGCCGCATCTTCAGCGGCTCCGGCCCCGCCCCTGGCCTCCAGCCAGTCGTCAAGGCAGCTCTGGACGTGGGGCAAGATCTCCATATCAGGGGGCAGCAGCCCGGCCCGTTGGGCGGCCAGGCCACCGGCAAGGACAAGAGCGAAGCGCTTTGCCACCCGTCGCACCTGTTCCGTGGCGTCCGGCGGGCAAATACTGTCCACGATCAGGGGGATGCTGGCCTGTATATCCTTGCCGGTTTCCTCACGATGGGCGCACAGCCATTGCAGGAAGGCCCGCCCGGCATGTCCGTAGTGTTCGGCGCAAAGCATCTTGAGGCGGTCGGCAACGGCCCCGGCGTCCGGCAGGCCGTGAAAATCCGTCAGCATGGCCTTGTCCACGGGCAGGCCCACAAAGCGCACTTCCTGGCCGCCTCTGGACTTCAGACCGTTCTCCGCAAGCTTGTCCGCAAGCCCCAGCTCACCACTGGAGAGGAAGAGCAGCCGCCACGTCAGCAGGGCGCGGGGGGTACCGTCGCGGGCGGCGCGGCCCTTGGATTGTCCGTTTGCCAACATGTAGGCGGCCTCAGACAGCGCCGCCGCCCCTACCTGCCCCACCTCGTCCAGGATCAGCACGTTGTCATTGTGGAGCGCCGCCACGCCTTCCAGCGCGTTGTCCGTCGTCCTCCATGAGCGCACATGCTCCGGCCCGCCCCAAACGGACGCCGCTACCTGCAAGGCCGTCGTCTTGCCGGAAGAGCTCCCGCCCTCAAAAGAGAAGCCGCCGCCCTCCATGCCGGACAGGCGCAGCAGGGGCCCGGCAAAGGCGAGGCACAGCGCGAAGACAAGGCGGGAATTGCCCGCGCACAGGGCGGGGATCTCGCGCCAGCCGTCCAGCGTGCCGCCCGTCTGGAACATCTTCGCATGCCGGGCTGACTGGAGCACGACGGTATCCGCAGGGACGCCATAGGCCACGTCAGGCATGACATAGGCATCGGAATGCCAGCCGATGCGCTGAACGCAGGTCACAAAGCGATCCGTCCGCACGCCCTGGATGAACGCGGCGAACTTGGCCGCCTGTCCGGGGGCGATGGAGTAGCCGCCACAAGCAAGGATCTGCGCATATTCGCGTCCCTGCCCTTGCAGCAAATTGTCCGGCATGGCCCAGCTATGCGCGTTTCCGGCAGGATCTTTCCAGCTCAGGAACGTGCCCCAGTTTTCCGCCTGATCGTCAAAGGTCTTGCCGATGATCCGCAGCGGCGGGCCGATGCGCATGTCAAAGGTCTCGTCTCCCTTCGCCTCCACCTTGAACAAGCCCGGATTCTTGCCGGTCTCCCGAATGAAAAAGCCGTCCGGCAGGGTGACGGCGGGGGCCTGCTTGCGGGCCTCCTCTATCACCATGCGCACCGCCTCCAGGCTCCGGGCCGTGTGCAGGTCGTTGAAGTCCGCCTTACTGCCGTCCAGGGCGGGGCAGACGGCCAGCTTGCCGCCGATGGCTTGCGCTGCCCTGGTTGCCGCCTCCACACCGGGGTTCCTGTCCCCACCGCCGCCACAATCGTTGTCGGCGCAAAGGATGATCTCCCTGTCGGGGTACTTGTCCCGGGCCATGCGGGCCACAGGCAGGAGGTTCCCGGCATTGAAGGCCACAAGGCAGGTGTGGCCCGTGGCAAGGTGCAGGCTTGCGGCGGTGGCGTAGCCTTCCGCTATGAGCAGGGGGCCGTCCTTGCTCCCGTCCTTTGCCGGGATGGGGAAGTAGCCGCCCGCCGTCCTGCCACCCTTCAGAAAGCGCTTGTCCGGCCCGTCAGCGGGCTTTTCCGGCATGATGAACTGAAGGCTCACCAGTTGGCCGGAAGCGTCCAGAACAGGCAGCACGAGCTCCACAGCGCCACGCCATTCACGTTGCCGGATACCGGCAAGGGCAGGGATACCTTTCCGCTGCAAGTAGGGGTGTGCATCCGATGCACGCCCCGCCTTGTCCCAAATGGCCCGGGCCAGCTTGGCAGACGCGGCCCAGCGTGTGGCCTGTTCCTCTTCGGCCTCCTTCCGGGCGGCGGCGATGCGTTCCCGCAGGGCCTTGCGCTCGGCAGGGGTAAGGTCTTTGTCCGGCTTGGCCGTGCGCGATCCTTCATCACCGCTGCGCCAGTTCTTCCACCAGCAGCAGGCCGGGGCATCCAGATGGATACGGTAGGCGCCGTCCTTGCCGCGTGGTCTGTCCGTGGTGCCGCAGCGGTGCAGGTGGCCGTCCGCCCGGACGTGCTCCACCACCAGCCCGGCAGAGCGCAGGCTTTCTTCAAAGGCGCTCAGGATGTCAACATTCATGGTCGCCCCCTTCCCGTTCGGGATCCCACAGCGGGGGCAGGTCGTGCTCATGCGGCAGTCCGGCAAGGGGGAAGGAGAGTTCCCCACCGGCGATGGCGATCTTGTCCAGGAGCAGGTCGAAGCAGAGGGCAAGGCCCATGTTACTGGCATCAGAGGGCAGGCCCCCGCCGTCACGAGAAAGTATGTCCCCCACGACGTTGCGCAGGAAGCTGGCAAGATTGGCAGCATCTTCAAGGGCGCTGTTGGGGGTGACGTGCCGCAGGCTCCGGGGGATGCTGGAAGAGCGGGCGCAATAGTTACGCATGGCGCACCTCCTGCTGATCCAGACCACGGGCCAGCCGCAGCAGGCCCAGGGCCATGCCGGTTCCCCGGTCTTTGGTTGCCACCAGCTCGCGATCCAGGGCGGCAAGTTCACCGTCCAGAGCATCCACCAGCAGACCGCCCGCATTGCCCGGCAGGGACAGGCGTCCCATGAGCAGGGGCAACAGCTCCCCGGCCACGGCCCGCACACCGCGCAGGGCCTCCCGGTATTCGTGCAGGGCATGGGCCGCCGCTTTCAGATCATCCAGGGCGGCTTGTGCGTGCCGCTCAAATTTGCCGCGTTCATCCGGCAAGGATTGCTGGGCGCACCAGTTCAGCACATGGCGGAAGCTGGAGGCGGGCAACTGGCGCAGGGAGGTGGCCCCCCACTCCTCCAGCAGTTCATCGAGAAGCATCTCGTAGCGGGCCGCCTGTTCTTCGCCGCAAGGATTGCCGGCAGCGGCGGCGGTCAGGGCCGCCTTGACGGCGGACAACTGGTCTTCGGTCATCAGGGCAGGGAGGGAACTACGCATGGCGCACCTCCCCGGCAGGAATGAGGTTGCAGGGATGGGCCACGACGGTGTGCCGCAGGGCGGCGGGGATGAAAGGAATCATGAGGGCCTCACAGATTTGGGATGGTGGGAAACAAAAAAGGCAGGGCGTAACGCTCCCCGGCTCTGTGAAGCCGCCGCAGCCTTGCGGACATGCGGACGTTACGACCCTGCCAATATGCGAAAGCCACCCGCCGGGCATACGTCCGGCAGGAGCTTTGACAGCAGAACATGCGACACGACTTTTCCCCGCCCTTGGGGGGCAGGAAAGGCGCGTGTGACGCCTCACAGATTTAGGGGCCACCAGAAGGCCACAGAGGCCCGCAAAAGTCAAGAGACGGCCACCGGCAAGGGGGCGGCTCATTTCATGCCGGAGAAGCGAATTACGCAGCATGACGCACCTCCACCACGGTCAGGACATGGCCGAGCATGGCCCAGCGCACACGGGCCGACGTGGACAACGACGTGCCCAGCAGGGCCACAAGGGCGGCAGTTTCACCGGCACGGGCCAGCTTGCGGAGGAGGAAGGACAGGGACGCACGGCCACCGCAGGACGCGGGGCGGAAAAGGGGGATGGAATGCATGAGGCACCTACGCTGTTTGAGGGATTGAAGGCACAAAAAAAGACGGGACACGCTCCCCGGCCAACGTAAGGCCGCCAGTCCTCGCGGATACTGGACGTGTCCCGTCGATATGTAGCGCCGCTCACAGGATGCACCTGTAGCGGGAATGCTGACGAAACAAAAAAGACCGCTCTTTTCACCGTGTGGGGCACGGCAAAGGCGACGGTTACGCCTTACGTTGTTAGGGAACTCAACCATGCCGGAAACAAGGGCATGCGTCAAGGCCCGCAGACGTTCAGCGGTACGAAGCAGCCACTTCGGCAGGGGGGAGGGGTTCGGATCGGCCCAGGTCTCTTCCCACTTGCCGGGCGCGAACAGGTCACACCACCCGGCGGCGGTGCGGAGTTTTTCGCCGGTCATCATGCAGAGCAGGCGATCATGGCCGGAAGGCAGGGCCACGCGGCGGAAAAACTGGCAATTGGCGCAGCATTCGGCTTGTGCGGGGCGGGCAGGTGTGGCAAGATTAGAGGAAGCAAGAAACTCCTTGCCGCCTTTCTGATCTGCCCCCACCGCCGCCAAGCATCGGGGGCTTTTCTTTTGGGTCATGCTACGCCCCCTGTCCGGCATTGAGACGGTCGATCAGGGCACGCACATCTTCCACACGATAGCCACGGGCACGCTTGCCCAGGGCCACGGGCTGGGGGAAATCCCCGGAGCGTATGCCGTTGTACCAGGCTGTCTTGCAGACGGGCACGAGCTTCAGCACATCGGCCAGGCGCAGAAATCCGGTTTCCGGCAGGATAGGGGCGGGGGAGCTTTGAACGATAGCGGGCATAAAAAAACCTCCTTGCAGCTTGATGGATTTGCAAGGAGGTTAGCGCATCGTGCGGTGTGGTAAGCAAGTGTGGTAAGGTGTGGTATTTTCGCCTGTGAGGTATGGTATTTTGCCCGGCAAGGTGGGGTAAGGCCTACCAGGGCAAGGTATCAGTCTTGCCATTGAGCAGATTCTTGCCGTACTGCGTCCAGTCGGTAATGTCCCCTTGAGGATGCAACAGGGCGCCGATGATTGCCAAAGAAGCCCCGCGCTCTTTCAAGCAGGCCGCCGTCTCTTGGGGCGTCTTCCCCTCCTTCCGGCACTGATCCACCACGGCAATCAGACCGTACCGCGATAGCGCGACCTCTCCTTCCGCCTGCCGTGCCTTCTCCAGCTCTTCCTTGGCCTGCTCCAGCTCCGCTTGCAAGGCGGCATTCTCTTGCCGGGCCTGCTCCAGTTCGACGTCCTTCCGCTGTATATCTCGTTTGTGCGGCGTCGTGGGCTGTCTCTTCCAAAGAAGCTCTGGAAACTCCGTCTCGCAAAGCCCGACGTTGAAGGGCTCCACAAAAAGACCATCAGTAGGAAATATCCCCAATATACCGGGAATGCGCGGTATCACTGTGCAGATATGGACAATCTGGCCAGTGTCAGGGCACACCCGATCTTCTTCATGTTGGAGCAAACGAATCCGTCCAGTAACTGACAGTTCGTTCAGAAAAGGAACATCTTTGTGCCAACGTTGCAGCACTTCCTCCACAGGCAATAACTCTCCGTGGATATGCTCGGTCATATTCTCCCCCCCCTTGCAGGGCTTCCCTTGTATAGATCCCCGGCAGGGCGGCAAGGGTTCCGCCTTTTCGGCATGGTTCATGACGCCATGCCTAGCCGGGGAAAAGTCCAACAAATCCAGCTACGGCACATCACCGCAGCGGCCTGCCGACGCGCTCAAAATTAAGCCGTCCGAAGATTCCAGGGGGTTACGGGCAACGCAACCGCATTTGGTTTGGTTGAGTCCACTCCCCCCAGATTTGGGGGCAGCCCGGATCCTGACGCAAGTGCCTGAAATCTTCGGAAAGCTCAATTTTGAGGCCGCCGAGTATCGGGATAGCGCGCCCAATTTGGACGGGCCGGTTGAACTGCGCCCAAATGTGGGCTCAGTGAATCCGCTGCCCTCTACCGCCACCAGCAATGCCCCCACCATGCCGGAGCATACCGCAAGCAATGCCCGGAGCATCCCGCAAGCAATCACCCATCAGAAGCGGTTCCGCGCCCATTTTTGGGGATATTGGGGATGCCGCCACGGTTCAACATTCCTCAACGCCACCGCAGCGGCTCAGGCCACCTTTCCCGGCAAGGAGAGGGGCAGGCCGTCCTTGCATCCCGCCGCTTCCCATCCAAGGCAGGCCAGCCACACATGCCGGGGGATGGGCTTCCGGGCCGTGCGGTAATAGGAGATCATGCGGCGGCTCATGCCCAGGGCAGCGGCGGCGGTGGTCAGGGAAAGGCCGTTGCGCCTCATCCAGTCCGCCAGCATCTCATGGCTTGGCTGCCCGGCCTGCTCCTTTGCCCAGGCATAGACGTTGTCCGCTCCCAGCTCGCTGTCAAACCATTCCACCGTGCCGCCCCATTCCCCCACATGCACCAGGGCGAAGGTCTCCGGCTCCAGCAGGGGGGCCAGCTCCGGCAGGCTGTGAAGGATGGCCGATATGTCCACGTCCAGCACTTCGCCGGTGCTCCAGCGCGTCCGCAGGCGATGGGGGGCCAGCGCCTCCACCCCCTGCAATTCGGGAAAGAAAAATCTGCTCATGGGTGGTAGTTCCTCCATATCCCCATCAGCTCCCCCCTGTTGTCCGCGATCCATGCCAGGACTTCGGCAAGTTCATGCCGTGGGATGTTACCGATAACGGCCAGCGTCTCCAGCTCTACCAGGACTTCCCGCCGGTCTCTGGACAAAACATGCACATGCGGCGGCAGGTGGTCGCGGTAGCGTATCTCGACCTTGAAGGATGGGAAGCGTTTCAATGTGGGCATGGCGTCATAATAGAGCAATGGTTGCGCTATTACAAGCCCTGCGCTTACACCTTTACACCTTCGGAAAAAGGTGTACGGCCCAAGGTGTAAGCCGCAAACCCTTGTGGCTGTAGGGCGCTTACACCTTTACACCTTTTACACCTCCAAATCGGTCAAGGTAAGGGTAGGTTCCGGCAAGGCAGGGGGCATACTCCATCTATGCCCCTTCCCCGGCCCGCAGGCTGTCCAGGTAGTCCGCCCACTCCTGCATCATGCGGCGGCGCTCCTCCACATACTGGGCGCGGTTGTAGGCATCCCGTACGCTGTTCTTTTCGGCATGGGCAAGCTGGGCCTCGATCACGTCAGGGCGGTAGCCCATTTCATTCAGACGGGTAGAAGCCATGCTGCGGAAGCCGTGGACGGTCATTTCATCCCGGCCATAGCCCAGACGGCGCAGGGCATTGAGCAGACCAACATCTGATATGCAGCGCGTGGCAGAAGCCGTACCGGGGAAGACAAGCTCCCTGTTGCCGGTGATGGCGTGTAGGGCGCGGAACATCCCCACCACTTGCCTGGCAAGCGGGACAAGGTGGGGCCGCCGCATCTTCATGCGTTCGGCAGGTATCAGCCATTCCGCCCTGTCCAGGTCGATTTCCGCCCAGGTGGCCCGCCGCAGCTCGCTGGAGCGGACAAAGACATACGGCATGATCTTCAGGGCGAAGGAGACGGACACGTCCCCCGGATAGTCATCAATGGCCCGGAGCAGGGCGCCGATCTCCCGCGGTTCGGTGATGGCGGCATGGTGGCGCACCGGCTTTGTGGTCAGGGCTTCGGTCAGATGGCTTGCCGGATCTGCAACGATCATCCCGGCAAGGCGTGCGTAGCGCGTCACCTGCCCGCATATCTGGGCAAGGCGGCGGGCTGTCTCCAGGTGGCCTTGCCGCTCCACCTTGCTAAGCACAGCCAGAAAGTCCGGCGCCCCCAGTTCGGCAATGGGTCTGCTGCCAAGATCAGGAAAGGCCAGTGTCTCCAGCCGCCGGATGATCTGCCGGGCATGGTTGGGTGTCCAGCCCGCCAGCTTCTTCTTGTGCCATTCCCGCGCCACCACTTCAAAGGTACGGCTCCTGGCGATGGCTTCCGCCTTGGCGGCCTTGCGTGCGGCGCACGGGTCCACGCCACGGGCGATCATTTCCTTTGCCGTGACAGCCCTGGCCCGCGCCTCCTTGAGGGAAACGGCAGGATAGGTGCCGATGGCAAAAAGACGTTCCTTCCCTTCAAAGCGGTACTTGAGGCGCCAGAGCTTGCCGCCGCCTGGATTGATCAGCACATACAGCCCGCCGCCATCCGCTATCTTGTAGGGCTTTTCCTTGGGCTTCGCCGTCCTGATGGCGGTATCCGTCAGCTTCTTGGACATTGGGGGTACTCCTGACTTCAAGGGGGTATGTTTTTTTTAGATACCCCGCAAACGTACCCCCTCTTTTTGCGGCTGTCTATGAACTTTGGCGGACTTCAACGGACATCAAAAACGAAGAAAGTCCGCTCAGCTCAAGGCTTTGCGGACTTCTATGAACTTTGACGAACTATAGTTTGGCGGAGGGGGAGGGATTTGAACCCCCGGAAGGCGTGAACCTTCAGCGGTTTTCAAGACCGCCGCAATCAACCGCTCTGCCACCCCTCCGTGCGGAGCAGACCGCGCCGCCTCCTGCGCCAACCCTGCGTACAGGGCCCATGGCTTTGGGCGGTGCTTCGTCTGCGGGCTGTCGGGCCACGGCGCAGGGCCTGCCCGTCAGAACAGCCAGAAGCATATAGCACTTTTGGGCCCGGAGCGCAAAGGGCAAGCTGCCGGAGAGCCCGGCGGACCATAAAAAAAGCGGCGCCCTCCAGAAGAGGACGCCGCCGGATCCGCTGAGCGAAATACTACTTGATGGCGTCCTTCAGGCCCTTGCCGGGGGTGAACTTGGCAACCTTGCTGGCAGGGATGGTGATTTCCTTGCCGGTGCGGGGATTGCGACCCTTGCGGGCGGCGCGCTCAACCACCTTGAAGCTGCCGAAACCGGTGAAGGTCACGGATTCGCCGGAAGCGAGGGCTTCGCGCAGAGCAGCCACGACGGCGTCGAGGGCTTCTTCGGCCTTGGCTTTGGTGGGCAGGCCGGCCTTGGCATGGATCTTTTCAACAAGCTCAGCTTTGGTCATAGTTATACTCCAAAAAAAGAGTTTCGGGTTTCAATCTGTAGGCCAGACAGGGCATCCATACGTTATGGGCTTGGCCCGTGTCAATGGAAAATGCCCATATATCAAAGTTTTCCGGGCATCAGAGCCTTTTCGGGCATACTTTTCGCATTGCTTTCGGGCGAGGCGGCCCCGGGACGCATCAGCGGATGGTCAGGAAAGGTCCACCAGGCTGACTTCGGCGCTTTTGAGCGGGTGCCCCAGGAAAAGGCTGCCGGTGCGGATGAAGCGCAGCACGTTGTCCGTGGTCATGAAGCGGTGGGAGCCCGGGGCGTCTTCCCCGCGCAGCAGACCCAGCTCGCGCAGGCGGTTCTCCACGGCCACAGCGGCGGTCTCGGCCGAATCCACGATGCGCACGTCATCGCCTACCACATGGCGCAGGGCTTCGCGGAACAGGGGGAAGTGCGTGCAGCCCAGCACCAGGGTGTCGGGCCTGTCGGGCCGTCCCGGGGAGAACAGGTCGCCCAGATAGCGGCTGGCGATGCCCTCGACGATGGGGCCGTCCATCCAGCCTTCCTCGGCCAGGGGCACGAAAAGGGTGCAGGCCCTGCCCTGGACGCGGGCCTCGGGGCACAGGGAGGCGATGGCCTGCTGGTAGGCGCCGCCGGCGATGGTGGCTTCGGTGGCGATGACCACGATGCGCTTGTTGCGGCTGGCGGCCACGGCGGCCTCGGCACCGGGGCGCACGACCCCGAGGACGGGCAGGGGCGCGAAGTGTTCGCGCAGTTCCGGCAGGGCGGCGGAGGTGGCGGTGTTGCAGGCCACCACCAGCATCTTGACGCCTTCGTCCACCAGGCGTCCCGCAGCCTTGAGCGTGTAGCGGATGATGGTGTCGCGGCTTTTGGTGCCGTAGGGCAGGCGGGCCGTATCACCAAGGTAGAGCAGGTTCTCGCCGGGCAGGCGGCCGGAGATGGCTTTGAGCACGGTCAGGCCGCCCATGCCGGAATCAAAGATGCCGATGGGCAGGGAAGCTGAGGGATTCATGACGTTCCTTCGATGGGGGACGGCTCCGGTGGGGCCTCCCCGGGCTGGCACGTTGTGGGGACAGAAGGGCGCAAGGCGCCCCTGCCTGCCGGTAGGGCGGGACGCGGCCTCCTTTCCGGGCGTGCCCCGAGGAGGGCGACGGCATCCGGTCAGGGGCATCCATGTCCCGACTGCGGAAGGATGGCTTTTTTCAGGCGGCAGGGCAAGGGAAAACGGGCGCCGGAGGCTTACGGGACGCACTTCTCCTGTCCCGGTGCGTCATACCGGTGTGCCGGCCGGGCGGTACGGGCCGCTAGAATCCCTGCCACAGATAGCGCAGGGACGTGAAGAGCAGGATCAGGGCCAGCCCCCACTTGATGCGGCGCGCGGGCACGAAGCGCTGGCAGCGCGCCCCCAGATAGCTGCCCATGAGTCCGCCCAGGCCCAGCAGCAGGCCCAGCAGGGGATCGGCGCCGATGCCGTCCAGCGAGGAGAACAGGCCCAGGAAGCCATAGCCCAGCACTCCGGCCAGCGAGGCCAGGAAGGTGCCCAGCAGCAGGGCCCCGGCGATGGCATGGACGGGCAGGCCGAAGATGCTGACCAGGAAGGGGGAAAGGATGGCGCCGCCGCCGATGCCGTAGATGCCGCCCGCCAGACCGATGCCCAGGCTGAGGGCCGCCAGGCGCGGGCAGCTGACGGAGTGCCGCGCCTCACCGAACGTGAAGACCAGGCGGGACCGGTCCCAGCGCTCCACATGGATCCGGGCCATGCCGCCCCCCTTGCGGGCGGGCGCGGCGGGCCTGCGCAGGTCGCGGAACATGCGCCAGAAGATCCAGAGCAGCAGCAGACCGGCAAAGACCTTGAAACGGCTCTCGTCCGGCAGCCAGTAGACGCGGATCAGCGATCCCAGCACGATGCCGGGCAGGGTGCCCACGGCCACGGTCAGGGCCAGCGGCCAGAGCAGGCGCCCTTCGCGGGCATAGCGCACGATGCCGCCGGGACAGGCCAGCACGTTGAAAAGATGGTTGGTGGCGCTGACGCCGGGGCTGGTATAGCCCAGAAAGCTCATCTGGAAAGGCAGGAGCAGGAAGGCTCCCGACAGGCCGCCCATGGACGTGACGAACGAGATGCCCATGGCCGCCAGGACGGGCACCAGGGGGTGACACTCGATACCGGAAACGGGAAAGAACATGGACCACCTCCACAGGTTGTGCGACGGGGTAAAAGCAGAGTAAACTGATATGGATATTTTTGTCACGTTTTATTTTTTTACTAACCTATGGAAAATAAAGAGATAAAAATAAAATAAGCGTGATTTTTCAGGGTACTTTCATCACTATTTTGTATAAAATAGTGATAAATGGGGCTATGCGGCGGCCCTCCGGCCCCGCAGGGCCGGGGCTGCGGCCCGGTCACGCAGCGCGTCCCCCGGGGGCACATTGCCTGTGCCGGGCGAAACGCGTATATTTCAGGCTTTCCCATCACCGTGCAGCAAAGGATTTCTTCATGCTCGCCATTCTCGAATACAAGGCAGGCAACCAGACCAGCGTGCGCCGTGCGCTGGAACATCTGGGCATCCCCTGCCGCATCACCGCCGATCCTGCGGAACTGGAGCAGGCCCAGGGCATCATCTTTCCCGGTGTGGGCGCCGCCGGGCAGGCCATGGAGGCCCTGACCTCCGCCGGTCTGGACAGCGTGCTGCGCCGTGCCGTGGCCGAAGGCCAGCCCCTGCTGGGCATCTGCCTGGGCTGCCAGATCCTGCTGGAGCACAGCGAAGAGAACGACGTGCGCACCCTGGGCATCGTGCCCGGCCGCTGCGTGCGCTTCCCCGATCATATGAAGGAAGAGGACGGCAGCCCCGCCCCCGTGCCGCATATGGGCTGGAACAGCCTCGATGTGGTGCGTCCGGGCCGTCTGCTGCACGGCATCGAGCCCGGTGCGGAATTCTATTTCGTCCACAGCTATTATGTGGAGCCCGCGCCCGAGCTGGTCATGGCCACCACGGTCTACGGGAAGGAGTTCTGCTCGGTCTACGGCCGCGACGGCCTGTGGGCCGTGCAGTGCCATCTGGAAAAGAGCGGCCGTCCCGGCCTGACCGTGCTGCGCAATTTCTACGATTACTGCGACGAGGTGCGCCATGCTTAGCAAACGAGTCATCCCCTGCCTGGACGTGCGCGCCGGCCGCCTGACCAAGGGCATCAAGTTCCAGGGCAACGTGGACATCGGCGACCCCGTGGAGAGCGCCCGCCGCTATTATGAGGAAGGTGCGGACGAGATCGTCTTTTACGACATCACGGCCTCGGCCGAGGAACGCGGCATCTTCCTGGACGTGGTGGAGCGCGTGGCCTCGCAGATCTTCATCCCCTTCAGCGTGGGCGGCGGCATCTCGTCCGTGGCCGACATGCGCGCCGTGCTCAATGCCGGGGCCGAAAAGGTCTCCATCAACTCCGCGGCCGTGCGCAATCCCGATCTGGTGGCCGACGGCGCGGCGGCTTTCGGCTCGCAGGCCATCGTGGTGGGCATGGACGTGCTGCGCGTGCCCGTGAGCGAGAGCATCCCCTCCGGCTACGAGATCGTCATCCAGGGCGGCCGCCGTCGCATGGGCATCGACGCCGTCGAATGGGCGCGCCAATGCCAGGAACTGGGCGCGGGCGAGCTCTGCGTCAACTCCATCGACGCCGACGGCACCCGTGACGGCTACGAACTGACCCTGACCCGGGCCATCGTGGACGCCGTGTCCATCCCGGTCATCGCTTCCGGCGGCGCGGGCGCGCCCGAACATATGTACGATGCCGTGAGCAAGGGCGGTGCCTCGGCGGCGCTCATCGCTTCCATCGTGCACTACGGGCAGTACACCATCCGCCAGTGCAAGGAAGTCATGGCCGAGAAGGGCGCCAAGGTCCGCCTGACGTGGTAGCTCCCGAAGCCCGCTGGCAGGCCCTGCTGCCCGTGCTGCGGCACTGGCCGCTGGCCGTGGCCTTTTCCGGCGGGCTGGACAGCCGTTTCCTCTGTTTCGCCCTGCGGCGTGCGGGCTGCGACGTGCTGGCCCTGCACGCCACGGGGCCGCATGTGCCGCAGGCCGAGAGCGAGGCGGCGCGGCGCTGGGCCCGGGCGCAGGGGCTGCCCCTGCTGGAAGTGCGGCACGATCCCCTTTCCCTGCCCGAAGTGGCGGTGAACAGCCGGGAGCGCTGCTATGCCTGCAAGCGGGTCCTCATGCGCCGTCTGCGTGAGGCCCTGGCCGCCGCGGGCGGTTGCCGCATCCTCTGCGACGGCAGCAATGCCGACGATCTGACCGCCTTCCGGCCCGGACAGCGGGCCGTGCGCGAGGCGGGCGTGCTCTCGCCCCTGGCATTGGCCGGGCTCCGCAAACAGGACTTGCGCGATCTGGGCGCGGCCTGGGGCCTGGACGATCCGCAGCAGGCCGCCCGGCCCTGTCTGCTGACCCGGCTGGCCTACGGCATGGGCCCGGAACCGGCCCTGCTGGCCCGTCTGGCCGCTGCCGAGGCCGATCTGGCCGCCCTGCCCGGTCTGGGGGATTTTCGCCTGCGCCTGACGCCGGAGCCTGTCCTGCAGGCGGCCGTGCTGCCTGACGGCCTGCGGCCGCAGATGATGCAGGTGCTGGACGCCCATGGCTTTGGCGGGGCCGGGATAGTGGAAGGGACGGTCAGCGGCTTTTTTGACCGCGGAGCGTGATGTTTTTGGGGGAATCCCCTCATCTCTGCTGTCGATGCCCGCAGCTTTCTGCATCGTGCAACGGGTAGGGGCTCCTCCCGGTCGCTGCCGGTACACGAAGGCCTTCCCGGCGCCCCGATGAAGGGGGGAGGATATTTCCCCTGGAAAAAATAAAACGCGCCCGCGAGACGGAGTTCTCGCGGGCGCGTTTTATTTTTTCCAGGGATATGCCCTCCCATGAGCTGGAGGGATGTCCTGTTATGAAAGCGCGCTGGGGAAGGGGGAGTTTGAGGGGGGAACCCCTCTCGCGCTAGTAGAGGGGGTCCCCCCTCAAAGATCCTTCCCCGTCCTTCGCGGATATGGCCTTACCGGACGCGCAGGGCCTCGGTGATGATGGCCGCGTCTTCTTCCGGCCGGGCTTTGACATTGAGTTCGGCGTTGCCGCCGTGGCAGACGAAGCCCTCGGGGCCGTGTTCCACCACACCGGCGGAGATGACCTGCCCGTAGGGGAGCTGGTCGCGCATGTCGGCGTGGTCCACGCGGCGGGGAAAGATGAAGGGCACGGGCTGGCCGGAAAAATCTTCCATGATCAAATACTTCATGACCTGCCTTCCTGTTATTGCTGGCGCTGGGCGCGACGGTTCTTGAGGTACTGTCGCACGGCGCGGTTATGATCGTCGAGGTTGGTGGAAAAAGCGTGGCGGCCGCCGTCGGTGATGGCCACGAAATAGAGGTACTTGTGCTCTTCGGGCGTGATGGCCGCGGCCAGGGCGCTGGCGCCGAACGAGCAGATGGGGCCGGGCGGCAGGCCGGGACGCTGGTAGGTGTTGTAGATGTTGTTGGCGTCGTCCAGATGGCGGCGGCGCAGGTTGCCGTCAAAGTTTGGCCCCAGCCCGTAGATGACCGTGGGGTCGGCCTGGAGCGCCATGTTGATGCGCAAACGGTTGGCATAGACGCCGGCCACGCGCGGCCGCTCGTCGGCAAAGGCGGTCTCCTTCTCCACGACGGAAGCCAGGATCACCAGACGGCGCAGCTCGTCGCGGGAGGGGCGTTTGCCGTCGGGCCAGAGGGCGTCGCCCTTGCGCCAGAAGTTGTCCACCATGCGGCCGGCCACGGCACGGGCCTGGGCCTTGTCGGGCACGTCGGCCTTCTTGAGCAGATAGGTGTCCGGCATGAGGAAGCCCTCGGCCGAATCGAAGGGGATGCCGTAGTGGCGCAAAAAGGCCGGGTCCGTGATGACGGCCCGGAAATCCTCAAAGCGTACCAGCCCGGCCTCTTCCAGCACCTTGGCGGTCTGCCACCAGGTCAGGCCTTCGGGCACGGTGACGCGGAACAGCACCGGCTGGCCGTTGACCAGGGTATCCAGCACCTGTTCCGGCAGCCAGCCCGTATTGAGGGCAAAGCGGCCGGCCTGCAGGCGGCTGTCCCACTTTTTGTAGCGGGCCAGCAGCAGGAACTTGCGCGCATCGGTGATGAGGCCGCGTTCTTCCAGCTTGTCGGCCACACGGCGCACATTGGCGCCGGGTTCCACGTCGAAGAAGGCTTCCTGCCCCGGTGTGGCCGGGGGCGTCTTGAGGAAGGTCCAGGCCTCGTACCCCGCCCAGCCGGCAGCGGCCGCCGCCAGCAGGACAAGGACAGCCACGATGCGCAGTACGGTCTTCATGCCGGCCTCCGCTGGTCAGGGCTGAGGGAAAGAAAGGACTCCAGGATGCGCACGGCGGCCTGCTGGTCCAGCACGGCCTTGCAGCGGCGGCCCGTGCGGCCCACCTCGCGCAGTTCGCGCTCGGCGGCCTCGGAGCTGAGCAGCTCGGACATGAAATAGAAGGGCAGGGGCACGCGGCGCTTGAGGCGCTCGGTGACGTTGCGCACCTGCCGGGTGGTCATGCTCTCGGTGCCGTCGGTGAGCAGGGGCAGGCCCATGACCACGGCGTCGGGGCGCTCCTCGAGGATCCGCCCGGCCAGCGCCGCCAGGAATTCCTTGCGGTTGGCGTAGTCGGCCAGGCGGATGGTGGTCAGCGGATAGGCCATGATGCCTTCCGGGTCGGTGGCGGCCAGGCCCGTGCGGGCCAGGCCGTAATCAATACCTACCCATTTCAAGGCGTTTACAGCCCCATCTTGGCGCGCACTTCGGCCAGCGTGGCGGAGGCGAAGGCGCGGGCGCGTTCGTTGCCGGCGGCCAGGATCTCGGCCACGGCACCGGGACGGGCCGACAGGGCGGCGCGGCGTTCCTGCAGGGGAGCCAGGAAGGCTTCCAGGTTCTTCAGGAAGCGCTTCTTGCATTCCACACAGCCGAAGCTGGCGCCGGTACAGCCGGTGCGGATCTCGGCCTGCTCTTCGGGGCTGGCCAGCAGCACATGGTAGGGGAAGAGGTTGCAGACGTCCGGGTTGCCGGGATCGCTCTTGCGCAGGCGGGCCGGGTCGGTGAACATGCCGCGCACCTTGGGCTCGATGTCGGCCATGGTGTCGCGCAGGAAGATGCCGTTGTTGTAGCTCTTGGACATCTTGCGGCCGTCCAGGCCGGGGCACTTGGCCGCGGGGGTGAGCATGGCCTGCGGCTCGGGGAAGAAGTTGCCGCCATAGAGGTAGTTGAAGCGGCGGGCGATCTCGCGGGTCAGCTCCATGTGGGGCAGCTGGTCTTCACCCACGGGCACGCCGTGGGGACGGTACATGAGGATGTCCGCGGCCATGAGCACGGGGTAGCAGAGGAAGCCCGCGTTGCCCAGGTCCTTGTTGGTGATCTGCTGCTGCTGTTCCTTGTAGGTGGGGTTGCGTTCCAGCCAGGAGACGGGGGTGATCATGGAGAGCAGCAGGCTCAGCTCGGCGTGTTCCTTGACCGCGCTCTGGCGGAAGATGACGCACTTTTCGGGATCCAGCCCGGCGGCCACCCAGTCCTTGACCATCTCTTCCACGTTGGTGGCGATGTTGGAGGGGTCGGCATAATCGCTGGTCAGGGCGTGCCAGTCGGCCACGAAGAAATAGGCTTCCTCGGTGTGCTGGAGTTCCACCCAGTTCTTGAGGACGCCGAAGTAGTGACCCAGATGGAGCGGCCCGGTGGGACGCATGCCCGAAACCGTACGCGGACGAACAGTGCTCATTTCAAGATTCCTTTAGAAGTTCCGTTACTTACTTGATACCGACAAGCGAAAGCAGCAGATCGCTGCCCCCGCCGATAAGAGGCCCGAGGATGTGCCCCAACAGGCCCGTGGCCAGCAGGAGCACCAGGATGATGAAGCCGTAGCGCCCGGCGCTCATATAGGCCCAGGCGGCGCGCGGCGGCAGGAAATAGGCCACGATCTTGCTGCCGTCCAGCGGCGGGATGGGCAGCAGGTTGATCCAGGCGAGGCAGAGGTTGATGTTCACCCCGGCCACCAGCATGAGCAGGAAGTAGCGCGTGGTGTCCGAGATGTCGGGGCTGGGCAGCATGGCCACCACGGCGCCCAGGATAAGGGCAAAGCCGATGGCCAGCAAAAAGTTGGTCACGGGCCCGGCCAGGGCCACCCACATCATGTCGCGGGCGGGGTCGCGCAGGTTGCGCACATTGACCGGCACCGGCTTGGCCCAGCCGAAGATGAAGCCCGTGCCCAGACTGGTGAGCAGGAACACGGCCGCGCCCAGGGCGTCGAAATGCGAGACGGGATTGAGGGTCAGGCGGCCCATGAAGCGGGCGGTCTGGTCCCCCTTGCGGGAGGCCATCCAGCCGTGGGCCACTTCATGCATGATGATGCCGAGCAGGGTGGGGATCAGGTAGACAGCGAAACGCTGTGCGTTGAATGCAAAATCGAACATCTGCCGCAAGTACCATGCAACGGGTCAAATGTCGATATGAGGGGCGGGAAGGGCAGGGGGCCTCCCCGGCCCCGTAGATGTCACTTGGCAAGGGGCATCCTGTGGCGGCGGGGGCCGCCGGTCAGGGCGTGGCTCGCGTCGATGAGCGCGAACAGCTCTTCGGGCGTGATGCCCCCGTCCAGAAGAATGGAGACCCAGTGCCTTTTGTCCATATGGTAGGCGGGCAGGATGCCCGGCGTCCCGCTGATGAGCAGATCCAGGACGCCGTCGGACTTCAGGTTGATGATCTCCACCGGTCCGTCTCCGTCCAGGCCCAGCCGGTCCGGGGGCACGTCCATGATCAGGGCGTACCACTTTCGTCCCTGCTGGTGGCGCAGGACGGCATAGTGCGGATACCGGGCCCAGGGGTATTGGTTCCGTGCCGAACTTTTCCCTGACGTAGGCGAGGATGGCGCCACGCGCGGGCATGACCGACCTCCGCGGGCCTAGCCCACGCTGGCGACTTTGCGGACCAGCAGCTCGTCGTTGGGCCAGATCTGGCGGTCGGGGGTGAGCAGTTCGCCGTCGCGGGCCACCAGGGCGCATTCTTCGGCCAGCCCCAGGGCCGTCAGCAGCTGGCGGGAGGTCTTGGGGCGGGGGATGGAGAGCCAGTGGTCCTCGGGCTGGAGGCGCACGGTGACGCGCGCGCCGGTGTGTTCGGGTTTGACGCAGTGGATGTGGCGGGGAGTCTCGCTCATGGCTAGTTCCTTCGAGGCCTGTTGCCGGGACCTCGTGGCCGCACCGGCAAAGCCCGTTCTGCAGTGACGTCCCGGGCGGCGGGGCGGCCCTCCCGGGATGGATTTCCGGGAAAGATGCGGGGCCGGGGACAGGAAAGCTCAGCATACATACGTTGTTCTGTCCGTCTTGTCCATGTGCCGGGCATGCGCTGGGCGTCAGAGATCCTGTAAGGCAGCGGATCTTTTTACAGTTTTCAGGGAATCAGGAATCAGCCTTGCGGATCATGGAATAAAAAAATAAATAAATACATAATGTTATAATTAAATCATAAATTTTTCTCTCGTGGCTATATTGACATTGAATTTCATTTTCATCATATACTTGAGTCGTGCGGGGCCTACCTGCCGCTGAGGAGGATCTTGTATGACTCTTGACGACGTCCACTCCATGTCCCGGTGCACGGTAAAACGGGTCACGGCAAAAGGTATGCTGGGGCAACGTCTCAGTGACATGGGGTTTTGTCCGGGTATCTGCTTTCTGTTTGTAAGGCGTGCACCACTCCGGGATCCTATCCACGTGCAGATCGGATCCTATCATGTGGCACTTCGCAGCGGTGAGGCCAGGCATATAGAGCTGGATTCCTGCTCTCCGTGCCCGGTAAGGTAAGGAGCCAAGTCATGGAACAGATCCTTACCGTTCTGGCCGGGCAGCCCAATTGCGGCAAATCGACCATCTTCAACATGCTCACCGGCGCCCGCCAGTATGTGGCCAACTACCCCGGTGTGACCGTCGAGAAAAAGGCGGGAAGTTTCGTGTGCGGCGACACGCGCGTCGAGCTGGTGGACCTGCCCGGGACGTACAGCCTGGCTTCCTGGTCGCCGGAGGAGATGGCCGCCCGGCAGTTCATCGTGGAAGAGGATCCGGCACAGATCGTGGCGGTGCTCGATGCCTCGACGCTGGAAAAAAGCCTGTATCTTTGCCTGCAGCTTCTGGAGATGCGTCGGCCCACCCTGGCCGTGCTGAACATGATGGACGTGGCGGCGAAGCGGGGGATACGGGTGGATGCCGATGCCCTTTCCCGGGCGCTGGGCATCCCGGTCATCCGGGCCCAGGCCAGCAAGGGGATCGGGAAGCAGGAATTGTACAGAGCCATCGCCGCGCGTCACGGCCGTTCCGGCAGCGCGGAGATCGTCGATTACGGCGAGCTGGAAACGGATATCCGGGAAATCACACGCCTGCTGCCCCGGCAAGGGGTCAAGGGCTATCCTTCCCGCTGGTTTGCCATCAAGCTGCTGGAGCAGGACAGCCTTGCCGAGGGGCTGCTCGCTTCCGTGGATACGGAAGATGGCCGCATCGCCGCCCTGATCCGCCAATGCCGCGAGTCCTGGGCGACGCGGCACGGTGAGGATATGGTCAGGAGCATCGCCCATGCCCGTTTCGCCCAGGCGCGGGACATCGCGGCACGCTGCTCGGAACGCCTGGAGTTCGTCACCTCGGTGACGGAAAAGGTGGATGCCGTCCTCTGCCACCGTTTCTGGGGCCCGCTCATCCTGCTGGGGATACTGTTCGTTTTTTACCAGGCCTCCGTCACGCTGGGCAATTATCTGGCCGCCCAGGTCTGGCCGGTCTGGGGCAAGCTGGAGGTCTGGGCCGCCGCCGTCCTGCCGCAGCAGGGCTTTCTGGAAGATCCCGTCCTGACGGCGCTGGGGTTGTGGATCGTCAAAAGCATCACGGCAGTGCTGAACTACCTGCCCATCTTCGTCATCATGTTCGCCCTGGTGGCCATCCTTGAGGATTCCGGCTACATGGCGCGCATCGCCTTCATCCTCGACAGGATCTTCCACCGTTTCGGCCTGCACGGTCAGTCCACGCTGCCCCTGATCCTCGGCGGTGTCTATGTGGGCGGTTGCGCCATCCCCGGCGTCATCGCCACGCGTGCCATCCCCGATGAGCGGGCCAGGATGGCCACCATCCTCATCGTGCCCATGATGAACTGTCTGGCCAAAGTCCCGCTGTATCTGCTGCTGGTGGGGGCCTTTTTCAGCAGCCACGCGGGCTGGGCCATGTTCTTCATCGGGACGGTGACGCTGCTCATGGGCCTCATCGTGGCCAAGATCCTTTCCCTGACCCTGCTGCGCGGGCACAACCCCGCCCCGTTCATCATCGAGCTGCCCATCTACCACATGCCGTCGGTCTACGGGGTCATCCGCCAGACCGTGGACCGCATCTGGATGTTCCTGCGCAAGATCGGTTCCGTTGTGGTGGCCGTGGCCGTCATCATCTTCGCCCTCATCAATTTTCCCGATCTGCCGGCCGAACGGCTCGCCCATTATGAGGGGCAGCAGAAGGCCCTTGAGCAGGCCTTCCTGGCAGCGGTGGACAAGACCTCGTTCAAGGGGCGTCTTGAGGCCGCGGACATCGTACCGCTCCTGCTCTATCAGGAGGATCTTCGCGAGCGGAAACGCGGTCTGACGCAGGCCGAGGCCAATGCCGTCAACCAGGCCGCCCTGGAAGAGAACCCCGTCTATGCCGCCGTGGCCCTGCGCCAGGGCAAGGACGGCAAGCTGCTGGCCGGGGAATTGCGCAAGATCGACGGCAAACGCAAGACCCTGCGGCGCGAGATCCGCCAGGAACGTTTCGAGGACAGCTTCCTGGGACGTGCCGGCAAGGCGCTGGAAAGCGTCACTGCCGGAGCTGGCTTCACCTGGCGCATCAACGTGGCCCTGCTTTCCGCCCTGGCTGCCAAGGAGAACAGTGCCGCGACGCTGGGCGCCATCTATGGCCTGGACGGGATGAGCATCGGCGAAGGCATGGCCTCGGTGAGCGGTTTCACGCCCCTGCATGCCCTGGCGCTCATGCTGTTCATGGCTCTTTACCCGCCGTGCGTGCCTGCGGCCATCATGGTGAAGACACAGACGCTGTCCACGCGCTGGATGCTCTTTTCCATCCTTTTCCAGATGACCGTCGGCCTTATGGTGGCCACCCTGGTGTTCACAGGCGGATCCTGGCTCGGCCTGAGCGGCTTTGAAGCCATGTGGGCCTACTACGGCTTCTGCCTTGTCCTGCTGTTGCTCCTAGCACTGGTACCGGCCGGGGAGGAACAGCAAAAGCCCGGCCCCGTTGCCGGCCCCGCCCGTCCATAACCCCCAACCCTGTTTGTGCATGAGGAGGAAATCTATGTTCAGGTTGTTTGCTTCCCTGGCCCTGGCCGCCGCGGTGGCCCTGCCCGGCGCGGCTTTTGCCCACAGCGCCATTTTCGACTGCTTCGACAATGGTGACGGGACCGTTTCGTGCCAGGGGGGATATTCTGACGGCTCGTCCGCTTCGGGCGTGAGCATCAAGATCAAGGACGCCAAGGGCGACGTGCTGCGGGAGCTCAAGCTGGACAGCAACAGCGAGGTCTCCTTCCCGAAGCCCGAAGGGGACTACAAGGTCATGTTCGATGGCGGTGAAGGCCATTCCATCGAGCTCGACGGCAAGAAGATCGTGCAGTAGCCCGGATCGTCCCACAGAAACATAAGCGAGGTTGCTATGAAAAAAATGTCCTTTGCCGCGCTGGGCCTTGCCGGCGCCCTGCTGCTTGCCGCCCCCGCCCAGGCCCATTTCATGATGGCCTATACGCCGCAGACCGCTCTGGAAAAAGCCGCCGATCTGGATTTCCGCATCGTCTTCACCCACCCTGCCGAAGCCGGCCACATGATGGACATGGGGGGCGTGAAGGAATTCTATGCCCTGCACCAGCGCGGTGACGGTGAGGCCAAAAAGATCGACTTCAAACCCCTGTTGAAGGAGATCACCTGGAAGAACCCGGACTCCAGCGCCCCGGCCTTCTCCGCCCTGGTGCCGCGCAAGGAGCTGCGCAGCATGGGTGACTACATGTTCGTCATGGTGCCCGGCTACTATTATGAGAAGGAAGAAGACGTCTACATGCAGCAGATCACCAAGCTGCTGGTGAACGTGGGCGGCATCCCCGGCAACTGGAACACGCCGGCGGGCCTGCCGTGCGAGATCGTGCCCCTGGCCAAGCCTTACGGCCTGTGGACGGGCAACGTCTTCCAGGGCCAGGTGCTTTCCAACGGCAAGCCCGTGGCCGGTGCCGAGGTGGAAGTGGAATACATGAGCCATGAGCCGAACCTCAAGAAGAACGGCCTGTCGGCCAAGTCTTCCGTCAAGTATCCCAATGGCGTCATGGTGACGCAGGCCATCATGACGGATGCCAACGGCGTCTTCACCTTCGGCATCCCCAAGGCCGGCTGGTGGGGCTTCGCGGCCCTCGGTGTCGGTCCCGACAAGAAGCACGACGGCAAGGAACTGTCCCAGGATGCTGTGATCTGGGTACAGGCCGTCGACATGAAGTAGCTCATCCGAGCACAGCACTCATTCGCAAGGGGCACGGGTGGTCCGTGCCCCGACTGCAAACCTTCCTTCAGAAAAGGCCGGAGCAGGGACCCCGCTCCGGCCTTTTTGCCGTCGTGGCGGAAGATTGCAGTGGTGGGAAAACGTACTCGGCGGACGGATGCCCCGGATGCGCGCAAGGGCGTTCGCGCCGTCTTATGGCCGTGGTTCCGTCCGGTAGTCCCGGCCGCATCCGACGAAGGCGGTGTCCGTCTGCCTCTCCGGTACCGTTCGGACAGGCTCCCGGGGCGGCAGAGCGCCCGGCAGTTCGGCAAGCGGAGATAGAAGGTGCCGCCTTTACGCTTCCACGGGGCGTTACGGCCGGTAAAAGAAAGGCGGGACAGCCAGGCTGTCCCGCCTTTCAGGAACAGGGGGCCCCTGCCGGCATCAGCTCCGTTCGTCAAGGAGCAGCAGAGGGATCAGGCTGAAGATGCCGCCCCCCAGGACCATGCCGACCTCAAGCCAGCGGCTGCCCGTGAGTTCATGCCGCCGTGCGAGACGCAGGCCATGGAGCAGGGCCAGTACCAGGCAGAACGGCAGGGCAAGGGAAGCCCAGCGGGGAGAGAGCGTGATCTCGGGCGAGAAGGACTCCCGGTCTTCATGGGTGAACGTCAGGCGGAAGGGGAAGATGGTGTCGGCAAGGTGATGCTGCCAGACGCGTTGGGCACGGGACATGTGGTGCGAAAAGGTCCGTAACGGGAGAAGCGGCGTGTCCGTCAGTGCCTGCGGCAGCCTGTAGACAGCGGCATGCAGGTGTGTCGCGTCCGATACGACGGCCGTGAGGTAGAGGGGATCGAAGATGAGCTTGCAATCCATGCTGTCAGGCTCGTAATGCGGTATGGACAGCGGCAGCAATGCCGGCGGCAGTCCGGCTCCGCGCTCCTTCATGAGCCAGACGGTCTTCTCATCATCCAGCATCAGTCCCAGCCAGCGACGTTCCCGGCTTTCGGATACCAGAACGTGGCGGGGCGTGACGCCGGACGGTAATGGCACGGCCGTCACTCGCGGCTGGTCATGGTATCGCAGCAGGTGGAAGAGCGCCCCTGTCCCGTCCACCAGAAAGACGCCCCCCTCATATGGCTTGAAGGTGGTGAAGTTCCCCCCTACATGTCGGGCGGGAAAACGGAATCCCGCCGCGAGCAGAGCGTCGGTAAAACGCCTGCTCAGGCCCTGGTCCGGTGTGTTGCTGTCGGCGTTGAGGAACTGCATCCCTGTTGCCGTCAGGCGGAAGCGGTCGTCCGGGTAGACCAGCGCCACCTGTCCAGGATCGGCTTCCAGCAGGGGCAGATATTCCCGTGCAGGCCCCTTGCCGTCGAGCTGGCGTGCGGGCAGTTCCAGGACCCGTCGTGAGCGTTCGATATCCTCACGTTGCAGGATCCTGCCTTCAAGGCGGACGGGGAGCAGCCCGCGGGCCTCCATGTTGCGGAAATAGATGAAGGGCAGGGCCGCCTCGAATTCCAGCCGGTCATGGTAACCGCCGTCTTCGTCCTTGTAGACGATATCGGCATGGTGCCCGTCGGATTTTTGGGCGGCTTTTTCGTCCTCGCCGTGGACCTGTTCCGTATAAATGAATTTTTTCAGCACGGGACTGAAGAAGGCATGTGTTTTGTCCAGCGATTTGAGCAGGGCCATGTCATAGAGCTGTGGCAGGCCCCAGGACAGGATAAGAACGGACATTAGGGTAAGGCAGAGCAGGGCTGCGGCACGCATCATTCGATTCTCCTGTGCCGGTAGTTCAGGGCGGGCAGCAGCAGGCCCGTGGCCAGGACAGGCAGGCCCGCTGCGAAGAAGGGCAGGCTGGGGGCGAAGGCTCCGGGAGCTGCCCGGGCAAGCAGGAGAGGGCAGATGCCCGCCGCCAGCATCACGCCGAGGAGCCGGGCCTTGCGTTGGGGTTCCAGAAGGCAGAAGGCAAGGCACAGATAGGCATACAGGCCCGCGAGGAACCAGGGGGCAGTCGTCAGCAGGGCCAGGCGGGCCGCCTCAGGCGGGAACGCACTATGGCAGAGGAGGACGAGAACGAGGGCATCGAGGCCATAGAGCAGCGTCAGAAAAAGGAGCCCGAACAGCAGATGGGCCAGTATCAGGGGAGCCATGCCGCAGGGAAGATGCAGGGAGATGCGGAAGCGCTCGTCACGCATTTCCGGCAGGAACTGGAAGCAGCAGAAGACAAGGGCGCTGCACAGGGGAAGGTAGGCCAGAGGCGCGTAGGGGATCTGACCCAGGTCCAGCACCCTGTACCAGACGATTTCGGGATGGTCCTGCAGGAAAAGACGGCGGATGGCCAGCCAAAGCCAGGTCATGAAGGCCAGATTTCCCGCGCACAGCAGGGCCATGCCCGCGCGGGTCTTGAGAAATTCCTTGAAAAAGATGCTTCGCAGCAAAAGTATCATCCCGCTACCTCCTGCCGGTATAGCCGATGAAGGCATCTTCGAGGTTCATGGCTGTCGGGATCATGGTTGCCGGGGACAGGGACAGACCAGTGCGGGCCAGGGCCTCGGCCATGCCGGAGGCCGTGACGAAGCCGAACAGTTCATAATGGTCACTGTGGGCTTCTGCATTGATGAGACCATCGGGCAGGGGATGCCTGCCGCAGGCCAGGGCGTCCAGCCGGTCACGGGCAGTGGCGTCAGGAACGTCCCGGTGCTGCAGGCGATAGCAGCGGAACGTGTCCATGAAATCCCGAAGGGGCAGTTTCAGGGCATCGCCGCCACGCCGGAGAAAGATGGCTTCATCCACAAATCGGTCCATGTCCTGGATGACATGGGACGTAAGGATGACCGTATGCCGCCCGTCACGCAAAAATTCGCACAGGCAGTCCACAAAGAGACGCCGGTAACCGGCATCAAGGCCCAGTGAGTAGTCGTCCAGTACCAGCAGGTCCGGATCCTGGGCCAGCATGAGCCCCAAAACGACCTGTGAGCGCTGCCCTTCGCTCATATGGGCGATGCGATGCGTGGAGGGCAGGCCCAGGACATCCACAAGGGCATGATAACGTTCCGCTTTCCAGCGGGGATAAAAAGCCGCCATAAAGCGTTCGACCTGGGCAATGGTGAAGAAATCATAGGCAAGGTGGCGCTCAAAAAGCAGGCCTACCCTCTCCCGGGTAGCGGGCCGTATGGCATGGGCGGGGTCCCCGAAGATACGGCAGCTGCCGCCCAGCGGCTTGAGAAAGCCCATGATTATCTTGATCAGCGTCGTTTTGCCAACGCCGTTCTTGCCCAGCAGGCCGTAAATCTTGCCCATCTCAAAAGAGAGCGACAGATCTTCATAGACCTTGTGCTTTCCATAGGCGTGCCGGAGATGGTCCACGCAGACCGGGGGAAATCGCATACCTCCTCCTTGCTCTTTTTTTGACAGGTCTATATGAAAAAGAAATTCAATGTCAATAATACGAGCATGGGAGGAGGAACAATGAAGAATCTTCTCTTCATTCTGGCAGTAGCGGCCCTGTTGGGGGCACAGGCATCGCCTGCGGCAGCGCACAGTGCCCTGCTGAACTGTTTTGACAACGCTGATGGGACGTTCACCTGCCAGGGCGGTTACTCGGACGGTTCGTCGGCAACGGGTATCAGGATCGTGGTGCGGGACAGCAGCGGCGTTGTTTTGCAAGAGGCCCGTCTGGACTCCAACAGTGAGGTGACCCTGAACAGGCCACAGGGGGATTTTTCGGTATTGTTCGACGGTGGGGCCGGTCATTCCGTAGAGGTACGCGGCGATTCTCTTGTGCGTTAGAAGGGGGACTCCGCCCTGTCATCCGGCTCTCCGGCAGGCAGGATGTGAAGGACGGCAGGAAGGACAGGGCATACCGAGAGCCCCTGGCGGCACAGTCCGGCCACTATGGCAAAGAATGCCGGGCGGGCGATGCCTTGAGCCATATGCGCGCTGGTGTCTTTCCGGATCCCGGAGGGCAGACAATACCTGTCTCGGTATGAAGGAAAGGCAGGCTGTCTTTCTCCTCTCTTGCCCCTGCTGAAAGTTTTGGGAAGGGAAAGGGGGAGCGCGAGGGGGAGAGGGAGAACCGTTTTCCAAAACGGTTTCCTTCTCCCCCTCGCCAGTTCCTTACTAAAACGCCACCCACCAGTACAGCAGGGTGACCACGGCCATGCTGGCGGCGCGCAGGCCCTGGTTGGCCAGGATCAGGCGCAGGGCCAGGGCCGGGCGGTAGAAACCGGCGTAGGCGGGCAGCTGGTGGCGGATGGCCCGCATGGGCGTGGACAATATGTTGCCCACCATCAGGGCCAGCACCACGTCGCGGGCCTCGAGGCCGCCAGTCTGGAGCACGCTGCCTGCGGCGCCCAGGGCCGCCCCCAGCTCGGCGGCCAGGTGCAGCACGATGATGCCCATGGCCTGGGGCTTGAGGAAGGCCAGCCATTCCATGTGCATGGCCAGCCACTCCTCGGCGGCGGTGAACAGGCCGTAGCGCTGCAACAGATACATGATGATGTAGACGGGCACCGTGAAGCAGACCAGCTTGGGCACGCGGCGACGGAAGCGCTTCCAGGCCTTGCGGGCGGCGGCGCGCCAGCCGGTCTCGCCGTCGGCGGCTGCCGTGCAGGCCAGGCATCCCTGCGGCGGTGCGGGCAGCAGGCGGCGGGAAAAGGCGATGGTCAGGCCGGTACGGCCCACGGCGGCCAGCAGGGTCAGGCCCACATAGACCACGGCGGGCCAGCCCAGCACGGGCCAGGTGAGCAGGAAGATGGTGGGCGTGTGGACCAGATAGGCCGGGAAGCTGTTGAACAGATTGGCCAGCATGAGTTCCCGGCCGTCGATCTCGCCTTTCTGGTGGCTTTCGGAAAGCAGGCCGTTGGCCGCGGCCGGGGAGACGAAGGCCAGGGAGAAGGCAGCGCCCGCCACGTCGCGCAGATGGGCGGCCCGGGCCAGCGGGGTGGCCAGGCGGGCCAGATGGCGCGTCCAGCGCAGGGCCTCCAGCAGATTGGCCAGCAGCAGGCCCACGCACAGGCCCAGCAGCAGACGCAGCAGGGGCCAGAGCAGGCCTTTCCAGAGCAGGGCCAGGGAATGCAGAGTGTCAGGGGAAAGGATATCGTTCATGGGCAGGGCGCGGGATCAGGCCTGGGCGGCCGTGAAGCCCGTGTCCTCGGGCAGGTCGGGACCGGCGGCGAAGGCGCGGGCCAGTTCGTCGCAGCGTTCGTTTTCGCGGTGTCCGGCATGGCCGCGCAGCCAGTGGAAGGTGACCTTGTGGGTGCGCAGCAGGGGCAGGAGCTGCTTCCAGAGGTCCACGTTGAGCACGGGCTTCTTGTCGCTCTTGATCCAGTTGCGCTTTTGCCAGCCGGCCAGCCAGCCTTTTTCCACGGCGTCACAGACGTATTTGGAATCGGTGTAGAGGTCCACCTCGCAGGCTTCGCGCAGGGCGGAGAGGGCCGCGATGACGCCGCCCAGTTCCATGCGGTTGTTGGTGGTCAGGCGGGCGCCGCCCACCAGCTCGCGGCGGGCCGTGCTGCCCACCAGGTAGAGGATGGCGGCCCAGCCGCCCCGGCCGGGATTGCCCAGGCAGGAACCGTCCGTATAGATGATGACTTTCTTCATCAAGAATTCCTTTGTGGTTTGAGACCTCCCCCTTCAGGGGGAAAAGGGAATTTGACAAGACGGCGAAGCCGATGAAATCCTTTTCCGTAACTTCTCCCTTCAGGGAGGGGCGATCCGCACGCCCCCTATCCGTCGGTCGCGGAGGCGGTAGCCGTTGCCCGCACCAGCGGGCTTACGGATAGCGACAGCGCTTTCATGGGCTGTCTTGCCGCGTAACACATTGCTGTCCTTATCCGTAGCTTCCTGCGTCACAACGGCTAAAGCTCAGTCGGCGGATGGGGCGACTGTGGATTGCAACATGACCGCGCAGTGTAGGAAAGAAGCGGGGCGCTGGCAACGGGGCCTCCCCGGGTGTGCCCGCGCGCACAGCGGGGGCCGCAAAACGGGGGAGAGCGCGGGCGGGGCCGTGGTCTTCGTTCTGCAGGCTGGACTTTGCGGAACCTTTGGGATATGCTTTTCTACCAAAAATTAATGGGGGCATCACCCCCGTGGAGGACATCATGGCTCACAAGAAAATTGAGCGTAAAAAGGAACTGGATCGCCGCCGTCATCGTCGCGCTGAACGTCTGAAGCAGCGCGTGCGTGAAGCCAAGGCCGCCAAGGCCTAGTTTCCGCGGACAGTTCATTGCCGGTTCCCTGCGGGGAGCCGCGAATTTCAGCACAACGGCCGATGGCCCCGGACAAAAAAAGGGGCTGTCGTGGCCGTTCTTGGCGTTATAGCTATGCCCATCTACGAATATCAGTGTCCCAACTGTCAGAAAGTCTTTGAAGAATGGACCCATGTGACCGACATGCAGGCCCAGGAGCCCTGTCCCGATTGCGGCACCCCCTCGCCGCGGGTCATGTCGCACACGTCTTTCGTGCTCAAGGGCGGCGGCTGGTATGTCAGCGATTACGGCTACCGCAAGGGCATCAAGGACGAGAACAGCACGTCCACCCCTTCTTCTTCCGCCTCCTCGTCGACGAGTTCCACTTCTTCCGGCAGCACTGCCAGCAGCACTTCCGGAGGCTCGGGTTCTTCCACCTCCTCTTCGTCGACCCCTTCCGCGTGAGGTACCTATGATTGAGCGCTACACCCGGCCCGCCATGGGCCGCATCTGGACCCTGGAGAACCGTTACCGCGCCTGGCTGGCTGTGGAAGTGGCCGTGTGCGAGGCCTGGGCCGAACTGGGCCGCGTGCCCGCCGAGGCCGTGAAGACCATCCGGGAAAAGGCCGACATCGACGTGGACCGCATCCTCGAGATCGAGCAGACCACCCGTCACGACGTCATCGCCTTCCTCACTTCGCTGGAAGAAAAGGTGGGCCCCGACGCCCGCTACATCCATCTGGGCTGTACGTCTTCCGACATCGTGGACACCGCCAACGGCTATCTGTTCATGCAGGCCGGCAAGCTCATCGTGGAAGACATCGAAAAGGTGCTGGCTTCTCTGGAAGCCCTGGCCCGCAAGCACAAGGGCGTGCTCTGCATGGGCCGCACCCACGGCATCCATGCCGAACCCACCAGCTTCGGCCTCAAGATGACCGGCTTCCACGCCGAGTTCCAGCGCCATCTGGAGCGCGTCAAGGCCGGTATCGAGAGCGTGCGCGTGGGCAAGATCTCCGGTGCCGTGGGCACCTACGCCTTCCTTTCCCCCGAACTGGAGGAAAAGGCCCTGACCCGTCTGGGCCTGGCCGTGGACCCGCACTCCACCCAGATCGTGCAGCGTGACCGCTATGCCCATTTCTTCACCTCCCTGGCCATCCTGGCCGGCGGCATCGAACGCCTGTGCGTAGAGCTGCGCCATCTGCAGCGCACCGAGGTGCTGGAAGTGGAAGAAGGCTTCGCCAAGGGCCAGAAGGGCTCCTCGGCCATGCCGCACAAGAAGAACCCCATCTCCGCCGAGAACATGGCCGGCCTTGCCCGCCTGATCCGCAGCAATGCCGTGGCTTCCATGGAGAACCAGGCCCTGTGGCACGAGCGCGACATCAGCCATTCGTCCGTGGAGCGCGTCATCATGCCCGACTCCACCATCCTGGCCGACTACGTGCTCAACCGCCTGTGCCGCCTGCTGGACGGCCTGGTGGTCAAGCCCGAGCGCATGAAGGAGAACATGGAGCGTTCCTACGGCCTGTACTTCTCCCAGCGCGTGCTCACCGCCCTCATCGCCACCGGCCTGCCGCGCCAGAAGGCTTATGAGGCCGTGCAGCGCCTGGCCATGCAGAGCTGGGAGACCCGCAAGCCCTTCCCCGAGCTGGTGTGCGCCGATCCCGACATGCATGAACGTCTGGGCGATGCCCAGCTGGCCGAACTTTTCGATCCCACCTACTATCTTAAATACGAAGACGTCATCTACAAGCGCGTCTTCGGCAATTAGGAGGCTCCCGTGCAGCAGTCCATCCTGGAGATCAAGCGTCGTCTGGCCCGCCTGCTGGTGGAAAAGTCCTACCGTGAAGGCGACTTCGTCCTGGCTTCCGGCCGTCGCAGCGACTATTACTTCGATTGCCGCGTGACCGCCCTGCATGCCGAAGGTTCCTGGCTCATCGGTACGCTGTTCAACGACCTGCTCAAGGACGTGCCCGTGGTGGGCGTGGGCGGCATGACCATGGGCGCCGACCCGCTGGTCTCCGCCACCACCGCCATCTCGCATGAACTGGGCCGTCCCCTCAACGGCCTGCTGGTGCGCAAGGAAGCCAAGGACCACGGCACCGGCCAGTTCGTGGAAGGCCTGGGCAACTTCAAACCCGGCGACAAAGTGGCCATGCTGGAAGACGTGGTGACCACCGGCGGCTCCCTGCTCAAGGCCTGTGACCGCGTGCGCGCCGCCGGTCTGGACATCGTGGCCGTGTGCTGCATCCTGGACCGTGAAGAAGGCGGCCGCGAAAAGCTGAAGGAAGCCGGTTACGAACTGCACTCCCTCTTCACCCGCAAGGAACTGGTGGAGATGGCCCGCTCCTAGGGCTTTTTCGCTGGAGCGTTCCCGGCATGATCCGGGGCATGGCGGGGATGACGCCCACCATGGTTCCCGCTCCAGATCCGTCCCGGACCGGGGATATACTGATCGTCAAAGGGCAGCCTTCGGGCTGCCCTTTTTTGTACGCTTTTGTCCGGCACAGGCCGGGGGGCTGGGCGGTAAGCGCCTGTGCCGCGCGCTTGCCTGTCCGGATTTTTACCTGCGGCAGGGCGCTGACAGGCCTGGAAAGCAGCGTGAAAGGTCACAGGAAAAAATTTTTTGAAATTTTTTTCAGGAAATTTTTCCGAAGGCCGCCGAAAAATGTGATGGCGCAAAGCTGCCGGAAATGTGCAGGCTGAAAAACTTTGTCACATTGATGATAGAGATGGTTGTACGCATATCGATTTTGATTCATAATGTACTTTTGACGTAGTAACACAAAAAAATAAAGTATATTTTGCATCATATACAGTTTTATGATGTTCATTTGTTTGGCTTGTTCGTTATTTCTTAAAGTGTATGGAAAGTCTTTTGACTGTTTGTGTGAACAGTCATGGCGGGACTATGTGCATTGCGTAACAAAGTGCGCGTTTTTCCGTGTAAAACCGGCGTAAAGCAGAGCCCGGCCCTTTGCAGCGATGGTGAAAGCGTGCTAGCGTGTTTTTGTGCCATCCGCTGTGGCACGGGCATTCCGGCCGGATGCAGAGGGCTGTCCGGGCGGAAGATATCAACGAGAGGACAGGGGCGAGCCCCGGGAGGATGGAAAAGTGGAGCTTTACAAGCTGTTGGAAACCTTTAACGGACTTTTGTGGTGTCCGGTCATGCTGGTGCTGCTGGTAGGCACGGGCATCTATCTGAATATAGCGCTGCGCTTTTTCTCCTTCCGCAACTGGGTACGAGCTTACAAGTGCCTGTGGCAGGGGCGGTCCCATCAGTCCGAACACGGCGAGATCTCGCCGTGGAATGCCCTCATGACTGCTCTGGCCGCAGATATCGGTACCGGTAACGTGGTGGGCGTGGCCCTGGCCATCGCCGTGGGCGGCCCCGGCGCCCTGTTCTGGATGTGGGTCACGGCCCTGGTGGGCATGATGACCAAGTTCAGCGAAGTGCTGCTTTCCGTGCACTTCCGCGAAAAGACCCCCGCCGGCAACTGGGTGGGCGGCGCCATGTACTTCATCAAGAACGGCCTGGGCCCCAAATGGGTCTGGCTGGGCACCTGCTTTGCCGTGTTCGGCATCTGCGCCTGTATCGGTACGGGCGGCATGGTGCAGGCCAAGGCCATCACCGACAATATCTCCGGCACCTTCGGCCTGCCCACGTGGCTGTGCGGCCTGATCCTGGTGGGCCTGTGCGTGGCCGTGCTGCTGGGCGGCGTGCGCCGCATCGGCGCCGTGGCGGGCAAGATCGTGCCCTTCATGGCCATCATGTATGTCTTCATGTGCCTGCTCATCATCGGCATGAACATCGAAAAGGTCCCCTCCGTGTTCTGGTGGGTGATCTCCGACGCCTTCCAGCCCACGGCGGCCACCGGCGGCTTTGTGGGCGCCACGGTGATGATGGCCATCCGTCAGGGCATGGCCCGCGGTATCTTCTCCAACGAAGCCGGCCTGGGTACCGCTCCCATGGCCCACGCGGCCTCCACGGCCGAGACCCCGCTGGTGCAGGCCTCCATCGGCATGCTCGACGTCTTCATCGATACCATCATCGTCTGCAGCATGACGGGCTTCGTGATCCTGGTGACGGGCACCTGGACCGCCGGTTCCTCCGCCGCCAGCATGATGACCTCCATGGCCTTCGAACAGGCTCTGCCCGGTGTGGGCCAGTTCGCGGTCACCATCTGTCTGACTTTCTTCGCCTTCACCACCATCCTCGGCTGGTGTGTGTACGGTGAACGCTGCGCCATCTACCTGTTCGGCGACCGGGCCCAGATGGTCTTCCGCCTGGTGTACTGCCTGGCGGTGGGCGTGGGTTCCGTCCTGGCCCTGGATGCCGTGTGGCTCCTGGCCGATACCTGCAACGCCCTTATGGCGCTGCCCAACCTTACCGGTGTCCTGCTGCTGAGCCCCGTGCTGTTCAAGATCGTACGGGACGAGGTGGCCCGGGACGACCGTTTCGTCGTGTAGGCAACCGGGAGGCGGGCCCCGGGCCCGCCCCTTTGCAACATATTCCATGACATAGCCTGAGGAAGGCAGCCTTCGGGCCGGCGCTCTCCGTCATCGGGGAGCGGGTCTTGGCGCTCACCCTGAAAACGGCCTTTTCCATGGAAAAAGACCGGCAGGGAGAAGGCTGCGGAGCTGGCAAGGGCGCAGCGGCGCCTCCGTGACGGTCCGGCATGACGGACTGCCGGCCGGGACGCCGGAGGCTCCCATCCCGTTCACCTTTTGGAAGAGGGGCAAGGCATTGCAAAAACGTTACCTTTCCATCGCCATCCTGACGGCCGTCCTGGCCGTGACGGGGATCGCCGGCTATCTGCTGCCGGCGGGCCCGGTCGCGGGGGACAAGGAACCTGCCACGCGTCGCATCCTGTTCGACAATGCGGGCGGTCCCGTGGTCTTCGACCATCAGAAGCACAGCCGTCTGCTCAAGGAAGATTGCGCCACCTGCCACCACGAGAGCCTGCAGAAGACGCCCGACAAGGCCATGGCCTGTGCCAGCTGCCACGGCGTGGCCCTGGACGATGCCTTCAAGGCGGGGCATGCCAAGAGCTATCCGGCGGAAAGCTGTGTGACCTGCCACCATTACGAACTGGCGGCCAAGGACTGGGGGCACCAGCAGCACAGCGAGGACTTTGGCGTGGACTGCACCTCCTGCCACCATGCCGACACGAACATCGAGCCCGAACCGCAGAGCTGCGCCAACTGCCATGAAGCCGGGGCCCGGCCCACCAACAAGGCTGCCGAGCCCGGCACGCCGCCGGTGCTGGCCGATGCCGTGCACGCGCGCTGCGTGGCCTGCCATCAGGATCTGTTCGGCAAGGCCAAGAACTGCGCTTCCTGCCATGAGCTGAAGCCCACGCGCAAGGATGAGGCTGCCGTGAAGGGCAAGGTGAACGCCCTGTATGCCGACTGCACGGTCTGCCATGTGAAGAAGACGCCGGACAAGCTGATCCCCGGCCGTATGGACGCCTTCCACGGCCAGTGCATGGGCTGTCATGAAAAGCTCGGCAAGGGCCCCTTCGGCAAGGACAAGTGTGCCCAGTGCCATACCAAGTAGTGAGGCGGGTATGAAAGAAGTATTCCAGATGTTGAAGGACCCGCGTTTCCACCTGGTGTACGGGGTGACGCAACGCTACAGCAACGGCCCGGAACCGCGCCGCGTGCGCCTCAACCGCGAGGGCTACAAGCTCGTGGAAGGCGTGACCAAGAAAGCCCTGGTCTACCCGCGCATGCGCCTGGCGGTGCATCCTTCGCCGCTCAAGGGGGACGCGTTCTCGCCCATCTTCGGCCGCATCACCGACGTGACCGAGCGCAGCCTCTTCGTGGAGGCCATCGAGCCCGACGAGGCCCTGCGCGCCTTGGCCGACGGCGTGGAGAAGGTGGACCTGATCAATGACGAACGTACGGGCCAGGAACTGGCCGTGCTGCTCAAGAGCCTGGGCCTGAACACCAAGAGCCTGGGCCAGCAGTGCGAGACCCTGATCATCAACGGCCTCAACCCCGACCCCGGCGTCACCTGGGCCGAGCCCATGCTGCTGACCCACCAGGGCACGCTGCGGGCCGGTCTGGCCGTGCTGCGCCGCCTTTCCCCGGCCAAACGCATCCTGCTGGCCGTGCCGCGCGAGATGCACCTGCATTTCGACGACGTGGAAGTGGTGCGCGTGACGGCCCGCTATCCGGCCAGCGTCGATGCCCTGCTGGTCAAGAGCGTCACCGGCAAGGAAAAGCCCGAAGGCGTGGGCGTGGTGGGGCTCCACAATGTCTGGAGCCTGGGCCGCGTGGCCCGCACGGGCCTGCCGCTCATCGAGTCGGTAATCACCCTGGGCAGCTACACCCACTCCGGCAACTATATCGTCAAGGAAGGCAGCATGCTGGGCGAGCTGCTGGAATTCGCCCACATCAAGCTCAACAGCGGCGACACCCTGGTTCGCGGCGGCCCGCTGCGCGGCGAGAGCATCGACCGCCTGGACCGCAGCATCACCAAGGGGGCCACGGGCGTCTTCGTGGTGGAGGCCGGCACCGTGCCGCCCATGGAAGGCCACAGCCCCTGCATCAACTGCGGCGCCTGCGTGCTGATCTGTCCCGCGCGCCTGAGCCCCAGCATGCTGAGCCGCAACGCGGAATTCGCCCTGCACGAGCGCTGCCGCGACGAACACGTGGACTGCTGTCTGGAATGCGGCCTGTGCGGTTATGTCTGCATCGCCCGCCGTCCGGTCCTGCAATACATCCGTCTGGCCAAGCACAAGCTGGCCCAGGCCGATGAGGCCCGCCGTCTGAAAGAACGGGAGCTGCGTCCCGCGGCGCAGCCTGCCGCCGAAGCCAAGGAAGGAGAAAACTGATGCCCGCTGCCGCTCAATCTTCCGTTTTGCTGGCCATGAGCGCCCCGCCGTACTGGCATTGCGGGCGCACCGTGCGCCGCCAGAGCCTGATGACCCTCGCGGCCCTGCTGCCTGCCGTCATCGGGGCCGTCTGGACCTGGGGCCTGCCCGCCGTACGCGTCATGTCCCTGTGTGTGGCCGTGGCCGTGCTCACCGAGGCCGCCTGCCAGAAACTCATGGGCCGCGAGCTGGCCATCGACGACTACACGGCCGTCTGTTCCGGCCTGCTGCTGTCCTTCATGCTGCCGGCCGACGCCCCCTGGTGGATCGCGGTCATGGCGCCGCTCATCGCCATCAGCCTGGGAAAGATGGCCTTTGGCGGTCTGGGCGCCAACCCGGTCAACACCTCCGTGGTGGGCTGGGCCGTGCTCTTCGTCTCCTTCCCCCTGTTCATGGAACCCAATGCCGTGCAGCTCAACGCCGCGTCCATGGTGGACCCGCTGGTGCGGCTCAAGTTCTTCGGCTGGGCCGATGCCGGCAGCATCCCCCTGCAGGACCTGCTGCTGGGCCAGCAGATCAACGGCCTCGGCGCCGGGCAGGTGGGGGCGCTCTTCCTGGGCGGCTCCCTGCTGGCGGCCCGCGGCATCATCCGCTGGCAGATCGCCCTGGGCTTTTTTGCCGGGGTGGCCGGCCTGGCCGCGCTCTTCTGCATGAGCAGCCCCGCCACCGACGCCTCGCCCCTGTTCCATCTGTGCACGGGCTCGGTCATGCTGGGCGGTTTCTTCCTCATCACCGATCCGGCCAACGCGCCGTCGCGCCCCCTGCCCATGTTCCTGTACGGCCTGCTGGGCGGCGCGCTGGTGATGACCATCCGCAAGTACGGCATCTACCTTGACGGTGTGCCCTTTGCCATCCTGCTGGCCAATCTGGTGGCCCCGCTGCTGGATTCCATCCGGCCCAAACCTTTTGGAGTGCGCTAGCCATGGCCGATATCCTGCGAATGATCGTCGTCCTGTCAGCCCTGTGCGGCCTTTCGGGCTTTGCCCTGTCCTACCTCAAGATGGTCACTGCGCCCGTCATCGAGGAACAGGTGCTGACCTATGTGCAGGGACCGGCCATTGCCGGGGTGTTCACTGATATCGACAACCAGCCCATCGCCGACCGCAAGGCCTTCGAGACCGAGAAAGGCCGGGTGCTGGTCTTTCCCGCCATGCGTGACGGGAAGCTGGTGGGCGTGGCCCTGGAAGCCAAGGGCAAGGGCTACGGCGGTGACGTGGGCGTGATGGTGGGCTTCAATGTGGCCAACGACACGCTGGCGGGCATCGGCACCACCACCCTCAAGGAAACGCCCGGTCTGGGCATGCGTATCGCGGAGCCCGGCTTCACCGGGCAGTTCAGGGGCATCGCCGCGCCGGTGGGCCTCAAGAGCCAGGGGGGCAGCATCGACGGCATCTCCGGCGCCACCATCTCCTCTTCGGGTGCGGTGACGGCCGTGAACCTGGCCGCCGAGGCCTACAAGGCCCTCAAGCCTGAAATCCTCAAGACCTGGGGCAACAAATAAGGAGCCGGCCATGAGCAGCGTCATGCAAGAATTCACCAAGGGGCTGTGGAAGGACCTGCCGCCCTTCCGGCTGGTGCTTGGTCTGTGTCCCACGCTGGCGGTCACCAACTCCGCCAACAACGGCCTGGGCATGGGTGCGGCGGTCATCTTCGTGCTCGTGCTCTCCAACATGATCATTTCCATGGTGCGCGGCATCATCCCCAAGAAAGTGCGCATCGCCTGCTTCATCGTCATCGCGGCCTCGCTGGTGGTGGCGGTGGAACTGCTCATGCAGGCCTATGCCTACCCGCTCTACCAGCAGCTGGGCATCTTCGTGCCGCTCATCGTGGTCAACTGCATCATCCTGGCCCGCGCCGAGGCCTTCGCCGCCAAGAACGGCGTGGCCGCCTCGGTGGCCGACGGCCTGGGCATCGGCCTGGGCTACACCATCTCGCTGACCTTCCTGGGCTCCCTGCGCGAGATCCTGGGCAACGGCACCTGGTTCGGGAACCCGGTCATGTGGGACGGCTTCCAGCCGTTCACCATCATGGTCCAGGCCCCCGGCGCGTTCATCTGCCTGGGCCTCATCCTGGCGGGCATGAACGTCATCAATGTCTGGCAGTCCCGTCGCAAGGGCGGCCAGATGGTGGAAACCTCCAGCTGCGGCGGCTGCAAGGCGTGCAGCATGCTCCAGCAGCGTCAGGAACAGTAGCCCGCGGGCTTTCGCAAGGATGCGCGTATGGATATCTTCCAGCTTTTCATCTCGGCCATCTTCGTCAACAACATCGTGCTGGCCCAGTACCTGGGCAACTGCCCCTACCTTGGCTGCTCCAAGGAAAAAGGCGTGGCCCTGGGCATGGGCGGCGCGGTGATCTTCGTCATCATCGTGGCCACGGCCTGCACCTGGCTCATGCAGCGTTACGTGCTGGAGCCCTTTGGCCTGGGCTACCTGCAGACCATCGTCTTCATCGTGGTCATCGCCTCGCTGGTGCAGTTCGTGGAGATGTTCCTCAAGAAGATGGTGCCGCCCCTGTATGCGGCCCTGGGCATCTTCCTGCCGCTGATCACCACCAACTGCGCCGTCATGGGCGTGGCCATCCTGGTGCAGCGCGAGGAATACGACCTGCTCACCTCCGTACTGTACGGCGGGGCCTCGGCCGTGGGCTTCACCCTGGCCCTCCTGCTCATGGCGGGCATCCGCGAGCGGCTGGATACCTGCCGTCTGCCCAAGGCCATGGCCGGGACGCCCATCGCCCTCATCATGGCCGGCCTGATGTCGCTGGCTTTCATGGGTTTCAAGGGCATGGCGCAATAACGCGGACTACGGGCTTTTGACTGCCGCTGGGCGGCAAGGAGAGGCATATATGGTTTTCGTTTCCATCATCACCCTGTTCGGATTGGGGCTCGTGGCCGCCATCCTGCTGTCCATCGCCTCGCGCGTCTTCTACGTCAAGGAAGACCCGCGGGTGGAGGCCGTGCTGGAGGTCCTGCCCGGGGCCAACTGCGGTGGTTGCGGCTTTGCCGGCTGCGAAGGCTACGCCGCGGCCGTGGTCTCCGATCCCGACATCCCGGCCAACAAATGCTGCGCCGGCGGTGCCGATACGGCCATCGCCGTGGGCGAGCTGACCGGCAAGACCGTGGCCGAGGCGGAGCCCCTGTTCTCGCTGCGGCGCTGTGACAAGCTGGCCGGCAACGTGGCCCTGCGCTACCAGTACCAGGGCATGCCCTCCTGCGCGGCGGCGGCCATGCTGCGCGGCGGCACCGATACCTGCCACTGGTCCTGCATGGGCTTCGGCGACTGCGTGCAGGTCTGCCCCTTCGACGCCATGCAGGTCAAGGACGGCGTGGTGCGCGTGGACATGTCCCGCTGCACGGGCTGCGGCATGTGCGTGTCGGCCTGCCCGCGCGGAGTGCTGGAGCTGGTGCCGCGCCGCCATCGTGTGGCCGTGTTCTGCAATACGCGCGACAAGCTGCGTGCCGTGACCGAAGTCTGCGACGCGGGCTGCATCAATTGCGGCCGCTGCGCCAAGGCCTGTCCGGCCAAGGCCGTGAGCAACGTGGCCGGGCGCATGGTGGTGGACCAGATCAAGTGTGTTTCTTACGGGCCCGATTGCGGTGAGGCCTGCGTGGAGGCCTGTGCCCGCCACATCCTGCGGCGAACCTGCCCCACGGGCATCGAGGCCGCCAATGTGGCCAGGATGAAGGATGACAGCGATGGCGACGGCGCTGCTGGGGGCGGCACCGTGCCTGTGACCGGAAAGAATGACCGCCCCGCACAGGAGAACTGCAATGCCTAAGACCTCTCGCCGAGATTTTTTGCGCTGGACGCTGGCCGGCAGCGGCCTGCTGCTGGCCGGTGCGGCCTCCGTCCTGGAGCCCGCGCCCGCCCGGGCCGTGACGCGCCTTGGCGCGCCCACGCAGCAGACGGCCCTGTTCATGGGCACCATGGTGAGCATCACCGTGGCCTGTCCCTCGTCCACCCAGGCCCACGATGCCATGGATCTGGCTTTTGCCGAGGGGCGCCGTCTGGAAGCCCTGCTGACCCGGCATGACGCGGCGGCCCCCCTGGGCGTGCTCAACAGCCAGGGCAGCCTGCGTGACGTGCCGCCCGAGCTGCTCAATGTCTGGCAGCGGGCCCACGGCATCTGCCATCTGACCGGCGGTGCCTTCGATGCCACTGTCCTGCCCCTGGTGCGCCTGCTGGAGAGCCGCAGCAATCCCGAAGGCGAGCTGGAGCTGCCCGAGAGCGACCTGCGCGAGGCCCTGGCCCTGGTGGATACCGAGGCCGTGTACGCCGGTCGCGACGGGATGCGTCTGGAACGGCAGGGCATGGGCCTGACCCTGGACGGCATCGCCAAGGGGCATATCGTGGATGCCATGTCCGCCGTGCTGCTGCGCGCGGGCTGCGAGAACCATCTCATCAATGCCGGCGGCGACATCCTGGCGCGCGGTCACAAGGCCCCGGGCGTGTTCTGGCGTGTGGCCGTGGAAGATCCGGAAAAGCGCGGCCACTACCCGCAGGTGCTGGAGCTGTACAACCAGGCCATCGCCACGTCCGGCGGTTATGAGATGCACTATGACGCCGAGGGGCGCCATCATCACCTGCTGGACCCGTCCACCGGGCGGAGCCCCGTGCTGGGCAGCATGAGCGTGCTGGCCGCCACCTGCATGCAGGCCGATGCGCTGGCCACCGGCCTGTCCGTCCTGCCCGCCGGGGAGGCCCTGACGCTGGCCGACAGCCTTTCGGGCTGCGCCTGCGGCCTGCTGCGCCGGGACGGCCGCCTGCAGGTCTCCCGCCGCTGGCCTGCGGAAGCCTGATACTGATCGTTCATGGATGCAAAAAGCCCGTCCCCCAGGGGACGGGCTTTTTCCGTTTCCGGCACCGGCCGTTCCTGTTCCCCATCCCGGCAAGCCCGCTCTCCGCGATCTGCCGCGGTATCCTGCCGCCGGGCCTCAAAAGGGGCACGGCAAAAGGAGGCAAAAGGGGAGGAGGGAACAACGTCCGGGACGTCTTTCGGTCGCTGGCGGCCATCCGGGGAGAGCGACCTGGTCCGCCGCCGCATCCGGCGGCTGCCGCAAGGCATGAAAAAAGGGAGGACGTCGTCCTCCCTTTTTTGTCATATCGTGCGCCGGGTGCCCTAGCGGCTCCACTTGAAGGTGAAGACCTGCTCGGTATCGGGATGCAGGCTCAGATGCACGGGGCAGGTATGGGCGGCCCGTTCGATCATGGTCTTTTCCTTTTCGGAGAACTCACGGTCGGGCATGTTGAAGATGATCTCGATCTTGCCGATGCGGCGCGGGTTGGCGCTCATGGTCTTGCTGATCTCGATGGTGGTGCCGGTCACGTCCACGCCGTGGTTCCGGCCGTAGATGCCGATGATGGTCATGGCGCAGGCGGCCAGGGCCGTGGCGCAAAGGTCGGTGGGGCAGAAGGCCTCGCCCTTGCCGTTGTTGTCCTTGGGGGCGTCGGTGACGAGCACGGTACCGCTCTGCTGGTGCACGCATTCCACGCGCAGGTCGCCGAGATATTTGGCGGTGATGTCTGCCATGGGGGAACTCCTTTTTTGCCCCAGAATGCCCTGTCCGCTCCCCGGACGCAAGAGGTATGTCCCCGTTCAGGGAAAACGGTTTCGAGGCTTCTGGGGGCCTTGTGGCGTTATGCCGGGCCATGTCCGGGATGCCGGACCGTTTCGGCCATGAAAAAAGGGGAGGCGGCTGCCTCCCCGTACGTTCGGAACAGCGGGATCGTCCGCTGCTTTAATCGTTGGCCAGACGGGCGGCGTCGGCGCGACGGCGCATGCGGGCCACGCGTTCGCGCAGACCGGCGCGGTAGGCGTCCAGATCCTCGATGCGGGCGCGGGCCACGCCGCTTTCCATGGCGGCACGGGCCACGGCGGGCGTCACCCATTCGATGATGCGCGGATCCAGCGGGCTGGGGATGATGTAGTCGGGGCCGAAGCTGAATTTCTTGCCGCCGTAGGCCTTGCTCACTTCTTCGGGCACGTCTTCGCGGGCCAGCATGGCCAGGGCCTCGGCAGCGGCCAGCTTCATGGCTTCGTTGATCTCCGTGGCCTGCACGTCCAGGGCGCCGCGGAAGATGAAGGGGAAGCCGGACACGTTGTTGATCTGGTTGGGGCAGTCGGAGCGGCCGGTGCCCATGAGCAGGTCGTCACGGGCGGCCTTGGCTTCGGCGTAGGTGATCTCGGGCACGGGGTTGGCGCAGGCAAAGATCACGGGATGCGAGGCCATGCTGCGCACCATGTCCTGCGTGACCAGACCGGGCTTGGACAGGCCCAGGAACACATGGGCGTCCTGCATGGCTTCGGCCAGGGTGGCGTCCTTTTCCTGCGCGAAGGCGGCCTTGGTGGGATGCAGCTTGTCCTGGCGGCCCTTGTGGATCAGGCCCTTGCTGTCGAACATCCAGATGTTCTCGCGCTTGACGCCCAGGCTGACGTAGAAGTTGGCGCAGGCGATGCCGGCGGCACCGGCGCCCACCACCACGACCTTCATGTCTTCCATCTTGCGGCCGGCGATGTGGGCCGCGTTGATGAGGCCCGCGCCGGAGATGACGGCGGTGCCGTGCTGGTCGTCATGGAAGACGGGGATGTTCATGATCTCCTTGAGCTTCTGTTCGATGTAGAAGCATTCGGGAGCCTTGATGTCTTCCAGGTTGATGCCGCCGAAGGTGGGCTCCAGGGTCTTGACCACGTTGATGAGCTCGTCGGGATCGGTGGTGGCCAGCTCCAGGTCGAAGACGTCCACGTCGGCGAACATCTTGAAGAGCATGCCCTTGCCTTCCATGACGGGCTTGCCCGCCAGGGGGCCGATGTTGCCCAGGCCCAGCACGGCCGTACCGTTGCTGACCACGGCCACCAGATTGCTGCGGGCGGTGAGGCTGGCCGCGGCGGCGGGATCGGCCTCGATGGCGCGGCAGGCATCGGCCACGCCGGGCGAATAGGCCAGGGTCAGGTCGTCCTGGGTCTCGCCCCGCTTGGAGGGCAGCACTTCCACCTTACCGGGGCGGGGCTCCGCATGATATTTCCAGACATCTTCCTTGGTATAGCTCATAGTATCCTCTGCTGCTCGGCTGGAGCGGTGAGATAGTGAAAAACGGGCCCGGACAGGCGTGGGGACAGCGTTCTCCTGTTTGCATGGCTCCTTGATCGGAGCGGGGAGGAACGCGCGCTCTCGCGCCGTGACGGGCGTTTTCGGCCCCGGGCCGCGGGACATGGCCGTATGCCATGCGATCGCCCGGCCAACACATGAGTATAAAAATCCGTTGCCGCTTTCGCAAGTGCGGGCAGGGGGGCGGACGTGGCTGGTTTCGGGGGGAAGGAGGGACCCTTGGCCGGCGCACAAGGGTCCCTCCTTCTCCCCGAGCCCCCCATCCTCCCCCCAACGCGCTTTTTTCAGAAGGATGGACGGGTGGTGTGGCGCGGCAGACTGCGCGCCTCTGATGGTCCCCCGGTACTGTGGGAGAGGGGCAATGGAAAATATGGCGGGATGCCCGCTACTTCCGCAGGATGTAGGGAGTAGGTCACCTATGGAGCGGGGACGGGAAGAGGACGGCCGATGTCCCTAGGTGCGCCGTTTTGTTCCGGCATGCGGGGCGGGGCATCAGCGGGGCAGGGGAGGGAGGAGCGCCGTCAGGCGGGCTCCTTGTGCGGGGACTTGGAAGGCTGGAGAAGACACGAGGGGAAGGGGAGATTTTCCACCGGAGACGGCCGGAGGCGGTCGCAGGGCCATGCCCGTCATGACGCGGTCGCTTCGGGCATCGGCAGCGCGATGGCGTCCCCTTCCCCTCTGGTAAAAGAACTGTCTAGCCGATCCATTCCTGGCCGGTGGCCATGTCCATGATGACGAATTCCGTGCCGTCGCCCTTGGCGGCCACGCGGTATTCCAGCTTCTCGGCCACACGGTTGGGCAGCTCGCCGCTCTGGTCGAAGGTCAGCACCCGGCAGGAGAAGCCGTCGTGATAGTCGCTGACGGGGATCTCGCGGGAAGAGGCCACGATGATCTCGTCGCCCACCTGACAGGTACGGGCCGCGGCGCCGTTGAGGCAGACCACGCCGCTGCCGCGCGGGCCGGGCAGCACATAGGTCTCGATGCGGGAACCGCTGTGCTTGTTCCAGATGTAGACGTATTCCAGCGGCAGCAGATGGGCCGCTTCGAGGATGTCGGTGTCGATGGTGATGGAGCCGTGGTAGTTGAGCTTGGATTCCGTGACCACGATACCGTGCAGCTTGGCGCCTACGACGCGGATGGTGCCCTGCCCCTGGGGCTGGACACCCACCAGCATACGGGTGACTTCTTTTCTTTCCATGTGGTTCCCCTTGGGGGACCTGTCCGTCATGCGGCAGAACGTACCGCCGGGCAGGGTCTGGAGGAGCCGTCGGGCTCCTTGTGGACGATTTTGAAGAATGAGGGAGCATGAAGGGGGAAGGGGACTTTTCCAGCGGAAAACGTTCCCTTCCCCCCCTCATATCATTTCATCGTCATCATTCTCGTCTAGCACTGGACGATGCGCACGTCGCCGCGGGTCTCGTTGGCGCGGCGGCGGAAGCGCTGGCGGCGGTCCTCACCGTCCACCTGGTTGGCCAGCCATTCCAGCACGTGCAGCACGGGGTGCTTTTCCTTGAGCTGGATGAGGCAGCGGGCGATGCCGATCTTGCAGGAGGGGCAGCCCACCAGGATGGGCCCGGCGTAGCAGGCGCCGGTCTGTGGCTGGGGCTCGAAGGCCTGGGCCAGGCGTTCCTTTTTGCGGGCGCGCAGCAGGTTGTAGATGGTGGGGGAGGTCACGGCGCCCATGCCGGACTCGCCGCAGCAGCCGGGGATGGTGGAGACCTTGACCTTGCAGAGCTGTTCCAGGGCGCCGGTAAGCTGGGCCTGTCCCTTGAGTGTGGGCACGCCTGCCCATTCGCAGTGGCAGGCCGCGTGATAGAGCACATTGGTGCCGGGGGCCACCGGGGCTTCCATGCCCTCGTGCTGCAGCAGGGGCAGGACGATCTGGCTCACGTCCTTCTGTTCCAGCTGCGGGAACTGCTCGTTGAGCTTCATGCGGGCCAGGCTGTCGCGGCAGGAACCGCAGGCCGTGGCCAGATAGCGCACATCGAAGCCCTGCTTGATGAGGTTGCGCAGCATGGAGGCCAGATACTGGCGGTTCTGGGCCATGTTGTCTTCGTATTCGGTATCCATGCCCGCGGCCAGCAGGGGATAGCCGCAGCACAAATGGCGCGGCGGCACGGCCACGGCGTGGCCGGTGTGCAGCAGCAGCATGATGGCGGCCAGACCGATGCGGTCATAGAAGAGCGAACCGCCGCAGCCGGGGAAGTAGAGCACGCAGGGCATGCCCGGCGTCACTTCCCTGGGCGCGAACACGGAACCGCGGTGCAGGCGCAGGGATTCGTACAGGTTGGTGTAGCCCATCTTGGGGCCGCTGCCCGCAAAGATGGGGCTCTGCATGCGCTTCTTCCACACGGAGGGCACCACGCCCAGCAGCTTGTTCTGCACCTTCTGGCCCAGCGAGGCCATCTTGGCCGCCTTGGGCACGCGGGACGAAACGTCATGCACCAGCCATTCCAGGGCACGCTTCTTGATGGGATGACCGCCGGCGTTCTCGTGTTCCAGCAGGGAGCGCAGGGTCAGGGCCACCTCGCCGGACGGGATCTTGACCGGGCAGTTGGCCAGGCAGCGGCCGCAGGCCGTGCAGTGTTCCACCAGATCGCGCAGCCAGCGCAGCAGGTTGTCGTCGATGGCGCCCTTGTTGACCTGCGAGTAATAGACGGCTTCCAGCAGCATGCCCAGCACCATGTTCTTGTTGCGGGGGTGGTACTGCATGGAACGCTCGGGGTAGCACATGGAGCAGACCTGCTTGCACTTGCCGCAGCGGGTGCAGACCTGCACCGTGGACAGCAGGCTGATGAGCTTTTCCTTGTCCGGCAGACCGCTGGCGTGGATGTCGTTGATGAGCCGGTTGAAGGAGAAGGTGAAGGGACGCACGGGCAGTTCGCGATGCACCAGCTTGGCCGGGTTCATGACGTCGCGGGGGTCCACGCGTTCCTTGAAGGCGCGCAGGGCGTCCATCTTGCTCTTGCCGAGGAAGGAGATCTTGGTGATGCCGATGCCGTGCTCGCCGGAGACCTCGCCGCCCATCTCCTGGCATTCGGCCATGACGCGGGCCGCGGTCTCTTCGGCCTCTTCCAGCATGTGGGCGTCGTTGGAGTTGACCGGGATGTTCACATGGCAGTTGCCGTCACCGGCATGCATGTGACTGGCCACCACGATGCGGCTGGCTTCCATGTAATCGCGGATCTTGCCGATCTTCTTGTCCAGATGGGCGTACTTCTGGCCCATGCCGGCCAAAAAGGCCTCGGCGCGCTTCCAGAGCTCGGTATCGGAAAGCTCGGCCTGCGGGTTGTCGCCGGACGCCACCTTGGAGGCAAAGGAGAACTCGCGGTTGAATTCCTTGTCTTCCATGGGGAAGCCGGGCAGGCGGCCCACTTCCTGCAGGGCGTGGCGGTAGGCCTGGGCCGTGCATTCCAGGTTGAGCTGTTCGAGGAAGAGGGCGAAGTCCGGGATGCGGTCCATGGGGATGACCACGTCCTCGTTGAGCTTGAAGCCGGAGGTGCGCTTGGCGATGGCCGACAGGCGGTGCCGGTCTTCCCAGAAGCGTTCGCCTTCCTTGTCGTCCTGGGCCACGATGATGTCCACGTTGTCCTGTTCTTCCACCACGCAGACGATGTCGTTGACGCACTTGTCCAGCAGGTAGGGGTCGTCACCGTCCACCTGGAGGATGATGACCGAGATGGGCAGGCCCTCATACTTCTGGGACTTGCGCTTGTACTCGATGGCCTGCACGTACTTGGCGTTGAATTCTTCCAGGGCGGACAGATGGGCGTAGTCGCCTTCCTGACGGATGCGGTTGCGCAGGCCCACCAGCTCGCGCACCACCACGGCGGCGGGGTGCATGGAGCGGCCGAAGAATTCCAGCACCATGACGCGCTTGAACTTGGGCTTGGGATGGATGATGAAGCAGGCCTCGGTGATGATGCCGTCCACGCCTTCCTTCTGCATGCCGGGCAGGCCGCCCAGGGCCTTGTTGGTCACGTCCTTGCCCAGGCCGGGCAGGCGGATCTCGTCGCCGCGCAGGTGGATGACGTTGCGCACGCCGCCGCTGATGTCCTTGACCACGAACACGGCCGTTTCTTCGGGCAGGATCTTGTGGCGGGGATGGTTCTCGCGCTCCACGCTGATGATCTCGCCCGTGGGGGTGACCATGCGCCACCAGAGCAGGTTGTCCAGGGTAGTGCCGTATTCGAAGGCGCTGGGGCCGCCGGCGTTCTCGGAGACGTTGCCGCCGATGGACGAGGCCTGTTTGGAGGCCGGGTCCACGGAGAAGAGCGCCCCGGCCGCGTCCACGGCCTTGATGACGTTCTGGGTGATGGCGCCGGCTTCCACGGTGACGGTCATGTTCTCAAGGTCGATGGGGCCGATCTTGGTCAGACGGGTGAGGCTGACGATGACCGTGCGCTTGCGGGCCGGCACGGCGCCGCCGGTCATGCCGGAGCCGCCGCCGCGCGGGATGAGGGCAAACTTCATGTCATTGGCCAGCTTCACCAGGGCAGCCACCTGCTCGGCGCTGTCGGGTTCCACCACCAGCAGGGGCAGCTCCATGCGCAGGTCCGTGGCGTCCGTGGCCGAGGCCACCAGGGCGGAGGGCGAGGAAAGGATGCACTCGTTGGGCAGGATGTTGCGCAGGGCGGAGATCAGTTCTTCGCGGAAGCTGCGTTCGGCCTCGTAAGCGGACCAGAACATGGTGATGCCTTCGCCGATGGCGTTGGCGAAATAGTGGGCCAGGGCCATGGATTCCCGTTCGAAGCGGGCGTGCACGCTGTTGCGCACGGTCTCCACGTTGATGAAGGGGTTGTAGGCCACCAGGAACAGTTCTTCGGCAATGGCAATGGCCAGATGCCGCACAGACTCGGGCCACTCCGCGAAGTCGTCGATATTGATACGCAGGATGCGGTTGACCACATAGTCAGGTGAGATGGATATGTGCGGACCCTTGTGAGCCATGGCGTAGGTACCTCGTTGTCTTCTGCATTTTCCTTGTGCACGGGCCCGGCGGGCCGGATGCACAAGTGGAGAAACCTTGTTTTTTACTGCTATTGGCCGCGCAAGGCAAGCACGCCCCCATACTGGGGCCACTGTCTTCGCCAGAGAGGAAAAAAGCCGTCAGGAACGATTCCTGTCATGCCTGTCATGCCTTGTCCTCTTTACATTTTCCCGAACTTGAAAGATGCTGTGCGCCACACACGATCCCCGGAAAGGAGACTCCACATGCTGCTCAAGCTGCAATGGCTTACAGATATTTTTGACTGGTTGCACCACAATTGGGAGCGGACCCACGTCCAGCGCAAGGTGGCGCTGGTCATCTTTTGGATCTACGTGGCGGCCCTGTGCTGCGTGGAGCTCAAACGCCAGGGCATGCTGCCGCCCGCACTGGCCCAGCTGACGCCCCACAGCCATTTCAGCGCCATCCAGCTGGCCTTCACCCTGATCCTGGGCCTGGAGGTCATGAGCCTGATCTTCATCATCTCCACATCCTTTTCACGGTCCGTGGGCAAGCAGTTCGAGATCCTGGCGCTGATCCTGCTGCGCAATGCCTTCAAGGAACTGGCGCACCTGCCCGAGCCGGTGAGCATCGCCGGCAACCTCGATCCCGTCATCCATATCGCGGTCACGGCGCTGGGGGCCCTGGGCATCTTCGTGGCCCTGGGCATCTACGGGAAGCTGGCCTCCAGCTATGCCTACATCCAGAGCCCGGAGATGCGCATGCGTTTCGTCATCAGCAAAAAGCTGCTTTCGCTGACGCTGTTCGTCATCTTTTTGGGCATCGGCATCCGGGATGCCTGGATCCACATCCACACCGGCGAGGACATGCGCTTTTTCGAGACCATCTATACGGTGCTGATCTTCGCCGACATCGCGCTGGTCCTCATCTCGCAGCGCTACATGCCGTCCTTCCATGCGGTGTTCCGCAACTCCGGCTTCGTCATCGGCACGCTGATGATGCGTCTGGCCCTTTCGGCCACCCCGCCGTGGGACACGGCCGCCAGCCTGTTCGCGGCCGCCTACGTGCTGGCCCTGACCTGGGCTACCAGATACTTCCGGCCCGCGGCCCTGCGCGGCCCCCAGCTGCCTGCCTCGTCCCGCGAGACGGAGCACCTGCCCCCGTCCTACGGCAAGGTGCCGGAGCCTGCGGAACCGCGTGAGGGCGTGCTCTACGGCAAGCCGCATCTGGAAGCCTGGCGGCAGCGCCGCAAGACCCGGGAGGCGGCCCTGCCCGTGGCGCGGGAGGAATGCGTGTTCGGCGCTGCGGAGCGCCGCGCCCGGCGCACGATGCCCCGTCCTCCGGCCGGAAAGAAGAAGGCCGCCAGCTGACGGACCGGCCGGGAGGGATGGGCGCCGGACAGCGAGCGCTTCTCCGGCTCCGGTGCCGTCCTGTCGTGATGCATGAAAAAAGGCCACCCTGCGGGGTGGCCTTTTTACGTCCGTACAAAAGCGGTTTATTCGTCGCCTACCTTGAGGGCGGCCAGGAAGGCTTCCTGCGGCAGCTCCACGTTGCCCATGCGCTTCATGCGCTTTTTGCCTTCCTTCTGCTTTTCCAGCAGCTTGCGCTTACGGGTGATGTCACCGCCGTAGCACTTGGCGGTCACGTCCTTGCGGAAGGCGGACACGGTCTCGCGGGCGATGATCTTCTGGCCGATGGCCGCCTGGATGGCCACCTGGAAGAGCTGGCGCGGGATGGTGCGCTTGAGCTTGAGGGCCAGCGAACGGCCGTAGGTGTAGGCGCGGTCGCGGTGCACGATGACGGCCAGGGCGTCCACGGGCTCGCTGTTGAGCAGGATGTCCAGACGCACCAGGTCGGACTCGCGGTAGTCGATGGGCTGGTAGTCCATGCTGGCGTAGCCGCGCGTGCAGGACTTGAGCCGGTCGAAGAAGTCATAGACGATCTCGGCGAAGGGCAGCTCGTAGGTCACCACCACGCGGTTGGCGGCCAGGTAGTGCAGGTTCTTCTGGGTGCCGCGCTTGTCCTCGCAGAGCTTCATGACGTTGCCCACGTATTCGTTGGGCACGTGGATGTCCATGCTCACATAGGGCTCGTAAAGGGCCTTGATCTTGGTGGAGTCGGGCAGATGGGCCGGGTTGTCGATCTCCAGCGTCTTGCCGTCGGTGGTGTCCACCCGGTAGATGACCGAGGGCGCCGTGGCGATGAGGTCCACCTCGAATTCGCGTTCCAGGCGTTCCTGGATGATCTCCATATGCAGCAGGCCCAGGAAGCCGCAGCGGAAGCCGAAGCCCAGGGCCTGGGAGGTCTCAGGCTCGAAGCTGAAGGCGGCGTCGTTGAGCTGGAGCTTTTCCAGCGCGGCCTTGAGGTTCTCGTAATCGTCGGATTCCGAGGGATAGAGACCGCAGAACACCATGGGCTTCACTTCCTTGAAGCCGGGCACGGGCTCGGTGGCCGGATTGGCCGCCAGGGTGATGGTATCGCCCACGCGGGCATCGCCCAGAGACTTGATGCTGCCGCAAAGGAAGCCCACCTCACCGGCGTGCAGTTCCTTCACGTCCGTAGCCTCGGGCGAGAACACGCCCAGGCGCAGCACTTCATATTCCTTGCCGGTGCTCATGAGGCGCACCATGTCGCCCAGTTTCACCCGGCCGTCCACCACACGGAAGAGCACCACCACGCCCTGGTAGCTGTCGTACCAGGAGTCGAAGATCAGGGCCTTGAGGGGGGCGTCCAGATCGCCGCCCGGCGCGGGCAGACGGTTGACGATGGCTTCCAGCACGGCGTCCACGCCCAGACCGGTCTTGGCGGACACGGGCAGGGCGTCGGTGCAGTCCAGGCCGATGGCTTCCTCGATCTCTTCCTTGACGCGGTCCACCTCGGCGCTGGGCAGGTCGATCTTGTTCAGCACGGGCACGATCTCGTGGTCGTGGTCCAGGGCCAGATAGACGTTGGCCAGGGTCTGGGCCTCCACGCCCTGGGTGGCGTCCACCACCAGCAGCGCGCCTTCGCAGGCGGCCAGGGAACGCGACACTTCGTAGTTGAAGTCCACGTGTCCGGGCGTGTCGATGAGGTTCAGCTCATATTCCTCTCCGTTGGCAGCCACATAGGGGATGCGCACGGTCTGCGCCTTGATGGTGATGCCGCGCTCGCGTTCCAGATCCATCTTGTCCAGGTACTGCTGGCGGGCCTCGCGCTGGCTGACGACCTTGGTCAGCTCAAGGATGCGGTCGGCAAGGGTGGACTTGCCGTGGTCGATATGGGCGATGATGCAGAAATTGCGAATATGATCCAGACTGGGCATGGTATATCCTGCATTGGGTTACGAAGATTGAAAAGTATCTTAATAAGCCAAAACAGGGCCAAAGTCCATGCTGCCCGCCCGTGCCCGCCCGGAGGGAGGGGAAAAGGAGCCTGTCCGGGAAACGGAGTTGTGCGGAACCGTTCCCGGACAGGCCGGTCTCATGCCGGCGGGGTCACCGCCTGCATGCGATACCGCGGATTTCGACCTCTGCTCCCGGGCAGAGCCCCCGGACCTCGACGAACAGCCGTGCCGGCTTGTAGGCGGGGAAGTAGGTGGAATAGATGGCGTTGAAGTCCTCAAAGTTGCGCATGTCCGTCACGAAGACATCGACCTGGGCCATGTTGTCGAGCGTCATGCCGGCCGCGGCAAGCACGGCTTTCAGGTTTTCGAGAGCCTGGATGGTCTGGGCCTTGAAGCCGGTGACGATCTGCCCGCTGGCGGGGTCCTGGCCGATCTGGCCGCTCAGATAGACGGTGCTGCCGGTATCCACGGCCTGCGAATAGGGACCGATGGCCGCCGGGGCCCCTGTGCTCTGGATCATGTCCATATGGTTACTCCTCGATATGACGGGCAAGGGTGCGCGGCCAGATGTCCAGCGCATTGTCCAGGTCTTCCGCATGCCAGATGGCCTCCCGCATGCGGGCGCATTCCTGCTCACCGAAGACGGGAGCGGTCAGGCGGGTGAACTTGTCCAGCAGCTCTTCATCGGAGGGGCTGTCGGCGGGTTCCCACTGGGGCTCCAGTTCCCCGGACCGCAGCTCCCTGCCGTCCGTGGTGGTGATGCAGACTTCGGAGAACGTCCGGGCCGGGAAGCGCTCTTCGAAGCGCTCTTCCACCACCACTTCGATCATGTCGGCAAGCTCCAGGACATCCTTGTCGAAGATGCGCGGCGGCAGGACCTGGGCCCCGCTGATCTGGCCGTCCAGCAGGGCGACAGCGATGGGATAGGTGATGTTGTACTGGGCCGCGTCCGTATGCGTGGGGTGTTCGCGGCTGAGCGAGGCCGCCTTGGAGAAGGTATGGATGACAAGACGGCGGATGTCGCTGACGGCAAGGTGGTTTTCCCTGACGATCTTGAGGGCGCCTGCGATGGAGGCCTGGGCCCAGCGGCAGCAGCAGTAGGGCTTGAAGTACAGGTCCGCCATGCGCCAGCGGCTTCCCAGCTCTTCGGCCAGCGCGGCATCGAAATCCAGCAGGGGGGAGGTGAACCCGGCCTGTGCCAGCAGGATGGACATCATGGCCGTATGGGCCCCCCAGCCGACGCCGTCCTTGGCCATGCAGGGGGTGGCCACACCGCGGGCGATGAGGCCTACCGGGCCATGGTAATCGGCGCAGTTCAGCGCCTGGAGCAGGACGTCTTCCGTCAGGCCGAGGATGCGGCCGGCGGCGGCCACGGCGCCGATGGCGCCCCAGAGGCCGGAAGTGTAGACGCGGGCATGATCCCGGTTCCAGTACATGCCGGAGCGCATCCCCACCTCGTAGCCGACGGCCACGGCAGCCAGCATATCCGTGCCCGAGGGAGGCGTTTCCGCCATCTCGGCGGCAGCCAGCATCACCGGCGTCAGGGCCGCACCGGGACGTCCCTGGGCGGGCCGGTAGCCGTGCTCCACATCAAGGGCATTGGAGGCGAAACCGTTGGCCATGCTGGCCCCCAGGGGGGAGACCTTCTTGCCGCTGGCGATCAGGGTGCATTCCCCGCCCTGGAAAAAACGTTCGGCCGTGCGGGCGGTCAGGCGGGCCAGCGGCGTGACCGCACCGGCGGACAGGGCGCCCATGCTGTCCAGCAGGCAGCGCTTTGCCTGATGGCGGATCGGTTCGGGAAGATCGGCATAGCTCTGCCTGAGGATGAAATCCGTAAGGAGGTTAGCGGGAGACGGCATCATTTTGCTCCTTGGAAGAAAGACCTTGGGTCGGTATCCGCTTCTGCCATCCCGTGATGGCGGAAAGGAAAAGGACGAGCAGCAGGGCCCAGGCGTAGGGCATGAGGAGCGCGGAGGTGATGGGCGGGCTGACAAGGCCGTATTCGGCGGCGGCGTGGCTGACCGTATTGAACCAGAGCGCACAGACGATATGCCAGGGCAGCATATAGAAGATCGTACAGGCCGAGCAGCACAGCAGGTCGGCGGCGCGTTCGGGAGCTATGCCGAAGCGCTGGGAGAGGGGCTTGACGAAGGTCGTACCCAGCAGGACTTCCGCAGGGACGTTGGCGGAAATGGGGATGGTGATCAGCACCGTGGAGGCGATGATCGTGATCTCGGCCTGACGGGCCGTCTTGATGAAGGTCTTCTGCACCCAGTTGACGATATCTTCCATGATGCCGCTTTCCATGACGAGCTGGATCACGCCAAGGATGAAGAGGATGAAGATGATGACCCCCGTGACGCCGCTCACGCCGTTCTCGAGCAGGCCGCTGCTCATGCCGCCGGTGGTGACGGGATGGAGCAGATCCGACAGGCTGAGGCGGCCTATGGCAAGGCCGATGACGATGGCCGCGGCAATGCCCCAGGTGAGGGATTCGATGATATGGCGCCCAAGGAGCGAGGCCACGATGACGATCCCGAAGGCAAGCAGGAGCAGCAGGCAGGTGGGCGACATGGAGACCGCGAACTGGGGCGGCGTGGAGACCGTGCCGCCACCGCCGAAGCAGGCAAAGACGATGGCGGAGATGGCGGCGGCCGTGAAGACCAGGGGCGCGCGGGTCCGGGTTATCTTCTGGATGTCAGCGTCCTGGGTGAAGGCGACGGTGATGTTGGAAGAGGAGATGGGGGAATAGCTGTCCCCCAGGGCGCCGCCGGAGAGGATGGCCACGGCCAGGAAGGCGGGGTCCGCCCCAAGGAAGACACCGGCCGGGAACATGACGGGCGTCAGCGCCAGGATGGTGCCGTTGGCGGTGCCGGTACCCAGTGAGAACAGCATGGCCGCCAGGAAGGTGATGACGGTGAACACACTGCCCTGGGCCCCTACGTTGAGCCCGAACCAGAGCAGCCCCTCGATGATGCCGCCGGCCTGCATGATCTGGCCGAAGACACTGGCAAAGATCCAGGAGGCACACAGCACGCCGACGCTCTTGTTGTTGAACCCGCGCAGGACGGTCGCGCAGTATTCCTTGGGCGTCTTGGAGAGGAAAAGGCCGATGCAGATGGCGGCAAAGCCGATGCTCCAGAAGTTCTTTGGCGTGGCCGGCCCGTGCAGGGACAACCATAAGAGGCCGCAGATAAGCAGGAGCAGGGGGATGGCTGCCCCCCACTTTCCCCCCCACATCTTGAGGGCAGCGTTGTATTCGCTCTCGGGGCGGTTCGGGACTGACATGAAGTACCTCCAGTAAATGTTTACGTGGAGCAGTCCTCCACGTGTTATGAAGGCAATTCTGGATCTTGCGGGCCGTTGGCCGGGCCCTGACGGCACGCTTTGCGATAGCTGTAGAGCGTATATTTGGAGATGCCCATGATGGAGGCGATATGTTCGACCATGCCCTTGAAGCGGAAGGCTCCGTGCTGGTCGAACTGGGCTATCAGGGCGATGCGTTCTTCCCTGTCCAGCTCTGTGGGGAGCTTGCCGAATTGCTGCAGTACCTTGCGGACGATGGCTTCCATGGTCTCTTCCGAGGTGGCGGCAAAGGTCTCCTGGGTACCGTCATTGCGGCTGTCTTCGGCGGGGGCCGTGCGTATCTGGTCTTCCAGGGCGGCGATGGCGGCCATCTGGCGGGAGATGTTCTGGTTGATGCACATGGCGAAGACAGGCACGCCCTTGTCGTCCTTGATGTAGACCAGTGATCCGCGCAGGGGTTCGCCATGGCGGCCCTGGGCGCGGTAGGGGCGCACGTCCGGTGCATCGGCGCCATAGCGGCTCAGGTGGTTGATGAGGAAATCGGTTGCCGGAGCTCCGGGGGCTCTTTTGGTCACTTCGCCGGCGATATGGACCAGGGAGGATTCAAGGCGGCTGAGGTCGTGGATGGCGATCTCGTAGTCACGCCCCCAAAAAGCGACCAGCCCGTCGGCGATCCTGCACAAATTTTCCAGAAGAGTTTTCTTGTCCATGTGGAACTCCATGAGGTGAATATACGGGGTGGCTCTCGATTTGTAAACTATTTTTTGTACGACAAAAAATTTTTTGTATAAAAATTTTCAGGTATGAAAAAGCCGCATTGCGGTTTCCCGCAATGCGGCTTGTTTTAATCAGGAGACTGATTGCCGCTAGCGCAACTGGGCCACATGCAGGCGCTCGACGGCGCGCTGCAGAGCGGCTTCCGCTCTGGCATGGTCCACATCATCGGCCTGGCTGGCCAGGCGCTTTTCGGCGCGCTCCTTGGCGGCCTGGGCGCGGGCGGTGTCGATATCTTCGGCCAGTTCGGCCGATTCCGCCAGCACGGTCAGGACCTTGTTGTTCACATCGGCAAAGCCGCCGGAGATGAACACGTTGTGCTGCTTGCCGCCTTCAGTATAGCGCAGATTGCCAATCTTGAGGGCAGAGAGCAGGGAGACGTGATGCGGCAGCACGCCAAACTCACCCATGACGCCGGGGCACACGGCCATATCCACCTGAGCGCTGACAACGGTCTTGTCAGGTGTCACCACTTCCAGTTGCAGCATGCTCATGGGCGCTCCTTACTTAGCTTCCTGCTGGATGCGGGCTTCGTACTTGGCCACGGCCTGGTCGATGCTGCCCAGCATGTAGAAGTCGGATTCGGCAAGGTGGTCGTACTGGCCTTCCAGGATGCCCTTGAAGCCCTTGATGGTGTCTTCCAGCTTCACATACTGGCCGGGGGTACCGGTGAAGGTTTCGGCCACGTGGAAGGGCTGGGACAGGAAGCGCTGGATACGACGCGCACGGGCAACGGTGAGCTTGTCTTCGTCAGACAGTTCGTCCATACCCAGAATGGCGATGATATCCTGCAGTTCCTTGTACTTCTGCAGCACCATCTGCACCTGACGGGCCACGCTGTAGTGCTCTTCGCCCACGACGTTGGGGTCGAGGATGCGGGAGGTGGAGTCCAGCGGGTCCACGGCGGGGTAGATACCCAGTTCGGCGATCTGACGGGAAAGCACGAGCGTACCGTCCAGATGCGAGAACGTGGTAGCCGGGGCGGGGTCGGTCAAGTCGTCAGCGGGCACGTAAACGGCCTGCACGGAGGTGATCGAACCCTTGTTGGTGGAGGTGATGCGTTCCTGCAGGGCACCCAGGTCAGTACCCAGGGTGGGCTGGTAACCCACGGCCGAGGGCATGCGGCCCAGCAGAGCGGACACTTCCGAACCGGCCTGCGTGAAGCGGAAGATGTTGTCGATGAAGAGCAACACGTCCTGGTTTTCTTCGTCGCGGAAGTATTCGGCGCAGGCAAGGGCGGTCAGGGCCACGCGGGCACGGGCTCCCGGAGGCTCGTTCATCTGGCCGTAAACCAGCGTGGCGCGCTCCAGAACACCGGCTTCTTTCAGTTCGTTATACAGGTCATTGCCTTCACGGGTACGTTCACCCACGCCGGCGAACACCGAAGAGCCGCCGTGCTGCTTGGCAATGTTGTTGATCATTTCCATCAGGATAACGGTCTTGCCCACGCCGGCGCCGCCGAACAGACCCATCTTGCCGCCCTTGGGGAAGGGCACGAGCAGGTCCACGACCTTGATGCCGGTTTCAAGCAGTTCCACCTTGGTGTTCTGCTCGGTGAACTCGGGGGCGGGACGGTGGATGGGGTAGTACTTCTCAGCGTTGACCGGACCCATTTCGTCCACGGGACGGCCGATAACGTTGAGGATACGTCCCACAGCCGCCTTGCCCACGGGCACCATGATGGGGTTGCCCGTATCCACAACTTCCATGCCGCGCACCAGACCTTCGGTGGCGTCCATGGCGATGGTACGCACCACGTTGTCACCGAGGTGCTGGGCCACTTCACAGACGAGGTCAGGCGCGTCGCTGTTGTTGGGGTTTTTGATTTCCAGGGCGGTCAGGATATCAGGCAGGTGTCCGTCGCTGAACTCAACGTCCACGACGGCGCCGATAACCTGGACGATTTTACCAATGTTTTTGCTCATGCTTGGCTCCTGTTACCCGTTCAGCGCTTCTGCGCCGCCGACGATGTCGATGAGTTCGCTGGTGATGGAAGCCTGCCGTGTCTTGTTGTAGAGCAGGGTCAACGTATTGATCATCTCGTTACAGTTACGCGTCGCGTTGTCCATAGCGGCCATGCGCGCAGCGTGTTCACTGGCAGACGTATCCAGCATTCCCCGGTAGACCTGAACCTTGATGTAGCGGGGGAGCAGCTCGGCCAGAAGGGCTTCTTCCTGCGGTTCGTAAACGTACTCGCAGTGGGCTTCTTCCTGACCTTCTTCCGCTTCCGCCTCAGGGGCAGCCAGGGGCAGCAGGCTCAGTGTGCGCGGGGGCTGATGCCCCATGGACACAAACTCGCCGTACACCATCCAGACTTCATCAAAAGCAAAGGTTTCGTAGCCGTGAATGACTTCCTGCGCGATGGAGCTGGCCAGCGAAAAGTCCAGGCTGCCCATACGGTCACCATAAGCGACCGAGATGTCGTAGCCGGCCTTGCGCACAGCGTCGCGTCCTTTGCGGCCCATGCAGGCGAAGGTGACCTTCATACCGGCATTGGTTTTTTCAGCAGCGAGCTTCAGGGCCGTGGTGATGATGTTGCCGTTGAAGCTGCCGCACAGACCACGATCGGACGTGACCAGCACGATGGCGCAGTTTTTCTTTTCCTCATGCTCGGCCAGCAGCGGATGGGCAGTGCCCTCCACCTTGCGGGCAAGCTCGGCCAGAACCTGGCGATACTTGCCGGCATACGGCCGGAAGCGTTCGATGCGGGCCTGCGCGCCGCGCAGTTTCGCCGAGGCCACCATGTTCATGGCCTTGGTGATCTGCTTGGTCTTGCCGACCCCCACGATTTTCATTTTTACGTCTTTGAGTGAAGGCATATGGGTATCCCCCGGCGTTAAGCCTGGTAGCCCTGCTTGAAGGCGGTAATCGCCTCGTTCAGCGCCTTTTCCACAGCTTCATCAATGACTTTCTTATCCTTGATGGCGTCCAGCACGTCCTTGCGGGTATCGCGCATGAAGGCCAGCATTTCACTTTCAAAGCGACGGATCTGATCCACCGGCACGTCGTCCATGTAGCCGCGGGTAGCGGCGTAGATGGAAGCCACCTGTTCCTGGGCGGGCATGGGCTGGTACTGGGGCTGCTTCAGCAGTTCCACCAGACGGGCGCCGCGTTCCAGTTTGGCCTTGGTGGCCTTGTCCAGGTCGGAACCGAACTGGGCGAAAGCGGCCAGTTCGCGGTACTGGGCCAGGTCCAGACGCATGGTACCGGCAACCTGCTTCATGGCCTTGATCTGAGCGGCGCCACCCACGCGGGACACGGACAGACCCACGTTAATGGCCGGACGCACACCGGCGTTGAACAGGTTGGGTTCCAGGTACACCTGACCGTCGGTGATGGAGATCACGTTGGTCGGGATGTAGGCGGACACGTCACCGGCCTGCGTTTCGATGATGGGCAGGGCGGTCAGGGAGCCGGCACCGAGCTTGTCGCTCACCTTGGCAGCGCGTTCCAGCAGGCGGGAGTGCAGGTAGAACACGTCGCCGGGGAAAGCTTCACGTCCGGGAGGACGACGGAGCAGCAGGGACATCTGGCGATAACCCACAGCCTGTTTGGAGAGGTCATCGTAGATGATCAGGGCATGCTTGCCGTTGTCGCGGTAGTACTCGGCCATGGTGCAACCGGTGTAAGCCGCGATGTACTGCAAGGGAGCCGGGTCGGAAGCGGTGGCCGAGATGATGGTGGTGTATTCCATGGCACCGTGCTTGCGCAGGGTGTCGGCCACCAGGGCGACAGACGCTTTCTTCTGGCCGATGGCCACGTAGAAGCAGTGAATGTCGGTTTCTTTCTGGGCCAGGATGGCGTCGATGCAGACGGCGGTCTTACCGGTCTGACGGTCGCCAATGATCAGTTCACGCTGGCCGCGGCCGATAGGAGTCATGGCGTCGATGGCCTTCAGACCCGTGGGCATGGGCTCATGCACGCTCTTACGCGCGATGATACCAGGGGCCTTGATTTCCACCGGGCGGACTTCTTCGGCTTCGACCGGGCCGAGGCCGTCGATGGGCTGGCCAAGGGGGTTGAGCACGCGGCCCATAACCTTGTCGCCCACGGGCACGGAGAAGATCTTGCCGGTACGCTTGACAGGATCGCCCTCCTTGATGCCCACATCGGAGCCGAGCAGCGCGACACCCACGTTGTCTTCTTCGAGGTTGAGCACCATACCCATGACGCCGCCGGGGAATTCCAGCAGTTCCATGGCCATGGCATTCTGAACCCCGTAGACGCGGGCGATACCGTCACCGACATACAACACGGTGCCGGTTTCGCTCATTTCTACGCGCTGCTCGTAGTTTTTGATTTGATCTTCAATGATCTTGCTTATCTCTTCAGCTTTGATCTGCATGTGCTATTCACCCCTCTTGAATGTCTCCCGAAGGATCGCCAACTGCGCGCGCAGACTTGCGTCCAGCACTCGATCACCAACCTTGAGCACCACGCCCCCAAGGATGGAAGCATCCACATCAAAGGCAAGCTCAATGCTCGCCCCCGCCTTCTTTTCAAGCTCGGCCTTGAGTTCGGCCCGCTTGTTATCCGTAAGCTCCACGGCGGTAGTGAGCGTACCACGGATAATTCCTTTGGCGTCGTCAAGCAACTTGCCATACCAGCCGACAATCTCGCCGAGATAAGCCAGACGCTCTTTGTCGGCCAACAGCAGGCAGAAGTTGCTGACGGTTTTGTCCGCCTTGATTTTCTTAAGCAGCTTGCCCATCACAGCCTTTTTTTCATCGATGCTGATGACCGGGCTTTTCAGCGCGGCGTCCAGCTTCGGCGAGGCGGCAAGCATGTCTCCCAGCGCGGCGAGATCGCTCCCGTAACGCGAGAGGGCCTCATCCCCTTGTTGTTTGCCCAGCGCAAATATGGCGCCGGCATATCTGCGAGCAACTATCGCGTCCGTCAATGGAGCACCACCTTGTTGAGGGAGTTGGTAATGAGCTTTTCATGCTCGGCGGCGGTCAGCTTTTCAGCCAGGACCTTTTCCGCTGCGTCCACAATCTCATCGGCAATGGCGGCGCGCACTTCGGCCAGCATGGCGCGGCCTTCGTTCTCGGCAGTGCGACGAGCCTGTTGCACAATCTGTTCGGCCTGACGCTTGGCTTCTTCGACGACGGCCTGCTTCACGCTTTCGGCCTGAGCGAGGCTTTCATCGAGGATGGCCTTGCGTTCGGACTCAAGGTTGCTGATGCGCTTTTCCACTTCATCCAGGCGCTTCTGGGCTTCAGCGCGGCGGGCTTCCAGATCCTGGAGGTCCTGGCTGATGCGGGCGCGGCGGCCGGAGAAGAACTTGCGGGCCAGACCGCCCACGAAGTACCACAGGATACCGGCGAAGATGATGAAGTTGAGCACACGCCAGCCAAAGTCGCCCCAGCGCGGCGCGTCATGCCCTTCAGAGGCCTGCGCCCCCACGGCGAAAAGCAGCGTAAGCGCAAGGACAGGCACCATAACTCGCGTCAAGCCCAGCCCAGCGTGTTTCCATTTGCTCAAAGCCCACCCCCTTGATTGGGTTTCTCTTGATTCTTTACCCTCGCGGTCCGAAGACCGCCCGAAAAACCACCGAGCTCGCGCGTGGCACAGTGGCAGAAACGGCGTACTAGCCACGCAGCACACGCTCGGCCAGCTGGCCGGAGAGCGTGGCGACCTGACCGCGCAGTTCCTTCAGGGAAGCATCGGCTTCGGCCTGCAGGTTGCGACGGGTCTCGGCAATGATTTCCTGGGCGCGCTTCTGGGCTTCAGCCACCAGGCTGGCCTGTTCGGCGGCGCCGGCTTCGCGGGCCTTTTCGCGGTTCTGGCCTGCATCCTGACGGGCGCGGGTCAGCTGGTTGTCATAGTCGGAAAGGCGCTGTTCGGCCTGGTATTCGTAGGATTCGGATTCGCCGGACATATCGTCCATGACGGCTTTGCGTTTGCGGATGATTTCGCGGATGGGGCGAATCAGAAGGAGGTTCAGCACGTACAGTGCAATGAAGAAGTTCACCAACTGGAAAACCAAGGTGATATTAAGGTCCAACATTACCGTATCCTCCCTCTGGACGGTGTGATGTTCAAAGCTTTTATAAAATACCCTCAACAAGGGGTTATGTCAAAGGGTATTGGTGACAAAATTCGCAAAGTCTTCGCATCTGCACAAACAATTTTATGATATTTTTCATATGTTTTCGTAAAAATCAAGTAATTTTAAGCCATTATCTCAACAAATAAAAAGCGGGATCTCTTGGGAAAAATGCGCGGCCGCAAGGGCGAAAGAAGGCAGAGCGCGGCAGGAGCCGTCAATTTTTGGACAGCGGCTCACGCTTCGCGGACTATCCGGGACCTCTCAGACCAGCAGCCACTGCTCCGCATCATAGCCGGCGGCAGCCAGCCAGCGGGCGGCATCCTCGTCGGCGCCGTGGGCGGTGAGGGCGTTGAGCAGGAAACAGCGTCCCGGCCCGGGCAGTCCGTCCCGGCCGATGACCGGCACGCCGTGCACCTTCTGCCCGATCTTTTTGGGATCGATGTCCACGAAAGCGGCCACCTGCACGCCTTTTTCCCACAGGGGGGCCAGACGGCGGCGCGCCACCTTGCCCGCGCCCAGCAGGTAGACCCGCGGATGCCAGGGGTTGTGGCGTTCCAGCCAGCGGGCCAGCCAGAGGGCGCGCAACTGGTTGTTGGCGGCCTCGCAATAGCGGCTGTCGCTGCGGGTAGCCCGGCGCGGCGGATCGTTCCAGACCAGCAGCTCTTGCGGCAGCTTGGCCATGCGCACTCCGGCGTGCAGCCAGCGCAGCCACAACTCCCAGTCCTCGGCAAAAAAACCGTCGGCATAGCCGCCGTGCAGCCGGGGCAGCTCGCGCCGGAACATGACCGAAGGATGGCTGACGGGCGTATCGCGAAAACGGTTGCGGCTGATGGCCTCATGATCCAGCAGGCCGTTCTGCCAGTCCACGAAATGGGCAAAGCCGCGCGCGGTCTCGCGGTCGCCGCCAAAATGTACCCGCGTGGCCAGCAGGCTCGTTTCGGGATGTTCCGCCATCCAGGCGGCCTGCAGGGCCAGGCGTTGCGGGTGGCAGACATCATCGGCGTCCATGCGGGCGATGAGCGCGCCCCGGGCGGACTCCAGACCGGCGTTGAGCGCGCCGGGCAGGCCCTCATGCGGACGATGCAGGACGCGCAGGCAGGGATATTCCGCCGCCAGGGCATCCAGCAGGGCCGCCGTGCCGTCGGTGGAACCGTCATCGACGGCCAGCACCTCGAAGCCCGGTACGGGGGCGTCCGGCGCGGCTTCCTGCCGGGCCAGGGAACGGATGGCCACGCGCAGGGGCTCTTCCCCCTCTGCGGTCAGGGGCAGGGAAGCGCCGTTCCAGACCGGCAGCAGGACGGTCACCAGCGGGCTAGCAGACATGTCTCCTCCCAAAAAACGCACGGGGAGCGCATCAGGCCGCTATGGGCGTGACGCGCTCCCCGTGATGATCAATGACGCAGCAGGGTCCGCACTGCCAGGCACAGTTCCGTGATGCTCTGGCGGGCGTCCAGTTCGTGGTGGGCGGCGTCCCGGTACAGGGGCAGGCGGGCTTCCAGCACCTCGCGCACTTCATCGTCCAGGCTCTTGCCGGTGAGGCTGGGGCGCTGGGCCTCCAGCGGATTGCGCCGCAGGCGGGCGGCCAGCACCTCCACCGGGGCGGACAAAAAAAAGACCCGGCCATGCTCGCGCATATAGCGCCGGTTGGCCTCCGCCAGCACCATGCCGCCGCCGGTGGCCACCACGCCACGGCCCGCCAGCTCCTCACTGGCCAGGCGCAGGGATTCGCTCTCGCGACTGCGAAAGCCTTCCCAGCCCCAGCGCTCCACCATGGTCGCCACGTCCATGCCCAGACGCTCGCAGAGGTGGTGGTCCGTATCGCAGTAAGGCACGTCCAGCACTTCGGACAGGGCCTTGCCCAGCGTGGTCTTGCCGCAGGCCCGCGGGCCCACAAGGTAGATCAGGGACATGGTGCCTCCCTAGAGGATGCGGTTGCCGTCGGCCGTGATGAGCACCGTGTATTCCCAGCGGATGCCGCCCCATTGCGGATAGTAGAGGCCGGGCTCCACCGTGACCACCATGCCTTCCTGCAGGACCTTGTCGCCGCGACGGCCCAGGCTGGGGGCCTCGTGCGTCTCCAGCCCCACGCCGTGGCCCAGGCCATGGGTGAACCAAGCCTCCACGCCCGCCTTCTCGAACACGCCCCGCGCCAGCGTATAGGCCTCGTGCAGGGGCAGGCCCGGCCGCATCTTGTCCAGGGCGGCCTGCTGGGCGTCACGCACCAGCTTCATGGTCTCGCGGAATTCCTTGTGCGGCGCGTCGCCCACCCAGAAGGTGCGCGTCTGGTCGGAGCAATAGCCGTCCACGCGGCAGCCCACGTCCACCAGCACCAGGCCGTTGTCCGGCAGCTTTTTCTCGCCGGGGATGGCGTGGGGCAGGGCCGCGTTCTGGTCCACGGCCACGATGGACGGGAAGGCCAGTTCCGAGGCGCCGTTGTCGCGGAAATATTTTTCGATGGCCCAGGCCAGCTCGGCTTCGCTGCGGCCCGGTTGCAGCTGGCTTTCCTCCAGCCAGCGCAGCATGGCGTGGTTGAGGGCGAAGGAACGCTCCAGGGCTTTGATCTCGTCCGCATCCTTGATGACGCGCAGCTCTTCCACCAGGCCGTCGGCGGCCTGCAGATGCGCGCCGCGTCCCACGGCACGGCCCAGCGAGCGGGCGAAATTGAGGCTCACGATCTCCGCCTCCAGGCCCAGGCGGCTGCCGCAACGCCGCATGAGCTGGCCGATCTCCGTGGCCGCGTCCGGGCCGTAGATGAGGATGCGGTCCTCGTCCCAGAGACGGGCCGCCGCATCCTTGTAGCGGGCGTCCGTGCAGAGCCAGTCCCGCCCGTCCGCGCAGATGACCAGGCGTCCCGCGCTCTCGTTGAGCTGCACGTCATGCAGCTCGAAGCCGGAAAGATAAAAACGGTTGGCAGCGTGGCTCACCAGCAGGGCATCCAGACCGCGGGCGCGCATCAGTTGGCGCAGGCGGTCGCGTCGGGCAGCATAGGGCGTGTTCATGCGAGGTTCCTTTGCAGGGAAGGCAGGGGGGATGCGCGGCCTTTTTGGAAAAAGGTCCCCCTTCCCCCCGGACCCCCCAACCCTTCCAAAAACTTTTATTCAGGCCGGTATGGCAGGTCCCCGTCTGGCGGACACAGGGCATGGCATCGTGCGCTGCCGTCGGGCGAGGCTTTGGGGACAAGGTGGCATCTTAGCCGCCGTCCGGCCCGGACGCAATGGCCCGGTCGTGTGGAAGGAAGCAGGGCAGAGATGTGGGGGGCGCTCTTCCCTCTGAAAGGTTGTGCGGGGGGCTGGAGGCTCTTTGGGGGGCCCGGCTATGTGTCTGAGGAGGGTCGTTGCCAGTCTCCCAGCCTCTTTTCCATGGATCTTTCCCCAAAAAACACAAAAGCCTGTGTCCCGGCAGGGACACAGGCCGTGCAAGCGCGTTTGGGGAAGGAAGGGGGGAGTTTGAGGGGGGAAGGGAACCGCCTTTGTGCGCTAGCCAAAGGGGTTCCTTTCCCCCCTCAACAAAATCACTCTTACAGAGCCTGACGCGCTACCGCGGCGCGCAGGCGGGCAGGCTGGCCACCAGATCGGCATCGGCGGGCAGGAAGGGCAGGTCACGGGCCTGGGCGGGCGTGACCCAGCGCAGCTCCTGACGTTCCCGGGCGCAGGGCGTGCCGTCGAAGGCGGTAACGTGGAAGAAGTGCAGCTGCACGTGCAGGTCGCGCTCGGCGTAGTCGTGCTCCACGATCTGCCAGAGCCGGCAGGCGCGCACGCTGATGCCCAGCTCCTCACGCAGCTCGCGGCAAAGGGCCTGCTCGGCGGTCTCGCCGGGTTCGAGCTTGCCGCCGGGGAACTCCCAGTAACCGGCCATGGGCTTGCCTTGCGGGCGCAGGGCGGCCAGCAGGTGGTCGTCCTGCCAGATGATGCCGCCGGCCACGACGATGGAGATCATGCCAGATCCCCCATGCTGTCGATGTCGGCGCGCCTGGCTTCGATGGCGGCGATCTGTTCCTCCAGGGCGGCCATGTCTTCCATAAGGCGTTCGGTCAGGTCGCGCAGCTCGTTGAAGCGCTTGAGCAGCTCGGTGGAGCGGGCGCCGTCGGCGTAGACGGCCGGATCGGCCAGCTGGGTCTCCACGTCGGACTGTTCGTTCATGGCCTTTTCCAGCTCGCCTTCCAGCGCGGCGTATTTCTGCTGCAGGGGCTTGAGCTCCTTGTGCAGGGCGTTGCGGCGCTCGGCCTGCTCGCGCTTGAGGCGCTTCTGCTCCTCGCGGGAGAGGTTGGCGCGGGGCGCGTTGTCGGGCTTCTCGGCCTTGTTGGAGGCGTTGAGGCTGGGGCTGACGCTGCCGCTTTCCAGCGCGGCACGGCGGGCCGTGTCGTAGCTGGCGAAGTCGGGGTAGACGGTGATGCCTTTCTCGTCCAGGGCCCAGGCCTCGGCACCCACCTGCGAGAGCAGCCAGCGGTCGTGGGCCACCATGAGCAGGGTGCCGTCGAATTTCTGCAGGGCCGTGCCCAGGGCCTCGCGGCTTTCGAGGTCCAGATGGTTGGTGGGTTCGTCCAGCAGCAGGAAGTTGCAGCGCTTGAGGAACAGGCTGGCCAGCACCAGACGGCTCTTTTCACCGCCGGAGAGCTTGCTCACCTGTCGGTCGAAGTATTCCTGTCCCAGCAGGAAGAGGCCCAGCACGCTCATGAGCTCTTCTTCGGTGGTGCGGGGGTCGGACAGGCGCCGGATCTCGCCCAGCACGGTGGTGTCCGGGCGCAGGGTGTCCATCTGGTGCTGGGTGTAGTAGCCCAGGCGCATCTGGGGCGCGGTGACCACGTTGCCGCCGCAGCGTTCCAGGGTCCCGGCCAGCAGCTTGAGCAGGGTGGACTTGCCGCAGCCGTTGTGGCCCACCAGCGCCACGCGCTGGCCGTTGTACAGGGTGAAGGTCAGCGGCGGCCACATCTGCTTGCCGTCCGGGAAGTGGAAGGCCAGATCGGCGGCGGCAAGGGCCACCTTTTCCATGTGCGGGGCTTCGGGCCAGGTGAAGTTCAGTTCCTTGCGCTTGGGCTCGGGACGGTAATCTTCCAGCTCTTTTTCCAGCTTTTTGGCCATCTTCTGGCGTGAACCGGCCTGACGGGCCTTGGTGGCCTTGGCGCGGAAGCGTTCCACAAAGGCCATCTTGCGGGCCAGTTCGTCCTGCAGGGCCTTGGCCTCGCGTTCACGCTGGGCGTTGTATTCTTCCTGAAGGGAGAGGAACTGGGTGTAGGTGGCCTTGCGGAAGACCGGGCGGGACAGGCCCAGATAGAGCACGTGCGTGCCCACGCGGTCCATGAACACGCGGTCGTGGGCCACGAAGACCAGAGCGCCCTTGAAGTCCATGAGGAAGGACTCCAGCCATTCCACGGCTTCCATGTCCAGATGGTTGGTGGGTTCGTCCAGCAACAGCACGTCGGCCCCGGCGGTGAGCACGCGGGCCAGCTTGGCGCGTTCGCGCCAGCCGCCGGAGAGCTCGCGCAGGGTGCGCAGCCACTTGCTTTCGGCAAAGCCCAGACCGGAGAGCACGGCCTTGGCGCGGTGCTCGGGATTGTAGCCGTGGGTGGCTTCCAGCTCGGCCTGGCGGTGCATGAGCTGGGTCAGGCGCGCCTCGTCCTTTTGCTGGGCGGCCTCTTCCCATTCGGCCCAGAATTCGTTCCAGTCATGGAGCACGTCCAGCACATAGGTCAGCAGGGGCGTGTCCAGGGCCTCTTCGGAAAGCTCCTGTTCCACGAAGCCCAGGCGGCAGCCCCTGGGCAGGATGACACGGCCGCCGTCGGCGGGTTCCACACCGGCCAGCAGGCGGAGGAGGGTGGATTTACCGGTCCCGTTGGGGCCGCAGACGCACAGACGCACGCCGGAATCCACTTCCAGCGAGAAATTGTTGAAGATGTCCCGTCCGCCAAAGGACTTGGACAGTTCCTGGATGGTTATTTTCACAGCAGGCCCTCGCGCCTGTAGCCTTCCACGGCTTCTTGCATGCCCTGGTCGAGCGTGAGGGCGGGGGCATAGCCGAGTTCCTCGCGCAGGCGCGACGCGTCGCAGGTCCAGCCGGACTGGCGGGCTTCGCGGTATTTGTCCAGATTCCAGTTGGGGGCGCGGCCCTTGCGTCCCAGCGCGGCCAGCAGGCTGCCGCCCAGGGTGGACAGCAGCGCGGTCAGGCCCAGGAAGCAGAGGGGCAGGCGCAGGATGCAGGCCTTTTTGCCCATGGCACGGGCCATGGCGCGGTAAAAGTCGGCCATGGCGTAGCAGCCGCCGTCATTGACGTGATAGACGCCGTGCGCTTCGGGGCGGCAGCAGCAGATGATGGCGCGTCCCACGTCGCGGCCATGCACGGCCGAGACCGGGAAGCGGCGGAACATGCCGGGCGTGACGGCCACGCCGTAGCGCAGGCCCTGGAACACGGGCAGCAGGCCGCGGTCGCCGGAGCCGTAGATGATGGGCGGCCGCAGGGTGACCATGCGCTCGCCCAGGGCACGGCCCAGGATCTGTTCCACCATGAGCTTGGACCAGCCGTAGGCGGACACGGGCGCGCCGGGGGCATCGTCGCCTCTGCCGGCGGGCGTGTCGCAGGGGCCGCTGGCGGCCAGGCTGGAGACCAGCACCATGCGCTGCGGGGCCTGGCCCTGCGCGTCGAGACGCTGCCAGGCCGTGGCCAGGGCGCGGGCGGCCTCGCTGTTGGCGCGCAGATAGTCCTGCCAGCCCAGACCGAAGAGCAGGGCGGCCATGTGGATGCAGATGTCTTGGCCGCGCAGGGCTTCTTCCAGCCCGGCGCCGCTGCGCAGGTCGGCGCGGACCACTTCCACCCCGGCGGGCAGATGGTCGCGGCGGGACGTGGCGCGGGTGATGCAGGTGACGCGGGCCCCGGCAGCCACCAGCTGGGGCAGCAGGTGACGGCCCACGAAGCCGGTGCCGCCGGTGACGACGACCTTTTTGCCGTCCAGCCAGGGAGCGGGCATGCCCAGGGGAGTATCGGCGCTATGGCTCATGACACGATCTCCTTGCGGTACAGGCGGTAACGTTTGGTGATCCGCCCGGAAAAGTCTTCGATGAGGTCATTGACGGCCATGTTGTCCTCCAGCACCCACGAGCCTTCCACCTGGCAGAACTCGGGATGGCGGCGGGCCTGTTCCAGCATGTAGTCCAGCAGGAGCAGGGGCAGGCCCAGCAGGCGGAACTCTTCGCGGATGCCGAAGAGGATCATGCGGTACTTGCCGCGCATCTCGCCGCGCGCCTGCCAGTAATGCCACAGGGCGCTCAGGCCCAGCTTGCCGTTGAGGCGCTTGAGCAGGGGATTGAAGTCCGGCAGGGCCACCATGCCCGCGGCGGGCTCGCCGTCATGGAAGAAGAGGACGAAGAAATCGGGGTTGAGCAGGCCCTTGAGCTCCTTCACCAGCACGTCGGCCTCGCCGTCGGAAAGGGGCGCGAAGCCCCAGTTGCCGGCCCACGAGATGCGGTAGAGGTCCAGCATGATGCGGATGTCCTCGGTGAGGGTGGCCTTGGAGGAGACGCGGCAGGTGAAGCGCTCCTGCTCCTTGAGGTGACGGATCTCGTCCTTGAGCCAGTCCCCCACCCGCAGCTTGTCGCGCTCGATGAGGTAGGCGAACAGGTCCTGCTCCTTGCGCATGTGCCAGGATTCCAGCAGGGCGGGATAGTAGGGCGGGTTCCAGGGCATCATGAGCGCGGGGGCCTCGTCGAAGCCGTCCACCAGCATGGCGCAGGTGTAGTTGGTGGACGGATTGAGGGGCCCGCGCATGAAGGCCATGCCCTGGCGGCGCAGCCAGTCATGGGCGGCCTGCAGCAGGGCGTGGGCCGCCTCGCGGTCATCTTGGCATTCGAAGAAGCCGAAGGCCCCGCAGCGTTCGCCGGCATAGGCGTTGTATTTTTCGTCCACGATGGCCGCGATGCGGCCCACGGGGCGGCCGTCGCGCAGGGCCAGGAACAGTTCGCGCCGGGCGGTCTTCCAGAAGGGATGCTCGCCGGGCGAGAGCAGCTCGCGGTCCTGCTTTTTCAGGTTGGGCACCCAGAGGGAATCCGGCGTGTAGATGCTCCAGGGCAGTTCGACGAAGCGGTCCAGGTCTTCCGCAGTGTTGACGGGGATGATGCTCAGTTCTGCCACGCGGGCCTCCATGGAGCAGACTTGCAGGGGCTGCCGTACCCTGTTGCGGTTGGATCTTCGGGGCTGGCCGGGCCGTCCCGGCAGGCGACGGGGCGCGGGAGCAAGGCCGGGACGGGGCGCAGTGCCCCGGACAAAAAACACCGCGCGGGAGAGCGCCTTACGGTACCCTCCCGCACGGGAAAAGGAGCGGACGTGCGTTAGGCCGTCTTCAGGGAGCCGCGCAGCTCGTCCAGGCTGGTCACACCCAGCTGGCGGCAGACGGCGGGCAGTTCCTTGACGATCTCGAAGGCGCGGTCGGGGCTGATGAAGTTGGCCGTGCCGATCTGGACGGCATGGGCACCCACCAGGATGAACTCCAGCACGTCTTCGGCGGAGCAGATGCCGCCCAGGCCGATGACGGGGATGTCCACGGCCTTGCAGACCTGCCACACGCAGCGCAGGGCCACGGGCTTGATGGCCGGGCCGGACAGGCCGCCGATGACATTGGCCAGGCGGGGCTTGCGCCGGGCCACGTCCACGGCCATGCCCGAAAGGGTGTTGATGCACGAGATCATGTCCGCACCGGCGTCCTGCACGCTGCGGGCCATGAGGGCGATGTCCGTGACATTGGGCGAAAGCTTGATGATGAGCGGCTTGTTGGGGGCCGCGTCACGGGCGGCGCGGGTGACGGCCGCGGCCAGCTTGGGGTCCTGCCCGAAGAGGATGCCGCCGCTCTTGACGTTGGGGCAGGAGACGTTCACTTCCAGCGCGGCCACGCCTTCCTCTTCATTGAGGCGGGCGGCCAGCTCGCCGAATTCGGCGGGGGAGGTGGCGTAAAGGTTGGCGATGACGGGCAGATGCTGCCAGGGCAGGCGGGGGAGCTTTTCCTTGCAGAAGGCTTCCACGCCGTCGTTCTGCAGGCCTACGGCATTGAGCATGCCGGCCGTGGTCTCCACGATGCGCGGGCAGGGGTTGCCGTCGCGGGGCAGCAGGGACAGGCCCTTGACGATGATGCCGCCCAGGCTGGTCAGGTCGCCGTAGGGGGCGAATTCCATGCCGTAACCGAAGGTGCCGGAAGCCGTGAGCACCGGGTTCTTGAGGTGCAGGCTTTGCGTGGGCCCCTTGAGGGTGACGGAAAGATCCATAGAGTGCTGGTTCATGCTGTCCCCCGGCCTAGAGCTCGATCTGGTTGGCCCAGAACACGGGGCCGTGGTTGCAGGTCTGGACAAGGCCGTTGCGCTTGTCGGCCACGGGCCATTCCTCGGTGGTGCGGGTCACGCAGCCAAGGCAGGCGCCCACGCCGCAGGCCATGCGGTTTTCCAGCGAGAGCTGCACGCGGGCGTTGAGCTCACGGGCGAAGCCGTGCACGGTCTTGAGGAAGGGCAGGGGGCCGCAGGCCAGGATCAGGCCCTTCTGCTCGGCGTATTCGCGCATGCGTTCCTGGATGGTGAAGATGAAGTTGTCCAGGTCGCCGGGCACAGTCTCGCGCAGGCTGTCCAGGGGCACATGCTCGTTGATGCTGTCCACGGGGTAGCAGCTCAGCGGCTCGCGATGGCCAAAGAGCATGGTCACGTTCCACGGCTTGGGGTGCTCGCTCACATAGCCCACGAAGGGCACGATGCCCATGCCGCCGGCCAGCAGCAGGGTGGGGGTGTCGGGCTCCATGGCGAAGCCGTTGCCCAGGGGACCCCAGACGCGCACGGTGTCGCCGGCCTTGAGTTCGGCCATGCGACGGGTGCCGCGCCCCACGACCTGGAAGAAGCAGATCAGGTGGCGGGAAGTCATGTGGCAGATGCCGAAGGGACGGGCCCAGGGCATCTCGAGACCGAACGACGTGGGCCGCACCATCACGAACTGGCCGGGACGCCACGACGGCCAGTCGGGGCGGGTGAGGCGCAGGGCGAAGAAGCGGCTTTCCTGGCCGGTCTGGCCGAAGGGGACCAGATCCAGCACCGTAAGTAGGCAGGAGCTAGGTTGTGTCATCGCGCAAGTATAGGAGCTTGTGCCGGAACGGTCAACATTCCGGGCCCGTCAGAAGCGGGCGGAAGGCGTTTTTTTCTGCCTGCGTCGCAAGCCGGGAAAAGCGCAGGCAAAAAGGCTTGGTCATGCCCCGGGGAGAGCCTGCGTCAGGGGGGCGGACGGCGGGCGTCCGGGCCGCGGGATGTTCCGCATATCCGTCCCGGCGACGGTGCGGGAAGGGGAGGAAAATCATTTCGATTTCAGCGTGTTGCGCCGCACCATGCCGCACGGTCGGCAAAAAGGGCGATGCACTGCCGGAGCACTGCAGGATAACTGTGTAATTTTTCACACGAAAATTGTCAGTACAGACGCGCCGTCACATCTTCCCTTTTGCCATGATGCCCGCTATAGTCAGGTTTCTTTTGGGGCCGGGCCGGAATGATGCTGCTGCAGACCCCGTATAGCCTTTGATTTGCCCTGCATGGAGAATTGAGCATGAGCAAGAAGTTGACTGTTGCCGTTGTGGGCGCCACGGGCGCCGTGGGCCGTGAAATGCTGAAAACCCTGCACGATCGCCAGTTCCCGGCCACGGAAGTGCGTGCTTTCGCCTCGGCCCGTTCCGCCGGGACCAAGGTGCCTTTCGGCGATGACGAGCTGGTGGTGCAGGAACTGAAGGAAGATGTCTTCGAAGGTATCGACATCGCCATCTTCTCCGCCGGCGGCAGCACTTCCGAAAAATTCGCTCCCCATGCCGCCCATGCCGGCTGTGTGGTGGTGGACAACTCCTCCCAGTGGCGCATGGACGACCGCTGCCCCCTGGTCGTCCCCGAAGTGAACCCCGAACACCTGGAAGGCCATCAGGGCATCATCGCCAACCCCAACTGCTCCACCATCCAGATGCTGGTGGCCCTCAAGCCCATCCATGACGCCGTGGGCATCAAGCGCATCGTGGTCTCCACCTATCAGGCCGTGTCCGGTACCGGCCAGAAGGGCCTGGAAGAACTGGAACGCCAGACCCGCGACCTGTTCAACATGCGCGAGCCCGAAAACAAGGTCTATCCTTACCGCATCGCCTTCAACGTGCTGCCGCACATCGACGTCTTCCTGGAGAACGATTACACCAAGGAAGAAATGAAGATGGTCAACGAGACCGTGAAGATCTTCAACGATCCCACGGTCAAGGTGACCGCCACCTGCGTGCGCGTGCCCGTGTTCTACTGCCATGCCGAGTCCGTGAACATCGAGACCCACAAGAAGATGACCGCCAAGGAATGCCGCATCCTGCTCTCGCAGGCCCCCGGCGTGCGCGTCTTCGACAACCCGCGCGAAAAGATGTACCCCATGCCCGCCTACTGCGTGGGCGACGACGAGACCTATGTGGGCCGCATCCGCGAGGACGAGACCATCGAGAACGGCCTGAACCTCTGGATCGTGGCCGACAACGTGCGCAAGGGCGCGGCCCTCAATGCCGTGCAGATCGCCGAGGAACTGCTCAAGCGCGATCTGGTGCGCGTGCTCGACAAGAACGTTTTCATGTCCTAGTCCGCAGCGACAGGATACGGACAGCAGAGGGGGAGGGGCCCGTTCCCGCCGTGGCGGGGCAGGTCCTTCCCCCTGCTTTTTGCCCTGCGGCGCACAGGTGCGGGCGTGGTTCCCGGCAGCGGGGCAAGGTATTCCCCGCCGCTGCCGTTCGTGCTAGAAAAAGACGTTTCACCGGCGACAGCCGCCGGCAGGGGCCCTGCCCCCGATCAGCAACCACAACAGGCCGCTCCCGCGCGGGAGGGCCTTTCGCGGGGATGCCATGAAGATTCTGGATGCCGATGCCTGGATGGCGGCCCTGATGGCCGCGCCCCGGCCCGGGGCCGACAAGATCCTGGCCTTTTACGATGCGCGTGTGGACGCCGTCTGCCGTGATGCGCGCTGTCTGCTCCTGCCCCTGGACGACCACATGTGCCACCGGGGCGATGCCCTGTTCGAGAGCCTGTGCTACCGCGAGGGCCGCATCTTTGCCCTTGAGGAACACCTGGCCCGCCTGCGCGACGGCAGCCGCGCCCTTTCCCTGCTGCCGCCCTGTTCGTGGGACGAGCTGCGCGCCCGCATCCTGGACGTGGCCCGCGCTTCGGGCACCGATCATGGCGACATCCGCGTGCTGGTGGGCCGCGGGCCCGGCGGTTTCGGCGTCTCGCCCGAGGAGTGCCCGCAGTCCAGCCTCTATATCGTGGCCCTGCGCAAGGCGCTGCCCACGGAGGCCTTTTACGAGAAGGGCCTCACGGCCTTTGCCAGCGCCATCCCGCCCAAGCAGGAATATCTGGCCCGCATCAAGAGCACGAACTATCTGCCCAATGTCTTCATGGCCGCCGAGGCCCGGCAGCGGGGCATGGACGTGGCCGTGACCTTTGACGAGGACGGCCATCTGGGCGAGGCCGCCATCGCCAATGTGGGCATCGTGGATGCCGAAGGCCGCCTGTGCTGTCCCGAAGGTCGCCGCATCCTGCCCGGCACCTCCATGCTGGCCGCCCGCAGGATCGCGCCGCAGCGCCTGCCCGTGGTGGAACGCCCCATCCGCCGGGAAGAGATCTTCACCGCCCGCGAGATGCTGCTCTTCACCAGCGCCAGCCTGTGCGTGGGCATCAGCCACTTCGAGGGCCGTCCCATCGGCCAGGGCCCCGACGCCGGCCGTCCCGGCCCCGTGGCCCGCTGGCTGCGTGACGCCCTGCTGGAACACATGCTGGCTACCGGCACGCCATTCTAGGGGCATATTTGAGAGGGAAGGGGCCCCTTCCCTCAAACTCCCCTCTCCCCTGCGCACGTTATCCGGGAAAGCCCCGCCATGTCAGATGCACATGGTGAAAAGTTCCATACAGGGAAATATCCATCCCTCATGGAGCATCCCGGTTTTCTTGAATTTGTATGTGCGGGTTTTGGGGAAGGAGGGGGAATGGGGGAGGGAACCCCTTTTTGCCGCAAGCAAAAGGGGTTCCCTCCCCCATATATTTCTCCCGCTGGCCGTCGTCTGGACGCCGGGCGGGATGTTTTTTATACAGGAAAGGCCCCGTGCGGGCTTTTTTCCTGTTTTTGTCATGACATGCCGCCGGAGCACGCCGGGGCATCCACTCTTTCCAAGGAAGACGCCATTGAAATGCAAGATCTGCAAGGCGACGGCCGTGGTGGCCCTGCGCAGCCACAACGCCGCCTTCTGCCCCGACTGTTACCTCAAGTTCTTTGCCCGTCAGGTGGAAAAGGGCATCGAAGGCCAAAAGCTCTTCACCCGTGACGAACGCATCCTGGTGGCCCTTTCGGGCGGCAAGGATTCGCTGGCCCTGATGCTGGAGCTTTCCCGGCAGGGCTATGACGTCACCGGCCTGCACATCGACCTGGGCATCCCGGAATCCTCGCCCGTGGCCCGCGGCGTGGTGGAGCGCTTTTGCGCCAAGCACGGCCTGAAGCTCATGGTCAAGGAACTGGCCGCCGAGGGCCTGGCCATTCCGCTGGTCAAGGAGCGCCTTAACCGTCCCGTCTGCTCGGCCTGCGGCAAGATCAAACGGCATTTCTTCAACAAGGTGGCCCTGGACGAAGGTTTCGACGCCCTGGCCACGGGCCACAACCTGGATGACGAGGTGGCGCGCCTGTTCAGCAACACCCTGCGCTGGGACACGGCCTATCTTTCGGACCAGGGCCCGCGCCTGGACGGCGAGGACGGCTTTGCCCGCAAGGTCAAGCCCCTGTGGCGCCTGACGGAGTTCGAGACCGCCAACTACGCCTTCCTCATGGGCATCGAGCACCACTATGCCCCCTGCCCCTACAGCCCCGGCGCCAGCTTCAGCACGCTCAAGGCCCTGTTGCAGCGTCTGGAAGCGGCCATGCCTGGCCGCAAACTGGACTTCTATCAGGGCTTCCTGGCCCGCGCCCGGCCGGTGTTCGCCCGGCGCGAGGCCGAAGAGGGCGTGGAACTGGCGCCCTGCACCAGCTGCGGCTATCCCACCTCGTCCGGCGACATGTGCGGCGTGTGCCGCATCCGTGAAGCCCTCAAGGACAGCAAATAGCCTTGGCTGCTCCAGAAAGATCATGGCGGGGAGGGGCGGCGCCCCTCCCTGTCTTTGCCTTCTTCCCCGCCCGGAGACCGCTGCGCTCGCACAGGGCCGGGGATTTGTCCGGAGCACCGGCAGCCTTTCCCCGGCTGTCCTTGTGCCGGAGCCCTCATGCCCGGCCCTGTTTGACGGCAGGCTGTACGGCGGCCGGAGCCATGATCGTCAGGGAGGCCCGTCATGAGCGTCGCTGAATATGTCCGGGCCCTGCTGGCCTCGGACAAGCTGGGGCCGCAGATACGGCATCACCGTTGCGAGCCCGCGCGGGCGGCCGTCTATGCGGAAAGCCGCCTGCCCTGGCCCGCGGCCATCCGGCGCACGCTGGAGGAGCGCGGTCTGAGCGGCCTTTACAGCCATCAGGCCTTGGCCACGGACCACATCCGCGCCGGGCATTCCGTGGTGGTGGCCACGCCCACGGCCAGCGGCAAGAGCCTCATCTACAATTTGCCGGTGCTGGAGCGCCATCTGCGCGACAGCGAGGCCCGCGCCCTCTATCTTTTCCCGCTCAAGGCCCTGGCCCAGGACCAGCTGGCCGGGCTGCGGCGCCTGGTCTCCGGCTGGCCCGAGGAGGCCCGGCCCACGGCCGCCCTCTATGACGGCGACACCAGCGACCATTTCCGGCGCAAGATCCGCCGCGACCCGCCCACGGTGCTCATCAGCAATCCCGAGATGCTGCACCTGGCCCTGCTGCCGCACCATGAGCAGTGGGCCCCCTTCCTGGCCGGGCTGTCCCATATCGTGGTGGACGAGGCCCATACCTACCGCGGCGTGTTCGGCGCGCACATGGCGGGCGTGTTCCGCCGTCTCAACCGGCTGGCCGCCCATTACGGCGCCATGCCGTCCTATGTTTTTTGCACGGCCACGGTGGGCAATCCCGGCGAGCTGGCCGCGTCGCTCTCCGGCCTCGACCTGCTGCCCGGCCGCCAGCCGCCCGTGGTGGTGGACCAGTCCGGCGCGCCGCAGGGCGCACGGCATTACGTCTTCCTCGATCCCGATCAGAGCCCGGCCACGGCGGCCATCGATCTGTTGCGGGCCGCGCTGGCACGCAAGCTGCGCACCATCGTCTACTGCCGCTCCCGCCGCATGACCGAGCTGGTCAGCCTGTGGGCCGGGAGCCTTTCCGGGCCGTGGGCGGGCCGCATCTCCGCCTATCGTGCGGGATTCCTGCCCGAGGAACGCCGCCAGATCGAGGCCCGCATGGCCTCGGGCGAGCTGCTGGCCGTGGTCAGCACCAGCGCCCTGGAGCTGGGCATCGACATCGGCGGGCTGGATGTCTGCATTTTGGTGGGCTATCCGGGCACCATCATGTCCACCCTGCAGCGGGGCGGGCGCGTGGGCCGGGCGCAGCAGGAGTCGGCCGTGGTGCTGGTGGCGGGCGAGGACGCGCTGGACCAGTATTTCATGAGCCATCCCGAAGACTTTTTCAGCCGTCCGGCGGAAAAGGCCGTGGTCAACCCCTGGAACGAGGTCATCCTGGCCCGGCATCTGGAGTGCGCGGCCGCCGAGCTGCCCCTGTCCGCCCGCGATCCCTGGCTGGCCCCGGCCCCGGCGCAGGAGGCCCTGCGCGATCTGGCGGCCCAGGGGCGCCTGCTGCTCTCCGCCGACGGCAGCCAGTGGCTGGCCGCCCGCAAGCGGCCGCAGCGGCTGGTGGACTTGCGCGGGACGGGCCGGAGCTTCGTCATCGAGGACAGCGAGGGCACGGTCATCGGTTCCGTGGACGGCTTCCGGGCCTGGCGCGAGACCCATGTGGGCGCGGTCTACCTGCACCGGGGCCGCAGCTATGTCATCGAGGAGATGGACCCGGCAGCGGGCCGGGTGCGGGCCCGTCAGGCCAAAGTGGACTGGTTCACGCGGGTGCGCGGCCACAAGAGCACGGACATCCTTGAAGAGCTGGAGCGCCGTCCCCTAGGGCGCGGCGTGGTCTGCCGGGGGCGGCTGCGCATCATCGACACCATCACCGGTTACGAGAAGCGCAGTACGCGCGACAACCGCCTGCTGACCATCGTGCCGCTGGAAGCGCCGCCGCAGATCTTTGAGACCGAGGGCCTGTGGTACGTCATCCCCGAGAGCTGCCGCCAGCGTCTGGAAGAGGATTTCGTGCACTTCATGGGCTCCATCCATGCCTGCGAGCATACGGCCATCGGCATGCTGCCCCTGCTGGTCATGGCCGACCGCAACGATTTCGGCGGCATCTCCATCCCGCTCCATCCCCAGACCGGCCTGGCCTGCGTCTTCATCTATGACGGCCTGCCCGGCGGCGCGGGCCTGACGCGTCAGGCCTTCGGCCATGCCCGCGAGCTGCTGGAGGTCTGTGCGGCGGTCATCGAGGCCTGCCCCTGCGAGGACGGCTGTCCTTCCTGCGTGCATTCGCCCAAGTGCGGCTCTGGCAACCGGCCCATCAGCAAGGCCGGGGCCCTGCGCCTGATCCGCGATCTGCTGGCGCCTGGTGCGGATGCCGAGGGCGAGGCCCTGTGCGCCGACCTGCGCATCAGCCCGCCGCCGGAACTGCTGCCGCCCCGGCCTGTGGACGAGCCCGCGGCCCCGGTGCCGCCGCCCGTGCCGGACATGGCGGCCATCATGGCGGCCTGGGCCGGACAGGCCCCCGCCACGGCCCCGGCGGGCGCTGCGGGACAGGCCGGGCCGGGGGCCCGGACAAGCGTCGCTGGAGCCGGAGGAGCCGGGACGGGGGCTTCGGAAGGCGTTCCTTCGCAGGAGGAGCGTATCGAGGGCCGCGGAGGAGAGGTCTTTGTGGCCGGTACGAGCCCGCAGACCAGCGCATCCGCCGCAGCCGGGAAGCCTTCCGGCAAACAGGTGGCCCTTCCGCCCCAGTCATCCCCGGTGGCAGGACGGAAGACCGGCGGGGCCACGGCGGCAACAGCCACCCCGTCGATTATGCAAAAGCCGGGGCTCATGGCTCCCGCCGTAGCTGTCGGTGATGCGGGCAACGCCCGTGTCCGTCCCGAGCCCGGTGTGGGGGCGGTGGGCAGGCCGCCGGAACATTATCTTGTCTTCGACGTGGAGACCCGGCGCAGCGCCGCCGAGGTGGGCGGCTGGAACAGGGCCGACCGCATGGGCGTGAGCATCGCCGTGGCCTATGACAGCCGGGCCGACGATTTCTTCACCTATACGCAGGAGGCCCTGCCGGAGCTCTTTGCCCGCATGCGGGCCGCGCAGCTGGTGGTGGGCTTCAACTCCTTCCGCTTCGATTACGCGGTGCTCTCGGCCTTCGCGCCCTTCGAGCTGCGGGCCCTGCCGGGCCTTGACCTCTTGCGTCGGGTGCAGGACAGTCTCAAGTACCGCGTGTCCCTGGACAATCTGGGGCAGGCGACCCTGGACGAGCCCAAGAGCGCCGACGGCCTGCAGGCCCTGCGCTGGTGGCAGGAAGGGCGGCTGGACGACATCGCCGCCTACTGCCGCAAGGACGTGGACCTGACGCGGCGGCTCTACCTTTTCGGGCTGGAACACGGCTGGTTGCTTTTCACCAACAAGGCCGGGCAGCGTGTGCGCGTGCCCGTGGATTTCAGGCAGTGACGATGGAGACGGCGGAAAAGATCATCCAATGGCGGCGGGAGCTGCACCGGCACCCGGAAGAAGGCTGGACGGAATTCTGGACCACGGGCTTCGTGGCCCGGCAGCTGGCGGACATGGGCCTTGCCCCGCGTGTGGGGCAGGAGGTCATCGACCCTGCCGCACGCATGGGCCTGCCCGCGCCCGAGGTCGAAGCCCGGGCCCGGCAGCGGGCGCTGGCGGAAGGGCTGGAGCCGTACTGGCTGGAGCGCATGGGCCGGACCACGGGCCTGGTGGCCGATGTGGGCCCGTCGGACGCGCCGCTGGCGCTGGTGCTGCGCTGCGACATGGACGCCCTGCCGCTGATGGAAGCGCAGGAGGCTTCCCACCGGCCCGTGCGCGAGGGCTTCGTCTCCCGGCATGAAGGCCTGTGCCATGCCTGTGCCCATGACGGCCATATGGCTCTGGGCCTGGGGCTGGCGGCCCTGCTGACGGCGCCGGACGCGGCCCCCCTGCGGCGGCGTGTGCGCCTGCTGTTCCAGCCTGCCGAGGAAGGCGTGCGCGGTGCGGCGTCCATGGTCTCCCATGTGGCGGGGGCGCGGCATTTCCTGGCCGTGCATATCGGTCTGGGAGCCCCGCACAGCGGCGATCTGGTCACCGGCGTGGGCGCTTTTCTGGCCACCAGCAAATTCGATGTCCGCTTCACGGGCCGGGCGGCCCATGCGGGCGCTGCCCCCGAACAGGGACGGGACGCCCTCAAGGGCGCGGCGTCGGCCCTGCTGGGCCTGCACGCCCTGCCGCGTCATGGCCACGGCACCAGCCGCATCTGCGTGGGACGTCTGGAAGGCGGCAGCAGCCGCAATACCGTGCCTGCCTCGGCCTTCATGGCCTGCGAGACGCGCGGCAACAACAGCGAGGTCAACGACGACATGCTGCGGCGTGCCCGGGACGTCATCGCGGGCGCGGCCGCCATGCACGGGCTGGAATGGCAGCTCGATGTGGTGGGCGGTGCGCCCTCGGCGGCGAGCGATGCGGCCTTCGCGGAGCTGCTGGCCCGCTGTGCCCGGGAACTGCCGCCCGATGCCCGGGGCGGGGGCTGCTTCCCGCTGCCCCGGATCCGTGAGCAGGGCGACATGGGCGCCAGCGATGACGCCACGACCCTGATGCGGGCCGTGCAGGCAGAGGGCGGGCTGGCGGCCTATGCCTTCCTGGGGGCCGATCTGGCGGCCGGGCACCATCAGCCGGGCTTCGATTTCGACGAAGCCGTGCTCTGGCCCGGTGTGCGCTGGCTGGAAAAGATCTGCCGGGAGCTGGCCGGCTAGGACGTGGCCGGGCCATGCGGAAGGGCCGCCTCTGACGGACTTGCGGGAAAAGCGACCGTTCGGAAGATGCCGTCGCGGCGACGGGAAAAGGCCCCGCAGGCCTGCGGGACCGGGGGATGCCGCCACGTGGCGCGCAGCTGCCCTGATTTTTCTACATTTGAGAATATTTTTTATAATTACCTGTATGCGCAGGATAATTTTTTGATGGAGCCCCTGCCCTCATCGGCAGGGCCTGTGGAAAAATGCTGTTTTCCACATTCGGGTCGAAAAATAACAGCCCCTGCTGTTGTCTGTTTTGTCAATAGCTTGAGATAACAGGAAAAATCTTTACGGCATAGCTTCTGCATCATGTCCGGCATCCCGGACGCCGCCATCCGGCAAAGGCGTCGGGCAGAGCAGGAGATGCACGATGGAAAGACGAAGGTTCCTGTATTCGGCACTGGCCGCAGCCTCGCTGGCGGCCATCCCGGCCGCGCGGAGCAGCGCCGCCGCCACTACGACAGCACGCAGGGAAGGGAGCGCGCCCATGACACCTTCCCAGAGACAGAACCCCATGAGCTGCAACGGCATGGTCACGTCGCCGCACTATCTGGCCAGCCAGGCCGGGCTGGACATCCTGCGGCGCGGCGGCACGGCCATCGACGCGGCTGTGGCCACGGCCGCCACCCTGGCCGTGGTCTATCCGCAGATGTGCACGCTGGGCGGCGACAATTTCTGGCTCATCTATGATGCCCGCACGGGCAAGATGAAGGGCCTCAATGCCAGCGGCCGCGCCGGGGAAAAGGCCAGCATCGACTTTTACCGCAGCCGGGGGCTGAGCAAGGTGCCGGCGCGCGGCTATCTGGCCGCCAATACCGTACCGGGCGTGGTCTCGGGCTGGGACGAGGCCTGGAAGTACAGCCGGTCGGCCCTGGGCTCGCAGCTTTCCTTCGCCTCCCTGCTGGACACGGCGCGCGAGCTGGCGGAGCGGGGCTTCCCGGTCAGCACGTCACTGGCGTACTGGAGCGGGGTGGACACCGACCCCACGGATCAGGAATTCCGCGATCTGCAGCGTTATCCGGGCTTTGCGGCCACCTATCTCAGGGAAGGCAAGCCCTACGGGCTGGGCGAGGTCATGCGTCTGCCCGAGCTGGCGGCCACGCTGGCCCTGCTGGCGGACAAGGGCGCGGACGAGTTCTACAAGGGCTCCATCGCCGCGGCCATAGCGGCGGATCTGGAAGAGAACGGCGGCCTGCTCACCGTGCGGGACTTTGCCCGGCATACGGCCGACTGGGTGGAGCCCATCTCCGTGCCGTACCGCGACTGCCGGGCCTGGAACCTGCCGCCCAACACCCAGGGCATGGCCTCGCTGGAGATCCTGAACATCCTCAACAACTTCGATCTGTCGCAGATACGGGAAGGCAGCGCGGACTATTACCATCTTATTATCGAGGCCACCAAGGAGGCCTTCCTCGACCGCGATACCTACCTTTCCGACCCGGCCTTCGTGGACATCCCGCTGGAGCGCCTGCTCTCGGCCGGGCACGGCAAGCGGCAGGCCGCCCGCATCCGCATGGACAGGGCCGCCACCAGCCTTGCGCCGCTGGACCCCAAGGGCGACACCATCTGGCTGGGCGTGGTGGACGGGCAGGGCAATGCCGTTTCTCTGATCCAGAGCATCTACCATGACTTCGGCTCCGGCATCGTGCCCCGGGGCACGGGCGTGCTGCTCCAGAACCGGGGCAGCTTCTTCTCCCTCGACCCTGCGCACGTCAACCGCCTTGAGCCCGGCAAGCGCACCTTCCACACCCTGAACCCGGCCATGCTGACCAGGAACGGCAAGCCTTTCCTCGTCTACGGTACCATGGGCGGCGAGGGCCAGCCCCAGACGCAGGCCGCCATCGCCACCCGCGTGCTGGATTACGGCATGACCCCGCAGGAAGCCATCGACGCGCCCCGCTGGCTGTACGGCCGCACCTGGGGCAAGTCCAGCAACGACCTCAAGCTGGAGGGCCGCATCTCCGCTGACGTGGCCGACGAGCTGGCCCGGCGCGGACACCCCGTGCGCCGGGTGGAGGACTATACCGATACCATGGGCCATGCGGGCGCCATCCGCATCGATCCGCAGACAGGCGTGCTGCAGGGCGGTACGGACCCGCGCGGCGACGGCCTGGCCTGCGGTTATTAGGCGGACGGCAGCTCCCCTTCCCGTGGAGCCGCTGCCGGTATGACGGCCGCGGCCGCCCGGGTTCCCGGACTGGACGCAGCACCCCCTCGGGAAGCGCTGTGAGGTAGAAAGGTCTCAACGAAACAAACATAAAAAGCCCCGGCAATGCCGGGGCTTTCGTCTTTTTTAGCCGGTCCCGTGGGAAAGGGGGCCCTTACCCCGGCAGCCGTTACGCATCGGCCTATGGCAGTCCGCAGTGATGGCGGTTCAATACAGTTTTTCCAGATCCTTCTCATCCATGCCGTAGGTATGTTCCGTTGCCGGGAAGGTCCCTGCGCGCACCTCGTCGGCATAGGTCTGGAAAGCCTGACGCATGGCCGCGCCCAGCTCGGCATAATGTTTGACGAATTTGGGCGAGAGTCCGTCTACCATGCCCAGCATGTCCTGCCAGACCAGCACCTGGCCGTCGCAGTCCGGGCCCGCGCCGATACCGATGGTGGGCACGCTGACGCTGCGGCTGACCAGCGCGGCCAGCGGTGCGGGCACGCATTCCAGCACGATGGCGAAGACCCCCGCCTGTTCCAGTGCCCGGGCATCGTCCAGCAGGGTCTGTGCGGCTTCACGGCCCCGGCCCTGGACCTTGTAGCCGCCCATGCTGTGCAGGGATTGCGGCGTGAGGCCCAGATGCCCCATGACCGGGATGGACGCCTGCACGATGGCTTCCACCTGCGGGCAGAAATGGCGGCCGCCTTCCAGCTTCACGGCCTGGGCCCGGCCTTCCTGCACCAGGCGTCCGGCATTGGCGCAGGCCTGCTGCGGCGACAGATGATAGGACATGAAGGGCATGTCGCAGACCAGCAGGGGCTTGGTCAGGCCCCGGGACACGGCGGCGCAGTGATGGATCATCTGCTCCATGGTCACGCTCAGGGTATCGGGCTGCCCCAGCATGACCATGCCCAGGGAATCCCCCACCAGCACGGCATCCACATGATCGTCCATGAGCCGGGCGACGGTGGCGTCATAGGCCGTGAGCATGGCCAGTTTGCGTTGCCCCTTGGCCTGGCGGAAGGTGACGGCGGTCTGTTTCATGGCAGTGCTCCCTTGCTGCGGGCGGGGCATGACCGCCCGGGAAAAACGGGCCGTGGCCCGGGTAGGAAAAGAAAAGGCGGGGAAAGGACGCATGTCCTTCCCCCGCCCTGATATGGACAGGATGGCTAGAAGCCTTCTTCCAGCGGCGGCCAGACCAGCCAGGGACCGTCGGGCGTCACGGTCTTGCGGTCGGCCGGGGCCAGGAAGACCTGGCGGCCTTCCACGCGCAGGCGGCCTTCGGCCAGCCATTGCAGGGCCTGCGGGTAGATGCGGTGCTCCAGCGGATGGATGCGGTTCATGAGGTCGTCCAGTTCCTCGCCGGCATTGGCAGGCACGGCGGCCTGGATGATGACCGGGCCGCTGTCCACCAGTTCTTCCACGAAGTGCACGGTGCAGCCCGTGATCTTCACGCCGTAGGCCTGGGCATCGGGACCGCCGTGGGCGCCCGGGAAGCTGGGCAGGATGGCGGGGTGGATGTTGATGACCCGGCCGGGGAAGGCCTGGAGGAAGGTGCTGGTCAGCAGGCGCATATAGCCCGCCAGCACCACATATTCCGCGCCGGACGCCTTGATGGCGGCCACCATTTCGCGGTCGAAGCTCTCGCGGTCGGCAAAGGCCTTGTGGTCGATGCAGACATGCGGGATGCCGGCCTTTTCGGCGCGTTCGAAGACCTTGGCGCCGGGACGGTTGCCCGCGATGAGGCGGATGTCGATGTCCAGCACGCCCTGGGCGGCCTTGTCGATCATGGACTGGGCGTTGGTACCGCTGCCGGAAGCCAGGATGGCGATTTTCAGGGCCATGGTTTACCTCTGCGGGCTGTAGTGGGCTTTCAGGGCCTCCACCAGTGCGGGGATGGTGTAGGCCTCGGGCTGGATGTGGCAGGGCAGGCCGTTGTCGGCCAGGGTCTTGGCCGTGACCGGGCCGATGGCGGCCAGCTTCACTTCAGGATGGGCGCGCAGCTCGTCCGCCGGGATCAGGGAGAGGAAGTTCTCCACCGTGGAGGAAGAGCCGAAGGTCACGCAGTCCAGGGTGCCGTTCTGCATGGCGGCCAGCACTTCGTCCTTGCGGGCGGCGGCGGGCACGGTCTCGTAGGCGGCGATGACGTCCACCTGCGCCCCGGCCTTGCGCAGCTCGTCGGGCAGCACTTCGCGGGCCTTGGCGGCGCGGGGCAGGAGCATCTTGACGCCGGCCACGGGGCCCAGGGCCAGCAGGCCTTCCACCACGCCCTCGGCCACATAGCGGGCCGGGATGAAGTCGGGCTCGATGCCGCGTTCGCGCAGAGCGTCGGCCGTGGCGGGGCCGATGGCCGCCACCTTGCACTGACCGATGGCGCGGCTGTCACGGCCGCAGGCGGCCAGGCGCTTCCAGAAGTGGCGCACGCCGTTGACCGAGGTGAAGATGATCCAGCCGTATTCGGCCAGACGGGCCACGGCGGCGTCCAGCTCGCTGTAGTCGGCCAAGGGGCTGATCTCGATGGTGGGGCACTGGATGACGTTGGCGCCCAGTTCGGTCAGGCTTTGGGCCAGGCCGCTGGCCTGCTCGCGGGCGCGGGTGACCACGATGCTGCGGCCGTACAGCGGACGCTGTTCGAACCAGCCCAGCTGGTCGTGCAGGGAGCAGACCTTGCCCACCACGATGACCGAGGGATTGCTGAATTTGTTGTCCACGGCGGCCTGGGGCAGGGTGGAGATGGTGGCCACCAGGCTGCGCTGGTAGGGCGTGGTGCCGCGGTAGACCAGAGCGGCCGGGGTGTCGGGATCCATGCCCGCGTCCAGCAGATGCCGGGCGATGTCGGGCAGGTTCTTCATGCCCATGACGAAGACCAGGGTGGAGGCGCTGGCGGCCAGGGCCTTCCAGTTGTGCACGGAACCGGGCTTGTCCGGGTTCTCGTGGCCGGTGATGATGGTCACCGACGAGGCGAAGTTGCGGTGGGTCAGCGGGATGCCCGCATAGGCCGGGGCCGCGATGGTGCTGCTGATGCCGGGCACTTCCTCAAAAGGCACGCCGGCGGCCAGCAGTTCTTCGGCTTCTTCGCCGCCGCGGCCGAAGATGTAGGGGTCGCCGCCCTTGAGGCGGGCCACCACCTTGCCTTCCTTGGCCTTGCGCACCAGCAGGGCGTTGATCTCGTGCTGGGGCAGGGCATGGTTGCCCGCCACCTTGCCCACGTAGATGCGCTCCGCATCGGGGCGGGCATGGCCCAGCAACGAATCGTTGGCCAGTGCGTCATAGACCACCACGTCCGCGCAGGCCAGCGCGTCACGGCCCTTCAGGGTCAGCAGCCCGGCATCGCCGGGACCGGCTCCGATAAGATAGACCTTCATCAAAAGTTCCTTTGTGGCTTGAGACCTCCCCCTTCAGGGGGGAAAGAGAAGTTGACAAGACGGCGAAGCCGATGAAATCCTTTTCTGTAACTCCTCCCTTCAGGGAGGGGCAATCCGCACGGCCCCTATCCGCCAGCTGCGGAGTCAGTCGGCGGATGGGGCGGCTGTGGATTGCAACATTTATACGCCTCCACGCGCCAGTTCCAGCAAGGTGCGGGCGCCGAAGCCCGTGGAACCCACGGGGCAGAGCGCCGTCTTCTTGGTTGCCCAGTCCACGCCGGCGATGTCCAGATGCGCCCAGCGCACGCCCTCACGCACGAAATGCTTGAGGAAGAGCGCCGCGTGGATGGCCCCGCCTTCGCGCGGGCCCATGTGGCAGATGTCCGCCACCTCGCTCTTGAGGTTGTCTTCGTAGCCCTTCCACAGGGGCAGGGGCCAGTAATTCTCACCGCCCACGGCACCGGCGGCACGGATGTGCTCGGCCAGGGCGTCGTCATCGCAGAACAGGCCCGCCACCTGCGTGCCCAGGGCCACGGCGCAGGCGCCGGTCAGGGTGGCGATGTCCACCACGGCCGCGGGCGTCCACTGCTTCTGGGCGTAATCCAGGGCGTCGCACAGGGCCAGACGGCCTTCGGCGTCGGTGTTCTGGATCTCCACGGTATCGCCGGAAGCGGCGCGCACCACGTCGCCGGGGCGCATGGCATTGCCGCCGGGCATGTTCTCGGCGCAGGCCATGATGCCCACCACGCGGCGGGGCAGCTCGTCCCCGGCGCAGGCCACCAGCGTGGCCAGCACGGCGGCGGCCCCGCTCATGTCGCCCTTCATGGCGTGCATGTTGGCAGCGGGCTTGAGGCAGATGCCGCCGGTATCGAAAGTGATGCCCTTGCCCACCAGCACCAGGGGCTTTTCCTGCTCATGGCCTTCGGGAGCATGCTCCAGCACGATGAGGCGCGGCGGACGGGCAGAGCCCTGGCCCACGGCCAGCAGGCAGTTCATGCCGGCTTCGGCCAGATCCTTCTCGTCCAGCACGGTGCACCTGAGACCGGCATCGGCGGCCAGCTTCTGCGCTTCTTCGGCCAGCAGGGCGGGAGAGAGCAGGTTGGACGGCGTGTTGTCCAGACGGCGGGCCAGGCACACGGCCTCGGCCGCGCGTTCGCCGCGGCGGGCGGCCTGCTGGCCGCCGTCGGGCACGAAATCGCCCTCAAAGGCCACGGCCAGCCACTGGGGAGCCGCGGGGGCGTCCTTGGCGGGCTTTTTGAGATCGTATTTGTACAGGGCCAGGCAGGCGGCGTAGACGCTTTCTTCCACCAGGCGCTCACGCCCGCCGGGCAGGGTGGCCAGCTGGGGTTCCAGCAGCAGGATGGATTCCAGGCCCAGTTCGTGGGCACGCTGCACACCGGTGGCCACGGCCGTGCGGATGTCGTCCGTGGTCAGGTCTTCACGGGCGCCCAGGCCGATGGCCAGCACGCGCGGCACGCGCAGTTCGGGATGGCCGTGCAGCAGGGCCTGCTGGCCCTTCTTGCCCTGGAAGTCGCGCATGGCGGGCGCGATGGCCAGCCAGGGAGCCAGATTGTCCAGCGCGGGGCAGGCTTCCAGCATGTTCTCGCCCTGGCAGACAGGCACTATGAGAATCTCGGCCTTCCACTGGTCGGGGCCGAGGCATTGAAAACGGATGTCCATAGATTTCTCCGAAGCATCGAGATGAACGGGCGTCCCGCAGCGCGGGACGGCGACGGCGGGTTGCCATCGCGAGGAGCAGAATATACGCTGTGCCGTCGTTTTTGCCAAGCCGCGAGGCGCTTTGCCGTCCCGGGGCCCTTTCCTCTCCGGCCTGTGCCGTCATCCCTGCCCATCCGCATCCTCTTTCGTCATGCTCGTCTACATCCACGTCCCGTTCTGCCGCTCCCGCTGCCGCTACTGCGCCTTCCACTCCCTGCCGCTGGGCCCTGCCTCGCCCGACAGTTCGCCCCGGGTGGCGGCCTACCGGGACAGCCTGCTGCGCGAGCTGGATCTTTGGGCCGCGCGCTTGGGCAGGCGGCCGGTGGAGAGCGTCTTTTTCGGCGGCGGTACGCCCAGCCTGCTGCCGCCCGACTTCCAGGCCGCCGTGCTGGAGCGCATCGACCGGCATTTCCATCTGGCGGCCGTGGCCGAGATCAGCATGGAGGCCAATCCCGAATCCCTGCTGGCCCGCCGGGCCGTGGACGCCTATCTGGCCGCGGGCATCAACCGCATCTCCATGGGCGTGCAGAGCATGGACGACAGTTTCCTTTCCCTGCTGGGACGGCCGCACCGGCGCGCCGACGTGCTGCGGGCCGTGGAGCATCTGCGGGCCGCGGGCTGCCGCAATCTGGGGCTGGACCTCATGTGGGGCCTGCCGGGACAGGATGCGGCCCACTGGCTGGCCACGCTGGAAGACGCCCTTGCCCTGGAGCCGGAGCATGTCTCGGCCTATGGCCTGACGCTGGAAGAGGGCACGCCGCTGGAACGCGACTGGAGCGCCGGGCGTCTTTCCCTGCCCGAAGATGACGAGCAGGAACGCATGTATCTGGAAGGCATCCGCCTGCTGGCCGCGCACGGCCTGGAACAGTACGAGATCTCCAACTACGCCCGCCCCGGCTTTTTCAGCCGCCATAATATGGGCTACTGGACGGGTGCCGACTATCTGGGCCTGGGCCCGGCGGCCACGTCCACCCTGGAGGGCCGCCGCTGGACCGATACGCCCGATCAGGCGCGCTGGCAGGCCGACATCGACGCCGGACGTCCCGACCATGATGCCGAGGACATCACGCCGCGCATCCGGCTGGAAGAGCGGCTCATGCTTTCCTTGCGTACCTGCGCGGGCTTCGGACTGGCGGAATACACGTCCCTCAGCGACCGGGATTTCATGGCCGACCACGGCGACTGGTGCCGCGAGCTGGTCGCCGCCGGTCTGGCCCGTCTGGACGGGGACAGGCTGGCGCTCACGCCGCAGGGCCTGCTGGTCTCCAATGCCGTGGTGGCCAATCTGTTCGAGCGTCTGGACGGGCTGGGGCTGTAAAATACGATGGGTGACGTGACGAGGGGAGAGGGACACCCTTTTGGAAAAGGGTGCTCCCTCTCCCCTCGTGCTCCCCTCTCCCTTCCCAAAACCTTTGCTCCGGTCTCTGGACGATGCCGGGAGCGCCCCGGGCAGCCGTTGGCGTTGGTCTCCCGAAAGGTTTGGCGGGTGGAGGCGGGGCGGGATGTTTCTAAAATACGCTGCAGATAGCGTCGAAGGCAGACATCGTCCCGATAAAAACAGCCAGCATCCCTTACAGGATGCCGGCCGCTTTTCTGTGTTGCGTTGCTGTGGACCCGGGCGCCATCAGGATGGCGGGGGACATGTCCCTCCCGGCGAAAGTGCGCTGGAGAGAGGGAGTTTGAGGGGGCTCCCCTCAAACCATGCCTGCCGCCGCAGGGCCCTTGCCTAGAATTCCAGGCTGCCGGGAGTGCGGGGGAAGGGGATGACGTCGCGGATATTGGTGATGCCGGTGAGCATCATCAGCAGGCGTTCGAAGCCCATGCCGAAACCGGCGTGGGGCACGCTGCCGAAGCGGCGCAGATCCAGATACCACCAGTAGTCCTCGGGCTTCTGGCCCATCTCGGCGATGCGGGCCAGCAGCTTGTCCAGGCGCTCTTCACGCTGGGAACCGCCGATGAGCTCGCCGATGCGGGGCACCAGCACGTCCATGGCCGCCACGGTCTCGCCGTCGTCATTGCCGCGCATGTAGAAGGCTTTGATCTCCTTGGGATAGTCATAGACGATGACGGGACGGCGGAAGTGTTCTTCGGCCAGGAAGCGCTCGTGCTCGGTCTGCAGGTCCACGCCGAAGGCCACGGGGAAGGTGAACTCCTTGCCGCTGTCTTCCAGGATGTGGATGGCTTCCCGGTAGGACACGCGGGCAAAGGGCTGGGCCAGCATGCCCTTCAGGCGGTCGATGAGGCCCTTGTCCACGAAGTTGTCGAAGAGCTTGAGGTCGCTCTCGCAGCGGGTCAGGGCATGGTCCACCACATGGCGGGTCAGGCCTTCGCCCAGCTCCATGATGTCTTCCAGTTCGGCAAAGGCCATCTCGGGCTCGATCATCCAGAACTCGGCGGCGTGGCGCGGGG
>MHCFR05601__coassemble_622_pt1 | contig 95917 bp, 82 predicted proteins | sample MHCFR05601__metabat2_high_PE_031 | metagenome-assembled genome bin MHCFR05601 | reverse complement strand
ACTGCGTTTTGCCAGCGGACCTGCGCATGGATGGGAATGGGGTTGCCTTGGCTGTGAAGAGGCTCAAATCGAAAATATTGTAAGGTAGCGGTGTCGCCATCGACATCCAGCGGAATAGTATTTGCGAATTTTCGGGCCTGGCCCGGAAAGCACACGATGGTATTTTATGGAGCCATCAAGCCTTTTCAAGGCGTCCTTCCTCCTACCGGCTGCTGATGTGGCAGAATTTTTTCCAGAGCAGGAACATCCCTCAACTTGCGCCAGCCATAAAAAAAGACTGCCTGTGATGCAGGCAGTCTTGATGGGCGGTTTTTGGGGAAGGAGGGGACGAGGGGGAGGGAATCTTTTTCCTCAAGGAAAAGGGGGCCCCTCCCCCTCCAAAGGTTTTCCTAGTCTTTTTTCTGGTCCTTGAGCATCTTCACGGCGCAGAATTTGCCGCACATGGCGCAGACATCTTCATGCTTGTGGTCTTCGCGGCGCTTGTCCAGCTGCTGGGGATCAAGGGCGGCTTCGCGCATCATGTCCCAGTCCAGGGCCTTACGGCCGGCGTTCATGGTGGCTTCGCGGCGCACGGCACGTTCGCGGCCCAGGGCCACTTCGCCCACATGGGCGGCCACGCGCGAGGCCATGACACCGGCGCGGACGTCTTCTTCATTGGGCAGGGTCAGATGTTCGGCCGGGGTCAGATAGCAGAGGAAGTCCACACCGGCTTCCACGCCCAGGGCGCCGCCGATGGCACCGGCGATATGGTCGTAGCCCGGGGCGCTGTCGCAGCACAAGGGGCCGAGGACATAGAGGGGAGCGTTGTTGGTCAGGCGCTTGATGCCCTGGATCTGGGTGCGGACCTGATTCATGGGCACATGGCCGGGGCCTTCGATCATGCACTGCACGCCCTGTTCCAGAGCATACTTGGCCAGACGGCCCAGGGTGATGACTTCTTCCCACTGGGCGGCATCACCGGCATCCACACCGGCACCGGGGCGCAGGCCGTCGCCCAGGGACAGGGTGACGTTGAACTGGCGGCACACGTCGATGAGACGGTCGAAATATTCCAGCAGGGGATTTTCCTTGCCGTTTTCCAGCATCCAGCGGGCCAGCATGGAGCCGCCACGGGAGACGACGCCCATGACGCGGTCCTGCTTGACGGCCATTTCCGCGCCGCGCTTGGTCAGACCGCAGTGCACGGTCATGAAGTCCACGCCCTGGCGGGCCTGTTTTTCGATCTCGGCGAACAGGTCGTCAGGCTGCATGCTGGCGATGTCCCGGTCATTGTCCAGGATCTGCTGGCCCACGGAATACATGGGCACCGTGCCCAGCGGGCGCGGGCAGGCAGCCAGCATCCCGGTACGGATGGCATCCAGATCACCGGCGATGGAAAGATCCATGACCGTATCGGCCCCGGCTTCCAGGGCCACGGCCAGCTTGCGTTTTTCGGTGTGCAGACAGTTGCACAGCGGCGAGGTGCCGATATTGGCGTTGACCTTGATGCGGGAAGGCTGGCCCACGACGATGGGCGCCAGGCCCGCGTGGGCGGGATTGCCCAGCAGGACCATGCTGCCGGCTTCGATGGCACTGGTGATGGTTTCAGGGGCAAGGCCCTCTTCCAGGGAAAGGGCGGCCAGATGCTGGTCGAGAAGGCCGCGCAGGGCGGCGTTACGGGAGAGGATGGAAGACATGGGTTTGCATCCTTGGGTTTGGACGCAGGGCGCAAAAAAAGCCACAACCTGTCTTTCGCGGGTGCGGCTCAGCTTCCCTACGGCAGTGCGAACTGCGTCAGGTTCACAGGGTCTGGGACTATCCCACTCTCAGCCGTGCAACTGCCGTTCACGGCTCCCCTAGCTGGCGGGCACTGTAGCGGGCTTTGCTCCGGCTGTAAAGTACGCCCCCGGAGGCGCGGCTTGCAATAGCCGGGCAGCTGGACTAGGGTAAGGCGTCATCGCCCGGCTGCAGCGACCGTTTCTTCAGGATGCGGCAGGCCGGGACCGATGTCTGCTCAGGGCGCCGGGCGGCCTGGCTTTCGCTGTTCATGCGGAGGCCGTCTGCCGGACGGATGATGCGTCCTGAGCCCAGAGGAGAGCATGCAGCGTAAACGTTATCTCACTCCCCTGACATGGCCGGCCATCTCCTTTGCGGCCATGATCCTGCTGGGGACACTGGCCCTGTGCCTGCCCGTCTGTCATGGCGAAGGAGCTTCCCTCTCCGTGGTGGATGCTGCGTTCCTGTCTACTTCCGCAGTCTGTGTGACCGGCCTGTCCCCGGTGGACATCAGCCAGGTGCTGAGCCCTGTGGGACAGGGCGTGATGCTGGTCCTCATCCAGGTGGGCGGTCTGGGCGTCATGACCTATACCAGCCTGATCTTTCTCCTGTGGCGTAAGCAGGTGCCCTTCACCAGCCGCGAGGCCGTGAGCCAGGCCCTGCTGGGCGGGGATTTCAATATGGGGCAGTTCCTCCTGCAGGTCGTGTGCATCGTCCTGGGCGTGGAGCTGCTGGCCGCGCTGGTGCTGTTCCTGCATGATCCGGTGTTCTTTTCTCCCTTCAGTGCCCTGTTCCATGCGGTCTCGGCCTTCTGCAACGCCGGTTTCGCTCTGGCGCCGGACAATATGGTCGCCTTCCGGGAAGACGGCCTGGTCTGCACGGTCATCTGCATCTGCATCGTCCTGGGGGGTATCGGTTTCGGCGTGCTGCGGGAATGCCTGGGCATCCTGAGCCGGGGGCGTCTGGCGCCGGTGACGCGTCTGAGCCGCCTGAGCCGCCTGGTCATCAATACCAGTCTGTTCCTCATCGTGGCCGGGGCGCTGTTGATCTTCGTGGTGGAGTGGCGTCGCGCCGGCAACGAGGATCTGGTGGGGGACGGCCTCCATCTGTTCCTGATCTCGCTGTTCCACTCCATCTCCGCCCGAACCGCCGGTTTCAATATGGTGGACATGGCCAACTGGAGCCACGCGAGCCTGATGGTCCTGATGGTCCTGATGTTCATCGGCGGCGGACCGGGCTCGTGCGCCGGCGGTATCAAGATCGTGACCTTCCGCCTGCTGGTGGGCTATGTGGTGGCCCAGGTGCGCGGGGATCGCCAGATCGTTTTCCACAAGCGGGGCGTGCCGCCGGAGAACCTGACGCGGGCCCTGACGCTCTTTTTGCTGTATACGCTGAGCATCTTCTTTTCCGTCTTTTTGCTGACCATCACGGAAAACGGCATCCTGCACCGGGTCGAGGGACAAAGCATGGCCTTCGTCAATTTGCTGTTCGAGGTGGTCTCGGCGCAGGGCACCGTGGGGCTGAGCGTGAACCTGACTCCGCAGCTGACCAGTGAAGGCAAGTGCATCCTGATATTCAACATGTTCGCCGGTCGTGTGGGGCTGCTCTCCCTGCTGCTGGCCCTGCGCAGTCTGCAGCCCAAAAAGGCCTATGCCTACGCGGAAAGCCAGCTGCCCGTGGGGTAACACCGGAGAAGGATAGTTTTGAAAGGACGCGGCCAAGACCGTGTCTGCGGCTGTTCCCGAAGCCGCCCCGCGGGCGGCATCGGCGCCATCGTGACAAGGAGCCTGCATGGCAGAGAAAACTTTGGAAATCGGCATCATCGGTCTGGGGAAATTCGGCCTGCGCATGGCCACGACTCTGGCTTCCATGGGCCATACGGTCATCGGCATCGACATGTCCGATGCCCGTGTGCAGCTGGCCGAAGAGCTGCTGGATACGGTCTACAAGGCCGACGCCACCAGTCTGAGCGTCCTGCGCTCCCTGCATGTGCAGGATCTGGACTGGGTGGTCATCAGCGTGGGCGAAGGGGTGGAACAGTCCCTGAGCATCACGCTCAACGTCCAGGAGCTGGGCGGCCCCAAGATCTGGGTCAAGGCCTCCAACGAGGAACACAAAAAGATCCTGCAGCGCCTGCATGTGGACAGGGCCATCGTGCCCGAGATGGAAGCCGCCGTCATGGCCGCGCACCAGCTGTGCCATCCGGGCATGCTGGACCTGATCCCCAAATACGGCGGCATCGCCATCCAGGAGCTGCGCGTCGACAACTGGCACGGGCGCACGCTGGTGGACCTGAACCTGATCCAGTCCTTCGGGGTCATGGTCATGGGCATCCGTCCGGCAGGCGAGCGCGCTTTCCAGTTCGTCCCGCCGGCGCTCACCGTACTGCACAAGGGAGACACGCTGGTGGTGGCCGGTCGGGCCGATGCCGTGCGCAAACTTGAGCCGTAACCTGACGGTTGCCGTTTTTGGCCAATAAAAAAGGACGCCTGGGGGCGTCCTTTTTTCGTTCAACTGTCCAGCAGGGCCCGTGTCAGGATGGAAAAGCCCGACAGGCCGATGACGATGGCCAGCAGGCGCTGGAAGCTGGCCTCGCCGATCTTGCGTGCCAGGGGATAACTGATGACCAGGCCCACGCCGCAGCCCAGCAGACAGGGGATCAGGCCCTGGAGCACGGGCCCGGTGTAATAGCCCGCCAGGTATTGCATGAGGACCAGAGGCAGGGAGAGCCCCAGAAAGTACAGGCTGATATTGCCGCGGGTGCGGTCCTTGTCCCAGTGGGCCAGCTGGGCATACATGCCGATGGCCGGGCCGCCGAGGCCGCTTACTGCCTGGATGAAACCGGCCAGCGCTCCGCTGACGGAGCCCCAGAGCCGGGGCGAATGCAGGGGCCCCGGCCGGTGGGCCAGCAGGTGCCAGACCATGTGGGCCATGAGCATGATCCCCAGGCCCACCTGCAGGGCACGCGCGGGGATGAGCGGCAGCAGGGCCACACCCAGCAGGGCGCCGGGGATGGTGCCCAGGAGCAGCAGCCGAAGATCGGCCATGCGGTAATAATGGCGGAACTGCCAGCCCAGGATGGCAGGCAGCGGGATGCAGATGATGCAGGTGATGAGGGAGGCCGTCTTGATGTCCGTGACCAGCAGGACGATGGGCAGGGCGAAGATGCCCGCGCCCAGTCCGCTGATACCGTTGACGATTCCCCCCAGGGTCCAGCCGGTGAAGCAGATGAAAAATGATGCCCAGTCCATCAAATGGCTATACGGGGCTGTCTTGAGCTTGTAAAGCGGTTCGCCCGGCCTCTTTGTCCGGGGCAGGTGAAGGGCAGGGGCGTGCCCAGACCGGCAGATCGCGCCAGAAGGCCGTCAGGCGGCGTTCCTGGAGTTTCCAGTCAGGAGAGAAGCGGGCCAGCGTCTGCCGGTAGGCCGGGGAATGATCCATATGATGCAGGTGGCACAGCTCGTGCCAGCACAGGTGCTCCAGCAGGGACAGGGGCAGCAGGACGGCACGCCAGTTGAGGCTGATGCTGCCGCCGTCACGGCTACTGCAGCTGCCCCAGCGGCGGCGCTGGTCCCTGACAGTGACCCGGGCGACGGTGAAGCCGCCCTGACCGGCGAGCCGCTGCAGATAGGGGGGCAGCAGCTTTTCTGCCTGCCGGCGGCACCAGTGGCGCAGCAGCAGGGCGGCATCTTCCGGCGTGGCAGCGGCATAGAGCCGGAGTTCCTCATCCCGGACAAGGGCCAGCAGACGTTTGCTGCCGGCGCGCAGCAAAAGCGGCGGCTCTGTGCAGGAAGCGGACTGGCGGCGGCCTTTGGACAGCGGCCCGTCGGAGATGATCTGCAGGGCCGTACCGCGCAGGGGAAGGAGAAGCTTTTCCGGCAAGACGAGCGGAGCGGGCGCGGGGCAGGCAGGGAGATGACGTTCCAGCCAGGGCAGGAACGAGAAGAGCAGGGCAGGCAAGGCCGTGGCGGGGATGCCGACAGGCACGGTCAGGAGCAGGCCCTTGTCGGGGGACAGGCGCAGACGCAGATTCCGGGCCCGGGCGGAAGGGATGAGGCGTGCCTCATGGCGGCTGCCGTCTGCCAGAGTGAACAGGACGGAGCGGTCGCCATCGAGGAGCTGGACGGAAGAAGGAGCGAAAAGGGGCTGCATGCCGTAAGCTTGCCACAGCTGTTGCGGGCCTGTAAACAGGGTAATAAAAACTATACGAATGATTTCAATGTGTTATTATAAATATGCTTGTTTTTTTATGGATTTGGCGTTATGCAGATGACAGGCAGCCCGATAATTTTTTTCGGGAAAATGGAAAAAGTGCTTGCATTTGCTAATGAGATTTATTATCAATAGCTCAACGGGGAACGAAACAAGACCTCCTCAACAACAAGCACACCAACAGAGCCACGGCTCGGGAGACAGCATATGAAATCTTTGAAAGGTACCCAGACCGAGAAAAACATCCTGACCGCTTTTGCCGGTGAATCTCAGGCCCGCAACCGTTACGACTTCTTTGCTGCCAAAGCCAAAAGCGATGGCTACGTCTTGGTCCGCGACATCTTCCAGGAAACCGCCCTGCAGGAAAAGGAACACGCCAAGCGCCTGTTCAAGTTCCTCGAAGGCGGCGATGTGGAGATCGTGGGTGCATTCCCTGCCGGCATCATCGGCGCCACCGAAGCCAACCTGCTGGCCTCCGCCGCCGGTGAAAACCACGAGCACACGGAAATGTATCCTTCCTTCGCCGCTGTGGCCGAAAAGGAAGGGTTCTCCGAGATCGCCGCTGTGATGCGCAATATCGCCGTGGCTGAAGCCTACCACGAAAAGCGCTTCCTGGCCCTGGCCAAGGACATCAAGGAAGGCCGCATGTTCATGCGTGAAAAAGCCACCGTGTGGCGCTGCCGCAACTGCGGTTGCCTGGTGGAAGGTACCCACGCTCCCGATCTGTGCCCGGCCTGTGCCCATCCCAAGGCCCACTTCGAAGAACTGAACTACACCTTCTAGTCCTTTCCTGACGTAGCCTGCCCGCTACAGTATGGATACCCGGGGCCGTGGCGATATGCCGCGGCCCCTTTTTTTATACCGGGCAAAAAAGGCCCTCCCTTCGTGAAGGGAGGGCCTTTTGCGCTGCAAAGGAATATGCCTCTGGAGCAGGGCCGTCGCGGGGAAGGCTTTTCCAGGCAAGGCATGACCTGACAAGACGTCTCTGCCGGGATGCGGATACGACGGGCAGAAAAGCAGGCAAAGAAAAGCGGGCAAGCCCGCAGCTGGCGCGTCGCTGTGGTTGTCCGGCATCCCGCGCCCTTCCGGCATCAGGCAGCGCTCGGGAACCGTTTCACCCCCTCCGCCATTTTCTTCAGGGCAGGCGCGGCCCCTGGCCCGAGAACAGGTCAAAGTTGTTGCCCAGGCGTCCGGCGCCATTGAGCAGGGTCTTGCTCAGGGAAAGATAGTCCGTGCTGCTTTTGCTGCGCAGCTGCCGTTCTCGGGCCTGGGATCCCTGGGCGGCATTGCGCTGGTTCCAGGCCTGGACTTCCTGATTGTAGGCCGCGCGTTCGCCCTGTTCTTCGATGGACAGGGCATCAAGTTCTCCTTTTTCCCGCAGGTCGAGCTGACTGTCCAGATGGCTGCCGCTGTCGATCTGCGCGCCCGAGGCCCCGGCCTGTGCCCGCTGTTTGCCGACCAGCAGGGATGTTTCCTGACGTTTGCGCACCGCCTTGTCGTAACTGTCTGCCCGGGTCTGCCGGGCTTCTTCTTCGGCCATGCGGGCATTCTCTTCAGCGATCTGCGCATTGCGCCGGGCCATGTCGGCGGAGAATTCCGCCTGCTTGCGCTGCTCTTCCTGACGGCTCACGGCACTCCAGGTGCCCACGGCGGTGCTGGCAAGGGTCACGGCGGCCCCCAGCAGGGCCGCGGTACTGCTGGCCACGGCCATCAGCGCAGCTCCTTGTGCCAGACGCTTTCCGTATGGCGGGCCCCCAGGCGGCGGTACAGGGCGTCACAGGGGCGGGAGGCCGGGGAACTGTACTGGACCACGTCCGCGCCGCGTTCCCTGAGCCCGGCCTCGGCCGCACGCAGCAGCTTCAGGATGGCCAGGCCTTTGCGGGCGGTCGGTGCCAGATACAGGCCATCCAGAGCGGCCAGACGTTTTCCCGGACGGTGCGGGCAATCCGTCAGGGTGAAGGCGGCGTAGCCCTGCAGCCTGCCGGAGCTGTCCCGGGCCGTCACCACATGCAGCATGCCCAGCCGCTCCCAGCAGGCATAGCGTTCCGTGTCCAGGGCGTAGACCTGCGGGCCGAACAGAGCGGCCTCGCTCTCGTCCCAGTGGGCCTGCAACAGGGGCGGCAGCTCCGGCAGCAGGCGTTCGAGCGGTTCACAGTGACAATGGATCATGCTCTCTCCTTGGTTCATATCTCCGCAAATTCCACATCCAGGCTCAGGGCCAGCAGGTGGAAGGGCAGGGGACGTTCCTGCACCAGCCAGATGGTGGCCGAGGGGCCATGTCCTCCGGCGGGCAAAAAATCCACATCGCCGCTGAAAGGTTGGCAGGCCTCATCCCAGCGCCGGGGCAGGAAGGGGATGTCGTAAAGTTCGTCGCGGCCGGCTCCGTAGCGCCCGCCCACGCTGCGGTACAGGCGCAGGCAGCAGCGGCCCAGCGCCCGTTGCCGTCCCAGCGTGCTGCCGGATTCGCCATTGCCTTCCACGGGCAGGGGCGACAGGACGGAGGCATAGGGCAGGCCTGCCTGGACGATGCGGGCGGCAAAGGGCAGCCGGATGCGGCCCTGCCGCACCACGCAGCCTTCCACGGGGCTCCCGTCCGCCAGCACGGCCAGAGACTTGCCTTCCAGATGGTCGAGTCCGTCCACGTCGTTGACCGCTTCTTCCCGGTGGAGGCTCAGACCGCAATCCACAAAAAAAGCTTCCTCCACAGGATCGCTGTCCTGCCACTGGGGGGCCAGACGTTCCAGACAGTACCGGGTGCCGCCGTCCGCATCCCGGCGGCGGACCACCAGCAACAGTTCGTCGCTGTCCGGGCCGGAGATGCTGCACACGGACAGCACCTCTCCGGCCGTGGGATGGCGGCTCCAGCCCCAGATGTCGTGCTCCTTGAGATAGGTCAGGGCCAGCAGCAGGCCGTCGTCGCGCACGATCCAGAGCACGGATCCCGGCGTCTGCTGGTAGGCCCACTGACGCAGGCGGTGCCCTTCGAACAGATGCGGCGCCAGGATGGAAAGGTCATTGCCCGCATAGCCGTCTTTTTCCAGCGAATAGAACAGGTCGCGCACATGGGCGCCGTGGCGCTGCACATGCAGGATGGCATTGCCGATGATGATGGGCGCAAGGCCCGCGCTGCCCCAGTAGGACTGGGCCGTGATGGTGATGTTGCCCGGGGTGATGGCACTGCCGTTGCCGCTGGCCTTGTATTCGCTGCCCGAGGTGCCCAGCAGCAGGTCCCCGAAGCTGGCCGCCCAGGCGATGGCGTCGATGGAGCCGGACGCGATGAGGTATTCCACCGGATCGTCGTCCTGCAGGGGGCGGGACTTGCGGAAGTTCTCGAAGTCCCCGCTGCGCGAAAGGTAAAAGGCCTGCGGGCTGTCGCGTGTGCCCGCCAGGACCATGCGCTGCTGGTGGAAGGCCACCACGGACGGGTTGTTGCCGTCGGCGAACGGGTCCCAGTCCTCGCGCGGGGTATCGGCGGTGTCTGCCTGATAGTTGTTGTCCGAAAATGTCGTGCCGCTGCTGACGCCGATGAAGCCGTAGTACCCGGCCTCCTCCCGGTAGATATTGTATTCCGTGGCGCCTTCCACGGCTGTCCAGGAGATGTCCGTGCGGTTGCCCACCACCCAGTCGGAAGGATGCTTGCCGTTACAGCTGCCCGCCTCCGAGGCCAGCGACTGCTTGCCGTTGGCGTCCACGGCCACGATCTTGTAGCGCAGCGTGTAGCCGAGCCCGGCGTCATCGTCGTTGTTGCCGCGTACGAACGTACAGCCGGGGGCTTGGGGAGCGGGCAGGCTGCTGTTGAGGGCCACGGCTTCCAGTGTCCAGCGGTACCCGTGGCTGCGGATGGCATTTTCCGGCAGGGGGGCCTCCGGCTCGCTGTCCGTACTGCGGACGAGCTTGTGCAGCGGATAGGCCGTGTGGGCCAGATAGACCGTATCCCCCACCTGGGCGGCGCAGATCTCCAGCAGATGCCGGGCCTCGTAAGGGGTGGGCAGCCGGGGGATGCTCCCTTCCTGCGGATCGAAGCCGTGGATGTCGGCGATGCTCAGACCATTCCCCGAAAGGACGAGCACGAAGTTCTGCTCCGCCAGAGCATTGAAGCTGAAAGGCAGGAGCACGGCCTCGTCTTCGAGGCTGCCCAGGAACAGGGTCCCGGGGCGGCGGCGCACGTCGCCGTGCAGGCCGGGCAGCATGTTCTCCATGCATTGCACGGAACTGCCGTAACGGGAAAGGTCATAGCGGGCGGCCAGGATGGGGGAGACCTCGCCGCCGGTGAAGTTGTGCAGGGCTATGCGCATGGATCCTCGAAAAAGGTGGAGGTTGCGGGAGGGGCAGGGGAGCCAGGGAAAAGCCTGTGGGAGCTGTCCCGGATCGTGGGGAAAAAGGCAGCATCACAGGACGTGGAGGGGGAATGGGGATCGGCCAGACGCAGGATGATCGTGTTCACGTTGCCGCATCTGTCCCAGCCCGTATGCTTCCGGGCACGGGCCGTGACGGCATGTGCCGGGGCCGGTATCCGTTGCAAAGAAAATGGGCCGTTCCCGCATCCGCCGGGGCTCAGGCCGCGCTTGCTTCTTCCCACTGCCACAGGCCTGCTGTGCCCGGCACCCAGACGCAGGCGGGCATGTCGGCCCTGGCCAGCCAGAGCTTGCCTTCGTAGGTGTAGTAGCTGTCCTTGGTGACATCCATGCCGTAGAGGAAGGCGAAGGGATGCTCCCGGCTGCCATCCGGTTCGTCACCGGTCTCCGGGGCCACGGACAGCGGACGGTACACGGCCAGCATCCCGGCAGCATCCGGGGGCTGGTTCTCGATGGCTGTCACTTCCTGCATCACTTCATAGACGATGCCCTTGTGGGCCAGGCGGTAGCCCTTGGCGTAGGTCTGGCCGGCGGCCCAGTCCGTGAACAGCCCGGCTTTGGCGAAGGTGGCGAACTCGGCGGCGGCGAAGGCGCCCGTCTGTACCATGTCCGCCTGCATCCGGGCCATGAGGATGCTGCGCGACTGCGCCCTGGCCTCGGCTACGGCCTGCGCGGCCAGCTCCTCGTCAGTGGGCGGGCGGTTGGCCTCTTCTTCCAGACGGGCCTTCTCTTCTTCCCACAGGGCTACGAAGGGGGCCACGCGCCCGGCGTAATCGTCGGTGGAAAGCTCCTCGTTGGGCAGGCCGTCGCCGGGCTCCACATGGCCCGCGCCGTCGTGCCACTGGAGGGCATGGAAGGTCTCGGATTTGATGCCGTCCAGGAACAGCACTTCCCCGTCCACAGAGATGATACCGTCGGACGGGATGACGGTGACGTGTGTTTTCATGCTAGACCACCTTGATGAAGTAGTTCATGGCGAGATGCGGGTCGGTGTGGGTGCCGGATACCGAGCCGGACAGGGGATGCGTGTGGGAGCCGTTGCCGCCCGTTGCGGAAGTATTGGAACTGCCGCTGTCGTATAGGTTCCCGCTCTCCATATACCGTCCTTTAGTCGATATGACGGCAGAGAACGGGTGCGTGTGGCTGGGCATCTGCGTTGTACTCAGCGTCGTGGCCCCGGTACTGCCGGAAAGATCCACAGCGACATCTTCGCTGCCGCCTTCCGTGCCTTCGGGCTCGGCTTCGCTGGCACCGCGGACATAGCGGCCCCGCAGATCAGGCACGGTGCCGTCCTTGCCGTCGCTGCCGCCGTCGCAAAGAAACCATTCTTCGCGGGCCTGCTCTTCTCCGGGCATGACGGCCCGGCGTCCGTCACTGCCGCCCGGCGTCGCGCCCCAGATGGGGACGGGCACGAAGGGCGGGAACATGTCCCAACAGTCAGGTCTGGGCACCCAGCTTGCGTCCAGCGTGCCGTCTTCCCCGGCCTGGGGCACGGTGTTGGCCGCCGCCGTGGTGCTGGCCAGCACGCCGCCACGCTGGGAAGCACTGGCCTTGCGGACGCGCAGTTTCCCATCTGTTTCGAGTTCAAGGCCGTCCTCGTGGCCGGTCTGGGGCATGACGCTGCCCAGGCTGGTAGGGGTGGCGATGGCCGAGGCCCCGGAATCGCCCTTGGGGATGCCGAGATGCAGGATGCCTGTCTCCGGGTCATAGTCGCCGCCGGCGGGCAGTCCGGGATCGAGCGTGGACACCTCCACCTGCAATCCCAGGATGGCCGCGGCGCTCCGGGCGGCCCTGTCCTCGCTCCCTGCCGCGGCCTCCGCGCTCTGGCGGGCTGCCGTGGCGCTTTGGGAGGCGTCGGCGGCACTGGCGGCTGCCGCTGCCCGGCTTTGGTCGGCGGCTTTTGCCGAGGCAGCTGCGGCCTGTGCGCTGGCTGCGGACTGCGAAGCGCTGGACGCTGCTGCGGATTCGCTGTCCTGGGCAGCTGCGGCGCTGGCCTGGGCGGTCTTTCCCGCCTGCAGGAGCTGTTCGGCCATCTTGATGGGCGTCTCGTCGCTGGTGGGGGGCAGGATGACCGCCCGCTGGAGCTGTTCCAGCAGCTGCTGGCGTTCGGCCGTGGCCCGGTCGAGGCCTGTCTCGATGACTTCGGCATCGAAGCGGGTCCCGGACACCAGGTCGATCTGCTGTTCAAAAGGCATGTTGCGGGTGATGGCCAGTTTCCAGCCCGCGGGCAGGGGAGCGCCTTCGTGGAGGTAGGTCACGCTGCCGCCGTCGTCGTTCAGGCGGGCGGTCCAGCCGCTGGCCGGGCGGCTGTTGCCGTCGGGGCCGGTCAGGGTGACGGTCAGTTGTTCCGTTCCCCAGACTTTGAAGGAAAAAGGAAAATCCGTGGCCGTACCGTTGCCTTCGAACAGGGCACGGCCGGGACTGTAAGGCATGGTCATGCGAACTCCCGGAAAAGGGGCGGACAGGGAAGGCCGCCATACAGTGAAGAGCGGGTATCGGGCCGTCAGCGGGCCTGCAACCAGCTGTCGGGCAGGGGCAGGGGACGGCGCTCACTGGCATCGGACTGCCGGGCCTGGGGCAGGCTGGCGCTGTAGAGCTGTTCCAGCTCCGCGATCTTCTGGCTGTTGCTCTTGAGCAGCGGTGCCGCCAGCAGGCAGGCCAGCTTCCGGGCCAGCATGTGGGCGAAAAGGTCGTCGAACTGGTGGCAGTGGCGCACGTCTTCCGTATAGAGCAGCAGGGCCCGGCTGGCGCTGGTGAGCAGGATGGTGGCATCCCCGGCGGGATCCCGCGCCAGACAGAAGGGGCGCGGCAGCAGGCCTTCGTGCCGGACCTCATGCGCTTTGAGGCAGGCCTCGGGCAGGGCGTAGGCAAAGCGGTATTCCTGCTCGAAGCCCGAGGGCAGGGCCACCCGGGCCAGCCAGGCCCGGCGCTGGGCAAAGGCCCAGGGGTAGTCGCGCAGGGCCTGCCGCCGGGCACTGTCCCAGTACAGGCGGCATTGCAGGGCCTCGGGCGTGTTCTCGTCCTCGGCGGCGATGCTGCGGGCGCCCAAAAAGCCCAGGGCCCGGTTCCAGATGGCGATCTGGGTCAGGGTCTCCATATGTCTTCCTTGTGGTGGCATCAGGGAAAAAGGGAACGGAGGGGGCTCCCTCACGTTGGGCAGGGGGCGGGGCAAGCGTCCGCCCCGCCTCATGAATGAGGGGTCTGTCGCCCGCCGGTCGCGGGCATGATCCTGTCTCCGGTGCGGCGACCGGGCTGTGAGATGGCCCGGTCGCTCCCGGTGCGGGGAGAGGACTAGCGCACGCGCAGTTCCTTTTCGTAGGGGAAGTCTTCCTCGCGCAGCAGGGCCGCGAAGATGTGCCCGTCATGGCTGCCGCTCCCGGCCGGAGACAGCTTGAGGCGCAGCCAGCTCTTGCGCACGGCCTGGGGCACGAAGCGCCAGCCCAGGCGGGCGCCCTCGCCCAGTTCCGCCCCCTGGACGGTGATGGCAGCGCCGGGCACGTCCTGCCATTCGCCTTCGGCGCTGTCGGCTTCCTGCAGGGTCAGGGCCAGCGAGGTGGTCTGTTCTTTGGCGAAACCCCTGGTCACGGAGATGCGCAGCGGCATGGGCTCCATGCGGCCGGGCAGGCGCAGGGCCGTGAGGGGTACGGCCTTGCCGGTGCTTTCGGCACTCAGGGGACCTTCGAAAAGGATGCAATGACTGTCGATGATGGCCATGAGGACTCCTTGTTTCCTGAAAAAATGCATGGGAAGCGGACGTATGACGGCCGCAGGTCGTGCAGTCAGAGGGGAGGGCAACAGGGGGGCCGCCGGGACACGGTGGAGGCGGAGGAAGGGCAGCGCCGCTGCACGGACGGCGCATCCGCCCGGGGATCGTGCCGTAAGGTCCCGGCATCCTGGCAGCAGCGGCAGCTCAGGGCGGTCCCCCCTTGGAAGGGCGCGGCTCTAGATGGAAGCCTCGTCCGAGGCGATGGCGTCGCACTGACGCACGGGGCGGCCGTGCAGCACGGGAACGGCCTTGGCGTCGAAGAATTCGCCGTAGTGCAGCTGCACCTGCCCGGCGTCGGAGTTCTGGAGTTCCAGCGCGGTGAGCACATCGGCGTTGGCATACCAGACGGCTTTCTGGCGCAGATGCTGGGGCATGCGGTTCTTGGCTTCGATGGTCAGCTTCTGCAGATCCACGAAACCTTCCTCGCCCTTGCGCTTGCCCAGTGCGGCCACGGGCACGTTGGCGATGCGCACCACCCCGCGCCAGTCGCGTACGGCCAGACCGCAGCGCCAGTTGTATTTGTCGCCCGTGACCTGATATTTGCGGCCGTTCTCGTCCTGCGCCATGTAGGTCTTGAGATCTTCGTGGGAAAGGCCGCCGCGGCTGCCCTTGGGATAGATGCCGTGCACGGACTGCGGCCCCCAGGAGACCAGCCAGAGCGAGGTGCAGCCGCCGTCGCGGCCACCGGCGTCCAGCACGTTTTCGGCATCGCTGGCCGGGTAACGCATGGCCAGGCCGTTGAATTCGTCGGGATTGCGGTTGCTGTCGCCGTAGAACAGGGTGCGGGCCACCTTCTGGCGCATGGCCTCGGCAAAGGCGATGCCCTCGCTCATGCGGAAGGAACGGTCACGGTCGCCGTACAGGCGGATCTCTTCCACATCCAGTTCCATGATGGCCTCAAGGATGCCGCAACCTTCCTTGACCTGGCTCCACTGGGACTTGGCGGGCGGCGTGCCCTGATAGAGGCGGCGCCAGTATACGGCGGGCAGGCCGGTGCGGATGCGCGTCAGGTGGCCGTCGGACTGGTTGGCCTCCATCCAGGGCACGTCATCCATGATGTCGTTGGTCTTGTTCATCAGCTCGATGATCTGGCCGGCCTTGTCGCCGCGATAGAACTGTTCCATTTCGGCCAGCGTGGCCACAAAACCCAGAGTGGCGGACATGAAGTCTCCTTGGCAAAGGTGATCGGGAAGGGGCCGTCAGCGGCCCGGTACGAAACGACGGAAAGGGGAAAATGCCGTGTGCCGGTTTGCGACCTGCATGGTCAGGATCGCTGCGAGCTCCAGCCCGCGTACATGCGTTCTTCCAGGGGCGGCAGGCTGCCGCCGCCTTCGCTGCCGGGCAGGCTGTCTTCCAGCAGGCTGTCGGCCAGGCGGCTGAAAAAGCGCAGCACGGCCGGGTGATTGCCGTAGCCGCTTTCTTCCAGCAGGCGGCCGATGCTCTTGTCCGTGTCGAAGCGGTCCAGGGCCAGCTGGGCCCGGGCCACGGTGGCGGCCAGATGCTCGCCGCCCAGCTGCGGATCGTCGGCCACTTCCTGCCGCCACTGTTCCACCTGCTGCTGCCAGCGGGCACGGCGCAGGGCGTCGGTCTGGCGCAGATGGGCCTCCAGCCGGGCGGCGTCATCGGCTGCGGGCTGTTTTTCCTGCCCCTCGGCAGAGGTCTGGCCGGGGGCGGCGGGCCGGCCTTCTTCCGGGCCGCTGCCCAGCAAAGGCGTCGCGGGGGGCGTCCCCCCCTCGTCGGCAGGCAGGCCGTACAGACCGCTTTCCGGCCGGGGGGCCATGCCGCCCTCGTCAAAGATTGCTTCAGTTTCGGGCATCGTCTTCCTCCTGTGTCAAAAAAAGTCGGGGCAGGTGGGAGGGGTCGGCCTCCTGCAAAAGGCGGAGCACGGCCACGCCCACATGGCGGCGGCCCTCCTCCCAGTAGATCTGTCCGGCCGGGGTCCCTGGGCCCGGACAGGCGGCGGTGAAGCAGAGCCCGGCCTGCAACAGCCAGCGCAGCAGGTCGCGCCCTTCCGCCGAGGTCATGAGACCATCCACGGCCCGGCACAGTCCGGCCCGCCAGCGCTGCTGTGCCGGGGAAGCGGGGGCAGGGTCCCCGGCGGGGAAAAGCCGGTCATCGTGCATCGTGTCCTCCTTCCGGGGGCGGCGTCGTGCCGCCCGTCTGCTGCGGCCGCAGGGCAGGGGCGGCCCCGGCGGCCAGGTTGGCCAGTACCTGCAGGACGGAGCTTTTTTCCCCTTCCACGGTCAGGTCGCTGTCGGCCAGGGTGTGTCCCAGGTCGGCGGCCTTCTGCAGCAGCTCCAGCTGCTGTTCCGTCTGCCGCGCTTCCTCGCGTCCGGCCCGCAGCCGGGCCCGTTCCTCACGGGGACGTGTCAGGTTCGCGGGCAGGCCGAGGCTTTGGGCATAATTGTCCAGCAGATTGTCCACATCCACGCTGTCCAGGGCTTCGGGCCAGGCCGAGGCCGCCTTGAGGGTCAGGGCCAGATATTGGTCCGTGGCGCTGATGCCCACCAGTTTCTGGGCCTGTGCCAGCAGGGAGACGAATTCCACCTTGAGGTGGCGTCCGCTCAGTTCCGGCGGGCAGGGGGGCAGCATGTCCAGGGCCAGCATGAGGCGGAAGGTTCGGTCGATGAGCGGGATCAGCAGCTCGTCATGCAGGCGTTCCAGCACGGGACCGATGAGCAGCAGCTTCTCTTCCTCGCGGGCGGCTATCTCGCTGGCCGTGACCTTGCTGCGCCCTTCCAGGATCAGGCGGAACAGGTCGTTGTAGAGCCCGGCCCGTATCTGCTGCTGCACGGCTTCCATGGCGGAGCGCGCCTGGGCCAGATCGGGCTTGACCTGCAAAAGGGGCGTGGCCACGGGCTGGTTCTGTCCGGGCAGGCTGTCCACGAAGTTGATGCCGCCGGGCGTCAGGTCGAGCCCCACGGAGCGCAGGCCCGCATGGACGCTCATGGGCGGGTCCACGGCCTTGTGGATGGCCTTGAGCGTGGTGATGCCCATTTGTTGCAGCATGCGGCAGTCGGGCAGGGCATCCATGGCGGGCGAGCGGCCATAGACATCGTTGGCCGCCACGTCCCAGCGCGGGCCGAAACCGGGAAAGCCCAGGAAGCCGGATTCCTTCAGGGGCACGACCTGCCCTTCCCGTCCTTCCAGCCAGTAGACCGAGGCCCAGGGCATGTGGCATTGCCCCGCCAGCCGGGGCCGGCGTTCCGTGCGGGGCAGCACGGCATGGATGACCGCATGTCGCTGGTCCGGCGTGCGCCGGGCCGCCAGACGCAGGTTTTCCGGCAGGGCCTCTGGACCGAAGCTTTGCACCATCTGGCGCAGGCTCATGTGCATGCGGTGGAAGACCGTGTCCACCCGCCGGGCCGCGTCCGTATCCAGCACATACTGTCCGGCACAGAGCGGCACGAAGCGGAAGCCGTGGCGCAGATCGGCCAGTTCGAAGACGAAGGCCGTGCCGAAGGTCCCCAGTTCCGCATAGATGGTGTGCATGGCGTTGTAGAAGTTGCAGCGCTGCAGCACCACGCGCATGCGGGCCTCCACTTCATCCAGATAACGCTGGCCCGCGTGGCTACGCGACAGTTCGGGATCGTCCAGGGCCAGCCGGAACCAGGGCCGGGCGGGGCTGGTCATGCCGCCCTGCAGGCCGGCGGCCAGGGTCCGCATGGCCAGGATGCCCGTGGCGTCCACCAAGGAGCGGTTGAGCAGGGGGCGGTCGTCCGGACTGTCGTCGGTACGGAAACGGGTGGGCAGAAAGTGCTCGGCCAGGCTCTCCCAGGCCGTGTCCCAAGGGGAACGCCGTTCCAGCAGGGCCCGGTAACGCCGGGCCAGGGCCGGGACGCGCAGGGCAAGACGCTCTTCGGCTTCCGGCCGGTCTCCTGCAGGCAGCGGGGGTCCCTGATGCGCTGTCCCGAGCAGGGCGCGCAAAGCGGGGCGCTGTGCCGGGCGCATCCTATTGCCCCAGCAGGGTCTTGCCGCGGTTCTCCTGCGAGGCCAGCGGCGTGGTGTGGATGGATGCCCGGATGCCCGCTGCCTTGCTGGCCTTGTCCTTCTGGTTCTGGCGGGCGGCCGTGGCCGCTTCGGTGACGGGTTTGGGAGTGGCCGCCTTGGGGGCGGGCTGGACTTCCGGTACGCTGGGGCTGGAGGAGCCTCCGAATCCCATATGTCCTCCTTGGGGATGAAGGTTGTTTACGGATGGGCCCTGTGGCCGGATGGAGACATCTTTATGGCGCGCGCCAGCGTCTCCGGCGTGCAGAGCAGCTGGATGCCGTCCACATGGACGCCGCGCCGGGCCAGCCAGCAGGCGGCGGGCAGGCGTCCCGTGATGACGAAACCGCAGGCCGTGGCCAGACGCCAGGCATGGCGGTTGCTGACCGGGCACAGGCCCCAAAGCGCGCTGGTCTCCGTATGACGGAAGACCCAGCGGAAAGCGGCACGGGCCAGTGGCACGGACAGCGGGAATGCCGGGCGGAAGACCGTGAAATCGAATTCCCGGATCCGCCCGCGCCAGGGGCTGAACAATCCGCAGGCCAGCGCCGTGCCGTCAGGGGCCGTGGCCTGCAGGAGCAGGCGCCCGGGGGCGCTGACCAGATGCAGCCAGTCGTCTTCCCGGGGATGGGGCCAGGCGTACATGGCGCAGCCCGTGAGCCCTTCCCGGCACATGCGGACGAAGAGGGCTTTGCGGCCCGCGTCGTCCCGGATGGCTTCCAGATGGAATGCGTCCTGCACGTGGGCCTGGCCGCAGGGTTGCGGTCGTGTGTTTTCCATGCGGGCTCCTGTTGTTGGGGGATTTGCGGGATAGGGGCGTGCGGGATGTCGTCGCAGTCATGACGCTGCCCGGGACGGGGGAGGAAGGCCAATCTCGACCGGCTTTCCCCTGTTTGGCAGGTCTCCCGGCACGGCCCTGTCACGGGCGATCCCGGCGATGGATTTTTTCGGGCCTGCCGATGGCACGGGGACGCGGAAGCCTTCCTTTCATCGCCCCAGTCCCAGCACGTCATAGCTGATGCGGGCCCGGGCCGGAGGCAGGGGACGCTCCGGCGGGCGAAAGCCCGTGACCGCGTAGCGCAGGGCATCGGCGGCGTGGCTGGAGCCGTCATGCAGCGGGCCGGAGGAGAACTGTTCCTGCCGGGGCCGCCATTGCCGCCGGTAGGAGCGCAGGGCCGCCAGTCCGGCGGCGCAGTGACGGCTGTCGAACCAGAGCCGGGGCAGGGCGCGGCGCACGGCATCGATACCGTCGGCCAGCGGCAGGGACGGCGCGATGTCGAAGCGGATGCCCAGACGGGCGGCGCTCTCCAGACGGCTCTGGCCCGTGCCCAGTTCCCGCACCCGGATGTCATGCGGGGCCAGGTGGCGACCGTAGCAGAATCCGCGTCCCGCAATGCCGTCGGCGGTGGCCGTTCCTTCCGGCCGGGCCTTGGCCGCCAGCACGGCCACGTAATGGGCCAGCCCCTCACCGCTGGCTTCGTAATAGTCCAGCATGCGCCAGTTGCCGGAAGGCTCCACCTGGAAGAACCAGATGGCCGTGGCATCATCCATGCCCAGGTCCCAGGCCGTATGCACGGGCAGGTCGGGGCTTACCGGCAGAGGGCAGATGCGTCCCGCCAGATCGGCGGCATCCAGCTGGGCGGCATAGTAGGCCCCGCGCACGGCGGCGGCGAAGGAACACTCGAATTCCTGCTGGTACTCGGCCTCGCTCATGCCGCGGCGGGCGGCGTCCAGCTCGGTCTGCGGCAGGTAGCCTGTCTGCGAGGCCGGGAAGCGAAAGCGTGACCAGCCCTCCGCCGCCCCCAGACTGCCCGCCAGCTGCCAGACATCGTGCAGCAAATTGTCACAGCCCTTGGGCGTGCCGCAGAACAGGGCCCGTCCCTGCCGGTCGGCCAGAGCGGGGCGCAGGATCTGGCTCCAGACCTCGCGGGGGATGTCGGCGGGCTCGTCCAGCACCAGATCGTCCAGATACAGGCCGCGCAGGGCCTGGGCGTTGTCCGTGCCGTACAGGCGGATGCGCGCGCCGTTGGGCAGGTCACAGCGCAGTTCGCCGTCATGGAAACGGGTACCGGGGATCACGCCCGCGAAATGCCGCAGATAATCCCAGGCCACGGCCTTGGCCTGCCCCAGATAGGGGGCGGCGTAGGCGGCGCGCCAGTCCGTACGGGAAGTACGCAGGGCCGCCCGCAGCAGGTCGTTGACGGCGGCCACGGTCTTGCCGAAACGGCGGTGGCAGAGCAGCACGCAAAAGCGGGTGCGCTGCTGGTGGAAGCGCCATTGCAGCGGGCGCGGCGCATAGGGGATGATGCAGGGCGTTTCCATGTCGGTCTCGCGGGCTTCAAAGGTTACGGAGGGCCATCTTCCGGCTCCTGTCCGGCCCAGATGACGCGCAGGGGGGCGGGGGGCTTCCGGTCGCCGTCCTGTGACGTGCCCTCCTGCTCCAGCGTGCGGGCAAGGGCGTGCAGTTCCTTGATCTCTTTGACGATGTCGATGCTTTTTTCCGAGACCTCGGCAGTGTCGAGATGTTCGGTCAGGCGTTGCAGGCGCTCGTGCAGGGCTTTTTCCAGGGCTTTTTTCCGGCGGCGTACCGGCATCACTGCACCTCCCGGGGAGGACGGCAGTGCAGCAGGGCGGGCAAGGCGGCGCCGGGGAGCTGCTGCCAGCGGTCCTCCTGCCGCTCCAGATGCCGTTCCAGACGTTGCAGCAGGCGTTCCAGACCGTAGAAGCGCGCTTCCTGGGCCTGCAACTGGCTGTGCAGGCGGCCTGCGTCCTCCCGCAGGGAGCGTACCTCGTCCGCCAGCGGCGTCAGGAGTTCCCGTTCCTGCGCCAGAGCCTGTTCCAGCAGATCGAGGCGGCGCAGCCACAGGGCTTCCCGTCGCTGTTCGTCCCGGCGGCAACGCAGATGTTCGGCCTGCGGGACGAAGCTGCGGCGCAGGCTCCACAGGGCCCAGAGCAGCAGCCCCTGTACCAGGGCCAGCAGCAGGGGCAGGAGCGCGGCAGGCAGATGGGTGGTCATGGGCATCTCCGTGGTTCAGAAGGGCAGGCCCAGCATGCCGGCCAGCAGGCCCAGGATCTGGTCCAGGGCCGGGGGCGGCAGGTCGTCCAGCAGATCGGGCGCCAGCAGGGGCAGGAGCAGCAGGCGCACGGGCACTTCCCAGCAAAAGAGCAGGGCCAGCACCCAGCCCAGGAAGGAACGCCACAGGCGCAGCACACTGGAAGGGGCATTTTCCGTTTCCCGTTCGTTGAGGCGGATCTGGGCGGCCAGCAGTTCCTGCCGTTCCCGGCTGCTGCCCGTCAGGTCGCGCAACAGCCGGGTGCCCAGATCGCGCAGCAGGTTCCACATTACTGCGCCTCCCGTTCCAGATCGGCCAGATGCTGGTGCAGGGCCTTCACCCGGTTGCGCCAGCCCGTCAGGAAGACCTTCATGGACGGGCGGGACGCGGCCAGACGGCGATAGAAGGCGTCCCGCAGGCGCAGGCTGCTTCGGGCCGCGTACCAGTCCAGATGCACGTCGGCCAGCGCGTTGGCCAGCTCGCGGGTGTCCGGGCCCATGATGCCGTCCTCGGCGATGGGGGAGTAGCGGTCGAGCTGGGTCTCGCCCGTGGCGTTCATGGCTTCCTGCAACTGCTTCACGGCCCGGCTGGCGCCCATGTTGACCGCGCCGTCATAGAGCGTGACGGCCAGCGGCAGGGGCAGGCGGTCGCAGCCCAGTGCCTCCCAGAAATGCCTGCGGAACAGACGGGCCGCCTGTTCTTTGGTACAGGCGCGGATGTCGTCGGCGTCGATGTCGCCGTCATTGTCCAGATCAAGGCTGAAGTAGTCGCAGTCCGGGCCCGTTCGCCGGGGGCAGGTATCGCACTGCCGGGCATCGCGCAGGCAGCGTTCTTTGGCCTGCCGGGCCAGATCCGTGACCCAGCGCAGGGAGATGCCGTGATTGGTGATGCCGCCGGGATCGGCTTCGTGATCGGAAAGGCCGCCTTCCCAGCGGGCCGTGAACGTATGGGCCAGAGTGAAATTGTCGCGCATATGCCCTCCTGCATGGCGGTGGAATGATGGCGGGGCGGTGTCGCACCCGTGAGGCCACCATGCCGGAAAAGGGCGCTGGCGTAAGTTTGAAGGATTTCAGTAGGGGAAGCGTCGTGGAGGGACAGGAGAGGGAAGAAGCCAGACAGGCACCCCGGAGAGGAGAGCCCGTGTACAGGCCTGCGGGCCTCATCCGTCCCTGCCGGACATGCCCCGGCAAGGGAGACAGCCTGCGGACAAAAAAACGGGAAAGGCCACAGCCTTTCCCGTCCGGCCTGAAAGGGAGGTGCGGGGATCAGCCCTGAAGGGCGTCGCCGGGGGCCTGAAGGGCCTTGTCCGGCAGTTCGGCCTCCTGCTTGAGCAGCTGCCAGACGCGCCGGTCCGTGATGCCGTACCGGCGGGCCAGAAAGCGCACCTCGGCATTGCTGGAGGTACCGGCGGCGGTATGGCGGCTGAAGGCGCCGAGCAGCTCCCGCTGGCGCACCTGACGGGCGAGACGGGCGCAGCGGGGGATATACAGACAGGTGCCGCCGTAAGCCCCCAGCAGGCGGCGCAAGACGGGCTCGGGCAGCAGGGCGCGCAGCAGATGCCCTTCCGACGGGAAGCGGCGGGGGATGCGCAGGGTCAGGCCGCCGCAGTGTTCCAGAAGCCTGTGCAGGGCGGCATCATCTTCCAGAACCTGGCGCAGCAGGCGTACGCTTTCGGGCAAAAGGGGCAGCAGGCTGTCCCAGTCCACGGGGGCGGAGGATCCGGCCGTGTGCCGGGGAAGCGTGGCAGGACTTCCGCTACTGGACCACATGGCGGGCCTCCGGGGCCAGGGGGCTGCGGGGGCGCTGGAGATGTGCCTCCAACGGTTGTTCCGTGTCGTCCGCCCCTTGTCCGGCCATGAAGGTCCCGGCAGCAGGGATGGCTTCCGGGGCAGGCGGCATGGCATCGCCGGACTGGCGGGGAGCGGCCTGCATGTCTTCCAGCATGCGGGCGATGCGGCGCAATTGCGCTGCCGCCCAGAGCAGGGAACCCTCGGCGGGTTCCTCTTCACTGTCGGCGGACTGCGTCAGGAGACGCTGGAACTGTTCCAGGGATCGTGTGTTCATGTCGGCTACTCCCTTTCTGATAATGGCACGGTGTCCCGCAGCGGATCTCTGCGGAAAAGTTATGTTGCGGAAAAAGTTTTCTTTTGCCCGCAAAAGCGGGCCCGGGCTGCTGTATCCATTGCCATTAGCTACAGGTTGTTCTATGTTTGACAGCAGTCATAGCCGTACTTTTTACATGTTTTCTTTTTTCAATCAAAGGAAAAATTTTTAACTTTTCTTTTAAAAAGATTTAATAGGCTGTTTTTAATGAATAAAAAAATTTGGAGCGCGCATGGAAGATAAAAATAGGTTTTCCTTTATCTCTACACAGGGCTTTGCCGAGCGCCTGCGCCGCCGTCGCCTTGGCCTTGGCCTGCGCAAGCAGGATCTTGCCGCACAGGTGGGGGTCAGCCTGACCACTATCCAGCAGTACGAGAACGGCCAGTTGCCCAAGGGGGAGTTTGCCGTCCGGCTGGGGGCGGCCCTGCGCTGTTCGCTGGACTGGCTGCTGGCCGGGCAGGGGAATGTGGAAGGGGCCCTGCAGGACCAGTGGGCCGGGCTGGTCATGGTGCCCATGGTGGAGGCGCGTCTTTCCGCCGGTACGGGGAGCTTCGAGACCAGCGGCGATGTGGTGCGGCACTATGCCTTCCGCGAGGATTTTTTGCGGCGCAAGGGCAGCCCGTCGCACATGGCCCTGCTGCGGGTCTCCGGCGACAGCATGGAGCCCCGCATCTGCCACAATGACGTGGTCCTTGTGGACCAGAGCCAGAAAGACCCGGTGCCCGGCCGCATCTATGCCGTGAGCGTGGAGGATCTGGTCTACCTCAAGGTGGTCAACGCCATGCCGGGGCGCCTGATCCTCAGCAGCTACAATCCTGCCTATCCGCCCATCGAGGCCTGCACCACCGACCAGCTGGCCGACCTGGTGCGCATCGTGGGGCGGGCGGTCTGGGTGGGGCGTGAGCTTGATTGACGGCACGTCCCGCGTACCTTGTTCGATTTGTTAAACATAGTAAAAAACTTTATTTTTTTATCCTTTAAAATCAATACAATAACAAAAAATATACATGCCGCAGGCGTTTTCTTGGCCTGCGCTGACACTTTGCTGACAGCCGCAGGCGCAGTGTGGAGATGCGGACAGGGCCCAGTCCGCAGGGGCCGGGACGTAGCCGTGCCCCCACCCGCAACTGTTACAGATGGCGGTCATGCCGCCAGAAGGAGATATCCCATGCGTCTGCTGCTTTCTTGTGTGATGGTTCTGGCTCTTGCTTTCCCCGCCATGGCTGCCCAGGGCGGCTTCCAGGGCCCGGGACAGGCTCCCGGCGGTTTCCAGGGGCCCACGTCCGGCGTCCAGGCCGATACCGTGGCCAAGGCCCTCAAAGCCTGGGACGACGCGCCGGTGATGCTGACGGGCCATATCGTGGAGCGTGTGGCCGGCAGCGATGACAAGTACAATTTCCGTGACGCCACGGGCACCATCGTGGTAGAGATCGACCATGAAGTGTTCGCCGGCCGTACGGTGACGCCCGCCGACCGGGTGCGCCTTTCCGGCAAGCTGGACAAGGAGATGATGGATCCCACCAAGGTCGACGTGAAGGTCCTGGAAATCCTCAAGTAGTCTGACAGGCGGGCCGTGCGCTACCGGCGGGCGGCCCGCCAGCGGAGTCGTGATGCGAATTTTTTCTGTGCTGCTTCTGCTGGCCGCCGGCCTGTTTCTGCTCCCGCCGGGTACCGGTGCGGCGGGTTTCGTGGGCCCCGGTGTCTCGCCGACGCTGACCCGTGCGGCCGACGTGCTCAATGCCTGGGATGATGCCCCCTGTGTTCTGGAAGGCCATATCCTGGAAAAGATCCCCCGCAAGGACCGTTACCTTTTTGAGGACGAGAGCGGCCGCGTGGTGGTGGAGATAGAGCACGAGACCTTCGGGCACCTGACGGTCACTCCGCAGGACAAAGTGCGCCTGGTGGGGCATGTGGACTGGAGCTCCAAGCACCCCAATGAGGTGGAGGTGGACGCTCTGGCCATCATCCAGTGATGTTCGGGCCCTGCGGGGCCTTTCGGACGGCGGTCCATCCGCCGGGTTTTCCATTCTTCAGGGGGCGCACGGCGCCCCGTCCTTTTTTGCGGAGGTGCGCATGGTGCCTGTCTCTGTCCTGCTGGTGGAAGATAACGAGGACATCCTCGCCAACCTGTACGCCTATCTTGAGCCTTTGGGCTATGAACTGGATTGCGCCCGCAACGGCCGTACGGGCCTCGAGATGGCCGCGTCCGGCCAGTTCGATCTGGTGGTGCTGGACATCATGCTCCCCGGGCTGGACGGCATCAGCCTGTGCCGTGCCCTGCGCGAGGAACACGGCGTGCAGGTGCCGGTCATCATGCTGACGGCCCGTGATACCGTGGCCGACCGTGTGCTGGGCCTGGACGCCGGGGCCGACGACTATCTGGTCAAACCTTTTGCCCTGCGCGAGCTGGAGGCCCGCATCCGGGCCCTGCTGCGTCGGGGCCGGACGCAGGAGAGCGCCCAGGGCGGCGAGCTGCGTGTGGACGATGTCTGTATCGACGTGGCCGGGCACCGGGTCACGCGGCAGGGCCGCGAGGTCAAGGTGAGCCCCACGGGCTTCCGCATCCTGTGCGAGCTGGCGCGCCGGGCCCCCGCCCTGGTTCGCCGCGAGGAACTGGAGCGCCGCCTCTGGGGCGACGATCTGCCCGGCGGCAGCGCCCTGCGGACGCATATCCACGAACTGCGCCAGCATCTGGACAAGCCTTTCGGCAGCCCCGTGCTGCACACCATCTCCCATGTGGGCTACCGTCTCGGCCGTGAAGAGGAGCCCGGGGCGTGAGCGGCGGTTCCCCCATCCGGCGGCGTCTGCTGGTCTCGTTCATGCTGCTGGCCGCCGGTCTCGGCCTGACCATGGGCATGGTGGGCCTGCTCTCCTATGACAGGCTGGGCGCCCATCTGGTGGACTGGTACGCACGTCCGGTCATGAATGCCCTCATCGAGGCCGAGGAACGCTCGCGCCGTGCCGAGGACCGGGGACGGCACAACAACCTGGTCTATGGGGCCGACCTGGCGAACCTTATGGATCTGCAATTCCGGGTGGGCAAACAGATCCCCCGCGAATGGCATTCCCTGGAGCCCGGCCTGCACTTTTTCGACCGCATGGAGAATTTCGTCTTCCTCGAGGAGCACAAGGGCGTGCGTTACGCCCTGAGCGGACACACGGGCCTGCTGGTGACCATCAAGGCCCAGCTGACCCGGGTCCTGGGCCTGTGCGCGGGCCTGGGCCTGGGCGTGGCGGCCCTGCTGGCCGTGCTGCTCAGCCGGCGGCTCACGGGCCAGCTGACCGATCTGACCCGTACCGTGTCCCGCTGCCCCGTGCCCCGTGCCGGAGGGGATTATCCCGGCCTGCCGCCCTTGCCGCAGGTGGCCCTTGATGACGAGGTGGGCGTGCTGGCGCGGGCCATCGCCAGCCGCGAGGAGGCCCTGCGCCGTTTCGTGCAGCGCGAGAGCTTTTTCACCGGCGATGTGAGCCACGAGCTGCGCACGCCCCTGACCGTCATGCAGGGCGGCCTGGAAGTGCTGGAGCTGCAGCTGGAGCGCCTGCCCGGTTCCGAGCGCTGTGCGCCCACGGTGGAGCGCCTGCAGCGCACGGTGCGCGACATGTCCGCCACGGTGGGCATCCTTCTGCTGCTGGCCCGCCGTCCCGAAAATATCGAACTCGAGCCCGTGGATCTGGCCCTGCTGGTGCGGGACACGGCCCAGGGGCAGGACTGCTTTTCACTGGAGCTCCCCGAGAGCCGGGAAGTGCAGGCGCAGCCTGCCCTGGCGGGGATCGTCGTCAAGAATCTGCTGGACAATGCCCGGCTTTACTCGGAAAATGGCCGTGTTGCCGTGCGCCTGGACGAGCATGTGCTCCAGGTGCGCAATGCGGGGCGCATCCCTGAGGATCTGGACATCTTTGCCCGCGGGGTGCGTGCCCGTGCCCGGGGCGATGCCACGCCGGGCGGCAGCGGTCTGGGGCTGTCGCTGGTGCGCCGCGCCTGCGAGCAGCTGGGCTGGTCGGTGAGTTACCGGCACAGCGGAGAAAATGAGACACTGTTCGAAGTGTGCTTTGCTCCGGACAGTGATGGAGAACGTGTGTGAAGATCAGCATGAGCAAGGGCCGCCTGCTGGCCGTACTGGCCCTGCTGCTGGGCTGTGCGCTGCTCTGGCGGGGCTTTTTCGAGCCCGGCAGGCAGCGTGGCATGCCGCAGGATACGCCGCCGGTGCGTGTGGCCACGGCCCTGGCGCAGGATATGCCCCATTTCCTCAATGGTCTGGGCACGGTGGAGCCGTCCAGTGACGTGCTGGTGACCAGCCGGGTGGACGGGCATCTGCAGCGCCTGCATTTTACGGAAGGTCAGTTCGTCCATAAGGGCGACCTGCTGGCCGAGATCGACCCCCGGCCGTTCGAGGCCGCTTTGGGCGAGGCCCGGGGCGCCCTGGCCCGCGATACGGCCCAGCTGGAGAACGCTCGCCGCGACCTGAGCCGGTATGAAAAGCTGGTGAGCGGCGGCCATATCGCCCGGCAACAGTACGACAACCAGCGCGCCCTGGTGCGCCAGTATGAAGGCACGGTACAGTCCGACAAGGCTGCCGTGGATTCGGCGGCCCTGCAACTGCAGTACAGCCGCATCACCGCTCCGGCCGACGGCGTGCTGGGCCTGCGAAAGGTGGACGAGGGCAACATGGTGCATGCCTCCGATACCGAAGGTCTGGTGCGCATCACCCTGCTGACGCCTTCCTATGTGGTCTTCACCCTGCCGGAAAGCCGGGTGCCCCTGGTGGCGCAGCACTGGCGCGAGGCCCGCAAGAGCGGTGGTCGTCTGCTGGTCCAGGCCTGGGACCGCGAGCAGCAGGCCCTGCTGGCCCAGGGCTTTCTGCTGAGCATGGACAACCAGATCGATACCGCCACGGGTACGGTGAAGCTCAAGGCGGAATTCGCCAACGAGGACCACACCCTTTTCCCCAACCAGTTCGTCAATGCCCGTTTGCTGGTCACGGTCCTGCCCCGGGCCGTCACGGTGCCCACCGCCGCCGTGCAGCTGGGCAGCCGCGGCTCCTACGTCTATGTGGTGGACAAGGATACCGTCCGCCTGCGCGAAGTGACGCCCGGCGTGCGTACCGACAGCCTGACCGTCATCGACAAGGGCCTTGCCGCGGGCGAGGTCGTGGTGGTGGACGGTGTGGACCGCCTGCGTGACGGTCTGCGCGTGCGCGTGACGGCCAGCATGGAGACCCCGCGCGTGACCGTGCCTGCCACCGGGAGCGGGGAGTAGCTTCAGGGAGGGAAGAGGGATCCCGACACTGCTGCCGATGCCCGTGACGCTGCGCCTTGCAGCCGCCATCCGGTGATGCGGGCGTGCGGCATGGTCCCTTCCCTCCGGTTCGATCCCTTTCCCGGCGCGCTTTCCCGCCCGCCCCTTGGCAAAAAGGTCATGCGGTGAAAGCGCGGTGCAGGGGCCGCCGGGCATCCCTTCCCTTGCCGTGCTCCTGCCGGGGGCGGTGTTGACGCTGCCGTGTTCCTGCCCCCTGGGGCAGCGGCAGGCCCTTTCCCCCTTCCTTTCCCGGCCTCCCGTCCTTTCGCAGGGCAGGGGACCGCCGTTTCCCGCTGACGGTCCCGTCGCCGTTTCCAGAAGACAGACGAGCAGCTCCATGAACATTTCCCGCATCTTCATCCTCCGGCCCATCGCCACCTCGCTGCTGATGGTGGCCCTGCTCCTTTCCGGGCTGCTGGCCTATCATTATCTGCCCATGGCGGCCCTGCCGCAGATCGACTACCCCACCATCCAGGTGCAGACCCTGTACCCCGGCGCGTCGTCCGAGGTCATGGCCGCGGTGGTCACCTCGCCGCTGGAACGGCAACTGGGCACCATGTCGGGCCTTGTGCAGATGACCTCCCTGTCTTCGGCCGGGGCTTCGGTCATCACCTTGCAGTTCGACCTTTCCGTGCCGCTGGACGTGGCCGAGCAGGAGGTGCAGGCCGCCATCAACGCGGCGGACAACCTGCTGCCATCCGACCTGCCCAACCCGCCGGTCTACAACAAGGTCAACCCGGCGGACCCGGCCATCATGACGCTGGCGGTCTACAGTGACGCCATGCCCCTGACCCGTCTGGAAGACCTGGTGGACACCCGGCTGGCGCAGAAGATTTCGCAGATCACCGGCGTGGGCCTGGTGACCCTGTCGGGCGGGCAGCGGCCCGCGGTGCGGGTGCAGGTCAATCCCTCGGCCCTGGCCTCGGCCGGGCTGACCATGGCCGACGTGCGCTCGGCCATCGCTTCGGCCAACGTCAACGACGCCAAGGGCAGCTTTGACGGGCCCCAGCGCACTAGTACCATCGACGCCAACGACCAGCTGGCCTCGGCCGAGGAATACGCGCGGACCATCATCGGCTACAGCAACGGCGCGCCCCTGCGTCTGGAAGATGTGGCCACCGTGGAGGAGGGCGCGGAGAACGCCCGTCTGGCCGCTTATGTGGCCGACGGGGAGCAGGGCTTCCGCCCGGCCATCGTCCTCTCCATCCAGCGCCAGCCCGGCGCCAACGTCATCACCGTGGCCGACAGCATCACCCGTTTGCTGCCGCAGCTGCAGCAGGCCCTGCCCGGGCATGTGCGGGTGCAGGTGGTGACGGACCGCACCACCACCATCCGGGCCACGGTGCACGACGTGCAGCTGGAACTGGTGCTGGCCGTGGTCCTGGTCATCGCCGTCATCTGGATCTTCCTGCGCAACGTGCAGGCCACCATCATCCCGGCCCTGGCCGTGCCCCTGTCGCTGGTGGGCTCGCTGGGCGTCATGTACCTGGCGGGGTTCTCGCTCAACAACCTGACCCTCATGGCCCTGGTCATCGCCTCCGGTTTCGTGGTGGACGACGCCATCGTGGTCATCGAGAACATCAGCCGCTATCTGGAGAACGGCTACAAGCCCCTGCAGGCCGCCCTCGTGGGGGCCGGGCAGATCGGTTTCACCATCATCTCCCTGACCCTGTCGCTGGTGGCCGTGCTCATCCCGTTGCTGTTCATGGGCGACGTGGCCGGGCGCCTGTTCCGCGAGTTCGCGGTCACGCTGGCCGTGACCATCCTCATCTCGGCCGTCATCTCCCTGTCCCTGACGCCCATGCTCTGCGCGGTCATGCTGCGGCCGGAGCGGCACAAGGAAGGGGAGGGCAATTTCTTCCCGGCCCTGCTGCGCTGGTATGAAGGCAAGCTGGACTGGGTGCTGGCCCACCAGCGCCTGACTCTGGCCGTGGCCGTGGGGACCCTGCTGCTGAGCGTGGCCATGTACGCGCTGGTGCCCAAGGGCTTTTTCCCCACGCAGGACACGGGCGTCATCCAGGGCATCGCGGAATTCCCGCAGGATACCTCGTTCGCGGCCATGGCCCGGCGCCAGAAAGAACTTTCCGACGTGCTGCTGGCCGATCCGGCCGTGGCCCGGGTGGCGTTCTTCGTGGGCGTGGACGGCATCAACCCCAGTCTGGCCACCTCGCGCCTGACCATCGACCTCAAGCCGCTGGAAGAGCGCGACCACCGCGCCCCGGCCATCGCCCGGCGCCTCATGGAACGGGCGGACAGCCTGCCGGGCATGGATCTGTTCCTGCAGCCCGTGCAGGACCTGACCGTGGAGGACCGCGTCTCGCGCACCCAGTACCAGCTTTCGGTGGAGGCCCTCAGCGACGCCCAGCTGGAAGGGCGCATCCCGGACATCCTGGCGGCCTTGCGGGCGCGGCCGGAGCTGAGCCATGTGACCAGCGACCTGCTGGGCCGGGGCCGCATGCTCTGGCTGGACATCGACCGCGATGCGGCCAGCCGTCTGGGCGTGAGCATGGACGTCATCGACAATGCCCTTTATGACGCGCTGGGGCAGCGCCTGATCTCCACCATCTTCACCCAGACCAACCAGTACAAGGTGGTGCTGGAAAGCGCCCCGCAATTCCGGCGCGGCCCGGACGACATCGAAAAGATCTACGTCAAGGGCAGCGAGGGCAAGCCCATCCCGCTCTCGGCCCTGGTGCGCATGGAAGAACGCTCCGCGCGCCCTGCCACCATGCGGCAGGGCCAGTTCCCGGTGGCCACCATCTCCTTCAACGTGGCCGAAGGCTCCTCCCTGGGGGCGGCCGTGAGTGCGGTGGAGGAGACCCTTGCTTCCCTGGAGCTGCCTTCGTCCCTGCGCTGCCAGTTCCAGGGGGCGGCCCATGCCTTTGCCTCGTCCACGGACAATCAGGTCTGGCTGCTGCTGGCCGCCGTGGTCACCATGTACATCGTGCTGGGCGTGCTCTACGAAAGCTACATCCATCCCGTGACCATCCTGTCCACCCTGCCGTCGGCGGGCATCGGCGCCACGCTGGCCCTCATGCTCTGCGGCATGGAACTGGGCGTGGTGGGCATCATCGGCATCATCCTGCTCATCGGCATCGTCAAAAAGAACGCCATCATGATGATCGACTTTGCCCTGGAGGCCGAGCGGCAGGAAGGCAAGGATCCGCAGGCCGCCATCCGGCAGGCCTGTCTGCTGCGTCTGCGGCCCATCCTCATGACCACCATGGCGGCCCTGCTGGGGGCCCTGCCGCTGATGATCGGCTGGGGCATGGGCGCGGAACTGCGCCGTCCGCTGGGCGTGACCATGGTGGGCGGCCTCATCGTCAGCCAAGTGCTGACCCTGTTCACCACGCCTGTCATCTATATCTGGTTCGCGCGTCTGGCCGAGAAGCTGGGCCGCCGTGGCGGGGAGGCCGGTCATGAGCAGGCCTGAGGAGACGCCCCGGGCCGCCGCATCCGGCCGGGAGAGCGGCCACGCCCATGAAGGGCAGGATCTGGCTCTGGCCGGGGAACGGCGCAAGCGCTTCGGGCCGGAATTCATCCCCCTGAACCTTTCCGCGCCCTTCATCCGTCGGCCCGTGGCCACCACGCTGCTGACCATCGCCGTGACCCTGGCGGGCATGGTGGCTTTTTTCCTGCTGCCCGTGGCGCCCCTGCCCGAAGTGGACTTCCCCGTGGTCAGGGTGCAGGCCAATATGCCCGGGGCCAGCCCCGAGACCATGGCCTCCACTGTGGCCACGCCGCTGGAACGGGCCCTGGGCCGCATCGCCGGGGTGACCGAGATGACCTCCAGCAGCAGCCTGGGCTCCACGCGCGTCATCCTCCAGTTCGACCTGGACAGGGACATCAACGGCGCGGCCCGTGACGTGCAGGCGGCCATCAACGCCGCCCGTTCCACCCTGCCCACCATGCCGTCCAACCCCACCTACCGCAAGGTGAACCCGTCGGGCGCGCCCATCCTCATCCTGTCCGTCACCTCGGACGTCCTGAGCCGCACCCAGCTCTACGATGCCGCGTCCACGGTGCTGGCCCAGAAGATCAGCCAGATCGCCGGGGTGGGCGAAGTGACCGTGGGCGGCGGCGCCCTGCCTGCCGTGCGCGTGGACATCTCGCCCGATGCCCTGCACCGCACGGGCCTGAGCATGGAAGACGTGCGTGCGGCCCTGGCCGGGGCCAATGCCTTTTTGCCCAAGGGGCATCTGGAGAACGAAAGCACCTCCTGGACCGTGGTGGCCAGCGACCAGCTGCGCACCGCAGCCCAGTACCGCAAGGTCATCGTGGCCGAGCGCGGCGGTGTCGTCATCCGTCTGGGCGACGTGGCCACGGTGACGGATTCCAGCCAGGACATCCGCCAGATGGCCCTTTCCAACGGCAAGCCCTCCATCCTGCTCATCGTGTTCCGTTCGCCCGGGGCCAACATCATCGAGACCGTGGACAGGGTGAAGGCCATGATCCCGCAACTGCGCTCCTGGCTGCCCGAAAGCGCGGATCTTTCCGTGCGCATGGACCGCTCCCAGACCATCCGGGCCTCGCTGCACGAGGTGGAGAAGAGCCTGTTGCTGTCCATGGCCCTGGTGGTGCTGGTGGTCTTCCTCTTTTTGCGCAACGGCCGCGCCACCAGCATCCCGGCCGTGGCCGCGCCGGTATCGCTTATCGGCACCTTCGGGGTCATGTATCTGTGCGGCTACACCTTGGACAACCTTTCGCTCATGGCCCTGACCGTGGCCACGGGCTTTGTGGTGGACGACGCCATCGTGGTGCTGGAGAACATCGTGCGCCGTCTGGAGATGGGCGAAAAGCCCCTGCGGGCCGCCCTGCGCGGTGCGCGCGAGGTGGGCTTTACGGTCATCTCCATTTCCCTGTCGCTGGTGGCGGTCTTCATCCCCATCCTGTTCATGGGCGGCGTGGTGGGACGCCTGTTCCGCGAGTTCTCCGTGGTGCTGGCCACGGCCGTGCTGGTCTCCATGGTGGTCTCCCTGACCACCACGCCCATGATGTGCGCCACGTTGCTGCGGCCTTTCGATGAAGAGCTCGCCCGCCGCAGTGCCCGCCTGCGGGCGGAAGAGGGCGGACGGCAGGGGATATTCACCCATGTGGGGCGGTTGTGGGGCCGCTTCCTGTCCGCCATGCAGGAGGGCTATTCCCGCAGCCTCTATGTGGTGCTGGATCACTGGAAGCTGACCCTGACCGTGCTCCTGCTGGTGGTGGCGGCCAATGTCTGGATGTACGTCGTGGTGCCCAAGGGTTTCTTTCCCCAGCAGGATACGGGCGTCATCATGGGCGGCATCCGCGCTGACCAGAGCGCCTCATTTCAGGACATGGAAGTCAAGCTGGCCCGGCTGGTGCGCATCCTCAGCGCCGATCCGGCCGTGGACCAGGTCTCGGCCCACATCTCGGGCGGCCGCGGCGGCGGGGGCGTGTTCATCTCCCTCAAGCCGCTGGAGGAACGCGGCATCAGCGCCCAGCAGGTCATCGGCCGTCTGCGCGGCAAGATGTCCTCGGAACCGGGGCTCCAGATCTTTTTGCAGGCCGCGCAGGACATCATGATGGGCGGGCGCAGCTCCCGCTCCCAGTACCAGTATACCTTGCAGGCCGACGACCTGGACAGCCTGCGCCGCTGGGGACGGCGTTTGCAGCAGGAGTTCGCGGGCATCCGCATCCTCAAGGACGTGGACAGCGACATCGAGGAACGGGGCCTGCAGACCCTGCTGACCATCAACCGTGACGCTCTGGCCCGGCTGGGCCTGACCATGAAGGACGTGGACGCGGCCCTGAACAATGCCTTCGGCCAGCGTCAGGTCAGCACCATCTATGAGGAAAAGAACCAGTACCGCGTGGTGCTGGAATATGCCCTGCCCTGGCTGGAAGGCGAGGATTCGCTGGGCAAGGTCTGGCTGCCGGGCAAGGACGGGGCCGTGCCCCTGCTGGGCGTGGCCGAGGTCTCACCGGCCTTCGCGCCCCTTTCCGTGGCCCATCAGGGCCAGTTCGCGGCCGTGACCCTGTCCTTCAACCTGGCGGAGGGCGCGTCCCTTTCACAGGCGCAGGCGGCCATCGACGAGGCGCGCGTGCGCATCGGCATGCCGTCCACCATCGTGGGCAGCTTCCAGGGCACGGCCAAGATGTACAGCGATACGGTCAGGGAGCAGGTGCTGCTCATCCTGGCGGCCCTGGCCGCGCTCTATATCGTGCTGGGCGTGCTTTACGAGAGCCTCATCCATCCGCTGACCATCCTCTCCACCCTGCCGTCGGCGGGCATCGGGGCCCTGCTGGCCCTGCGGGCCTGCGGCATGGAGTTCAGCGTCATCGCCCTTATCGGCGTGCTGCTGCTTTGCGGCATCGTCAAAAAGAACGCCATCATGATGATCGACTTTGCCATCGAGGCCGCGCGCACCCGCAACCTGCCCCCGCGCGAGGCCATCCACGAGGCCTGCCGCCTGCGCTTCCGTCCCATCATGATGACCACGGCCGCCGCCATCCTGGGGGCCGTACCGCTGGCCCTGGGGCAGGGCGACGGCGCCGAGATCCGCCAGCCCCTGGGCATCACCATCGTGGGCGGCCTGCTGGTGAGCCAGCTGCTCACCCTGTACACCACGCCCGTGGTCTACCTGTGCCTCGACCGGGCCCGTTTGCGCTGGCGCCGGCGCTGGTGGCGGCTGCGCTACGGCGAACGCAAGGCGGCCCTGCTGACGGCGCTTTGCCGTCAGGGCTAGGGACTGTCTTTCAGCAGGAGGGGGGGGCCGGGCCATGTCGCGGCCTTCCGGGGGCATGGCCCTTGCGGCCGTCATCCTTGCGGCCTTCCTGCCGGCGTGTTTTGTACGGAAAGGGCGGCGCTGTGGAAGGCCCCACCTCCCTTGATGATTCCCTGTCCGGACGGCTCCTGTCCTCCTGATTCGGACAGGAGCTTTTTCTGCGTCCTGTTTCTGCCTCCGCAAGTCCTTCATTTTTACTCCGCGGATTGACGGCCCGCATGGGGCCTCCTATGCTGGGACGGCGACAGTGTCGCCAAAGAGACAGCCTGTGGAGGGAACATGAAAATCAGGGACTTCGGACTGGAGATCTTTTTTGGACGGTATGAATTCAGCGCGCCGTATCTGCTGGCGCAGTCGGACTGCGAGTCCCTGAGCATCCGCGAGTTGCTGGCTCTGGAGCCGGGCGCGCAGGAAGACTTTCTGGACACCTGGCTGGGCTACAGTGAGAACGACGGTGCTCCGGCCCTGCGGGAGGCGGTCTCCGGCCTGTACACGCAGTGCGGTCCGGAAAACGTGCTGCTGCATGTGGGCGCGCAGGAGGCCATCTTCGGGGCGCTCAACGTGCTGGTGGAGCCGGGCGAGCATGTGATCTGCCAGTTCCCCACCTACCAGTCCCTGTACGAGGTGGCGCGGGCTGCGGGCTGCGAGCTCTCCCTCTGGCCCCTGCATCAGGGCGAGGACGGCTGGTACTGCGACCTTGACGAGCTGGAGCGGCTCATCACGCCCAAGACGCGTCTGCTGGTGCTGAACACGCCCAACAATCCCACCGGCTACGCCCTGTCCGCCGACGAGCGGCAGCGCATCTGCGAGCTGGCCCGCCGCCACGGCCTGCGCATCCTGGCCGATGAGGTCTACCGGGGCCTGGAAGCGCCGGATGCCGTGCCCCCGGCCTTTTGCGACATCTACGAACGGGCCTTTTCCGTGGGCGTGCTCTCCAAGGCCTACGGCCTGCCCGGCCTGCGTGTGGGCTGGATCGCCTCGCAGGAACGGGACGCCATCGGCGCCCTGAGCCGCTACAAGAATTATCTCAGCATCTGCTGCCCCACGCCTTCCGAAGCCCTGGCCCGCATCGCGCTGAAGCACGGCCCGGCCGTCCTGGCCCGCAACCGGGAGATCATCGCCCGCAATCGCCGGATCGCCGCCGACTTCTTTGCCCGTTACGACCACGTGTTCCTCCACAATCCGCCCCAGGCCGGTCCCATCGCTTTCCATGGCCTGCGGCCGGACTTCGTGGCCCGCTTCGGTTCCGCACTGGCTTTTTGCGAACACCTGGCCCAGTCGGTCGGTGTGCTGCTCCTGCCCGGCAATGTCTATGACATGGACGCGCCCTATGTGCGCATGGGCTACGGCCGCGCCAACTTTGCCGAGAACCTGGCCGTGCTGGACGGCTGGTTGCAGCAAAACGGTTAAGCTCAGGGAGGGAGTTCCCGGGAGGAAAGTCTCTTTCCCCCACCGTAAGGGATCGCTTCCCCACCGCGCATTATGAAAAAAGGACGCCATGGCGGCGTCCTTTTTTTACGGGGGCTCCAAGGGAGGAAGCGATCTGGATGGGGCCCCCGTCAGGCCGGGATGTCCCTAACTACGAGGCAGCGACGGGGACCTGTGCCCGTACCTGAAAAGTTTTTGGGGAGAGGGGCCCGGGGGAGAGAGCTTTTGTCTGCAAAGAGTCTCTCCCCCGGAGTGTCTGTCATTCTTACAAGGGCGGCATCTCGCCTGCCTGGCCGCGTGCGGCTTTGTCCAGCCAGTCGGCCCAGCGGCAGCCGGTCTCGATGAGCCTGTCCTGCGACAGCCGGGCGCTGTCATACAGGATGAGGGCCGAACCGCTCAGGGGGTTGAGCTCTATGTCCCGCACACCGTCCACACGCAGGAGGGCGGCGCGGGCCTTGCCGGCGATGGCGGCGTCACGCAGGGCAGGGTGCCGGACGCGCACGCGTCCGTCCATGAAGCTGCGGACGTATTTCACGAAGCGCAGGCTGTCGAGCATCAGGCGGCCTCCAGCTGGCGGGCGTGGCGACCGGGCAGATGTGGCCGCATGGCATTGAGGGTCACGCCCAAGGTCGTCAGGTTGTGCAACAGAGCCGAGACTCCGGGCGTCAGGATCATGAACAGGCCCCCGGCCAGGAACATGCTGTTGAGCAGCATGGTGGCCGCAAAGTTGATGTGGATGCGTCGCAGGGTGGCCCTGCCCAGCAGCCGGGCCGTGATGAGCCCGCTGAGGTCCGGCCGGGTGAGCAGCACATTGGCCACTTCGCGGGCCAGGTCGGCGCCGTCGCACATGGCCACGCCCACATGGGAGGCGGACAGGGCAGGCGCGTCGTTGATGCCGTCGCCCACCATGAGGACCTTGCAGCCCTGGGCGGTGAGGTCGGCGATGACGTCTGCCTTGTCGGCGGGCAGGACCTGCGAACGGTATTCCTTGAGCCCCAGCTTGCCGGCCACGGCACGGGCGGTACGCTCGTCGTCGCCGGTGAGCATGAGGATGCGGCGGAAGCCCAGCTCTTCGAGCTGCTTGAGGACCTGCGGGCATTCGGGACGCAGGGGGTCCTCGATGGCCAGGAACCCGGCCAGCTTGCCGTCGATGGCCAGATAGAGCAGCGAGCGTCCCATCCGGGCCTGGGCGTCGATCTCCGCCTCCAGGGGCGAAAGGTCGATGCCTTCGTCGCATTCGATGTAGTGGCGGCTGCCCACACGCACGGCCTTGCCGTACAGGGTGGAGGCGATGCCGTGGGCCACCACATATTCCACCTGGGCGTGCTCTTCCTCATGCTGCAGGCCTTCTTCCTGCGCGCAGCGGACAACGGCGCGGGCCACAGGATGGGGGAAGTGTTCCTCAAGGCAGGCCGCAAGGCGCAGGACCTCGTCCCGGTCATGACCGGCGGCGGGGATGACCTCCACCACATGGGGGCTGGCGTTGGTGAGGGTGCCCGTTTTGTCGAAGACCACGGTATCGGCTTCGGAAAGGGCCTCCAGGAAACGGCCGCCCTTGATGACCACGCCGTGACGCGCGCCTTCGCGCATGGCGGCCAGCACGGCCAGCGGGGTGGCAAGACGCAGGGCGCAGGAGTAGTCCACCAGCAGCACGGAAGCCGCCTGCATGGGGTTGCGGGTGATGAGCCACACAAGGCCCGCCAGGGCGAAGGTGAAGGGCACGGCCATGTCGGCCATGCGTTCGAATTTGCCCTGGATGCCTGCCTTGAGGGCCTCGGATTCTTCGATGAAGCGCACCACCTGCTTGAGGCGGGTGCCGTCGCCCACATGGGTGGCGCGGATGACGAGATGTCCCTGCTCCACCACCGTGCCCGAGTAGACGGCAGCGCCCTTGCTGCGGGCCACGCCCAGGGGCTCGCCGGTCATGCTGGCCTGGTTGACCACGGCCTCGCCGTCCTCGACGATACCGTCCACAGGGATGGAGCCGCCGTCGCGGACCACGACCAGATCGCCTTCACGCACATCGGAGAGCGGGACGCTGGTCTCCACACCATCGGCCAGTACCCAGACGGTATCCACGTTGAGCGCCAGGCTCTCGGTCAGGCTGTCCATGGAGCGGCGGCGCGTCCAGTATTCCAGGGCCTCGCCCAGTCCCAGCAGCAGGGTCAGCACGGTGACGGTACGGAAGTCGCGCCGCAGCAGGGAAACACCGATGGCCGCGGCATCCAGTACGTCGACATTGAGCTTGCCCTGGAGGAGCGAGGCGAGGCCCTTTCGCAAAAAGGGAAGGGCTCCCATGACACTGCTGGCCACACGCAGCTTGAACGGCAGGAAAGGACGGACGAAGAGGAAGCGCATCAGGGGGCCGAAACCGTGGGCCCCCATCTCGTCCTCATCATGGGCCGGCAGGCGGCTGCCGGAAGCGTGCCGTTCGAGGCTGCTTTCCAGCTCCTGGGTCAGGGTGGCCAGGACGCTGCCGTCATTGAGGGCACCGGCGTCCTGGGCAGCCAGGGAGCGGAGCACGTCCTGCCGGGCCTGCGCATGCCGGTAGAGCACGAGGACGCTGGGCACGCGCGGATTGACCCGCACGCCTTCCACGCCGTCGATGGCATCCAGAGTATCGGCCAGGATCTCGGCCTGCACCTGTGTCATGGGGCGGCAGGCACGCGCACGCAGCCGTCCGGCCCCGTTGGAGCAGCTCAGTTCATGAACCAGAAAAAAGCGCATGCGCGTGCCCTCATTAGGCCTGAGGATCGGCAGCTTCGGCCTTGCGCTTGTCAGCGGCCTGACGGGCTTCGGCGGCCAGATCTTCCATATCTTCCTTGACGGCTTCCACCTTGCTCATGATGGCGTCTTTCATGTCCATGCCGCGGCTCACCAGATCGGTGGCCAGGGGTTTGAGATCGAGCTTGCCGCGGGTGACGGCAACGGTGCCCACGACGCCCAGCGCCAGACCACCCAGGAAAAAGAGACCGTATTTCAGACCGTTGTTCATGTTTGTGCCTCCGTTTGCACAGGTAAAAGGATACAGAGGGCCATCCGGGCCATGTTCTGGCACGGCCCGGACAGCAAAAGACGCACGATTGGGAGAAGAGAGGGGCTAGTTGGAGACGTCGACGGTGATGTGGTCGGCTTCGCTGTTGCGCAGGGTGACGGTCACGCCGGAAAGGCGCAGCGCAACGGGGTCTTTGAGGGGCGCGCGGCCCACGACGGAAACGGTGGTCCCGGGGATCAGGCCCATGTCCCGGATGCGGCGGCCCATTTCTCCAAGGGCTTCCACCGTGGCGATCCTGCCGCTCTGGCCGATCTGCATCTGACGAAGGCTGATGATGTCGCTCATGATCTTCTCCTTTGCTGGTACGGGCCCGGAGCAGGGACCGGCATACCTGCGCAGTGCGATCCGGCCGGGACGATCCCGACCGGGCTTGGGGGGCGGCTGATCCGGCATGTCGAACCGCTACTCCGGGCTTGCAAAGAAGCATGGCGTAAACTAGGATGAGTGTCAAGAAAAAAGAAAATCACTTTCATTTTTCTTTTGACCTGTATGTAAAATTTTTTGTCTTTTCATTTTAACCTGTTACCCCAGGAGTGCTCTTATGGAAAAAGCCTGTCTCGCTACAGGGGACCTGGCTGTCCCCGCACGGCCCGCGACCAAAAAGCTCAGCGGGCGCAAACTGGCCATGCGCATCATGCTCGGTGCGCTGGGGGCATCGGTGGTGCTGGGCTTTGCCGGCAACAAAACGGCCCATGTGCTGACCGGCGCCGTGTTCAGCGCCCTGCTGGCCGACCACGTCTGGAAGCGCCGCAAGGCCCTGTAAGGATCGTCACATGGAGCGTCCTTCCGACGGGAATGCGGCTTTGCCCGCTGCTTCGGGGGCGGCCGTCCCCCGGTGGAAAGCCCTGCTGGCCACGGGTATCCGGCGGCTGGCGGTCTGGGGAACGGGCCTGCTGGCGGCCCTGGTCGCCCTGCTGGCCCTGGCCCAGATCGTCTGCCTGGCCCTGTGTCTGCTGGCTCTGGTGGTCCTGGCCCTGTGTTTCCTGATGGCTTCCTATCCCGAGGAATGCCGCCAGTTCTGGCGCATGCTGCGGGAGACGCGTGCGGAGGGACGCGGCAACGATTCCTGAACCTTGGGGGCGGCCGTTGCGGCCTGGGGGGCCGGCCGCTCCGCAAGGGAAAGGAGCCCGCAGGAGGCTGCGGACAAAAAAAGACCACCCGTCGGCGGGTGGTCTTTTTTCGTATCAGGGAGCGGGGGAGAGCCTATTCCTTGGGCTGGTCCTCGTCGGGCAGGTTGGCCGTCTCGTGCTGGCCCTGCAGCAGGTTGCGGTGACCGACGATGATGTGGTCGAGCACTTCGGGCTTGGCCAGGGCCGTGGTATCGCCCAGGTCGTCATAGACGTTGCCCGCGATCTTGCGCAGCATGCGGCGGATGACCTTGCCGGAGCAGGTCTTGGGCATGGCTTCCACGAACTGGATGTATTCGGGGGAGGCCAGGGCGCCGATGTCGCGGCGCACGGTGTCGCGCAGCTTTTTGCGCACGTCGTCGCTCCAGGGCACTTCGTCACGGGTGACGACATAGGCGTAGATGCCTTCGCCCTTGAGGGCATGGGGCATGGGCACCACGGCGGCTTCCGCCACTTCGGGGCAGGAGGCCAGCACGGCCTCGATCTCGGCGGTGGAGAGACGGTGGCCGGAAACGTTGATGGAATCGTCCACGCGGCCCAGGATCCAGAAGTAGCCGTCCTCGTCCACTTCGGCGCCGTCGCCGGACTCGTAGCAGCCGAAGCGCGAGAAGTAGGACTGGTACTTTTCTTCGTCGTTGTACACGCCCTGCATCATGCCGGGCCAGGGCTTGCGGATGACCAGATGGCCGCTGCGGGTGGAGCCGTCGCCGTCTTCCTCGTCACGGGTGGCGCTGCCGCCCATGACGGCCGCGTCGATGCCGGGCAGGGGCCGCGAGGCCGAGCCGGGCTTGAGCTTGGTGGCGTAGGGCAGGGGGCTGATCATGGCGCCGCCGGTCTCGGTCTGCCACCAGGTATCCACGATGGGCAGCTCGCTGCCGCCGATGTTCTTGTGGTACCAGTGCCAGGCTTCGGGGTTGATGGGTTCGCCCACGGAGCCCAGGATGCGCAGGGTGCGCAGGTCATAGCGTTCGGCCCAGGCTTCGCCCAGACGCATGAGGGAACGGATGACCGTGGGGGCCGTGTAGAGGATGTTGACGCGGAATTTTTCCACGATGCGCCAGTAGCGGTCCGGCTTTGGCCATGTGGGCACGCCTTCGAACATCACCACGGTGGCGCCCAGGGCCAGCGGCCCGTACACGCCGTAGGTATGGCCGGTGATCCAGCCCATGTCGGCCGTGCACCAGTAGACGTCGTCGTCGCGCATGTCGAAGACCCATTGCGTGGTATGCGCCGCATAGGTCAGGTAGCCGCCCGTGGAGTGCATGATGCCCGTAGGCTTGCCGGTGCTGCCGCTGGTATGCAGCAGGAAGAGCGTGTCGTTGGCGTCCATGGGCTCGCAGGGGAAGTCCACGTCCAAGGTGAAGTCCTCGATGAGGTCATGCCACCAGATGTCGCGGTTGGGGGTCATCTTCACGTCGTAGAGGTCGGCGTGGTTCACCACCACCACGTGGGCCACGGAGGGGCACTTTTCCAGGATGGGGTCCAGGTTGGCCTTGAGGGGCTTGATCTTGCCGGCGCGGATGGCGGCATCGGCGGTGATGACGACCTTGGCCTTGGAGCCCTGGATACGGCTGCGCACGCCGCCTTCGGCATAGCCGGAGAAGATGGCCGTATGGATGGCGCCGATGCGGGCACAGGCCAGCATGGCGATGACCAGCTCGGGGATCATGGGCATGTACAGGGCCACACGGTCACCCTTGTTGATGTGCAGGGAGCTCAGGGCGTGGGCCACACGGCAGACCTCGGTATAGAGCATCTGGTAGGTGAAGCAGCGCACGTCCATTTCCTTTTCGCCCTGCCAGATGAGGGCGGCCTTGTTGCGGCGGCCGGAGATCAGGTGGCGGTCGATGCAGTTGAAGGCGGCGTTGAGCTTGGCGCCGGTGAACCATCTGTACTTGTGCCGCGCTTCGTCGGCCTCCAGTACCTTGTCCCAGCGCTTGAACCAGTGGATCAGCTGCGATGCGCGTGCACCCCAGAAGTCATTGGGGTCTTCCAGAGCTCGCCGGCAGATGGCGTCGGCTTCGTCCTGACCGCAGATCCACGCGGACGACTTGCCGTGCTCGGGGGGGAGGTAGCTACGCTTCTCGGTTAAGAGAGTGGTAATCCGTTCCTGGGACATGATGGCAACTCCATAAGCTTAAGACTGCAAACAACAGTGGAAAATCATCCATGCTACCGGCGTAAAGTGATTTCTTACGGGCGTCAAGGGCCGGAAAACTGTTTGTGCTACCAGTCATCGTGGAGAAAAAAGGGACAAGGAGCTGAAACAGAGTGCAACAAAACGGCAGCAGGCACCGGTATGCATGGGAATGCTGAATAGTGAAAAAAATCCCAATCTGGAACAATTTTTTATGAAATTTTTTTTAAAATTTTTTCCATATTCGGAACGAGAGCCTGCTTTTTGTGCAAAAAATGCATGACGGCAGAGAAAATGACCGGCAGCACGGCCGGAAAATGAAAAGGGCGGCCTCATGACGAGACCGCCCTGAAAAGCAGGATGGAGATGGCGCAAGGATCAGTCCACGGGACGCATCCAGCCTCCCTCCAGCAGGAGGGCGGCAAGACGGCTCACCGGCAGGCCCACCACCGTGGACCAGGAACCGTGCACGCTTTCCACCAGAAAGGCCCCCTGGCCCTGGATGGCGTAGGCTCCGGCCTTGTCGGCCGGTTCGCCGCTGCGCACATAGGCGCGGAGAACGTCTTCAGGCCAGGCATGGAAGCGGACGGCGCTGGTATCGGCAAAGCCCGCACTGCTCCCGTCGGGGAAAAGGCAGCAGACGCCGGTGATGACCTCATGCTCGCGGCCGGAAAGGCGCCGCAGCATGTCCAGGGCGTCCGCATCGTCAGCGGGCTTGCCCAGGATGTCGTGGCCCAGGGCCACCACGGTGTCGGCGGCCAGGATCAGGTCGTCGGCCCCGGCATCCGCCGAGGCGGCCACGGCCCGCGCTTTGGCCGTAGCGGCACGCAGGGCGTAGGCGGCGGGCGTTTCCCCATGTTCGGGGCGCGGTTCCACCCCGGTGGGCCGGACGATGGTATAGGGCAGGCCCCATTCATCCATGAACTGGCGGCGTCGCGGCGAGGCCGAAGCCAGCACCAGCCGGATGCCGGGCCGCAGGAGGAAAAGGGGCTGGAGCGGGGCCGTGTTCATCGGCCCGCCTGATGGGGCCAGTTCTGGCGGGGCCAGTGGCGCAGCAGCTCCTTGCCTTCCATGTCGTAGACGTGGAAGCAGCCGTCCTCATACAGGCCGTAGCTGCGGGGGAATCCGCCCTTGGGCAGACTGAGGGAGCCGGGGTTCCAGAAGTGCAGGCCGTCCAGGCTCTCGCCGCGCGGGATGTGGGTATGGCCGCGCAGGATGACCGTGCCCGGGGCAAAACCCGGCAGAGGCGGGTTCTCCGGCAGACGGTGGCCGTGGCTGGCGAAGATGCGCAGGGCGTCGGCCTCTATCCAGGCGTTTTCCGAAACGGCGAAGGGCGTGAGCATGATGTCCACTTCGGCGTCGCAGTTGCCGCGTACGGCCGTGACCGGGCAGGGCAGATGGTTCAGGCGGTCCAGTTCTTCCAGCACGGAGCGGGTGTCATAGCCGCCGGGCAGGGGGTTGCGCGGACCGTGGTAGACCAGGTCGCCCAGCAGCACCAGCATGTCGGGCGACAGGCGTTGGGCCGTATCACAGAGGAAGCGCAGGCTGTCCAGCGAGCCGTGCAGGTCGGAAGCGATGAGCAGACGCATGGACGGCCCTAGCCTTTGTGTTCCTCATCCCAGCGGGCGCGCTCCACAGCGGCGTCCACCAGCATGATGGGGATATCGTCACGCACGGGATAGACCACGTTGCAGGCCGGGCAGGCCAGGCCTTCGGGATGCTCGGCAGAGGGCAGGGGCTCCAGAGAGCCCATGCAGCGGGGGCAGGCCAGAATCTGCAGCAGTTCCTGTGTGTTCATCATGATGTTTCCTTGTCTTTGGGGACAGCGGCCCCCTGTTTTTCGAGGGCAAAAGCATAGCTTTTTGCCGTCCGTTCTTCAAGCCAAAGCTGCCGGGACGACCTGCGGGAAAGCGTGACCTGACGGGCCCTGCGCACCTTGCCACGGGAGTGCGCAGCTTGCTTTTTTTTCATAAAGTCGTAGTTTACTTGAAAAGAAAAAGATAACTGTCAGGGATGAAAGCATGCAATTCATTGATTTACATACGCATTCACAGGCCTCTGACGGAACGGACAGCCCCGGGCAGCTCGTGCGTAATGCCCAGATCCAGGGGCTGGCGGCGGTGGCGGTGACCGATCACGATACGGTCTCCGGCCTGGACGAAGCCGAGGCGGCAGCCCGTGACCTGGGGCTGGAATTCGTGCGTGGATGCGAACTGTCGACCAGTACGGAGCTGGGCGAGATGCATGTGCTCGGCCTGTGGCTGCCCCGGGATCTGGCTCCCCTGCAGGACAGGCTCCAGTATCTGCGCCGCAAACGCAGCGAGCGCAACGTCCGCATCGTGGAAAAGCTCCAGGGCCTGGGCGTGGAGATCGAGCTCGACGAAGTGCTGCACGAGGCCCGCGGCGAAAGCGTGGGGCGCCCGCACATCGCTGCCGTACTGGTCCGCAAGGGCTATGTGAAGGACGTCAGCGAGGCCTTCAAGGAATATCTGGGCTATTACGGCCGCGCCTACCTGCCCAAGGAGGTCCTGCAGCCCGAAGAGGCCGTGGAAGTCCTCTCTTCTCTGGGGGCCACGGTCTGCCTGGCCCACCCCATGCTGCAAAAGCTGCCCGAGGGCTGGCTGGAAGCCTTCATCGAACGCCTCCTGCCCTGCGGGCTCACGGCCATCGAGGCCTATCACAGCGAACATTCCGAGGCCGCTTCCCGGCGCTGCCTGGAGCTGGCCCGCCATTACGGCCTGGGCGTCAGCGGCGGCTCGGACTATCACGGTACCAACAAGCCCCGCATCCGCTTGGGCAAGGGCTACGGCTCCCTGCGCGTGCCCTACAGCGTGCTGGAAGAGCTGCGCGAGATGCGCGCCCGGCGCGGCCTGCCCTGCTAGGGCGTGGCGACCTGTCCGCAGTTTGTTTGTGGGGGAAGGGAAACCCCTCATCTCCGCTGTCGATGCCCGTAACGCTCCTTCGTCGTTAACGGGCACGGCCTGCGACCGCCTTCGGTCGCTGCTCGCGCGAGTTTTTTCCCTTTCCCCAAGCCCCATCCTTTCCCCAGCGCGCTTTTTCAGATGGGCGCTGGCTCATGCGGCGGGCATCCTTCTTTGGGGATGTGTGCTGGCATCCTTTATTTCATTGGAATACAACGGAGAGTTGCGTTGAAAGGCCCGGGGAAAAGGGGGGCTTGAGGAGGCTCACCCCTCTTTCCGTGATCCTCATGCGGCCCGTACATGCAACGGGGCCGGTGGGACGTCTTCATGGCGGGAGCGTCCTGCGCGGCCATGCTGTGTCCTTCCCGTTCCCGTGCCTCTGTTTGTCTTGTCCGTATCTGTCTGCCGCAGATCTTCCACTGTCGGCGGATGCAAAAAAGCGGGGCCCTCTTGAGAGGGTCCCGCTTTTTTCGTCAGTGCTGGTCAGGAGCGGCTAGACTTTGCCCATGCCGCAGCACTTCTTGTACTTCTTGCCGCTGCCGCAGGGGCAGGGATCGTTGCGGCCCACGCGGGGCTTGGCCTTGGCGGGCTGGTTGCCGGCATCCGTGGTCTGGCTGCCGGAGTAGGCCAGGTCGTCGTTCTCCTTGTGGCGCAGGCTCAGGGTGGGCTTGGCCTTGGGGGCTTCCTGCTGCGGAGCTTCGGCCGGGGCATTGCCCTCTTCCACGGCGTCCTCGGCAGGGGCGGGTTCGGCGGGCTGCACATGCACGCGGGTCAGGGCGCGGAACACGCCTTCGCGGATCTGGAAGAGCATGGACTGGAACATCTCGAAGCCTTCACGCTTGTATTCCAGCTTGGGGTCCTTCTGGCCGTAACCGCGCAGGCCGATACCGTCACGCAGGGCGTCCATGTTGCGCAGATGTTCCTTCCAGGTGCGGTCCAGTTCTTCCAGCAGGAAGTAGCGCAAGATGTCCTGGTACAGGGGACCGGCTTCTTCGCGCAGCTGCTGGAAGATCTGGTGGATGCATTCCTCACAGCCGGCACGGTCGGGCACGGGAGCATCGGCCGCCAGCACGCGGCCCAGGTTGAAGACGTCGGCCAGACGGGCCTGCAGGGCCTTGCGCAGCTCGATGGCCGTATCGGTATCGGCCTGCTCCAGCGGCGTGTAGGCATCGTCCAGGATATCGTTGCGGAACTCGCTCAGCACGGGTTCCAGATCTTCTTCCACCATCATGTCGCGGCGCAGGGTGTAGATGACCTCGCGCTGCTGGTTCATGACGTTGTCGTAATCCAGCAGGGTCTTGCGGATCTCGAAGTGGTGGGCTTCCACGCGCTTCTGGGCGCTTTCCACGGCGCGGGTGACCATGGTGTTCTCGATGGCTTCACCGTCCTTGAGGCCCAGCTTCTCCATGAGGCCGCTGATGCGGTCGGAGCCGAACAGGCGCATGAGGTCGTCTTCCAGCGAGAGGTAGAAGCGGGAGGAACCGGGGTCGCCCTGACGGCCGGAACGGCCGCGCAGCTGGTTGTCGATACGGCGGCTCTCGTGGCGTTCGGTGCCCAGGATGTGCAGGCCGCCCAGTTCCAGCACGCCTTCGCCCAGCACGATGTCCGTACCGCGGCCGGCCATGTTGGTGGCGATGGTCACATGGCCCTTCTGGCCGGCCTGGGCCACGATCTCGGCTTCACGGGCGTGCTGCTTGGCGTTGAGCACGCTGTGCGGGATGTTGAGCTTTTTCAGGCGCTGGGAGAGCATTTCCGAGGTCTCGATGGAGATGGTGCCCACCAGCACGGGCTGGCCCTTTTCGTACAGCTCGCGGATGGCCTCGATGATGGCATCGTACTTTTCCTTGCGGGTACGGTAGATGAGGTCGGGGTAGTCCTTGCGCTGCATGGGCTTGTTGGGCGGGATGGAGACCACTTCCAGATTGTAGATCTGGTGGAATTCCACGGCTTCGGTATCGGCCGTACCGGTCATGCCCGCCAGCTTGTCATACATGCGGAAATAGTTCTGGAAGGTGATGGAGGCCAGGGTCTGGTTCTCGGCGGCGATGGTGACGTTTTCCTTGGCTTCCAGGGCCTGGTGCAGACCGTCGGAATAGCGGCGGCCGTCCATGAGGCGGCCCGTGAACTCGTCCACGATGACCACCTTGTCGTTCTGCACGATGTAGTCCACGTCGCGCTTGAAGACGTGATGGGCCTTCAGGGCCTGCAGGATGCAGTGCTGCTGGGTGATGTTGGCCGGGTCGAAGAGGTTGTCCACATGCAGCAGGGCTTCGCAGTGGGCCACGCCTTCCTCGGAGAGCATGGCGGTGCGGGCTTTTTCATCCACGGTGTAGTCTTCGGGGCCCAGCTGGCGCACGATCTGGTCCATGGCGCGGTACATGCCCACGCTTTCGTCGGAAGCGCCGGAGATGATGAGCGGGGTACGGGCCTCGTCGATGAGGATGGAGTCCACTTCGTCCACGATGGCGAAGTTGTGGCCGCGCTGCACCAGCTGCGTGGCGTAGAACTTCATGTTGTCGCGCAGATAGTCGAAGCCGAACTCGTTGTTGGTACCGTAGGTGATGTCGGCGCCGTAGGCTTCCTTGCGGGCCTGGTCGTCAAGACCGTTGACGATGACGCCCACGGAAAGGCCCAGGAAGTTGTAGAGCTTGCCCATCCACTGGGCGTCGCGGGTGGCCAGGTAGTCGTTGACGGTCACCACATGCACGCCCTTGCCGGAAAGGGCATTGAGGGCCACGGGCAGGGTGGCCACTAGGGTCTTGCCTTCACCGGTCTTCATTTCGGCGATCTTGCCGCGGTGCAGCACGATGCCGCCCACAAGCTGCACGTCATAGTGGCGCATGCCCATGACTCGGCGGGAGGCTTCGCGGACCAGGGCGAAGACTTCGGGCAGAAGGTCGTCCAGGGTGCGTTCACCGGCCTGCACCTGCTGGCGGTATTCCGCCATGCGCTGGGCGAAGTCCTCGTCGGCCAGTTCCTGCATCTGGGGTTCGAGCGCGTTGATGCGCGCCACGATGGGGCGCAGGCGGCGCAGGTAGCGGTCGTTCTTGCTGCCGAAAATCTTTTTGAAAATGAAACCGAACATGCGTTCTCCTCGTTTGGCGGGATGGCCTGCCCCGGGGCAGGCGCGCGACCGTGTGCATCCTGAAAAAAACGGACGGGCCGTGCGTGAAAGGGCCCGGCACCGGGGGCCGGGCGTCACAAACGGTCGCGCATGCCGTAGAAGTAAGGTCAAAACACGGCTTTGGCAATGCACCGAGGGGGAAAAATGCCCTCACGGACGGGAGAAAGCGCGTCTGGCGACCAGCTGGGGCGGGGGAGGACTGTGGGGAAAAGCTGCAGCAGGCTGCCCAGCGGGAGCGGGATCTTCGTTGGGCAGGGCCGGACTTGCCTGCCTGCAGGAAGAGCCGGGCCGGGGAAGATCAAGGGGAAGGCCAAGGGGAAGGGAGGAGCAGGAGGGAGGGGCCTTTCCCGTTAAGACAGGGGCCTCTTCTTTAAAGAAGCTTGCCCGCAGCCCTGCCTGTTGAGGCAGGAAACTGCGGGCGATACGGGCAGCCATGGGCATCCGAAGCTTCTGCCGCTGTCACCATCGTCCTTGCGGGCAAGGGCGGCCGCGGTTCCGTGCGGATGCGGCAGCAGGGCAGAGGGGCTCCTCCCTGAACGGCACCGGTCTAGGCTTCCGGGCCGTGTTCCTGTTTGATGACGGCTTCGGACTTGATGCGGTCCAGCAGCTCGGCAAAGGTGGCTTTGACGTTCTCGCGGATGTCACCGGCCACCACCAGCAGGAGCAGGTCGTCACCGGGCTGCAATTCTCCTCCATTGGCCTGGGCCACGATGGCGAAGATGCCGGGGCGCTGCTCCATCTCATGACAAATGGCGTCCATCTTGGCCTGGTCATGGCTGACGGTGATGGAGCTGACCGGCGCATGATCCTTGCGCGACCAGCCGCGGACAACGCCATTGTGTACCAGCATCATGCCCACATGGTCGGTGAAGCCGGGGCGGGCCTTGAGTTCCTGCAAAACCTTGTTGACGTCCATACTGACTCCTTTGTCTGCGGTGCCGGATCGGTCCGGCGCAGGAGCAAGCATACACGGCCCAAGCCCATGGATAAAGGGCGGACGGCGCGGAAAAACAGCTTTTTGCGCCAATCTTCATCTTCCAATACGCTGGAATGATTTGAGAATAAAAAAATATTACTTATTTTTGCGCTAGGTATTGATTTTTTAATTAAGAATTATTACTATTCAAAAAAGCACATGGAGGAGTATATGAACCGCCTGCAAGATTATGCTCTTTATGATATTTCCTGGAACCTGAGCCCTGAACACGCCGTGACCATGTACCTCGAATGGGGCAACAACGACTGGCACTCCGAATATCCGCCCGTGCGCTCCAAGGAAGATGTGTCCCACTACTTTGTGGTGGACAGCTGGGGCAAGGAACCCGTCATCCGCCTGGTGCGCCGCAACTCCGAAAACGCTGAAGACCTGTTCACCATGCCGCTTCCCCACCACCTGCTGTCCGAATACGAATCCGTGCACGGCAAGTGGCGCGGCATCAGCGAACCCACCCCCGCCATCAAGAGCTGGCTGCGCCACGAACTGGGCCAGTAGACAGCTTTGACGTCATAACGAACCTTTCTTCTTCATCAAAAATTTCTTTGTGGTTTGAGACCTCCACCTTCAGGGGGAAAAGAGAAGTTGACAAGACGGCGGAGCCGATGAAATCCTTTTTCGTAACCCCTCCCTTCAGGGAGGGGCAATCCGCACGACCCCTATCCGTCGGCTGCGGAGTCAGTCGGCGGACGGGGCGACTGTGGATTGAAACATTCCCTCCTCAAACCCATAAACCTCCACACCAAACGCACCAGACAGGGCCCCGGCAACGGGGCCTTTCGTCTTTTGGGGGCCGGGATACTCTATGTCATCCCGGCCAGGGCAGTTGCCCGCGGGCTCTGCGAGAGGGGCGGCGGGGCACGATGGCCTGTCCGCATCCCTGCCCGGACGGGAGAGCCGCAGCGGAGCGGTCGACCGTTCGCAAGCTTCCCCGGACGGCGGACATAAAAAAAGCCGGTGGCTTTGGCCACCGGCTTTTTCATATCTGTCAGGCGCGTGCCTTACTTGTTGGTCTTGAGGAAGTTCTTGGCACGGGCCGCTTCGGGCGAGTTGGGGTACTTCTTGATGAGCTCGTTCATGCGGGCCTTGGCGGCGGCCTTCTGGTTCATCTTGCTGAAGCAGATGCCCTGCTTCAGGTAAGCGCCCGGAGTACGGTTGCTCTTGGAGAACTTGGTGATGACCGTGTCGTAGGCCAGGGCGGCGTCAGGGAACTGGTTGCGCTGGAAGTAGCACTCGGCCAGATAGTACTGCGCGTCGGGAGCCATGCTGTGCGTGGGATAGTTCTTCATGAAGTCGGCGAAAGAACGCTGGGCCTCATCGTACTTGCGGGCCTGGAAGGCATTGAGGCCGGCGTCATACAGGGCCAGCGAGATGTCCTTCTTCGCAGCGGGCTTGGCTTCGGGCTGGGGCGTGGGCTGGCCCCAGGTGCTGCCCGCAGCGGCCGGAGCGGCGGCAGGAGCAGCGGCGGCATCACCGTAAGGGCCGGTAGCCAGACCGGCGGCGGCACCGGCGGCTGCACCGGCAGCGGCACCAGCGGCGGGCGCGGCATAGGGGTTCTGCTGGGGCTGGAACAGGGGCGCATTGGCCTGGGGCGCGGCGGCATGGGCCGGAGCGGCGCCACCGGCGGCCATGGGCTCGCCTAGGTTGAGGTTGAGGGCCATGCTGGTCTCCACCTGGCGCAGGGCGGCATCATGGGCACGCACGCGTTCAGCCAGGGCAGCGGCACCGCCCACGTTCTTCAGGTCGTCCACCAGGCCCTTGAGGGTGTTCAGTTCCTGGCGCATGGCCTGCACCTGGTTCCAGACTTCGGCCTGGGCAGGCTGCATCTGGCGCAGCAGGGTATCGTGTTCCTGCACGCGCTGCTCAAGATACATGCTTTCGTTGGCAGCGTTGCTGCTGCCCTGACCCACGCAAGCGCCCAGCATGGCGGTGGCGCAGATCAGGCCACACAGAGGAAGAAGACGTTTGCTGTTCATAGAGTCTTGGTCTCCCGTTTTAAAGTTTTTCACCGGCGTGCTTGCGACCGGCGAAAATATAGATCAGGCCCCCCAGCACAGGCAGGAAAACAGCGATGACCAGCCAGATGGCCTTTTGCTGGAAGGATGAGAAGCGGTGGTTCCAGATATGCCAGATGCTCCAGAGGTTGGGCAGGATGGGGATCAGGGCCACCAGGACGTGCCACCAGGCAAAGGTCATGATTTTTTCTCCTTGCTCTTTTCCGGGGCTTCCGGGGTGCGCCAGATGACGATGCAGGCCAGGAAGGCGCCGACGCAGATGGCCATGTCCGCCACGTTGAAGGCGGGCCAGTGCCACTGCCCCACATAGACATCTACAAAGTCGATGACCGCCCGGAAGCGGATGCGGTCCACCAGATTGCCCAGTGCGCCCCCCAGCACCAGCCCCAGCCCGGCACTGAGCCAGGCATTGAAGCGGGAGCTGCGCAGCAGGGCCACGATGGCCACGGCGGCCACCACGGTCGCGCCCAGGAACAGCCAGAACTGCCACTGGATGTCGGAACGGTTCAAAAAGCCGAAGGCAGCGCCCCGGTTGTGGACCAGCACCAGATCCAGCAGGCCGGGGATGACCGTCACGGGCTGCAGGGGATCGATGGCGGCCACGGCCCACCACTTGGTCAGCTGGTCAAGGACCAGCGCCAGCAGGCCGTAGCCGCCCAGGATCGTATATTTGCGCATTACGCCTCAGGCAGTTCCGCCATGACCCTGGCACAGCGGGGGCAGAGGGTGGGGTGCGCGGGATCGCTGCCCAGTTCGGTGCTGTAGATCCAGCAGCGTTCGCACTTTTCACCGGCGGCCTTGGCCACGCCCACGGCCAGACCGGCCACTTCGGCGTCCTGCACGGCGTCGGCCGGAGCTTCGGCCAGGGGCGCCAGATGCAGCTGCGAGACGATGAAGAAGGCGCGCAGGTCGGTGTGCAGGCCTTCCAGGCGTTCACGCAGTTCGTCGGCCACATAAAGGGTCACGCTGGTATCCAGCGAATGGCCCACCACGCTGTCGCGACGCAGGGGCTCGATGGCGCGGGTCACGGCGCCGCGCACGGCCAGCAGTACGTTCCAGTCGTCGCGCACGCCGTCTTCCAGCAGATAGGGCTTGCTGTCCACGGGCGGCAGGGCAAAGACGGTGGGCACGTCGTCGCGCAGGTCGTTGGGCAGGTGGTGGAAGATCTCTTCGGCGGTGAAGGACAGCACCGGGGCCATGTCGCGCACCAGCATGCAGAGCAGGTGGTACAGGGCGGTCTGGGCCGAGCGGCGTTCCTTGCTGGCGGGAGCGGAGGAATACAGACGGTCCTTGAGGATGTCCAGATACACGGCCGAGAGGTCGGTCACGCAATAGTTGTGCAGGGTGTGGTAGACCTTGTGGAAGTCGTAGGTCATGTAGGCATCCTGCACGCGGTCATGCACCTGGGCGGCGGCATGGAGCGCGTAGCGGTCCAGAGGCAGCAGCTGGTCCAGGGGCAGCAGATCGGCGCGGGTCAGGTCGTTGATGGTGCCCAGGATGAAGCGGCAGGTGTTGCGGATACGGCGGTAGGCATCCACCAGTCGGCCCAGGATCTGTTCCGAGATGCGGATGTCTTCGCGGTATTCCACCGAGGAGACCCACAGGCGCACGATCTCGGCGCCGTACTTGTCGATGAGTTCCTGCGGGGCGATGACGTTGCCGATGGACTTGGACATCTTGCGGCCGTCGCCGTCCACCACATAGCCGTGGGTCAGCACGGCCTTGTAGGGCGGATCGTTACGGGTGCCTTCGGCCACCAGCAGGGAGCTGTGGAACCAGCCGCGGTGCTGGTCCGAGCCTTCCAGATACAGGTCGGCAGGCGCGGAGAGCTCGGGGCGGCTCTCCAGTACGGCGGCGAAGCTGGTACCGGAGTCGAACCACACGTCGAGGATGTCGTCTTCCTTTTCCCAGTGCTGGCCGCCGCAGTGGGGGCACTTGAGGCCTTCGGGCACGATCTCTTCCAGGGGCGCTTCATACCAGTAGTCGCAGCCCGTGGGGTGCTTGGCGAAGCGGTCGGCCATCTCGTGCATCCACTTGGCGTCGTTCCAGGCTTCGCCGCAGTCCTTGCAGAGCAGGGCCATGATGGGCACGCCCCACTGACGCTGGCGCGAGATGCACCAGTCGGGACGGGACTCGATCATGTTGTAGATGCGGTCGCGGCCCCAGGCGGGGATCCACTGCACCTTGGTGTCGATGGCGTTAAGGGCCTTCTTGCGCAGGTCGTTCTTTTCCATGCTGATGAACCACTGGGTGGTGGCACGGAAGATGACCGGCTGCTTGCAGCGCCAGCAGTGCGGGTAGGAATGGCTGATCTTGGCGGTTTTGAGCAGGGCGCCCACTTCGGTCAGCTTTTCGATGACCTTGGGGTTGGCTTCAAAGACGTTGAGACCGGCGAAAAATTCCACGGACGGCAGGAAGCGGCCCGCATCGTCCAGGGGCGAGTAGACGTCCAGCTTGTAGGCCAGGCCCACTTCGTAGTCCTCGCGGCCGTGGCCGGGAGCGGTGTGGACGCAGCCGGTACCGGCATCCAGGGTCACGTGGCGGCCCAGGATCAGGGGGGACTGGCGGTCATAGAAGGGATGACGGGCGATGAGGCCTTCCAGCTCCTGACCGGTGGCGCGGCCCACCACGGTCACGTCTTCCCAGCCGAAGGACTTGGCGCAGCCTTCCAGCAGCTCTTCGGCCAGCAGGTACTGGCAGCCGCCGGTCTCCACCAGCACGTAGGTGAATTCGGGATGCAGGCAGACGGCCATGTTGTCCGGCAGGGTCCAGGGCGTGGTGGTCCAGATGACCACATAGGCGCGGGACGGATCGGCGCCGGGGATGCGCTGGGCCAGGGCGGCATCGTTGAGGGCGAAGCGCACGAAGATGGAGGGCGAGGTATGGTCGCCGTATTCCACTTCGGCTTCGGCCAGGGCCGTATGGCAGGAGCAGCACCAGTAGATGGGCTTCTTGGCGCGCACCACACCGCCCTTGTCCACGAACTTGGCCAGTTCGTGGGCCGTGGCGGCCTCATAGGCGGGGTTCATGCTCTTGTAGGGATCGTCCCAGTTGCCCAGCACGCCCAGGCGCTTGAACTCCTTGCGCTGGATGTCGATCCACTTGCCGGCGTAGTCGCGGCACATCTTGCGCACCACGTGGGCGGGCAGGGTCTTTTTCTTTTCCTTCAGTTCCTGTTCCACCTTGTGCTCGATGGGCAGGCCGTGGCAGTCCCAGCCGGGCACATAGTGGGCGCGATAGCCCTGCATGTTGCGCGACTTGACCACGATATCCTTCAGGATCTTGTTCAGGGCCGTGCCCATGTGGATATGACCGTTGGCATACGGCGGGCCGTCATGCAGGACGAACGCACCCTTGTCGGTGCAGTTCTCGATCATGGCTTCACAGGCTTTGGTTTCTTCCCACTGCTTGAGCTGCTGGGGCTCGCGCTGGGCAAGATTGGCCTTCATGGGGAAGGCGGTCTTGGGCAAATTCAGGGTTTTTTTATAGTCGCTCATGCTGGCTCCTCAGGCAATGTAAAAAGCGCCTAAGTTTCGGCAAATACGTTTGTAAAGTCAAGGAAAGGGCAGCAGGAAAGGCCGCCCTGACGCGCTTTTCCGCCGGAAAACGCAGCCGGGGACACGGCCGCTGCCCGGCACATGCGGATGCGGGCTTTTCCGGGTGGGCCAAAGGCCCCGCCGGAGACAGGGAAAGCTGGCGTAAATAGCCGCGGACGGCGAGAGAGGGGATAGGGGGGCGGGCACGTGCTGGTGAACGGCCGGACCCCGCTGCCGGATGATGAAAAGGGCTTTCCCACGGGAAAGCCCTTTGCTGTCGCTGCGGATCAGAACAGGGGTTTCTGCCCTTCGATGGCCTCGGCCACCTCGCGCAGGGCCGCCAGGCTCTCCTGGGCCTGCTCAGGGGTGAGGCTGTGCAGGGCGAAGCCCGCGTGGACGATGACGTAATCACCGACCTTGGGCGGCTCGGGCAGCAGGAGCATGGAAGCGGTAAGGTAGGTCTGGCTTTCGCCCACACGCACGCGGGCCATGCCCTGTTCCTGGAGTTCGACCACCTGGGCCGGAATGGCAAGACACATGACTCTTCCTCGATGGTTAACAGGTACTGTCGGGATCGTTCCCGGCGTATTGGCGGGACAGGCGCAGGATCTCCTTGCGGACCTCGTCCAGATAGGCGGGGAAGCGTTCCTGCACGACGGGGGAAAGCTCCATGCTCCAGGAGGTGTAGTCCGCGGGCTCCATGCCCATGACGGTGAGGTTGGGGCGGGAGCCGTGGAGCATCTCGGCCATGCGCAGGGAATCCAGCAGGTCGATGTCGTGGATGGAGAGGCGCTGCTTCTCGTTGTCCACCAGCTGGTTCTCGGTCAGATGATAGACCGTGCCGGGTCCGGCATGGCCATGGACGATGTCTAGGATGAGCACATGGGCAAAGCCCTTGAACAGATAGAAGACATCCTGGGTGAAGGTGCCCGCTTCCATGATGGTGACGTTTTCGGGCCAGGATTCCCCGGCCAGGGTCTGGGCGGCGTGGACGCCGACACCGTCGTCGGTGAGGAGCAGGTTGCCGATACCCATGACAAGCACTTTGTCCATACTATCCTCGGTACAGGAGTTGCGCCCGCTGGGGGCGGGATGTGGTGTCCGCCGTGCCCGGTGCCGCATGGGCGCCGGCCGTGCAGGCGCGGATGCCCCGGCAGGGACGGATCACGGACAGGCGACAGCATAGCAGCCCGGCGGGGCAGCCGCAAGGGGATGGCGGGGAAGGGAGGGATGCCCGGCGGATGGAACATGCTCCCGGGCGAGCAATGCTCCCCGGGCGAGCGCCGGAGCGCGGGCACGAAAAAAGGGCGGGGTCACCCCCGCCCTTTCGGTTTGTGTGGTTTGCGTACGGCCTAATGCTCGTCGTCGTCACCAAAGAGCCAGGGGCCCTTCTTGGGGAACAGCACGGTGTTCCAGTAGAGGACGTAGACGGGCAGGGTCACGAACATCATGACGTAGGCCCAGTTCTTGGTGTAGAGGAAGTAGTCGTAAAAGGTATGGAATTCCATGATTTTCCTCCTGTCCTAGTGGGCGTCCTTGAAGTCGGGGTGTTCGTACAGCACCGGCATGTGATAGACGATGAAGCGGTACACGGTCACGATCAGGGTCACCACGAAGATGGAGATGCACACTTCCCAGATGCTGGGGAAGTAGCGCTCGTCAGCGGGCAGGGCATAGTTGAAGGCGATCATGGACACGTTGAAACGGTTCAGGACGATACCCAGCACGGCGTTGGCGGAAGCGAAGCGGCAGAGCTTGATGTTGCGGTCGCGAGAGCCCTTGGCATACAGCAGGGCGGGCGTCAGCACGAAGAACAGCATTTCCACCAGCCACCACAGACCGTAACCGGTGCAGAGGTAAGGCAGGTTGGCCTGGACCAGCATGTCGATGAGCTTCAGCATGAAGTAGCCGAAGAGGATGAAGGCACCGGCCTTGGAGAAGCTGAAGACCACTTCGTCAGCTTCGCGCAGGTGGGTCTCGTCCATGTAGTGGTGCACGCCCTTGTGGGCCCACATGCCTTCAAAGATGACCATGGAGCAACCGGCAGCCATGGAGCTGACGAAGAAGAACATGGGCATGAAGGGGGAGTACCACAGCGGATGCAGCTTGCCGGGGGCGATCAGGTAGAGGGCGCCCAGCGAGGACTGGTGCAGGGTGGACAGGCACACGCCGAAGATGGTCAGGATGATGGTGCAGCGCACCACGACCTTGCGCCACTTCTTGAGGAAGGGGAACTTGCAGGACAGCCATTCCATGGGAGCCACCGAGAATTCGATGAACAGCACGGTCAGGTAGGTAGCCACGCACAGACCCACTTCGAACAGAACGGAGGTGGTGCCGGGGAAGAAGAACATGTAGGGCAGACGCAGCGGGTGACCAAGGTCATACAGCAGGGCGAACACCACGAAGGCGTAGCCCAGGAAGGCGGTGGTCACAGCGGGGCGCACGGCCGAATGGAAGTGCTTCATGCCCATGACGTAGCAGGCCACGGTGGTGAAGTAACCACCGGCGGCCAGACACACGCCGCAGAGCAGGTCGAAGCCGATCCACATGCCCCAGGGCATGGTATCGGACAGGTTGGTGATGGAGCCGATACCCTGGGTGAAGCGGATGAAGGTCAGTACGAAGCCCACGACCAGGATGACCGCGGTGATCATGTTGCCGGGGCGACGCAGGGAAAACTCACCAAGGTTGAACAGTTTGTCCTTGGTGGGGATCACGATTTGGTGCTGGGACATTTACTTATCCTCCCCGTGCTTGCAGCCGCAGCAGCCGTCGCAGCCGTTTTGAGCTTCACGGGCCTTGAGGGCCTGGATCATGGCCTTGCGGGCCTCATCGGCGGCCACGGGACCCTGATTCTGCTCGATGCTGCGCACAGCGGCGTCCATGGCGGCCGTCACATCTTCCTTGGCGGTCTGGACGGTCTTTTCCTGGGCGGCCTTGCTCATGGCCTCACGACGCTTGGTCATGCCGTAGGCGCCACCGAAGAGGATGGGCCAGAAGGCGATGATCATGGGCACGGCACCCAGGGCGCCGTAGGTCAGTTCACCCATGGGACGGTTGCCCAGGTGGGTGTCCAGACCCAGTTCCTTGAAGGTATGGCCGGCATCGGCCGTACCGGCGGCCTTGACGGCCGACGGGGTCGGCTTGGGAGCCAGGACCATCCAGGCGGTACCGCCGGCGTCCCATTCACCATAGATGTAGTCCACGTATTTGCCGGGGTTCTCGGCGATACGCTTGCGGGCGATCTTGATGAGGTCGGAACGGCGGCCGAAGGTCAGGGCGTCCATGGGGCAGGCTTCCACACAGCCGGGCAGCTTGCCTTCCTTCAGGCGGGGTTCGCAGAAGGTGCACTTCTGGACCAACGGGTCCCAGGCCTCGTCGTATTCGAAGCCGGGCACATAGAAGGGGCAGGCGATCATGCAGTAACGGCAGCCCACGCACTGGGAACCGTCGTAGGTCACGCTGCCGTCAGGCTGCTTCTGGAAGCATTTGGCGAAACAGGCGGAGGCACAGGCCGGGTCGTTGCAGTGGAAGCACTGCAGCTTGCGGAACACGGGCTTGCCGCCCACTTCGTACTTGTTGACCACCGTCCAGGCATCGGCGGAGGTACGACGATGCTTGTCACAGACGGAAAGGTCGGTGAAGGGCTTTTCGGGCTTGGGCAGGTTGTTGACCTTGTTGCAAGCCTCTTCGCAGCTGCGGCAGCCGATGCAGCGGGTGGTATCGTGCAGGACGCCGTAGCTGTCTTCATAGTAAGGGAACATATGGGTGCCGCCGGCCTTGGCCACTTGTGCCGTGCCCAATGCGGAAGCGACGCCAGCGCTGCCCAGGATGGTCAGAAATTTTCTACGATCCATAATCGTACTCTCCAGCTAGTTGGCGTTCTCGGTCGCACGCGGCTTGTGGCAGGACGCGCAGGACGTATCGAGGGGACGGGCAACGTCCATGCCGTCATGGCAACCCATGCACTGCAGATGATACGCGGCCTTCAGCGTGGGACGCTCGGGCACGCGGGGATCGATCTTGGCGGAGTGGCAGCTGCCGCACTTGGGCGGAGTGGCCGACAGGGGGCTGCGATGGTGGCAGGTGGCGCACAGGATCTCGGGTTCGCTGTGGAACGCCTTGGCCAGATTGTCGCCTTCAATGCGCTTCATGAGCGAAGAGACGTGACGACGATGGTTGAAGAGGTTGGGCTCGAACTTGTCGGACAGGCTGCCGATCTCCACCTTGTAGGGGCAGGCTTCGGGGGCCAGGTAGTCCACGGGCTTGCGTTCGGCGATGGTGGCTTCGGCCAGGGCGACGCGGTCCTCGGCGGACAGCTTGCCGGCCACGCCCAGCTGGTACTGTTCGGGGGTCATCTTGGAGGTGACCACGTGGCAGACGCCGCACCACTGGTCGTCACGCTTGGGAGTGACGATCTCGTGGCAGCCGGCGCATTCGCGGCGTTCCTTGTACTGCTCTTCGTGGCAGCTCACACAGCTCTTGGGCGTGACGCCATCCTTGCGCGGGGCAATCTTGGTGGCGTGCATGGCGCGCTCAAGGTTGATGAAGTTGCCCTCGGCTTTGCCTTCCACGGTATGACAGGTGCTACAGGCCACCATGTCGCCCGTGTGATGACAGGCCGTGCAATCGTCGATCTTGTCGACGTGAGCCTGATGGTTGAATGTCACCGGCGTCATGCTGGCGCCCTTGGGATTGGGCTTTTCGCTGACCGGAAAGAGAACCGTGGCATTAGGCATTTCCGCGTCGGATTCTTCCAGACCCACCGCCACAGCGCGGTTGGCTTCGGGAAGCATCAGACAGGCCACGCCGGCCAAGGCAATCACCGCCGCCAAAAGCAGTGCTTTACCGTTCCTCATGTGCTCGTCCTTTTGAAACAGACTTTTCCCCATTCTCCCGCAGCGTGGAGCCGCGGGCGTCCTCCGGCTCTCATGAGCCAAACACACCAATAATGTGTGGCAAGTTATCGCAGGCACAAGGCCACGTCAAGGGGAGGTCGCGAGCAGAAAAGCTTACTTGTACGCTGGTATTGGGGCATCCGGGCTGGAGAAAAAGGGGACCGCGGCGGGAAAAATCCTTGCGGCTGGCCCTGTTTCGGGAACGGATCAGGCAAAGAAGGCGGGAGCGGGCGGGAGGGGAGAACGGGCGGGATGTCAAGAAATATTTTGAGAAATCTCTTGTGACACGCGTCAAAAAGGGGGCTCCGGAGGCCGGGCCCTGCTCTCTGCGGGGAAGGACCTCCGTACGGGCATGAAAAAAGCACCATACCGCGGCCGTGCCGGGCATGGTGCCGTGATCTGTCTGCCGGCTGGGGAGGGGAGAGCGGGCGTCCGCCCGCCCCGGTTCAGCAGGCCTGCCGGGCGGCCGCCAGCAGGCCGTCCAGATCCTGCGGGGCGAAGAAGCGGGCCTCGCTGCGGGCCCGGAACCAGGTGCGCTGGCGCTTGGCATAGGCGCGGGTGTTGTGCAGCCAGAGGCGGCGGCATTCCTCTAGGGAAAGCTCGCCGCGCAGATGGGCCAGCACTTCGGCGCAGCCGATGCCGGACCAGCCGGGGGCCGCGGCATCGTCACAGCGCCGCCGGGCGGCGCGGGCCTCGTCCAGGGCCCCCTGTTCCAGCATCAGGTCGATGCGGCGGGCCAGGCGGGGCGTCAGGGCATCCAGCTCCATGTCCAGCACCAGCAAGGGCCCGGCGCAGGGCGGTTCGGGCATGCCGTGCTCGTGCCACCAGCTGAAGGTATGGCCGGTGCCGGCCAGCACTTCCAGGGCACGCACGATGCGCTGGCGGTCATTGGGATGGATGCGGGCCGCGTAGGCGGGATCTTTGGCGGCCAGTTCGGCATGGAGGGCCGCCGGGCCCTCCTCGGCCAGCCGGGCCGTGAGGGCGGCGGTGATGGCCGGATCGATGGCCGGTATCTCGGCGATGCCGTGCAGCAGGCCCTGGAAGTACAGGCCGGTACCGCCCACCAGCAGGGGCACATGGCCCCGGGCCAGCACGGCCTTTGCCTCGGCCACGGCCTGGTCGGCCCAGCGGCCGGCGCTGATCTTCTGTTCCGTGGGCAGAAAGCCGTACAGGTGATGCGGACAGCAGGCCTGTTCCTCGGGCGAGGGCTGGGCCGTGATGAGCGGAAAATCGCTGTAGACCTGGCGGGAGTCTGCGTTGATGACCTCGCCGCCCAGGGCTTCGGCCAGGGCCAGGGCCGCGGCGGTCTTGCCGCAGCCCGTGGGGCCGGCCAGACAGATGACGGGCAGGGGCGCGGCCATCTTATTTGTTGACGCGGAAGCCGCCGTAGGGGGCGGAGAGGCAGGGGGTGGCCTGACGCACTTCGCCGCGCTGGTACTTTTCCATCAGGCGCAGGCGCACGTTCTCGGGCACCAGGCCCACGATGTCGGCGCCGTGGCTGGCCGCGGCCTTGACGATGGTGGAGCTGATGAACAGCCACTGGTAGTCGGTCATCAGGAACACGGTCTGGATGTCGCGCTGCAGGCGGCGGTTCATGAGGGCCAGCTGGAATTCGTATTCGAAGTCCGAGACGGCGCGCAGACCGCGCAGGATGGCACAGGCCCCGCGCTTGGCCGCATACTCCACGGTCAGGCCGGTGAAGGGTTCCACCAGGATGCGGTCGTCGTCGCCCACGGCCTCGCGGGCCATGGCCACGCGCTCTTCCTGGGAGAAGAGAGGGAACTTGGGCGTATTGTCGGCCACGGCCACCACGATCTGGTCGAAGACGGCCAGGCCGCGGCGGATGAGGGCCAGATGCCCGTTGGTCAGGGGGTCGAAAGTGCCGGGATAGAGTGCCAGTTTCATGCGAGTGTCCATATCAGTATGCGGGTTTGACCAAAATGGCGTTCCACCAGCAGTTCCAGACTGTCGGGAGCGGCCACGACGGCGTCTTTTTCGATCTCGGCGCAGATGAGGGCGCCGGGCGCCAGCCAGTTACGTTTGAGCAGGCCCTGCAGGGTGGCGTTGAGCAGGTTCTTGCGGTAGGGCGGGTCCAGGAAGACCAGGTCGAAACAGCCCATGGGCGTATTGTTCAGGGTCTTGCGCACGTCGTCGCGGATCAGGCGCACGCAGTCCTCCACGCCCAGCTGGCGGATGTTGTCGGCCAGGCAGCGGGCGGCCACGGCGGAGTTCTCCACCAGCACGGCCAGCTCGGCGCCGCGGCTCACGGCTTCGAAGGCCAGGCTGCCGCTGCCGGCGAAAAGGTCGAGCACGCGCGCCCCTTCCCAGACCACGCCCCGCGAGGTGAGCATGGAGAACAGGGATTCGCGCGTTTTGCCCATGGCCGGGCGGTAGCCTTCGCCCTCCACGGTCTTGATGCGTCTGCCGCCCAGTCTGCCGGAGATGATGCGCATGGTTTTTCCTGTATTTTCTGTGCCGTGGGTGAACGGCGGTTGGCTGTACAAAGGGTGCCCTCAGGGCAGGGAAAAGACTTGTACCTGCGGGGCGGCCCTTCCGTCAATGGGCGGCCGGGGCATCCCGTAAAGCGCGGAAGGGCGCGGCCCCAAGGCCGCGCCCCGTAAGACGGTCACATGCGGGAAAGGAGACGGGTCAGGGCGTAATCCATCTTGGCCAGGGCGTCCTGCAGTTCGGTCTGCTGGACCCAGGGACTCTGCTCCACGTCGGCCAGCTTGCCCTTGAACATGCCCCACTTGCGTTCCACTTCGCCGGTGAGGAAGTCCCAGTTGATGCGGGGATGGGCCAGGGCCTCGTGCTGGACGGTCTGGGCCACCTGATGGCCTTCGAGGATCATCTCTTCCATATAGCCGGGCACCAGCGGGGTCACACCGAACTTTTCCTTGATCAGGCCGGAAAGGGTAGTCTGGGCCTTTTCTTCACCGTGGACCAGGACCACGTTGGCCTTGTCGTGGACCAGGGGCTCCAGCCAGGAGAGCAGCTGGTCCTGCCCGGCGTGGGCGGAGAAGCCGTTGATGGTGTAGATGCGGGCGGCGATGTCCATATCTTCACCGAACAGGGTGATCTTGCTGGCTTTTTCCACGATCTTGCGGCCGGGGGTGCCCACGGCCTGATAGCCCACGAAGACGATGCTGGCCCCGGGCTTCCAGATGTTGTGCTTGAGGTGATGGCGCACACGGCCCGCGTTGCACATGCCGCTGGCCGAGATGATGATGGCCGGGCCCTTGTAGTCGTTGATGCTCTGGGATTCCGCGGCAGACAGGGTGTAGCGCAGGTTGGGCAGCTCGAAGGGGTCGTCGCCCTGGTGCAACATCTTCTGGGCGTCCTCGTCGAAGAGTTCGCGGTTGCGGCGGAAGACCTCGGTGGCGCGGATGGCCAGGGGGCTGTCCACGAAGACGGGCATGTCCGCGGGCAGTTTGCCCTTGCTCTGGAGGATGTGCAGACAGTAGAGGATCTCCTGCGTGCGCTCCACGGCAAAGGCGGGGATGATGACCTTTTCGCCCTTGCTGTAGCTGTAGGCGATGGCGTCGGCCAGTTCCTGGTCGCTGATGTCCTCGTCCTTGTGGTTGCGGTCGCCGTAGGTGGACTCCATGAAGATGTAATCGGCTTTGGGCGGGCTTTCGGGGTCGCGCACGATGAGGGCCTGGGGACGGCCGATGTCGCCCGAGAAGATGATGCTGGTGGTCTTGTCGTCCTCGGTCACTTCCAGGCGCAGGGAGCCGGAGCCGAGGATGTGGCCCGCATCATAGTAGGTGACCTTGATGCCCGGGGCGGGCTCGAAGTCCTCATGGTAGGCCACGGGGTGCAGGAGCTCGGCAGTCTTGAGGGCGTCTTCGGTGGTGTACAGGGCTGCGGGCGGGTTCTTGAGGCCGCGGCGGCTGTACTTTTTGGCTTCCCACTGGGCTTCCATCTCCTGGATGTGGGCGCTGTCCTGCAGCATGATGTCCAGCAGTTCGCTGGTGGCCTTGGTACAGTAGATGGGCTTGCTGAAACCTTCGCGCACCATGAGGGGCAGCAGACCGGAATGGTCGATGTGCGCGTGGGTCACGAGGATGAAGTCGATATTGCCAGGGGCGTAGGGACGGGGATTGCGGTTGCGCTCCTCGATGGCCTTGTTGCCCTGGTGCATGCCGCAGTCGATACAGAAACGCTTGCCGCAGGCCTCTATCATATAACAGGAGCCGGTAACGGTCTGGGCAGCGCCGAGAAACTGGACTTTCATGGGATGCTCCGGGGTGATGTTCTGCTTGCCGGATGCAAGCGGGGGATTCTTCACTATGCGCTTCCTGCCCCGGAAGCGCAAGGCCCCATAAACCTTTGACGGGCTGTTCCGGGCGGTTTAAGATGGATGTTCATCAAAAATTCTTTTTTGGTTTGAGACCTCCCCCTTCAGGGAGGGCTGATCCGCACGACCCCTATCCGTCGGTCGCGGAGCCAGTCGGCGGATGGGGCGACTGTGGATTGAAACATTTCTGCGATCCTCGCAACAAGGAGGCTTTCATGGAGATCCGGCAGAACGTCATCGACGATCTCAATGCCATGACCACGGAGTCCTGGCGCACCATCCGCATCATGGCCGAAATGGTCCAGGCCCTGGATACCCTGAACAAGCTGGGCACCAACTGCGTGTCCATCTTCGGCTCGGCCCGCTCCACCTCCGACACGCCCGAATACCGGGATGCCGAGCGTCTGGCCCGGATGCTGGTGGAAAAGGGCTTCGGCGTCATCACCGGCGGCGGCCCCGGCGTCATGGAAGCGGCCAACAAGGGCGCTGCCGAGGCGGGCGGCGTTTCCGTGGGCCTGCGCATCGAGCTGCCCCACGAACAGGGCTGCAACCAGTATGTGAAGACGCGCTGCAATTTCCGCTACTTCTTCACCCGCAAGTTCATGTTCGTGAAGTACGCCATGGCCTATGTGGTCATGCCCGGTGGCATGGGGACCATCGACGAACTGTCCGAGGCCTTCGTGCTGGCCCAGACCGGACGCATCCGGCCCTTCCCCATCATCCTTTATAATTCCTCCTACTGGGCGGGCCTGCTGGAATGGCTGCGCACGAGCATGGCCAACGGCGGTTTCATCAACCGGGAAGAGATCGACAAGCTCGTCACGGTGTGCGACACGCCCGAGCAGGTGGTGGAGCATCTGTGCAAGATCGTGATCCTGTAAGCAACGGGGCGCTGGTACGCCCCTGCGGCGGGCCCGTGCCTTCCGCGCCGCCGGGCTGGAGCTGGGAGTCCCTCATGCGTCTGGCCCTGGACGAGGCGCGGCAGGCCGCCCGCGAGGACGAAGTGCCTGTGGGCGCGGTGCTGGTAGCGGCGGATGGCCGTCTGCTGGCCCGCGCCCACAACCGGCCCGTGGCCCTGCACGATCCCACGGCCCATGCCGAGATCCTGGCCCTGCGGGCCGCCGGGGCCGCCAGCGGCAATTACCGTCTGGGCGGCGGGGTGCTGGTGGTGACCCTGGAACCCTGCGCCATGTGCGCCGCGGCCCTGGTCCATGCCCGGCTCGCCGGGGTGGTCTACGGGGCGGCCGACAGGCTGGCCGGTGCCGTGACTTCCTGCACCGAGACGCTGGACCAGCCTTTCTTCAATCACCAGGTCTGGCATATGGGCGGCGTGCTGGCCCGGGAAAGCGTGGACCTGTTGCAGGACTTCTTTGCCGGACGGCGGGACTGACCCCGCTTTTTTTGCGGGTACGCCCGCGTACGGGACGACGATGCTGGAGATCATCGCTTTTTGTTGCGGCGCCCTGGTCATGGTGCTGGAGATGGTGGGCGCGCGCGTGCTGGCCCCGCATGTGGGCACCTCGGCCGTGGTCTGGACCAGCCTCATCGGCGTGGTTTTGGCCTGTCTTTCCGTGGGGGCCTGGCTGGGAGGCCGCCTGGCCGACAGGCACCTTTCCCGGCGGGGGCTGGCCTTCATCCTGACGGGAGCTTCCCTGGGCAGCGCCCTGGCCGCCGGGACGCACCGTCTGGTGGGGGAGGCGCTGAGCGTCGCCATCACGGACATCCATCTGGCCGCCGTTGCCTGTGCCCTGGGCATCCTGGCCCTGCCCGCCCTGTGCTGCGGCATGATCAGCCCCTACATCATCCGGCTGCGCATCCGGGACGTGGCCACGTCCGGCGCCACGGTGGGGCGGCTGTACGCCCTGTCCACGGCGGGCAGCATCGTGGGCACCTTCCTGGGGGGCTTCGTCCTCATCTCCTTCTTTGCCAGCGGCACCATCCTCTGGGGCGTGGCCCTGGGCCTGCTGCTGCTCTCGCTGCCGGCCGAGCCCTCCCGTCCCTGGGGGCGGCTGGGCCTTGTGCTGTTGCTGCTCCTGCTGGCCGTCTGGGACCGGCAGTTCCGCCGGACGGAAGGCCCCCTGATGGTGGAGAGCCCCTACAACTGCATGCTGATCCACGAGAGCCGCGACAGGGGCAGGCCGGTGCGCATCCTCTCCACGGATCCCGACTACAGCCAGTCGGGCATGTATCTGGACGATCCTGACGAGCTCTATTTCGACTACACCCGCTTTTATGCCCTGGCCGTGCTGGCCCGTCCGCAGGCCCGGGACATCCTCATGCTGGGCGGGGGCGGCGGCTCCGTGCCCAAGTGGCTGCTGTCCGGCAAGAGCGGGCTGGACGCCGCAGACCTGCGTCTGACCGTGGTGGAGCTGGATCCCGGCATGAGCGCCGTGGCCCGGCGCTGGTTCTTCCTGCCCGGGGACGACCCGCGTCTGCGCCTGATCCATGCCGATGCCCGGACCTTCCTCAACCGGCAGCGGGAACAGTATGACATCCTGCTGGTGGACGTGTTCAACTCCTGCTATTCCATCCCCTTCCATCTGGGCACGCAGGAGGCCTTTGCCGCCATGCGCCGTGCCCTGCGCCCCGGCGGCGTGCTGGCCATGAACGTCATCGCTGCTGTGGAAGGCGAGGACGGCCGCCTGCTGCGGGCCATCCATGCCGGGCTGCAACGGCATTTCGCCCGGGTGGAGGTCTTTTGCGTCACCGATCCCGGGCATCCCGGCCAGTTGCAGAACCTGATGGTGCTGGCGTTCAGCGACGCCGCCACGGCCGCGGCCCTGCGTGACGGCCCGGGGCATTCGCCGGAGATGGCGGCCATGCTGGCCTGCCGTTATCGTCCTTCCCTGCCGGTTACGGAGCCCCTGCGTGACGACTTCGCCCCGGTGGAACGTTTCGCCCTGTCGCTGCTGCGGCGTCCCTGAGCCGGAAGGCTCGTCCTTCTCCTGTGATTTTCTTGATGTGGTGCAGGCCCGTTGCGGCAGGTCGTGCCCTTCGTCACTTTCTGCGGCGAGAGGGCGGCACGGCCATCCGTTTGGGGGAAAACGGCAGGGGGCAGGGTCCCATACTGCGCGGAGCCGGGAAAGCCGCATGCGCCTGTGCGGGCCGCAGCCATGCCCGCCCAAGGGGGGCAGGCTTGCCGTTTGGCCCCGAAATGCGTAGATTGTGCGCCATGAGAGGGATGGCACGGCCCTGGCGGCCCGTGCAGACTCTTTACTTCAACCGTGCACGTCCCGGGTGCGCGTTCGCAAGGAAGGCAGTTTTGAGCGAATCCATCGATGATCTCACAGTGGAATATGAGGAGAACGGACAGATCATCCTCAAGGAACTGGACAAGATCGTCCTGAGCAAGGGCGCCTGGACCACTATCCTCTTCCGCTATCAGGAGTGGAAGCCGCAGACCTCGTCCTACGGCCCCGACAAGTATGTGATCCGCCGCTACAAGAAAATGGGCGGCGAATACCGGCAGCAGAGCAAGTTCACCATTTCCAGCGCCGATCAGGCCCGCAAGATCGTGGACGCCCTGCAGACCTGGATCGGGGAGGCCGAGCAGGAAAAGTAGCCGGGACAGTCTGTGCCTTCCCAGAGGTGCTGTTTGAGGAAAAAAGGGCGCTGCACATGCAGCGCCCTTTTCGTGTCCATAAGGGATGAAAAAAGGACCGTCGGAAAAGGGCGGTCCTTGATGGGACGGGATGCGGGGGAGCAGTCCCGCCCTCGCGGGGGCAGAAAGGAAACCCGGCAGCATGCTGCCGGTCATAAAAACATGGAAGAAGTATAGCCCTTTGGCTGGGCAAGGCAATGCCCCGGGCCCGGAGTGTACAGTTTGATACACAGTTACGGCAGGCAAGGCGGTATACGGGCATCGCGTCCATCCCGGGAAGGAGCGGGGCCGTGCCTTGCCATGTGCCTGCGTTTGGGAGGGCCGGTGCCGGTCGCGCTTCTTTCCGGGCATTTTGTCCTCTTTTGCGTCCCGGCCCTATCCGCCTTGTCGGGACCGTCGGCTGCGGCTATACAGAGGGGGTATCAGGCTGAGGTGCCGCCGCAGGGCCCCGGTACGGGCACGGCAGGCGGCGGTGATGTTGGGCAATCTTCAACTTCTGGAAAATCCTGTGGAAAAATGTTCCTTGCGCGAACTGCTGGCCAAAGCCTCTCCCTTGCGTTCGGGGGACGTGCTGGCCGGCATCGCGGCCGAGAATGAGGAGGAGCGCATCCGGGCCCAGATGGCCCTGGCCGATGTGCCCCTGAAGCGTTTCCTGTCGGAGTGCGTGGTGCCGTACGAGACGGACGAGGTCACCCGGCTCATCATGGACAGCCACGATGCGCAGGCCTTTGCGCCGGTCAGCTCCTTCACGGTGGGCCAGCTGCGCGACTGGCTGCTGACCCCTGCCGCGGACACGGCGACCCTTACGGCCCTGGCGCCGGGCCTGACCCCGGAGATGGTGGCCGCGGCCAGCAAGCTCATGCGCATCCAGGATCTGGTGCTGGTGGCCTCCAAGTGCAGCGTGGTGACGCGCTTTCGCGATACCATCGGCCTGCCGGGGCGTTTTTCCTCGCGCCTGCAGCCCAACCATCCCACCGATGACGCGCGCGGCGTGCTGGCCTCCGTCATCGACGGCCTGCAATACGGCTCCGGGGACGCGGTCATCGGCATCAACCCGGCTTCGGACAGCCTGCCCGCCATCGGGCGCCTGCTCCGCCTGCTGGACGATGTCATCGTCCGTTACGACATCCCCACCCAAAGCTGCGTGCTGACCCACGTCACCAACACCCTGGAGATGATCCGGCGCGGCGTGCCCGTGGACCTCTGCTTCCAGTCCATCGCCGGTACGGAAAAGGCCAATGCCAGTTTCGGCATCTCCCTGTCCCTGCTGGACGAGGCCTGGGACGCCACCCTCTCCCTGAAGCGCGGCACGGTGGGGGACAACGTCATGTATTTCGAGACCGGGCAGGGCAGCGCGCTTTCCGCCGGGGCCCACTTCGGCGTGGACCAGCAGACCCTGGAATGCCGCGCCTATGCCGTGGCCCGGCGTTACCGTCCCCTGCTGGTCAATACGGTGGTGGGCTTCATCGGGCCGGAATATTTGTTCAACGGCAAGCAGATCATCCGTGCCGGTCTGGAGGACCATTGCTGCGGCAAGCTGCTGGGCCTGCCCATGGGCGAGGACGTCTGCTACACCAACCACGCCGAGGCCGACCAGGACGACATGGACATGCTCCTGACCCTGCTGGGCGTGGCGGGCTGCAATTTCGTCATGGGCATCCCCGGTGCCGATGACATCATGTTGGGCTACCAGTCCACCTCCTTCCACGATGTGGCCTGGCTGCGGCGGGTGCTGGGCAAGCGGCCCGCACCGGAATTCGAAGCATGGCTGGAGCGCATGGGCATCCTGTCCGCCGCGGGCGAGCTGCTGCCGCCCGGTGAGCGCCGGGGCATGGCCGCTCTGGGCCGGGAACTGGAGGAGGGCGGCCATGGCAACTAGGCAGGATGAGCTCGCGGGCGCCGCGCCCGCCATCGTGACGCCGGACCCTTGGGAAGAACTGCGCCGCTTCACCGATGCGCGCATCGGTCTGGGCCATTGCGGGGTGAGCCTGCCCGTGAAACGCTGGCTGGAATTCCGTCTGGCCCATGCCCGCGCCCGGGATGCCGTCATGACGCCGCTGGATGAAGAGCAGGTGCGCGCCGGTCTGGCCGCCCACGGTCTGGAATGCCTCTCCCTGAGCAGCGCGGTGGCGGACAGGAACGAATATCTGACCCGGCCGGACAAGGGGCGTCGTCTTTCCGTGGCTTCGCGGCAGCTGCTGGATGCCTGGATGGACGCGCATCCCGGCAGTGCGCCGGACGTGAGCGTGGTCATCTGTGACGGCCTGTCCGCACGGGCCGTGCACGAGAACGCCGTGCCCTTCGCGTCCCGTTTTCTGGAAGAAGCGGCCGCTGCCGGGCTCAGTGCCGCGCCGGTGGCTCTGGTGAAGTTCGGCCGCGTGGCTGTGGGCGACGATGTGGCGGCCCTGCTCAATGCGCGGCTGGTGGTCGTGCTGGTGGGCGAACGCCCCGGCCTCAGCTCGCCTGATTCCCTGGGCGTCTACATGACCCACGCGCCCACGCCCGGCCTGACCGACGAGGCCCGCAACTGCATCTCCAACGTGCGCGCCGCGGGCCTGCCCGTGGAGGAGGCCGTGCGCAAGCTCTGCTACCTGGTGGAGAATGCCCTTGTCCGGCGCCTGTCCGGTGTGGATCTCAAGGACGACGTGCCGCCCGGCTATCTGCCGTTCGCGGAGACGCGGGCATTGGGATAGGGAAGACGGAGAGGCCCGACAGGAGGCCGGGATACCGTTGAAAAATGAAAAGGCAGGTTTCCGCGAGGGGAACCTGCCTTTCAAATATTGGTGGGCCCACCAGGACTCGAACCTGGGACCTGCCGGTTATGAGCCGGAGGCTCTACCAACTGAGCTATAGGCCCACGAAGGAAGCGAACTATAGCCGGAAGGACGCTTGGCGGTCAAGCCCTTCCGGCAGGGCTTGAGGGCCGGGCTCCGGCGGGGACAGCTGGGCGGGCCTGTGCGGTTCCACAAAAACGAAGGGGCTGCCCGCATGTACGGACAGCCCCGCAAACAGGCAGGTATCGCAGCGGGGCGCTACATGGCGCCGCCGGCGTTGAGCTTGCTGATCTGTTCGTCCATGGCCTTCTTCAGGGGCGCGGGCAGGCCCATGATGTCCACGTTGAGGAAGCCGCGCACGATGGTGGAGGTGGCTTCGTCCTCGTCCAGGCCGCGGGCCATGAGGTATTCGATCTCTTCTTGGGCGATCTTGCCCACGGCGGCTTCGTGGGAGAGTTCCACGCCGTCGCGGCAGCTGTCCAGTTCGGGGATGGCATGCACGCGGCCGCCGCCCACGATGAGGCCCTTGCACTCCAGATGGCCCTTGACCGGGGTGGCCGAAGCGCCGATGAAACCGCGGTTGATGATGGTGCCGCCGGTGGTCAGGGTGCGGGAGATGATCTCGCCGCAGGTGTGGGGCGCGTTGAGGTGGATGGCGCTGCCGCTGTCCACGTAGGAGCCCGTGGGCGTCACGATGACCGAGTTGAAGGTGGCCACGGCGCCCTCGCCGTTGAGGTCGATGCGGGGATAGGATTGCAGGCTGCCCACGCTCTTGAGCAGGATGTAATTGTTCTGGAACACGCCCCCGGCTTCCACCACGCCCGCCGAGCGCGGCCGCACGGTGGTGGAGTCGCCCCAGTTGTGGATCATGGTGAAGGTCAGCTTGCCGCCCTTTTCCACATAGTATTCGGTGATGCCCAGATGCGCGGCATCATTGCTGTGCTGGGAGGTGGCGCAGCCGCCCAGGATGTTGAGCTCGGCGCCTTCTTCCACCACCACGATGTTGTGCACGGCCTGTCCGGCGGCATTGCCCTTGATGAACATGCAGGACTGCACGGGCTGGCTGATCTTCACGCCCTTGCGGGCACGCACGAAGTAGCCGCCGTTGAGGTGCTCGTAGGCCATGCGGGTGATCTCGTCCTTGTTGGGATCGAGCAGCTTCCAGTAGTACTGCGGCAGGCCGTCGAACTTTTTGAGGGCCGCGCGGATGTCCATGAGGTCCAGGCCTTCCTGCCGGGTGGTGCAGTGCACGTCGGCATGGTTGAGCTGCATGAAGGCACCGCTGACCTTGGTGTCGTGCACGTCGATGCCGGCCAGGACCAGGCGCTGCTGGTCTTCCTGGGGCAGACGGGTCAGATCTTCGATGGGGGCGGAGTTCTCACCGCCGCTGAAGTTGAAACGGGAAAGGTCGATGCTGCTCATACCAGGGGAGCCTCCGCGATTTTGCCGTACATGTCGCCGGCCAGGCAGCGCAGGCATTCCTGGTAGCCGTGCTGGGCGATATGGTCGAGGATGACGCGCGGGCGCGCTTCACAGCAGAGCTTGCCGTGATACATGACCTGTCCGCGGTCGGCGTTGACGTATTCAAGGATGTGGCCGGTGTGGGTGATGATGAGCCCGCTGGTGGAACGCTGGCGACCCTGCTCGCGCAGGGTGGCGCTACAGCAGTCGGGCACGCCGTCCAGCAGCTTGCGCACGGTCTTGCCCACCAGGGCCATGTTTTCCAGGTCCACGCCGGATTCCGGCTCGTCGAAAAGCAGCAGGTTGGGCTGCTGGGCCATGAGCTGCAGCAGCTCGGAGCGCTTGATCTCGCCGCCGGAGAAACCGGCGTTGACGTCGCGGTCCAGGAAGGTATCGAAATGCACGCGCTTGGCCATGGCGGGGATGTCCATCTTGCGGCCGCGGCCGCACAGTTCCACCATCTTGCCCGTGGGCAGGCCGTGGATGGTGGGCGGGCGCTGGAAGGACATGCCGATGCCCAGACGGGCACGCTCGTACATGGGGGCGTAGGTGATGTCGTGGCCCTTGAAGATGATCTTGCCCCGGGTCACCTCGTAGCCGGAAAAGCCCATCAGCGTCATGAGCAGGGTGGTCTTGCCGGAGCCGTTGGGGCCGAACAGGATAAAGGTTTCGCCCGCTTCCACCTTCAGGTCGATGCCTTTGAGCACCGGCGTGCCGTGGACGGAAACGTGCAGGTCTTGGATCTCAAGCATTGTTTCCCTCAATTATGCCGGAAGTCCTCCCCCTTGCGGGAGCCCGGCAGGCTTTCTAGTCCTGGGGGTCGGTTTCACCCAGATATTCCATGACGTCGTAGTGCACGTGGTCCAGCACATGCGTCAGGTAGGAGACGCATTCGTCGCCCACGGCATGGCCCAGCAGGTCCACGATGAACGCGGCGCGCTTGGCGTTGACAAGGGCGACATTGCCGGGATCGCCGTCGTCGGGGATGGCGCTCACGGCTTCGTGGAAGGCCACGAGGTCATCTTCGGTCAGGTGCTTGATGGGCTGGGGTTCGTCATTGATGTAGGGGACGCCTTCCCGCAGTTCCAGCATGACGGGATTGCCGTGCATGATCGCGATGCAGACTTGCATGATATTGATACCTCGCTGTGAAGTTGGGGGCATAGTGGCAAACTTGGACAGGCATGTCCAGTAGGGCCCCTGTTTCGGAACGCGTGCTCGCTGCGGGCCGGCGGACCTTTCCCCCGCTATAAAGATGGGGTCGCGGCGGCAAAAGGCAAGGCCGCTTCCGGCCGGGCTCCGGGATTTTCGGGCAAAAAAAAGGCCGGGGCAGGGCCCCGGCCTGGAAAGGCGTGCTCAGGCTAGCTCAGCTGGGAGATCAGGGTCTCCTTGATGGAGTCGATGGTGCCTTCGCCATTCAGTTCGATGTACTTGGTCTTGCCTTCGGCGGCCAGGTTCTTGAAGAAGTAGGCCGCGGCCAGGGTGCCGTTCTCGGTGTTGTAGTAGATGTCGTGACGCTTGTTGATGGCGGCTTCGTCCTGGTCGTCGGAACGGGTGGAGAGCTCACCGCCACAGACGCGGCACTTGTCACCGTTGGGCTTGATGGCGTCGATGAAGATGTTGTTGGGATGGTTGTTGTTTTCCTTGCACAGGCGACGGCCCATGATGCGGTTCTTGGCGATCTCGCGGGGCAGCAGGATCTCGATGACGTAGTCCAGTTTCAGACCTTCGGCCTGCAGGGCTTCCCACAGTTTCTGGGCCTGCACCATGTTGCGGGGGAAGCCGTCCAGCAGCCAGCCGTCCTTGCCCTTGGTCTTCAGGGTCTCCAGCACCATGGGGATGGTGATGTCGTCGGGCACCAGGTCGCCGCGATCGATGTATTCCTTGGCCTTCTTGCCCAGCTCGGTGCCGCCGCCGATGTGCTCACGGAAGATGGCGCCGGATTCGATGTGAGCAAGATTGTACTTAGCCTTGACCAGGTTGCCCTGGGTGCCCTTGCCGCTGCCGTTGGGACCAAAGATGAGGATATTCATGGCGCTTCTCCTTATTGAGACGGACCGTTGTTGGGTTTGTGCAAAAAAGAACAGATAGAGCCTGTCTACCCTTTGCAGGCGGTTCTGTCAACGGGGGCGGGGAAAGTGCAAGGCCTTTTCCGGCAGGGGAAGGCCGGTGGGGCCGGGGCGAAAGAGCCCGGGGCGCGGGATCAGCGGAACAGGTTCCAGGTGCCTTCCATGACCCCGCCCAGCAGCTCGAAGATGCCGTGGGTCAGGCTGGTGACGGCGTAGAGGATGGCCGTCCCTGCGCTGACCGAGGTCTTGGGATCATGGAGCTTGCCGGTCACGCGCACGGGGAATTCCTGCATGCGGTCGGTCTTGACGAAAAGGTTGCAGTCCAGGTCTTCGTTGTTGAAGTCGATGCGGCCGCCGCCGCGCACGCGCATCTCGGCATCCTGATAAAAGATGTTGCTGCTGCGGGCCACACCGCCCTGCATGTTGCCCGAGGCGCTGAGGCGCTGGAAGCGGGTGGGCTTGCCGCCGGGCCGCCCGGCCTTGTCGCGGTTCTGGTAGCTGCCGTTGATGATGGCCACGCCCCAGGTGCCGGAAAGGGCCGCGGGCATCTGGCCGCTGCCGGTCAGGTGGGCGCTCATCTCCGATTCCACCGAGGCCAGCCCCCGCACGGCGCGCTTGTCGTTGCGGTCGTTGCTGGCGGCGTCGAGGTTGATGTTCAGGGCCCTGACCTTGGTGGTGTAGCTCAGGCCCCGGTCGAAGCGGAAGTCGCCCGAGGCACGCAGGCGCGAATTGTAAAAGTTGCCTTCCAGGGCAGGCACGGAAAGGTGGCCGTCCTTGAGGCTGAAGCGGGTGGTCATCTGCTGCATGCGCAGGCGCATGAAGCGCACCCTGTCCACGCTCAGGCTCCCCTGGGCATCGAAGGCCTTCATGAAGCGCAGGTCCCAGGGAGCGCCCGGGGCCTTGCTCCGTCCCTTGCTGCGGGCCTGGTCGGGGAACATCTCCGCCAGCAGGCGGTCCAGATCGAAGTCCGCGGCATGCAGGCGCAGGTCCAGTTGCGGGGTGCCGCTCCAGTTCACGGCAGCTTCGCCGTCCACCTGCTGCCAGCCCAGGCTGCAGCGCAGGTCCTTGAGGCGCAGGCTGTCCGGGGTGCCGGAGGCCGTGCCCTTGAGGCGCAGGCTGTTGAGGGAGGCGGGCAGGGAGGCGGGCGCACTGCCCCGGATCTGCCGGAGGCTGTGCTTCAGGTCGCGGGCGGCAAGGTCCACGTTCCCGCCCCAGGTCGGGCCGCTGCGGCCGTTGCTGACGTCCAGATCGCCCTTGAGCTGCAGGCCCAGCGCCGAGAGCGTGGCCTTTTTCAGCTTCAGCCCGGCAGGGCCCGCACAGCTGAACACGCCGTCGGCATCCAGATCCATGCCCTGGGGCAGCAGATCCTTTTCAAGGGACGGCAGGTGCAGGCGCAGGGAACCGGGCAGATCCTGCCAGGCCACGAACTCCTTGCCGCCGAACCAGACGAGGCCGTCCAGCTTCTGGGTCAGGGAAAGATCCTCGCCCTCCAGCGAGGCCGTCCAGCGGCCTTCGAAACCGGCCCGGGCCGGAGTGGGGCGCAGGTCGCGGCGGGCGCTTTGCAGGTCGAGGCGCAGCGAGAGTTTTTCGAAGGGCAGGCTCTTTTTGCCTCCGGCGGGCAGCAGGCCCTTGCTGCCGTCGGCCGAGACCGTGCCGCGCATGCTCTTCAGGAACACGTCCAGGTCGCTGCCCCGGCTGGTGATGGCCGCCTGGGCGGACAGCATGCCGCGCCGTACGGGGATGAGGTCGAAATCCCTGACCAGCTTGCTGCCGTGGACCTTGTCCAGGCGCAGGTCGATGTCGAAGGTGGGCATGTCCGAAGGCCCGCCGATGGCGCAGCGGCCCTTGAGGCGGCCTTCGTAAAAGTCGCCCGTGGCCCGGATCACGGCCGTACCGTTGCCGGCCTTGTCGGGGGTGCCGGGTTCGATGACCACGGCCGCGCCGGTGATGGTCACAGGGCCGTAATGCACGGTGCGGGCATTGAGGCGGATGTCATAACCGATATCCAGGTCCGTGGCGGGATCGGGCGGCGGCAGCGGCGTGGAGCGCGAGGCCCGCAGGCTGGTCAGGGGCCCGTGCGGGAAATAGACCTGCAGGGGCAGGGTGCCCACGGCTTCAGGGATGGCCCGGCCCAGCTTTACTTCCGGGGCGGTCAGGTCAAGGGCCACCACCGGTTCGGCCCAGCGGGCCACGCCGCCGGAACCGGTGAAGCGCGAACCCGAGGCATGGGCCACGATATAGGGCACGCGCAGGCCTTCGGCATCCAGCTCGAATTCCAGCAGGCTGTCCGTGATGTTGTCCAGGGCCATCTGCAGGCCCGGGGCCAGACCGCGGGCAAAGCCCAGCCAGCGCGTCAGGCTCAGGCGGTGGGCCTGCAGACTGCCGTTGAGGACGGGGCCCCTCTGTTTGTCGAGGATCAGGTTGCCGTCGAGGGTGGCGCTGTCTTCGCCCAGTTCCAGCCGGATGCGTTCCAGGCGCACGGGTGGGCGCGTCCCTCCCGCAGCGGGCAGGTCGGGCTGGGGAGCCACCTGGGGTGCGGGAACTGTCTTTGCAGCGGCGGCATCAGCGGCCGGTGAACGGGGGGCGGACGGGGCAGGAGCCGTTGCGGGACCATCCTTTCCGGCTGCGGCCAGCTCCTGCGGATCGGGCAGGAAGACCTCGCGCAGCATGCGCCGTACCGAGGCCTGCGGCGCGTTCCTGTCCTGCAGCAGGCGGCCGGCCACGGCAAAGGGGATGGGCTCGTCGTCCTGCATCAGGTCGCCCTGGATGTCATGATCCAGCTGCCAGCCCGCGGCCGTGGCCGTGAAATCGAGGTTCATGCGTACGCGGGGCAGGTGGGGCGGCAGATGCAGCAGGGTACGCAGGCGCAGGCGGGGCGTATCGCTCAAAAAACGGAGCGGACGGCTGCGGCCTTCCACGAGCAGGTTCTCCAGGTCGAGCACGGGGATCTCTTCCCCGGCGGCCAGGTTGCGGATCAGACCTGCCTGCAGTTTGCCGCGCACGTCCTGAAGACCGCGCAGATGCAGCACGCAGGCAAGGTTGCCCGCGCGCAGGGAAGAAGCGTCCTGGGCCTGGAAGGAGAAATTGCCCTGGTCTATCTCTATCTGGAGGGTACCGGGCAGCAGGCCGTCCAGCCGGGCCAGCCCCCCCGTATCGCCGCTGCCGCCCCCGGCGGCGGAGCCCAGCTTGCGCAGGTCCAGCGTGGGCAGCGGCAGGCTGCCGGAGAGCACGGGATTCTGCAGGGCCACGTATTCCAGTTCCAGCCGTCCCTGCAACAGGGCGGTCAGGCGGGGGCGCAGGCGGGCCGTGCGGACGGAGATGTCCAGCTCCTTGATGCGGATGCGCACGTCATCGGCCTGGACGGCCGGAGGCAGCCAGGAAAGGCCGATGGACCTGACATGCAGGTGGAGGCCCGTACGCTGGGTGAAGTCTTCCAGCAGGGCATGGGTGATGGCGACGGAATTGTGCTGCACATAGACCATGGCCGCGCCGGCCAGCAACAGGATGCCCAGCAGCAGGGCTGCCAGACAGCGGAGGAAAAGACGCAGGCGGCGGGATGGTTCGGGCATGGCAGGAAGGCTGCTTGACGATGAAAAGGGGCAAGGCTAGGTTGACGAAGCGCTGTCGCGGCGTGCGCGGAAGGCACGACAAGAGCCCCGCCGGAGGGAAAAGCCCGCTTCCGGGCAAAAAACGGAACAGCCCTAGCGGCTGCTGTCCATGTGCAGGTCCAGACCCGGGTCCACCCCCGGCGTGCGGGGCGCGGCCTTCTTGGCCGCAGGCGCATCAAAGCTCAGATGCAGCAGGGGATCCTGTGCGGCAGGCGTGGCCTGCACGGCCGTTTCGGCCAGTTTGGGGGCAGGGCAGCCCAGGGCATCCAGGCGGGCTTCCATGGCGCGCAGCAGCACGCGCATCTGGGCGTGTTCGTCACGCAGGGCGCGGTTCAGGCGTTCCTGGCTGCGCAGCATGTAGAATTGTACGGCAAGCATGCCGAGAAAACAAAGAAAAATAAAGAGCATCAGGGAAAACATGGGGCGGCCTCGCGGATATTCTGGCGGCCGTCGTGCCCATGTTTCCGGGGCTGGCCGCAGCTCCGCTTATATACATTCGGACGCGGCAGGGCAAGATGCCGCAAGGAAGGAAAATGGCAACAGCAAAGATCGAACCGCATATGGTCATGGCCGATGCCCAGGGCAACATCTATGATGATCCCGACCTGCTCATGGTCTGCCGCCGCAGCGAGGAATGGGGCACGCCCCGTCCTGACGAACTCATGCCCCTGCCCGAGGAGAGCGAGCTCTTCCTCCTGCCCGGACGCCGGGCCGTGGGCCTGAACCCCGAGACCGGCGAGATAGAGTGCACCGAGGATCTGGCCGTGGCCGCCTTTGCCGCACCGGCCCATACGCTCTCCGCCCATCCGGCCTACACCAGCGATGCCGACGCCCCCCTGCTGCCCCTGTTCGCCTATGGCGCCGTGGGCTTCGCCAAGGGGCGCTTCTACATCTGTGCCCGCAAGGTGGATGCCGACCAGCGTCAGGAGTTCCGCCACATCCCGCGTTCCCGCATCGAAAAGAACGTGCGGGCCCTGCTGCGCCAGTTCCCCAAGAACCGTCTGGTGGGCCACATCCTCGAAGACTGCGTCATGAAGTACGACTGCCCGGCGGCCCGCAACTTTGCCCTGGGCCGTTTCGAGGCGCCCCTGCCCAGCTCGCGTACCTGCAATGCCCGCTGTGTGGGCTGTATCTCCGAGCAGGACAAGGATTCGCCCATCAACGTGACGCCCCAGTGCCGCCTGACCTTCACCCCCACCCCCGAGGAACTGGTGGAAGTCATGAGCTTCCATGCCGGCCGCGAGACGAAGACGCCCATCTATTCCTTCGGGCAGGGCTGTGAGGGCGATCCCCTCATGAATCCCGACCTGCTGGTGGAAAGCGTGCGCCTGTTCCGCAGCCGGGGCGGCGTGGGCACGGTCAACTGCAATACCAACGCCTCCCGCACCGAGGCCGTGGAGCGTCTGGCCCAGGCGGGCCTCTCCAGCATCCGCGTCAGCCTCAACAGCGCCCGGCCCGAAGTCTACGAGCGCTACTACCGCCCCCACGGCTACAGCTTCGACGACGTGCGCCGCTCCATCGCCGTGGCCCGGAAGAACGGCCTCTGGGTCTCGCTGAACCTGCTCTTCTTCCCCGGTGTCACCGACAGCGAAGGCGAGCTGGAAGCCCTGGCCCGTCTGGTGGGCGAGAACGGCGTGAGCATGATCCAGTGGCGTAACCTCAACATCGACCCCGAATGGTATCTGGGTCTCATGCGCGGCATCGACCACGGCCCCATCATGGGCCTCAGCCTGTTCATGAAGCGTCTGAAAAAACTCTGCCCCTGGCTGCGCTTCGGCTACTTCAACCCCTATGTGGGCGAGAAGGCCGAGCTCACGGCCCCCCTGCCCGGGCAGTGGCAGATGCCTGATCTTTCCGTGGCCGACGCCCCTCTGGCCGGGCCCGCTTCGGAAGAGGCCGCCGGGGAGGCGGACGCGGAAGCTGGAGCATAGTTTTTGACGGAGGAGGCCGGGTATTTTCCGGGGGAGGAGGGCGCTTTTGAAAAAGCGTCCCCCCCGGGCCCCCTCTCCCCGTAAAACTTTTGCTCCGGTGCGGATGGCAGGTCCCCGTCTTCGGCTTGCGGGGAGCGATTTCGTTTCGTCATCGGGGAAGGGGGGAGCGCGAGCGTCTCCCGTGCCTAAAAGAGGGGACGCTGCCCGGAGTAATGACAAGGCGGCTTCCGGAGCATGGCATCGTCAGGAACGGCGTAGGGCGGACGGTGCAGCACGCGGACGGGAGGCTCATCCGTGAGGCGACGGAGGCGCGGATCCCGGGTGAACGGACAGGCTCAGGGCGGGTACGGATAACGGGCGGATATTCCAGCCTGTTTCCCGGGCGGGATGTTTTTGATGGGAAAAAGGATGTTTTTAGTCGGAGATAAATATTTTTCGTCGGGAGACGGTCTTTTGCTTGACGCACGTCCTGTTCTTTTATAGCTTCTTTTTGAAATTGAATTTCTTTTTCTAAACATCCAACGGCGGCCACGCCGCCAGGGAGTTGTCATGAGCAAAGTCCTGATCGTTTTTGGTTCCAGCACCGGCAATACCGAGGGCATCGCCCAGAAACTGGAAGAGATCATCGCCGCCGCAGGCCATGACGTCACGCTGAAAAACGCCGCCGACGTGGATGCCGACGGTCTGGCCGAAGGCTATGATGCCGTGCTGCTGGGCTGCTCCGCCTGGGGTGACGACGAGCTGGAGCTGCAGGACGATTTCATCCCTCTTTATGAGAACATGGAAGCCATGGGCCTTTCGGGCGTCAAACTGTCGGCGTTTGCCTCCGGCGACAGTTCCTACACGCATTTTTGCGGTGCGGTGGACGCCATCGAGGCCAAGGGCAAGGACCTGGGTGCGCAGATCGTGGCTGAGGGGCTGAAAGTGGACGGTACCGTCAGCGATGCCCCTGATGCCGTGCAGGAATTTGCGGCTGCTGTTCTGGCAGCATTGTAGCCGCAAAGGGACCCCGGCCTTCGCCGGGGCGCGTCCTGTGCCTTGCGCGGAGTCTGGTCATGGACTCCGCGCTTCTTTTATGTCCTGTCCCGCCTTCAAGAGGCCTTGGGCATCCCGGGCCTTGCCAGCCGCAGGCAAACATCGTAGCGTGCCGCCATCATCATCTTTGTTGTGGAGGTCTGTATGGCGATCCTTGTTTGCGGCGGTGCGGGCTATATCGGTTCCCACGCGGTCCATGCCTTGGCAGCGGCCGGGCAGGAAGTCGTGGTGGTGGACAATCTCCAGACGGGCCATGCCGCCGCCGTGGCGGGCAAGGCTGCCTTCGTGCAGGGCGACATCCGCGATGCCGCCTGTCTGGACGGCATCTTCCGCCGTTTCCGCATCGACGGCGTCATGCACTTCGCCGCCGATTCGCAGGTGGGCGAGAGCATGGTCGATCCCCTCAAGTACTTCAACAATAATGTGGGCGGCATGCAGAGCCTGCTGGAAGCCATGGTCCGTCATGGCGTGGGCCGCATCGTGTTCTCGTCCTCGGCGGCGGTCTACGGCGAGCCCGACAGCGTGCCCATCAGCGAGGATGCCCCCACCCGGCCCACCAATCCTTACGGGCACAGCAAGCTGATGATGGAGGCCATGATGCGCTGGGTCTCGGTGGCCCATGGCATCCGCTATGTCTCCCTGCGTTATTTCAATGTGGCCGGGGCCCTGGCCGACGGCAGCATCGGCGAGGACCACAGCCCCGAGAGCCATCTCATCCCTCTGGTCCTGCAAGTGCCGCTGGGCCGGCGGCCGCATATCACCATCTTCGGTGATGATTACGCTACGCCCGACGGGACCTGCATCCGCGACTACATCGCCGTCACCGACCTGGTGGACGCCCATATGAGGGCCCTGGATCATCTGCAGCGCGGCGGTGATGACCTCATCTGCAACCTGGGCAACGGGCAGGGTTTTTCCGTGCGCGAGATCGTGGACTGCGCCCGCAAGGTGACCGGTCACGAGATCCCCGTGGTCATGGGGCAGCGGCGCGCGGGCGATCCGGCCCGTCTGGTGGCTTCCGCCCGCAAGGCGCAGCAGGTGCTGGGCTGGCAGCCGCAGCTGGGTGTGGAGGCCATCATCGAATCAGCCTGGCGCTGGCACCGGGAACATCCGCACGGTTACGGCGAACGGCAGTAAGACGGCATCCTGGCGGGGCGTCAGCCATGCGCCGTTCCTGTAGCGGAGGAGCCGTGCAAAAGGACGGTAGTGGCAGGCTGGCCTGCCAGAAAAGACAATGTTTTATCCGGGGAGGCATGAGCCTCCCTTTTTTTATGGCCTCGCGCGGGCTTGCTTTTCTTTTGAGGCGCCGCTATCTTAATATTGATAACTTGTACTGATAGGAGGTGCCATGTACGGCTATCCCTGCGCGCGACGCGCCTTTTCCTTTTTCATCCTGATGCTGGCCCTGGTCCTTTCCGGGACCGGTGCCGCGGCTGCGGAACTTTCCCGCCCCACCTTTGACCCCTTACGGGAGAAAGCCCCCATGAATAATGACGGATTCCGGATCATTGCCCGCGGTGATGCCGCGGTGCCGCTCCTGACGCCCCGCGAGGCGGACATCATCCTCCGCAAGGCCACGGAAGCCCCGTGGTCCGGTGAGTACGAAAAAAACACGGCCGCCGGGACCTACCTGTGCCGCCAGTGCGGCGTGGCCCTGTACCGTTCTTCGGACAAGTTCGATTCCGGGTGCGGCTGGCCCGCCTTCGACGATGCCCTGCCGGGCATGGTGCGTCGCCAGCCCGATGCCGACGGCCACCGGGTGGAGATCGTTTGCGAGCACTGCGGCGCCCACCTGGGGCATGTTTTTGAGGGCGAAGGCCTGACGGCCAAGAACACCCGCCATTGCGTCAACTCCCTGTCCATGCGCTTCGCCCCTGCGGGCAGCGAAAAGGAAAAGCTGGGCCTGGCCCTGTACGAGCAGGTGCGCAACACCCAGGTGGCCGTGCTGGCGGGCGGCTGCTTCTGGGGCGTGGAAGATGCCCTGAGCAAGCTCCCCGGTGTGGTGGACGTGCGTTCCGGCTACACGGGCGGCCATACCGACCGGCCTTCCTATGAGGATGTCTGCCGGGGCGATACCGGCCATGCCGAAGCCGTGCTGGTGCGCTTCGATCCCAAAAAGATCAGCTATGAGGCCATCGTACGCCGCTTTTTCGAGGTCCACGATCCCACCCAGCTGGACAGGCAGGGCCCGGACGTCGGCAGCCAGTACCGCTCCATCATCTTCTGGCTGGACGAGTCCCAGAAGCGGACGGCCCAGAAGCTCATGGATGAGCTGCGCGGTCTGGGCTATGACGTGGTGACCCGTCTGGAAAAGGCCGGGGCCTTCTACGAGGCCGAGGCCTACCATCAGGATTTTGCCCGCCGCACGGGCCGGGGCGGCTGCCATCTGGCCGTGCCCCGCTTCGAGCGCCGTGCTGACGGCAGCCCGCGCTAGGGAACTGGCCGCATACCCATAAAAACAAAAGGCAGGCACGCCGCGATGGTGTGCCTGCCTTTTCGTGTTTTTTGTTTTCAGGGAAGGCGGAATTGGGTTTGCGCCATCTCCCTTGAAGGGCTGCCGTTTTTTTGTGCCTGATGCTGTGCGGAGGAAGGGGCTCCTTTTTCGCCAGACAACGGAGATCCTCCCGCCGGACAAGGCCCCTTTCTAGGCCTTGATGCGCCGGACCAGCGGCGCCAGGCAGAAGATGGCCACGCCCACCACCACGATGGGCGACAGGGCCCAGCGCAGATCGAACTGGTGGGAAAGGAAGCCCACCATGGGCGGGCAGCCCAAAAAGCCCAGGAAACTGAGGGACGAGACCAGCGAGATGGCCACGCTGGGCGGCACGCGCGTGGACTTGCCCGCCAGGCTGTAGCAGAGCGGCACCACGGAGGCCATGCCGAAGCCCACCAGGGCCAGCCCCGCCGTGGCGGGCAGCAGGTCGGGCCAGAGCAGGGCCAGGCTCAGACCGGCGGCGATGCAGAGGCCGCTCAGCTGGAGCACGGGCGTGACCCCGAAGCGGTTCACCAGACCGTCGGCCAGCAGGCGGCCCGTGACCATGGCACACATGCAGGCCAGGTAGCCGGCGCGGATGAGGCTCTCGCCCGGCTGGACCACCTGGGCGAAATAGACGGAGCTCCAGTCATACATGGCGCCTTCCGTGGCCATGCTGCCCAGGGCGATGCAGCCGAGCAGGGTCAGATAGAGGTCGGGGCGGAAGGAGCGCTTCCCGCTTTCGGGCGCTGCGGCGCCGATGCGCACTTCCCGGGGCATGGTCCAGGTGCGCAGGCAGCACAGCGTCGCCAGCGTGATGACGAGGATGGCGGCAAAGTGGGGCAGGGGCGCCACGCCCAGCGGCGCCACGATGGAGCCGATGATGCAGCCGGCCACCCCGCCCAGGCTCCACATGCCGTGGAAGGTGGCCATGATGCTGCGGCCGTAGAGGGTTTCCACGCCCACGGCCTGGGCATTGAGGGAGATGTTGAGCATGTTGTTGGCAAAGCCGAAACCCAGCAGGGCCGCGGCCAGCCAGTGCGGGCTGCCGGCCAGAGCCAGGGAGAGCAGGGCGCAGGGCATGAGCATGAGCCCCAGCATGATGACGCGGCGGCTGCGGAAGCGGCCGATGAGCCAGGCCGTGGGCGCGATGGAGAGCATCTCGCCCAGAGGGGCGGCCAGCAGGACGCTGCCCAGAGCCGCGTCGCTCATCTGCAGGGCGGCCTTGATGTCCGGGATGCGGACGGCCCAGGAGGCGAAGACCATGCCCATGACGAAGAAAAAGGCATTGATGGCGGTACGATAGAAGGCCCGGGGCGTACGCGGCAGGATGCGAGCCGCGGCCAGGCGGGGAGTGGAGATGGTCAGTTCCATGACGTATCCTCGATGAAAGCACTGGCGCTCTCCAACAGGACTGTTTGAGCGCACAGGCAACATCTATGCGCATTGCCTCGCCTTGAAAAGTGTTTTTTTTTGCGGGGAGCTCCGGCGGGCATGCCTGCTGCTCCTGCTCGGATCCGGCCTCCGCCCTCTTGAGGGATTCAGCGCGGGAGCCCCGGCATATCCCGGCTTTCCTGCGGCGCGGACGTTGCATCCTGCGCCGGGCTTGCGTATGGGGAACGGCATACGGAGGTCGTCATGACAAAAAAGATCGTTTCCTGCCTGTTTGCCCTGGTCCTGCTGCTGGGCTGTGCCTTCCCGGCCGCAGCTCTGGAGATCCATATCGACAACAGCCAGGCCCTGGGCGGGAGCCTGGCCCTGCGCTATCTGCGCACGGACGGCGTGTGGGTCACGAAAGGCTGGGTGAACTTCGGTCCGCACAGCAAGCAGACCGTGACCCTGGAGACCTGGGAGCCCGTGTTCTACCTGCATGTGGAAGTAGGCGGCGGTGCGTCCGTGGAGCTGCCGGGCGAAAAGCACCGCTTCTGGGTGGTGCGTGATGTCTTCGAGCTGGAGGGGGATGCCCGTCCGGCGCGTGGCCAGCAGGCGGATTTCATCAAAGTGGAGGTGCGGGGGGACGATCCCCGTTTCACGCTGCGCTTCTGATCCGGGCCGCCGTTGTGGCGGACAGGACAGCACGGCCATGAGCGTGCCGCAAAAAAGGCAGCCTTTCCGGTGACCGGAGGGCTGCCTTTTTTTGACGGATGATCTTTTCCGCTAGCGGCAGTTGCAGAGCGTCCTGTCGCGCAGGGAGGGCAGGCGGATGCCGCCGCGCGTCAGCTCCAGGCGCAGTTCGGCAAGGCGGCGTTCGATGGCGGCGGGCAGGCGCACACCGGCATGGCGTGCCCAGACCTGGGGCGAGACGATGTCCACGCCGCCGTTGGCCAGGTCATAGGTGATGATCTCGTTACCGGCAAAGGCTCCCTGGGCGGTGGCTTTGACGATCTCGAACACGGCGCGGTCGGCCCGCTTGACGATGCTGGTCAGCATGAGCTTGGGCGCCAGGAATTGCTGGTCCTTGTCCACGCCCACCAGGGGACGCCCCTGGGCGATGGCCGCTTCCACGGCGCCCAGTCCCGCACGCCCGGCCAGCACGGCCAGGGCATTGATGTCCAGCCCCAGCAGTTCTTCGGCCTTGGCGCGGCCTTTTTCAGGAGAGCTGTAGCTGCCTGCCACGCCGTTGATGACGCGCGCGCCCGGGCTTTCCAGCCGGACACCTTCCACAAAGCCGTTGAGCATGGATTTCAGCTGCGGGTCGTCTTCCCCGGCCAGCCAGCCCAGGGTCAGTTCATCGCCGGCGGCGCGTGTCCGGGGGGCGGGCAGCAGGCCGTGCCGGTGCAGCTGGGAGAGCAGGGCACCGGCCAGGAAGGCGGCCTGCTCGTCGGCAAAGGTCACGCACATGATGTTGGCGGCGCGGATGCCCGTATCGATACAGCCGAACTTCGTCTGCCGGAAGTTGGCGGCATTGTTGCGCAAGATCTCGTGCAAGCGGGCCCCGGAGAGCAGGACGAGGTCGGCCTGCCGGGCGGCGGCCCGGAAGATGCCCTCCTGCGTCAGGCCGTTGCTGCCCTGGGGCGGGGCCACCACGACGGCCGTGCGGACGCCCAGCTCCTTCCGGGCCTGCTCCAGCCCCTGGCGCAGCAGATCGTTCCAGCCCCGGTCGGGGGCCGCATCTTCCAGCAGCAGAGCCACTCGCAGGGCCGGGGCCTCGCCGGCCGCAGCCGCCAGGACGGAGGAGAAACAAAAAACGGACAACAGGACGGACAGGCACAGCAGCCGGGTGATATCAAAGCATTTTTTCATGTCAGGCTCCCGGCGGCATACTAGCAGGGGGCCGGAGAGGCCACAAGCGCCCGGGGAGCCGCTTGGAGAAAAATTGAGTAATCGAACAATTTGCATAGTAAAAAGATTGTATTTTACAACATACTGTTTTTAAATGATAAAAATAATAATATGAAAGATTTTCTGCTATTTTTGAGGCATTTTTCCTGTCGTTGGGCATTTTTCTGTGAAAAAAAGCACTAGGCAAGCTGTGAAACTTGTGCTAAGTCTCCTGCTCAGGAAACGTGTACTCGTGTTTCGTCCCTGCGTATGGGTTGCGCAGGGGCGGGATGCAACTCCTTGGGACATTGCTTGGAAGGATACGTTATGTCTGCATACGAGCTGCCTGCATGGCTTGACACCCGGTTCATCGAAAACGCGCTCAGTCGTACGGCTGCACCGGACAAGGCGGAGCTTCGGGATATTCTGGACAAATCTCTGGCTCTGAAGTCACTGACCATTCAGGAAGCGACGGCTCTCATGCGGGTGACGGATCCCGAAGACATCGCCCTGATGATGAAAACGGCGGATGCGGTCAAGCAGAAGGCCTATGGTGACCGTATCGTGCTGACCGCTCCGCTGCATATCTCGAACCATTGCGGCAGTGAATGCCTCTACTGCGCCAACCGCAAGAGCAATACGCTCATCCAGCGCAAGTACATGACCTCGCCCGAGATGCGCGAGGCCGCCGGCAAGCTGATCCGTCAGGGGCACAAGCGCATCGTGCTGGTCTCCGGCCAGCTGCCCAATGCCGATGTGGAGTACCTGGCCGAAGCCATCAGCATCATGTACACCGTGTTCGACGGTCACGGCGAAGTCCGCCGCGTCAACGTCAACGTGGGGCCGCTGAATGCCGACCAGTACAGCGTGCTGCTGGATGCTGACGTGGGCACCGTCCTGATCTATCAGGATACCTACCATCCCGATTACTACAAGGCCGCCCATGTGGCCGGGCCCAAGAGCCATTACGAGAAGCGCCTCAACGCGCCTGAGGTGGCGTTGGGTGCCGGTGTGCGCGATGTGGGCCTCGGCCTGCTGCTGGGCCTTGCGCCCTGGCAGTTCGATGTGCTGGCCACCATGCTGCATGTGGCCCATCTCAACCGCCTGTTCGGCGCCGGCGGCCACACCGTCAGCATGTTCCGTCTGCGTCCCGCGCCGGGCAGCCTGTTCGTGCCCCCGCATCCGCTTTCGGACGACGAGTTCCTGCGCTGCGTGGCCATCATGCGCCTGGCCGTGCCCCATGCGGGCATCGTCGTCACCACGCGCGAACCTTCCGGCCTGTGGCGTGACGCCTGTAGCAGCGGTGTCTCCCAGGTGTTCACGGGCAGCGTGGGCAGCGCTTACGAGACTTGGAGCGACAAGCCCGGTCCCGACGGCATCCCCTTCCCGCTGGGCGAAGACACCCACCTGGACGAAGTGGTGCGCTTCCTCATGGAAGAGGCCGAGCACCTGCCCTCGTTCTGTACCGCCTGTCCCCGCTTGGGCCGCAGCGGTGCGGACTTCATGGGCATGGTGCACGAGTGCGGCATGCGCAGCCAGTGCAGCCCCAACTCCATCGCTTCCTTCGAAGAGTTCCTGCTCAATTACGCGACGCCCTATACCCGTGAGGTGGGCGAACGCCTGATCGCCCGCAAGCTCCCGCAGATGAGCGACGTGGAGCGCGGCGCGGCAGAACGTCTGTTGCAGAAGGTCAAGTCGGGCCGCATGGACGAATTCATCTAACAGGCAGCGGCCAGGGCCGTTCTTCAGCGAAACCGCCGCCACCGACTGCCAGAAGGCAGACGGTGGCGGTTTTTTATTTTTGTTGGCATAGTCCGTTATCCTGTTTTGCCCAACCCGGGCCACAGACAGGAAAAAAAGGGAGACGCCGTGGCAAAACTCACTGACCGTATCTTTTTTGACAAGCAGGACAGGGACATCCTCGTCCTGGTCAACCGTATCCTTGAAGCGCCCAACGTGTCCTCGCGGGACAATCTTTTCAATCCCGAGCTGCATCCCCACGGCATCAAGGAGCTGGTCACCTCTCCGGCCTCCCGCATGGCCTATGCCGTCATCAACCTGCTGCGCAATCTGGAGGTCGGCGGCTCGCGTGACCGCCTGCTGGCCCTGCAGACCCTGTATGACGAGGTGCTGACCAGCGCCCATTCGGCCCTGCGCCGCAATACCGCCCGTGCGCTCATGCAGATCATGAAGGACATGGTACGCGCCCACGGCGACGAGACCCGTCAGCTCATGCTGGCCCATGACTTCCGCAGCACCGCCCTGGGCACGCCGCGCGTGGTGCGCCGCATGCTGGCGCGCTACCATCTGCCCGAGATGCCCGAAGCCTGGAACCAGCTCGCCTTCGACGACCATGTCTATGACGTGAACACCAAGGGCCGCAAAACGCCCACCCACCTCATCATGGACGCCTGGATCAAGGGCCTGCGTTCCATCACGGTTGTCTACGACAACAGTGTGGATCTGGAGGCCGCCACGGAGGTCATCCATGCTTCGGGCATCGTGGGCATCTCCGTGCGTATCGGCCTGGAGTTCAGCGTACCGTTCTATGACCGTTTCGTGAATCTGGTCTGGATGCCGCGCGGCTTCAGCTCCGGCAAGGGCTTCCTGGACTTTTTGCGCAGCCCGCAGATGCGGGAGATGCTGGAAAAGGGGCGCGAAGTGCTGCACTGGCGGCGCGAAGTGGCCCTGCACACCCTGGAAGTCTGGAACGAGGACGAGCGTCCCCGTCTGGAGCAGCTTTGGGGAGTATCCGTGGCGCCCATGGGCCTGGAGGAATTCCTCGACTTCGTGGGGCGTGGCCATGCCTCCCTGCTGCGTCTGGCCGAATACCTGCACAAGCACATCCAGCCCAGCCTGCGGGCCCGGGCCGAGATCCTGCGCGCCCGGCATGACGATCCCGAGGCCATGGAAGAGTTGCAGCGTCTGGACAATCTGGGCCCCGACGATGTGCAGGCCCTGTGGCTGAACCACGGCCACAACCCGCGCATCCCCAATACGGAGCAGCCGGGCGCCTGCGACAACCTGCCGGAACTGATGTGCATGAGCGCCCAGAAGCTTTCCGCCTATCTCAACGGGCTTGCCACGGGCAATCGTCTGATCCTGGGTACCGAGGGCCTGAGCGTGGAGGACGTGGTGGAGCTGCTCTGGGACTGCGAGGGGCGCATCACCCATCTGGAGCTCTTCAACATGAAGAGCTGGGTGGAAGGGCACCTCAACAATATCGCGGCCATCAACGAATTGCAGCGCGTGCTCAACCAGGGCCTTGCCCCGCGCATGAAGCAGATGGTGCGCCAGATGATCCGGCAGATGGAGATGACGGGCGACGACGAACGCCTGGAAAAGTTCCATGCCATCCTGCGCGACATCCCCAAGCTCTGGGCCGCATACCGCCACGAGCCTCTCAAGTCGCGCCTGGGCAGCAATTCGGCCAGCCGTTCGCGTTCGTACGGCATGGGCCTGGCCATCCGGGAGACGCTGCCGCGCCGGGCCCTGCTGGCCATGAAAAAGTCGGGCAGCCAGCAGTCCGCCATCCCCATCTATTCACCGGTGGAAGAGCAGATCCGCTACAACGAGCCGGAGACCCCCTCGCCCGGGCAGCGCCTGCTGGCCCATTTCCGCTTTTTGCCGGGCTGCGACCATCTGGGCATGGAACGCCGCCGCGTGTGGCGGGCGGCCAGTGAGGATTGCCGCGTCAGCAACCGGGGCAACATGGTCAATCTTGGCGGCCTGAGCCCCTTCCGGGGTAACGGTCTGACCGATGCGCCGCAGGGGGAGGAGGCCCGGCCCGACGGCCAGTACCTCAACAGCAGCCTGAGCAACTGGCTCAAGGTGCTGCTGGGCTTCATCCCGGCCTTCGTCTCCTTCATCTATACGCAGGACTGGTGGTTCCTGGCCTGGTTCGGCACCTTCATCTGGTTCGGCATCACCGGTGTGCGCAACGTGGTCCAGATGGTCATGGCCGCCCGCGGTGCCAAGCGCAGCACCCTGACCCACTGGAAGGAGCACGTCAGCGTCAAACGCATCTGCGATTCGCTCATGTACACGGGCATCTCGGTGCTGCTGCTGGAGGTGATGATCCGCGTCTGGCTCTTGGAGGACTGCTTCGGCGTGACAGTGGCGGAACAGCCCGTGGTGGTCTTCACCGTGCTGAACATCGTCAATGGTTTCTATATCTTCGCGCACAACGTCTACAGGGGCTTCCCCCGCGAGGCGGCCATCGGCAACCTGTTCCGCAGTGCCCTGGCCATCCCGGTCTCGTCCCTGTATGACTTCATCCTTTTCCACCTGCTGCTGCTCTGGGGCATCGCCGATCCCCATCTGTATCTGGTGCCCAGCGCGGCCGTCATCTCCAAGATGGCCTCGGACACCGTGGCAGCCATCATCGAGGGCTACGCCGACAGCCAGGTGAACCTGCGCATGCGTCGCTGGGACTACGAGAGCACCATCAAGCGCATCTTCGACTGCTACACCCAGCTGGAGCTGCTCTTCCCCCGCGAAGACGCCCTGATCTGCCTGGCCCGCCCCGGCGGCCTGCGCGGACGTGGCGGTGAGGAGGCCCAGCGCCTGGAGCGCATCCTCATCATCTGCGCTCTGGACCTGATGTATTTCTGGTTCTACCAGCCGCGCGCCCAGGAGGCTTTCCGGCACAAGGTGCGCTCCATGGCCGAGGCCGACAGGGCCGTGCTGCTCAGCGCCCAGCTGGTGCTGATGCGCGAACGGGAGGTGAGCCAGTTCCTGGTGGACGGCCTGCTTGGACGTAACTTCTCGAAACCCCTGGCCTTCTTCCTTGACAGGCGCAAGGAATACCTGCGCCTCATGGCGCGCATCTGCATCCTTTCAAAACCCCGCGAAGCCCCGGCCTGCCCGGTTCTTTTCGGGGAGGACAAAAAAAGTTGAATCTATTTTATAAAATCTTATTGCCATGGCGGGGCTGGTCGCGTATGTTGATTCCAGTACATCCATAAACGTTTCCAAACCGGGCTCGGACGGGGATCCAGACCGTTCAGACGCCCAAACCAAGGAGTTGCACAATGAGCACGGATGTCAAGAGCATGCATATGGGCCAGATCACGTCCTTCTTCATCCCCACCGTGACTCTGGTCGGCCAGAACTGCTCCACCCAGATTCCCGATCGCCTGAAGAGCCTCGGCGGCAAGAAGCCGCTGATCGTCACCGACCAGGGCATCGTGGCCGTGGGCATCCTGAAGCAGATCACCGATATCCTTGACGCCGCCGGCATGCAGTATGCCGTGTACGACAAGACCGTGCCCAACCCCACGGACAAAAACGTTGAGGAAGCCACCGAAGCTTACAAGAGCAACGGTTGCGACAGCCTGATCACCCTGGGCGGCGGTTCTTCGCATGACTGCGGCAAGGGCGTCGGCTTCGTGGTCGGCAACGGCGGCAAGATCCACGACTACGAAGGCGTGGACAAATCCAGCAAGCCCTTCCCGCCCTATGTGGCCGTGAACACCACCGCTGGTACCGCCTCTGAAATGACCCGTTTCTGCATCATCACCGACACCTCCCGCAAGGTGAAGATGGCCATCGTTGACTGGCGCTGCACCCCCAGCGTCGCCATCGACGACCCGGTCCTGATGATGGGCATGCCTCCGTCCCTGACCGCCGCTACCGGTATGGACGCCCTGACCCACGCCGTGGAAGCCTACGTTTCCACCGCTGCCACTCCCATGACCGACGCCTGTGCTGAAAAGGCCATGGAATACATCAACCGCTACCTGCGCCGCGCCGTTGCCAACGGCAAGGATATGGAAGCCCGCGAAGGCATGTGCTACGCCCAGTACCTGGCCGGTATGGCGTTCAACAACGCCAGCCTGGGTCACGTGCACGCCATGGCTCACCAGCTGGGCGGCTTCTATGACCTGCCGCACGGCGAATGCAACGCCATCCTGCTGCCCCATGTGTGCGAGTACAACCTGATCTCCAGCCGCCGCCGCTTTGGCCGCATCGCCAAACTGCTGGGCGAACGCGTGGACGGCCTGAGCCCGACCGACGCTTCGCAGGCTGCCATCAAGGCCATCCGCATCCTGTCCAAGGACGTGGGTATCCCGGAAGGCCTGATCGCCCTGGGCAAGAAGTACGGCAAGGAAGTGAAGGAAGAGGACATCCCCACCATGACCGCCAACGCCCAGAAGGACGCCTGCGGTCTGACCAACCCGCGCATGATGAGCGACGCCGCTGTGGCCGCCATCTACAAGGCCGCCCTGTAGTCCTCGCTGCATAGCTGCATAATGGAGGCCCCCGGGAAACCGGGGGCCTTTTTGCGTTTTGGGCTTTAGCTTGTCGGGCGGCACGGCGCGAAATGAAAAACCACCCGCATGGCAGGTGGTTTTGAGACGATGGCCGGAGTGTTCTCAGCTGTTGGAGATGGCACGGACACGGCAGGGCGATATGCCCCGCTGCGGGGACCGCTGCTTCTTCCGCCGCAGTTTTTCAGAGGCGCATGCCGGAAAAAAGCGGAGAGCAGGGAAGGGGGACCCTTTGTCCGGCAGGGCTCCCCTGTGATGCGGCATCACGCGAACATCCCCGGCCGGGCGGCACGGCAGACGGCCCCGGCCACGGCGTCAGCGGCCAGGGCCCCCAGCAGGAGTTCATTCCAGGGGCCGTGCCCTTCGGGCAGGGGCTGTTTGCTGGCCAGCGTGAACACGATATCCCCGTCGAAGAGCATGTGCGCGGGGATGATATGCCGGGCCAGACCGGTGGCGGCCATGCGGGCCAGACGGCTGCACTGGGTCTTGTCCAGGGGGACGTTGGTCGCCACTACGGTGAGCACGGTATTGCCGGCAGGGACCTGTCCGGCCAGAGCGTCCAAAGCCTGCGCATGGGGCACAGGCGTGCCGTCAGGGAAGCGCCCGCCGGCCAGGAAGTTCCCCCGGGCATCGTAGACATTGCCCAGCGCATTGAGGACCACCAGGGCCGCCACCCGTATGCCCTCCCGTTCCAGGCACAGGCTGCCCAGACCGCTCTTGTCCGAAAGATCCAGCGGTTTGCCCGCGGCATCCTGGCAAAGGCAGAACAGGCGGCCGCAGCGGGCCCCGCAGGCTGCCCCCACAGCGCCTTCGGCCAGCGGTGCCGCCGAGGCCGCCCGGGCCGCGGCATAGCCCATGTCCGTATCGGGCAGCACGCCGGGCCGGGCATTCATGTCCAGATCGTAGATGACGGCCCCCGGGACGATGGGGATGACACCGTGCGGCATGGCGAACCCGTGTCCCTGTTCGCGCAAGAAGCGCATGACGCCGTCAGCAGCGGCCAGACCGAAGGCGCTGCCCCCGGCCAGCAGCAGGCCGTGCACGGTGTCCACCTGGGATTCGGGCCGCATGAGCTCGGTCTCGCGGCAGCCCGGGGCGAATCCGGGCACGGCGATGCCCGGCGTGAAGCCCTGCGGGCAAAGGATGGCGGTGCAGCCGGTATGGTTCCGGTCGTCCGTGGCGTGGCCTGCCAGCAGGCCGTCGATGGCGGTCAGGGTGGTATTGCTCATGGGAACTCCTGTGGGGGAGGTTGGCAGCTGCGCCCGTGCAGCCATACGGCTGCTGTCGGGAGTGGGCGCGTGGGACAAATCTTTCATGTTCACGCGGAAAAGGAAAGCCTCCCTTGTGGGGGGATGCGGTCCGCAGTCCGGGCCGTACCGGGAGGGGAGGAGGACGACAGGCCTTGTGCGGGCCGGTCGCCAGGTAACGGTCAGGAGTGGGGACGTTTTCGGAGGAAAGGGGCGGACATTTGACAGAAGAAGCCAAAGATCCTCCTGAGCGCATCCCGGTGCCAGAGAACGACAGAGCCCCGCGCGAACGCAACGTTCGGCGCGGGGCTCTTTGTTTTTCGGCAGATGCCGCGGATCAGGCCAGCATGTCCAGGAAATACTGGTGCAGGCGCAGGTCCGGGGTCAGTTCGGGGTGGAAGGACGTGGCCAGCACATTGCCCTGACGCACGGCCACGATGCGCTCGCCGCGGTCGGCATCCAGACGGGCCAGCACCTGCACGCCTTCGCCCACGCGGCTGATGAGCGGCGCGCGGATGAACACGGCCCACAGGGGCTCACCGGCCAGACCGTCGATGTGCAGGTCGGTCTCGAAGCTGTCCACCTGACGGCCGAAGGCATTGCGGCGCACGGTGGCGTCCAGCACGCCCAGACGCGGCTGGTCAGAGCCTTCGATCTCCTTGCAGAGCAGGATCAGGCCCGCGCAGCTGCCGTAGACGGGCATGCCGTCCAGGATGCGCCGGCGCAGCGGCTCCAGCATGTCCCATTCCACCAGCAGCTTGCCGATGGTGGTGCTTTCGCCGCCGGGGATGACCATGCCCTCAAGGCCTTCCATGTCCTTGAGCTGGCGCACTTCGCAGACATCGGCGCCCAGACGGCGCAGCGCTGCGGCATGTTCGCGGAAGGCCCCCTGCAGGGCCAGGACTCCGATGCGGGTCATGCTACCAGCCCCGCTCCTGCATGCGTTCGGCCGGCGGGATGGTGGAGATGTCGATGCCCACCATGGGTTCGCCCAGATCGCGGGAGATCTCGGCCAGCAGGGCGTAGTCCTTGTAGTTGGTCACGGCCTGCACGATGGCGCGGGCACGCTTGGCCGGGTCGCCGGATTTGAAGATGCCGGAGCCCACGAACACGCCGTCGCAGCCCAGGTGCATCATCATGGCGGCGTCAGCGGGGGTGGCGATACCGCCGGCGGCAAAGTTCACCACAGGCAGGCGGCCTTCCTTGCGCACGGCCATGCAGACTTCCAGGGGAGCGCCGTTTTCCTTGGCGAAGTTGGCCACTTCGGCCTCGGGCAGGGAGCAGAGCACACGGATCTCGTCCATGACCTGGCGGCAATGGCGCACGGCTTCCACCACGTTGCCGGTGCCGGGTTCGCCCTTGGTGCGGATC